>ENA-ORUR01000002-ORUR01000002.1-human-gut-metagenome-genome-assembly--contig:-NODE-2-length-422112-cov-293.465_pt1 | contig 422112 bp, 375 predicted proteins | sample MGYA00242086_ERZ509223 | MGnify/ENA primary metagenome ERZ509223 (study PRJEB26280, sample SAMEA2338820) | human gut metagenome | biome: human gut; feature: human-associated habitat; material: faeces... | reverse complement strand
TCTTTCGTTTCATAAACGATACGATCTTTACCAGCACCAGTACCTGTCAAGCCGTCAGCACCTTTAGCCGCTGTAATAGATGCATTCGCACCATCTTTACCGCGTACGCCCATAGTGCCGTCAGCACCGTTCAATACAACGCCCGGTTTATCATTTGCTACATCGCCTACGGATACACTTTCAAGGCCTGTCATGTTTTTATTCAAGGAATACGTGAAAGTTGTACCTGTTTGGTTAATAGTGAGGTTATCACCGGCACGGAATTCTACTTCCGTTTTGTCCCCCACTTTAGTGGCTGTGTTATTACCTGTTGCTTGACCTGTACCTACTGCACTGCTCTTCGCCAACCAGCCGAAGTCCGCTACCTTATCTTCTACCGCGATAACACGAGTATCTACCGCTTGGATTTGGTCTTCTGTCGCTGCTTGACCACTCACAGGAGCCTGTCCACGAGTCCATGTCTTATTGGATAAACCGTTCACAGTACCTTTATTGTCCTTATTAACAGTTACATCGCCCGCTTTGAGGTCTTTCCCTTCTACAGTGCCTTCGGATGTAATATTGCCTTTAATCTTAACAGTACCATCTGCACCATCAAGCACAATATTATCATTTCCTAAGTTAACTTTATTTGCCAACTTGATATCGTAATTCGTATGACCATCAGCAGGATCTACAGTTTCTTCTAGTATCAAATTCGGAGTTTCTGTATCTTTCTTATTAACAGATACTGTTGTTTTAGATGCCGCTGCCGCTTTCTTCACATCGCCGATGTTCGCCGCATTAGTATCAACATTACCGCCGCTCGCTACATTGGAGATGACTTTACCACCATTGTTTAAGCCTTCATCGGTAAGAGATATTTCATTTGCACCTGGATTAATGGTCATGCCTTTAGGACCATACTGTGTTGTGTTCGTACCGTCTGTCACAGTTGTGCCTGCACCATTAATTGTGGACACGGCATTACCATTTTTGAATTGAGCGCTAGTCAAGTCATTCAATTCTTTAGACAATTGTACATGCAACTTACCGTTTTTCGCATTAACACCGATATTGTTATCGGATAATTTCGCTACGTCAGCACCGCCAACAACTTCCAGCTTCTGATTCAATGTCTTATTAATAACTTCAGGATTATTATCGCCACCGAATTGCAAACCGTCTTTTAATGTTGCTACCTGTTCTTCAGTACCAGCTGCATTAGTATAAACAATGCGATCCGCTTGGTCTGTTTCACCTACATGAGCATCACCTTTTCCAGTCTTAATAGTTGCCTTTGCACCATCCGGATTTGTAAGACCTAGACTAGTCATATCAGAAATCTCTTTATTTAAGGAGAATGTAATATCTCTGCCAGTTTGATTTACATTTAGGTTATTACCTGCTTTAAAAGCCACTGTATCAGAACCTGTTACCGTACTAGTTGAATCACCGGAATGAGTTCCGCCATCAGCAGCAGTAGCGACATTCCATGTTGCCAAAGTCTTAACCTTTTGTTCGCCTTCCGATGTAAGGTTATCTAGCTTGTTCGTTGCGGCGTTATTGATTTTAGCCTTTGTATCATCATTGATATCAACAGTTACGACTCCATCTGCAGCAGTAGTAGCAGTCGTCATAGTACCGTTCTTAAAGTTCAAACCTTTCTTTAATGTAACGGTCTTATCTGTACCATCATTATCCTTATAAGTCAGGATAGTAGATTCTGCTATCTTAGTTGGATCGATACCAATTTTGTAAGTTGCTGTATCTTTGTCCGCACTAAGCTCAGGTGTCACAGTAATCGGGCCATTAGGATCTGCTGCTGCCATTGTAACTGCTTTAACAGCCTCTTGTTTAACTGCTTTTTCTGTCACGGTTACTGTTACATCATCACCAGCTGCAGAAGTCGTTACAAGGCCTGCACCTTTTACATTAAACTTAACATCACCTGTACTTAAGGATTTTTCTGTTGTATTACCTGTATCTCCACCTAAGGAAATCTTACGAGCCAAGGCTGCCGTATTAGTTGCAATGTTTTGCGTATTGGTTGCAATATTACCTTTATTTGTGGCAATTTCTGTAGCATTTTTCGTGATATTGTCCGCATTCTTTGCAATATTATCCTTGTTCTTATCGATATTAGCCTTATTCGTAGCAATATCATCTTTATTTGTTGCTACTTGTGTATCAACGGCTTTCAATTGATCTTCTGTTGCCGCACGGCCACTAACAGGAGTTGTAGTACCAGGTGTCCAGGACGTATTAGTAAGCCCTTCAACTGCAGGCGCTGTCACTTTTGAACCAGCTGTAACACTGTTAAACGTCACATCATCTTTTGTTGCAACGGTGAAAGTTTTGCCATTTTGCGTAATAGCGATATTGGATCCATCATTAAATGTAACGGTATCGCCACCTGTTACTGTTTCAGCATTATTGTTATTAGCCTTCACCTTCCATGCGGACAAGCTCTTAACCTTTTGTTCACCATCTGGAGTAAGGTTGTCTAACTTATTCGTTGCAGCGTTATTGATTTTAGTCTTTGTATCATCATTGATATCAACCGTTACGACCCCATCTGCACCAGTTGTAGCAGCCGTCATAGTACCGTTTTTAAAGTTCAAACCTTTCTTTAATGTAACGGTCTTATCTGCACCATCATTATCCTTATAGGTCAAGTTAGTAGTCTCTGCTACTTTAGTTGGATCGATACCAACTTTGTAAGTTGCTGTATCTTTGTCCGCACTAAGCTCAGGTGTCACAGTGATCGGACCATTAGGATCCGCTGCTGCCATTGTAACAGCTTTAACAGCCTCTTGTTTAACTGCTTTTTCTGTCACGGTTACTGTTACATCATCACCAGCTGCAGAAGTCGTTACAAGGCCTGCACCTTTTACATTAAACTTAACATCACCTGTACTTAAGGATTTTTCTGTTGTATTACCTGTATCTCCACCTAAGGAAATCTTACGAGCCAAGGCTGCCGTATTAGTTGCAATGTTTTGCGTATTGGTTGCAATATTACCTTTATTTGTGGCAATTTCTGTAGCATTTTTCGTGATATTGTCCGCATTCTTTGCAATATTATCCTTGTTCTTATCGATATTAGCCTTATTCGTAGCAATATCATCTTTATTTGTTGCTACTTGTGTATCAACGGCTTTCAATTGATCTTCTGTTGCCGCACGACCACTAACAGGAGTAGTAGTACCAGGTGTCCAGGACGTATTAGTAAGCCCTTCTACCGCAGGTGTTGTCACCTTTGTCGTAGCTGTTACAGTATTAAAGTTTACATCATTTTTAGTCGCCACAGTAAATGTCTTGCCATTTTGAGTAATAGCTATATTAGAGCCATCATTAAATGTAACGGTATCGCCACCTGTTACTGTTTCAGCATTACTGTTATTAGCCTTTACCTTCCATGCAGATAAGCTCTTAACCTTTTGCTCACCATCTGATGTAAGGTTATCTAGCTTATTCGTTGCCGCATTATTGATTTTAGCCTTTGTATCATCATTGATATCAACAGTTACAACCCCATCTGCACCAGTAGTAGTAGTCGTCATAGTACCGTTCTTAAAGTTCAAGCCTTTTTTTTAATGTAACGGTCTTATCTGCACCATCATTATCCTTATAGGTCAACTTAGTAGTCTCTGCTACTTTAGTTGGATCAATGCCAACTTTGTAAGTTGCCGTATCTTTATCTGCGCTAAGCTGAGGTGTCACAGTAATCGCACCATTAGGATCCGCCGCTGTCATTGTAACCGCTTTAACAGCTTCTTGTTTAACTGCTTTTTCAGACACAGTTACGGTTACATCTTTACCAGCTGCAGTAGTTTTAGCAAGACCAGCACCTTTAATATTTAAAGTACTATTAGCAAGATTAACATCACCTGTGCCAGTATCTCCAGCTACTTTCAAATTCACACTCTTTAACTGTGCCACATTTACAGCATCTGTATCCGCTGTACCAGCAGCCACCCCTGTGATTTGACGTGTATTCGTCTCATTACCTACAGCAAAAGCACCTAAAGTAGATGTCAATGCTTTACCAGCTAAAGCGCCATATTTATCGGTTCTAGAGTCATTTACATTATAGCCTGCTACACCGCTAGCTGTGCTCGCTTTAGACTGTGAACCTACAGCTACACCATTCGCTACAGTAACAGTTGCACCAGTACCTAAAGCAGTTCCTTTAGTAGCAGCAGTTGTTGTAGAAGCATCCGGACCTATAGCCATAGAATCAGTTGCTTCTGCACCTTTATTAGATTTATTTCCAGCCAAATCAGATTTAATAGAAATATATTTAGATAAAGTCTTCTCAGCTATTGCATATAACTGAGAGCCATTCACCGCATCTGTAGAAGTTGCGCTGACAATACCAGGAGCTACATTTTTAAGCTGACGTTCATAACCAGGAGCACCAAAGGATACAACGTCACCAGGCAACACATTTTCACCACCGGCCCAGTTAACCGTATCTCCATTACTCATAGTATAGCTTGTTTGTGCCACACCCGCTGCATCAGTATTAGCACCACCACCGATTGCAATGGAGTTATCCCGATTAGCTTTTGCACCGGCACCAATAGCGATAGCGTTAACTACATTACCAGCCTTACCATCTAGGCGAGTAGCGGAATCCGCTCCCATGCCGAGAGAAAGACCCAAGTCACCAGCTTTAGTTTTCATCCCAATGGCAGTCCCTGCATGACTAGCTGTAGCGGTGATATATTGAGGCAATTGGATATTCGCCAAATCAATAGATGCCTGTCTCAATGTCCCCGTTTTAGCTTGTCCAGTGTTAATATCTGTATAAGTTACAGTTCTAGCGAATGCAACCTCTACGTCATCACCACCGACTACAATAGAGGAATCCCCACTAGCTACAGTATTACCGCCGATAGCAATAGATTGAGAACCCGTCGCTTTAGCACCACTATCATCAGAAGCTCCACCAATAGCAATTGCCTGATCTTCTGTTGCTTGAGAATGTCCACCGATAGAAACACTATTATTACCACTAGCAATAATCCCAGAGCCAATACCAATTGCCCTATACCCATCAACTGAAGAAGTTCTAAATTGACTGCTTGTCCCTATAACTATACTAGACATATTACTTGTAGTTGCATACTGACCGATTTTAATAGAGCCTTTGTCTGTTAGCTCCGATGGTAAAGTCGCCCCCATAACATGAGCTGCACCACCAGTTACCGCCAACACAGCAAAAACACTAGTCAAAACAGCTTTTTTAGCACTATAGTTATTAGCTATCTCAGACACAACTACATAGCACTCTTTGCTTTTACTCCAAATTACCTTGAAAATCTTATTCATGAAACACTCCTATTACAACTATAACCTAGATATCCATTTATAAAACCTCATACTTACATATGAAAGCTTATAATTAACCATAATATTTATAATTATATAAGATTTTCAATATAACAATCAAGATAACTTCATTTTTCATTCATGCTTTATCATCATATAAGAATCCAGTATTTACAGTATTATTTTAATTCTATTTTAGACTTTTGCCATCTTATAAGTACATTATTTTACTCATTCATATATTAGTTTATGAAATTTTATTCATTTTTAATGCAGATTTATCTTTTTACAGTTTTTTTATATGTAACTATGCTAAAAACGCAAACAAAAACGGATAGCTCATTACGAGCTATCCGTTTATTTCTTTGGTGATCCAGGAGGGATTCGAACCCCCGACCCACGGCTTAGAAGGCCGTTGCTCTATCCAACTGAGCTACTGAACCATGTGGATTCCCTATATAATTATCTATTATAGTATAAATTATGTACTATGTATCGTCAACTACACCCTATCTTAGTATACCCTAAAAAAGGCAAAAAAAAATGGAGCGGGTGAAGGGAATCGAACCCTCGCGACCAGCTTGGAAGGCTGGGGCTCTACCATTGAGCTACACCCGCAAATAAAAAATGGTCGGAGCAGCAGGATTCGAACCTGCGACCCCCTGGTCCCAAGCCAGGTGCGCTACCAAACTGCGCTATGCCCCGTCATTAATTACTTTGCTATTATAGCAAACCCGGTAGTTGATGTCAACCACTACTCTTGCTGAGTTCTTACTCTCTTGAGTATCGCTCTGCAACGAAAATTATTATATCATTGATAGAAACTAGTGACAAGTACTTTTTTACAACTTCATTAATTTTTTTACTGATACATTAATACATTCTTTAATATATATCTATCCTTACTTCTATTATCCTATACGCCTACGCCTCTATATCATTTTAATCTATAGATTATTCGCCCTAATAGTATAAAGCCAATCATATACTTAATCGATCATATAAAAACATGCACCCCTTTCGAGGTGCATGTTGTATTGTTCTATGGTTATATAAGATTATAAAATGCTAGTAAAGCAAATAAATTAACCTTCGTAGCTACCATCTTCTATTGCTTGAGGATTTTTAGCAATACCTTGTTTTACAGCAACTTCAGCAACTGCTTTAGCAACAGCTGGAGCTACGCGAGGATCGAATACGGATGGCATTACGTTTTCTTCGTTCAATTCACTATCAGGAATCAAGTGAGCCAAAGCGTCAGCAGCAGCTAATTTCATTTCGTCAGTGATTTGAGACGCACGAACGTCGATAGCACCGCGGAATACACCTGGGAATACTGCTACGTTGTTGATTTGGTTAGGAGCATCGGAACGACCTGTACCAGCAACACGGATACCAGCAGCTTTCATATCAGCATATGTTGCTTCTGGATTAGGGTTAGCCATTGCAAATACAATTGCATCGTCAGCTAAGCTTTCCAAAATTTCTTTTGTGAAAGCACCCGCTGCAGATACACCAAGAAGAATATCAGCACCTTTAGCATTTTCAGCCAAATCGCCATGTTTTTCTTCAAGTTTAAGTAAATCGATTAATTCAGCTTGTAAAGAGTCAAGACGTTTGTAGTCTTTATGCAATACGCCAGAGGATACCAACAATGTAATATCACGAGCACCTGCAAGGTATAATAAGCGAGCAATATTAGCACCTGCCGCACCAGCACCGTTTACAACGATTTTAGCAGTAGCTAAATCCTTTTTAACCAAACGAAGAGCTCCTTTTACACCTGCTAAGCATGCGATAGCAGTACCGTGTTGGTCATCGTGGAATACAGGGATTTCTAACTCTGCTTTCAAACGATTTTCAACTTCATAGCATTTAGGAGAGGAAATATCTTCCAAATTTATACCAGCAAAGTTTTTTTGCAACAATTTTACTGTATTGATCAATGTATCAGCATCTTTTGTATCTACAACCAATGGAATGCAGTCTACATCACCGAATTTTTTGAACAATAAGGATTTACCTTCCATTACTGGCAATGCTGCTGCAGCGCCAATATCACCAAGACCAAGTACACGAGTGCCGTCAGATACAACGGCAACCATGTTGGAACGGCAAGTTAATTCGAAGGATTCTGCTTCATTATCTTTAATACGCAAACATGGTTCTGCTACACCTGGTGTGTAAGCTACAGATAAATCATGAGCGTCTTTTAATTCATATTTAGTCCCTACAGTAAGGAAACCTTTTAATTCACGTTTTTTTTGTACAGCTAATTCACGTACGTCCATAACAATTCTCCTTTGTGGATACACTCGGACTCTTTAGAGTCGGTAATTTATACCTTTAACTAATTGTATTATACAAAATGCTAAATCATAATTCAAGTTTTTTCGATATAGTTTTTCGATTTTTTTAAAAACAACTATCATTAAGCTCCCGTAGTAATAAAGTAAATTATAAAAAAGTAGATAAGCCATATAAGGATTATCTACTTCAAGTCTATCTTCGTATTATACGATAAAAGCTGTCACAACAATGTTATAAAAACTGTCTTTAAGCTTTTACAGATGGCAAATTGCGTCCATAGAAGATTTCCATCATTTCTTGTTTTAATTGATGTTTAATTTGCTTGATTTCGCGATCGCTCAACTCTGACTCAGTAATGCCAAAAAGATAATTATCTAAATCAAATTCTTTTAACATCATCTTAGTATGGAAAATATTTTCTTGATATACATTTACATCAATCATGTTGTACATGTTGCGAGTTTTTGCACTGATGTAATTTTGAATAGAATTGATGCGATGATCAATATAAATTTTCTTACCAGACACGTCCCGAGTAAAGCCACGTACATGATAATCCAAGGTAAGAATATCAGAGTCAAAACTTTGAATTAAGTAATTAAGTGCATTTAACGGAGAGATTTGTCCACATGTAGACACTTCAATGTCGGCACGGAATGTACTAATCCCTTTATGCGGATGGCTTTCAGGATACGTATGTACAGTAAGATGCGATTTATCTAAATGCATAACTACATCTTCTTTTTCAATTTCCTCTTCAGAAATTAAAATCGTAACAGACGCACCTTGTGGATCATAATCTTGTTTCGCTACATTAAGGATATTAGCACCGATGATATGGCTAACTTCCGTCAAAATAGCCGTTAAACGATCCGCATTGTATACTTCATCAATGTACTGAATGTATTGTTTTTTCTCTTCTTCCGTACGAGTATAACAAATATCATAAATATTAAAACTCAATGTTTTCGTGAGATTGTTAAAACCATATAACTTCATTTTAGGCTTTGCTTTAACTGGTGTATCCATGATATGTCATAACCCTTTCCATGCATAGACTTACTATTCCTTTTGAAAGTTTCAAAACCGAAGCTTTCACCATATAACTAAACAATATCTTGTTTATACACAAACTCTACATCAAACTGTCCATTATCGTAGGTAACGATGGCAAAGGTACCACCGGAGCGATCACGAGCCAAAGAAATACTACCAGGATTTACAAATACCGCATCACGGGCACGAACCTCCCCATGATGATGGCTATGACCGGACACGATGAGTCGTGCACCCATGTCAGTTCCTAACTCAATCAGTTTTTGTATTCGATTATAATATGATACCTCATGTCCATGTGTCATGTAAATATAGGTATCTTCAAGAGGAATTAATTGCTCTCGTGGTTCAAGCGGTTGCACACGGTCGTTATTCCCACGCACAGCATATACAGGAATATCCGTATGTTCCTGCATATAGCGTGCGTCATCTCCAAAATCACCAGCGTGAAGCCACATATCGATGTCTTGATCAGCGGTAGCAGCCAAGACGAGATCGATATCCTCTAGATACCCATGAGTGTCACTTAAAATGCCAATTCGTTTCATTATATTTAATCTCTAATGCCACTATATTATATATTTATATGAACTATACCATATAGTTCGAAAATATCAAAGCTTGTTAATTAATTCACGTAGTGCACGGCCACGATGACTAATCGTTTCCTTCTCTTCTATACTTAGCTCTGCCATCGTCTTTTTAAACTCAGGCACATAGAAGTACGGATCATAGCCAAAGCCATTCTCCCCTTTTGGCTCATCTTGAACGAGTCCATCACAATAGCCTTCCGCAGTAACTTCTCGGCCATCAGGATAAACAAGTGCTAAAGCGCATACATAATGACCTGTACGGTTACTTTTCCCTTGTAGTTCACGAATTAACTTCTCGTTGTTTGCATTGTCATCACCATGACGACCTGCATAACGCGCAGAATATACACCTGGTGCACCATTGAGGACATCGACAGTAATGCCAGAATCATCAGCAAGGCATGGGCGATTCGTAGCCTTCGCATAGTAACGAGCCTTCAACAGAGCATTTTCCATAAAGGTTGTACCAGTTTCCTCAGGCTCCTCAATGGAAATCACAGCTTTTACAGGTACACAATCGATAGATAAATGGGAAAAAGCCTCAGAGAACTCACGAATTTTTCCTTTATTGCCTGTAGCAAGCACAATTTGTTCCATTTTATACCTCCGGAGCTGTAGGATACTCTTTACCTACTTTATCTGCTGTCGCACCAAGTACTTCACGTTGTTTAGCCATGAGCTCATCAGTAGCAGTTTCTGCTAGATCAAGTAAAACATTGAGTTCATCACGGTTAAAGGTACCGTGTTCGCCTGTACCTTGTACTTCAACCATATTGCCAGAACCGGTACGAACTACATTCATATCTACGATGGCAGCACTATCCTCTTCATAGCAAAGGTCCGTAATAGGACCTTCTGGACCAATACCTACAGAGATGGCTGCACAAAAATCAGTAATTGGGAATTTTCCTGCTCCGCCAAAGGTGAAGTCTACTGCATCAACGAGGGCTACAAAAGCACCCGTAATAGATGCTGTACGCGTACCGCCATCCGCTTGGATAACGTCGCAATCAATAGTAATAGAGCGTTCGCCTAAGGCTTCAAGGTCTACGACAGCGCGCAAAGCACGGCCGATAAGACGTTGAATTTCTACGGTACGACCAGTTTGCTTCCCCTTTGCGGCCTCACGACTCACGCGAGTTTGCGTAGAACGTGGCAATAAGGAATATTCCGCAGTTACCCATCCTTGTCCAGAACCTTTTAGCCAGCGCGGCACAGAATCCTCAACAGTGGCCGTACAGATAACCTTGGTCTTACCGCACTCAATGAGTACAGAACCTTCTGCATACTCTGTAAAATTCCGTGTTATTTTAATAGGTCGCAATTGACCGGCTGTTCTATTATCGCTGCGCATAGGAACCTCACCATTCTAAAAGTAAATATTAGAACGCCCCTTACATAAAGGGGCGTTATTTCTTATATTATATCACAATTTTACTATTTTTCAGCATTACGAATTATATTGTAATTCGCGATTCTAACATGATAACTCGCGTTATCATTTACGGAGATTAACATTATAGTTCATATTGGCCGTTGCCGAGTGGATCCACCACAACATAACGGCTAGCTCCCCCTTCTGCTTTGGCTCGTTTTGCTTCTACAATAGCATCTTGACGCGTCCCTCCATCTGCTTGCCAAGGAATGAACATAGCATATACACTTTGCGGTCCATACGGTCCATATTGTCCTCGTGAAAGCACGCTATGCCAGCCTACTTTGTTTTCATACATGCGCACCTTTTCAAGTCGCTCCTCTTGTACACCCGTTTCATCGTAGTACACGTTATAATGATTAGACCAAACATCCCCTGCACGTACGCGCTCGTCTTCGGCCATCTTATGCCGGTTAGCCCATTGTATTTTCCACTTGGCGATTAAATCATCTATGTAACTAGTTACATTTTGACTCTGTTTGTATTTAACAGGATCAAAGGCAGGTTCTACGACTTTGCTATAATCAAGACCTGCCATGGATAAAATGATACCCGTATTTACATATGGCAACGCTTCTTGTACGGAATAGCCTCCTTCAAGTACAGCTATATCCGCTTGTAACAAATCGACTAATTCTGCATACCCCTTCGCAGTTACCTGCATATTAGCCAACGGATCACTAAAGTGATTATCTTGTCCTGCCGAGTTAATGACGATATCTGGATTAAACTCTTCAAGAATAGGCAATACAAGCTCACGCATGACCTTCATCAAACCTTCGTCACCGGTACCAGGAGGTAGTGGAATATCTATATTACTACCGATAGCCTGAGGTCCACCAAATTCATCCATAAAGCCTGTTCCTGGATAGAGGGTTCGTCCATCTTGGTGAAAGCTAATATACAATGTATCTGGATCGTGGTAAAACACATCTTGAGTGCCATCACCGTGATGTACATCAGTATCTACTACGGCAATGCGTTTGATTCCATAGGTTTGGCGCATGTGTTGAATCATAACGGCTTCAATATTAATCGTACAGAAGCCACGAATACCATGAACCATAGCCATTGCGTGGTGACCTGGTGGTCTTACTAACGCAAAAGCACGGTCTACTTCACCGCGCATGACTGCATCAGCTGCCGCAATAGCACCTCCAGCAGATACCCGATGAGCTTCAGTCACCCAAGACTCTAAATCTGGAGCACCAACGTGAACCCGCTCTATTGTATCCCAATCCGCTACTATTGGATTATATTCTCTAATATTGGGTATATCTAACAGACCTTCCTCTACGATTTGATCTCGCGTATAGAGTAAACGCTCTTGTCGTTCAGGATGTGTTTCAGAAATTTTCCAGTCAAACGCAGGGAAAAAGACAAGGCCTAAACTGTGATGATATTTAGCTTTATCAATAGTAGAGCTCGTAGCCTCATCCTGTTTAGTATCCATATTCAGAATACCATGACGCTCTCGATAGGATAGTCCTTTATTCCACATAGTGTTTCACCCCCGCCGCCAGTTGTACTTTCACAGTAATTAAACGCTCCATAGATTGCCATCCCTCTACTACAGGGAAATCCTCAATGCTAATGACCTCTATCTCTTGCACCGTATCTAAACCTAAACGTATCGCCTCTTCACTAAGAGTTTCTTTTGCTCGTTCCACAACTTGTTCCGCTCGTTTTAAAGTACAATTTTGCTGTTTAATACCTAATTCAGGAATAACAAGCAAACGACGTTTTGTATCTACATGAACAGTGAGTTCGATGGTAGATAAAGCTAGCGCAGCACCAATAGCATTCGCTACGGCTGCATTTTCTGGAATCGTAATAGGTAAATCCATATATTCTCCAATGCTCGCTCCGAGACTTGGCGCCGTGCCTCCTACTACAACAATATGTTCAGGCACAAATATATCAGGATTTACAATATCTGCCACCACATAAATAGGGCGTTTATTCTCAACCGTTATAACCTCATCTACGCCACGTTGAATCGTTTCCAACGCATTTTGTAGGATTAGTCTTGCTACATCAGAGGAGGTCTTAATAAGAGTTAGTTGATTATTTAAGGTATTTACATTATTAGATTGCAACGTAGCCTGGATAGCATCTGCTAAATCTTGTAAAGCTCGTGATGCTAGATTAAAGTCGCCATAGTTCGCGTGACCGAGCACGATAAGTGCATCCCCCAAGGTAGGTTCTATCCCACCTAGAGCCACTGATGGTCCCACTCGTTCAGGACCTACGGTAAGATTACCATTTTTAAGGCGAATTACAGATTCCCCACCAATACCGACGGAAGTAACGGCGAAGGATCGCACTGCACTTGGATACTCACGGATAGATACACCATTTTTTGTCATCAATGGTTTACCATGCTTCCAAAGAGATATATCCGTTGTAGTACCTCCAATATCTAGAGCCACTGTATGCTGATTACCTATAACGCCAAGAGCAGATAGTCCAAGAACTGTTGCGGCAGGGCCTGTAAAGGCGGTCTCTACCGGGCGACTCACCATGTGTTCTATTGGAAGAGAGCCTCCATCTGCTTTTAAAATGTGAAGTGGGGCCACTATATTTCGAGCACGGAGAGCGTCTTCGACATTTTCCTTAAATACCGTAAATACGAGTGTCACAGCGCTATTAAAGTAAGCGCTAATAGTACGCCGAGGGAAATTTAAAGAGCCACTTAATAAACTGCCATTAGAAATTGTATGATATGTGTTTTTCAATTCCTCTGTAATAGATAATTCTTCCTGAGGATTCCGTACACCAAATTTAGCTGATACAGCAGCCAAATCAGTACCACTACGTGCTTGAACCATGTTGGCTATGCCACGTACCGCATCAGCAGGGGTATGCTCTACAACGATACCTCTATGATCTGTATAACCTTGAAGATATATAGGGCTTACAGGAAATATATCATCAACGTTTCGCCCAGGCCCTGTTACTACATAAAGGTCTACAGGCTTCTCCTTTCCTTCTACAATAGTGTTAGTCACCACGGTAGTAGATAAAGTTACCTGTTCAATATTTGATGCATCATAACCCTCCAAAACTGCATCTAAGGCCTCACCTATACCATTCATTAGATTATTCTTTGTAGTCCGCCTCTTAGCAGTTGCCACTACACGATGGCCATCAATGATAACAGCATCGGTAAAAGTACCGCCTACGTCTAACCCTAGTAACATATAACCTCCTTATTAGTATTAATAAAGAATCTATACAAACTCAAAACAAAGTAAAGAAAACTCAATTTAAGCTAGAATATAATCTCTATTTGAACTAATATGCAATTCCTATTCAAACCTGCGTATAGTTCGTATTCAGTCTCATTATATATAAAAAAGCTGTACCCATCTCTATGTGATGAGTACAGCCTTCTGTTATTTACCAGATACAGATGCGTAATTTTTGATGATAACAATCGGAGTCATTTGGCTATCATTACCAAATGGATTATCAATCAACAATTGTGCAATTTTCTTAGCGTCAATGCCACGACTTGTACCTAAAATAGCGGACCGTTTCAAGTCATTAACGTCAGCTACAACGGCACCATAACAACCGGTGCGAGATACAATTTTCTCAGCCACTTTATCAGGATCCTTTGGACCAAATACAATGTGCTTATCAAATGGAGGCATAGTCCCCGTTACATCATCGGTTAATGATGCAGCACGAGCAATTGCATAGAACACGCCAGGTTTACGGAAAATTTTAGCAATAGCACCTAAAATAAAAGCACCTAACACCTTCCATTTACCGTCCAAATTCATAGCCGATTGCATACCATAAATTGATGCCATAGAGCCATCTGGATGAATAAAACGATTAATTAAACGAGCTTGCCAGCACACATTTAACTCTTCAGGACGTGTAAAACGGCCTTGCGTAATAGCTACTACAGATTCAGCAACGCATACGATATCTTCAGGTCCAATATTATGACCCCCAAATTCAACGATAGCATCAACGATGTCATCATTATCTGTAAGAATACGTGTTGGCACACATACTAACTCTAATTCTGCCATTGTTATGCCTCCTTATTGAACCATTGCTGCTTGAACTTCTTCAGCAGTCAAACGAATACGCTGTTTATCGATATGATAGTCTGTCCGACCCACAATTTGGTAGTAAATATCAATGTCCATATAAGGGAATCCTTTAATATCTTCTCGAATATTGCCAGTTTTACCTGTTAATGTAACATATACACGAATTGTGCCACCTTTGCGTGGTTTGATAATTATAGCTTCAAAGTATCCATCTTGACGCGGACGATTAATATCCATAGCCCAAGCATTTACCTTAACTGCATCAAAATGTTCTTCAGGTAATAATGGACGTGGAAATAAGTCCATTATTGTGCCCAATTGGCGCCCTTTATTTACAAATGGTATATCACAGAACAAAGTGATAGATTCAAAACTACGATCAGATACTTGGAAGTTCGTTGCTCGTTTCGCTAATAAGACAATATTTTCATTACCTTGTTTCAATACAAACAAACGGAATAATAAGTACAGAGCTGCAACAGCCACAATAATAGCTATTACTGCACTGAGGATGTTATAAAACCACATGGGGTATCTCCTTTATAATGTAATATGTTCAATGGTACGACGGCTTGTATCAAGGAAGGATGCACTCAATGTATCACCAAGTTCGACATCCTTTGTAAAATACAATGTCACGGTACCTACAGTATCTTGAGGATTGAAAAGATTTTTACTCTCTAGTCTGTGACGAACCAATTCACTTGTTTCAAAAGCAGGATCAATGAACTGAATGCGACATGATGTTAGTTCCTCTAGTAAAGGTTGTACAAATGGGAAATGAGTACAGCCCAAAACAACAACCTCAATTTCTCGAGATAATAAAGGTTCTAAATACTCCTTACATACTTCACGAACAAAGTAATCATCTAAATGACCTTGTTCAATAAGCCCCGCCAACTCTGGACAAGGTTGTTCCCAAACCAAAACCTCATGATCAACTTCTAAAGCCACATGCTTATGAATATGACTATTTACAGTGGCTACGGTTGCCATAATACCGATAGTCTTGCTTTTACTTTTATTAATGGCTGTTTTCACACCTTGTGATACACCAATAACTGGCACAGATACAAGTTCACGGACCGCATCAAGAGCCACAACGGTGAAGGTGTTACAGGCAATCACCATCAACTTAACAGGCTGCTTTTCTAGCGTCTCCGCAATACGACACGCCAAATAAGTGATTTCATCATCACTGCGATTACCTACAGGATTATTCGCATTATCACCGATATAGATGAAATCTTCGTTAGGAAATTGTTCTTGTAACACCTTTAACACAGATAATCCGCCTACACCAGAGTCAAATACACCGATAGGCAATTGTTGTACATTACTCATGCGGCATCTCCTCAACAGCTGCTAACATAGGCAGATAAAAAGTATCGTCTAATCGCACAATTTTTCCTGTTAATTTTGACATAAAGGCATTCTTAGTTTCTCCCGTAGCAAGTAACGCACCATCACTAGCACGGCGCATACGATAGCGAAACACCATTTGAGCCCTCGTCATCTTAACCAAATACGTTTCGATGTGAAGTTCATCATCGAAATTCGCAGGTTCTTTATAATTGCAAGATACATTCATGATAGGAAATACAATATCCTCATTCATCATATCCCACAAAGTGACACCGATTTTACGAAGGAATTCAATGCGCGCCATTTCAAACCATCTAAAATGGTTACTATGGTGAGCAATCCCCATCATATCAGTTTCATAAAATCGTACATTTACTGAAGCAATATGCATAAATTCTGTCCTTTTTAAATAGTATACAATTTTTATTCTATATCTATTACTTTAGTGTGTCAAATAAATAAAGGCAGTTCAATCACTGTGGATCAAACTGCCTAAAATGGTAAAAGTTAGCGACTGCTACCAAATGGAAAGAATTTTTTTGCCTCTTCTTGATGACTCGTTTTGATATAACGATTCGCAATCTTAAAGGCTAATCCGAGTACTGCCACATCATCTACCCAACCTAATACAGCAATCGCATCCGGCACAATATCAATAGGTAATACCAAATACCCTAAGGCACCTGCAATGACCGCTTTTACATATTTGGGAGTATCCTTGTCACGAAAACAAAGGAACAAGGTTACTGCTTGTTGTACAAAGGCAAGTTTCTTACCATATCGACCAAGAAACCCTAAAAATCTTGATTCGCTAAAATACTTACCATACTTAATAATATTAAATGGATTCATAGTAATAATAATCCTTCAGCATTTATTTACGCAAACCGTCAATTTTTTCTTTCGCTGTATTAACAGTGTTTGTAGCAACATCTTTTGCTGTCTCTACAGCATCAGAAGCTTTAGTTTTTGCAGTTTCTACTGCTACTTGTGCAGAAGCTTTTGCCACTTCTACACCACCTTTTGCGAATTCTTTGGCTACTTCAATACCTTCTTTAGCAGAATCAATTTTTTCTTTCGCTGCATCAGAAACCTTTGCTACAACCTCTGCTGCGTTATCATGGATTTGGTATTTTGTTTCATTATTCCATTTATTGATGGCAGGTGTTACTTTTTCATCGTAAACTTGCTTTAAAGATTCTTTAGCAAGACCTGTTTCGTTAGCAATCCCAGCCCATACGTCACGTTGACCTTGAGTGAAAGGAATGCTAGCACTTGCATCACGAACGATTTCAGAAGCAATAGCTTTGCCATTTTCAAAGAATTCAGCAACCATCGGTTTGTAACGTTCGATATCAGAAGGCATGCCATCTTGAATCCAAATATGTGCAATTTTACCAATAGCATAAGTTAAACCGATAGCTACAGGAACGCGAACAGCTTTAATTGGAATTAGAAGGGATACTGCAGCTGTACCTACAGCTGTGCTAAGACCACCTACTAAACCAACTACAGCACCTGCTTGCAATTCTACATCATAAAGATGAGCAATGCGAGTTACCATGTACGTAGCATTGGCGCACAAAGCGACACTGCTGAATTTAGAGGATAATGCCAATGCTGCCGCACGACCTGCCCCCCAGAAGATAAATTGTTCAACTTGATAGTCACGATCTTGAGATCCATCTGTAAGGGGCTCAAGTGTTACGCCATTATATTCTGCCATAAGTATTCTCCTTTGTTGTGAACCAACTATAGGTCTTATTATTATTAGTATTATTATACCATTCTATTGATAGAAGTGAAATGAATTTTTCTAATTATCCATATATAACAGCTTCTAATATTTTCTATATTACCAACTTGTGAGTCCACCATCAATTGTCCAGGCCGCACCTGTCACAAAAGACGCCTTATTGCTCAACAAAAATACAATTACTTCGCCAATTTCATGAGGCTTAGCAATACGACCTAGTGGGTAATGTTGGCCCATTTCAGCCTTAGCCGCCGCCGCATCTTGATGGGCATTAGCAATCTGTTTATCCACTAATGATGTATCTACATCACCAGGACACACACAGTTTACACGAACACTGTGAGGTGCCATTTCAAGGGATAGAGACTTTGTAAAGCTCACTACAGCCCCCTTTGACGCACCATATACAGAACAAGCTACATTACCTTGTAAACCCGCATCACTAGCAATCGTTACAATACTGCCCTTTGAAGACCGTAAATAGGGAAGCGCCGCTTGGCATAAGAATACAGTACCTTTTACATTGGTTCCAAACATTTCATCAAAAGCTGCTTCTGTAACATCAGCTAGTAACTCTTCTTCATAATAGCCTGCAGCTGTTACAAGAGCAGACACCCCACCAAATAAATCTACTGTTTCTTTTACAATTCGCTGACAGTCCTCAATTTTAGATACATCACCTTGAATATATTGCACCTTAGAGGAATAGCGACGTAGCTTAGTTTTAGCCTTTTGACCAGCTTTTTCATTTCGACCATTGATGACTACGCACCAACCTTCTTTGAGTAAAAGCTTTGCTGTAGCAAATCCAATACCCGATGTACCACCACTAATCAAGGCCACTTGAACATCACTTTTATGAGGCATACCTTGCCCTCCTATAATGTTGAAACATAGTCATAAACTAATTTCAACAACATAACTGTCGTTACCGACAAGAATACAACTCGCACCAAAGATGATCCCTTTGCAATTGCCAAATGCGAGCCTAGATAAGCTCCTATAATTTGACCCGCCCCAGTGGCAAGGCCGTACTTAACATTGACATGTCCTAAATATAAAAATACCAATAAAGACGCCAAATTACTAGTAAAATTCAATATTTTTGCATTAGCAGAAGCATGCAAGAAATCAAAACCTGTAAAGATAAAGCCCATAATCAAAAATGTACCTGTACCAGGGCCTATAAAGCCATCATATATACCAATACCAAGAGCAAAAGCCATACAAATATATAGCGCTTTTCCTGTTACCTGAGATGTACGATTGATTTCACCCCAGTCTTTTTTGAACACCACAAAGAGTGTTACACAAACAAGTAATATGATAATAATAGGCTTTACATATAGCGGTGGTAAAGAAACAACCGCCAAGGTACCAAGCATAGAACCCACAAAGGTAAAAGGCAGTAATTTGCGAACTAGGGAAAAATCAACCATGTGATTTCTTAAAAATGTAATCGATGCACTACCAGCACCAAAGATACTGGATAATTTATTACTGCCTAGAGCCACACTAGGTGGAAGATTTGTTAATAACATGGCAGGTACAGAAATGAGGCCTCCCCCGCCTACAATGGAGTCTACAAAGCCAGCAAACGCACCAGCTACGGCAAGTAAAACGAGTATAAGGATATCAAATGGTAAACCTGTTACCGCAATGAGCCACTCCATAATAAACCTCCTACAGATAGCACATCAACGGTCGCCAAAGGCCACCGTTGTCATGCTAATTTATTTTATTTTGCACCTAGACGATCGAGGGCCAATGTATAACCATCCGCACCATATACTAAACAGCGCTTTACACGACTAATCGTAGCAGTACTCGCACCCGTTTCTTCTACGATTTTCTCATAGCTATCCCCTGCGCGAAGCATTTTTGCTACTTGTAAGCGTTGAGATAATGCTTTTAATTCGTTAATCGTACAGATATCTTCAAAAAATGCATAGCATTCCTCTGTATTTTCAAGCGTTAAAATGGCGGTGAACAATTCGTCATTTTGTTGACTTCTCAATTTTTCATTGATACTCATAGGATCCTCCTACTTCTTATTCATCGCTTTAGACCAAGCATCACCAATCATTTGTACAACTTGTACCAATACAATCAAGATGATGATTGTAGCGATCATAATATCGGCTTGGAAACGTTGGTAACCATATCGGATAGCAATATCCCCAAGGCCACCACCACCAATAGCACCAGCCATCGCAGAGTAACCGATGAGGTTAACGATAAGCACCGTTACATTGTCAATAATTGTTGGCAATGCTTCTGGTAATAATACTTTCCAAATGATTTGTAATGGGCTTGCCCCCATGGATTGAGCCGCCTCGATAACGCCAAAATTGATGTCCTTAATAGACGTTTCTACAAGGCGTGCCAAAAATGGAATTGCCGCAATGGTCAACGGCACGCATGCTGCAGTTGTACCAATGGATGTACCTACCACCATACGAGTAAACGGAATGATAGCAACCATCAAGATGATGAAAGGTACAGAACGCGTTGCATTGACAATGGCACCCAATACTTTATTGAGTGTTACATTTTCCAAGATATGACCTTTAGAAGTAACAACCAGAACAACACCAAGAGGAATACCTAATAACATTGCCATTACAGTAGAAATTATCGTCATTTGCAATGTATCAAGGGTACCAGTTATGAGTAGATTAATGATTTGCTCTGACATAACCGATCACCTCGCTTTCAATTGGTAACGTTTTGATGTAGTCCAAACCTTCTTGCGCATTTTCTGGGTCACCATTCAAGATAACGATGAGGCGACCAACGCTCGTATTTTGGATGTAATCAATGCCGCCAAAAAGGATGCTTACATCTAAATTAAAGCGTCTCACAAGGCCTGCTACTACAGGCTCATCTGTTGCTTGTCCTGTAAATTTGAGGCGCACTAAAGGTGCTGTCCCTGCAATCCATTGATCATGTAATTCCAAGTGTTCCAATGCTTCTGGAGGTAAGTTATCACTCACTACAGAGCTAATAAACTCTTTTGTCGTATTTTCGCGAGGATGTGTGAATACTTCAACCGTGCTACCTTCTTCAAGTATTATGCCGCCTTCAATAACCGCCACGCGATCACAGATTTCACGGATAACGTGCATCTCATGTGTAATGAGCACAATAGTGAGCCCCATCTTCTCGTTAATATTTTTCAACAATTTCAAAATAGAATCTGTTGTTTGAGGATCAAGGGCAGATGTAGCTTCGTCACAAAGGAGAACCTTTGGATTAGACGCTAAAGCACGAGCAATACCAACACGTTGTTTTTGACCACCAGACAATTGAGATGGATAGTTGTTCATCCGGTCTGTAAGGCCTACGATATCAAGAATTGGCGTAATGCGTTCCTTGATTTCAGATTTGCTCATTCCTTGTAATTCCAACGGAAATGCCACATTGTCATATACGGTACGAGAAGACAATAGGTTAAAATGTTGGAAAATCATGCCAATATCTTTTCGCGCTTTACGCAAATCAGATTTGCTAAGTGTAGTTAAGTCTGTACCATTTACGATAACAGAGCCAGATGTAGGTGCTTCGAGCATATTGATGCAACGAATCAATGTGGATTTACCGGCACCGGATTGACCGATAATGCCAAAGATTTCGCCTTCTTTCACATTTAGGCTAATATCTTTCAACGCTTCCACACGAGTAGCGCCTTCATAGACTTTACTAATGTGTTCTAATTGTATCAAAATAATTTCCTTTCTTAAGGTAAATGTTTAACATTTGATGAAAGCAGCTTATCTATCAAGGTAGTCCTTCTTCCATCAATTTTTCTAGTGCTTCGCGTAGACGAAGTGTAATAGCACCTGGTTTACCACCAGATACTGGATTTCTGTCTAGCTTAGTAATTGGGATGACACCACCAATTGTATCGGTAAAGAATAGTTCGTCCGCTTCATCTACAAAGGTGCGGTCAAATTCTTTCTCAATAATGGTAATACCTAAAGATGGTGCTACACGGGTTAAGATCATTTGGCGCGTAATACCTTTTAAGATATGATTATCCGCTGGATGCGTGTACAAGATACCATCTTTAACAGCAAACACATTAGATGTAGCGCCCTCTGTACAAATGCCATCACGGAACAAGATGGCTGTATAGGCAAATTTCTTTTCTGCTTTTGTTTGCGCCAAAATATTCGGGATCAAGTTAGTGGTCTTAATATCTACATGTTCCCAACGTTCATCAGGCAAAGCTATCGCTTTTACACCTTCACCCAATTTATTGACTTCATCTAAATCCAAGGTACGGATAGACATAAGCATTTGTGGTTCTAATTTAGAGCGATCATAAGCATGATGACGTGGTGCTACACCACGAGAGATTTGTAAATAAATATAGCCCTCTTTGATTTCACTTTGCTCGATCAAAATTTCGTGTAATTCTGTCAAATCATCAGGGGTCATTTTTACAGGGATATCCATTTCACGCATAGAGCGATACAAGCGATCTTGGTGGTAAGACAAAGCGAAGCAACGGCCTTTTACGACGCGAACAACTTCATATACAGAGTCACCAAATAAATAGCCACGGTCATCAATGCTGATAACTTTGGCACCTGGTTCGACGAATTCACCGTTAAAATATGTTAATTCTTGCATAGGAGCACCTCTTTTTCTATTTCGTTACTCTATCAAGTGGTAATCATCATGGACTTATTATAACACAATTACTTTCAAATTTTCACACTTTACTTTGTGAAAGATATTAATTCGATATACAAAAATCCGCTAGGATACCATAGTTAAAAACTATATCCTAGCGGATGTATAACAAATATTATTTTAATACTAAATCAGCACTACAGAAATAACTAAAACTAGGTACACCATTAGAGTACTAGTACCAATTAGGTTTCTCTATACAATAGTTCCCATACTAGACTAATGCCCCAGTATAAATTTACGGATAGATTTAGGCATATAATTAAGAGCCACCGTAGACAAATAGGATAATCCCAACGCCATAATATACATAATTAACACGTTGGACACCGTATACAAGAGATTATATTTAGCCATCACACCCGAAATGATTAACAACCAAAATGGATGTGATAAATAAATACCATACGATTTATCGCCTATCTCAGACCAAATGGACTCCATCGTCACATTCATAGGTAGCCTTTGGAATAGGAATAAACTAAACATCGTTCCCAATCCTGTATAAAGAACGCCCATAGGACTCATTTGATGTACCGTGTAAATTGCTTCTAACACAGTGTAATGCCATACGTCCATGACATAGTAATAGGAGCCAAGCATCAACAATATGGAGCTTACCGCGCTGACGCCTAAAAGGTAACGATAACGCCACATATATTCGCAGACGGGTTCATATCGTTCAGCACATACGGCACCTAAAAGGAAAATCCACACATAATGAATAACCCAATAGTTGAGTCGCATATCAAAAAGATATTTAAGAACTGGCTGATTGCTTAGATTTTCTGTTACCCAACGGCCAAGCATGTAAGACGAAACATAATCGATACCAACTTGGATGACAAATAGTAACACCAACCAAAATACAGGCCGTTTTAAGATGACTTTCACCATGGCCCGCCATAATGGCATCATCACGTAGAACCATAGCAAAATAACCATAAAATATAGATGATACATAGAGGTACCAAAGAGTAGATTTATCGCCAACGGCCCTGGATGTAAATTGCCAAGGTTATGAGCTGTCATCCCTGTATATAGCAAATAAAAGATGGACCACGTAATATATGGAAATAGCACCACCTGAATGCGGCGGTGCATAAATTCCTTATATGAGAATGGTCCCTCTACCGAGGTATGATAAAACAAGCCAAATGCAGAGAGGAAGAAAAACGCAGGCACTCCAAAGCGAGAGAGAATTTCTAACACGCTGATGAGTTCTAAATTTACAAAAGGATTTTGCAATGCGTAAGATCCTACATGAATGCCGATAACACCGAGCATACAGAGGCCTCGCATATAAGTAATTTCCGGTAAAAACGCTTTTTTCATAGCCATTGCCTATTCACTATTGACCAGGTGCCACTGCAGGTGTCGGTACCACACGTGGACCTTGAGACTCTGTAGCTGGTTGTTTAACTACAGGAGGGGTAGATGTAGGTGTTTGAGGCGTTGCAGCTTTTTCAGGTTGTGCCGCTTGTGCTGGTACAGCCTGACCATTTGCTTTAGCAGCCGCTTCTGCCTTAGCCTTAGCTTCTGCTTCAGCCTTAGCTTTTGCTTCAGCTTCTCGTTTCAAACGTAATTCTTTTTCAAGTGGTACCACTGGTTTGTCATAAACAGTGATATCCGTTTCAAATAGACGTCCCCATGGGAATGTAGCTTTTACTGTACGAGGATTGATTTTAAGGTATTTTTCAGCGAAATCTTGAATGCGTTCACCTAAATAACTTTCAAGACGTTCATTTAATTCACCAGAGTAACGAACATTGTCTGTTCTGATAGAATCTTGCATACGATAAATATCTTTACGAATATTTGCTTGATATGCCCAGTTATCCAAATATTGTTGCGTCAACATATCACGATGACCTTCTGGACTCATAGATTTAAGCAATAATCCTTGAGCAATAGCGTAACCTACTGTGTTACTTGCTGTATTCCAACCATTATACGCACCGATTTTGTACAACAAATCTCGTTTATACATAGCGGATACCAATGTATTATCTGCACCATTATTGAAAGCAATATCTGCAACGCTTACGTTCACACCAGAGTCAACAGCTTGCTGAATGCGATCTACGAAAGCATTTGTAGAGTTAGAGATCATTGGGAAGTTTTCGAAGTTTTCAGACTCGCCTGTACTCGTAGTAAGAGGTGTATTAACAGCCAATAATACAGTTGGTTTACCTTGTGTCACCATCGTGCCACCTACAGCCTCAACGTGTTGAGCAATTGTTTTATCAATCGTTTGATCTTCGTAACCTGGTAATGTTTTACCTCCGCCACCGAGTGGATAAATTACGGAGAATGTAGGTTTTTCTGTGCTCACATCGGTACGGGAACGCGCCATCAATAAGAGACCAAGTTGGTCAGCACCAGGGAAGCTACCGTATTTTTCAACAGAAATATCCTTGGAATATTTGTTAAGGTAACGACCTTCTAGAGCGGATTGAGATAATTGAGATGTATCATCATGACCTAATGCAAAGTAGTCGAATACACCACTGCGAGTTTCATCAATCAACTCTTTGTTGATTTTCATATTTTTTTGACGGCGGTCAAACCAGTCTTGCAAGTATTCCACAGGAACAGAAGCTTGTAGGCTCATCAATTTTTGAGTTTCTTCTTGCGTTAAAGAGCCAGAATCTAATTTATCTTGTAATGCAGCGATTTGGAAGATAGTTGGGCCATATTCCGCATAATAGGCCGGTTCAGTACCACCACCACTCGCGCGTGGGGAACGCATTACGGTACCAAATCCATAGATGCGTACATTTTTATTACGCGCTTTTAAACCTTCAATACGTTTCAAGCGATTTTGCAATGTGCTAAGAGGAATATTATGTTTACGAGAATCTACAAGACCTCCATAAATAAGAGTATCTGTACTTAATACCATAACATCAGCACGACCTGCATTTTGCTCTACCCAAGCCATAATTTGATCAGCTTGACCTTGGTACGTCTTACCAGAAATCAAGTGTTGAGGTGGTGTCAACACAGTCATACCCGCCTCACGAGCTGTATCAACTGTATATTGCAAACTTACAGGACGATCATCTTGAGGTACATATAATACGGTTTCTGCATCGATTTTGATGGATGTACCTGTAGCAATGGCTGTAACCATTAATGCTACTTTCAACCATTTATTTGTCATAAATCAAATCTCCTTCTGTGTACACGAGTACTCTCGACTCGAAAATTAACTCTTATATAATACTCTTTTTTTCTGACACTTTTATGAAATACTTAATAGTATAATTATATCATTTACCTGTTATTTCTCAAATGCAGTGCCTTTAGCTTTAGCGCACTTTGGGTAAGCTCCAATTATATTTAATAGCTAGTAAACGGATAACTAGTACAACGGTAAACGCACCATATACAGCCTCTCCAACCCAGTTAGAAATAACCATTAAGTAATAAACGATGCCCCCAATAACACTAGGTAGAGCATACACATCTTCTTTCAAAACAGACGGAATCCGTTGAGCCAGCATATCTCGGATAATACCACCTCCAACGGCAGTAATAGTTCCTAATAAAACAATGAAAATTGGCAACTCTGGATATAGTTTAAACCCTGCAGATGCTCCGGTTACTGTAAAAGATGCCAACCCAACTGCATCGGCTAATAAATAGCTTGCTCGGCTACGAGGGCCCATAGCATGCTTGCGATAACGGCTGTTATAGATAATAAATACGATAATTGTTACGGAAATAACCACAGTTACATATACAATATTGCGTAACGAATTCGGCGGAAAATACCCCAAAAGAACATCACGTACAATTCCACCACCGATTGCCGTGGCCAGTGCCAATACAGCCATACCAAATATATCCATTCTCCGCGCCACCCCAACAAGTGCTCCGGAGATAGCAAAGGCAATAGTGCCAATCATATCAAATATGTACCAAATAATATCCATAATACCCTCACACAATCTATTCGCATAACTGCGCACACTATGATAGACTTTATGTAAGATATTATACATTAAGAGGTATGAGAATGACAAAGAACATTACACCTATAGAGATTAAAAATATGGATGAGCGTAGCCGTGATGAATATTTTATGGGTTTTGCCCTAGAGGAGGCCCACAAAGCTTATGCTCTAGGAGAAATTCCTATCGGCGCCATTTTAGTTCAAAACAATACAATCATTTCACGCCACCATAATCGCCGCGAATTAGATCACGATGCAACGGCTCATGCAGAAGTGCTCGTCATCCGCGAAGCATGCGATGTACTCAAGCGCTGGCGGTTGACTGGTTGTACCCTGTATGTTACGATAGAGCCGTGTCCGATGTGCGCTGGAGCCATCATCAACAGTCGTATTGACCGTGTTGTATATGGTGCAAGTGATTACAAAGGAGGCGCTGTAGAGTCTCTTTTCAATGTACTCTCTCACCCTGGTTTAAATCATGAACCCGAATTAGCATCGGGGGTCCTTGGTGATGAATGTAGTCAAATCATGAAAGACTTTTTTAAAGAGCGCCGTAAAACACGGAGGAGTACCCAAGAGGCTGAAGGGTCCGCACTCGAAATGCGGTAGGTCGGGCAACCGGCGCGGGGGTTCAAATCCCTCCTCCTCTGCCATATAAAATATATAAAGCGCTAACCGTGGTTAGCGCTTTTTTGCGAAGGGACCACTACTATGAAAAAATATTACCCTTATCTCATTACGGTGAGTCATATGATTAACGACTCCTGTCAAAGTGTATTACCTGCCCTCTTGCCATTATTTATCTACACTTATGGACTTAGTTTAGAGCAAGCAGGCTTTCTCATATTAGCCAATACAGCATTATCTTCATTGTTACAGCCATTATTAGGTTATGTCTCTGACAAGATCAATCAGCCACGGCTCATCACCTTAGGTGTTCTGCTCTCAGCTTGTAGCACAGGTGCCATGGGGTTTGTAACCTCCTATGAAAGCTTGCTTGTTTGTGCTACCTTAGCTGGTGTAGGCTCCTCTATCTTCCACCCTGAAGGAGCGAAAATCATGAATCGCCTCGGAGGTGGTAAAAAAGGTAAAGCCATGGGTACCTTCGCCATCGGTGGTAGCTCTGGTTTTGCCATCGGTCCACTCTTTGCGGGCTCTATTGCCTATACAGTAGGTCCTCATGGACTGGCAGCTTTCACCATAGTAGGTCTTATCATCTCAACGGTTTTATTCGCCCTCATGCCGCGCATAGTAACTTGTGCACGCACTATCGACCAAGCGGTAGCTATGGAAAATCCTACATTAGTGGCTAAGCCGCTCAAAAATTACTGGAAATACTTTGGTATTTTGTTCGTTATCATCCTAAGCCAATCGGTAAACTTCCGCGTTATCAATGCATTCATTCCTATCTTCTGGACTCGTGAACTCGGCACTAGCCCAGAGCAAGGTAGCTTTGCATTAACCATATTCTTTAGTATTGGTATCTTCATGACATATATTGGCGGTCTACTAGGCGACAAATATGGTCCCATCAAAATCATTAGACTATCCCTATTGATTTGGTTGCCAGCTATGTTCCTATTAACAGAAGTGCCAACCTTCTCCCCTGTTATCATGATGCCTATAGCCTATATGTTACTACTCATGATTGGCGCTGCTAAAGCTCTTAGCTACAGCCCCGTTATCGTACTAGGCCAAACCTACCTTGCTAAAAGCATCGGCTTTGCCTCTGGTATTACCCTCGGTGTGAGCCAAACTATCGGTGGTATCATCGCACCTGTAGTAGGTAACCTTGCGGATACCTATTCTTTACCTGCCGCTATGATGACACTCGTACCATTCCTAGTAGTGGGTCTTGGGGCTTCATTGATACTTAAAGATCCTAAAAAATTACAATAAACAAAAAAGAACCCTTCACGTAAACTGTACCCCAAAAATTGGACACAATTTTTGAAGGTACAGACCAACGAAGGGTTCTTTTTATATTCAGCTAACCACGTCACTTGCAGATTAGTGTTTTAGCATTTCATTCAAGATAACTACGTCTGTTTCTTTCATACCTTGTGCCACAGCACCAATACTGCGGATGGTTTCATCAACGGAGTATGCTACAAGGCCATCGCCTTTTTGGTAGTTTTTGTTAAGGCGAGCTTGTTTATATCCCATAAAGGCGCCATCAAGGGAAATTGCAATTTTACCTGCACAGGATGGTTTCGCACCATCACATACGATACCAGATAGACTTGCAAGACCATTTACAAGGGTATTCTCAATGATATCTTTACTATCACCTTTCAAAAAGGCTATGCCTGCTACGCTTACCACACCGGCAGATACAACGCCACAGTATGCAGACAATTTACCAATACCAGATTTAACGTAAAGCGTTAGCAAGTTAGCAAAGACGAGAGCGCGATACAATTCATCTTCACTTTTACCAAGTTCCTCGGCAGTCGTAATGATTGGTACAGACACGGTTAAACCTTGATTACCAGAGCCAGAGCAAATAACAACAGGCAATGGGCAGCCACTCATACGCGCATCAGAGCCAGCTGCGGCACGAGCCTTACATTTCGTTTCGAGAGATGGATTTTCTTCATCTAACAATAACAATTGTCCAATATTAGATCCATAATCATTGGACAGACCTTCCTTAGAAATTGCAGTATTATACTCAACTTGCTGTTTAATTTGAGGTAGGATACCAGAAATATCACCGGTTAAGGCAAATTCGTAAATGCTATCGAAGGTCATGGCATATTCTGTTTTAGCCGCTTTCTTAATTTCATTGACTGTTTCAGAGACAATCTCACCATCTACTGATACATAGGTTACATTCGTATGGTCATTTTCAATGCGAACAACCGCTGTATGTTCATCTGTTTCTGCAGTGATTTCTATATATAGATTATCTACGCCTTCAGCGAGTGAAACGGTACAGAAGTTAGCATCAAGCAATGTACCAAGCCATTTGCGATCTTCGTCTGTAGCAGATTCCAACACCTCTAGTTCACGCTCTGGATGACCTACAATAGCACCCAGTGTAGCGGCCGCCGTTAGTCCTTTTCGCCCCCCAGAATTTGGAATGACTACAGATTTTACATTTTTGATAATATTCGCGCTGCATCTTGCGTGAATATGGTTAGGAAACTCATCTAAAACAGAGACTGCCTTCGCAGCCGCATAAGCCAATGCAATTGGCTCAGTACAACCGAAGGCAGGACGCATCTCTGACTGTAACAAAGAAATATAATCCATCTTATACTTCCGCAATAATTTCCACTTCTACAATAACGCCTAATGGAAGGTCTTTTACTGCTACACATGAACGAGCTGGTTTAGAAGTGAAATATTTAGCATACACTTCATTAAATGCTTTGAAATCACCAATATCAGCTAAGAAGCAAGTTGTTTTAACAACCTTGGAGAAGTCTGTACCAGCTTCAGTCAATACGGCTTCAATATTTTTGCATACTTGTTCAGTTTGCTCTACAATGCCCCCTTCAACAACTGTACCAGTTGCAGGATTGAGTGGAATTTGACCAGAAGCAAATAATAAACCGCCAACCACTTTAGCTTGAGAGTAAGGGCCTACTGCTGCTGGTGCTTTGTCTGTAGAAATTGTTTTCATGATAAATCTCCTTTTATAAATAAATATAAATTAATATGACTATATTTAAGGTGCGAAACTCATGTTGATGCCTCGATATATATGACTTACCTCAATATATCACATATTACATAAAAGTACGTATATAACCAATTATTTAATTGATTTAAATGCATTATCAAATATTGGTTTGAAATAATCACGTTGTACATCAGTTGTTATACCTACATACAACACTGGTTTTCCTGGCTTCAACACAAATGCAGCATTTGCATAGAGTGGAGTTTGTACATTTCCATCTGCATATAACAAGCGAGAGCTTGCTGCATATGTTTGATATTTTGTACCAGCCACCGGATGTACTTGTTCTGCATTTTCTACGGTTAGAGTTTTAAGTGTTTTAGGCATAATCGTTGCTTTTTGGGGATCACGACTAGACACATTAATAGGTCCATTCAAAGGAACTACTGTTGTGCTAGTGGGAATCTGTTTATTTATTGTTCCTAATAAAAGTTGCTCTGTTACAGGATCAATTTGACCTTTATCAAGAGCGGCCATTGCCGCTATAAACATAGGATCATTAGCCTTTTCTTTAGCCACTTGTTGCGCTATTTGTTTAACATCTACAGCCACTACGAATGCATCTTTTTGACCAGTTTTATCTGCCCCTTGCAATTGGTATATATCAAAATTAGTACCAAAGTTTTGGAAAAATTCCTTTGCCATCATATTCGCCATCGTAGATTTTGAGGGATTCTGTTGCATTTGTTTCTCTACAAAATCACGTGTATTTGTTTTGGATGCAGAAACAACAGTTACATTGTTAGGCACTACCATGGATCCTGCAATTGTTTGTACATCCTTAGCAAAACCTACGCCAGATACAGTACCCATTAGGCAAGCTGCACAAGCCAATACTTTCAAAGATTTCATATTATTTTCCTCCCTTGAGAGATTGTGTTTGATACATATGATTCAACTCATTAGCCCAATAATCATGGCTAGAATCATCAGACATTAAAAGCTGTAAAGATACACCTTTATCTGTAGGAACAGCATAACCAATTAAGGAATAGGTATTTCTAAAGCCATCATATTTTAGACTACCGCGTAAATCGCCTGTCACAGCTGTACCATAGCGTGTTTGAACAGGTTTATAGGCCACATGCGTTGCATCTAGGCTTACTTGTTTTGCCATAAAGTCTACATAAGAACGGATCTCTTCTATACTTTTAGGAGATGATTTCTTATCTGTGGCAAGCATTTTATCAAAGACACCTATAATTTGAGAAGGTAACTTATCATTTATCGTTTTTAGATCTTTAGCTAATTTAGCACCTTCAATAGTATTGCTCTTCAGGCCTTGTAATTGTTGTTGGGCCGTCTCTTTAGAGTAAGATTCTACATATTTAGAGATAGAATGCTTTAATGCGGCTTTTTCCGCATCTGACCCCTTCTCTAAAATAGTCTTATTCATACCTATAACTTGATCAATTGCATTTTTAGAATAGTTAATAACAATTAAACCACCTATATGATGTCCTTGTTTATCAGTACCTTGCAATTGATAGAAGGAGTAACCATCAAGAAAGTCCCCCTTCACTGGTTCAACAGCTACACCAGTCTGTGCTTTCACAACATTATTAATAGTATCAACAGCAGATTTATTTGCTACTTTAAGAAATTTATCTTGTTCTTGATTACGCAATCTTGTATCAGTAGAAATATGCATAACTTCTACAGCTTTCACAGTTGGGGAAGTTGTGCCGTACATACCATAACCTAAATCTACCGTATCAGCACATGCCACTGCCCCCATACCCACAGTTAAACAGGTGGCACAAGCCAATGTCATCAACTTTTTATTGAGAGTTCTCATAAGACACCTCACCTTTTTAACAATACACTATGTATAGATTGTTAGATAATCTGTGCAGTATATATTAAGAGTTTCAAAGATAATCTATACTGCATATATTAATTATTATACTATATCGACATATATAACTGTATAGTATAATTTACAAGCTTACCTTTCTGCTATACAATACATAAATAGACATGTAAAGATGATATATGTATGAGAAATGGAAAGGAGTGCACACTCGGTGTGCTTTTAATATGATACAAGAATTAATTCCCCTCACTAGGCCTCGCACATTAGCTGCTGCATTAGGACCTACCATTTTAGGTGCCGCCTTTAGTTATTATGCATTTGGTGCTGCTCAGGGTACAGGTCTTGCCATTTTCCATACAGTGCTCATATTTTTAGCTGTTGTAACAGCCCAAATTGTAGCTAATTTATGGAATGAATATAAAGACTTTAAATCTGGACTCGATGCTGGTCAAAAGGTAGGTAATGCTGGTTCTATCACACGTGGCGTTATAACACCAGAGCTCATTATAACGATGATTAAAATACTCATGTTTGTACCCATTATCATTGGTCTTTATTTATCTGCTACTATAACTTGGTACTACATTCCTGTAGGCTTCTTATGTATTCTAATTAGTTTCCTTTACTCTGGCGGTCCAAAACCAATTTCTCGAACACCATTTGGGGAAATTTCCTCTGGTATCGCCATGGGTTTTGCTATCGTACTCATTACAGGCTATGCTTGGACACGAGAATTATCCTTAGCCCTGTTAATTCCTGCAATTTCATCTACATTGCTAGTTGGTTCCATCATGTTGACGAATAATATCCGAGATATTCGTAATGATGAAAGCCATGGACGTCACACGTTGCCAATCGTGCTTGGTCGTGAAAGAGCACTCAGCTTAATGAGTATCTCATATATTTTCAATTTTATTTGGATCATTGCTTGGATTATAGTAGGCCATATGACATGGTTCGCCTTATTAGCATTCCTTGCAGCACCACTAGCTTTCAAAACAATTCATACATTATCTACGAATACAGATGAGTTCCAATTAGATAAGGCTATGGGCACTACCGCTGGGGCAGCTATGATTTATCAACTAATGTGGGCGGTTGGACTTATCATGGGCAAATTAATTTAAAAAATGAACATACTTATATTATAGGTTCTCCATAGTTTTTAGTTATGGAGAACCTATAATAATTCCTTCTTGATAGATAGGAAATTATTTAGTACTATAGATTTAATATTTTATATGTAATTATTGTATAAGGAGTGTGTCTAATGAGAAAATTTTTAGCATTAGCAGCTACTGTCATCCTTGGCGGCGCTTTATTAATCGCAGGCTGTGGTAACGACAACAAACAAGCTGCTAGCGATGGCAAACAAGTATTAAAAATTGGGGCAACAGCAGTACCTCACGCAGAAATTTTGGAACAAGTTAAACCAATCTTAGCAAAAGATGGTATCGAATTAAAAATCACAGAATTTACTGATTACAACACACCTAACTTGGCTTTAGGGGACAAAGAGATTGATGCCAACTTCTTCCAACACGTACCTTACATGGAGGAATTCGCAAAAGCTCACAAACTTGACTTAGTATCTGCCGGTGTTGTTCATCTTGAGCCAATGGGTTTATACTCCCGTAAAATCAAAGATTTAAAAGATCTTCCAAAAGGCGCTAAAATCGCTATTCCTAATGACCCTACAAACGGTGGTCGTGCATTATTGTTGTTACAAAAACAAGGTCTAATTACATTAAAAGACTCTACAAACATCTTATCTACCGTACAAGATATTACTGCGAACCCTAACGAATATCAATTCGTAGAATTAGAAGCAGCACAAGTACCTCGTTCCCTTGACGATGTAGCCTTAGCCGCTATCAACACTAACTTTGCATTAAACGCAGGTCTTAACCCTGGCAAAGATGCATTGGCAATTGAAAATAACGATTCCCCTTACGTAAATATCGTAACTGTACTTAAAGGCAATGAAAATGACCCTCGCATCAAAAAATTGATGGCTGCACTTCATAGCCCTGAAATTATCAAATTCATCCAAGAAAAATACCAAGGTGCTATTGTTCCTGCATTCTAAGGTATACCAAAAAGAGACCACATCAACGTGGTCTCTTTTTTATATGTTATCGGCCCCAAATCTAAAAGGTAATAAACCTTCTAATTCAACAACTGTATAGTCCCCTCTTAAATTCGCCATTATAATACGAGGTATTTCAAATTCAGAAATCACCTGACGACAAGCACCACATGGTGCACAAGGCCCTTCCGTATCAGCAACTACGGCAAGGGCTTTAAATTTTGTTTGCCCTTCCGACACAGCCTTAAATATAGCAGTTCTCTCCGCACAATTAGTTAATCCATAAGAAGCGTTTTCTATATTACACCCTTCATAGATAGTTCCATCTTCGCAAAGAAGGGCTGCGCCCACACCAAAATGTGAATAAGGACTATAGGTTTTGTCGCGAGCCACAATAGCACGATCGATGAGCTTTTGAATATCCTTTTCTTTCATATTGCACTCCTCACTCTACAACATCTAGTATAGTATCCACTACTTTAGGTGCAGTATTACCAATAGTAATCGCCGCTAAATAGGTCTGGGCTGCATTAGTGAATAAGCTTTCATCAGAAGCATATAGTGTAGCTATCCTTTCACCCATTCTGACAGCGTCCCCGGTTTTTTTGTGCATTACAATACCTGCACTATAATCGATGGGGCCATCTTTAACGGTCCGACCAGCTCCAAGCATAATGGATGCAATCCCGCATTGTTCTGTATTCATATGGGTAATATAACCGTCTTGAGGCGCTGTAACATCATAGGTGAATTTGCCAATGGCTAATAGGCTTTCATCATCAATAACTCGGCTGTCGCCATCTTGAGCATCAATCATCATACGCAATCGTTCTAATGCGGCACCAGAGTCGAGTGCCTCTTGCACACGACTGAGAGCCGTTTCATAGTCGCATATATGACTCAATACGAGCATGTGGGCAGCCATGATAATACATTCATGCGTTAAATCTTCTGGACCATGACCTTTCAACGTATCAATAACCTCGCGAATCTCCAAAGCATTTCCAATAGCATGGCCTAGCGGTCGGTCCATATCCGTCAAAATAGCCTTAACTGAACGGCCATTTTCCTTTCCAATATCTACCATTACTTTAGCCAATTCACGAGCATCCTCTATGTTTTTCATAAAGGCACCACTGCCAACCTTTACATCTAACAAAATTGCTTGAGCACCAGAAGCCAATTTTTTGCTCATAACAGAGGATGCAATAAGAGGGATACTATCAACAGTTCCCGTCACATCGCGCAAAGCATATAGCTTTTTATCAGCAGGTGCAAGCCCTTCCGACTGACCAATAACAGCAAGACCAATTTTATTAACTTGATTGATAAAAGCATCTTGCTCTAAAGATACCTTTAAATTTGGAATGGACTCCATCTTGTCGATAGTACCGCCTGTATGACCAAGTCCACGACCGGACATCTTAGCCACCTTGCCGCCAGAAGCGGCTACAAGAGGTGCAATAATAAGCGTTGTCTTATCTCCCACGCCGCCTGTACTATGTTTATCTACGGTAATCCCATCAATATTTGACAGGTCTACCATATTACCTGATTGAGCCATAGCCAAGGTCAAAGTTCCTAGTTCGCGAGCATTCATACCATTAAAAACTATGGTCATCAAGAGCGCACTCACTTGGTAATCAGGGATTTCCCCCTTTACATAACCATCTATGACAAAGCGGATTTCCTCATCTGTTAACGGCAAGTTCGCCCTTTTCTTCAGAATAATATCATACATACGCATAGTTACACCGCCATTCTAAGAAACCACCTAAGCATACCTAGGTGGTTTTCTATTATACTTCTTCGTTCAAGTGATTCTTTAGTAACTCTACAGCTGCACTGGCTCCAATTCGGCTACAACCTTCTGCAATATAGGCTTTCATATCCGTAATAGAGCGAATACCACCTGCGGCCTTAATCTGTACATTAGGACCAATATGCTTTTTAAAGAGTCTAATATCTTCAAGGCTTGCACCGCCGCTACCAAATCCAGTAGATGTTTTAATATAGTCTGCGCCACCATTTGTAATACATTTGCAAAGCGCTACCTTTTCAGAATCTGTAAGATAACAAGTTTCAATGATAACTTTTAAAATCTTATCACCACAAGCCTTCTTAAGCGCCTCAATTTCGCTGGTTACCGCTTCAAAATCACCTTGCTTTACATCTCCAAGATTAATAACCATATCAATTTCAGAAGCGCCCTCTTCAATAGCCTGTTTCGTTTCGGCCACCTTTACCTCTGTTGTTTCATATCCTAAAGGGAAACCGATAACGGTACATATGTTAAGTTCTGGATATGCTTCATGGGCGGATGCTACAAAATCTGGAGGAATACAAACAGATGCGGTTTTATACCTTATACCATCCTCACAAACTTCTTTGATATCATCCCATGTAGCTGTAGGACGCAATAATGTATGATCTACATAAGCTAATAATTCTTTCCCCAACATAGTACCTCTCCTTACTAAAAGAACGACATTTGTTCTGGTTCTGGCTCTTTATGTAATGCATCTTGAGCAGAGCGATTTTTATCATCAATGAATGGTTCTAACGGTACGCCTGTAGTCTTTAATAAATCTGGTAAACTATTAACGCCTTTCAACTTAGCAGCTTCTAATACAACCTTTGCACAAGTCTCTGCATCATCCAGTGCATAGTGATGTTTAAACTCAACTCCAATATATGCGGCCATTGTATTCAACTTATGATTAACCAAATCAGGCCATACCGCACGTGAAAGTTTAACTGTACATGCATAATCTAGTTCTGGCCAAGGGATTTTATAATAATCTAAAGTAGCACGCAATACGTTCATATCGAATTTCGCATTGTGAGCCACCATAATATTCCCTTTTAAATGGTTTTCATAAATAGCATTCCACAACTGATCAAAGGTCTTTTCATGAAGAACATCCTTCGGTTGGATACCATGAATTTCAATACATTCATCATCAAAACTCATAAACGGAGGCTTGATGAGGCTATATGCCTTTTTGGTAATTTGTCCGTCCTTTACGGTAATAACCGCCAAGGAGCACGCACTATTTTTAAATTTATTTGCTGTTTCAAAGTCTAATGCAACAAAATCTAACATAGGACTCCTTTCAAAATCTATATATAAGAATTATATTCATTTACTCTACTTATTATAGCATGAAATAGACTATAATCTACTGTTCAAAGGTGACCAATAATCACCTCATTCACACCAATTTTAATTGACAGATAGGCCCTCAGTATGTGAAAATTATTTAGATATGTATGTAGTATGGAGGTTGCAACATGGCAGATGACAGATTAATCGTTGCCCTTGACGTATCCACGATGGATGCAGTGAAAGAAATCGTATTATCCCTCGGTGATTCGGTTAGCTTTTACAAGGTCGGCATGGAGCTATTCTACGCCGAAGGAGCAAAAACAATTCGTTTTTTACAGGAGCAAAACAAACAAGTATTTCTTGATTTGAAATTGCACGACATTCCAAATACCGTAGCCCATGGCGTAGCTTCCTTAACACGTCTCGGCGCTAGTTTAATTACTTTACATGGTCAAGGTGGTCCTGTCATGATGAAAGCTGCTGTTGAGGCGGCTCGTGAGAGTGGCAAAGAACTAGGCGTAGAACGCCCAAAATTATTAGCCATCACCGCATTAACTAGCTTTGACGATGAATCTTGGACTGCTATTGGTGGTCAGCTACCAATTTCCGACCAAGTCATTCGCCTTGCAAAACTCGCTAAAGACTGTGGTATGGATGGTGTTGTATGTTCCGCATTAGAAGCCAAAATGATTCGTGAAGCATGTGGCGATGACTTCCTCATCGTTACCCCTGGTATTCGCCCTTCCTTTGCAACAACAGACGACCAAAAACGGGTTGCTACACCAGCTAGTGCACTACAAGATGGAGCATCTCGCCTTGTTATCGGTCGACCTATTACACAAGCCGAAAACCCTCGTGAAGCGGTTCGTTTAATTATTGAAGAAATGGAGAAAGTATCCAAATGATGACAGAACAAGAAGTAAAACAATTACTGATCGACACTCAAGCTATTTTAGAAGGTCACTTCCTTTTGACATCTGGTCTCCACAGTCCAATGTACGTTGAAAAATTTAATGTATTACAACATCCAAAATATACAGAAAAACTTTGTAAAGAATTAGCTGAACGCTTCCGCGATCAAAATGTGGAACTTGTTATTGGACCTATGACCGGTGGCATCTTACTTGCTCACGAAGTAGGTAAAGCGCTTGGCACCCGTGCTATCTTCACAGAACGCGAAAAAGGCATTATGACATTACGTCGTGGCTTTAAAATCGAGCCAGGCACAAGAGTACTTATCGTTGAAGATATCGTAACTACTGGTGGTTCTGTACAAGAAGTAGTAAATGTGGTAAACCAATCCGGTGGTGAAATCGTAGGTGTAGGCCTTCTTGTTAACCGTTCTGGGGGTAAAGCAGAATTCGGTGTACCTCACGAAAAGGTACAAGCATTACTTAATCTTGAAGTTCCAACTTATAAACCTGAAGAATGCCCTCTTTGCAAAGACGGCGTAGCTATGACAGAACGCGGCTCTAAACACATCAAATAATTTTTAAACGACCTATATACATGCATAGGTCGTTTTTCATGAGGAAGTTACTAAAATATTCCCAGTCCATCAACTACTGTCTATAATTATAAATAGATACAAAAAGAGCTCCTTCGCTGAGGAGCTCTTTTTGTTTGTGTGTAGTTATTGTGTGTAAGAGAGAGATTCTGATACGAATGTATCACATAGAGTGTGTGACTCTATGGTGGCCATGAATGCACTTTCATGACCACGTTCTCTATATCTTATGAGAGAAATGGACTCATAAAGTATCGTTAGTTTTGTGTAGTTTGTGGTGCACCTTGATCAGTTTGTTGTTGTGGTGCATTGCCATTAGGTTGTTGAGGTGGTTGGCCTTGCATAGGCATTTGACCTTGCGGAGGCATTTGACCATTTGAGTGCATATGCTGACCATTATTTGGTCCCATACCATCTTGAGGCATCATTTGATTTTGACCATTTTGGTGCATATGTTGACCATTATTTGGTCCCATGCCATCTTGAGGCATCATATGATTATTTCCATCCATCATATGTTTATCCATATACTGATTAGGACCATCATGTCTATGTGGTTTTCTAAACTGTTGTTCATTCGTTTTCATCCATTCACCAAAATTAGGTAAATCATTAACTGCAAAGGATGTAACTGCCCCAACAGCACAAATTACGGTTAAAATCGCTGTTATTATAATTCGTCTCATAAATCCTCCTTAGTCCACATTGCGGAAGTAACGTTCACGCACACCGCGAAGCTCTGTACCAACAAAGACGCATGTAAGTCCACCAAATAAACCTACACCACCAAGTGCCACTAGAGTTACAATGGACAATACTGGAAATGCAGTAACATTCTCAAATGGTTGCCATGAGCTACCTAGTAAGAACAAGATAGCCGGTGTAATAATGAATATAAGAGCACCTACAATATAGGATAAGGCACTTCCAATAGAAAGCAAGGTCTTAGATGCTTTTTTAGCCATCCCCGGTAATTGAGGTAAAAGACGCTCTTTATAATCATCAAATCGTGCATAAATTTCCTGCATATTAACGGATTTACTTTCACTACCATCTTGATTCATTGTATCTGTAATGATACCTGCATCTACGTAGGATGCATATATTTCCTCTGGAGTCCCTAAGGATTTAATGATCTCACTATCGGTAAGCCCTTTTTCATAACCTACCGCAAAATGCTCTTCATAAACCTCTATAATACTCTCCACATCTGCAACACGCGCTTTTTTAAATATATTACGCAATGCATCCAAAAAGCTATTTTTGTTCATTATAGTCAACTCCTTTCAACAGCATATTGATAACACCAGAAAATTCATCCCATTCTTGACGCATCTTGTTATATGCTGCACGGCCTTCGTTCGTGATATGATAGTATTTCCGTGATGGACCTGTAGAAGACTCCTTTAAATACGTTTCAACATACTTTTCTTTTTTTAGTCTGTTAAACAGTGGATATATCGTTCCTTCAGATATTTCAATATATTCCGAAATGGTGCTTACGATTTCGTATCCGTAGCGATCATTTTGTGTTAATAATGCTAGCACCAGCATATCCATAACACCTTTTTTTAATTGAACTTGCATAGTTCCTCCCTTTTAGGCTGTGCTTGCCTGCCAATGTGAAAGCTCTCTTACGGTCACTATCATGTACTGACAAATACATAATAACATAAGGTACCTCGGAACGCAAGGTACCTTGCAAAAAAAATATTGAAAATTAATATATTTTTTCTTCGTTCTATACTAAAAATACAGTTAATTCCTGCATTTATAGAAGAAAATTTTTTCAAAAAATTTTCTAATTTATCGTATTTTTTATACAAAATCTATTAAAGTACCTTATTATAACAAAAAAATCCTCATCTAAAAGATGAGGATTTTCTAACACTACAAAAGAAATTAGTGCATTATTGGAATACTTAATTAAGTTTTATTTACTAAATTCTAATTTGAAGACGCTTCCCCTAATTTAAGCTGTGTACTCTTCATTTTGCCGTTATGAGTATAGGATACCAAAATTGTATCTCCAGGGCTCTTAGCATCAATTTGTTCTTTTAATTCAAGTAATGTAGTAATATCTTTACCATCAATTTGTGCAATCGTATCCCCTTCTACGAGACCAGCTTGTGCAGCAGGACCATTAGAATCAAGTTGAACAACAAGAAGTCCATCACCTTCATAGGTTACATTATTGCGCGCTGCAGTTTGACGGTCTACAGCCCACACCCCAATATAAGGGCGAATGACCTTACCATTTTTAATAATAGAATCAACAATTGTCATCGCAGAATTAATTGGAATAGCAAAGCCCATACCTTCAATTCCCTCTTTAGAGATTTTAGAGCTATTGATACCAATTAACTCACCATCTGCATTAATAAGCGCACCACCTGAGTTACCTGGATTAATGGCTGCATCAGTTTGAATCAATGGGAATCGTTGACCTTGATCATCAATTGTACGTGCTAAGGCACTAATAACACCAGAGGTAACTGAACCTTTAAACTCAAGACCTAAAGGATTGCCAATAGCAATAGCTGGCTCCCCCACTTGCAAGGAGTCAGAGTCACCAATTTTGATAGGTTTAATATCTTTTGGAGGTTTAATTTTTACAACTGCTAAGTCCGTCTGTGAATCTGAACCTATAACAGTCCCCGTCACCGTACTGCCATCAGACAATGATACTGTAACCTCCCCATTTCTAGCCCCCGCTACCACATGTTTATTTGTTATAATATGTCCGTCATTATCGATAAGCACACCAGATCCGACACCTTCTCCAGCATAGATAGTACGGTTAAAAATATCCTTTTGAAATACTTGTGTTGTAATCCCTACTACAGCTGGCCCAGATTCTTTAGCTGCTTGTACTACATAGGTATTACGCGTTTCAGTAATAGGCTTAGTCTGTTTAGTTTGTTCTCTCACGTTTGTTGGTTGCGTATTAACAGGGCTGCCAAAGAAATAGTATCCTCCGCCTACCCCAATACCCAAAGCAAGAATACACGCAATTACTGTTTTCTTATATTTTGAAAATGTCATGTAGATCTCCTTATATTCTTCTTAATATTCTTCTACATCACCCATAACGTCTTAATGATGATTATAAAAGGTAAAATAAGAACCAAATCATAAATCATATAATTATGATACTTTATAAATACGCCACGTCTCACACTAATTCAAATCATCTCAAAATCAATTTTATAAAATTGATTTTGATGAACCTATTATAGTACGCCTGCTTTTACAATGCAAGATACCAATTTATAACTTTTCTTATGAAAGTATAATTATTATAACCGTATATCCTCCACTAGATAAATACCTAGAATCCTGAAAGAAGCTGTATAGAATGTATTCAAATATCTAAAATCTAAAAAACATAAAGGGCATTTACTAGCCGTCGCTAGCAAATGCCCTTTATGCATATAGTTTGAGAGTGTAAGGACTGTTGAGAGAGAGAGTATATGTGATCTAGATAAGCTTTAGAGAGAACTTATTAAGAGAGAGAAGTTAAAATATTACTTATCTAGAGTCATAGTCAGCCTTACTTAAATAAGTATACATGGAATATCTAAACTATCAAAGTAACTATATAAACAATTCTTAAACCTTTGATTATATCTCTATAATAAAATCTCTATAAAGTCATATCTAATCAACAGCCACGAACAACGTGAGTATAATGTGAATGCATATTCTCGATACTAAACAAATTTATACCCTACACCCCACACTGTAATAATATGCTTACTATCGGATGGATTATCCTCAATTTCTTCACGTAAACGATTAATATGAACTGCTACAGTTGCATAATCACCATAGGAGTCAAGTCCCCATACACGAGAATACAATTCTTCTTTGCTAAATACAATATCACGGTTACGCATCAAGAACTCCAACAATTGGAATTCTTTCTTTTTGAGATGAACTTCTTTTTCATTCACCCATACTTTCATCATTTTAGGGTCGAGACGGATTTCACCGGATTGAATAGCGTTTGTTTCCATTGCATCGCGCTCTGTTAAACGTTTATATTGCGCCAACATAGCTTTGATCTTCGCAATCAATACAGATGGAGAGAATGGCTTTTCAATATAATCATCAGCGCCTACGCCTAAGCCACGGATTTTGTCGATATCATCAAGACGCGCAGTTACCATAACGATTGGCACACGAACTTTGTCACGAATTTGACGACAAACTTCAAAGCCATCCATTTCTGGCAACATAACATCAAGGATAATAAGGTCTACAGGAGTATTTAATGCTGCTTCAATGCCATCTGTACCATTAGTCATAATCGTTACGTCATAGCCCGCCACCATTAAATAATCACGCTCAATATTGGCAATATCCAAATCGTCTTCAATAATTAAGATATGTTCACTCATGATTCTTCTCCTTGCTTAGGAAACTCTAATATAATACGTAGACCATGTGGCCTTACATTTTCAATCACAACTCGGCCTTCAAAGATTTCCATAATTCGACGGATAATCGACAATCCTAGGCCACTACCTTCTTGAGGATTCGTACGAGACGAATCTACACGATAGAATGGTCGCATCAGACGCTCTAGAGATTCTGGCGGTACACCTGGTCCATCATCACTGATGACACAGTATACAAAATCATCATCACTCGTTACATCTATGACGCAGTGACCAATATCGGTCATTTTATACTTAGCACTATTGTTCAACACATTCTGCAAAACACGTTGTAACAATTGTGGGTTAGCATTGATAAAAGGTGTTTCCGTAGCTATACGGGCCTTAATCTCAAGCCCCTTCGATTGATACGGAGCTAAATGATCTTCTACAAAGTCACGTACAAACTGACCTAATTCAATTCGCTCAGATGGACGAGATTCTTTTTTATAGTTCAATGTTGTTATGAGGAATAGTTCCTCTAACATAGAATCTAAATCATTGGCCCGTTTCAAAATAATCCCCATGTATCTTTTTTGTTGCTCTTCCGTTGGTGCAATACCGTCACGAACGCCTTCAGCATACGCTTTAATAGCCGTCAATGGAGTTCGTATATCATGGGATATACCAGCGAGTAGCTCTTTTTGTTGCTCCTGTTCCATTTCAATTTGACGATTCGCCATTTCTAACGACTTTGTCATATTCTTAACGTGAATCATGATAAATCGTGTAACAAATCGGTTAATAGCAAAAAATGTAACAATAAAGAGCAATATGGAAACTACGATAATATAGAAAGATACGGATTCCATTAAGCTATCACTACCATGAGTAGCACGCCTAATCGCAATATGGTATACATAGGAATGACGTCCATCGTACTTTCTCATTTCATAAACGAAAATATTATTGGATTGATATACGATGCCCTGTAATTCAGGGTTAACATCAATAAGACCAACAATGGCAGAAGCACTATAGATTTGTGGATTACCGTAGTTATACACCATACTTCCTTGATCAAGTACTTCAACATATACTTCCTTTGGATCAAGTAAGCTATAGCTAGGCTTAACCAAGCTATTAATTAGATCATTTTCTAACCCATAAAAGGTAATGGTTTCAGTTATTCGACTGACACTTTTAAACTGTTGTTCCTGCTCAATACGCAAATAGTAACCGGCATTGGCCAATATGCGCAAACCTGTAAAATATAGCAAAAATAAAATAATTGCTATTAAAATAGGTACAACAAACAGCACAACATTGGATATCCAAATTCGTATTTGTAAATTCACAGGATTACCTCAATATCATAAATAGTAGATACTCTCTATAGTTTACGCTATTTTTATAACTTAACGCAAGTAAAACACGCAAATATCCAACATATTTTTCACTATTCTTTCATACGTAGTTTATAATTGACCGATTATTCAAAGGTATCTCGACCCTTTTAATATCTAATACTTTTCGTAAAAATTATATTTTCACACGCACCCATGTATCTTATGGCGATATGAAAATTGGTAATATCTGATATTTCATAGTTCCTTAGTCTCCCCTTTTAATAGGAACTCGTCTATACTGTTTATAAAAAAGCTAAAATATAAAAAATGAAACAACTATTGAATCTCTTCATTTAATAAAACAAAATATATACTGAATTATACTATTTCTCTATGAGGATAGTTTAAATATGGTCAAAAAAAGAGGATTCCTAAGAATCCTCTTTTAAAATTTGGATTAACGACGATTTGCATCGAAGAAGTTAATAGCAACTTCTGGGAACATAGCGTAAGTCAATACGTCTTCGTCAGTGATGCCATTGTAGCCTTTAGAAGCTAAATCTTGACGGTAACCTTCCAATTCAGGTTCGATAAGATCTGCTGGACGGCAAGTAATAGGTTGTTCATCACCAATAATAGTTTGACGAATTTCATCAGAAATTGTACCAGGTAATTGACCATATTTACCACGAACAAGATCTTTAACTTCGTTAGGAACCATTTTGTAACGGTCGCCCATCATAACGTTCATCATAGCCATTGTACCAACGATTTGGGATGTTGGAGTTACCAATGGAGGGTAACCCAAGTCTTCACGAACGCGTGGCATTTCATCCATAACGTCAAAGAAGCGATCGCCCATACCCATTTCGTTCAATTGGTTTTGAGTATTGGACAACATACCGCCAGGAATTTGGTAACGACGAACAGCAGGGATTACATCACTAGCTGGTTTCAAGTTGAATTCTTCTGCGATTTGTTGTTTTACTTTACGGAAGTGGTCAACTAATGGAATGTATTTATCAAGGTCAAGGCCAAGATCCCATTCAGTACCTTTGAACATTTCAATCATAGTTTCAGTAGCTGGTTGGCTAGTTGCATGAGCGAATGGAGAGATAGCAGTATCGATGATATCTACGCCAGCTTTAGCAGCTTCCCAGTATGTAGTACTAGCAAGACCGCAAGTGAAATGGCTATGCAAGTCGATTGGCAATTCGCCAAAACGTTTTTTGAAAGTAGAAACCAAATCATATGCATCAGCAGGTCCTAACAAACCGGACATATCTTTGATACAAAGGGAATCAGTACCCATTTCTACCAAAGTTTCAGCTACTTTCAAGAAGCTTTCAGTTGTGTGAACTGGAGAAATTGTGTATACCATAGCAGATTGAACGTGTGCACCAGCTTTTTTGGAATACTTAATAGCAGCTTCCATATTTCGTGGATCATTCAATGCGTCGAAAATACGGATACGGTCGATACCATTTTTTACAGCCGCATTACAGAATGCTTCTACTACGTCGTCGGAGTAGTGTTTATAGCCCAACAAATTTTGACCGCGAAGCAACATTTGCAATGGGGTATTTTTCAAATTAGCTTTCAATTTGCGAAGGCGTTCCCATGGATCTTCATTCAAGAAACGAAGACAGCTGTCATAAGTAGCGCCGCCCCAACATTCAAGAGCTTCATAACCAATATCATCTAAAAGGCCGAGCACTGGTTCCATTTGTTCGTAGCGCATACGTGTTGCCAAAATAGATTGATGACCGTCACGAAGAACGGTTTCGCAAATTCTTAATTTTTTAGCCATGTTAATCCTCCAAATCGAAATAGTCTGTGTATGTAACTTTATACACTCATTAAACAACTATCTCATACCTATTTTTTTACGATTTTTTCGATGTCTGCTCACACTAGCCAAACGCGCTAAAATCGTAATACATACTTATATTAGACTACTTATAAAATTCTTTGTCAACAACCACATTATGCTATTTACTCATAATCTCATGTATTCAAAGATGATTTTTTCGTGATGAATATCACAAAAAACTGCAGAGGAACTAGAGTTTAGCATGTATGTTTAATCAAATTAATTTTTTTGTAATTGCTCATTTTAATGAGAAACTAAAAATTATATCGTAATAATTTTTGGTTATTATTAAATACTTTTCAAAATATATCGGTATTTATAAATGTAGTAATTCGATAAACGTCGGTACGCTTATAAGCTCATCAATTTTATTAATAACTAAGCCGATATTTTCAAATGCATAAACATGCAAAAGAACCTACCCATTTACGGACAGGTTCTGACCTAATCTTTAAAATTTGAGAGTCCCCATTATACGGCTTACTTCTCAGACTTAACCTTTTTAGGCGCAGTTTCTAGGACAATATTTTTACCTTCCCGTTTCACCTGAATAGAGAAAGCCCCTTCCCCTTCTTTAAAATACTCCATCTTAATATCAAGGAGCATTTTACCAATCATAGTCTCTACTTTTTCAGTTAAGAACTCACGGTAAAAAGCATCTTTTTTTTGCTTTGGACTTTGATGAACTACTGGTTTCTTAGCATCTCGCTCCATATTGAGCATAGTATCTTCGAAATTTTCTGTATCCTTAAAATTTTTCATCATATCCGCATCGGATAAACCTTTTTGAATTTTAAACTTTGCCATGTGTATCTCCTATCAGTTCAAAAATTGCTTTTTTTACGCGTACTGGATCAATACCAGACATACAATATTGATTAGGCTTAGGACAACGTCGTTTTCGGCAGCCTAAGCAATCTAATTCGTCATTTACGAGCACCTTAAAGGTCCCCGTCAGAGGGCCCCATAATTTAGGGTCCGTAGGGCCAAAGAGTGCTACTACAGGCTTATTTAAAGCTAACGCAATATGCAGAGCTCCCGTATCTGCAGTAACTACTACATCACAACTTTCAATTAAAGCCCCTAATTCTTGAAGTGTCGTTTTCCCTAACATATTCAGAACAATTTTATCAAAGCCCTCATCTGTCAAAGAGTCCAGCAAGGGTTTGTATTGAGTAGCCTCTTTAGGACCACCTAAACAAACAAAATTCGCTCTATATTGAAGAGATTTAATGAGAGAATACCATTTTTCCTGAGGCCACTCTTTCGTTGCCCAAGAGGTACCTAATACCAGCCCAATGCGTAACGGAGTTTCTACCACGCCTCGATGTAAAGAAACGTCATTATCAATCGACTTCCATTGATTTTCTGCCCAACTATGTAAATTTGTTGGCACCTGAAAATCCATGTGGTATAGCGTATTAGCATTAGATTCATTTAGTAAACAACTGCTCTCAATACCGTATTTATCAATGTTAAGTGATGTATCTAAATTTGCATGTTCAGTAATAGCCTTTGTTAACAACTGAGCTACCTCTACATAGCGTTTAATCACGTGTTCTGTACTAGGCTTCGTTTTATAGTTAGTAAACAGCCAATTCAACTCTTTTGTGCCACCAAGGCCAAGTCTAATGGGGGCTCCTGAAGCTAATAGTACCAGCCCTGTTATGAGTCGCCCTTGCACATCAACGGCTACATCAAATTTATAAGGCTCTAATTTGGCCTTAAGATCCCACCACATGCGCCACATTGTAGGAATATGTAGTTTTTTAGAATGTGCCTCGTATTCATCCCGTTCCCAGGGAATTATTTTATCTACATAGGGATTGCCCTGCAGGAGCTCTACCATACTAGGCGTTACAATCCAATGCAACTTAGCATCAGGATACTGTTCCTTAATCCACCGCGCAGCAGGTGTAGCATGCAAAACATCACCTATGTAACTAAGGCGTACAAATAATATATTCATAGATATCCTTAGGGTACATACTATTATAGGAATAAAGCCTTTATAATGAAAGAACATTATAAAGGCTTTTTCTTAAGATTTCTTTTTACTACCACTACTATTTGATGATTTAGAAGATGTAGTATCTTCTGTTACCTTAGTAGTTTCTTCACTACCATTCTTAATGATGTTTTTTACATCTGATAATGTCAACTCATTAAATGTAGTAGGGTGGTTGTATTTGTAAACTGGATTGAAGCCTACACCTAATTTACCAGTGTAAACAGTCAATGCATTATTGTCCTCATCAACACGGGCGATATAGATGGTTTTGTCCATATCAACACCGATAAAGCGGAAACGCCCTTCAGGGTTGATAACACGCCATCCCCCTTCAATGCCGTTGAACATGAATACATCCCCAGTTCTCACATTATCGTAGAAGAAGTTATCTTCATCGTAGAATACACCGATATGACCGATATCAGTAGCTTGCATGTAAACGCGACGTGTATCGTAGTTAGCATCGGTACGATAAATGCGATACGTGTGTTCTTGAACTTTTACCTTCATATACACCACATTTGTCGCTTCAGAGTACGCAGCATCTACAATTTTACTGCCCCGAGGCAAGTCTTCAAGTTTGGTATCAACTTCGTGTTCTGGATCATCCGCATTAAGACGAGCCATGACAACATCTCTGGAGTCATATAAACCCATGACAGCATAGTTACGGTCTGGCATCCAGTTGAAGTAACTAATCGAGCGGCCCTTCAAATCGATATTTGTGGGCTTGCTTTCATTAGCCTTGTAAATTTTCAAAGAGTTCTCTGTAACAACGGCCATAAATTGACGGTCATAAGATACATACTTAGTACCTTCCTTCACATCAGGGAAGTTTTTAGTATCATCTTTTGATGCGCCTGCTACATTAAACTCTGTAGTCGGTGCAAATATATATTGATCAAGGTATAGGTATACCCCACCTTGCAGAAGAATACCTACCGCAAAGGCGCTCAGTACACGCGTAAAAGGTTTCATCTGTCCTCCTATTTCACGATAAACGCCGTTGGGATCATGCGTTCCCCTAACAAATCGGCAGGTTTATTTACGACTTTACCATTGAGGTACAAAGTAGAACTAGAACCGCCATCTAAATTTGCTGCAATGTAGCAACCTTTTTCAAAAAGAATATCCTGTACGTCACGCAAGGTAGCACCAATGGAATACCCCGGTTGACGACCATCGATTACGAGGAATAGCACTGTACCATCTTTCTTTTGACCGATAGCAGTACGAGGGCCTACGCCCCAGCCACCATCACCTTCGGTAATCATCTTCTTACCATCAACGATAAGAGGCGGACCAAAGGTAATACCTTCCATGGCTTTCATATCACTGAGCTGAGTTTTATCATAGTTACCAGCGATAAGATTACCAGATTTAGAGAAACCTACAAAGTCTACATCTTCATCAGGGCCTACATCCTTACCGATAACATACTCGCCGTCGTGCAAGATGAAACCATATGGCAAACGGCCTGTACCAGTACCATTAGGGTCGTGGAAACCACCGCCATTAATCGCTGCTACAGCATTATTCATTTTTGCAATATTACTTGTAGTATCGCCTTTTTCTTGAATATTAGCCGCTGTACCTACTTGAATACGACGAGGATCAGGAATTTCTAAAATATAGCCTACATAACGAGCAGACTGGATTTTTTCAAGATTTAAAGTCTTATCTTCACGAGCATTAAACTTGAACAAATCTTGGCTTTTAACAACCCCTACAGTCCCCAAAATAGATTGTAACTCGTCTTCATTAAACAACCATGTAATGTAATGAGGATGGCGAGATTGTAAGATAGCACCAATTACAGCGCGCTTTACATTATTAAATGGTCCAAAGAGCACCACGAAGGGTGATGTGACAACGGTAAATAAGAACACCATAATGATGAACTTTACCCAATTCTTTTTGAACAATGTATTTCTCCTTATAAATCAGTGAAATGTTCAGTGCTAATGCGTTCTTCAAAATGCTTGATATCCACCGCATTACCTACCCAAACACGCAAAATATTATATGGATTATCACCAGTATGAGCCCAGCCAGATTTCATAGCCATCCCCATTTTAATACCAGCTTTCTTAGATGCTGAGTCGGTGAATTCATTTTTATCTCCATATGGATAGCAGAACCAAGGATTATCCTTAATGCCTACTTCTTTAGCAAGTGCCTCTTGGGCCTTTGTAATATTTTCAATTTGTTTTGCTTCTGACAATTGGCCCATTTCTATATGTTGGAAACCATGGTTTGAAATAGTAATACCATTTTTGTGCATTTCACGCACCTGATCCCAAGTTAGACGCGTCCCAACATCGCCAGGATTGATAAATACAGTCGCCGGGAATCCATATTCTTTCATAATTGGATATACGATAGAATATGTATCTGCATAACCGTCATCAAAGGTTAAAACAACAGGTTTTTCAGGCACCGCAGCACCATTTACAACATAATCATACAATTGATCCATCGTCAATGGATTATAGCCATTATCCTTGAGGAACTTCATTTGTTCTCTAAACAAATCCTCCCGAATAACTGCATCATTATCTTTGTCGTCGCCGACTTTATGATACATAAGAACAGGAATACCCGTTGGATGTACCATCTTAACTTCTTTTGCAGGCGGTACTGAACTAGTAGGTTCTGTTTTTTGTGAAAGCAATCCACAACCTGCCACAACCATTGCCAATACCAAAACTAACAGTGTTACCAACGGAATCCGTTTCATAGGTCCTCCTCTATTAGAACACAATTATATACAGAATATTATAACATTTCCATGAAGAATAGTAAAAATTAACGCTTTATTAGTACTTCATCAATCGATTTTCGAGGTCTAGGATACATAGTTTCATCTGGAATACCTATAGCAATGATTGCCTGTACATCGTGAGGAATATTTAAAAAGGTTTTGCTTTCACACTGCATAAAATACACATCATTCATCCATAGTGTACCTAACCCAATTGCTTTTGCCCCCAATAAAATATGTTCTATAAAAGCGCCAATAGCTTGTAAGTCACTTTTCTCCCACACGCGAGTATAGTCAGGCAAGTGATCATAAGGATTAAACACAAATAGCAAGTCACTAGCAGTTTGCATAGCCTTAAGACTAATCTCTAAACTACCAAAATGTTCCTTATATTCTTTATATTGCTCTAACACCTGAAAGCCTAAATTCACAAAATGTTCTTTCTCCACTGTCGTCACATGAATAACCTGCCAGGGCTGACGATTTTTAGGCGATGGAGCTCGCATACCAAGAGATACTAACTCCTGAATTATGTTGACCCCTACTGATTGAGTTTCTTTATATTTACGTACGCTAGTACGAGAGTTTATAACTTCTGTTAATTCCATAATATTTCACCAAAACATCTAAATTCATATAAATCTTCGGTATCTAAAATCATTCAAAACTTCTACGATTATTTAGAGCTATATTGTAATCCGTTCAATAATGCTTTAATATTCTAATTATAATACATATTTCTAAAATTATGCTTATCCAATAGACAAAGGATTTCTTATGAAAAAACGCTTAAGCCTTATACAAATGGACGTCCATGTAAACGAAGTGGAATACAATTATGTGCGCGTCCAAGAATTACTTTCACAAGCCCTATCAGAAAAGCCTGACATTATCGTCTTGCCCGAAACATGGAATACAGGATTTCATCCATCTAAGGATTTAATCAATATTTCTGACAGAAATGGAGAAAGAACAAAAGCTTTATTAAGTACATTCGCAAAAGAACACAATGTAAACATTGTGGGCGGTTCTGTAGCCGTAGCAAAAGAGGATTTAGTATTTAATACCTCCTATGCTTACAACCGTGAAGGCACGCTCGTAGGAGAATATTCTAAAATGCACGGATTTAGCCCTGCTAAAGAGGACCAATACTTTGCTAGCGGTACGCATACCACTCATTTTGAATTGGATGGTATTCCTTGTAGTACGGTTATCTGTTACGATATTCGCTTTCCTGAGCTCGTAAGAATGGCTGCATTATCAAATACAGAGTTATTATTTGTACCTGCTCAATGGCCTACCATGCGTTTACGCCACTGGCAAGTATTAAACGAAGTACGCGCCATTGAAAACCAACTCTTCTTATGTGCTGTCAATGGCTGTGGTACAGTAGGTCGAGTTCAAAGCACTGGTCACTCCGCTGTATACGATCCATGGGGTACAAACCTCCTCGAAATGGACACCGTGGAAGGCATCTCATCTGTAGATATCGACCTCACCGTAGTAGAGGATATTCGCAATAAAATCAATATTTTTAGAGATCGCAAACCTGAACTCTACAAGCTATAACATAAAGGCACATTGTTTTGAACTACCATCTTAAACAATTCATTTATAGATGGTCTGCGCATAAAACAATGTGCCTTTTTATTGTATGGAATTCATATACATTAAAACTCAATAAGCTTCCACATATCCTCTGGAACCTGTTCTAGAGGTTTATTTTTCGCAATTGCTTCTTTTAGAATATCAATAGTATCTTGCACATCTTGTTTATCCTTTGTATCAGGATCATGAAGGATGACACGATTTAAAGAATCTTCACCAAATTGTTTTACATATTCTTTTTCTACTTGATTAAGTTCACGGCGTAAATATTTCATAGATAATAACCTCCCAATATATTTAATCTAATATATTAAGAAGTACTTGTCTATAATTCAAATATTTTCTATACACATCTTCAGCTAATAATCAACAATTTAAATTGTAAATTAATATTTTTATCTCATAAATCATTTACATGAATTCTATAGAAATGGTAGTATTAACAATGCAATAGGATTTAGTTATTAAGAAAGAAAGGTAATAACTATGTTTTCATTTCTACAACCTAAAGAGGCAAAATCATCAGTTCCACAAAGCATGATTATGAATCTATATTATAAATATAGATTGCAATCATTAATTGGTATTTTTATAGGTTATGCTGCGTACTATATTGTTCGTAATAACTTTGCCTTATCAACACACTTTTTATCAGATATCCTCCATATGAGCAAAACAGAAATTGGTTTGCTATCTAGTGGTATGCTTATCGCTTATGGTTTAAGTAAAGGCTTTATGAGTAGTCTTGCGGACAAAGCAAGTCCTGCCAAGTTTATGGCTTTCGGTCTCATTTGCTGTGCAATTATCAATATCTTTATGAGCTTTGCCGATAGTCTCGCCTTCTTCTTAGTTTTAGTAGTACTAAATGGCTTTTTCCAAGGATTTGGTGTAGGACCATCCTTTATCACCTTAGCTAAATGGTACCCAAAACAGGAACGTGGCCGTTATGGAGCTATCTGGAATATTTCACACAATCTCGGTGGTGGTATCGTAGCACCAATCGTAGCCGCCGCATTATATTTCACTACTACAGATCACTGGCAATTAGGGAGTTATGGTGTACCAGCGCTTATTGCAGTTATCATAGCAATTGCCATTTCTTTCTTAATCAAAGAAAGCCCTGAACGTGAAGGCTTACCACCAACAAGTGAAATCATCGCCGACACAGCTCATAAGGCACACAGAAGTTCTGAAGCACCGCATATGAGCACAAGAGAAATATTTGTAAAATACGTATTGAAAAATAAAAATGCTTGGTATGTATCATTAGTTGACACCTTCGTTTACATGATTCGCTTTGGTATGCTTACTTGGCTTCCAATTTATTTATTACAAGTAAAGGGTTTCTCCAAAGCAGAAATGTCTGTTGCCTTTTTATTCTTTGAATGGGCGGCTATCCCTTCAACTATTTTTGCAGGTTACATTTCCGATAAATTCTTTAAAGGTTATCGCATGCCACCTGCAATCATTGCTATAAGTATTATCTTCTTCTGTATATTTGGTTATTGGCAAAGCGAGTCTCTCTTATGGGTTACTTTCTTCGCTGCTATTGTAGGTTGTTTAATCTACATTCCTCAATTCTTAGCTTCAGTACAAACTATGGATATTGTACCACCATTTGCAGTAGGTTCTGCTGTTGGTCTTCGTGGATTCATGAGTTACATTGTTGGTGCAAACTTAGGTACAACACTATTTGGTGTTTTAGCAGATAAATTTGGTTGGAATGCAGGTTTCTATCTTTTATTAGTAGCATGTGTTCTTTGTATTACATTCTGTATATTGGCTCATTTTGGCGCCAAAGAATTAGATGCTAAAGAAGCTGAACTTGAACAACTTCAACCAGCTGAAGCTAATAGCTAACCCCTAACAAATAAATCCTATAGTAAAAAGGTCGTAATATGTATTAATACATGTTACGACCTTTTATTTACCCCACGAAAGGGACTCCTATATAACCGATGTGTTTTCATCAACGCATAGTTCTGGAAATAATGAAAGTACAAACCACAATGATACCAAGGACTATACTCCCAGCTACTATATAAGGCCAGGTAAGTACATCCCGTACATCATTCAATATTTTTATATCAAAGATTGGCATATAAAGTAGTAAGTTCCCCAAAATCCAACCGATTGGTCCTATGAACTTTAGCTTCTTAATCGTATCCATTTTATCTAGAATAGACTCGGTTACCTCTGAATCCTTTTCGACAGATACGTATTCTTTATTAATGTAAAAGCCTTTTGAATATTCCGTTTCAAAAGCCCACTCTTGAACAGAAAACGTAGCAGTACCATCAGCATTTTCATACTCTTTATATTTAGCAGTATCAGTAGTACCTACGTCTACCTCACCCCAAGTGCCCGTTACCATCTCATAACCACTATCTATGAGTTTCATATCGGCTGGTAGTGCTTTTCCACACAACTTGGAAAACTGGTACGCATCTCGCTTCTTATCCCAACTGAGCCAAAACTCTGCATTATTCTTATGTCTAACTAACTTATACTCATACCCAATTTTTCCATGAGTATCAATATAGCGTATCTTGCCTAAAATCGTATATAGATCCCTTCGAATACGCAACGTCTCACCATAATTAAAAACCATAATCTTCTCTCATATTGAAAACTACATGTATAAATGTATATTACTAATTACTATGATTGTACACATAATATGAAAGTATGCCAATACGGATATAAATCAGAACCACCCGTAAAACTAATAGTTTTCTCACGTACTCTAAGCCCGTAGTACTAGGACAGCATCTAAAGGCGCTGGCTTTCACTACGTTCGAGCCGCATAGCAATTGACTCATAAGCTTCTACTCAATAATTATATATTTTTAGTTTCATAAATTAATTTATAATTTTTTATCTATATTCATGAATAATTCATGAGTATTTTGTATGTTTTTAAAATTATATTTGTATAATCACCTTAGAAGGGAGGTGATTATATGGGCAAAAATCAACATGTCGTACCATCTAAAAACGGTGGTTGGGATGTTAAAGGCGAAGGAAATTCAAGAGCATCTAAACACTTCGACCAAAAGAAACCGGCGATTGATTACGGAAGACAAGCTAGTCTCAATCAAAAAAGTGAATTAGTAATCCACAATAAAGATGGCCGGATAGCTCAAAAGGACAGTCACGGACATGATCCTCATCCACCAAAAGGTTAATTGTAATTAGGAGTGCAGACGGCGACATACTCTGGTACAGGTTCTTTATCATCAGTTATAACGGCAACAAGGGTATCGTCGTCTTCTCTCTTTATAACCATCTTTGTATATTGGTTTGTGTTCAAAATACTATTTGGCTTCATTTTTTCTCTCCTTTCCTTCAACTCGTTTGTTCCTTTAATTCGTAACTTATTAGATTGCTTTTTTCGCAAAAAAAATAAATAGATGGGCTTCAGTTGAAAGATAATCAATCATAACCTCAATTTCATCAGATCTAAATACGCCTTTCTTTAATTTAATAGAAAACGTTTTAGGAGTAATCCCTAATCTTTTAACAACATTTATTTGAGTTTTTTCAGCACTAACAATTGAACATTTTATCTTATTTACATCAATCAATACATCACCTCCTTTGCAAAAGTAACTTATTAAGTTATTTATGTTAAAATCATTTGTAAAATGTTGCGTATTAAGTTAAAACGGTGTAATATTGACTCATGGAGAAGATTATATTTAGAGCGAGGTAAATTTAATGACTCCCAACAAAGGAGATAAAATCAAAAATCTCAGGATTCAAAATAAAATGACTCTAGAAGAAGTCGGCAATAGGATTGGAGTCTCAAAACAAACGTTATATAAATATGAAAACAATATAATTACAAATATACCTTCAGATAAAATAGAAGGATTAGCCAAAATATTTAATGTATCTCCTGCTCTAATAATGGGCTGGGATGACACGCCTAAAGAGTACTATAAAGACGCTGAAGTAGCTGAATTCACTGAGTACTTGCGCACACGTCCTGGTGCTCGTATGCTATTCTCTGCAGCAAAAGATATTAGTAAGGAGGATATGGAGAAAGCAGTTGAGTATATAGAACTCCTGAAATTAAAACATAAATAATAAATGAAAACATAAATAATAAATGATTCGTTATATATAAATAATAGGAGGTGAAGCTTATATGTTTTTCTTTTTCCCTGATGGCATTGCACCACAAGGCGATATCATCATATATCAATCCGACAATGACAATATGACAACAAATGTTTTATTTAAGGATGAAACATTCTGGATGTCACAAAAAGAAATTGCATTGCTATTCGGCGTAGATAGAACAGTAATAAGCAAACATTTAAAAAATGTTTTTGCTAATCAAGAATTAGATGAAAATTCAGTATGTGCAAAAATTGCACATACTGCAGAAGATGGAAAAACCTACCAGGTAATATTCTATAATTTAGATGCCATTATTGCTGTCGGATATAGAGTAAACAGCAAAGAGGCTACTAGATTTAGAATGTGGGCTACAGACACATTAAAAGAATATATTGTCAAAGGGTTTGTGCTTAATGATGACATGCTGAAAAACGGACGCCAATTTGGAAAAGATTATTTTGATGAATTATTAGCCCGTATAAAAGAAATACGTGCATCTGAACGTCGATTTTATCAGAAGATTACAGATATTTTTGCACAATGTAGTTATGACTACGACAAAGATAGTATTGAAGCAAAGCAATTTTATGCTACTGTTCAAAATAAATTGCATTGGGCTATTACCAATAAAACTGCAGCTGAAATTATTGCTGATCGTGCAGACCATAACAAGCCCCATATGGGATTAACTACATGGAAAACCGCGCCTGATGGCAAAATCATAAGTACAGATGTAGTTATAGCTAAAAATTATCTTTTACAAGAAGAAATATCCGAGCTCAATAATATCGTCAGCATGTTTCTAGACTATGCGGAAAATCAAGCAAGACGTAAAAATCTTATGATGATGGACGATTGGTCTTACAGGCTAGACAGTTTTTTGCAGTTTAATGAATATGATATCCTATCTAACGCAGGGAAAATATCGAAGAAAGTGGCGGATAACTTAGCTAAAGAAGAATTTAAAAAATATCGAATTATTCAGGATCGAGAGTTTAAATCTGATTTTGACAAACTTACTGCTTCTACAATGAAAAAGAAATAAAATTAAATATACACAATGGAAAGTGTTATATTGGTTGTAAATTTGATTTACTGCGACTTGCTACATGCCTCAATGCCGTGTCAGAAGAATGTGAAGATGTAAATACTCATAATATCTACATAAATCAGAACCACCCGTAAAACGGGTGGTTTGCTCACGGGCTATAAGCCCGTAGTACTAGACCAGCGTCTAAAGGCGCTGGCTTTCACTACGTTCAAGCCGCATAGCCATTGACTCGTAACGGTCCCCTTAAAGGGGATATGTATTACTTGCTACCCTTAAAAGGGTCCTCATATTCTTTTACACTCAACTTATCCTTCATTTGGTCTTGTAACTCTTGCTCACATATATATTTTCTTACTGTTGCCTCATTCAGACCTACTGTACTAACATAATATCCCTCAGACCAAAAGTGTCTATTTCCAAATTTATACTTTAAGTTTGCGTGTTTATCGAACATCATAAGTGCACTTTTACCTTTTAAATATCCCATAAAAGATGAAACTGCTATTTTAGGAGGGATTAATACTAACATATGCACATGATCTGCCATGAACTCCCCCTCTATAATCTTGACGCCCTTATATTCACATAAACGCCTCAGTATTTCACGTAAACTATTTCTATATTGATTATATATCTTTACGTCTATACTTAGGTGTAAATACTATGTGGTATTTGCATAACCATTTTGTGTGCGCAAGACTCTGTGTCTTTGTTGCCATATAAAATCACCTTTCTTTTGCATATAATGCGGCTTGAACACCTACATTATACTTAAGCAAGGTGATTTTTTTGTATAACTTTCGTTGCCGCACCCGCATAGCGGGTGGTTTTATGATTCGCGACTATGTCGCGAACCAGTCTAAAGACAATAATAAAATAAGCCACCGCATCATGTGCAGTGGCTATTATAGCCCTCATATAAAAGGGGACAAATATTTATCATTTAAAGGGGGGCAAAAAAGGGGCAAATTATCGTTACAATGGATTACGATTTGTTATTGTTCCTTTTCTAAATTGTTATATAATTACTGCTTGCGTTATAGTTTGTTATAATGCGTTACAATCTGTTAAACAGTAAATTGAAATGGTGCGGTTGGCGGGACTTGAACCCGCACGAGCGTTAGCTCACCACCCCCTCAAGATGGCGTGTCTGCCATTCCACCACAACCGCATGGAATACAAATGGTGCCTCAGGACAGAATCGAACTGTCGACACACGGATTTTCAGTCCGTTGCTCTACCAACTGAGCTACCGAGGCATGATTTTTTGTAAAAAAAAATGGCGACCCCGATCAGATTTGAACTGACGATCTTCGCCGTGACAGGGCGACATGTTAACCGCTACACCACGGGGCCGCGTATCAACTCGCGTTGACTACTTGTACATAATATCATGGATTTTAGAGCAATGCAACTATTTTTTTAAAAAATATTATTACAAATCTATGAAAATAATTGATTATATTTGATAATCGTTATTTTATAGCTTTTATAAAAGTATCTCTATATTATATTACAGGAATCCACCCCTTATCGTCATAATTCGTCAGTTTTCGTAATAGTACAATTTTCTCTCTAAGCTATAATAGGTATACCCTTTACTAGAAATCATCCTATTCTTTACTCAATATGCTACAATATGTATATATTCAGTATGAAAATGCCTCTATAGAAACATGAAAGGATTCGCTGTGAATAAGTTCAATTCAAAAGGTGTTATTATCGCTCTTATCATAGCTATTGTAGGAGCGATGGCCGCAGCATGGTATTTCTTATGGTATGTACCACATACACCAGCCTACACATTAAAAATCATTCACCAAGCAGTACAAGATAAAGATGCAGACGAAGCATTACGCCACATAGATATAAAATCCATTGTAAAAAACATTGTAGAACGAGAAGGCAATAAATATGTCGATACATCTACCCCACTTGGTAAAGCTACAATAGCAGCTACCAAAACATTTGGACCAGCTCTTATCGAAGACGTAATACGAACATATATCGAAGATCCTGACAGCTTTAAATCTGAATCACCTACCAATAATACCACTACAGCAAATGATGATAATAAGTCTATGGTAGATCGTCTTGTAGAAGGTCGCCTATTTAAGGAACATGATGTAGAGGTTAAAAACCTAAAGTCAGAAGATAATGCTGATAAGGCTACTGTGACTGTAACGATACAAAATAATAAAAAGAATATGACAAAAGATATAAAAGTTTTGATGCGTCATTTAGGAGATGGAACATGGGTAATTTACGATATTCCTGATATTGAAGACCTATATACTATCACTAGAAAATAAATATCTTTGTCTTTCCTAACATTTTAAATTGCAGATCTTAAAAAACGTAAAAAAGAGCTATGTCTTTTTTCTAGACGAGCCATTTACATTGTAAATCCAACAAAGGACAGTATCTACTGAAAAGTAGATACTGTCCTTTTATTATCCTATAATCTTAACAATCGTAAGTTCTCATGTAAGACGAAATTATACATAACTTAATTAGCAAATATAACTAAATCCTTTAAAAATGGGATTTTATCTATCAAAATCTACAATAGCCAAGGTTACAGTCACTTGTGAAATAAGGCGTTGTGCATCATCTATCATATCAAAGCGCCATACATGGGATGTTTTGCCTTTCACTAGTAATGTTCCTAAGGCTGTTAATGTTCCTTCGCATTTCACAGGACGCAAGTGATTCGCAGTTATAGACTGACCTACTCCAAATTTATGAGAGCCTACCAGCTCATTGCTCATCATACCTGCAATAATTTCTGCAAAAGCTAATGTAGCACCACCATTTAAATAGCCTTGCGGTTGTTTATGAAATTCATTTAAATTCATTTTTGCAATACATGTAGTATCGCTCGTCATACGAGGTACATCGATTTGTAAGGATTCAATTAGATTCATAGTGTTCGTTTCTCCATACAATAAGTTTCTAGCCGGTCATCAAAAACTGTTACACCTAGTCCATCACCATCAGGGACCTGCATAACACCCTCATTAAAGGTTAAATCTGGGAAAATAAGATCTTGTTCAAAATATCGATTTGAATCGGACAAATCCCCTGCCATATAGGAATCTCCTAATGCGGCTAACTGAACATGAAGCATTTTAGAAACCCCTGATTCTACCATGCTACCAATCCAATATGGAATATGACGTTCTCTACATAGATTAATAGCTGCTTTTGTTGGAATAAGCCCCCCCATGCGCCCTACTTTTATATTAAGCACATCAATCAAACCATATTCGATAGCATAGGACAAATCATCATATCCTAAAATGGACTCATCCAAACAAATTGGCGTATAGATTTTCCAATCACCATGATTAAGACGCTCCCACTTCCAATCTTTATAAGATTGAAGGTTTGCCATCGCAAAGGGCTCTTCAATACAAGCTAGACCTAAATCATCATACTGACGGACCTTATCTATTTCTTGATATGAATAGCTTCGATTTGCATCAGCCGCTAAGACCAAATCCGGATAATGTTTGCGAACTAAAGCTACGCGTTCATAACCATCTATAGGATTTACCTTTAATTTAATCCGCTTACAACCATTTACTACATGATGCGCTACAACATCAAGTAATTGGTCTATTGGCACATCACCGACGACGATACCACTTTCAATTGTCTCTTGTAAAGGTTGATCCATAATGTAGGAAACAGAATTTACACCTATCCGTTCACAATGAAGATGAATAAGCGCATTTTCTAGAGCCGCAATAGCCATAGGCATATTGTCTCGATTGCGCCAAAATTGTAATTGTCGTACATAGGTCATCAGTGATTTAGGCCGCATCAAGCGCAAATTAAAGATATAATCGTCTACCATAGCTTTCCAACAGGTTTCTACGGTCTCAAATGTATAGAATGGCTCTGTGAAAGCTACGCATTCCCCATATCCTACATACCCTTGTTGGTCTTCAATGCGAACAACGATAGTCTCTCTTTCTTTCACCTCGCCCTTGGCAGTCTTAAAATTGAACTTCAGTGGCAATTTAAGGCGATATGTAGTTATACTTTTAAAGTTTAAAATATTATTCATAGGCGCCTCAATTTTATAATTTCAATTCATTACGCAATATTTTGCCAGTTCCATTTCGAGGCAATGCGGTTAATACTTTTACATATTTCGGAATCTTATATTTTGCTAAAGAGTCTTTCATAAAGACTATAATATCCTCTGGTGGCAAACTTTTACCATCATGAAAGGCCACAAAGAGGGCTGGCACTTGTCCCCATTTAACATCGGACACAGGCACAACGGCACATTCCTTTACCAATGGCAACGTATAGACCAAATCCTCTAGTTCCTTAGGATAAATATTTTCACCCCCAGAAATGATGAGATCCTTACGACGATTCAAAATATAAACGAACCCCTCCTCATCGATGTAACCAATATCATCTGTATTAAAGTCTCCATCGATAGGTTTCTTGTTGATGTAACCAGTCATAACCATAGGGCCCGTCAAATGAATTTCGCCTACCCCATCTGTATCAGGATTATCGATACGAACCTGCATGCCAGGCAATGGCTTACCTACAGATTCTCGTTTATGAGGATACTCCAATACAGAGAAGGTCACGCTTTGACTAAAGGTTTCCGTCATGCCGTAGGTCTTATAGATAGGCAAAGATTTCTTTTCACAAGCTTCGATGAGAGCCATAGGAATGAATTCTCCACCGAGCAATATAACACGTAATACATGGTGCGTAATATGTGGCTCTAATTGAGTCAAAATAGTGGGCACTAAGGACATCATATTGATTTGCTCAGATTCTATAAGTTTGAGAACTTGAGCTTCATCATATTTAGGCAAAATAGTGACAGCCGTCCCGTTATAAAGAGACCTCATCAAGATAGATAAACCACTCACATGAAACAGAGGCAGTACCATTAGCCAATTATCCTGATCCGTTTTTCCTAGTACCTCTTGGGAAGCTTGTACATGAGCTTTAATCTGCCCCCATCGAAGCGGTACAGACTTAAATTGCCCCGTAGTAGCGCTCGTATTCATGATAGCAGCTATGTCTGTGTCTACAAAGACCCAATCAAAGGAGTCCTCGACCGCTAAATCCGATAGAATATCTTCTAGAGCTTCAAACTCATTTGTAACAATTGAATTAGAGGCCTTCGAATCAACGAAATGAGATAATTGATTACGTCGTTCTTTACTATGTAATACGGTGGTAACACCTAGTTGATCCAATTGGTTTTCTATTTCCTTTGGCTTAAGATGTACATTAAGTAAAAGTACCTCTTTATGAACTAGCATAGCAGCCAACACATACATTGCCATGGTCACAGAGTTATCAGACAAGATAGCCACACGAGATGCGTCTAAAGGCACTAAATTACGAGCTACATGGAGTACACCACGGTATATATCGTTATAGGTATATTCATTTATACATTTACGATTAGGGTAGTGCTGTGCACCATAACGTAACCACTCCATCATCTCACCTCGTATCTAAACCTAATCACTAATAAGTAATCACTAATTACCAATAAATAGTAAATAATAAGTAAAAACTAAAAAATAATAATTGAAATATGATAAATAAAGAGATATTACAAGAAAGGCGCCTCCTATAGAGGCGCACTTGTCGTTTTAACCGTTAATATAGTCCGTCATATAGGACTGTATCGACTCCCGATTAAGGGAATTTAGGGAATTGTTTGAAGTTAGGTTTCCGTTTTTCTTTGAACGCGTCGCGACCTTCTTTCGCTTCATCAATTGTATAGTACATCAATGTAGCGTCCCCTGCGAATTGTTGTAAACCTGCAAGGCCATCTGTGTCGGCATTGAAAGCGCCTTTCAACATGCGCAATGCCATTGGAGATAATTCAAGGATTTCGCTACACCATTGAACTGTTTCTTCTTCCAATTTGTCAAATGGTACCACAGTATTAACCATGCCCATTTCATACGCTTGAGCTGCTGTGTATTGACGGCACAAGAACCATACTTCGCGAGCGCGTTTGTGACCGATCATACGAGCCAAGTAACCTGCGCCATAACCAGCGTCGAAGGAGCCTACACGAGGACCAGTTTGACCGAATTTAGCATTTTCAGAAGCGATTGTAAGGTCACATACGATGTGCAATACATGACCGCCACCGATAGCATAACCATTAACCATTGCAATAACAGGTTTAGGGATGACGCGAATTAAGCGTTGTAAATCGAGAACGTTCAAGCGAGGCACATTATCTTCACCTACATAACCACCGTGACCACGTACGCTTTGGTCACCGCCGGAGCAGAATGCCTCTTTATCTTCGCCCTTACCGTGGTTAGCACCAGTCAATACGATTACGCCTACTTCGTTATCTTCACGAGCTACTGTGAAAGCATCAATTAACTCCATTACCGTTTTAGGACGGAATGCGTTGCGCACTTCTGGACGGTTAATAGTAATCTTTGCAATGCCATTATATGTTTCGTAAATTACATCTTCATAATTACGATCCAATATTTTCCAATCAAATTTGCTCATGGACTTAACCTTTCTTCTGTAAAAAATCCAATACCGCTTGTTCAAAAATCTGCGGTTTCTCTATATGTACATTATGCCCCGCCCCGTCGACGATGACATGATTAAAACTTGGCAACTTGCCAAATACATCTCTTCCTATTGTAGTATATTTTGTATCTAATGCGCCACTCACATATAAACCTTTAACAGAGAATTTTTCTAATTTATCCCCTACATAAGGCATCACGCCCTGCCCTGACCCACGCAATGTACAAGCTAAGGCATATGGGCTATTATTGGAACGACGTAGATAGATTAATTCTTCTACCCCCTCTGAAAGCTGTTTTTGACTCTCAAAAATAGGTACTTCCGCCCATCGTGCAGCAAACCAAGCACCATCATGCTCTTCGATATGAACTGCTAAGTCTTCATCCGCCTTGCGGCGTGCTGCTCGCTCAGCGTCAGAAGCGATGCCTACCGAGCCACTTTCAAGAATAAGACCTTTGATTTCACGTTCATACTCCAACGCATAGGAAAGTGCAATACGAGCCCCCATAGAATAGCCCATGAGGTAATAGCTTTCACCAACCATGTAATAGATAACTGTGTGTAAGTCCTTTATCATTTGAGGAATGGTGTAAGCCTGATTCTCATCAGGAATATCTGAATCGCCATGTCCGATTAAATCAATACGAGCCACTCGATACCCCGGCAGATTAATAGCATCCCAAGTATAGCTTGATTCAGAGAAGCCGTGGAAACATACAATAGGTTCCCCTTCACCTACCACAGTCAAACCGTAGCGATACTCTCCCAAGTCAAAATACATGCGCTGAGCTGGATTACACAAAGCATTATCTACAATACTGCAAAAATACTGACTCATAGTAATGCCTCCATATCAACTGAAACTTTTGTATATTTCCTATGTAACTGACGACTATATTCCCGGTCTGTTGGTATTTCAATAATATGAACGCCAGATTCCTCGCTAACTTTAGCTAATACAGGGACCAATTCATCAGGACTAGAGATTTTAGTGTACCCACAGCCATAGAGTTTAGCAACCCCACTATAATCTAAACCTTGTGACGTAGAGAACAAATAATCAAAATATTTCGTTCCCTTTTGCGGTAAATATTCAAAAATACCGCCTCCATCGTTATTATGCAAAATAATCGTCAAATTGAGATTGTGCGTTTTAGCAACCGCTAAACCGTTTAGATCATGGAATAAAGACAAATCACCCGTTACGAGATATGTAGGCTGATGATTCGTTGCAAGTCCAAGCGCAGTGGAAACTGTACCATCGATACCATTAACACCACGATTACCGTAAAGAACGGCATCGGACTCCCCAGAAAGCCAAAAGTAATCAAAGTCGCGAACGGTCATGCTATTCGCCACAAGTACTTGGCTATTGTCAGGAATATGCTGTTGCAACTCGCGTATCGTGCGTCCTTCAAAGCAACTTGGTTCTTCTATAGCTGTACTTAGTTGAGCTTTACCAGCTACTTCTAAACGTTGCCATCTATTAAGATATGCATTAGATTCGTTCTTTACAGCGAACAAATGCGTAAACATATCGATGCTTGCTTGCATGTGTATGGTGGTTTTCCCCATAGGGTTCATGGAGTCCATCGTGGGATTTACCTCAATATACTCCACATTATCCCAACTTGCCACCATTTGCTGTACCCGTTTCGATACAACGATTTGTCCAAACTGAATTACGCAATCTGGCTTTAGTACAGGCCATAGGTCTTTATCCGCTAAAAACGCATCATACGTAGAAATGACAACATCAGAGAAATGTTTTTTCTGAATCATATCTGTATCATTGTTACGATTGCTAGCAACTTCATGATTGTCATCAATAGTACCAGTCTTATGACAACGTCTTACATTGGACAATGGATCCGCCAAGATAGGAGCTTGTAAATTCTCCGCAAAGGAATGAATAGACTCAACTTCATCTACATCAATTTGTGGACCAGCTAAAATAAGGACTCTCTTATACTGTGCAAGCAATAGACTTCTATTCTGATAGCTAAACACATCACCGTAATTAGGTTTAAATACTTTGTAAGGGCTACGTCCCGCTTCAAAGTGCTTACGGTCCAGTTCAGGCACTAATGGCTCAAAGAGAGGTATATTGATATGCACGGGTCCTTTTTTAGTATCTATAGCTTTCATATACGCCTTGCGTGCTACTTGTCGTGGATATGTGTAGTAATGCTCATCTTGGGGCACCGATAATTCTTCATAATAGTTTACAGCTGTACCAAAGATTTTTTGTTGATCTACTGTTTGTGGAGCCCCTGTATGTAGCAAGGTATAAGGTCTATCGGCAGACAATACGATAAGAGGTACCCCACTATATTGAGCCTCTAAAATAGCGGGCAAATAATGAGCCACTGCGGAACCGGATGTACAAACTAACACAGTTGGTTCTTTATGAGCCTTTGCAATGCCAAGTGCCATAAAGCTAGCAGAGCGCTCATCTATATTCATATATGTTTCAAAGCCTTCATACTCCGTGAAAAGCATAGCCATCGTCGTGGAACGAGAACCAGGGCTAAACACAGCATGCCGGACGCCGAGTTGGTAAAACTCATCTACCAAGGCAGCAATATATTCGTTCATTATATTCCCTTTCAACAACTTCTAAGGGTTTGGAAATTTATCATAACGCATCCAAAATGGTGCGCATTTTATTATTAGTTTCTGCATATTCTTCATCCGCATCAGAATCGGCTACGACGCCACATCCTGCATAGGCATAAAGAACATTATCCATAATGAGGGCAGATCGAATAGCAACGATGACAATGCCGTCCCCCATATCTTTCATAAAGCCAAAAGGTGCTGCATACATGCCGCGTTCATGAGCTTCGTACTTTTGTAGCAATGCCAACGCCTTTTCTCGCGGTTCACCACCGAGAGCCGGTGTAGGATGGAGCAACTTTGCCCATTCTACGAGGGATTTTGTGCTATCCTTAGCAGTAATAATGGTGCGCAAGTGATAGAGATGAGCTAACTCCATGATGCCCGTTTCACCTATGGTAACATCAGGTGTTATAGTCTCCATTGTTTTCACGATACGATCGCGCACAATATTATGTTCAAAGAGATTTTTCTTATCTGTTAACAGTTGTTCCTTAGTCCACGCATTTGGTCCATGTTTAGGAGCTGTACCCGCTAAAGCATAACTAAGAATTTCACTACCTCGATGGCGAACTAGAATCTCTGGCGATGCGCCCACAAAGGTACGTCCATTCTTTTCGTAACCAAAGATAAAGCAATTGGGATTATTATCTACTAAATTTTCCAAAATACTTGCCACATTGTATGGTGTTTCACTAGTAAACTGTACCTCTCGAGAAGAAACGACCTTCGTCATTTCACCACTACTAATGCTTTCAGAAATAGCATTCATCAATCTATTCCAAGCAGCCTTATCATCACTGGTTTCCTTGTAGTTATGGCGAACTCGAGGCACCTCGAAATCTGTAATAGGGACGCTTTCACCAGCGTGCAAGTAGAAAGACTCCCCATTTTCTACGATATAGTAATGGGTGAAAGCAATCATTTCATGGCCCATGCCAGCCCATTTAGGGTCCTTAGAGTTTTCAAAAAAAGTATCTCCATAAAACACGTAAGCGTAATTATGGCGATCTTCATCATCTTTGACCGTCGCCAAACGTTTAGCGCCTACAACGATGCGGTCACTTTGACGATCCACCCAAAATACGCGTTCTTCGTTGGGAAAATTCAGCCAAAAGGCTACCGGACTATTCAGTTCTAACGGTTCTTTATTATATATCATAGTTGTATATCGCTATTAAGAAATAAAATAGACTATAGTAAAAACACCTAACGTGTAGAAGATTTACTTCTACACGTCAGGCGTCATCAATAAGTTTCCAAATTTTTGAGATGAGCCTAACGCCATCACACGTCGATGGGCCCTCTTTATATCTAATTTATTATATCATAGGTAACAGTTAAAAGGTAGAAAATAAAACCTCTACACCGCATGCGTCGTGCATGAATGTAGAGGTTTTCATTATATTCAAAATGTTGTTACTTTATTTAAAAGCCTTAGCCCCAATATCTGTACGATATTGCATGCCTTCAAAGTCGATATGCTCTATACGTTCATAGGCTCTATCAAGTGCCGTTCTAAGGTCTTTGCCAAGTCCGACAACACCAAGCACACGACCGCCATTAGTGACATAATTTTCACCAACAAGCTTTGTACCAGAGTGGAATACAATGGTTGTGTCATATTGTTTAATATCCCCACTGATGACATCGCCCTTAGATGAAGTTTCAGGATAGCCCTTAGAAGCAAGGATAACGCAAGCCGCTGAGGAATCTTTCCATTTCACCATATTAGAGGTTAATGTGCCCTTAGCACAGGCCATCATAATCTCACCTAAATCACTATCCAGTAGCGGCAATACAACTTGTGTTTCAGGATCACCAAAGCGCGCATTGAATTCTACCACCTTAGGACCTTCGTCAGTAATCATAAGCCCCGCGTAAAGGCAGCCTACATACGGCATGCCTTCTTTTTCCATAGCCGCTACCATAGGTTCTAAGATGGTTTTCATCGCTGCGTCCCGCAATGCATCTGTAAGAACGGGGGCCGGTGCATAGGTCCCCATGCCACCTGTATTAGGCCCTTTATCACCATCAAAGATGCGTTTATGATCTTGAGAGGCAATCATAGGAACTACGGTCTTGCCATCTACAAAGGCTAATAAACTAGCCTCTTCGCCTTCCATAAACTCTTCGATAACAACGGTGCTGCCTGCATCACCGAATCGATTACCACTGAGCATATCTTCTACGGCTACATTCGCTTCATCGATGGTCATGGCTACTACAACACCCTTCCCTGCTGCCAAGCCGTCAGCTTTAACAACGATAGGAGCTCCTGTTTGAGCAATAAAAGCTTTCGCTTCATCTATCTTATGGAATACACCATACGCAGCAGTGGGAATATTGTATTTTTTCATGAGGTCTTTAGCAAATACCTTTGAGCCCTCTAGTTGAGCGGCTGCTTTAGATGGACCAAAAACTGGAATCCCCGCCTTATTAAGTACATCTGCTAAGCCCGCTACTAAAGGAGCCTCAGGCCCAACAACAGCTAAATCAACTTGATTATCTTTCAAAAAGCTAATTAAATGATCGCTTTGTTGCCAATCGATGCCAACTAGCTCTGCACAATCTGACATAGCCGCGCTACCAGGAATAGCATATACCTTTGTTACGCTAGGGCTGATGGACAATCGCCACGCCAATGCATGTTCACGGCCGCCGCTACCGATTACACATACTTTCATAAGTCCTCCATCGGCGCCTAAACGCCATCAAATCCATAATAATATAAACACATAACGGGCTTACTCCAAACATCAATAATTGTTGTGACCGTTCAATAGATATTTTGCCCTAATCGTGTTTAACAATCCGCTAAAAATTCTTAACTAGTTAATGTTTAAAGTGACGAATGTTTGTAAATACCATAGCGATGCCCGCTTCGTCAGCCGCTTTGATAGACTCTTCGTCGCGAATAGAGCCACCTGGTTGAATAATAGCTGCAATGCCATGCTTTGCCGCTGTTTCTACGGTATCTCCAAATGGGAAGAATGCATCGGATGCTAATACAGCGCCTTTAGCGGCTTCCCCGGCTTGTTCAAGAGCAATTTTTGCAGAACCTACGCGATTCATTTGACCGGCCCCAACTCCAAGAGTACGCTTTTCATTAGAAATCAAAATCGCATTGGATTTTACATGTTTTACGAGTTTCCATGCAAATTCAAGAGCTTTCCATTGTTCCTCTGTCGGTTGTATCTTCGTAACAACTTTATAATTAACGCGGTCTTCTAGGATATCGTCTTCTGTTTGCACTAATAAACCACCAGACACCTTTTTCACTGTCACTTGGCCAGATTCCGGCTTAGATAGTTCAATGAGGCGAATATTCTTCTTAGCTTCAAGGATTTCTAATGCTTCTTTTGTGAAAGCAGGTGCCATAATAACTTCTAAGAAAATTTTGCTCATTTCCTCCGCTGTACTTGCATCTACTTCACGGTTTAAGGCTACGATGCCACCAAAGGCGGATACGGAATCAGCTTCGTAAGCATTTACATAGGCATCATGTAATGTAGCTGCAGTAGCGGCACCACATGGGTTCGTATGCTTAATAATACATGCGGCTGGCTCAGTAAACTCCCATACCATATTCCATGCCGCTTCCATGTCTACAATATTGTTATAGGAAAGCTCTTTGCCATGTAATTGTTTCAAGGCTCCCATGCCATGAGCTGTACCAATTTCTTTATAGAATGCGGCTTGTTGATGCGGATTTTCCCCATATCTAAGATCTGTTACCTTCTCATAAGCACTCAAATATTCAGGAGGTGTAGGGCCTTCATTCAAGATTCCACTCATATAATTAGCGATGGCCACATCGTAAGCCGCCGTATGAGCAAAGGCTTCTTTGGCAAGTCCAAAGCGATATTCCTTAGTCAATTCACCTTGATCCTTGAGCATCTCTAAGATTTCATCGTAATGATTTGGATTTACTACGATACCCACAAAGGCATGATTCTTTGCTGCAGAACGAACCATCGTAGGACCACCAATATCGATATTTTCGATGGCCTCTTCTAAGGATACATTAGGTTTTGCAATGGTTTCACGGAACGGGTAAAGATTGACTACAACAAGGTCGATTGGTTCAATACCATGTTCTACCATAGCTTGTTGATGCTCCGCATTATCACGGATCGCCAAAATGCCACCATGCACCTTAGGATGTAATGTCTTTACGCGTCCATCCATCATTTCAGGAAAATCAGTCAAAGACTCTACCGATTTTGCCGGAATACCTGCTTCGGTTATGACTTTAAGGGTCCCACCTGTGGAATAAATGGTTACCCCTAAATCAACTAAACCTTTCGCAAAGTCTACAATACCTGTTTTATCAGAAACACTAAGTAATGCATTTTTAATCATCTAACGTCTTCCTTTGCTTACACATCAATCTTCAATATATACAACACGACCTTTTATAGTGAGCTTATCCTCACAAAATAGTCGTAACGCCTCTTTATATGTTTTATGTTCAATAGGCAATAATCTACCACTCAGGGTATCCTCTGTATCCTCAGGTAATAAAGGAACCGTATTCTGCATAATGATAGGCCCTGTATCCATTCCGGCATCAACAAAGTGTACCGTACAACCAGTTACCTTTACTCCCGCATCAATAGCTTGTTGATGTCCATGTAGTCCCGGAAAGGATGGCAACAAGGCAGGATGGATATTCAAAATTCTATGCTCATAGTGCTCAATCAATGGAGCCCCTACAATGCGCATATATCCAGCCAAAACGATACCATCTACCTTATAGGGCTCTAACGCATCTAACTGAGCCTGTTCAAAGCTAGCTTTAGAATCATAGTCGCTACGCTCGATGACAATAAGTGGAATATTCCAAGTTTTAGAACGTTCAACAATCCCTGCATCACCGTGATCTGTAATGATAACTACAAACTCACCATTAATATATCCTTCTTGCATGGCTTTATAAAGGGCTTCCCCATTGGAGCCTCTACCGCTTGCGAATAGAGCTAGACGTTTTTTAGCTACGGAACTAGTCATTAAATACCGCCCCTTTTACAACAACTGGACCTTCGCCTTTAACGATATGACCAATTTCATAAACCGCTTCATTACGACTTTCAAGATTTGCCTTTACTCGATCCACATCCGCAGCGTCCACTATGAGGATCATGCCAATGCCCATGTTAAAAGTACGGTACATTTCATGCCAATCTACATTGCCCCATTCTTGTAGCTTTTCAAAAACTGGAAGGCGAGGCCATGTATCACAATCGATCTCTGCCGTTACTCCCGTAGGTAAGACGCGAGGAATATTTTCATAGAAACCGCCGCCCGTAATATGAACCATACCTCTAATTAAATCTTCTTTAATCAACGGTAATACAGCTTTAGGGTATAAGCGCGTTGGCGTTAATAATTCTTCTCCCAGTGTTTTGCCAAATTCAGGAATATCTTGACCAATGGAGAAACCCTTGTGATCAAATACAATTTTACGAACTAACGAGAAACCATTAGAATGAACCCCAGAAGATGGTAACCCAAGAATAACGTCTCCTGCCTTGATACTTTCACCAGTAATCAATTTAGGACGATCTACGATACCAACGGCAAAACCAGCTACATCATAATCCTCATCATCGTAGAAACCTGCCATCTCAGCAGTTTCACCGCCTAGTAAAGCGCAGCCTGATTCTTCGCACGCCTCAGCTACACCACGTACGATATCCGCCACTTTTACAGGCTCTAGTTTGCCAACCGCAATATAATCAAGGAAGAATAAAGGTGTAGCACCTTGTACAAGGATATCATTAACACTCATAGCTACACAGTCTTGACCGATAGTATCATGTTTATCCATCATGATAGCGAGACGTAATTTGGTGCCCACCCCATCTGTACCAGATACGAGCATAGGATCAGACATAGCATGACCAGCTAAGGAATAGAGTCCCCCAAAACCACCTAAATCACCAACAACACCCGGTGTATACGTCCGTTTAACAGATTCTTTCATCAATTCTACGGCGCGATTACCTGCATCGATATCAACACCTGCATCGCGATAGGTTAAACTAGTTTTATTCGAGCACATATTTGACCCCTTCCTCTTGGTCCGCAGGAACCGCTACACTATAATCACCATTGAAACATGCAAAACATAAATCATCTGGCTTTACATCGGATACAGCACGACATAGGCCTTCACGAGACAAGTAATGTAATTTATCAGCCTTGATAAAATCTCTAATTTCATCCACTGTATGAGTAGCTGCTATAAGTTCTTTACGCACCGATGTATCAATGCCATAGTGACAGGAATACTCAATAGTTGGAGAACTAATACACATATAAATCTCTTTAGCACCAGCCTCTTTTAGCATTTTTACAATGATACCACTCGTAGTACCGCGCACAATAGAATCATCAATAAGGACGATACGCTTACCTCCAACAATATGTGGCAATGCATTTAGCTTCATACGAACGGCTAATTCTCGTTCCTCTTGATTTGGTTTAATAAAGGTACGGCCGCTATAACGGTTCTTAACTAAACCTTCCGCAAAAGGGATACCCGATGCGCGAGCATAACCTAATGCAGCTGTTGTGCCGGAATCCGGAATGGACATGACGATATCCGCATCATACTTAGTTTCGTTATATAATTCACGGCCCATATTTAGCCGAGATTGATATACGGATTGACCATCGATATGACTATCGCCACGTGCAAAATAGATGTATTCAAAGACGCAAAGTTTTTTGTCGATTTTTTCTGGTTCCGCATACATAGTACTACGCACACCAGAGTCATCGATGATAACCATTTCACCAGGATCTATATGACGAATAAACTCTGCCTTAATCGCATCAAAAGCACAGCTTTCACTAGAGAGCACATAACCATTTTCAGTTTTACCTAAACAAAGTGGTCTAAATCCTTGAGGGTCTCGTACACCTACTAAAGAGTCGTTCGTAGTAATGACTAAAGAGAACGCCCCTTCAATTTGACGCGCCGCATCGGCAATCCGTTCCGCTTGTGTTTCTGCTTTAGAACGGGCTATCAAGTTCACGATAACCTCAGAATCCATCGTCGTTTGAAAGATGGAACCATCGGCTTCGAGACGTTTTCGAATAGATAAGGCATTCGTTAAGTTTCCATTGTGAGCCACCGCAATTTGACCGCCTTGGTAGTGAATAACCAAAGGCTGGATATTACGCGGATTATTGGACCCAGTCGTAGAGTACCGCACATGGCCAGTCCCCATATAGCTTGGCAAAGATGGTAATTCTTTGATAGCCTCGGTCAACAAGCCCATGCCTTTTTTCAGTTCAACATCATGACCATCGGTAACAGCAATGCCCGCACTTTCTTGACCACGATGTTGGAGAGCAAATAACCCCCAATATACATAGCGTGCTACATCAACGGTCCTATCATAGATGCCGAACACACCACACTCTTCGTGCCATTTATCAAAAACAGAATCGTAGTTCATCTTCCCCCCTATTAGGCACGCTCACCTGTAAGACGGAATAACATTTCCTTATATGCTTCTTCAATATTACCAAGATCTCGACGGAAACGGTCTTTGTCAAGTTTTTCACCAGTTGTAGCATCCCAGAAACGGCATGTATCAGGAGAAATTTCATCACCCAATAAAACTTCACCATTATGGGTACCAAATTCTACCTTGAAATCTACAAGGGTCACATTTTTAGTAGCCAAAAATTTCTTCAATATATCATTTACCTTTAAAGTAATTGTAGAAATTACATCAAGTTGTTCTTGAGTAGCCCAACCAAGTGCTGTGATTTGGGATTCATTGGCAAATGGATCGCCTAATTCATCATTTTTGTAGCAGAATTCAAGGATTGGATGTTTAAGTGGTGTACCTTCTTCAATGCCAAAGCGTTTAGCCATAGAGCCAGCCGCAATATTACGAACAATAACTTCAAGAGGAACTATTTTCAATGCAAGTACTGTTTGGTTGCGATCATCTTCACGACGAACAAAATGAGTTGGTACGCCTTCTTTTTTCAACAATTCAAAGAAGAAAGAGGAAATTTTATTGTTCAAAACACCTTTTCCAAGAATGGTATCATGTTTCTCGCCATTAAATGCAGTGGCATCATCTTTGTAATGAACGATGTACTCATCTTTGTTATCTGTTGCATATACTTGTTTTGCTTTGCCTTCGTATAATAATGTTAATTTTTCCAAATCGATGTTAGCCATGATCTTTCTCCTTTATCATAAATTAATGATACAAACTAATTAATGATACAAACTATGTAATAGATATCTAAATAAACTGTTTTTCTTAACCAATATTTAATCGCCGATGATTTACATGATTAAATATGAATAGCACCTTGTAATTCTGCATTGTCTGCTAAGACTTTTTCAGCCATATCTTTACGATATTGTTGATATTGTTCTTTCAGGTCTTTATTGAAAGCTGCTCCAATTTGTACTGCAAAGAGCGCTGCATTTTTAGCACCATCTACAGCCATAGTTGCTACAGGCATACCAGATGGCATTTGAACGATAGCAAGCAAAGAATCAATGCCTTTTAGAGCCGTTGCATTAAGAGGAATGCCGATAACAGGTAATGTAGTGAAGCTCGCCACCACACCAGGTAAATGAGCCGCCGCGCCAGCACCAGCAATAAAAGCGATAGCCCCTTCATCTTCAAGTCGTGTGACAAAGTTCTTCACAGCCTCTGGGGTACGATGAGCTGAGGCAATAACCATTTCATAAGGGATTTTGAATTCATCAAGTACGGCAGATGCCTTTTTCATTGTGTCTAGGTCAGACTTGCTGCCCATGATAATACCGACCTTCATAGATCCTCCTAATAAAAAAGCCCAGCCAAAACAGACTGGGACAAATACGCGCAAATAGCCTCCGTAGACTTGCTTTGAGTTTGTTGATTTGCATAGTTCACGGTGCTACCTCCTTCTTGTACTCAAATTGTAACACCTAACATTTACAAAAGCAATACTATTTTCGAATATTTTTTTATTAAATATTTTTATCATTCGTTATATCCCGAACTATTGTAAAAATATAGATTGCATCATATAAATTAATTTTAAATAAATCTATAAAATAAAATACTGTCTTTTCAATCTTATAACAACACAAACTTATTCTATTGATTAAAATATTTATATGTTTTTTCTTATCCATACAAAAAGAGGATAACCCATTTATAAACAGGTTATCCTCTTTTTATAATTCCGAACATTAGACCGCTTAACTTGTATCTATTATTGATTAGTGAGTACCACTTTCAAAGGCAGCTTTCAATTCACCTACAGATTCAGGAATATAATCTACGATAGAAGACATCAACGCATACATCAATGCAGGCTCGAACGCATCATCACCACACATATATACGCAATCCAAGTATAGGCTAGAATCTTGTTCATCAATATATAGTTTGTAATTTTTATATGTCGCATTGTCACGATTAATTAATGCATTCAAGGCATTCATATTTTGTGCTGTTACCTTTTCAGGGCCTAACACTAAACGAACTACACTATAAATACTGTTATCGAGAATGACGAATAAAGGCATATCCCATAAAGGAGACTTGATATAAGAACGATATACTACTGTACCGTCTTCATCATCAAAATCCTTCCGTTCAAAAGATATGATTTCTTCTTCTTTCAAAAACTTATCAAATAATAAGGATTTAGGATTCATAACAACCTCTATTAAGCTAAGCCAGCTACTTTAAGAATATCTTTATGTACAGTATCTAAATGCGGTTGAATAACTTCAAGCATAAGATTCACTACTACAGTAGGATCAAATTGTTCATTCAAACATGGTATAGACACATCCATATAAATGTTATTATCTTCATTGCTCACGTAATATTTAGATATCTTGTAATCTTGATTTAACGTGTTAAGTTCTTTCAATACCGCAGGAATCACTTTTTTATCAATAGATGTTGTTGTGATAGCGATGCGTACATAGGTGAACGCAGAATCGTCTACAACGATGAACACAGGCAAGCTATGCTCATGAACATCCAAACGACCATGATATACAACTGTATTAAGATCGTCTGTCATTTCTTCCTTTGTAAACCAAGTGTTACCGCCTTTATTAAGGTCAGCAACGAGTAAGTCGAATTTTTCTGCTTTTTTATTCATAATTCCCTCTAACAATAATCAGACTAATTAGTCTTCGATAAACACACAACCATTATCTTTGAATTCTTTAATGCGAACTAAAGACTCTACACGGTAGCCCGCATTTTCCAAGCGTTCACGACCAGGTTGGAAGGACTTTTCGATAGCAATCGCCATGCCAACTACTTCATCACCTGCGTCTTGAACCAACTTAGCAAGGCCCATAGCCGCCTCGCCAGACGCCAAGAAATCGTCGATAATCAACACTTTTTCGCCAGCTGGTAAGAATTTTTTAGAAATAGTGATATCATAATTCTCTTCTTTTGTATAAGAGTACACAACACTATGATATACATCATCTACCATAAGGATGGATTTTTTCTTACGCGCAAATACCAATGGTACGTCTAGTTCAAGCGCGGCCATCAACGCCAACGCAATACCAGATGCTTCGATGGTAACAATACGTTGTACACCTGCATCACGGTAACGATCCGCGATTTCTTTACCAATCGCCTTAAACAATTGTGGATCGATTTGATGGTTTAAGAACCCATCTACTTTCAGCACTCGATTATTGAGGACAATCCCCTCTTCACGAATGCGTTCTTTTAATAATTCCATGTGCTCATACCTCCGCATAACTATCTTTAAATTTTAACGTAAACAACCCCTTAGGGTCAACCTATATCTAGTAAAAGTCTTATAATATACCCCATAAATATCATTGCAAATAAGACTTAAATATTTCATATATGAATTATATAACTCAACTGCTTTATAGGAATATAATATAGCACGGTAAAACTCACACTAATATATAAAAAGACACACTTTAAGAAATTTTCCTAAAGTATGTCTTTAAACATGTCTTTTTCTTATAAAACTTTATCTCGAGTACTTTCACGATTAACTAGCAAGGACGTAAATCTTGCAGCCCCTTCAGATTGAGGAACCAAGCGAGAACGCACAAGCACAATGTCGCGTGTTGGTACCGGAATATCTGTATCGATGCGCACAATAGTCCCTTCTTGCATTTTTTGTTGTACCACATGATTAGGTAACATGGAAATACCCATGTTGATTTCTACAAGATCTAGTAATACATCGACGCTACCCAATTCAAAGCGAGGCTTACGACAAGCACCATGTGTTACATCGTCAAAGAATGTACGACTAGCAGAGCCTTTATGCAAGAGTAAAATAGGCTCGTTAAGAAGGCGCCCTTGATCAAAGAATCCTGCCCCTTTATAGTCAGGACCGCCAACAAAGACATCTTGAATGGTAGCTAGCGTAGTTACCTCTAACTGAGGATTATCTCTCAAGCCCTCATAATCATTAACCACGGCTAATTGCGCCTCTTTATTGAGTACTAATTCTACACAATCAGGAGACGGACGATTAATGATATGTAAGCCAATTTCACTTTCTTGTAATTGCCATTTGTGGAAATAAGGCAATAGGAAATGGCGACACAAAGTATCTGTGGCAGCCAAATTTAAACTTTCATAAGCTTGACTAACCCGTTCTTGTAATTGGGTAACACCATTATCAAGAATGGAGAAAGCTTTAGCTACCGTATCAAACAATTCTTTACCTTCTGGCGTGAACCCTACAGATTTTGTAGTACGCACGAAGAGAGGCATATTAAGTTCTCCTTCTAATTGTTTGATACTTTGACTGATGGCGGATTGGGACACGCCTAATTCTTTTGCGGCACGGGAAAAAGATAAATATAAGCCTACCCCTAGAAAGGTTCTATATAAATCTGCAGATACTGCCATTTTATTCACCTCTGTTATATACTAATAGTAACGTCTTACTTTTAAATACACATATCATTACCCTATTATAACTATAGACTCTCAATATATAATGAATATGTAGAAATCTTCATGAAAGTTAGGTCTTATGACCTTCATGAACCTTTCATATTTATTAGTATTTCTAATCTTTTCATTAGTAAGATTATCTTTACTTATAAGTCTAGACCGACTATACTTAATTTGTCAATATCCCATAGGGAATTATATACATTACAGGAGGCTACAATGGCTATACAACGATTATTCGTAACAAAACGAGAATCTTTCAACCTAGAAGCGCAACGCATGTTACAAACCTTACAACAGGAATTATCTATGCCTGCTACAGCTGTAACTATCTATGAGCGATACGACATCGAAAATTTAGATGCAAGAGATCTAGAGTCTGCTAAAAATTTAATTTTTTCTGAACCTCCTGTAGATACTGTATTAGAAAAAATTCCAAATGTACAAGGCTTTGTATTTGCTGTTGAATATGTGCCAGGTCAATATGATCAACGTGCTGATAGCGCAGAGCAATGTATTTCTATGCTCACACTCACATCCGGCCACATCGTGCGTTGTGCTCGCGTATATGCTATCGAAGGCACTTTTACAAAAGAACAAGAAAATACCATCAAAGCCTACTACATTAACCCTGTTGATTCCCGCGAAGCGAGCCTTGACGTACCAAACACCTTAGCTCTCGATTTAGAAGATCCAAAACCGGTGGCAACAATCGATGGCTTTACTATGATGAGCGATGATGATTTAGAAGCCCTCATCAAAAACTATGGCCTTGCTATGACATTGGCAGACCTTCAAATGATTAGACAACAATACGCAGAGGTGGAGCACCGCGATCCTACGATTACAGAAATTCGCCTCTTCGATACATATTGGTCTGACCATTGCCGTCACACTACCTTTATGACCGAGTTAACAGATATTACTATTGAAGACAGCCGCTTCACCGGTTCTATAAAGGAAGCCCTCGAAGAATATATGGAAGGCCGTGCTGAGCTCTACACGACTAAGAAAAAAGCTCGCTCCCTCATGGACATGGCTACATTGGCTGTAAAAGAATTACGCCACGCTGGAGAACTTACAAATCTCGATGAATCTGATGAAATCAATGCATGTACAATCATCGTCCCTGTCGATGTAGATGGCAAGACTGAAGAATGGTTGTTACTATTCAAAAACGAAACTCATAACCACCCTACTGAAATCGAACCATTTGGTGGCGCAGCTACCTGCTTAGGTGGTTGTATTCGCGACCCATTGAGCGGTCGCGCCTACGTATACCAAGCTATGCGCATCACAGGCTCTGGCGATCCACATACAAAACTTGAAGATACATTAGAAGGCAAATTACCACAAAGAAAGATCACCCAAGAAGCCGCTCGTGGTTACTCCTCTTACGGCAACCAAATCGGCCTTGCTACAGGTGAAGTAAAAGAATATTACCATCCTGGCTACGTAGCAAAGCGCATGGAAATCGGCGCAGTTATCGGTGCTGCACCTCGCAACCAAGTTCGTCGTGAGGTACCTGTTGCAGGCGATGTGGTAGTATTGCTAGGTGGTAAAACTGGCCGTGATGGCTGTGGTGGTGCTACAGGGTCCTCTAAAGAACATACCGTTGACTCTCTATCCACATGTGGTGCAGAAGTACAAAAAGGCAATGCTCTTACAGAGCGTAAAATCCAACGTTTATTCCGTCGTGGCGAAGTAACGACACTTATCAAACGTTGTAATGACTTTGGTGCAGGCGGTGTATCTGTCGCTATCGGTGAACTAACTGATGGTGTATCAATCAATCTCGACTTAGTCCCTAAAAAATATACTGGCCTCGATGGTACAGAGTTAGCCATCTCTGAATCCCAAGAGCGCATGGCCTGTGTTATCGCTGCTTCTGATGTAGAGGCATTCAAAGCATACTGCGACGAAGAAAACTTGGAATGCACAGTTGTAGCTAAGGTAACTGATACAAATCGCCTTGTTATGAACTGGAATGGCGAAACAATTGTAGATATTAGCCGCGACTTTTTAAATACAAATGGTGCAAGTCAACAACAAGAAGCTATCGTAAAAGCTCCAGCAGATCGCTCCTACTTCTTACGCGGTTCTGCTAGTGCAGATAACTTTAAAGAGAAATGGCTTGCAGCCGTATCAGATTTAAACGCAGCCTCCCAACAAGGCTTAGCGGAACGCTTTGACAGCACTGTGGGCGCCAATACTGTCCTCATGCCATTCGGTGGCAAATTCCAAAAAACTCCTACCCAAGGCATGGTTGCTAAATTACCTGTTCTAAACGGTGAAACTGCAACGGCTAGCATCATGACTCACGGCTTTGTACCTGAGTTATCTGCATGGAGCCCTTATCATGGTGCGCAATATGCAGTGCTTTTGTCGGTAGCAAAATTAGTAGCTCTTGGCGGTCGCCGAGAAGACGCATACTTAACATTACAAGAATATTTCGAACGCCTCAATTCTAAAGAATCTTGGGGTAAACCAGTAGCTGCACTTCTCGGTGCTTATAAGGCACAAAAAGAACTTGAAATCGGCGCTATCGGCGGCAAGGACTCTATGAGCGGTACATTTATGGATCTTACCGTTCCCCCTACCCTCGTATCCTTTGCGGTTGGTACAACTCATGTAGATAATATCGTGAGCCAAGACCTTAAAGGCGTGGATCACCGTCTCGTATTCTTTGATGTACCTCGTACATACGACGACACTCCTGATTGGGATCGATTCAAAGAAAACTGCGATACACTACAAGAACAAATTGAAAAAGGTCGCGTTTACTCCGCCTATGTAGTTGATCAAGGCGGCATTCCTGAAGCAGTAACCAAAATGGCGCTCGGCAACAACATCGGTGTTAAATTCGATAAATACGCAGAGCGTGGTATCTTCCAACCGGCTCTCGGTTCCTTTATTGTGGAAGTAGATATTACGGCTGTTAACTATCTTTTAGAGTTACCTGATGTGAAAGTTATCGGTGTAACCCAAGCAAGTCCTGTGATTGAATGGGAAGGACAATCTGTATCCCTTAAAGAAGTTCAAGCAGCTTACGAAGCACCTCTAAACGATATCTTCCCTATGCATGCACCAAACGGCTTTGGTGAAGCAGTCGCTTATATTCATGATCAACACGCTAAACCTCGCAGCGCCTCCCTAGGTGCCAAACCAAAAGTTCTTATCCCAGTATTCCCTGGCACAAACTGCGAATTTGACTCTGCTCGCGCCTTTGAACGGGCTGGTGCAAAAACAGATATCGTGCTTATCCGCAACCAAACTCCAGAACAATTAAAAGAATCTATCGACGTAATCAAAGCTAAATTAGCAGAGTCTCAAATTCTTATGTTCCCAGGAGGTTTCAGTGCCGGTGATGAGCCGGATGGTTCTGGTAAATTCATAGCCACCCTCTTCCGCAACCCATACCTTGCAGAAGGTTTAGAAAACCTCTTGTACAAACAAGATGGCCTTGTATTAGGTATTTGTAACGGCTTCCAAGCGCTCATCAAGTTAGGCTTATTACCTGGTGGACATATTGAAACGTTAACTGCAAATCATCCTACATTGACATACAATACTATTGGTCGTCACTTATCTCGCATGGTTAATACGAAAGTTATTTCCACAAAATCCCCTTGGATGAGTGATGCTAAAGCGGGAGAAATTTACACAGTACCAATTTCTCACGGCGAAGGTCGCTTTATAGCGTCTCCTCAACAAGTGTTGGAGTTCAATAAAACTAGCCAAATTGCTACACAATATGTAGACTTTGATGGTATCGCCTCCATGGATAGTCGCTTCAATCCTAACCAGTCTGTAGCTGCTATCGAAGGTATTTATAGCCCTGATGGTCGCGTATTCGGCAAAATGGCACACTCCGAACGCTGTGGCGCCGGTATTAGCAAAAATATTCCTGGCCAATTAGAAATGCCAATCTTTACATCTGGTGTAAAATACTTCAAATAATTGGTCACTATGAACTTTCATGTGAAAGCCTACTTCTTCAAGTAGGCTTTTTCAATATTGATTTTTTTCGAAAATATTAGTATTATAAATTGATACTATATTTACAGACATGAGTTCTCATGTAAAGCTATACATACCTAGTGTGGGTTAAGAAAGGATTTTATTATGCATTGTGCTCAGAAAATGACTCATAATATCTACTGGATTGGTAGTAATGACTGGACAACAGAACGTTTCGAAAACTTATTTCCTATTCCAAATGGTGTTAGCTATAACAGCTATTTCATCGACGATGAAAAGACTTGTGTGGTAGACTCTGTAGATGCTGAAATTCGTGAAGAGTACTTCGACAACTTGACTCACCTCTTAAATGGTCGTGAACTTGATTACATCGTCGTAAACCATATGGAGCCTGATCATTGCCAAACATTATTGGAAACATTGGAACGGTATCCAAATTGTAAAATGGTAGGTAATGCTACAACATTCCGCATGTTTGAGCAATTCTATAACACTCCAAAACCAGAACAATACCATCAAATTAAAGAAGGCGATGAAATCTGTTTAGGTAAACATACTTTGGTTTCTTACACTATGCCTATGGTTCACTGGCCTGAAGTAACTTGTACATACGAAAAATCTACAGGCACATTGTTCTCTGCAGATGCTTTTGGTACATTCGGTACAGTTAATGGTAATATCTTTGCTGATCAAACCGATTTCGTAGCTACATACGAAGAAGAAGCTCGCCGTTACTATACAAATATCGTTGGTAAATATGGACCACAAGTACAAAATGCGCTTCGCAAAATTTCTAGCCTTGATATCAAACGGATTGCTCCACTTCATGGTCCAATCTGGCGCACCCCTGAATCTATCCAATATATCACACACAAATACTTACATTGGTCCAGCTATACAGCTGAGAAAAAAGGTGTTGTTATCGCTTTTGGTTCCATGTATGGCAATACTCGTGCTATTGCTCAACAATTGGCTAAACAACTCTCCAAACGTGGCGTTACAGATATCAAAATTTACGATGTTTCCAAAACTAATGCTTCCTACATCATCTCCGATGCTTGGAAATATACTAATTTGGTAACTATCGCACCTACATATAACTTGAATCTATACCTTACTATGGAAAACTTTATTCATGAATTAAAAGCCCTTAACTTCCAAAACCATAAGGTATCCATCATCGGTAACCACTCTTGGGCTTCTGCTGCTATGAAAACAATGGTTTCCCATTTCGAAAATGACTTCAAAGACATTGAAATCGTTTCCGAACCACTAGATATCAAATCCTCTTTGAAAGAAGAAGATCTTCCATTAATTGAAAAAATGGCAGACGATATAAAAGCGTCCATTGAAGCTGCTGAAATTAAAGACGTATTCTAATACAAGAGCCGCCTATTTAGGCGGCTTTTTCTTTTTATATACCAGATTTTATACGCCTAAAACCAGGCTATGTTTTTTGATTTATATCCATTTATTGAAATCAAATACTATATTTTAAAAGCCTTGTAAATATGCAATAATTCTACTATTTTTTTGCTTGACATAAATCTAACTTTTTCATATACTATACAAGTACCTGTTACACAACAGAATACATGGAGAGGTGTCCGAGCGGCTGAAGGAGCATGATTGGAAATCATGTGTGCGGTTATCCCGTACCCAGGGTTCAAATCCCTGTCTCTCCGCCATAGTAAAAGCAGTGCTTTCGCACTGCTTTTTTATTTGCATATAAAGAAAAAGCTATTCGAATTATACTCGAATAGCTTTTTGTATATCACAATATATTAGTTGTGAATTTTCTTTGCAATATCACCGATAATTTCAGGTGTTGTTCTACAACAGCCACCAATGATTTCAGCTCCAGCTTTTCGCCATACCTCAACGTAGTCTACAAATGATGCAGCATCGCCATACCAAGTTTTAGTTTTACTATCATAGCTTTCACCAAGATTAGGATATACAGCAATCGGTTTATCTGTAACGGTACGGATATCTTTTATCAAGGATTCTACATATTCCGGTTTACTACAATTAATGCCAATCCCCGTAATAGGATGTACCTTATCGATCATTTGTGCACATTTAATAATGGTTTCACCACTAGAAACATGGTGCCCATCTTTACAGGAAAAAGCAATCCATGCAGGAATACCTTTGGATGTAAACGGATCAGACATAGCTCTCGCAATAGCGATCGCTTCAGCATAAGACGGTATGGTTTCAAAGGATAATATATCTGGATTTTCTTCACAGAATAACGCTAATCGAGGAATATGGAATACCTCTAGATATTCTGTTTGTACATCAGGATACCCACGGTATTCAGAACCATCCGCCAAGAAAGCGCCATAAGGACCTACAGAAGCTGCCACCAACGGTTTAGGTAACGCACCTTCAGAAAAATATCTAATTCCCTTAGGAGTCTCTTCACCAAGCGTAATTCCACGCAATGTAAGTGCCCCACTCGCCTTTGCTTCTAAAAACTCATTACGAGCTTGCACGGCTAAACGAACAGATAGTTTAACGAGCTCTATCGCTTCTTCCGTTCCATAACCTAAACCTTTAAAGCCTGCTACTGTCGCTTGATAGCCAGAGCTTTGAATGATATCGGCACCCGCAGCTAAATAAGAAATATGTATTTTCTTGATGATATCTGGCTGATCCATGAGAACCTTAGCAGACCACAACTTATGTTGAATATCACAGCCATAACGCTCTAATTCGGTCCCTAAAGCTCCATCTAAGACGAGGGCTCCCTTTTCCTTAATAATATCTAAAAATGCACTTCGTTTAGCCATCATATCACCCATTCTATACATACCTCATATAACACGAGGCTTACCTAGCATATTATATCAAATAATACATTCTGGTACTATCTACAAACTATTTTAATACCTCTGCTGGAGGCTCCTTACCAAACCATTTCTTATAAATTTCTGCATATTTACCGTTTGCTTTGATCTTTGCCAAACCATCATTGATTTTGTTAAGCAACTCTGTATTACCTTTTTTCACAGCAATACCTAGTGGTGCCGCATCATAGTCCTCTCCAGTAACCTTTGCGATACCTTTGCCCTTACCATTAACATAATATTCGTTTACTGGCGTATCATTGATAACTACATCGACGCCTTTATTTTGCAATTCTAAGAACGCATCGACAATGATATTAAACTGACGTACATCAGCATTGGGAATCTTGCTAGCAATCTCTGCACCAGTAGAACCGATGGATACACCAATGCGTTTACCTTCTAGATCCTTAAAACTATTAATATTGGTGTTATCAATGTTCACAACGAGACCATTACCTGCAATATAGTACGGTTTACTAAAGTCAACGGATTTTGCTCGTTCTTCAGAAATAGTCATATCCGAAATAGCGATGTCGATGGTATTACTTTGTAATGCTGGTAAAAGCGCATCAAAGTTTAGATTTTGAATATCTGCTTCTATGCCCTCTTCGTTTGCAATCGCATTGATAATATCAATATCAAATCCAGCTAATTTACCACTATCTTTGTCTTTAAAACCAAATGGTGCATAGGTCGCATCAGTACCTACGCGCCATGCCTTCTGACTATTACCTGCATTACCACAGCCTGCGATTAATAAACTACTAGCAATGGTGAAAGCCCCTAATAGAGCTGCTATTTTCTTAAATTTCATATTATTATCCTTACTTCTCTCTGTTCTATCTAGAAACAGAGTTCTTCTTAATCAACTAATATATCTATACTTACACTTATGAGCATAATAAAAATAATACCTCTAAAGGTATTATAGTTTTATGATAACATTCGATATAGTACGGGTCAATAAATCCAACTATACCAATAGGTATTGAATTGATATAGTTTTTAGCTATATCGAAAATAACATTCCTAAGTATATAAAAAGACCGCCTTTACCAAGCATAGATGAAACTTGATAAAGGCGGTCATCTCCAAAATGGAGGATCCCTGGTTATTTATAGAATAAATAAGCTATTCAATTCATTTAGGATATATAGTATGTAATTTATTTAGCATGTTTAGCTTTTATATACATAGCTACCTTGTACAAGAACGTACAGAGTAATAAATACATTACGATACTGAGGTATGTCGCTTCAGGTGTTTCTACCCAAGCTTGAGCAAATACATCAACACCTGCAATGCGAAGCACCGCACTGAACAAGGAGCCAATAGCACCACCAGCTACGAGACCAGAGGCAATTGTACTACCTTTGGAGAAGCGAAGATCTGCCAATTCTTTGTCTTTTGTACTATTTTGTACAAGATACGCAATCAAACCTCCGATAAGTAATGGTGTATTAATTTCCATTGGCAAATATGTACCCAAGGCAAATGCCAACGGTGGAACTCTTACCATCCACAAGATGATTGCAAATAATGCGCCAGCCATGTATAGAGGCCATTGAGCACTACCACCAGTCATCATTGGCTCAATGATGGCAGCCATAGCGTTCGCTTGAGGTGCATTTAATGCATGATCTCCTACAAATCCATAAGCATCGTTCAAAAGAATCATAACACCTACAGAAAGTACGGCACAAAGAATAGTACCAACGATTTGCCATTGTTCCATTTTCTTAGGTGTAGCACCTGTCATATGTGCCACCTTAAGCTCAGACATAAAGTTACCAGCCATCCCAATAGTAGTACCGATAAAGGATGCCATCATGAGGACTGCAATCATACCGACCTTACCAGTCATACCTGCTGCGGTTAAGCATACAGCGGAGATGATAATCATAAAGATTGTCATACCTGAAACTGGTTCTGTACCTGTATAAGCGATGGAGCTAATCCCCACTACAGACAATAGGAAGGACATAATAAGAACGATTAAGAACGCTACAATTGTTTGTCCGAAGCTTTCAGCATACATAAAATGGAAATATGCTGCAAATAAAACTGTACATAACAAGATGCCAGCACCAATCCAAGATGTAGGTACGTCACGTTGTGTACGAAGCAAATTAACATCTACAGTTTTAGAACTAAAGATGTCAAGCACTGCATTTTTAACAACATTTGCTACCACTTTAGACATTGTAATTAGACCGATGATGCCTGCCATAGCGAGCATGCCGATACCAATATGACGAACATAATCAAGGAATACCTTACGAATTGGGGCCTCCCCTAATGGAACTGCATGGCCGCCAATTTGCATGATATGTTCAGGCGCTAAATAGTACACAATCGGAATACATACAAACCAAGAGAAGAAGGAACCGGCTGCAATGATAGCCGCATAGCGAAGGCCCGTGAAATAACCAAGGCCAAGCAATGCTGCATCAGTATCTACCGCTGCGGTTAGCTTAGTTTGATCTGCAAGGGCTGCCCCCCACTTAAAGGTAGCAGTGCGAATAACCTCTTGCCACCACCCTAAACTATTAAGAATAAAGTCATACACGAGAGCAATTAAACCAGAGCCAAGCATAAGTTTTGCTTTGCTCCCCTCATTACTCATCAATACTTCCGCTGCAGCACGACCACTTGGGAACGGATACACATAGTGCATTTCCTCAACGAAATAGCGACGGAACATAACGCATAATAAAACACCTAAAACGCCGCCAAGAATGATAGGAATCGCCATTTGTACAAAGGATACATCTGTTACATTCCAGATGTAAAGAGCTGGCAAGAAGAACATAGCCCCTGCTAATGTGTTCGTACTAGAACTAGCGATAGCTTGAATGTGTACCGTTTCGGCAAAAGCATTTTGCCGCTTTAAAATAACTGCTGTACCCATAGCAAGTACAGATACTGGCGCAAAGGCATCTACTGTTTGACCGATTTTCAAACATAAATAGCCAACAGCCAGTGTGAAAACTGCCGCATAGAACAAGCCCCAGAAGACTACATATGAGTTAATCTCTACGTAATCTTTCTTAGGATCTAACACCGGTTCTATGGGTGGAATGGAACGAACCTCGTCCGACATAGTAAAACCTCCTCACAGAAAAAGTACAAACGTATAACTATTCACCTTTATACTAACACGGTACTACACATGGTTCAATGGTTTTCTATGCACTATGCGAATAAAACAACACACCCCCTATAAATAATTATTTTGCATTTTTGGCGTCCCTGTTCTACAATGAAAGTATATTAAGAATCTCTATTATGTAACGGTATCGTATACTGCCCTGTATAACACGTATGTTTACTTACGAGGAGGCTTCATTATGGAATCAATGGTCGAACGTTTTGTACGCTATACGAGCATAAATACACGGTCTAATGAGGAAAGTACAACCATTCCTAGTACTCAAACTCAAGTAGACTTTGCTACGAATGTGCTCGTTCCCGATTTAAAGGCAATAGGTTTAGATGAGGTTATTTACAATCGTGAAAATGGTTTTGTCATCGGCACATTACATGCTAACACTGATGAGAAAGCTCCTTCCATCGGCTTCATTGCCCATATGGATACAGCTGATTATAATGCAGAAAATATTAAACCTCGTATCGTAGAAAACTATGATGGTAGTGATATTTGCCTCAACGAAGAACACCAAATCTTCACCCGACGTGCCGACTTTCCAAATCTAAAAAATTACATTGGCAAATCTTTAGTCGTAACTGACGGTTTAACACTCCTCGGTGGTGACGACAAGGCTGGAATCTGTGAAATCATGGAAGCTCTCGCCTATCTCGTATCTCATCCAGAAATCAAACACGGTAAAATCATGTGTGCTTTCGGTCCAGACGAAGAAATCGGTACTGGTGCAGACCACTTCGATGTTAAACAATTCCCTGTAGACTATGCTTACACTATTGATGGTGAAAGCCTAGGTCAACTCGAATACGAAACCTTTAATGCCGCAGGCGGTACCGTTATCCTTAAAGGCGTTTCTGTTCACACAGGAACAGCCAAGGGCATTATGATTAACTGTGCTAAACTAGCTATGCAATTTGACGCTTTATTACCAGGAGCAGCTGTTCCTGAACACACCTGCGGTCGCCAAGGCTTCTTTATGCTCATGAGCATGGAAACACAAGTAGATACCGGTAAAATGAACTACATTATCCGCGACCATGATAAGGAATTGTTTGAAGCGAAAAAAGCATTTTTCTTACAAGCAGGTCAAACATTGAACGAAATATATGGTCGTGAAGTATGTGAAGTATCTGTAAAAGACCAATACTACAACATGTACGATGTCATCAAAGATAATATGGAATGTGTAAATGTAGCCAAAGCAGCAATGGAAAAAGCTGGGATTACACCTATTTGTGATCCTATTCGCGGTGGCACAGATGGATCCAAAATCTCCTTCATGGGCATTCCTACACCAAATATTTTTACAGGCGTAGAAAACCTACATGGCCGTCATGAATTCGCATGTATCGATGATATGAAAAAAGCTGTTGAAGTTATCGTTAATATTGTAAATATTGAAAAATAATAGCATTAGCAAAGCAGTAGTAGATAACCAAAAGGACTATACGAGCCTAGGCTCGTATAGTCCTTTTAATTTACATATTACGCAAGCTTATTATTACGCTTACGATTTCTAATTTCTTCCTCTTCAGCGCGAGCTTTTAAAGAAAGATCTCTTTCAGTCCCCACATAACGACCATATAATAAATAATAAGCAACTAGTGCAAGGAGCGCCACAACAACGGTTACATGGAACATACTAGTATAACCTACAACCTCTTTAACAGCACCTAAAATATAGGGGCCAAAGCCTAGCCCCATGTCCAAGGCAATGAAGTATGTGGATGTAGCAACACCAATACGATGAACAGGTACTATTTTAACAGTAACAGCTTGTCCGTTGGACATAAATGTACCATATCCAAGACCAACAAACACAGCCGATAAAAGCACAAGCCATGTGGAGTGAGCGATGGATAATAAGAAAATACCAAGTGCTAAGGATACAAAACAAGGATAAAGAACAAAGTTTTCCCCTTTCATATCAAACACAATGCCAAGCAATGGTCTTGTTATAGTAATAACTACAGCATATACAACAAAGAAGAAGGTACCTGCCATAATAAGATCTAGGTCTTTTGTGTAGGCTGCCATAAAGCCAATAACACCAGAGTAGGCAAAACCGACTAGAATGGAAACAAGACTGATTGAATTCATCCGTGGTTCAATGTAGTCCGAGATTCTAATGCCCTTATGTGCTTCAGATTCGATACCAAGTTTAGGTTCATTAAATTTCATGATTACTGAGCCAATACCACAGAGGATGATAAGTGCAACACAGAATGCGATGATAAAATCATAACCAAGACTATGAAGCATCAAGATACCTAAGAATGGCCCTACTGCAGCGGCGAGAGAGGTAGATAAGCCATAATAGTTAATCCCTTCCCCACGGCGTGACGTAGGAATAATAGCAGCTATGATAGTACTTGTAGCAGTAGATGTAATACCATAAGCAAAACCATTTAAGAAACGAACACTATCAAGCATTAGTAAATTAGGTGTGTAGAAATACATAGCCGTTGAAATCAAGTAAATCAATAACCCTAAATAGAGCATCTTGCGACACCCTAGGATACTGATAAACCGCCCTGCCAACAAACGGGCTACAACGGTGCCAATAATATATATACCAACAGCAAGTCCCGCTTGACTAGCCGTAGCATGAAGATTATCTTTTGCTACAACCGCAATAATAACGATTAATAAATAATAAATCAAAAATACTAAGAAATTAATCAAAGTATCAAGGACAAAGGATTTTGTCCACAAGGCCTCCTTAGCCTTATCCATATTATCAACTCCATTTTTTAAATTATTGTCAACCAGTTTGCGACAACGATTAATTATAAACCTCTCATTATAAAAAACAAGAATTAATATATTATATATCTTATCAATTTTATTTATAACAAACTACATATTCACAATAAACAAGCATTAATTTCCATTTTAATATCTCATATATTTTTACGATATAAAAACACCTTCAATAGCGACAGATGAGACCAAAAGACTCAAAGCCAACTATTAAAGGTGCTACTTTAAATATTTATTTTGTTTTTAGACCACAAGCTTTGAAGAAATTCTTGTACGCTTCAGCCTTTTTCGGTAGACTCAACGGATAGGCACGTGATGTAGATGGCAAACGTGTCAATGTCAATTCCCGACCATTAAATACAAAAGGAATTGTTTCACCAGTTTTAGGTAATTTAACCTTTTCTGGTAAAAGCCTCAATAAAATCTCCGTAGCCTTGCCGCCTGTTGTACCAATATGCTTACAGTCAGGGATTTGCTCCAGTACGTCCGCAAGTGGAACTGGTTCAACGACCTTAAGAAATGCATCAGATGCATTCCCTTTTTCGCGAATAGCTTTCAAAACAGTAGGACAAGATGCAATTCCAGCTTCAGACAAAAAAGCTTTGATCTTCTCAGGATCCATCGCTTTTTCCTCACCATTTCTAAAATGATCTTTTTCATCAAAGAATACGAGTCCAAAAACACGCCACATATCATTTTGGAAATTTGGATAATGGAATTCCATAGCACGTTTTGATTGTTCTGGAGGAAATGTGCCCATCATCATGACTGTTGCCTTCTTTGGTAAGAATGGAGGGAATGGTCTTGTTTCAATTGTTTCTGCCATATAGCATCAACTCCTTTCACATTCTAATATGAACTTAATTTTCAATACAATATATGAGATATATCACACATTATAATCCAATTAACTCCTAGGTGAAAGCAACTAAAGAACTCATTAAAATATATCAATAGACTTACATTATCTATTATTATTGGCCAATTGGTTGAGAAACTAAGGTATTAATATGATCGAAACCAACTGGTGTCGGAGATACGAGATACAAGCAAATTACGGCAGCCACGGCAAAACCGATTGCTAAATAAGAGAAACTGCCATTACGAGGAAATTCATACATACCAAAGAGGCGTATCCCTATAGCAGCACCAATAGCTGTAATCAAAGACGGTATAGAAAAAATGTTATAAAAACCGAATACTACCATAAGGCCTGCATAGCCACCTACTACAGTAACCATAGGCAACATGCGATCCATTGGATTTGGAATAGATCGCGTAAGTGCAGCTGGATAATATGAAGCTTCTATGCCAAACATGCCTAAGAATATATTAAAACCAGCCCAAATGCTATCCCATATGTTTCTAAAAGCATCTCTATGCTTGCCGGCATACCATGCAAAGTCTGTAATGACTAAAATGGCTAAGCCTACACAGACAAAGTAGAATTCACTAGGAATTTTAGGACCTATATAAGCACCTACAGCTGTTACAACAGCACTCAAAATCGATGCTACTATTACGCGCTGTAAACGAGGTCGTTTATTTTCAGGAATGCGTTTATACACAGTAGCCAATAACTCTAAAACAAAGCAAGCCATAAAAACAGCAATGCCTGCAGCAGGAACAAAGAACGCGCTTACCAAACTCAAAATGAAGGGAATGCACAAGCGCCATTTAGGAAATAAGACAAGATCTTTATAATCTAAACGAATATCTTGTGTTTCCATAGTGAAGTTGTTGTACACCACAAAGAGCAACATAAAGGCGATTACGTCAACCGCAGTTGCACCCCAAATCAATAAAGTTGGTACTACAACCATAGATAAAGCTACCCCAGAAAGGCGAGATAAACCAGCAGCCACTAAGCCCAGTAATAAAAACGGTGTTAAAGCAGATATAATTTCGAGCATAATATTCCTCCCATCATTGTATAAATTTAAGTATATAGTATCTACCACACTACATCAAGGAGAGATATATTTTTTCATAGCTAGACGCTTTCGCACAGCAGAGGTAGAGCAACCCATCGCCTGTGCAATCTTTGCAACTCCATAACCTTGAGCACGGAGTTTTTTAATCTTATTTTCGTCTAGATCAAGAGTATTTGCCCTTATTTCTATACCTTGCTCTCGCAAATACATTGCCACTGTAGAACCACGTATCCCATAAGCCAGTCCAATGTCATCTGTACTCATGTGATGATGAATATATAAATAAGCCATCTCCTCTACACGCATAGGCTTTCGAACTTTAGGAAGTAAGCAATTTCCCATATGCCGCAATACATGGTGAACTTTCCATCGCGATATACCATACATACGAGCAATGGCATCTGTACTATTTCCACTTTTATAAGCCCTACATATACGTACTACATCTATAGAGACGTTTTTATTTGATTGCTGACAAGCCAATCCATATTCTTTCAAGCGATTCGCTATCGTCGTAATAGACACATCATAACGCTTTGCTAATGAATGGAGCGACCACTTACCGGTCTCATACAAAGCTTGTACATGGACCATATTGATTTCTTTCTTCAGAGGCCTCCGTTCGATATCGTACGCTTTCATACGGCGCATGATGGTATCAACACTACATTGAAAATAATCCGCCACATCGCGAACGCTCCATTGCTTCTCTATATATAATTGGTGCAACAACTGTTTTGGTATAACACGCACATTTCGATACATAATTTTACCTTTCCTTATAAACGAACTCCTTCCCCTATTATTGTGAAAGTTTCACTAGGAAAAAACAATAAAAAAGAGGTTCCTAATAGTCACATAGGTGACCAATAGGAACCTCTTTCAATATGTAATTATATGCCCCACATTATGATATGTGACAGTATGGTTGCTATACCACATCAATGCACAATCCATTATTATTTATGTTCCAATAAAACCATAATTAGTTTATACATTTATAAATAGATTGCTTCATTAACGGTATCTACGTTCAAGAGCTTTAGGTTTACTTAAAATGATGGACCATTTCATGCCCTCTTTTAAAGCATGATTAGATTTACGACCGCGAGTTGAAGTCGCAGCTAGAGCAGTAGGCGCAGTTGTAATGCCTACATTTTCAATAAGAACTTGCCCCTCTTTAGCTACTTTATCTCGTTTAAACTCAGCTAGTCTTTCACTTAAGGTCGGTCCCGTAACAGCTTCTCTATCTAAGCGAGTCTTACTGGTAGTATAACTCGGATTGCTACTGGAACTTTTCATTGATAAGGCTTCAATATCTCGTTGAGCTGCTGCAGCCTCTTCATTGAAATGTATGTCCTCCATAGTTTTCGATGGTGCTTCTGGTTGCTGATTTACAATCGGTTTATCTTCATAAGAGTCCCGATAAAAGTCATCAACCTTAGACAAATCATCCATAGACGGTTCATCTACCTTGCGTTCTATGGAGATGCCATATTCGCGCTCCATATCTTCCCAAGTTCCGCCACCAGAGCTTTCATACTCATCATACTCTTCAGACTCTTCAGTATTCTTATTTTTTATAATGGAAAAAGCAATGTACGCTATGATACCTAAAACAAAGATTGGATTATGCGAAAAGATGGATAGCACTGAAGACAAAATAGAGTCCATAGCTACTCCTATTCACCATCTGCTAAGTTTTCACGCATTTTAGTGTCTGCAATAATATTGTTCATATTGTAGTAATCCATAACGCCAAGATTACCATTTCTGAAAGCCTCTGCCAACGCTTTAGGAACTTCAGCTTGTGCTTCCACAACCTTAGCTTGCATGTCTTGTGTTTTAGCACGCATTTCTTGTTCTGTGGCAACCGCCATTGCACGGCGTTCTTCCGCACGAGCTTGAGCGATTTTCTTATCGGCTTCGGCTTGGTCAGTTTGCAATTGAGCACCGATGTTACGTCCTACGTCTACGTCAGCGATATCGATGGATAAGATTTCAAAAGCAGTACCTGCATCAAGACCTTTACCCAATACAGTACGAGAGATATGATCTGGATTTTCCAATACATCTGTATGTTCTTCAGAAGAACCTACGGTCGTAACGATACCTTCACCTACGCGGGCAATAATTGTAGCCTCACCAGCACCACCAACGAGGCGATCGATATTAGCACGTACAGTTACACGAGCACGAACTTTCAACTCGATGCCATTTTTTGCTACCGCAGAGATAATTGGAGTTTCAATCACTTTAGGATTAACGGACATTTGAACCGCTTCCAATACATCACGACCGGCGAGGTCGATAGCTGCGGAACGTTCAAAGGTCAACGGAATAGATGCGCGTTCAGCGGCAATCAAAGCATCTACAACGCGGTCAACATCACCACCGGCAAGGTAATGTGCTTCCAACTGATTTACATTCACATCAAGACCTGCTTTATTAGCTTTAATCAAAGGCATTACGATTTGAGATGGATTTACACGACGTAAGCGCATGCCTACAAGTGTAAAGATACCAACGTTAACGCCCGCTGCTAGAGCAGATACCCAAAGTCCTAATGGCACAACATATAAGAATACCATAATACCAATCAGCAAAATGGGAATCAAAATTAAAATACCTACATCCATAATAACCTCCATTATTTACAACGATGTTGTGAAAGCTTAATCACGCTTTCTAACAATATTGCGGCCACCTACAACGCGAAGCACCACAATAGGTGAACCGGCATCGATGAAGTCACCTTCGGTTACAACATCTACCAAATTACCATTAATTTTAGCAATACCTGCAGGGCGCAGTGTTGTATGAGCTACGCCTTCCTTGCCAGCCAAATCTTCTAATACATCATTAGATACATAACCAGCTTTTGTCGTAGATCGTTGCCCTAAGGTAAACAATTTGCCTATCCAAGTCTTTTCAAAGTGATTAAAGAACACGATGATAATGACAATTAACAAGGCTGTTAATCCTAGCACGGCATACAATGCTACTGTGCCTTCCCCAAGAGCTACATAAACGCCCCACAGGAATGCGCAATAACCGATAAGACCTAAAATACCGCCTGGTACTACGAGTTCTACCGCCATCAAAGAAACACCGATAGCCATCCATATCAAAAACTCCATAGGCCCTCCTCTCTATAATTAATTTTATGCAACTTATATGTTCATTATACAATATTGAGGATAAATTATAAAGACACTAAATAAAAAACGACTACTTGCGCAGGTACAACCTGATTCAGTAGTCGTTTATTATACTGAGTACAAATCAATTTACTTTATGATCTCAAGGTTATATTCCAAGATTTTAAAGAGCCATGATATTATACTTCTGTTTTTTTCAATTGGTCATTGCCAACGCCTGTTTTTTGAAGGATTAACAAGCTAATACTCATAGCCATACCTACTACAGTGGCAAGGCCCATCCCTTTTAATACAACAGGACCAACTGCGAGTTCTGCACCGCTAAGACCTACCACAAGGATAACGGATGTAAGAATCATATTAACAGGGTTTGTGTAGTCTACTTTACGTTCTACAAGCATACGCAAGCCAGATGCTGCGATGATACCGAACAATAGAATAGATACACCACCCATAACAGGTACCGGAATAGCATGAATAAGAGCTGCCACTTTACCTACAAAGGACACAATCATCGCTAAAACTGCAGCACCACCGATTACCCATACGCTGAAGCAACGAGTAATTGCAAGTACGCCGATATTTTCACCATACGTCGTATTTGGTGTCGCACCAAAGAAACCAGAAAGAATATTTGCAAGACCATCACCAAGCAAGGATCTTTGTAGACCAGGCTCTTTCATCAAGTCTCTGGCAACGATGTTACTAGTTACAACCAAGTGACCAACGTGCTCAGCAAATACTACAAAGAGTGCTGGCATAATCATGATAATTGCATTGATATCAAATACAGGCATGCCGTAGAACTGAGGCAATGAAAGCCAAGGAGCAGCTTCTACACCAGAGAAGTCAACAACTCCCATCACAGCAGACAATACATAACCGGAGACAACACCAATAAGAACAGGAATAACAGCTAAGAAACCACGGAACACAACAGTTCCAAGCAAGGTAACAACTAAGGAAAACATCGAGATAATAACAGCTTGGCTATGGCTCATGCCTAAATCTTGATTGCCGATAAGTCCAGACATACTCATCGCTACTGGCGCTAATTCTAAGCCGATAATAGCTACGATAGCACCCATAGCTGCGGGCGGGAATAATTTATCAATCCAACGCGTACCAATATAACGAACGAGAATAGATAAAATAACAAAAGATAGACCAAATACAACGAAGGCCCCTTTTGCAGCTTCATAACCAAGACCTGCAGATAACACACCTGCTACAGGTGCAATAAAGGCAAAGCTAGAACCAAGATATGCAGGGATCTTACCCTTACATACAAATAAGTACAATAATGTACCAATACCATTCATAAACAATGCCGTCGCTGGGTCTACTTTTAATAAATACGGTACTAATACAGTAGAGCCAAACATGGCAAATAAATGTTGAAAACTAAGTGGTAACATTCGGCCCCATGATGGGCGTTCTTGAATATCAATATAATCTTTCATCGTTTCTCCTCACACACAATATAACGATGCTAAGTTCATATAGTACAGTCCTTAAATATACTCTATGAATTTACACAAACAGATTCATCTTATGATACATAAGTTAGATATTAACGTTCAAATTTAGTCTGTCTACGAGTCGACTTTTTAGAAGGCCGTGGTTTAAACGGGCCAGGCATATTTGTCTTATTAGTACGCTTTGGAGCGGCAGGTTTGAAACGACTTTGTGTTTCTTCGCGCAAAGATGGCAAATCCTCAACTGTACCAACTTGCTTTACGCCCTCTACATTGCGACGACCTATGCTCGCTAATAAACCGATAGCCATAAAATTCATCAACAATGAAGAGCCACCATAACTAACAAATGGCAATGGCACACCTGTTACAGGCATAATACCACAGACCATGGCGATATTAAACAAGGCCTGACCACTGATAAGCAATGTTATTCCCATTGCTAACCATTTCCCAAATTCATCACGAGCCTTATTAGAAATGCGGAACCCAAAATAGGTAAAAGCTGCAATCAGAACGACAACAAACACTGCACCAATGAAGCCCATTTCTTGCGCCCATACAGCAAAAGCAAAGTCTGTATGTGCTTCTGGCAAATAAAAATACTTTGATGTACCCTGCATAAAGCCTTCGCCTAAAATACCGCCAGAACCTACGGCCAACAGACCTTGAACTGTTTGATACCCCATATCCTGCGCATGAGGCCAAGGATCAAACCAAGATTGAATACGTTCCCAGCGATATGGCGACATACGAGCTGCAATAAAGCCAAGAAATCCAGCTATCACAAAAGCTCCGCCAAAGAATTTTCCATCAAAGCCCGCTAAGTAAATGAGCACAAAGGAAAAGCCAAAAATCAATACGGTCGTGCCCATATCTGGTTGCAAGATTGTTAAGCCTGCAAATATAATTGGCCATATTAACATTGGCAACATATAACTTATACGTTCACTAAAATAACCTTGTAAATTAATGAGAGGGTTAGTATGCTTTGGTTTTCCCCATTTCCGCATGGTACTCAATTTAGCGGACGTCCATATCAAGGCAGCCAATTTCGCAAATTCTGAAGGTTGAATCGATACAGGCCCAATAACAATCCAACGACGTGCACCATTAATGACTGCACCAATCACAAGAACCAAAATCATACCAATTAGTGTAGCAATCATAATTCTTTGCAACATGTGAGGCTTCTGTAACTGACGGTAATCGTAACGATACAATATAACACCTGCCGCCATAGACAAAAACAAGAATGTCATATGTTTTAAAAAGTATCCTAATAATCCCGTATTTTCATAGATAGAGCTGATATACGTAGCACTAAAGATATTTACACTGCCTATAATTGTAATGAGAAGAATAGGTAAGAGCATACCTTGTAAATCATTTTTAAAGAGTGAGCCCCACCGACTATCCCCCTTATTCGGTGTTTGCATGTTAAGCCTCCTTTTGAACTTTTGGCTTAATTGCTTCTAAGCGAAAAATAGGTTGTCCTTTTTTACTAAATTTCTCTTCATACTCAGTTTTTACATTTGGATGGTCTGTGCTATGTAAATCATACGTTACATTTTTAAGCTCCCAACCACATGCTTTAAACTCTTCAAGAGAGAACATAAACAACCCTTCATTATCTGTCTTAAAGTGAACTTCTCCACCATCTTTCAAAAGGCGGGCATAACGATTAAGGAATGTGTGATATGTAAGGCGCCGTTTTGCATGTTTAGCCTTAGGCCAAGGATCACAGAAGTTAATATAGAAACGATCAACTTCTCCAGGTGCCACTATCTCTTCGATACCTGCAATATCAAATAGAGAGACCTTTGCATTGTTTCGCTCTCCTTCAAAGATTTTTTGTGCTGCATAATAGATAACACCCATTTGTACTTCAAAACCTACGAAGTTAGCATTTGGATACGCTTCAGACATCCCCGCAATAAAGCGACCTTTCCCCGTCCCTAGTTCCATATATAATGGGTACTCAGGATGTTCAAATAATTCACGCCACTTGCCTTTAAACTCTTCTTGGCCAGACAAAATGATGTGAGAGTCATATTCGTGGATAGCTTCATCAATCCATGGTTTTCTACGAAGGCGCATACTTTCTCCTTACATCTATTTTTAATAATATATTTATATTTGTTTATATGTATTATTACAGGTCATATACCTATCTTATTAATTATAGAAAAGGGGACCTTAAACGTCAATTACATTCTATGGATTTAACCCTAATCATTAAAACTGTGAAAGTAGAAGCCATAAAAAAAGACCTACTTCCGAAAGAAGTAGGTCTACATTTTATTGGAAAATCATAGCTTCTAAATTTTCAATTTGATATTGACTTAGGCCAAGTTCAGATAAACTCTTTTCAGCTGCAGTAAAAAGATTATTTTTACCAACTCGAGTACCTAGTGCTGCCGCAGCGACCAATTCACGGTCCAATTTACCTAAACGTGAACGATTACGATTTTGAGGTTTTGGTTTTTTCATACGGAACGTATTATATTGAACCCCCTCTTTTGTTTCCTCAGCTTTCGGCTTTGTTAAAGGTGCCCCATTAGTGCCATTCCCCAATAAAGCACTAAGTCCTGTTTGCTTTGGTACCAATTTTTCGTACTCATCGCCAAACTCAGGGCGTTCATCACGTAATTGATCAAATGTAGCTAAAGCAGCATTCATTTGTTTCAAGCCAGCAGCAGAGTAAAGTTGACGAATGGCAATACTCACCTCTTGTGGCGTCAACGTGCCTCGCTCAATAGCAGATGCAATTGCACTCTTTAATGCACCTTGATCACCAGACGCAGTATAGCGGCCGATTTCAACCAAGTCTTTCTGACGTGCATTAAGCTCTTTTGGCGTATATATATTTATCTCAGATATAGATGGTGCCTGTTTAGAAGGTTGTTCTCCCGCCCCATTAGCCTCAAACATATAGCCACCGGCAACGATGGCCACGGCTAATGTTAAGGTTAATACTCTTTTCAAAGTCTTACAATCTCCCTTATCATTAATACTAATTGTATAATACTGCAATAGTAGCGTACATTATCAATGGATTTATTTTACTGTTCTACTGTAATACATACTGTAGATATTATTATATAATACTTCATCTAATTTTTATAGTCCTATTCGAAAAAAATCTATAATCTTTTAATAAATTATATATATTTATCTATAAAAATTATATATTTATAAACCACGCTTAATTATAGAATGAAATTGAACAAATAAAAAATAACATAGTAGAAATCTGCCAATTCCAGATTTCTACTGTATTTACAGAGAATTATTTATTTAATATTTTATCAAACTAAACAGATAAAACTTGTTTTGCATCAGCCACAATTTGTTCTAAAGAAACGCCATTTTCTCGTAACAATTCAGTTGCATCATAACGATCGTGAAATTCTTTAGCAATACCATAGTTCTTAACACGCATGTTAGATGGTCCATAAAAACTAGCTACACGCTGACCCCAACCGCCTTCAACTACACCATCTTCTAACGTAAATACTACAGAATGATTTGCTTTCAATTCTTCTAGTAGTTCTTCATCAAGGCCAGACGCAAATTTAGGGTTAACCACAGTTGCATTGATACCCTCTTTAGCCAATTCATCAGCCACTTGATTAGCCAAATGGTAAAAATTACCAAGACCTAATAAAGCAATTCCTTCACCACGGCGAGTCACTTCAGATTTATTCAAGATGCTATAATCCGTTGTATCCGCTACACCTGTAGTTGTGAATTCACCTACAGGAACACGAATTGCTACAGGATGCTCGTGTTGATGCACAGCATATTCAGTCATAGCCAATAGCTCTTCATTATTAGTAGGTGCTAAGTATACTAAATTAGGAATGCTAGTAAGCATAGGAATATCAAAGAACCCTAAATGAGTTACATCGTTCATACCATACACGGAGGCATAGTGATTGATAATAACAGCACTATTGTTATTTACACAAAGATCTTGTACCAATTGGTCATAGGTACGTTGTAAGAATGTACTATATACATTAAATACTGGTTTACCACCATTTTTAGCGATACCAGAACTCATTGCGATGGCGTGTTCTTCTGCAATACCTACATCGATGTATTGTTTGCCTGCCGCCTTGCGCCATTCAGAAGTAAAACCAAAACCTCCTGGTGTACCTGCATTAATAGCTACTACCGTTGGGTCTACCTTAATTTGCTCCATCAAGTAATTAGCAATGGTACCAGCATACGTTGGACCATTCTCCTCTTCTTTTGGTTTGCCTGTTTCTAAATCAAAGGGCATTGTCCAATGGAAGGCTTCTTTATTTTGCTCTGCAATAGCATAGCCCTTACCCTTTTGCGTAACTATATGTAACACGATTGGATGATCAATGTCTTTTACATCCTTAAATACATCAATCAAGGTTTCCAAATCATTACCATCTGCTACGAAGTGATAATCTAAACCAAGAGCCTTGAAAATATTGTTAGGGCTTTCACCGTTAGACTCGCGCAATTCACGAAGTCCACGATACAAACCACCATGGTTTTCTGCAATGGATTGGTCATTGTCGTTGACGATAATAATCATATTACTATTTAATGTTGCGGCATAATCAAGGCCTTCAAAGGCTTCCCCACCAGATAAAGAACCATCACCAATGATAGCGATAATATTTTCAAAATCACCCTTTAAATTTCGAGCAGTAGCTAAGCCAGATGCCAAGGAGATAGATGTTGAGGTATGACCAATGTTAAAGAAATCATGGTCACTTTCAGTTGGATCCGTATAGCCTGTTACATCATCATAATGGTCGTGATCTAAAAATGCTAAGGCACGTCCTGTAACCATTTTATGTACATACGATTGATGGGATACATCATATACGATTTTATCTACAGGAGAATTAAATACATAGTGCAAGGCCATAATTATTTCTGCTGCACCCATAGGTGGACCAAAATGGCCGCCGTGCTCAGAAACCTTTGTCATGAGAGCTTGACGAGCTTGTGCTGTCAAATCTGTTAATTCAGAAATAGATAATCCTTTTAAATCGGCTGGAGATTTTACATCAATTAAGTTCATGGTAATCCTTTCAATACAAATTATAATTACTTCAACTACAATCACTATACATCAAATAGTATAAAGATTATAAAGATTGTCACTAAAAATAACTAGTGTTATACTTCAAGTATGTACCTAGTATAAAACTTAAAGTTAGGTTTAAGTCAATACATCTTACATTTACAATTTTTATATCCATCTATAAATGACATATATATTAGGAGGTTCAATGACATATACTGTTGGCGAAATCGCAAAAAAACTAAACATAACCCCCTCTGCTTTACGTTATTACGACAAGGAAGGCTTATTGCCCTTCGTAGAACGTTCTAGTGGAGGTATCCGTATATTCTGCGAAGAAGATATGGATTGGCTAGAATTAATCGAATGTATGAAACGTACCGGCATGCCTATAAAAGAAATCAAACATTTTATAGACTGCTGTGTTGAAGGCGATAGTCGCATCAACGATCGATTATCTATTATCAGGAATCAGCGAGATCGTGTATTAGCTGAAATTGAGCACCTACAAGCCCGCTTATCCATGCTAGAGTTTAAAACCTGGTTCTATGAAGAAGCACAACGTCGAGGCACTTGCAGCTTTTATGAAATAGCAACCCCTGATGATATCCCACTTGAGTATCATAAATATTTCGAACGCAAATGGCGCGCCGATAAAGAAGCCGCTGAAAAAGGTGAATCACCTAAAAAATATAGAGCTGTATAACAAAGAGGAGCTATCCAACGGATAGCTTCTTTTTTGTATAGCAAAAGGCGGTACAACCAAATGGTTGTACCGCCTTGATTCATCAATTATTCAGCAGTGAATGGCAATAAAGCAATTGCACGTGCACGTTTGATAGCTGTAGTCAATTTGCGTTGATGTTTTGCGCAAGTACCGGAAATACGACGAGGTAAGATTTTACCGCGTTCAGTCGTAAAACGACGAAGTTTAGCAACATCTTTATAGTCGATTTGATCAATATGGTCTGCACAGAAAACGCATACTTTTCTTCTTGGCTTTCTGCCTCTATCTCTTCTCATTGCGAATCCTCCTTTTCGAATTAGTAGGAGTCCCTGACACTAGAACGGGATGTTTTCGTCATCGCCGCCTGTACTGAAACTATCAAAATTGGAGCCACCTTCAAAAGAATTAGTATTCATATCAAGGGATTGGCCCACAAAGTTCGCTACTACTTCAGTAACGTACCGTTTTTGACCGTCCTGAGTCTCGTAAGAACGAGTTTGCAAACGACCTTCTACAAAGCAACGACTACCTTTACGAAGATTGCCTGCCGCTTCACCAAGTTTACCCCAAGCAACGCAGTTGATGAAAGCAGTTTGTTCTTTCGTCTCATTTGTTGTCGAATCAATATAGGTGTTTGTGGCAGCTACTGTGAAAGTTGCTACCGCACGACCAGTTTTGGTATAGCGTACTTCAGGATCACGAGCTAAATTACCTAGAATTTGTACAGAGTTCATGTTTTCCTCCAGGCTTTAATTATGCTTCGTGTTTAACAATTAGATGTCTTAGGACTTCATCGTTGATTTTCAATACACGATCGATTTCTTTGATTTCAGCAGGAGCTGCTTCAAAGTTAATCAATACATAGAAACCGTCAGTGAATTTCTTCACCGCGTAAGCAAGACGACGCTTGCCCCAACGATCTACCTTTTCTACTGTGCCGCCTACACGAGCAATTAAAGCTTCTACTTTTTCAATAACAGCGTTAGTTGCTTCCTCTTCAGCTGGTTTCACAATAAACATGACTTCGTATTTGTTCATACAAAATCACCTCCTCTTTCGGACTAATGCCCCTATCGACACATAGGGGTAGGAAGTGCTTACCATCAATAAGCCTTACTATTATAACCTAAAAAAATGATGAAAGCAAGGGCTCAGTTTAAGTCCTTGCTTTCACCAATATTATATACGATTATATTTTTCATCCTCAGGAAAGGCAATCATAGCACAGATAATTACAAATATGGCTATTACCCCCATCATAGGATAGGCCGTATCATTTGGTAAGAAGGTAAGTATCAACGATGACACAATACCACTACCATATTGCATGGCACCTAATAGTGCCGCTCCAGATCCAGCCATTCTACCTGCTCTATCTAAAGCTAATGCATTAGTTACAGCGGCGATGATACCGTTCATGGAGAAGAATAAAAAACAGCCAATAACGATTAGCCATAATGAATGGTAACCTAAAAACATCAAGCCCATAACAATGGATACACAAACAGCAGCAAATAATGTGGCATATCTCAATAGTCTATCGAGGCGTATAGCACTAACAATACGACGATTAATAGCACTTAACAACATAACACCAATAATATTGACAGAAAAGAGATAACCAAAATATTCTTTAGGCACTTCATACACATCTATATATACATAAGGCGATCCCGTTAAAAACGCATAAATGGCAATATAAAATGAGCTAACACATAGGGTATATTTCATAAAACCTTTGTTGCGCAATAAAATCCAATAATTATTATAGGTATGACCTATAGACTTTTTACTACGCTTCTCTACAGGATGTGTTTCAGGTATTATTAATACAGCAACAAGCATTAAAATACCGATAGCAACAAGCAACCAAAATATAGAATGCCATGTATACCATACAAGTAAATGTCCTGCTAACATTGGGCCTGCTATAGGCGCTATAGCCATAACGATGGCCAATGTAGACAACATTTTAGCCGCCTCAGTCCGACCATATAAATCCCGAATCATAGCCCGCGACAACATCGGTCCTACACAGGCACCAAATGCCTGAAACACACGCCAAGCCAATAACTCCATCATAGAGGAACTCAAGGCACAGCCTACAGAACCAATAATAAATAAAACTATCCCTATAATCAGTGGCTTCTTACGACCAATTTTATCGCTAACGGCGCCCCAAAAAAGCTGAGCTAGCGCAAAACCTATTAAGAAACCAGTCAACGTTAACTCCGCATCACCATTGAGGTCACGCCCCATCTCAGGCATAGCAGGCAAATAAATATCCGTCGACAACGATGTAAACGCCATCAAAGCACTTAATATAGAAGTAAAAAGCCATCCCTTATTGCTAATCGTCAGCATAAAGACACCACTTTCATATAAAATCGCACCATAATATGTATTCATTTAGATTATATCAGAAATAAAATTAATGCTATATAAAGTTTTGATTTTTTCAATAAAAAAGCGTAGTAAAATACTACGCAAAAATTGGTCTATAATAATATCACTCTTTGCACTATTCAAATAGTATAAAGACAAAAGCCTAACGCAACAGAGTATACAAAATACTCGCACGCTAGGCAATCCTAAAAATATTTATAAGATGAGCCTAACGCTACCACACGTCGATGGCTCTCTTTTTACTTATTATACACCATAAACAGAATTTCTAAAAGAAATTATAAAACAAATGGTATGACTAATAAACTCCTCATAATGCGACCTTTTATAGTCATAGACTTAAACAATATTTACATAAATCAGAAATTCTATAGAAAATCCTTGCGTCATTATTCTATATAATTTACTATATATAGAGAAATCTGATTATAAAAAGGAGTCATCATGGCTAATATCAATGAAAACTACTTAAACCTTCAAGGTTCTTATTTATTTGCTAATATTGCTAAAAAGGTAAATGAATACCAAACTGCTCATCCAGATGCAGATATTATTCGTCTTGGTATCGGCGATGTTACATTACCTCTTGCTCCAGCAATTATCGATGCTATGAGTAAAGCTGTTCAAGAAATGGGAAAAGCGGAAACATTCCGAGGTTATGGCCCTGAACAAGGTTATGATTTCTTACGTCAAGCTATTGTTGATGGCGATTACAAACCATTAGGCGTAGATATCGCTATTGACGAAGTATTCGTTTCCGATGGTGCAAAATCTGACGTTGGTAATATCCAAGAGTTATTCAGCGAAGATAACATCATTGCTATCACAGATCCTGTGTACCCAGTATACTTAGACTCCAACGTTATGGGTGGTCGTACTGGCGAAGCCGTAGATGGCATCTTCCAAAAGGTTGTATACCTCCCTACTTACGCAGAAAATAACTTCTCTCCAGAATTTCCTTCTGAACGTGTAGACATCGTATACCTTTGCTCACCTAACAATCCAACCGGTACTGTTTTGAGCCGTGCTCGTTTAGCAGAATGGATCAAATGGTGTAAAGATAATGATGCCATTTTGATGTTTGACTCCGCTTACGAAGCTTTCATCAGCACAGAAGATACTGTAAAATCTATCTACGAAATCGAAGGTGCTCGAGAAGTAGCTATCGAGTTCCGTTCCTTCTCCAAAACTGCAGGTTTCACTGGTACACGTTGTGCTTATGCAGTAGTACCTAAAGAGGTCACTGGCAAAACTAAATCTGGTGAAAGCCAACCGCTAAACCCTATGTGGAACCGTCGTCAATGTACTAAATTCAATGGTGTTCCTTACATCATCCAACGTGGTGCAGAAGCAGTATACACAAAAGAAGGCCGTGAACAAACACGTGCAAACATTGCGTACTATAAAGAAAATGCCCGCATCATCAAAGAAGGTCTTGAATCTATCGGCCTTACTGTATACGGCGGTGTGGACGCTCCATACATTTGGCTAAAAACACCTGGCAACATGACTAGCTGGGAATTATTCGACATCTTGCTCGAACAAGTTCAAATCGTATCTACACCAGGCTCTGGCTTTGGCCCTCATGGTGAAGGTTACCTTCGTTTGACAGCATTCGGTAGCCGTGAAAATACAATTCGTGCCGTGGAAAGAATCAAAACATTACAATTCTAATATAATTATGTCTATATTTAGGTTTAGATTTATATCTTGATTTAGATTTAGATTACATTTAATTTGAGACATCTGATTGAAAGTAGTTTATATCTATAAAACTAAAAGACCGATTACAGTCCTTCAATAGGAATGTAGTCGGTCTTTTTATATACCCTTACATATATGAATATTTAATTCTAGTATTCCTTAACACTATAGTACTAACAAATAACATCCCCATATTATTTGTGTCCGCTATATTTACCATTAATTAAAAGTTATGACGAATCCCTGCGTCAATGCGATAGGAATTGTCTATGATAGCACCAAAGTTTTTAGTGAAAGTCCCATAAATATATGTATTAGGACGTACGCTCCATGAACCACCTAACTCAAGATCTAGCCATGTATCTTTAAGGTTCACTTCACTACCTGTAGTTGGCTCACCGGTCATGCTATAAGTAGCTTTCATTTTACCAGAGAATTCATGCGCTAATGCAGCTTTGAGGAAGAGATTGCTGTTCTTACTTTCCTTACCAATACCTACACCGATACGACCAATAACGGAGTTTACCGCATCAGAGTTAATATGCACTGTGCTACCTGTATTTGTACGAGCATCAAAGTTTACACCAGATAATCGACTAAGCGTCAATTCTGCGTTAGGATCGATGTAGAAACCATTGTCTTTCTTGATCCGTTTACCATATTCAACGCTCAAAGAGGTACCTGTATTGCGGTAATCTCCGCTCAAGCTTGTACCCAAGCTATTGCGTACAGTGAAATCATTTTTCAAACGACTTACTTTACCAATCACATCTAAATAACGACCATCATTATATTGTTTTGCACCGTATAATGCTAAACCTGCGGTTTTACCAGACCCTGAACCTAAAGCGTAATCGCTATTGCTTGTACCATATAACAAGGCCCCACCAATAGTCCAATCGCCACGCAATGTGTCATAGCCTACTTGCGCCATATTATAGGTTTGGTTTACATAGGCGCTGTCCGTAATTTTAGATTTACCACCGATGTATTTCCCCCATACACCATGCTTATTGGAGTTGAGTCGCACATCACCGAGGCGACGTTGTAAATCATTCGTATCGGCTCTCATTTGCATCACAGAGGAAGCTAACGCACTCTTAGCACCAGAAACAACTTCGCTTTCACGAGCTGTCACAACCGCTTGGTCAGTAATACTAGGTTTCCCATCAACAGTAAAGCTATCTGTACCAAGCTTAGTAGCATATGCAGGGCTAATAAGGCCTGAATCGACTTGAACATTCACATTTAAATTACGTTCACCCTTAGTAAAGCCAGTATATGTTAATTTATTAGCCAACTGCTGCAAAGTACCTCTTGGGTTATCTACATTTACAGACCCTTTAAGTGCATCTGCCGAACTGCGCATAGTCACCGAAGAACCTTTATCAGCATGGTTGATAACGACTTTGCCCTTACCTTGTGCCGCTGCAGGGGCTCCCTTTTCATAGTCGATAGCTGCATGACCAGCATAGTTGTTAATAGTAATAGGTCGTGGATCTACGGTTTGGATAATACCTTGACTATTTATATCTTTACCACCAATAAAATGTTCTACACGACTACCAGTATATAAATAGTTTGCATTATTAGGACGACCTTGTGTAGGATATACGCGTTCAGCTCCTAACCATTCATTGCGCCAAGTCGCACCATTTTGTAAGTACAATCGTAGACCACCATGGTACGGATTATTGTTGCTTTCATCAAATTCATTCAACACACCACCTACCAATTTAGAATTTGGTGTTGTTAAACCTAAAGAAATTTCAGATCCATGGTTATGTGGGTTCTTTTCAATACCATAGTTTTTATCTAAGAATCCTATATTACCATACATCTTCACATCATTCGTTCCCGGATGTAAGCCATCCATCCCCGTATTTACATAAACAAAACCTTCTTCAGATAATGCAGAATAGGTATCAGAGGTATCTAAAGGATATGTTTTTATATCAGCCCCACCTAGTATGCGAATATATCCATCTTTATTGGCTTGCAAACCAACGCCAACAGCATCGACTTTAGCATTACCCTTTACGGTAATTCGAGTATCATCGTTATTGCCATCACTAGTAAGTCCACCATAACCAGCATAGATACCGCTCATATAATAATGTGCCAAATCAGGTCTACGTTTCGCGCCACTTTCTGCAGGTGCTGGATTTTTAACTGTTACAGTTACATTTTTATCGATAGCAACTTGTGTCCCATCAAGGGCGTAAATACCTGTAACATTATTATGATATTTTGTTCCATTTACACCTAAACCTGATACATTAACAGTTAAGTCATCTGTATAATGTCTCTTTTCCCCCCACAAATTAAGACCAATGGATTTTCCGTCTGTATGACTTTCCACAGTTGTGGCTGATACCATGGTAAAAGCATTAGCACCTGTTACGATTAATGCAGCAATAACAGCAGCTTTTACATTTCTTCTCATGTTATACCTCCTTAACACTTCAACTATGAACATAACTAGCTAACATAACCAATTTAATTGTATCTAGATTCAGGGTATATGTGTCAATTTCTACTCATATGATTTTTATTTGTCCCCTATAACAACACGCTATGTATCGATATAGTTGTGCACAAATTACTTGTTTAAATTAGATATTAATTATTTTCCATACCCTCTAATAAAGTCTATAGAAAAATATTAAAAGCTATTAATTTTATGCTATAATAAATATGTTAATTATTAAATTTCAACTTATATAGGAGGCTAATATGAATATTCGTATTGGTATCGTTGGTTACGGCAACTTAGCTCGTGGCGTAGAAGCATCTGTTCAGTTACAACCTGATATGGAGCTCATCGGCGTATTTTCTCGCCGTCAAGGTATTGAAACTGTATCTGGTGTACCTACTTACACGATGGAAGATATTCCTAACTTTAAAGGCAAGATCGATGTAATGGTTCTTTGCGGTGGTTCTGCAACAGATCTTATCGAACAAACACCGATGGTAACAAAATACTTTAACTGTATCGATTCCTTCGATACACATGCACGTATTCCTGAACACTTCGCTAATGTAGACAAAGTAGCTAAAGAGGCCAAAACTGCTACATTAATTTCTTGTGGTTGGGATCCAGGCATGTTCTCTTTGCAACGCGTTTACGCGGAGGCAATCTTGCCAAAAGGTAAATCCTACACATTCTGGGGCCGCGGTGTATCCCAAGGCCATTCCGATGCCATTCGCCGTATCGATGGTGTTCTTGACGCTCGTCAATACACTGTTCCTAAAGAACAATACCTAGAGGCTATCCGTAATGGCGAAACTCCAGATGTTGATGGCTATAAAGGTCACCTTCGTGAGTGCTATGTAGTAGCGGCTCCTGATGCGAACAAAGCTAAAATCGAAAATGAAATCAAAACTATGGAAAACTACTTCGTAGGCTATGAAACTGTAGTCAACTTCATTTCCCAAGAAGAACTTGATCGCAACCACAAAGGCATTCCACATGGTGGCTTCGTTCTTCGCTCTGGTGAAAGTACAGAAGGCACACGTCACGTTATTGAGTACTCCTTGAAACTTGACTCTAACCCTGAATTCACAGGCTCTGCACTTGTTGCTTACGCTCGTGGTCTCTACCGACTTGCTAAACACGGCGGCACAGGTTGCTATACAGTATTCGACATTCCACCAGCTTGGATTTCCACACAATCTGCTGAAGAATTAAGAGCACATTCTCTATAATAGAGCGAGGTCCTCATCGACTTAATAGATGAGGGCCTTTTCATACACATTAAAAGAGACCATCTTAAGATGGTCTCTTTTTTGTCCTATAAACTTTTTTTACACTTACTTAATACCAACGTGTTAACGGCAATTCGTTCGTAACACCTTTTATCATCAAAATTTGATGCAAGTCCATATTACCGATGTAGAAACCTGCCGCACATCCACAAAGATACAAATCCCACATGCGTACGAATTCACTGCCTCGTTTCGCTTCTACTTGCTCACGGACGCCTTGGAAATTGTTATACCAATGCATTAAAGTCTTATAATAGTGATACCGTAAACTTTCAACATCGATGACATTCATATCATAGTCATAAGCGAGGCTGACCATTTCGCGAAGGGACGGCAAACATCCACCCGGGAAGATATATTTACGAATCCAGGCACTTGTTTCCTTTTCAGAGGGATCACTGATGTAGTGAAGCAGGAACAAACCACCATCTTTAAGCATATCCGATGCGTCCTCCATATACAGAGGAAAATTAGGCCGACCTACATGTTCAAGCATGCCGATGCTGACAATACGGTCAAAGGTACGCCCGGAAGCTGCTACGTCGCGATAATCTATAAGCTCAATCTCAACCTGTCCTTCAAGGCCATATTCTTTAATGCGTTCCTGTCCTTTTTTCCATTGTTCTTCGGAAAGAGTACACCCATAGCCCTTAACCCCATATTTACGAGCCGCTTCAATGAGAAGGAATCCCCATCCGCAACCGATATCAAGTAAAGTCATTCCCTCTTTTAAGTACAATTTATCGAGAATATGATGAACCTTTTGATATTGCGCATCTTTGAGACTATCATTCTCATGCTTAAAATACGCACAGGAATAGCTCATGGTTTCATCGAGCCACAATTTATAGAATTCATTGCCTAAATCATAATGGGAAGATACTTGTTGTTTTTGATCTTTCTTTTTAAGACCTGCATTAAAGAGCGAGTTAAGTACCTTACGATTGATAGAGTCCTTACCTACATGACCAAGGACTACACAAAGGGCTTTAAACAAATCCCCTTCAATTTCGATATCTTTACGCATGTACGCTTCACCGAGGGCGAGTTCTGCGGATATTAACAAATCCTTCTTGGGAATATCGCGATTAACGATGACGGTAAACTCGGATTCTCCGTCACCGATTGTATATTCATTATCTCCAATTTTTACGGTAAAACAATGATCATTAAAGCGTTCTAAATAATGGACTAAGAAACTATCAAATAGCTTGGAAAACATACTGAACTTCCTTTCCTATTAGCTTTCACTATATAGGTTTAAAAATATATACATTAACATTATTGGATACATTCCATACCCTATTAATATATACACCTATAAATTATATCTATATAGTTACAGCGAATAAAAATCTATATTAATCCTATATTTTAATATGAACTTATCACATTATTTAAGTAATATATTTAACTCTATTTATATTATAGCACTTTGAGATAATCTATTTTATATTTATAGAGTAATACCATCCTATTAATATGGTATAATATTTATTTGATAAGGTTTATAACAAACTATTGCTATAAACTTTCACAAAGAACGAAATCAATTTATTAATAAAAGGTGGTACCATGAGCACAAATTTAGAAGTAGGCATCGTAGGCCTTCCAAATGTTGGTAAAAGTACATTATTCAACGCTATCACAAAGGCGGGCGCTGAAGCTGCCAACTATCCATTCTGTACAATTGAACCTAACGTAGGTGTCGTTGACGTTCCAGATAATCGTTTAGCTGTATTGGCTGAAATGTTTGGTTCCAAACGCATCCTTCCTGCAGCTATGCGTTTCGTAGATATTGCTGGCCTCGTAGAAGGTGCATCCAAGGGCGAAGGTTTGGGTAATAAATTCCTTAGCCATATCCGCCAAGTAGATGCTATTGCACAAGTTATTCGTTGCTTTGATGACCCTAACATCACTCACGTAGCAGGTTCTATCGATCCAATTCGCGATATCGAAATCATCAATACAGAACTTTGCTTGGCTGACCTTGAATCCGTAGAGAAACGAAAACAACGCATCGAAAAAATTGCAAAATCTGGCGATAAAGATGCTCGTGCTGAACTGCCATTATTGGAACGCATCATCGAAGGTCTTGGCGAAGCGAAACCTGTTCGTGCACAAGGTCTTGATGAAGACGAATTAGAAATGATTAAAGAGTTGACATTGCTTACAGCTAAACCATCTCTTTATGTAGCAAATATTTCTGAAGATGAAGTAGCCGATTACTCTGCTAACAAACACGTTAAACGCGTCGAAGAATACGCTAAAAACGAAGGTGCTGGCATCGTTGTTGTGTCCGCTCGCATCGAGTCTGAAATCGCTGAATTATCCGACGAAGAATCCGCTGCATTCCTCGAAGATCTCGGTCTTGATGAATCTGGGTTAACAAAACTGATCAAAGCAAGTTATGCCCTTTTAGGTCTTATCAACTACTTCACAGCTGGTGAAATGGAAGCTCGTGCATGGACAATCGTAAACGGCACAAAAGCTCCTCAAGCTGCTGGTAAAATTCACTCGGATATTGAAAAAGGCTTTATCCGCGCTGAAATTGTATCCTTTGATGACTTACAAGCTTGTGGTAGCCAAAATGCAGCTAAAGAAAAAGGCCTCGTACGCCTTGAAGGTAAAGACTACGTTATGAAAGACGGCGATGTAACCCATTTCCGCTTCAATGTATAAACAAACTTATATAACAAAAACCAGTAAATCTCAGGATTTACTGGTTTTTTTATTACTAATTATAACCTTTATATAATATTATTTATCGTCTTTATGAAGAACATTTTTGACGCCACTAATCGCACCATCTACAGCATCTTTAACATCTTCAGCTGCTTTTTTGAGATCTTCAGCAACATCATGTGCAGCCTCTTTAACTTTTGCAGCTGTATTTTCTACAGCGCCTTCTGCTTGCAATTCTTTGTTATCAGTTAATTTACCGGCATTTTCTTTTAATGCACCTTTAGCTTGATTTAATTTATCTTCTAATGCCATAATTATGATCCTTTCATATAAAATCATTTATAGCTATGTTAGCTATACTTTTAAAAATAGATTACTATCCCTTTTTCCCGAAGAAAAACGAAACAACAGCAACAACAATTACAGCACCAAGAACAGAAGGAATTAATGCCATGCCAGCTAAGCTAGGACCCCATGTGCCAAATATTGCTTGACCCACAGACGAACCAACTAAACCAGCAACAACATTGGCAATAACGCCCATTGCTCCACCTTTGTTAGTGATGGCTCCTGCCAGAAAACCGATAAAACCACCAACAATAATTGACCATAACATACGATCACTCCTTCCTATTTAATCAATATATTTATAATATCCTACCAAATTATACGGGCTTTATAAATATTATAAATAATCTGTATATTTATATATATAACATTCATTTCTAAAGATTAAATGAAGAAATTCGATATAGTTATAAAAGTCGCAATCGATTAAACTACTGTAACAATTTCATCCATTGTGCGACGTGTTTTATTGCGATGCGGTTCTTCATCGCGATAACCAAAAGCAGCCATAACGGCAATACCAAAATGTTTTGTATCAAAGAGCCCTAGTTCATCACCTAAAAAAGCTGTCATCTTATCTTGATTAAAGCCTTCCAATGCACAGGAATCAAGACCTTCATAAGCAGCCATAGTCATCATATTAGCCATTACAATATACGCTTGCTTAGAAGACCAATCAAAGGCAGCACGATCAGACTCAAATGTTTTATAGTCTTCAGTTGTGAACTGAGCATATTTTTCTTTATAAATAGCATCGACTTCAGCAGGTAATTGTTTTACCTCTTCTTGAATATAGCGTACATAAGGAGAATCAAATTCCAAATCCACCTTTTTACGTGTTAAGAACACTACAAAATGACTCGCTTCAAGACCAGCTTGAATACCCCAACCATAAGCCTTCATCTTTTCACGGATTTCAGGATTTTGAATAACTAATAATTGGTAAGCTTCAAAACCTAAAGAGGTGGGAGACAAGCGCGCCGCCGTTAAAATACCTTGCCAATCTTCATCAGAAATTTTTTTAGCTCTATCAAATTTCTTACATGCGTAACGATATGTCATAGCATATTCTAAATCTTTACGATCAAATTTAGGGGCTGTTAATTTTACATTTTCTATTTCATATTTACTCATATATACCTCCATAATTAATATCTGTAATTGATAAAATATATCATGTTTCTATAGTACCACACTCATCGTTCAAGTTATATGAAGATGGACACTAAAGTAAAAAAAGCCTAGACAACGTCTAGACTTTATACGGTACGGCTAGCTCTCCTTTTTCATACCAAAAGAAGCCAGATGTACTAATTTTATGTTCTTTTAAAATGGTCTTTACTTGATCCACTATACTTGAGTCTATTGCAATAGATAAACCGCACATATCGTAAAGCTCTGGAGGGGTGGCCATCAACTGATGAGGCACCTCTAACTCGGTTAATACTTTATCCGCTTTATCACCAAAATAATAGGATGTAAAAACGACAAGTAATTTTTTATTTTCCAATGCCTCACCTCCTACCAAAGTAGATACGATTAAATGTCTTTCATCTCAATGATTCATTCTAGAAATAAGAAATCTACTTTAAATCAGTAGCTCTAAACCGATATATCGAAATAAAATACTAATATTATAGCTTAACAATATTATCTCCAAGGATTGCATCTGTAATAGCGTACATATTAGTAATACTGCCTACGCCCAGCTCAGCTTTTACACCGAAATAATCAAGGCAAATGCCGCATGCTGCAATTTCAACACCTGCATCAGCTAGCTTTCTAATATTTTCCAAATGAACAGAATCGTTAGTTACCATCTTAACACTGCTATTAATGAAATAGATCTTAGATGGTTTCACATCGGCTTCTACCATGCACACCCAGAAAGTTTTCATCAAATTTCTACCGAGCTCTTCACTACCTTCACCAAGATAATCCTTCGTCATCAAAATGACGCGATTTCCATAGTTCATAGGTTCACAACTTACTTCCGTTACCGGATTTGCATTTGGTGTCATAGTAAGATAAAAATCCTTGCCATCTTGGCGAATAGCTACACCATAACCACGAGACTTACCAAACTTCGCCACATTGTCGCGACTCACTTCATTATCTACAATAGTAGTAATAATAGCACTCGGATTCGCATCACTTACCTTTTTAGTTTCAATAACAGGTTTTGGGCATAAACTACCGCGCACATCTACCGTTAATTCCTTTGTATTGCTCATCATACACCTCTATATACATTATATAATTTGTGAAAGTATCAGCTATCAGCTAATAATTTAATTAAATATCTATCCTCAATAGTATAGACCTGATTTTTATAATTTTATTCTGTAACGCGTACCGCTAAACCACTGAAGCTTTCAACAGTCCCCACAATAGCAGCACAGTCAATACCCGCCTTATGAAAGGCCTGAACAAGTGGCTCACCTTCGCTAGCAGGAACAGAGAATAGTAGCCCTCCAGAGGTTTGAGGATCAAATACAATATCCGTCCATACAGGATCCAAGGCCTCATCAACTTGCACTTCAGTTATAGCCTTGCGATTACCATAAGATGCAGCCGGAATTAACCCCATTTGAGCCGCCTCGATGACATCATCAAAAAGAGGGATATCGTAAACTTTAATATGAATCGTCACATCAGAAGCACTTGCCATTTCTACAGAGTGTCCCATGAGGCTAAAACCCGTAACATCTGTACAAGCATGAACTGTAAAGTTATGTGCCACCTCAGCTGCTGCACGATTTAAAGTACTCATACTAGTGACGGCCTGTTCCGTGCCTACAGGGAATAAATCTGCTTTCAACGCATTATTCATAATACCTGTACCAATGCGTTTTGTTAGTACCAACACGTCCCCTACTTGAGCACCTTTATTTTTCCAAATCTGATGGGGATTTACTTGACCAGTCACAGACATCCCAAAGATAGGTTCCTTATTTTCAATGCTGTGTCCACCTACGATGGCTGCACCAGCCTCGGCTACAATCGAACCAGCCCCATTTAACACATCCGTCAAAACACCTTGCTCGACGAGAGGAACCGGAAAGCCTACGATATTCATCGCCGTTAAAGGAGTTCCACCCATAGCATACACATCGCTTAGTGCATTGGCAGCTGCAATTTTACCGAATAAACAAGGATCATTAACCATAGGTGTAAAGAAATCTAAGGTTTGCACCAATGCAAAGGTATCCGAGATTTGATATACACCTGCATCATCGGCACCAGTCATATCTGCGAGAACATGTTCGTTAGTAACGGGTGTTACAGCTTTTAGCACACGGTTCAATATATGAGGCCCAATCTTACACGCACAGCCTCCACTTGTCACATAATCAGTAAGTCGTACCATAATTTCTCCTTACTCATTTTCCGGCAATCGAGAGACGATTTTCTTAACAGCCTTTTCAAATTTAGGGCGCGGCATCAAAAGTTGATGACCACAGCCATTACATACGATGAGGAAGTCTGTGCCGATTCGCTTAACTTCCCACTCGTCACTGCCACAAGGATGTGATTTTTTCATTTTCACTACATCGCCTACGTAATATCTAACAAATGCCATGGCGCCTCCTTTAACTTCTGTCAGTATTTATATATTTATTATACATAAAATAGTTGGTTCTATAAATATATACTGATTCTATAGTTCAATCGTCTATTATATAACCATAAAATTTTCGCCCTAAATATATAATGTACAGATTTGATATGTCTGCTGTTCTTATAATTAAAACCATAACACAAGAAAAATAGTATTATATAATCACCAAAAGATCACAAAAATGTTTAGCTTAATCATTATATTTTATAGGGAAATATTAATACATCTAAAAAAATCAACATTAATAACTAAACAATAATGATTTTTCATTTAGTTATCATTCTCAATATCAAAATAGAGATTTTTTATAAATCCCATACTATTCAATCTTTATAAACCCACATTTTTACTGCATTGATAATATTTATCATTTAGAAAATTTTCGAAATAAATTTTACAAAAAGACTTGCATTTCTCATTTAGTATGTTACAATATAGTCAACAATGATTATTCGTTAAGTATACGGATAACACATTGTATATAAAACTGTTAAGACGGCAAGTGCCGAAACACACAAATAAGTAAGTACTATTTTAAGAGTTAAGCAAGTGTCTATTTAATCTAAGAATAAGTTTTCTTACTAAGGCGAAGTCGCCCTCGAAATTGATAGAATAAGTATTCTATTCCATTGCATTCACAACCAAGTGGTTATGAATATATACGTTAAGTAACAATTTTGAAAATTATCGTAAGTACAAAGGAGTATTAAAATGGCAGAATTAAAAGGTTCTAACACTGAAAAAAATCTTCAAGCAGCATTTGCTGGCGAATCCCAAGCATTCCAAAAATATACATTCTACGCTAGTGCAGCTCGTAAAGCTGGCATGAACGAAATCGCTGACTATTTCGAAGAAACAGCTCACAACGAATCTGCACATGCTAAATTGTGGTTCAAAGCTCTTCATGGTGGCGATATTTCCGCTGATATCGAAGCTAACCTTCGCGATGCAGCAGCTGGTGAAAACTACGAACATACTACAATGTACAAAGAATTCGCTGACGAAGCTGAAAAAGAAGGCTTTGCTAAAATCGCTTTCCAAATGCGCGAAGTTGGTAAAATCGAAGCTCGTCATGAAGCTCGTTACCTTGCATTAGCAGCTCAAGTATCCGGTAACAAAGTATTCCACAATGACGAACCAGTAGCTTGGATCTGTGCTAACTGCGGTTACGTACACGTTGGTGAAGAAGCTCCAAAAGTTTGCCCTGTATGTGCACACCCACAAGCTTTCTTCCACCGTTTCGTTGAATCCATCTAATCTATAAGTACGACACTAACTAGATTAATAACCTGTAAGTACAGATTTTAATAAAACTATACCTGTAAGTACAATCTAAACTTACAGTAAGTACTGACAACTTCCTTAACAAAAAGACGATGACATTTGTCATCGTCTTTTTTTGCATTCTTTTGCTAGATTTTTATTTTATCTACTAAATTTTTAAATTCTTCTGCTGCTTCATATGGATTATCTGCATGAGCAATAGCAGATATTACGGCTACTCCACTGGCACCAGCTTGCAAAACAGGCGTTGCGTTAGCTAACGTAATCCCACCTATACCAACACAAGGTAATGTTAAGCCTTCTGCTCGTAACTCAGTAATACAATCTGGTCCGCATGGCTCTTGTGCATCAGGTTTGCTACTTGTAGCATACATAGGACCTACACCGACACAATCTGCATACACTACATCAGTCTTATGAAGTTCCTCCACAGAATGAATGGATATACCAACAACCTTATTTCCTACAAGATTACGAACGTCTTCTAAACGCATATCCTCTTGTCCTACGTGAACACCATCAGCATTAACAGCCACTGCTAAGTCTACATCGTCATTAATAATATAAAGCACATTATACATAGCACAAATTTCTTTTAACTGCTGAGCTAATTCTAGTTTCTGTTGTCCTTCTAATGTTCCTATGCCCTTCTCTCTAAACTGAAAGCATGTAACGCCACCCCGACAAGCAGCTTCAACAGTGTCCAATAAATGTCTTTCATTAAATCCTACATCCTGTGTACCACTAATAAAATATACCTTTAATTGATCAGGTACAACTACGGGGCGTATTCGATTTTTAGATAAAAGCATCGCATCATCGAATTCATATAAGGCATCCATAAATGCCACACTAAAGATGCCAGGTTTTACACCGCTCACCTTAACCGCACTTTCACCAGCAAGTCCATAGTAAGCCAGTGCATACGCAAGAAACTCACCGATAGACAGGTTATCCATAAATGGATAATAGGAACTAAAGAATGCAGCTAAGACAGCTCCTAATAGACAGCCGGTCCCTGTTACCGCTGTCATGATTGAGTGACCATGAGGAACTGCAAATACGCGAGTTCCATCAGAAACGTAGTCCTCTTCCCCCGTTGCGACGACAGGACAGTTAATTTGGCGTGCAAGACGATACGTTATAATTGCGCTATCCTCAACTTGTTCTCCATCTACACCCTTACCCGAAAGAGAACTATCAATCTTATGATTTGTATTAAGAGCATCATAGATGGCTTTAATTTCACTTTGGTTCCCTCGTAGCAACGAAATAGCACCAGTTTTAATCAAGTCTAAAACAACAGATAATCGATAAGCCCCGGAGTGACAACCCACAGGGTCTAGTATAATGGGTACCTCATGAGCCTTCGCTAATTTAACAGCCTCTTTGTAATAAGTAACCTTATCTGGTGTAACGGTCCCAATATTGATGAGCAGTGCAGAAGCATGAACGATAAGGTCTTTTAAGTCTTCGCTACACTCACTCATCACGGGTGATGCACCGATGGCTAGCAAACCGTTAGCTGTAAAGGTCCGCACCACATCATTGGTAATACAAATAACAAGAGGATTTTTTTTGCGTAGAGACTCTAATATATTCAGTTCGGACCAATTTGAACCATTTATATTTGGATTGTTGTAGGTCATATAACTATCTCCTCTAGTCATTTTTCAAAAGTTCATCCATCGTTTGAGGGCCATTTACCAATAACCCATAAGCCATATGATTAACAGGTCCACAGCCATTTCCAAGTGCTGGATTATGCTTAATCGCAAGGGAAATATAGTTCTTTGCAATGCCAATTGCATCCATTACATCACGCCCTTTGGCGAGCTCTGCCGTAATAACCGCCGAGAAGGTGCAACCCGTACCGTGAGTATGAACAGTATCATATTTAGGACTTGTCCACGTACGCACATCTCCATCTTTGGTGAAAGCATAATCCGTAGCATCATCTCCAATATGGCCGCCTTTTATAATAACCACTCGAGGTCCTAATTCATGTAAAATACGCTTAGCTGCTGTTGTAATGTCACTTTCACAAGAGATAGACATATCCGCTAACACCTCTGCCTCGCTACGATTAGGTGTAATAACTGTAGCGACCGGAATGAGTTTAGATTTTAAGAAATCGACGGCCTCATCCGATACAAGTCGATCACCGCTGGTGGCAATCATAACTGGATCCATCACATAAGGGATGTTCTTACTCACATAAGGATAGATGAGATCCATCATCTCTGGTAAAGCAATCATACCTGTCTTAACGGCTTGAGGAAGAATATCTGAATATACATCGTGTAACTGTTTTTCTATGCTTTCTAGCGATAGGTGTTCTACGTGGTGAACCCCTGTTGTATTTTGGGCTACTACGGAGGTAACCACTGCCATACCATATACATGGCGGCTTTGGAATGATTTTAGATCGGCCATAATGCCAGCGCCACCACTAGGGTCGGTACCGGCAATTGTTAATGCTGTATGTAGTTTCATTATGCCTCCTTATGTAACAAATTACGTCGAGATAAGATTTGTAATACCACGAAGCCAATACAAGCTCCGCTAATAGAACTCATGGAGAAAGAGGTAATCAAGGTCAACAAGGCCAATGGTTTGCCTAGTAGAAAGTTAGCAATTGGATAGCTAATAAAAGCCCCGAGAATACCTGTACCTATGATTTCTCCTAGAGCCGCCGCCCATATGGAATTGTATTTCTTATATAAATAAGCAGATAACCAAGCCCCAATCATGCTACCAGGAAAGGCTAGCGGAGAGCCTAGTGCTAGTACATTACGTAAGCAAGAGGTACTAAAGGCTGCGCCTACGGAGAATCTCGCCCCAACTATAACGGCTAAGATCACATTTATCATATGTTGAAATGGAAAAATTCGGGCCGGGCCAATGGGAATCGACGTAGTCGATAAGACGACACCTAAGGCTACACATATACTAGCAATAATCAGTTTTTTCATAATACCTCCAACTAAATAAAAAATGAGACCACCTCAAATGGAATGGTCTCGTAATAGTTTGGTATTATGTTTCATTCCACTTCCCTACGCCAGTATTATCTGGATCAGGTCTAGGGTTTTGAATGATCAATCTCAGCAAAAGCACCCCTAGTGGCCATATATTTTTATACTCTAGTTATAACATCATTATACAATCTATGCAACAAAAGAATTGACGGTTCCCGCACCACCTCGTATAATGAAGCCATAACGGGGTGCTCACACGAGTGGGCTGAGAGTAAGCTAATGCTTTAACCCATAACCTGATTTGGATAATGCCAACGTAGGGAACATAGAGGATTAAAAGCCGAGTTCCCATGAGCTCGGCTTTTTCTATGACTTCCTGGCAAGGAGGACGTATGACAAATACACACATTACACAACCACAGTTCGCCATGATATGGTTTGGTGCCGCCCTATCTATAGCGGAGATTATGACCGGTACCTATCTGGCACCCTTAGGCCTCACTCAAGGACTATATGCCATCATCTTAGGCCATATCATCGGCGGTATTCTGCTCTTTGGAGCAGGACTCATCGGTGGCCGTTTGCGGCAAGGCAGTATGAACACGACAGCCTTTAGCTTTGGTCCCTTAGGGGCAAAGGGCTTTGCCTTTTTAAATATGATCCAACTAATCGGTTGGACTAGTATCATGATTTACGATGCTATGCTTGCCTTACAAGAGCTGGCGCCCCTATCTCCTATGATTTGGACTATTGCTATTGGGGCGCTCGTCATTTTATGGCTCTTCATCGGTCTCCACAATACAGGCTATATTCAAGCTATCGTATCTGTTTTATTACTAGGCCTCACACTCTACATGGGAGTTCACATGATTTCTCAATGGCCTAGTGACAGTAGCTTCATGACTAATGGCAATATGAGCTTTATAGCAGCCCTTGAGCTATCAATCGCTATGCCACTGTCTTGGCTACCTCTCATCAGTGATTATACTCGTGAAAGCAAAAGCCCTTTCTCCGCATCACTAACAAGTGCTACCATCTACACCGTAACGAGTGTCGCCATGTACACCTTGGGCCTTAGCGCGGCGATCTTCGGCGGTGGGGACTCTATCATTACTATTATGATGAACGCAGGCCTTGGTCTTGCAGGACTCATCGTCATTATCTTCTCCACTGTAACTACGACCTTCATGGACGCTTACTCAGCTGGCGTATCTAGTACGACTATCTATAATGGAGCATCTAGTAAAGGCGTAGCTGTTATCGTAACCATTGTCGGCGCCATTGCAGCCATCCTATATCCGATGGACGATATTACAGAATTCCTATATCTCATCGGATCCGTCTTTGCTCCAATGATTGCCATCTTGTTGGCAGACTATTTTGTCAATCGCCAACAAGTGCAAACGCTATCGGCTTATCTAGTTCGCGGGTTGATTTGGGCTATAGCCGTAGGTTTATACCATTATATGTTGCATAGTGAAAGCTCCATAGGTGCAACACTACCAGCCTTTACAATAGCATTTATCGTAACATCCATCGTTGGATTCATAAGTAAAACTGCTAACACCTTACTATAAGCCCATCTTCACAGGTCCAGTGCCGATTTCCAACCATTTCGGCTTCGCTTTCATCATGGGTAACCCATACACATGGCACATCCCATTCGCGAATAATGGAAACAAGATCCTCTCGAACATGCTTACGTAAATTCCAGTCTAGTGCAGATAATGGTTCATCAAGAAGCAAGATGGTTGGTTTAGAGTAAAGAGCACGCCCCAATGCAACGCGTTGCTGCTCACCACCAGACAAGCTACCTGCTTTCGTTTTACGATATTTCTCAAGGCCTAAGCGTTTTAATAAGCTGTCACACATCTCTGACGTGCCTCGTTTACTATAGGTAATATTATGTTCCACCGATAAATGTGGAAATACGATATTACCTTGTGGCATATAGCCAACTTGACGTTCTTGAGCAGGTACCCAGATTTTTTTGTCGCGATCAACCCATATAGTTTCATCATATTGAATGCTACCTGTAGTCGGTTTCACAAGACCTGCAATGCACTTAATAAATGTACTTTTACCACTGCCAGATTGGCCTGTTAACACGGTAATACCAGAAGAAAGTACCCCATCGGCTTTCACAGTCACAGAAGGTCTAGCTATGGTAAAGGAAAATGTAATCATCGGACCTCCTAATTATTATCAATGTGATGGAACAAGGACCCCTTTGTGATGAAGTGAATTCCACTCAACAATGCCAATGTGAGCACACAAATATAGATAACTAATTCAAAAGCATCCATGTACTGCCCTGCCTCTACGTAAGAGTAGATAGCAAGTGGCATGGTGCGCGTTACCTTTGGAATATTGCCTGCAATCAAAATGGTAGCACCGAACTCGCCCATAGCACGACAGAAGGCTAAGATACTGCCCGTCAAAATGCCTTTCCAAGCGAGTGGTACGGAAATAGTAAAAAAGATACGTAACTCTGAAGCACCCAATGTGCGCGCTACGTCCTCCATATTATGATCGACAGATTGTAATGCAGAACGCACCGTCTGATAAAATAATGGAAACGCAATAACTGAAGATGCTACCACCGCCCCAGATGCGGCAAACACAACGCTCATCCCATGCGCCTCAAGCCATGCGCCAAAGGCATAGCCTGGCGTAAACACCATGAGAAGAGCAAAGCCAACAACAACTGGTGGCAATACAAGCGGCAAGGTAATAAGTGCATCAATAATAGCCATGCCACTCCATTTACAGCGATTCATCCAATAACATGCGGCTAAACCACTTACAATCACTATGATAAGAGCTATACTTGCTACCCATAGCGATAGCCATAATGGACTCATGTCACGCCCCCTTTCTATACACAACAACTCTACAATATGTACTATATCCATTAATTCCAAAATATTTTTAAGCAAATTATATGCCTAAAATCATATCATATACTAGATTATTTAACAGTCATCACTACAAATGAGCTAGAAATTACATACAGTTAAAAATAGCATACCTTTAGAAATAATGTTATTAGTAATACCAATAATGTCTCTATTGTATCATAAGAAAACGCTAGCCCTGAAAGCTAGCGTTTTACTCTTATTTAGAAGTAGAGAAACCGTATTTTTCTAATACTTTTTGGCCTTCTGGGCTCATTACGTATTGGTAGAAGTCTTTTGCCAATGCGTTGTCATATTTTTTGATAATACCGATTGGATAGATAACTGGATCATGAGAGTCAGCAGGTGTTACAGCAGAGATTTCAACGGCATCACCCGCTGCAATAGCATCAGTTTTGTAGATGAAACCAACATCACCAGCACCTTGGCTAATGGAAGCGGTTACAGCTTTAACGTCTTTCGCATACACTACATTAGGTTCTACTTGTTCCCAAACGCCTAGTTTTGTTAATACCTGTTTACCATAGTTACCAGCTGGTACTGTTTCAGGGTTACCTAACACGATACGTTTTACGGAAGCGATTTGATTTAATTCAACTTTAGGTTGGCCTTTTGGAACTACAAGAACGAGTTCGTTAGTTACAAATGGTTTTACGTCAGTTACTAAGTCTTTCTCTTGTAACATTTTCATGTTTTTTTCGTCAGCAGAAATGAACAGACTAGCTGGCGCACCTTGTTCGATTTGTTGACGTAATGTACCAGAGCCAGCAAAGTTAATAGCAATTTGATCATCTGCTAAGTTATGGCTTTTTTTGTATGCATCTGCCAATTCGGTAAGAGCACCTTTAAGACTCGCTGCAGCTTGTACAGTAATCTTTTCAGATGTACTTGGTTTAGCCGACTCAGTTGGTTTACTTGCATCATTACCACAGCCAACTAAAAAGGCAAGCATGAAAACACTCATTAACACTAATAAAATTCGTTTCATAATTCCTCCTGTGTATCCCTTAAAACGCCACACTGTAAAAGCTATGGTAACACCTAGAGACACCTCGTGTACTAACAAATTAAAATATACAATATATTCATATTATACTATAAATCGATAGCTAAAGTCGTATATCCAAAAACACATATTGCATAGATATTTCTGATGATTATGATAAGTAATCATAATCAATAATTTTTTAAATCCCAAAAAATACATACTATGGTATGATAATATTATAAAGAATAAGCACATTTCGTAACGCTTATTCACTTTTAACTTATATAAAGTAACTGTATATTTGCTATATAGTTATACGATACATTAAAACTATGCCTTTATATTAATGAGAAACTCTAGGTGAGATGATGAATCTATTCGAATTAGTAGGCCATATCTTTATGAACTCTATGGTACCTATCCTAGTACTTATAGGGGTAGGATTTGTATTAGATAGAAAATTTAAACTCGATCTATATACGCTGAGTAAACTAAACTTTTATATACTGCTGCCTACCTTTATATTTCGAGCAATGTACGAAGCAAAACTTAACTCAGGTACCTTGGAAATTGTATTCTGTGCACTCTGTGTACTCATACTAAACTCAATTCTTTCAAATGTAGTAGGAAAGATACAAGGTTATGATGTGGCTAAGATTGCAACTCTGAAAAACTGCGTCATGTTCAATAATGTTGGGAACATGGGTGTCGCTCTTGCCATCTTTGTATTTACTAACATTCCCTACGTCATCAATGGTGCTACCCCCTATGCTAATCTAGGTTTAGTGAGTGTTGTATCTATCATGATCATCCAAACTATTAGCAGTAATACCTACGGTTTCTACCAAGCGGGAGCAGGACGATTAACCCCTAGGGATGCACTAAAAGTCGTATTTCACATGCCCATGGTATATGCCATTCCACTGGCACTACTTTGCCACCTACTCCCTTTTGATTTACACGGCCTCTTCTTCTTTGCACCGCTCAATATATTTGCCAATGCCTTCGTTGGCGTCGCTATGATTGCCTTGGGTGTTCAAATTAACAGAACACCGCTAAACTTCTTCAAGATGGATGTTATGCTTGCTACTACATTACGACTCATTGTAAGTCCACTCATAGCCGCCGGTATTACCATACTATTCATTATGTTCTACGGCCCTATGCATCCAATAGCGGCACAAACTATCATTATAACCTACAGCGTACCTACCGCTATCAATATGTCTCTTATTGCTATTGAAATGAAGAATAATCCAGAATATGCAACACAAATCGTAATGGGGACTACCATTTTATCCGCTATAACTATGCCACTGTTTATTACTATAGCCTATTACCTATTTCCATTATATTAAAATAAAAAATCACTCATAGTCGTATGGCTATGAGTGATTTTTTATGCCTTAGCATTTAGCCTTGTTAAACAAGTTACACAAGCTGTAACAATTATAGCACCGATAATTTCATTCGAGGCTAAATTATGATTAAGAATAACTACATCTAAACCTAAAGTAACTATTGGTCCCATTGCACTAATAACGGCTGCAAGAGATGCATTAATTTTTTTAAGACCAAAAGACATCAAGTATGAAGGAATGATAGAACAAAAAATGGCCAAAAATACTAAATAAATCATAGTATGAGTTTGAAGCGTTAAAAAAGTAGTAAAATTTTTGCTATCAATTATAAAGCCAAAAAGTAAAAGTACTGTAGTTATACACATATAAGTACTAGTAAAAATAGTAGGACTAATATTCGAAACAGTCCTCTTACTATAAATAATAAACAACGCCCAAAAAACGGCAGAAAGTAAAACTAGTGAAATACCTATTAAAGTGTCTATAAGGTGGTTATCAACGGTAGGATTAAACATAATTGCTAAGCCTAGCACAGTAGATACAATTAGAATTACTTTTGAAAATGTAATGCGTGATAAATCTGAAGATAACAGAAAAACGTAAATTGGAAATGTAAATAGAACAGCACGTTCTAATGAGGCAGATATATATAATAATCCTATAAAGTCAGCTATAGATGAAGATAAATAAAGAATAGCTCCAAAAAATGAGTATTTAAAAACCTTACTTTTATTCACGCTATTCCAATCAAAACGAATCATTGGTATAAGAAAAAAAGGTAATGATAAAACAGCCCTACACACAAGAACATTCAAGGGGCTCAGTGAATCTAAATAAATTAGTTTTGCCCATATAGATTTTGTTGATAAGAATACAGTAGCTAAAAATACCACTAATATTCCTATATTTTTCATTAACAGATTCACTTTATATACTTCTCCATAATCAGATACAACTCAGATTAAATATAAAAACACATTTCCTCCTAAATAGGACGAAATGTGTTCATGATACTAAAATGTAATTATTGATGAGCTACGTGTTCCATCCCCATGCGAACTAAACATTCAACATGATCATCGTTTAGAGAATAGTATGCTGTTTTCCCATCTTTACGATATGTAACAAGGCGTGCTTGGCGCAATACACGCAATTGATGAGAAATAGCAGATTGTCCCATCTCCATGGTTTCTGCAATGTGATTAACACACATTTCACTTTCTAATAATAGCTCTACTATTTTAAGGCGTGTAGGATCACCCAAGATTTTAAACAGTTCTGCTAGCTTCAGCAATGATTCTTGTTTGTCGGTCATATAATCCCCCTTTTTCAATCCTATCCATTCTTTTTTGTAGCTCTTCTGTGTCACTAATCGATACGTCTTAACGTATAACGCCAATATGTATGGCATACATATAAACATTATATCATTTTTAACATAAAAAAGAGACTTTGAGAAACCAAAGTCTCTTTTTTTATCATATCTATATAAGATATAAATTATTTAATGATTAATACAGGGCAAGTGGAGTGGCTAGTTACATAGCTACTTACGCTACCCATGAATAAGCCTTTCAAAGGGCCAAGACCACGGCTACCCATTACGATGAGATCAGCATTGTATTTTTTTGCCACTGCAAGTAGTGCAGGACCAGGGGAGCCAACTTCGAAAACACTTTTAACTTTTACGCCTGCAGGAATTTCTTTCACTACATCATTAAGAATTTCCTTACCAGTTTCTTCCATATCCTCAGCAATTTGCTCAGATACGTATCCACCAGAAATTGGTGTTTGATCAAAATTGGAAATAGCAGACACAATATTTGCAACGTGAACAACAATCAATTCAGCTTGATTGCGATCCGCTACAGCGAGAGCATGTTCCAACGCACGTTTAGCATTTTCAGAACCATCAGTAGGTACGACAATAGTTTTGTAGGTAACCATAATAACCCCTCCTATTCCTAATCCCTCAAAGGGGATATGATCAAATATCGTTTAGCCTATACTAATATATTCTAGACCATCAAGGAAAACTCCTCTTTTTTCTGAGGATTTATTACATTATAGCACAAATCGTACAGAATTATACAAATAAAAGAATATTATGTGCATATTAAAGAACTTGAGACGATTGGTTTGCATTGAGTGTAGTCGTCAATTTAAAGCCATCTAATATATCTATAAGTTCCTGAGTAGCAAGATTACTACCGGATGGACCAATCATTCGAGCTACTGCCACATTACCTTCATTGCCAAGAATAATCGTCGCGCCAAAGGATACTGGTTCCGCTACAGATGTATCAGACGTATTTGGATTTTTCATATGTCCCGCCAAATAGAACATCACATTACCGTCAATAATATGCGTTTCATAACGAGTAATTGTGGCCTTGTTCACATCAACCAATTGTTTAAGATAATAATCACCAAGCATTTGCTTAGCCATCATAGTTGGCATGCCGGAGCTAACAGCTTGTACAGGAATTGTAAAGGACTCAATGTCGAGGCGTACATTATGTTTAGTGAAAGCAATCTTCCCCTTTTCATTAAGACGGGTAAAGCCTTTCGGATAGGTAAATTTGATGCCTTCTGCAACACTGATATCGCTTGTGCCGGTTAATATTTTTTTTACCCCTTTAATAGCATTAGAACCACGCTTATTGATCAATTCAAAGGATGGAATTGTATGCTCCATCAAACCTAGCTCCATAAACTCTGCACGAACAGGAGCATATGTGCTAGACAAATTGTACCGATGAGTTGGATCTTTTTCCATGATAAATTCTGCTTCAAATACAGACTGAACCGGCTCTGTAGATGTCATATCTGCATAAGATTTTGGTGTACTCTTATCCCAGCGTGCGGAAACTGCACCTTTCTTAGTAAAAAACCCACCAACAATATCATTATGTTCAAAGTTATTGCTATGTTGGCGCCAAATATTCAAATACTCCTCATTAGACATGCCCTTAATAGGTACACCATACCAAGTTGTATTCCATTCTTTTTGAGACACCCCTTCTTGTGGTGTATTATTACGCTTAGTAAAAGATACTGTATAGGAATCCTCTTGCGTAGGGCCCGCTAAATTGAAGGAATACCCTTGAATATGTTCGCTTTCACTACGCACATCCATATCTATCATAACACCATCAGCTACACGCCAAGGAATCGAGAACATATAACCATTTTTGTAATCCTTTACCACCGTGTTCATCTTAGTAGCATAGGATTTGTATTGTTCTGGCAAAATAGATGCGGAATCCTTCTGAGATTCCACAATAGATAAAGGTGTATCAGGCGTCTTCTGTAAACCTTCCGCCATAATAGAAGTCGTTCCCAAAGCCATGACAGCTAAGGTTGCCGCAAATAAACGTAACTTCATAGAACCTCCTATAACATATTATCCAAAAACGCTTTCGTTCTTTCGTTCTGCGGATGATTAAAAATTTGTTCTGGTGTTCCTTCTTCTTGGATAACACCATCAGCCATAAAGATAACACGATCCGATACTTCTCGAGCAAAGTTCATTTCATGGGTTACGATAATCATCGTCATGTGATCGTCTGCCAATTGTTTAATCGTCTTAAGAACCTCACCAGTAAGCTCTGGGTCGAGAGCAGATGTAGGTTCATCAAAGAGCATAATTTCAGGATTCATCGCTAGCGCACGGGCAATAGCTACACGCTGTTGCTGACCACCAGACAAGCGAGATGGATACATATTACGCTTTTCCCATAACCCTACTTTATTGAGTAATTGCTCTGCAATCGGTGAGATTTCATCATCTTTCATACCTTTTACCATACGTGGAGCAATCATAATATTATCTAATACCGTCATATGCGGGAACAAGTTGAAAGATTGGAATACCATCCCCATACGAAGCAATAATTCATGCTGAGTTTGAGGAGAAGCGTATTTTACAACCCCATTTTCAGTACTAGCAAGAACTGTACCATCAACGGTAATAGAGCCTCCATCAATCGTTTCTAACTGGCCCAAACAGCGTAAAAATGTGGATTTACCAGAACCAGAAGGTCCGATAATAGAAACGATTTCTCCTCTATTCATTTTGAGCGACACATCGCGTAATACTGATTGATTATTAAAGCGTTTTTCAATACGCTCCATATTTACAAATGTCATAAGTACCTCTTACGTCGTCATATTAAGTATATAACCAACACCTCAAGTAAAGATATCTCATCTACAAAATCACATCTATAGCATCAAATAAAAGTATCTCAACTATAAAACTAGCTACATCATTACATACGACAAACTATCATAGAATTAGATTAATCTTCGTATACAGCAAATCTTCGTTCTAAGTAGTTGAAGATATTCGTTAAAATAAAGGTAAAGATCAAGTAGAATAATGCTGCCACGAGGAATGCAGAAATATCAAAGTCACGTTGTACGATAGATTTTGTAATACGCAAAATATCATTCATCGCTAATACATATACAAGAGATGTATCTTTCAATAAGTTAATCGTCTCATTCGCAAGAGGAGGCAATACACGTTTAAACATTTGTGGCAAGATGATCTTACGCATAGTTTGTGCATAGGTAAAACCAAGCACTTTCGCCCCTTCGTACTGACCTCGAGAGATAGATTGAATGCCCCCACGGAAAATCTCACATAAATAAGCTGCATAGTTTAATACGAAGGTAAGAACTGCTGCCGTGGCATCATCCATTTGAATGGCACCGTCTGTGATGATTGGTAATGCATAATAGACGAATAAGATTTGTAGCATCAACGGCGTGCCCCGCATTAAATATACGAAAGCATCGACAAGCTTATCTACTAAAGGCAATTTAGATAGGCGTAACATAGCCATTAAAATGCCACCAGGAATAGATAAAATCCATACAATACAGAATAGCGATACGGTTACCTTTAAACCATCAGCGATAGTTGGGATAATCTGCAATAAATAATCTAACATGAAAGACTCCTTCAAAACACGACTAGAGAAGGGCCATCTGGCCGCTTCTCTAGTGTACATTTCGTTCTTTAATTATCAGTTGTACCTACTGACCATAGTACTATTAGTATATCACGAATTGTACTATTTAGCATCGCTCTTATCTAAGTCTGCGCCTGAGCCTAACCATTTTTCAGCGATTTTATCAGCAGTACCGTCTTTTTTCATTTCAGCTAAGATACCATTAATTTTGTCACGCAAAGCAGTATCATCTTTGCGGAAGCCAACAGCGAAATTATCAACACCGTAGTCAGTACCTTCTACGATTTTGTATTTACCAGGTTCTTTTGTCATGAGATAACGAGCGATTACACCATCAGCAATAACCGCATCAACACGACCAATACCAAGATCCATGAAGGCACTTACAAAATCCGCATAAGATTTTGTCTCTTTAACCGTCTTACCGCTTGGGTCGTTTTGCAATGCTGCTTCACCAGTACTAGCTTGTTGCACGCCTACTACCTTACCAGCTAAATCGGCTTTACCTTTAATGGAATCATCGTCATTACGAACAATGACATATTGTTTATCCTTCATATATGTATTGGAGAACAAAATATTTTTCTCCCGCTCAGGAGAAACTGTTAAGCCATTCCACAACGCATCAATTTTTTTTGATTTTAGTTCCGCTTCTTTACTAGACCAGTCGATAGCTTTGAACTCTACATCCATGCCAGCACGTTTAGCTGCTTCTTTAGCCATGTCGATATCAAAGCCAACGATTTCACCTTTTTCATCTTTAAAGCCCATTGGAGGGAAACTATCATCTAAACCGATAACAACTTTCTTAGGCAATTCTGTATTAGCTTTTTTAGCGTCACCACCACAACCTGTTACAAATGCCATCATAGACACGGTTGCAAGGCCAACGGCCATCATCTTTTTCCAATTCATAACTATCCTCCACGGCAATTATCGCCTATTTACTACTTAATAATATGTTCAATACAGATTTAGATTCCGTACTTAATGATTGTATTATACTTTAGTTCATTAAAGTTGTAAATAGTTAATTCGATGAATTTTACATTTTTTATTTTACAGACTCTCCACATATATAGTTTATGATTCTAGATTCATTTGCTTTATGTTTCTGTAGTCCTATATTTATATTTCTGTATGACTATATTGTATGACGCTACGTACTTATATACGTTATGACTGCGTATGTTTATGAATGGCCTCAATCATCGCCATTTTATCCTTGTACGCCACCTGATGCAGATCAAGTGGTATCACATAGATCCCACCATGACCATTCATCGCTTGCAACTCACGCCATTCCTCAGTGAATCCAATAATATGCTCATAATCAACAAAGACAAAATATTCATCCCCATAGAATAAACTGTGAAAGTATTCTTTCACAGAAAAGGGCCTACGTTTTAACACGAGGCCCTTTTCACAGATAAAAGCTTGACTTTCACCTAATCTATGAAGGGTCCATAATATCACGAGCAACAACAGATAATACCATACACGTTCCGCCCAGTCTGAGGGCATATATTTTACAATCAACGCACACGCAACTAGACCGATGATGCGACCGGTCCACTGTATACCGCGATGTATTTCTAAGCTCTGTTGTACGGCACCTGATGAAAAGCGTTCCATCGCCTCTTGTTTCGTCATGGTTTACCTCACAAATTGAAAGTCTACTATATGATTTTATTTACGACACAAGCCCATAGCTTGTTCTACCTTTCGGTACATTACACTTGCTTTAGCATGCGCCTTAGCAGCCCCTTCATCAAGAATTACATCCAGTTCAGGGCTTGTAATCAATTCATTGTAACGTTGTTGAATTGGTTCAAGGGTTGCTACTAATAGATCAGCAATGTCGGATTTAAATACACCGTAACCTTTACCCGCGTACATTTCTTCGATAGCTTCGTAGCTGTCTTTTGTAATAGCACGGTAAATTCCCATCAAGTTAGAGATGCCAGGTTTATTTTCTTTATCGTAGCGAACCGCATTATCAGAATCAGTTTGAGCTCGTTTCAACTTTTTCACGATTAAATCTGGTGCATCCAAAAGACGGATTGTAGCATTTTGGTTATCATCAGATTTACTCATTTTCTTAGTTGGTTCTTGCAAGCTCATAACGCGAGCACCACCTTCGCCGACCTTGATATCAGGTACTACGAAAGTTTCACCGAATCTACGGTTAAAACGCTCTGCTAAATTACGAGTCAACTCGAGATGTTGCTTTTGGTCTTCCCCTACAGGAACATAATTCGTACCATATAGCAAAATATCTGCCGCCATCAACGGTGGATACGTAAGCAATGCAGTTGGAATAGAATCCCCTTGCTTTTGAGACTTATCCTTGTACTGAGTCATACGCTCTAATTCGCCAACATAGCTAATAGATTGCATAACCCAACCGAGCTTAACATGCTCAGGTACTTCGGATTGAACAAACAATGTTACCTTTTTAGGATCAAGGCCAACCGCAAGGTACAATGCAGCCAAATTACGAGTGTTTTGAAATAATTCTTTTGGATCTTGCGGTACCGTAATCGCATGTTGGTTAACGATACAATAGTAACATTCATCAGTATCTTGATAGTCTAAGAAATTACGTAAAGCCCCCAAATAGTTACCAAGTGTTAACTCCCCACTTGGTTGGATGCCGGAAAATATAACTGCCATAATAGTCTCCCTATATTGAAATAAACCAACAGTGCCAAAGCACTGTTGGTTATATATTATTCTACGGTTACAGATTTAGCCAAATTACGTGGCTTATCTACGTCTGCACCGCGTGTAATTGCTGCATAATACGCCAATAGTTGCAATGGTACAACTGCTAAGATTGGAGCGATAAATTTATTCGCACGAGGCACATAAATTGTGTGGTCTACATGTTTAGATAATTCTTCGTCACCTTTCATTCCAATACCGATTACAATAGCTTCACGAGCTTTTACCTCTCGGATATTACTGATCATCTTATCGTAAACATCCTCTTGTGTAGCCAATGCGATAACAGGTACGCCCTCTTCGATAAGAGCCAATGTACCATGTTTCAATTCGCCACCAGCATATGCTTCAGCGTGGATGTAAGAAATTTCTTTCAACTTCAAAGCACCTTCCATCGCTACTGCATAGTCGATAGCACGGCCCAAGAAGAATGCATCAGATTTGAAGCCATAATGTTTAGCAAAGGCTTTCATATCTTCGTCTACTTCAAAGATTTCATGAATCAAGGATGGTAAGTTTTTAACGCCGCTAAGAATTTCTTCGGCTAAGGCTGGATTCAACTTGCCATTCAATTGACCAAGGTATACAGCGAACAATAAGCCCGCTACTAATTGAGTAGTGTACGCTTTTGTGGACGCTACAGAAATTTCAGGGCCAGCCCATGTGTAAACTTTGTTATCTGCTTCACGAGAAATACTGGAACCAACAACATTGGTAATGGCCAATGATTTGGCACCAAGGCGTTTAGCTTCTTTCAAAGCCGCCAATGTATCGGATGTTTCACCAGATTGACTGATAACGATACATAATGTTTTATCATCAGTCAATGGGTTGCTGTAACGGTATTCAGATGCTATTTCCACATCAACCGGAATACGCGCCAAGTTTTCAATATATTGTTTTGTTACAAGCCCTGCATGGTATGCAGTACCGCATGCAACGATGAGAATTTTATTGAAAGCTTCTACATCTTCAGCAGTCCAATTTAGCTCATCGAAGATTGCTGTTTTACCATCTTCAGCGATATGTGTACCGAATGTATCGCGAACAGCTTTAGGTTGATCATGAATCTCTTTCAACATGAAATGCTCATAACCGCCTTTTTCTGCTGCTTCAGCGTTCCAATTTACATGGAATACCTCTTTATCAACAGGGTTAGCTTCACGGTCGAATACGGATACATTATCACGAGTTACGATAGCTAATTCACCATCGCTCAAGATGTATGTATCACGTGTGTAGTTAATGATAGCTGGAATATCGGATGCTACAAAGTTTTCACCTTTGCCAAGGCCGATAACCAATGGGTTTTCTTTTTTAGTACAGATGATTTTATCTGGCTCATCGGAGCAGATGATTTCAAGAGCATACGCACCATCAACACGAGCTAGCATGCGACGTACGGTGCCCACGAAATCGCCATCGTACATATCCTCTAACAAATGAGCTACAACTTCTGTATCAGTTTCAGATTTGAAATGGTACCCTTTTGCAAGGAGCTCTTCTTTCAAAGGCATGTAGTTTTCAATAATGCCGTTGTGTACAACAGCAAATTTACCATCTTCAGATGCATGAGGGTGGGCGTTCATATCGGATGGACGACCATGTGTAGCCCAACGTGTATGACCAATGCCTACAGTTCCTTCATTAGGATCTGCTTTCACAACTGCCTCAAGATTAGCAAGACGGCCAACCTTCTTTTGAATTTTAATTACATTTTCAGGGCCGATAACAGCAATACCTGCAGAGTCATAACCACGGTATTCTAACTTTGCCATACCGTCCAACAAGAAATCAGATGCTTGATTAAAGCCAATGTATCCTACGATACCGCACATACGTATATCCTCCTATAACTGGGGGTATTTCTAGCCCCAGCAAAAACTAAGGCTAACTAATTAATGTTCTAGATTAATATTCTATTTAATGAATTAAATATTAGTTCAATACAATTCATTCAGATATACTTTGTCCCCATCGTTACCGATGGGCTTTTTAATACCTGTTACGACATGAATATGCCGGAAGAGCATCCGCTGATGACTCGATCACTCTTCACCTCGTCTACCCTAACGACTGCCTTCGCGGGTACTTGCGCTATTCGCCTTTACGAATTTGGAATTCCTTTCTATGATATACGGCAGAATCAGTACAAAATAAAATATGTACTGACGTATATTATACTAAAAAAATCGATAAAAAGTAAACCACCACAGATAATTCAAAAGGAATAAAAAAGATTGATTCTATGCTTCACGTCCTTTTCATTGTAAGAAATTATACTTCTATCATTCTAAATTTTACACAATTAGATTTTGTTGTATTTTCAAAATGTATGTATATAATTTGGGAGATGATAATCATGAATAAAACAACTATAAAGAAGCAACATAAAATTAAAAAGAATAGTTTGTCATATAGAAAATTGCGTCGTTGGGTATTACCTGCAGTCCTTGGTGCAGCTCTGTCGACATTAGCGGTTATCCCAACCTTAGCCGTAGAGACTCAAACTAGTACTAACGTAGCAGTTGTAACCTCAACAGAACAAACTAAAACAGTACCCTCCGCACAAGGAAGCACACCTCCAAACGGTGCACCTCACGGCAAACCACCTGTGGGTCAATCACCTACAGGCACGTCTAACCAAATACCTCCAAATGGGAATCCTCCTTCTGGTACTCCTAACGGTATGCCTCCAACAGCTATGCAAAATGGAGCCCCTAATGGAATGACACCACAAGTTGAAGTAGATCCTAGTACTTTTAAAGGCACAACTATCGTTACAGAAAACAAATCTATTGCTCACGAATCGATGACAAACACAACGGCTGATCAGAATGCTTTCATCGGTAAAAATAAAGCGGTAATTGATATTGAAAATAGCGTTTTCGATAAAACAGGCGACACTACAAGCGATGACAACAGCAATTTCCGCGGTCAAAATGCAGTAGTCCTCGGTATCGAGGGTAGCCAAATTAACATCAAAGGTAGCAATATTACATCTAATTCTAAAGGGTCTAACGCAGTCTTTGCCACTGGTGAAGGCTCTGTTATCAACGTAGAAAACACTAATATCCATACCAAAAGCGATTCCTCTCGTGGTTTAGATGCCACTTACAAAGGCACTGTAAATGGCAAAAATCTAACTATCACCACTGAAGGTGCTCATTCTGCCACACTTGCTACAGATCGCGGAGAAGGCACTATCACCGCAGAAGCAGCCAAACTTACGACATCTGGCGAAGGCAGTCCTGTCATCTACTCCACAGGTAATATTATAGTGAACAATGTCAACGGCATAGCGAATAACAGTGAAATTGGCGTCGTAGAAGGTAAGAACTCCATTACCCTTACAAACTCCAATGTAACAGGCTATAAAGGTAATGGTTTCATGCTATACCAAAGTTTCTCTGGTGATGCTGAAAGCGGTATTGCTCGTCTGAAAGCAGAGAATAATACACTTACAACTCACGCTACAGGTGCGTTCCTCTATGTAAACAACACTACTGCTGAAGTAGACCTTTCTAACAATGCCATCTCTATGCCGAACACTTCTACCCTAGTGAAAGCAGCTGCCGACTCCCGTTGGGGAAAAACTGGTGAGAACGGCGGTCATCTTACACTCCGCACATCTAATCAAGAACTAAGCGGTAATATTATGGCTGATTCAATCAGTACCATCGCTCTAGACATGACAAATGGATCTAGCCTTGTAGGCGCTGTAAACACAGACAATGCTGCTAAAGAAGTAACTGTGAAACTCAGCAAAGACTCCAATTGGATACTCACAGGCGACAGCTATATAAAATCCTTGAACAACGAAGACACAACAGGTAGTAACATTCACTTAAATGGATACAAACTCGTTGTGGCTGATAAATAATAATAAAAGTACTACTTTGAATTATTCCAATCCAAAGTAGTGCTATTCTTTTTCAATCAAAACTATAAAACTTCAACTATATAAATATTCTTTAGCTCTATCACTATGAAGTTAGCATATTATAAGTTATGAGTTAAACGGTCTATCAAATAGCAGCCATATATAGGCCACAGTTTTAAATCAACCATAGGCTTGTAGTTTTCATCTTTAATTTTATGTTCCAACAAATTTAGATTCTCTAAATCATCTTCCCAGCTTTTGATATAGTCCTGCTTTTCTTCTTCGCTATCAAAGTCTTCGTCCATTTTTGCATTTTCAATGCATGCCAATATTTCTGTTCGTTGCTTTTCCACTTCACGATGGAACATATCATGTTGATTCATAATCCAAAGACCAAAGTAATAAGGGCCATCACTTAAATCGCAGTGCTCTTTAGCCTTTTCACATTCATCTAAGAATAGGCCATACTCATCTAATATATAATAGGCGTCAATGATATCAAACTCAAAAACTTCATCATTACTTAAATGATATACTACATCGCCCCCAAGCTTAATTTGCTTCAAACGATCAAGGGCTTGCTTTTTATTACCTAAATACACATCACAATAAGCAATACAAACTAGTAACCTCATCCTATTTGGATAGCTTTTTAATAACTCTTCAAAAATGACCTTTGCTTTCTCATATTGCTTAAGCTCAAATAAACACACTGCATAGCCAAAGTTCATTTCATAATCGTTCGATACTATTATTCCCTTTTCAAAAGCATGTAAACTTCTCTTTAAGTCCTCTGCAGAACCTTTCTCTCTATAAACTGAAAAATGATATAAAGCCAAACCTCTGTAAGTCTCTATATATGGAGAATTGAGCTTTACAGCTGCAGATAGATAGTCATATTCTTTTATATTTCCCTCATCGTTATAATAAAAAGCTAGATTAGTATAAACTCTTGCTTTATCGGTATCACTCAGTTCTTCTATATATTTTCTGAGAAACTCTTCTAATAGTTGTATTGAATTTTCTTCATGCCGCAACACCTGTTCAACAGTTGCTAAAGCACATACTATATTTAAATCATGCGGATGCTCATGCAGCAAACCATTCAAGTATGTTTTAAAACATTCTATATATTCCTTTAATACATTATAATCACTAAATATAGATACCTTATAAGTAGTTTCATATTTTGTTTTTAGATTTTGCCAATACTCTCTTATAGCAAGTCTCATATTACACCTTTACTATCATCGAACATGTTTTAGACCATATGTTTATAATAACATAAGTTATTACTTATATACTGTTGTGCCTATAATAACGCCGCTCATATAAATTCAAACTATACAAAAAGATTTCCTTTAGCCTCTATCTAATTCTAATTGCATAAAAATAACCCTCTATTAAATATTCTAAAAATGAATAAAATATCTAATAGAGAGTTATGTTGCTTGGACAAAATAAAACCTAACTATATTATGCTCTATCAATAGAAATTAAAGCCGCATTTTTTGCATGTATCAATGTAGTATCAAATAAAGGTATATCCGTATCATCTTGTTTAATAAGTAGCCCAATTTCAGTACAGCCTAAGATAACACCTTGTACACCAGATTTTACCAAATCACCAATAATATCTAAGTATTGTTGTTTAGATTCATTAGAAATAACACCTAAACACAATTCATTATATATAATGTCATTCACAAGTTCGACTTGATCTTCGTTAGGTATAACAACATGAATCCCCCGATTTTCCAAGATACATTTATAAAAATCTTGTTGCATCGTGTACTTGGTACCGAGTAGACCTACCTTTGTAATACCTGATTTTTCCAACTCTACTGCAGTCATTTCCGCAATATGAAGAAGTGGAATATGAATATGTCTTTTTATTTCATCCGCTACTTTATGCATTGTATTCGTGCATATAACAATATAATCAGCACCAGCCTTTTCTAAAGATTGAGCAGCATCGGATAAAATTTCAGCACTTCTAATCCAATCTCCATTTGCTTGACACTTTTCTATCTCTTCAAAATCGACACTATATAAAATACATTTTGCTGAATGTAAGCCGCCCAAAACTTGCTTAATAGTTTCATTCAAGACTTGATAATACGTAATCGTACTTTCCCAGCTCATTCCCCCAATTAAACCTATTGTTTTCATAATTTCACCCTCTAAGCTTAGAATAAACCAAAATAAAAAGATTATTCATTATGATTATTCAATTTTAAATATCACTCATCTCTAAACCTCCTATATATGTTCCTGCAGCAACTTTACGTAGGACGGAGCAAAGGGACATATATAGGAGGGGATACCTTTAATGTCAAATTGTAGAATGGATTCACAATTATTAAAATCCATAGGATTAATCTCAGTAAAGATGGTTCCTCGCTGTGGATTTTGCTTCGCAAAATCTTACGCTCGGAACAAAGTGATGTGTGGGCTTCATCGTCGCAAGCTCCTCTGCCGCCTCACACCCTACTTTTATTCAGCTAACCCTTGTTCTCTACCGATAATATCAGCAATCTCTTGGCATAGGGATTGTAGTTCTTCTTGGTTAGGACCTTCAGCCATGACGCGAATGAGTGGTTCTGTCCCGGATGCACGTACTAAGACGCGACCTTCGTCACCAAGTTCTCCTTCAGCTGTTACGATAGCAGCTTTGATGAGGTCATTGTCTTCCCAGCCAGTTTTTGTAGCTACACGAACATTTACAAGAACTTGTGGGTATTTTGTCATAATGCCGGCCAATTCAGAAAGAGGTTGCTTTTTCTCCTTCATAAGAGCCGCCACTTGAACAGCTGTTAACATGCCGTCACCAGTGGTATTGTGATCTAAAAAGATTACGTGACCAGATTGTTCACCACCAACGGAAAGATTATGTTCACGCATGTATTCCAATACATATCGATCACCAACAGCAGTAGAAACTGTTTTCATACCAAGTTCTTCTGCTGCTTTATGGAATCCAATATTACTCATAACGGTACCAACTATGGTATCCCCTTTAAGTTTGCCTTCTTCTTTCAACTTAAGGGCGCATAGCAACATGATTTGATCCCCATCGAGGACTTGACCTTTTTCATCAACCAATAAACAGCGGTCAGCATCGCCATCATTAGCAATACCAAGGTCTGCATTATGTTGTTGTACGGCTACTTGTAAGCCTTCAATATGTGTGGAACCACAATGATGATTGATATTCAAACCATCTGGATTCACGTTAATATTGATGACTTTAGCCCCTAGTCCAGACAAAATTTCCGGACCTACACTGGACGCTGCGCCATTAGCACCATCATAAACGATAGTCAAACCTTCAAGGGACGTATCGATTGTGTGACGTACAAAATGAGCATATAAATGAGCCAAGTTACTATTGAACTCAATTTTACCAATACCATCACCAGTAGGACGCGCCAATTCATTATCTGCACTTTGACGAACATATTTTTCCAATTCATCTTCCACTTCATCAGGTAATTTATAGCCATTACCATCAAAGAATTTAATGCCATTATCTGGATATGGATTGTGAGATGCAGAAATAACAGCACCCGCATCAAAACCTTGTTGACGTACAAGGTACGCTACTGCTGGAGTTGGGATAACGCCTGCAATTACTACATTACCACCAACAGAGCAAATGCCCGCCGCTAATGCACTTTCAAGCATAGAACCAGAAATTCGCGTATCGCGACCAATCAAGAACGTAGGGTGATCCTTTTCCTTACCAAAATGCGTTCCTGCTGCACGACCTAAATGATAGGCTAATTCCGGCGTTAAGAACTCATTAACAACACCACGTACACCATCTGTACCAAATAAACGAGCCATAATGATCCTCCTCTAAGGATTTGTGAAAGTTTCACAAGTCTATATATCTACCGTGTGTATCTTTTCAATAATTACTGTTGTGTATTATATCATAATATAGAAAGCATACCTACTATAAAGTCACATCTATATTACATAAATAGTATGAATCTATACTGTAATTCAATTCATCAGTATAATTCCCACTAATTAGGTTTTGCGTATTTTGCCATACATAAAATGGCCGTTTCCGCGCCATCAAGGGCAGCACTCATAATTCCCCCTGCATAGCCAGCCCCCTCACCCATAGGATAGAAACCTCCTACAGTAGGAGAAATGCGTTCTTCATTGCGTCCCATACGGAGCGGCGCAGAGGTACGTGTTTCAACGCCTGTCATACACACCGCAGGATCATCAAACCCTCGGATGCGACGCCCCCAGTATGGCAAGGCACGCTCTAATACGGATGTAACGAATGATGGCAAGCAATCATGTAAATCGCAATTTACAACACCTGGCTCGTAACTATATATACTATTTTGTACGCTAGGTGCTTGTGAAAGTCCTAAAAACTGCCCTACAGTTTGTGCTGGCGCATGGAAGTTAGAACCGCCCAACTCATAGGCCTTGCGTTCCCATTCTCGTTGAAATGCGACGCCATCTAACGGATGAGTACCAAAGTCATCTGGACCTACGTTGACTACGATAGCACTATTAGCAACACCGCTATCCCGAGCGTATAAACTCATGCCATTTACGACAACGCCACCATCTTCAGAGGCAGATGCTACTACTTGACCTCCTGGGCACATACAGAAGCTATATGCAGTACGGCCTGATTCTTTATCGTGGTATACGAGAGAATATTCTGCTGCACCGAGGCCCAAACTAGATGGTTCTACACCATATTGGGACTCATCGATTACAGCCTGATCATGCTCAATACGAACACCGATAGCAAATGGTTTTGCCGTCATTTCCACATTACGTTTATAAAGCATTTCATATGTGTCACGTGCACTATGGCCTACACCAGACAAAACAACAGTCGTATCAATACGCTCACTACCATTAACTTCAACGCCTACGATACGGTCATTTTCAATAAATAAATCTGTTACCTTAGAACCAAAGCGGACTTCACCGCCCCATTCGATGATGCGCTCACGCATGGCTTTTACCATGGTACGCAATTTATCAGTACCTACATGAGGTTTATGTTTATATAAGATTTCTTCAGGCGCGCCAAACTCTACAAAGTATTTAGATATTTCATGTAAACGCGGATGGGTAATGCGAGTTGTCAACTTACCATCGGAAAAAGTTCCTGCGCCGCCTTCCCCAAATTGTACGTTGGACTCAGGCTTAAATATACCCTTTTTCCAAAATGTCTCTACATCATGACTACGTGTATCTACATCTTGACCGCGTTCAAGCACGATTGGGCGATAGCCTTCACGAGCTAAGTAAAAGGCTGCAAGCATCCCCGCAGGGCCAAAGCCCATAACAACAGGACGATGTGCTAATGGTACAGACCCCAAAACGATAGGTTCTGGATTTTCTGCAGCAAATACAGATACATCCTTTTCTTTACCAAGCTTTTTCATGACTTGACCTTCATTATGAACCTCAATGAATAGGGTATATACAAAAACAATGTTTGGCTTCTTACGGGCATCTACGGCACGTCGAACAACATGAATCGTTTCGATAGCACCACGCAACGGGGGATATTTCTTTTCTACAATACTTTTGATATCCGACTTAACCGTAACAGCCACGCGGAGATTTATTATTCTAATCATAGCTTTCCTATTAAAGCCTCCCTTTTAGGTGAGCCTACTTCTTTAATCTTTGACCAAAATTCTTTACCACTTGACCAGTAAGAAAGTAGTCATACATCTTTATTATACAACACTACTATAAAAGCTAATATATAAATCATAAAAAGGCCCTAATAGAGAAATATTCACTCTATTAGGGTCTTTGTCGCAAGATTTCAAAGCCTCACAAAAAACTTATCATCCATTAAGTACCTTCTTTTGTATTTCTACTTTCACCCGTACCGTTGTGGTATTGCTATTAACTCCATTCGGTAATACTAAATTATAGTTACCCTGTACAGTTTCAGTAGCACCCGATACATCGATAGGTTCCGTTTGTATTTCTGTAACGGAATCAATCATTTCTTCACGACCTGTAACTGTTAGTTGCGTTGGTGTAGCAGACGTGGATTTAACTTCATAACCTTCTGCTACTGTACCAACAGTCGGAACAGTAATAGGAACCGCCTTTTCTTTACGTAATAAGTTGAGTTCGTATTGTGCTTGGCCTTGGTTTGGATTAATATGTACATCCAGTACATTACCTGCCGTATCCCAAGCTTCTAAAGTACTAACAGCGCTAAAATTCTTCGTTTGACCAGCCACATTGACTTTCATCACAACCTTGCTCACTGCATTAACTTGTTGCTTACGACCAGAAACAGTTACCTCTTTCGGCACAATCGTTACCGATTTCAAAGCAATATCATCAGAGAACTTGCCGATTGGAACTATTTCAACAGGAATGGTTTTCTCTGCATATTCATCAACATTGATGATGATGTTATCTGGTTTAACCTCCACAAGATTCATCCCTGCTGGAGGCGTAAAATTAATAGTTACATTATTTTGACCTGGTTTTACACCAGATGCATCAATATAAGCCCGTAAATTATCTGATTTCATAGACATAATGGTATCACGTGGACCAGCCAGAACAACACGGACCACATCTGGTGCATCTTCTATGATATAGCCAGAATTGAGATTTTGAACCTGTACAGGTATTGTGTAGGTTACTTCCATCACAGGGTTCTGATCGCGCATAATAAAGAACCACATGACGATAGCTGCTAACAAGGATAATAATTTAGCAGGCCAATTGCGTTTCAAATGAATCATCATTTATTTGCCCTCCATTTCCACATACTAGTAATGGTTTGACGAGGGCGTTCCATAAAGGTGCGCAATGCCTCTTTAATTTGATCCTCTGGTAAATGGCGATAAATATGACCGCCATATGTATAAGAAATGGTCCCTGTTTCCTCACTGACAACGACTACAACAGCGTCAGTTTGTTCAGACAAGCCAATAGCTGCACGGTGACGTGTACCTAGTTCAGTACTCAATGTGCGGTCCTCAGTCAACGGCAACAAGCAGCCCGCTGCACGAATTCGCCCATCACGAATAATCAAGGCCCCATCATGAAGCGGTGTACTAGGAACAAAGATATTTTTAATCAACTCGCGGCTCAATACAGCATCGATAAGAATACCAGTATCTACAAAGTCATTGAGACCTACTTCACGTTCAAAAACGATAAGTGCCCCCGTATGTTCGCGAGACATAACGCGAGCCGCAGCCATCACTTCATTAATAGCCATATCCATTTCTTCTTCGTTTACATTTTGTGCCTTGCTGAAAATTCGGCCACGCCCCAATTGTTCTAGAGCACGACGCAATTCAGGTTGGAATACAACGGGTAACGCAAAGAGAAGAACGGTCATACTTTGTTGCAAAATCCAGTTGATAACGTATAGATTTAACAGATGACTCAATAAATTAAAAATCGCCAACATAACGAGACCTTTTAAAAGAGAAACGGCCCGTGTATCTTTAAGCAATTTATATAAATAGTAAATACCAATAGCAACGATTATGATATCAACAATATCAAGAAGCCTAAAGGTATGTATAAGTGCGTCAATATGCATAAAAATAGCTCCTTATACAAAATAATAAGGTACAATCAATTCTTTGACTGTACCTTATATTTTAACTCATTTTGAGAGTACTGTAAATTTATAAACAAACGCTGAATGAGATTTTTATTAGATGTTTTGTGTTTCAATCCAAACATCCATTTGGCCCCCACAAACCATGCCTTCTTTAACAGCTACGTCATCATCGAGATGAACATCGATACGACGGTGAGCTTCTTTTTTATTCAAAGAGTCCACCGCACTTAGGCGGATTTCATTTTCCGCACGTCCGCCGCCGATAGTACCAAAAATAGATCCATCAGGAAATACAACCATAGATGTACCAGCTTTACGAGGTGTGGATCCACAGGTATATAAAATAGTGGCTACTGCTAAGGTTTCGTTTTTACGTTCACTAAGGTATTCAATAAACTCACGATTCATGGATCACTCTACCTTTCCGCAATGAGCCGCCTTTTTTTCCACGCACCACTGCCAAATATTCACTAACGATAGATAATGCAATTTCCTCAGGCGTTTGAGCTCCTAAATCTAGACCAATAGGCGCATATACCATATCTAACTCATCTTGAGTCCATCCCTGCTCACGCAACACTTCAAAAGCGTGATGGATGCGTTTTTGGCTGCCCATAACGCCCATATAGGTAGGCAAGTACCCTCGTAATTGTTCTAAGCATATATTATCGTACTCATGAGCACGTGTCACAATGATAAAACCAGTATATTCATCAAGAGGTAAATCGTTCTTGAAGTTTTCTAAAGGTAAGCATTTACGTATGACACGTTCATCAAAGAATTCAGGAACTACATATTCTGGACGGTCATCTACGACTGTAACACGACATCCAATAAACAACAGCAAATCTGTAATAGCTCGGCTAACATGACCTGCGCCTAATACGAGAACTGACGGATCATTTTCTACAGGTTGTACGAAACACTCCATTTCGCCTACCATGCATAGAGAATTTAGCTTTGCTTTATCTACAGTAAACCCTTCAATAGGAGTTCCGTATAGAACCCTTCCATCTTCAGCATAAATAGTCTTATCCCCTTGACGAGGACCGGATAGAACAGTAACCATCACAGTAGTTTCAGTAACCTGTAGACGATCTTTCATCACATCATAAATTGTTTCCATCTAGATTCCTTTCATAATCCCAAGCGGTAACAGCCTCTAATACACCTCCACCGACAGCAAGGGATTTATCTGAAATACTATAGCAATGAGACTCTTCACAACGAGCATCCACATCAGCCAACTTAAAATGATCTGATACGATAAGCCCACTTTTTAAAATGCCTCGTAGAATACCTGTAATTTTCGCTCTTACTGGTTCTTCATCAACATAACCAATTACTTCATTAGCTTGTACAGAATCCCCAATATGACGTTTTGCTGTAAATAGTCCAGCCTTTGGAGAATGAATAACACGCTCATGAGTGTAGCCACCTACATTTCCAGGGATACCTGTATTAGGTTGAGCTGGTCCATCATAGATACAGCGACCTAATGAATGACCACGCATCGTTTCAATGACTACATCTACATCTTCTCCAGCAGTAAATCCAGGGCCCACACCGATAACGAGATCTGCATCATCCCGTTTTGTACCAAGATTCTTTTTACTCAAAATAGCATCGACTACAATCTCTGGTTTTAAAGTGTCCAATAATTCCTCATATGAGCTAGTGACAACGGGGATGATTTCCTGTGCCAATGTATCCTTCACTTCATTAAGAGACACATGACGAGCAACAAAACGTTCCAAAATCATTTCTCCACGATGAACCGCATTACCGTAACATACTTCGCGGCGAATCATGGTAGGAATCGCTATTTCACTAATTACAACGGGATATCCCGCCCGTCTCAATCTATATACAGCGCCAGAAGCGATGTCTCCGCCTCCACGCATGAGTACCAATGGTTTCATAATGCCTCACTTTCACGATGTTTCAAACGCTCAAAATCATCGGGTGTATCGATATCGTCGCCAATATCATCACTAATCCATAATTTCACGACATGGGCTTTACCATCACCATGAATAATGGTCTTCCCCCCTTGATCCCCTTGAATCTGTTGTAAATAATCAAACCAATGAGAACCAAAGAGAACGGGATTTCCCGAGTGATAATTTGCCCCATAATGTGGAACGACGATAGTTTTCGGATGAAAGTTTTCATTAAACGCACGAATGACCTCGTGTACAACAGCACTCGTCAGAAGTGGTTGATCTCCTACTGAACAGAGAATACCGTCTAGCGGTAAGGATGACGTATTCATCAAATGACGTACTCCCATCGCTATGGATACTCCTTGCCCTAGTTCAGGATGGTCATTTCGAATGGCTTCAAAACCATAGTTTGTGACAATTGGTTCTAATTTCTCATGATCATCACCAGTAACCGCCACAAAAGGTAGCTTACACGATACAGTAGAAGCCACCTGTCCACCCCATCCACCTTGAAGAGCCCCACAGACCGCATCTAGAACAGTCTTACCACGCCAGGGCAAGAGTTGCTTATTACATCCCATACGCTTGGATTGCCCTCCCACAAGGAGGACAATACCAATATGCAAAGGATGACGGTCTATGGGGTCTCTCATGGGACTAAAAGCGGTGTTACAATTTGCCTTCATAATAGTCATGAGTACCTACCGACATTGAATAATGCGACGGATTTCACAACTTGCTTTATATCCATCAGCCAAAATGATAGCCGTAATATCACTATCAACAATATGATCAATAAAATCATCGATAATGCGATGTTGCACTGTTTCATAACCAGTACAGAATAATATTTTCTTACCTTTACTGTATTGGAATAAACCTTGCCTATGCAAAACAAGATCAGCCAACATACGAGGAGTTACAATAGCCCCCATATCGCGTTTTACAATATCTTGAACAAGCTCGATATTATGTACGTGCTCATCATCTAATGGGGCCCCTAGCATTTGTAGATTCACGAGGCCAATCGTAGTCTTTGTAAGAGATGGAATGACAGGTTCAGTCGTCTTAGGTGCCTTGAGCCATTTTTCCTTCGCCCCATCTGCTTCTACAACAATTTGCCAATTGGGATGTAACTTGGATAAACCATCGATAAGATCACAATCTAAGGAGTCTACTTTTGTTCCTGTAATTCCAGCGAACCACGCACCACAATAGCCATGTAAAAGTCGGTCAGTACAATACTCATCAGCTTCATTAATATTACGAGTATAAATCGGTTCATAATGAGCCACCTGAGACTCATAAAGTCGAGTCGTAGTCGTAACTACGATAGGCTGACCTTTCAGCCGTCCATATTCTACTAGTTTTGAAAGCACAGTCGTTTTACCGCCTGCCCCAACAAGGGCAACGATTCCCGGCTGAATCAATCGATTCCAATAGGATGTTTGTGATGTCATAGAACCAGGCCTCCTTAGAAAGTAAAAGGAACTAGAAATCTCTATACTTTATATTTCTCGTCCATAGCCATAAATACCTTCTCAGGTGTCATAGGTAATGTACGAATATCCGCACCAACTGCATTTTTAATGGCATGTTGGATAGCAGGGCACCCCGTATTGATAACAACCTCACCAATAGATTTAGCTCCGAAGCCACCTGTAGGCTCGTAAGATTCTACAAAGTCTGTATGTAATTCACCAATATCCTGACGGGTTGGGATTTTATAAGACATAAGATTGTTTGTTTCTAAACGACCATTATTGGAATAGCGTACATCTTCATATAAAGCCATGCCAATAGCTTGTACCACACCACCCTCAACTTGAACGCGAGCCAATTTAGGGTTGATAACAGTACCGCAATCAACACAAGAATAGAAATGAAGAGGAATAACCTTACCTGTTTGTTTATCTACCTTCACCTCAGCAATAGATGCCATAAATGGAGGTGGGGATGTATGACTCCCCCATGTAGCAAAACCAGACAATTGCTCCGCATTAACACCAACTAATAATTTTGGTGCCAATTGATGGATATCCATTGTTTTAGCACCATCTTTTGTGGTAGCTACAACGCCGTCAAAGTCAACGTTTTCAACGTCAGTTTCAAAGAATTGAGCGAATTTAGCAATAATCTTAGTGCGCAATTCTTCTGCTGCCATCTTAGCAGCAGTACCTGTTACATAGGTTGTACTAGATGCGTAAGACCCTGGATCGAATGGTACGATATCTGTATCTGATTCAATAACAGTCATATATTCCATAGGACAGCCGATTACTTCACAGGCCATTTGAGTCAATACGGTATTAGACCCCATGCCCATATCAGAAGACCCAGTATACAATGTATAATTACCATCGTCACCAAGGCGAATTTCAACAGACGCCACATCGATATTTGCGACACCAGAGCCTTGTAATGCTAAAGCCATGCCAAGTCCACCGCGATAGCGCTCATCGATATCCCAAGAATGAGGGCGTTCATCCCAACGAGCCATTTCTTTTACGCGATTTACGGTATCTTGGAAAAGACCAGAATCAAGATATTCATCTGGAGCATATACTAAGCTTTGTTCACCTTCCGCTATTAAGTTCTTCTGACGTAATTCAGCTGGATCAATCCCCATCTTATCAGCTAACTGGTTTACTGCACATTCTAATGGCCACAATGCTTCTGTTGCACCATATCCACGGAAAGCACCACCCGGAGTTTGATTAGTATACACACCTTCTGTACCATAATGAACAGCAGTCGCTTTGTTGTACAAAGGTACAGATTTATGTTCACCAGCCGTTGTAGTAGTGAAGCAATGAGTTGCATGTGCACCAGCGGCTGTGATGGAGTCCATATCAATAACTTTAATAATGCCATCTTTTGTAGCACCTACACGGATTTTCCATTCACGAGCATGACGTGTAGTAGAGCAAGTTTGTGCTTCTGTACGATCGTATAAGAGATAACAAGGTTTTTTCAATGTCCACGCTACAAAGGCCGTCATAATTTCTGTACAAGCCGTTTGTTTAGAGCCGAAACCGCCGCCGATACGAGGTTTAATAACACGGACTTTTGTGGCCGGAATACCGAGTGCACGAGCGATGTGACGGCGTACATGGAATACGATTTGCGTAGAGGATACGATAACTACACGACCTAGCGCATCTATATATCCAAAGCTTTGGAATGGTTCCATCGCTGTTTGGCGTGTGGCCTGGTCAAAGTATGTACCTTCTGCCACGTAATCACATTTAGCAAGTTCTGCCTCCACATCTCCTACCCGTTTGTGATAGGATACGCAAATATTGCGTTTGTAATCTTGTCCTACAGGGATATTATTGTGAATATCATCTTCAGGATGTACTATAGTTTCATGGTCGATAGCAGTGTGCATATCAAGTACAGGTTTTTGTACTTCGTACTCAACCTTGATAAGCGCCATTGCTTTGAGCGCTGTAGCCTCATCTTTTGCTACGATAAGAGCTACTTCGTCTCCAACATAGCGAACTACAGGGTCCAAGATGAGTGCATCATAAGCGGATGGCTCTGGATACGTTTGACCTGCTAATGTGAATCGCGTATTAGGCACATCTTCATAAGTAAAAATAGCTTCTACGCCAGGGATCAATTTGGCTTTAGATGTATCAATAGATTTGATGCGCGCCTGAGCATGAGGGCTACGAAGAGCCTTAATAACGAGCGCATCTTTGGGAACAAAATCGCCAGTATAAGACGGTTTACCAGACAAAATACCTTTGGAGTCAACTTTGTCATAGGATTTTCCAATATGCTTATTCATCATTATAGGCCTCCTTCTAAGAATTTACGAACTCCTCGAAGTTGTGATTCATAACCAGTACAGCGACACAAGTTACCTATGAGGTATTCGCGAATCTCATCATCGCTAGCCTTTGGATTTTTGCGTTTCAAATTAATAGCACTCATCATCATGCCAGTTGTACAAAAACCACACTGATCTGCGCCTTCACTTGCGATACAAGCCGCTAACAATTCAGCTTCCTCTTGTAAACCTTCTAATGTAGTAATTTTATGTCCTGGCGCACGAAATGTAGGGTATGCACAGGACAAAATAATTTCGTCATCCACCCATACAGTGCAAAGGCCACAGTTTGTAGTATCACAGCCACAGCGGACACTGTAATAGCCAAGATCACGCAATGTATCTAGCAACATCTCATCAGTTGGCACATTAACAGTTACATTTTTGTTATTAATATTAAGTACGAGTTCCATTATTGTGCCACCTCCTTAGCTAAGCGTTGAACCATTGCTTTTACCATTTCCATGCGATATTCTTTGGACGCATGAGAGTTAGATTGATAAACCAGTTCTTCAGATGCCAATTGAGCTGCCTCTTTTGCGGCAGATAATCCTCTTTCTGAAAGCAAAGCACTTGCTTTTTCTGCTAATTGAGGTGTACCAGGTCTTGTGCCGATGTATAATTCAACGCCTTTTTCGTCATGGCGAAGAGCACCTGTCAATAATGGGAAGTCGCCACGAGAGATGCGAAGAGCTTCAACAGCTACAGGTACATCTACTTTAGGGATGCGAATTTCCACGAGAATATCACGTTCTCTATATGTCATATAGTCTTGCATGGACATACGACCACCTTTAAAGGTAACGATGTCTGCATGCACTGCCAATAGCGCAGGGATGATATCAGAGAAGCCAAATTTACTTGCTACAGAGCCGCCCATGGTAGCAGTATTCCTAAATTGAACGCCAAGAATCTCCTTAACGCCTTTAACTACGGCACCGCCGCAGAATTGTTGTAAAGGCTCAAAGCGTTCCACATCTCCTTGTGTCGCCATAGCGCCAATTACAAACTCCTTATCTTCTTCACGAACATAACGCAAATCAAGACTCGCCATATCAATCACTGATGGCCAAGTACGTCGTCCTAGACGCAGCCAACAGCCGCCTGCTAGCATAGGAGCAGTTTTGTTCTTTGTGGCTAATTCGTAAGCCTCTTCCACCGTCTTCGGTTGTAATACTTTCATAAATGCTAACATAATCTGTCCTCTCAATGGTATACTAATACTAACAGAATTACGGTGCTAACTATAAAAATACAGTTCTCACCAAACTACAAACTTAACAAAAAACTATAGAATCTCGTGCATTTTTTATACTTTTATTTTACCAATTATTTACCACTAAATCTACGATGAAAGATATAAATTTACAGGAAATTTGCAAAGAATTACATATTTATGAATTTGGAATTGCCTCATGGCCACTACCTGAACAGGCCAAAACTATTTTATTTGAAAGCAACCCATGCCCCTTTACTACGGCAGATGTGGAAGCAAGACTACTAGGAACTACTCAGTTTATGCCCAAAAGTGCCATCGTTTGTCTATTCCCGTACCATGTACAACACAAAGGCCATGCCAATCTATCGCGCTATACATGGTCAACAGATTATCACCTGGTCATTAATGAATATTTAGAACGTCTTATTGAAAGATTACAAATAATTGATGACTCGGCTCAGTTCTCTATTCATTGCGACACCTCTCCTTTAGCAGATCGGTACATGGCCTACTTAGCAGGTCTCGGCTTTTACGGAAAGAACAACTGTTTTATCAGCCCTAAATGGGGTTCTTATGTCGTTATTGGTACGATTTTAACAACACTAGAACTCAAACCAAATACCCCTCTTGAGCAGTCCTGTATAGGATGCAATCGTTGTATTACAGCATGCTTAGGCCAATGTTTGGGCCATGACGAATTTAAATTCGCGACCTGTAAAAGCTACTTAACTCAGAAAAAAGAAGAACTTACCGATGAAGAGGAACAGATTCTCGCTAAAACACCACTCGTATTTGGTTGTGATGTGTGCCAAGAGGTGTGTCCTCACAACAAAGATATTCCAACTACGCCCATCCCAGAATTCCAACAGATAGAACCGTATATTAATATAGACGAACTAGAAACACTAACGAACAAAGAATTCAAAGCAAAATACGGTCATCGAGCCTTCTCGTGGCGAGGTAAAAAAATACTAATGAGAAATCAAGAGATTATAGATAGAAAAAGCAAACTATAATATTCAATAAGGCATAATAATTAACAAATACGCTTATAATAATTATTATTAAACAAACTAACAAAATTTGATAAAGCATTAGCAACATAATCTACAAATCTTTAAAATCAAAAAGAGACGGCCCAAATGAACTACACCTTCAAAATTGTGTGCAAATTTTGGGGTACAGTTCAAGAAGTCGTCTCTTTTAATAGTTACTTAATTTCGTAATAGTTCAACTCATCCAAGCTTTTACCAAGAGCAGGGATATATAATTCAATAAACATATCTACCTCAGGCATATTTAGAGTTTTCAACTTAGCTAAGATAGAGTCATGTGCCTCTTTAAACTCATCATTTCCTGCCTTGAGCTCTTTGACGCATTTCATATAGGCTGAAATTGTATCGGCAGCCTTAACAATAGACCATTCTGGACTAGCCTCTGCATCAACAAGTATAGGCTTATAAACAGATTGTAACCGGTCTGGCAAGGTTGATAGCATTTTTTCTTGCGCCAAAGTTTCGACCTCACCATACAGTTCACGCAACTTTGGATCAAAATACTTGATTGGTGTCGGCATATCTCCTGTAAAGATTTCACTTACCTCATGATACATAGCTATAACAGCTACCTTATTAATATCTACATTTCCACCGAAGTATTCATTTTTTATAGCTCCCAAATTGTGGGCTACCATAGCCACTTCAAGGCTATGTTCTTGAATATTTTCTATTTCCGTATTTCGCATGAGGCTCCATCGATTGATAAAGCGCATGCGTTTTAAAAATGCAAAAAATGAACTCATATATCCCCCATTACACAATAGGACCTTAAATTACCCCACGGAGTTTAAAGCCATAATCAAGGAATTGCACCGCTTCATCCCAACGGTTATCATCGTTTAACATGACTACAATCATAGTATGGCCCTTACGTGTGGCAGACGCAATCAAACATTCTCCTGCTGCATTTGTAAAACCTGTTTTCAAGCCATTTGCACCAGGATATTTGTTGCGAATGAAGTGGTTTGTAGTACGAATTGTTTCTGGTGCACGGTTTTGGTACGGCACCTTATAGTAATCATTGGCAACCTTGTCACGGAACATTTGGTATTTCATGCCATACGCAGCAATCATCGCTAAATCACGAGCCGTAGAATGGTGACCCTTTTGTGTTAATCCATGAGGATTCAAGAACACACTATTCTTTGCCCCCGCTTTTGCAGCAATGCGAGTCATATCTTTAGCAAATTTATCCACAGAACCACTTACATTTTCGGCTACTACAACGGCCGCATCATTACCACTAGCAACCATCATACCTTCAAGAACACCTTCCAATGTAATCTGATCGCCTACGCGAACCCCAAGGTTTGATTCTTCCATGCTCGTTGCATAGCTACTTATAGTAGCTAATTCATCAAACTGTGTGCCCTTTAATTCTAAGGCAGTTAACAAGGTGACCATTTTTGTAGTACTAGCTGGATGCATCCACTTATCTGGGTTCTTTGCAAATAAAATTTGTTTTGTATCTGCATCAATGAGGACTACGGCCTCACCAACAGTAGAAGGAGGTGAAATGTATGCAGCTTGAGCAACACTAGCACCTATAAATATGATCCCTATAAAAGTTATGGCCAATACCAATTTCTTATAAAACATATGAATATTCGTCGTTAAAAGTGTCATCACTCTCGTTCTACCTTTCAGTATCTTAACTTTCAAGACTATCATCTAGTGCTACATTTGTAGTAGTTGCTTTCTTTTTTGTCCCTTTAATTTCACCTGTCGATGTATCTACACTTTGAATATATACTACACGTTGAGGATATGGAATATCGATGCCATATTTATCAAAGGCATCTTTTACATCAGACATAATGCTATATTGAACAGCGAGGAAATCATTCGACTTAACACGAGCATAAGCGGCGATTCGTACAGAATTATCTCCAAATTCAGAGATACCTATTTCCATATTCTTCGGATTAAGGACGCGTTTATCTGCTGCAAAAATATTTTTTAAGATTTTTATTGCCTCATGATGATCATTATTATAACCAATGTCAAACGTAAATGGGATAACCCGTTCTGTAGTATAGACAATGTTAGTTACAGCTTGTGATGTAAGAAGAGAGTTAGGTATGTATACATTCTTTTGATCTTTTGTAGTAATAACTGTATACATAAATTGGATTGATTTAACACTGCCGACTACATCACCCACCTGAATAACGTGACCCGCTCTAAAAGGTTTGAAGATAAGAATCAATAAACCAGATGCTAAGTTAGAAAGGTTATTCTGTAAGGCGAGACCAATACCTAAACCAAACGCACCAAAAGCAGCTATAAAGGATGTTGTAGGAATACCGATTTGGTTTAAGCAAATCAACACTAACCCTACCAGCAAGGCATAATTTATAATTTGAGTGATAAAGCTCATCGCTGCTGAGTCATAGGAAGCTTTTGTCATAATGCGAACGGCAAAAGCTTTTACCCATTTAATAGCATATCGCCCTATCCAAAATAAAATTAGTGCTAATAAAATATTTCCAGCTTGTGCAAAAAACCAGTCCCTTATTTGAATTAATATATTAGCGTCTTTAAAAAGAAATTCAGAAACAGCACTTAAGAAATTAGCCATAGTAACCATCCATAATATAAATCTAAACAATCACAAATATCTATCACAACATAATAGCAATATAATAACGGTAAATATATATGCTATAATTTTACATATGCATTTGCAATACGATAATAAAGATATTATATCTTTATATTCCATATATAACAATCATAAAACTAGGGAGACTTACATGTTCAAAAATCTATACGAAGCACCCCAAGAGCTCGCTACTGGAGGCTATGTAACTAGAGAGTTACACTCCGTTACGGTACACTTTGACGATATCCACTATTCTCTTTCGAGCGGACAATTAAATGGTGGCTATCACCATACGCTAGCGGTACGCAACCAACAACTAACATATCAAATCGAAACAGAAAAAGATTTACCCGGTGGCTCTGTAGCCGATTATTTGGCTCAAGAATTTGAACATATTGATACTCCTGTTCATTTTAGTACAGCACTTCTCACGTCTGCCACAATGCATCTACACGCCTATGCCAAAGTTGAAGAACATGATACTATTGTGGAAACTATCGTGACTGCAGGCTATGAAAAAACGGCACATCGCGCAGGTACAGGCTATTGTTACGAAGAGCGTGATGGAGACTTCATAGTGCCAGGCACAATTAATATTCTCGTATTTACAAATAAAGCTTTAACAGATAGCGCTATGGTAAAAGCTATTATGACGATTACCGAGGCAAAAACCGCAGCCCTACAAGATTGGAATGTTGAAAGCGTACGACTCCATCCGTTTATTAATGAAGACATTCCTGACGCAATTACAAAAGAACGCAAAACATCTGCCACAGGCACCTCTACAGATGGTATCATTCTCACCATCGATACAAATGGAGATATCTTAACAGATGCTGGTTCCTTCTCATTATTTGGAGATACCTTAGCCAAGGCTGTCTATGTAGGCGTACAAAGAGCACTAGAAAATGCTATCGGCGCTGAATAATCCTATTTTGTAATATACAAAAATATCTAGAATGATACCCCAAAAATTATCATTCAATACCCCACTCATATATGAAAAATATAATACAAATGAAAAACCGCACATCCTAGGCGATCGGAATGTGCGGTTTATTGCATATAAAACTGTTACATATACTATAATTCTTGAAAATGAATATCAAATTAAAATTTGAGATATTTTCTCAAATTTTTCAAATTAATTATTAGATTCAAAGAACTATTATGTTTCATATGTTCCATGAGTATTATGTGCCTTTAATATTCATGGAAGAATTGTTGTAACTTTTTAAGATTTTTAGTTTTTGTAAGCCCTAGCATCAATAGAATACGAGCTTTTTGTGGACTTAAAGTATCACATACGAGATAGTTTGCCAGTGTATCTTGTGGCACTGCAGATACCATGCCACTACCGGTACGAGAAGCACGTACCGTTGGAAACTTTGTATTCTGTGTGATTTGACGTACATTTTGTGGGATAGTACCATGACCAAGCCCTGTTAAGATCAAACCGTCAGGATTTGTAGCAACTACACTCATAGGCACCATATCATCCATACCACCGTAGCAAGTCATTATAACTACACGAGGCAACTCAGCTAATTTACTCACATCAAATACGGAGTCTTGAGTATGGCGGCGAGTCGATGTTTTATAATAGTGGGCAACACCATCTTGTACAATACCAAGATGCCCCACTAATGGACTATCAAAGGTCGCTACATTAGTAGTATTGCATTTAGATACATCCCTTGCCCCATCAATGTAGCCATTTAATACGACTACCACACCTTTACCTACAGATGATGGTGTTCTCGCTACTTGGATTGCTTGCAATAAATTAATTGGCCCGTCTGCACTAATAGCACCAGCAGGTCTCATAGATCCAGTAATAACAATCGGCTTGTCTGTATGAACTGTCAGATTCAGAAAATATGCTGTCTCCTCCATGCTATCTGTACCGTGAGTAATGACAACACCACCGATATCATCTCGATTAACCAATTTTTGCACCAACTTAGAAAGTTCTAACCAATGATTTACGGTAATATCGGAGCTTTCAATATTACTAAACTGAGTATAAGTATAAGGACCATACGGTTTTGTGCCAGGTACAGAGGCTAAGATTTCGTCAAGGCCTAATACCCCTGCCGTATAGCCCGTTAAATCCGTATTTGAAGCACCTTTTCCAGCAATAGTTCCTCCAGTACCAATCAAAGCGATTTTTGTCTCCATATTACCTCCACTATAAATCAAGATTTTCACCCTATCAATTAAAGGTTTGGGTCAAATGACGGCATCAACTCTAATTTATGTTTATTAATTCGATTCAGATAGTCGATTCGCTCTTTTGTTATCTGATCTTCAATTTCCCCAGTTCTAATATAATGATCCAATACAGCATAGGTAAATCCTAATTTATCCTCATCGGACTGACCGCTGAGACCATCACTTGGCACCTTATCAACTAGGTGCAATGGAATATCAAGAAGTTTTCCTATTTGACGAACTTCTTCTACTACGAGTTGTGCGAGAGGGCTAAAATCTCCTGCACTATCTCCGTATTTTGTAGAGTATCCTACGTAGTCTTCAGAACCATTACAAGTATTTGCTACACGAGCACCATTTGGTAAATTTTGCCCTACTGCATAGAGAGTTGCCATCCGGAGACGAGGCGGGGTATTAATGGCAGCATCTTTAGATAAATCGGTTCTCCCCGTTACAGCATCATACCCCTTAGCCTGAACGATAGCATGAGTTAGCGCCTCATAGGCAGCACCAATATTGACCGTCATGTGCGGAATTCCTAAATGATTTACCACTGTCTGAGCATCATCAATATCCGATTGCACTCCATTTGGCATAAGAACACCAACTACGCGATCTGCACCGAGAGCTTCTTTGCAAAGAGCTGCCACGATAGTCGAGTCCTTACCACCTGAAATACCAACTACAGCACTACAGTTAGGACCATTTTTACCAAAATAATCTCGAATCCATTGAATGAGGGCATCCTTTGTAGCTTGTGGATTTTCTAACATAGGCCCTCCTACTTTTTCCGATAAATACGGTTCAATAAATCCATCTTCAATTGATAGTAGCTAGGACTCATATCAAGGTAGTGACGATGTGGATTTTCAAAGCGTTGCTCTTCAGGCCAAATTTCATTAGCTAATTGATCTTGCACATATGCTCGAATTTCCTCTAGGGTTGGTAAGTTCACAACTAATTTACCATCCTTGATAATAAGCTGCTTCATCTCTTTAAAAGTACAATTTTCAAAATATAATTCACGCCAAGGTTGCTCAGGATCGATATAACGATATGGTTCCTCTGTATCAGGTACCTCTCTCAACAATGTTAATAGATCTGCAATCGCACGACCTTTATCATTATAAACACGATATACCTTTTTAAGACCTGGATTAGTAATTTTTTCTACACTTTCAGAAATCTTGATACGAGGTTCCCACATACCATCTTTCTCGATGCTAGCAATTTTATATACCGCACCAAATACGGGGTCACTCTTAGAGGTAATGAGGCGTTCCCCTACACCAAAAATATCAATAGGGCCACCTTGTATGAGCAAAGATGTGATTGTATACTCATCTAGACTATTAGATGCCATAATTTTACAATCTTCTAAGCCTGCATCATCTAGCATGCGCCGCGCTTTTTTCGCCAAATACGCAAGGTCACCAGAATCTAGGCGAATTCCTTTTAAGCGTTTCCCCATTGGCTCTAATACATCCTTTGCTACCTTAATAGCATTGGGCACGCCAGAGTTTAACACATCATAAGTATCAACTAGGAATACTGCATTATCTGGATACACTTCGGCATAGGCTTTGAAAGCATCGTATTCAGAACCATAGTACATAACCCAGCTATGTGCCATGGTCCCGCTGACAGGAATGCCAAATTGTTGCCCTGCTAAAACGGTTGCAGTGGACTGAACACCACCAATGTAAGCGGCTCTTGCACCATATACAGCAGCGTCTACATTATGTGCACGACGAGCACCAAAGTCAGCCACAATACGCCCATCCGCAGCGCGAACAATGCGATTAGCTTTTGTGGCGATAAGGGATTGATGGTTCATCATAGTAAGCACTGCAGTTTCTATGATTTGTGCATCTATGAGAGGCGCCACAATTGTAATTACAGGTTCATTAGGATAGATGATAGAACCTTCTGGGAAGGCATATACATCACCAGTGAAAGAGAAATCTTTTAGATATGCTAAAAATTCTTCACTAAAAATACCCTGACTCCGTAAATAAGAGATATCACTTTCATCAAAGTGTAAATTTAAAATGTACTCAACGATTTGTTCGAGACCACCAAAAATAGCAAAACCGCCCTTGTCTGGATTACGTCTAAAGAAAACATCAAATGCGACGCGATCCACATTTTTTAATTTTGTAAAGTAGCCATGTGCCATAGTCATCTCATAAAAATCCATAAGCATGCTAATATTGCGGCTTTCATGTTGCATTAGTTCACCAACCTTCTAAGATCTATAGAAATTTAGTTAATTGTTATTCGTTATTCGTATACCCTCATTATACAATATTATTCCTATATAGCTAGCACCTAGCATAAGCTATCCTAATAATCTTTATTGTGATATAACTATATATATACAACAATAATTTATATAGTTCGTATGTATGAAAGAAGCTAGTCTAGACTGTAAAACAAGCGACCATTACGCTATAATATTTTATTTTATATTGTTTTAAAAGCTTTCAATAATACATACATATCTATTTTACATGAGAATGAAAGGTACCATTATGGAAACAATCGTTCAAGCAAAACGCGTATTAGAAATTTTTAAAGAAATGAGCCAAATCCCTCGTGAGTCCGGCAATGAAAAAGGCATCAGCGATTACATCGTGAACTTTGCTAAAAATTTAGGTCTTGAAGTTCATCAAGACGAAATCTTTAATGTAGTTATCAAAAAAGCTGCATCTCCAGGTTATGAAAACCGTCCATCCATCATTTTACAAGGTCATATTGATATGGTTTGTGTTAAAGACCATGACTCTAACCACGACTTCTCTAAAGATCCAATTGCTAATATCATCGAAGGAGAATGGATGCACGCAGACCATACAACATTAGGTGCCGATAATGGCATGGGTGCTGCTATGATGCTTGCTCTCCTTGAAGATGAAAGCCAACAACATGGACCAATGCAATTATTATTCACTACCAACGAAGAAACTGGTATGGATGGTGCCTTTGCCATTAAAGAAGGTCAAGTAACTGGTGACTACTTACTCAACCTAGATACAGAAGTAGAACATGACTTCACCGTTAGCTGTGCTGGCGGCTGCCACGTACATGTAAAAATTCCATTGTTACGCGAAAACAATTTACCAGGCTATGATGCGGGCTTATCCATTACAGTAACTGGCCTTAAAGGGGGGCACTCCGGCATCGAAATCAACGAGCAACGAGCTAATGCAAACCAAGTACTAACCCGTGTACTCTATGATATTCAACAACAATATCCTATTAGCTTAGCGTCTTTCGAAGGTGGCGTTAAACATAATGCAATCCCGTCTAAGGCAGTAGCTGTACTATCCGTACGCTCTGAAGATGTGGCAGCCATTAAAACATTGCTCGCATACCAAGAAAAACAATACCAACACGAATATAGCGTACAGGATCCAGGCCTTACATTTGTAGTTGAAGATGTTCCTACTCCTGAAATAGTATATGCAGAAGACACAACAGAAGCACTTATTACATATATCTATCTTGCACAAGATGGGGTTCATTCTGTAAGTAAGTCTATCCCAAACCTTGTAGAAACATCTAATAATATTGCTATCGTACGTGAAAATCAACATACCATTGAAATACTCATTTCTATTCGTAGTTCCAATAGCAATAGTCTTGAATTCTTAACGAAAAAAATGATGCTTCTTGCAAAAGCACTTGGCGTAGCTGCAGAGCGTACAGGTGGATATCCAGCATGGGAATACGACAAAGGCTCAAAATTGGAAGAACAAGCGATTTCCTTGCATAACGAAATGTTCGATACACCAGCTAATGTAAATGCTATTCACGCAGGTCTCGAATGTGGTTTGTTAAAAGGCGTATTGCCAAATACACAAATGATTAGCTTTGGGCCTACTATCGTAAGTCCTCATACACCATCAGAACGCGTTCATTTACCTTCTGTTGAAAATGTATATGTGTACCTCAAAGCATTATTAGCAAAATTACAATAAAATAAATAATTACTATATTTTTGATGTATAATTTGTTATACTATAAGCAAATAACACATCAAGTTACGAGACCCATGTAATAGTGACTCTCCAACCCTCCTACAAGTAATTCAGCCATCTCTCCAACTGAATTATCTTGTAGGAGGGATTTTTTTCATAAAAATTTTTCAACTACATAAATAAATATTTATTCATACAGGAGTATTCTTTCATATATGAACAACATGGAATGCATCGTTTTATTTATAAATAATTATGAATATCAACTACATGTGCCAGTATACTCATATATAGTATATAATCTATAAATTTCAGAGAAGGCTGTTAAACTCTGATAAACTTGCTAGTTTCCATATACCCCATAGAGTATTTTCTGTGTTATCCTATAGGTGTATACTGTGTTTACATTACGCAGGAGGTATATATGATTCCAATAGTTATCATATCCGGATTTCTAGGTTCTGGAAAAACAACATTCTTACAACATATACTAAAAGAACATACATCGAAAGATAAAATTCTTATTATAGAAAACGATTTTGGTGAAACTAGCCTCGATGCTGCTAATCTTGCAAAAACAGGGGCCACAGTCCGTGAAGTAACATCTGGCTGTATTTGCTGTAGCTTACAAGGAAATTTCCAACAAGCACTACTTGATATTCTGCAAAATTACAAAATCGATATGATCTACATCGAGCCATCAGGTGTTAGCAAGCTCAGTGAAATCATCCATACTTGTAACGACGAGGACATTGCAAAATCTGCTTACATTCACGCATCAATAACGACTGTCGATGCTATGCAAGCACCAATGTTTATCAAAAATTTTGGTCTTTTCTTCAAGGATCAAATCACTCATAGTGATGCGATTTTTTTGAGCCATACAGAAGATATTCAACAGACAAGCATTACAAAACGTATGATTCGCGACCTCGCGCCACATACACCAATTCATGAAGAAGCATGGGATACCATTGGTTTGCGTGATTACATCAAGCGCCTGTATCATTGTCATGATGATCACTGCTTACACGATGAACATTTATTTATGAGTCATACCTTTAAGGATTTGCGCACCCTTAGTCTTGCACAATGGAAAACCATTTTAGAAGGCATGCCTGATACAGTGCTTCGTGCCAAAGGGATTGTACCAACCACGGAAGGTCCTCACGAACTCCAATACGGCACTCATTACTGTTCGCTTTCACCTAGTGAAACTAATGACTATAGTTTAGTCGTTATCGGCACAGATTTTAATGTACCAATGGTACATAACGAAGTGTGTCAATCATGATACCAGTTTATATCGTTACAGGGTTTATTGGATCCGGTAAAAGCACGTTCATAAACGAACAATTACAATACCGTAAAAAGCTAGGCGGTACCGCAATAATCAGCGCCGAAGAAGGCAGTGAACCTCTCATCAAAGAGCCCTTACAACTCAATGCGGATGAACTCAGTGCCATTGTTCCTAGCGATATCAAGTCTTACGAATTGATAGCCTGTAAAATCGGGGATTATTTAAAACGACTACAGCCAAAAGAGCTATGGATTGAGTGGAATGGCATGGTAAGCTTTCATCAACTAGAAGCCTTACTATATAGCGATATATTAAGCCACCTATTACAAGTAGAAAAGGTATTGTATATTTGTACCGATCAATTTGTCTCAACCATACTCCCTGGTTTAGGTAATGATGTAATGAGTCAATTGTATAGTGCAGATTGTATTATCACAGAATCCAATACACATCACGCTTTACTACGTACCTACAACGGAGAGGCTAAAATTATAACAGCTCCTACACCAGAAAAAGTAGAACAACTGTGCCGGAATTCCACATGGGGACTCATTCCTAATCTATTAGTTATTGGTATTACAACCTATATACTGTTGGTCACAGCTTTTCGCCATGACATCCCCTATTCCATTCACCAATGCTTCGCCATAATCACGGGCCTCATCATCGAGGCCATTCCATTCCTTTTATTAGGCACGGTAGGCTCAACGATTATTCGCTATTTCGTACCACAACGAGTATTACTAAAACTGTTAGGTGACCATTCTTTGAAAAGCTATGGGGCTGCTATGGTCAGTGGCTTTGCCTTGCCAATTTGTGACTGTGCCATCATCCCCTTATTCAAGGCGCTAATAGATCGAGGCATCCCTTTATCAGTAGCTCTTTTATTTATGCTCGCTAGCCCGATTATCAACCCTATCACCATTCTTTCTACATGGTATGCGTTTCCTGACAATCCCATGCTCTCCGTATGGCGTATCGTTTTAGGACTAGGTGTTGCCTTGTTAGTAGCCCTATCGTTCCGATTTTGGCCTCCAGCCACATCTATTTTGAAAGCAAGAACACCACAGAATCTTAGCTACGAAGAAATCGTTTTAGAAACAACTAAAACTAAACATATCGATAAAAAAAGATTGTTAGTCCATATGGAACGAGAGTTTTCTCAACTCTTATTCTATTTTTCCATGGCGGCAACTGTACTATCTATAGTTCAAGTGTATGGCAAGCCTTGGCTTCTCAACGCAGGATTAACCTTGCCAGAATTTACAGCCATTCCAATTTTGCTGATGTTAGCATTCTTCTTTTCAATCTGCTCTACATCAGATGCCATCATCGGTAAATCCTTGAGCACCTTATTTCCTATTAGTTCCGTAATGGGCTTTCTCATCTTAGGTCCGATGTTAGATATCAAAAACGTATATATATTAAAACAATATATGCCTACCTCATTTATCATACGATTAAGTATAACGATTGCCGTTATGTCCTATATAGCAGCATTAGTATTCAAATTCTTTCTTAGCTAATTTACAAATTTTTATAATCATTATCTCAGTTCTTAATTAATTAAAAGGAGATGATTTCATGACATTAGGACTGAAAGATCGCTTTTCTATCGTGAAAGGTCTATTGTATCTCATCTTAGGTATCTGTTGTATTTACCTCATTGTGACAGGTCGTTATTTGAACTATATTGCACCTCGTTATGAACTTTTACTAGGTATTAGTGGCGTTGCCCTTATTTTAGGCGGTTTAGCGACGATTATTTGGGCTCCGTCAAAATACTACAAACATAACTGGAAATCTATCGTTCCGATTATTATTCCTATTATGTTGCTCATCGTTCCTCCTGTTCTTGTACCATCAACAGGCGTTCATGGTGCCGCTCGTGTAAACGATGATACTAACAATTTTGACTTTACAAACGATGCTATTGGAGAGGTTGTCACCGTTAACAGTGAAAGTAAAGAGCCAGGAATTTCCAAGGACAAAAAAGAAATCGTTTTGAACTCAGACAATTTCTATCAAACCATTGTAAAAGTTGGATCTAATGCGGATCAATATAAAGACTACACAGTTTATATGACAGGCTATGTGAACCGCGAAGATAATACATTAAAATCTAACGAATTTACTATTTCTCGTATGGCTATGGCTTGTTGTATTGCTGACGTTGCCCCTATTGGCATGACAGCCTATAAAACAGATGGTGATAGCTTACAAAATGAACAATGGGTATCGATTGAAGGAAAGGTTTCTACGCGAGACTTCCACGGTCGTAAACAACCATATGTAGAGATTACAAAAATCAAATCTGCAGAACCTATATTAGGCTATGTATACCCTTAAGAATTACATAAAAAACGAGGCTTAACGCCTCGTTTTTAATAGGAATGATTCTGTTAAATAAAATAACCTATATTTTATAATTCAATGTCTATATGAATCTACAACAAATTGATGCCTTATAATAATTATAATAATTATTATACTTATTCTAGTTATTCTAATTATAATAGTTATTAAAACGTTCTATTAGTGCTGTAATTCTTTAATAATTCTCTTGCCAAGAGATGCTGCTACAGCGCACAAGAAAATGTCTGGGCCAACTGGGATTAGGAAGCAAGTAATAATGACAGCTTCCACACCAATCGGCTTACCTAAATACAGATTCATAATAAAGTATAGGTACACCATGCCAAGACCATATACAATAAATAGATTTAATATGGATCCGGCTAGCAAACGTTTGAACGATAGTGTATCCATTGTCTCTGCAATGCGTCCTACTGCATACGCACCAACCATAAAGCCAATTAAATAACCAAAGGTAGGTTGCAAAATATAACTAGGACCTCCACCAGATGTAAAAATAGGAACCCCAACAAGGCCTAGTACAATATAAATGCCAACACTAGCGGCACCTAAACGACTACCTAAAACAATGCCCGCTAATGTAGTAAATAAGATTTGCAATGTAAACGGACAATTCGGTAATGGGACCCGTATGAAAGCACCAACCGCGATTAGCGCCACAAAGAGTGCTGTCATCGTTAACTGACGGGTGGTAATGCGAGTTTGTTTTGATACAGTAGAGCTCATGGTATACCTCCATTCATAACAGACCTAAGCAGGAATTTGTGCTATCAATGGAGAATAAAAGTCCAAGATAACACGGAAACAAACTACTAACTATCTAAATTAAAGCACTTGTATTTTTAATTGTCAACTATAATGGTTGACTTTTAGTTTACTATATAGTCTAATACTATATATACTATGTTTTTAGTACTTTTTAATTTTGACTATAGCTAATAGTTATTATCAATAGTTCATAATAACTAAAAGATATACTCATCTTCATACAAAAACCATCTAATTTCACCTTATTTTCATACAACAAGATTAAATTATACATAAGTAGATTGAGTAAAATCTACTTTCACAAAATCGTAACTAAACGAAAATTATAATTTGGTATCAGGAGGCATTGCTTATGAAAAATGTTAAGAAAGTATCCAAAGTACTATGTGCATTTGGCGTTAGTACAGTATTATTAGCAGGTGTAGTTGGTGCAGCTAGCAACCATGGTTACAACAACCATAGCAACTGGAATGGTGTTGGTAGCGTTGCTCCATCCGCACAAGCTAACTATTCTGTTGACTATATGGGCGCTGTTACAGTATTCCAACAACAATTCCCTGGCGCTACTGTAAAATCTATTTCCTATGATGCAAAACATAATCCTTACTATGAAGTAGAAGGTTATTATGGCAACCGTGAAGTAGAGCTTAAAGTAGACGAAGCATCTGGTCAAATCGTTGGTAAAGAAGTAAAAGGTTACTCCAAAGCTTCTAAAACAATTAACGTTCAAAACATCATCATTCCTGAAGTAGCTGAAACAAAAGCTATGGAAAAAGTTGGTTCTGATTTCCAAACTATGGATTGGACTGTTGAACGTGAAAACGGCAGAGTTGTATATGAATTTGATATGACAACTGGCGGCGGTAAAAATGCTGAAGTTAAAGTAGACGCTACATCCGGCAAAGTTATTAGCGCTAAAGTTAAAAACACAAAATACTAAGATTTTCATTTCATCAAGTGAAACCCTATCCTAACCCACTTAGATGACACACTACACATATAACACACATACTATACACACTGTATCCTTTGGATACACTCTCTAACACACTCTCAGAGAGTCCGTAACACTAACCACGGACTCCCTAAATCCTATCTCACACAATAGGAAAACGGTCTGTGCTCACACACCACAGACCAAACGTTACACACACTATACTCCCTTAAAGACCTTGGATTATTAAATCCAAGGTCTTTTTATGCCCATTCTATCAAGGTTGTATTACACCTACACAACATTTCATTCTTATAAAGACAACACACACTAATAACAAAAAAGCCTCCTTGCGGGAGGCCTTTTGTATAAGTTTTATAGGTTTGATAGTTATGTGTTCTATTTCTTAAGCAAAGTTCAGCTTAAGGATGTCATTTGTAAGTTTTGAAGGTTTGATCTATAGTTTTCCAAACAAGAGGTACGAAAATTATGCTTTATCTAAAGCTTGTGCTAAGTCTTCGATGATATCATCGATATTTTCAAGGCCGATGGATACACGGATCATATCTGGTGTTACGCCAGCAGATTTTTGTTGTTCTTCGTTAAGTTGTGCATGTGTTGTGGATGCAGGATGGATAACAAGAGATTTAGCATCTGCTACGTTGGCAAGGTTGGAGAAGATTTCCAAGGAGTCAACAAGTTTAATACCTGCTTCTTTACCACCTTTTACACCGAATGTGAATACTGCACCAACACCTTTAGGGAAGTATTTATCAGCTAATGCTTTGTATTTGCTGTCTTCTAATTCTGGATAGCTTACCCATGCTACCTTAGGATGTTTGCTCAAGAAATCTACTACTTTACGAGCATTTTCTACGTGACGTTCTACGCGCAAGGACAATGTTTCAATACCTTGTAAGATTTGCCATGCTGCAAGTGGAGTAATGCATGCACCAGTATCACGAAGTAATTGAGCACGAATTTTTACAGTGAATGGGATTGGCAAATTACCAAATACTAATCCATTGTAGTGTTCGTCACCTTCGGAGAAGCCAGGGTATTTACCAGAACCTTTATAGTCGAATTTACCAGATTCTACAACTACGCCAGCCAATGTTGTACCGTGACCACCAAGGTATTTAGTAGCAGAGTGTACAACTACGTCAGCACCATGTTCTAATGGACGGAATAAGTATGGAGATGCAAATGTATTGTCTACAATCAAGATGATATTGTGTTTATGTGCAATATCAGCTATGGCTTGTACATCGATAAGATTAATACCAGGGTTACCAATAGATTCGATATAAACGGCTTTAGTCTTTTCATCGATAGCTGCTTCAAATTCTTCCAAATGATCGGGATTTACGAATTTAGTTTGAATCCCCAATCGAGGCAATGTAGCAGTAAACAAATTATAAGTACCACCGTACAATGTAGATGCTGATACGATATTATCACCAGCGTTAGCTACGTTCAAAATGGAATATGTAATTGCTGCAGAGCCAGATGCTACAGCTATACCGCCTGCGCCACCTTCAAGTTCTGCCACACGAGCATCCAATACATCGGTTGTAGGATTGCCAAGGCGAGAGTAAATACCACCAGGATTAGTCAATGCAAAACGGCCTGCTGCTTCTTCTGCATCTTTAAATACGAAAGATGTAGTTTGGTAAATAGGTACTGCACGAGAACCTGTTGGATCCACGGTATGACCAGCATGTAATTGTAATGTTTCAAATCTGTATTGTTTGCTCATTATAACAACTCCTTTATATTAACTGTGAATTGAGTTCATTCTTTATGCCTAGTATAGTACTATGTTTTAAAAAATATGTCTACTATTTTTTATATGGTCTTCTCCATAACTTTAAACTATGGTAAGCAAAGGACGATAAAAACTTTTACCAAAGACTCTAATGCGAACTAAATCATTTTATGAAAAATAAAAATCCCCTAATTACTTCCAAAGAACTAGTTCCCTTGAGAAATGTTAGAAGTAATTAGGGGTACATATTACTATCAATAGATTAGAAATAAGTACTTACATTTAGATGTAAGCGCCTAAATTTTTATCCCGTTCAAATTTCATTTTTTGGATTTGTTCAATGATGTACGGTGTTTCTTGGTATACATAGTAGTTCAACCAGTTTGTAAATAATAGTGTACTTACAGAGCGCCAGCGCACGATGGGACGTTGTTTTGGATCATTATCCGGGAAGTAGTTTTCAGGAACTGCAATATCCATACCTTTTTTGATATCCCGCACGTACTCACGGTTAAGTGTGTCCCAATCGTATTCGGCATGACCAAATACAAAGATATGCTTATTATCTAAACTACGAACGATAGCAGCACCTGTTGGTTCAGACCCAGCCAAAAGTTCCAAGTCACGATTTTCCTTAATTTGTTGCAAAGAAACTGTAGTGTGACGAGAATGTGGCATCCAAAACTTTTCATCAAATCCACGCATGAGCACTGGTCGATCATTATAAATATCGTGTTCATAAACACCGAATAATTTCTCATCCATAATAGATTTGTTAATACCAAAGTGATGATATAAACCAGCTTGAGCCCCCCAACAGATATAGAAGGTCGAATATACATGTTCTTCGCCCCAGTTCATGATTTCTACGAGTTCAGACCAATAGTCTACCTCTTCAAAAGGCATTAACTCAACAGGAGCACCGGTAATAATCATACCGTCAAAGAACTGGTCTTTTACCTCATCAAAAGTACGATAGAAAGTTTCTAAATATTGTTCATCTGTATTTTTAGCCTTACGAGATGCGGTATGCAACAATGTTAAATTAACTTGCAATGGGCTATTACTGAGAGCACGCAAAATTTGCGTCTCCGTCACTTCTTTAGTAGGCATCAAATTGACTAGCAAAATTTGCAAAGGTCGGATCTGTTGATTTTCCGCCCGCTCAGTATCCATAACGAAAATATTCTCTTGAGCTAATTTCGTTATGGCCGGTAAATTTTTTATTACTTTAATAGGCATAATGTCACCTCTACATATTCTACAATTTGATAACCTAATCTAATTAAAAGCCCTTAGCCTCATAGGCACGGCGCCAAGATTCGAGCCCTTCTTCTAATATTTTACGAGGACAAGCAACATTAATGCGTTCAAAGTCCTCCCCATCGATGCCAAACATAGAACCCGTATCGAGCCATAACTTGGCATCATTAACGATCCATTCATCTCGCTCTTTAGGGCTCAGCGGCAATTGAGAACAATCTAGCCACATGAGATATGTCCCTTCAGGCCGATACACATGGATTTTTGGCATATATTTTGCTATATAGTCGATGGTAAATTGAATATTGTCTTGAATATATTCTTTCAATTCATCAAGCCAAGGAGCCCCTACTTTGTAGGCCCCTTCACAGCCCACAATCCCCATCGTGTTCAATTGGCTATAACCAGCACGATCGATTTCTTTGATAAAACGGCGGCGTAAGGAATCATTAGGAATGAAAATATTACTTACTTGTAAGCCTGCAATGTTGAAGGTCTTACTAGGTGCTGTACATACAATACAGTGTTCTGCATAGCTTTCACCAAGAGCGGCAAAGACCTTATGCGTATGCCCTTTCCATACAAAATCTGCATGGATTTCATCGCTCACAATGAGCACATTATGTTTAATACAAATATCGCCGAGGCGTTTCAACTCGTCCTCAGTCCACACGCGTCCTACCGGATTATGGGGGTTACACAAGAGGAATAATGTAACATTTTCCTCAACGATAGCTCGCTCAATGCCTTCAAAGTCGATAGTATATCTCTCTTCGCCTTTGATGAGCGGCACATTGATAAGATGCCGATTGTTGTCATCAATAACCATGCTAAATGGGTAGTACACTGGTTGGTTGATGAGCACACCTTCACCCTCCTTGGTGAAAGCTCGCACCGCCATCGCCAAAGCAAATACAATCCCAGGCGTTTTAACAAGCCATTTTTGTTCTGGAATCCAGTTAAAACGAGTGCTAAACCAATTTTGTAACACATCAAAGTATTCGTCGTCGGACTCGGTATATCCGAACACACCATGGTTTACGCGGTCTAATAAAATTTGCTTCAATTCAGGGGGAATTTCAAAATCCATATCCGCTACCCAGAATGGCAACACATCCGCAGGTTTGCCTCGTTTTACAGCAAAATCATATTTTAAAGATTTCGTGTGCGTTCTATCTAAAATTTGATCAAAGTTATATTGTCCCATAGGAACTCCTTTATTTATTAAAAGCTTGTTCCAAGTCTGCAATCAAGTCTTCTGTATCTTCAATCCCTACAGATAAACGCAACAAACGACGTGTAATACCTTTACGTTCTGCATCTTCCGGTTTTAAATCTGGATGTGTTTGCGTTACAGGGTATGTCAACAAGGATTCTGTACCACCAAGACTTTCAGCGAATTGAATAAGCTCAATACCTTCTAATACTTGTTTAGCCGTTTCTTCGCTATCTACTTCGAAGGATAACATGCCGCCAAAGCCTGTTGTTTGAGCTTTATTGATTTCATAGCCCGGATGTTCAGGAAGTCCTGGGAACAATACTTTTGTTACCTTAGGTTGTGTCTTTAGCCATTCCGCAAGAGCAATGGCATTCTTTTGGTGTTGCTCCATGCGTAGAGCCAATGTTTTTACGCCGCGAATAACGAGCCAGCTATCCATAGCGGATAGGCATGCACCAACTGTTTTGTATGTTAAACGCAATTTTGCAGCGATTTCTTCATCTTTTACAATAGTAAAGCCAGAAATTACATCATGATGACCACCAATGAATTTGGTACCACTATGAACGACAATATCGGCACCCAAGGTCAATGGCTTTTGGAAATATGGACTTAGAAAAGTATTGTCGATGATTACTAGCGCATTACGTGCATGCGCCATTGCACAGAGTGCACGAATATCGGTAATCTCCATCATAGGATTTGTCGGTGTTTCAATATAAACAGCCTTTGTATTCGGTTTAAAAGCAGCTTTCACCGCATCAAGATCAGAGGTGCCTACATAAGTGAACTCAATGCCGTTCTGTTCATAAATATTTGTGAACATACGGATAGAACCACCATATAAATCATCACCTAAGATGATGTGATCTCCAGGAGAGAATAGGTGGAATACTGCGTCCACAGCTGCCATACCGGAGGAAAATGCCAATGCATCTGTACCTTCTTCAAGGCCAGCTATCAATTGTTCTAAGCGGTCACGTGTTGGATTAGACTCACGTGAATATTGGTAACCTGTTGTATCACCCAACTTTGGATGAGAGAACGTACTAGACATATAGATTGCAGGGGAAATCGCACCGGTATCATCCGGTTTACCACTGCCATGAACGCATTTTGTATTAAACTTCATTCCAATCAACTCCTCATATTTGTATACAATATGTTAATTATAAGAGTAGACAATGATTAAGGTCAACAAAAATGGGCACTCATACATCCTGAGTGCCCCTAAAAAGACATATCTATTTTGAATGGGTTGTCATAACTCTAAGTTAAGTTGACCTAATTTTTAGTGCGTTTAGTAATAAGTAATGCCAAAATAATCCCTAATGACGAAGTTACCAATTGCGGCCAACTAGATACGAAAAGCATGGTATTTACAATCTTTGGTGGAAATTGGAACAAGGAGAAAAACAAGGAATACCCGCCAAAGAGTACGCCGGCTTTTACCAAAGCCGCCACAATAATAAGTAAAAGCTTTGGCTTATGTTGTAACCAATGTGCCACAAATACATACGCTGTCGTGCCAAGAGCCGTAATCAAAATGAACGGCGGTAGCGGTAACATACCTTGTAAATGCGCTACTACCGGAGCGATCCAAGCGATAACGAGACCATTCTTCCAACCATAGCGCCACGTCGCTAAAACAAATGTAGCAGATGTAATGGAACCGATGAGGAACATACTCACTTGGTTTGGAATAAATGGAAACATAAGGCGCAAGCTTTGCGCCAATAAGGCAACGGCCAACAAGAGACCTGTGCCGGTAATAGATTTTGTAGACATAAGAACCTCCTACTATACGATATAGATTTTACAAGAGGTACCTACCTCACATTTAAAATTAAGCCTCTACAAAATATAGACGTGCTCGATCATATACCCAATTATAAATATAAGTATAACCTAATATGACTAATGTCATCGTTATATCTGTAGCAAAGGCCATCCAAAAGCTCATATGCATCATGTACATAATAATAGGCACTGTGGCAAGCATAAACAAACCTTCAAACAACACTGCATGAATTGTGCGGATTACAGGCCCTCGCGCTAATCGGTCACCTGGTACTAGTTTATCAAATATCCAGTTAAACACAAAATTCCAAACCATCGCCAACAAGGAAAAAATAATCATCAAGACCAAAGGCTGCCCCTCATGCGGAACAAACTGCATCACCAAACAGCCAATCAAAACACAGCCTAGCTCATATAAAATCGACTGTACAACACGCTCTGTAGCAGACATAATAATAAACTACCTCCATCAGAAAACTCAAAAAAAGATATTTACTATCATATCAATATTATATTTATTTTCTTAGATTTGTCGAATATTGCCATTTTAAGATAAAAAAACGCCATATGTCTGTCCAGCGACTTGCCCACTCGAAGTGAGCATTGCCATTTCAGGATAAAAGAAGCCGCCATATGTCTGTCCAGCGACTTGCCCGCCCGAAGTGAGTTATACCATTTTCGGATATAAGGAAAGCCCCTCGTAGTGTTCTGTAAGCTCGACTTGCTACTCCCGAAGTGAGTATTGCCATTTTGAGATAGAAGAAGCCGCCATATGTCTGTCCAGCGACTTGCAGCGAATGGAGCGCAGAGAGACATATGGCGGCGGAAAGCTATCCTAAAAGTGGCATTACGAACTGAATCCATGGAATACCCACCACAATGAATATAGCAAGGTAGATAATCCCAAAGATAGCGCCCAATTTCCAGAATTCAGGGCCTTTGTTGTAGCCACTAGCAAACCAGATTGGGCTGTGACCAGTACCATACGGTGTGAGGATACCCATAATACCCATTGGTACTAAAAGAATTAACATAACTTGAGCTGGATCAACACCAGGAATTTGAAGAATTAGAGTAGCAAACAAGCCTACCATAGCTGTTACATAAGCAGTGCCAGAAGCAAAGAAGTAACGAAGTAAGCAAAATGCTAATAACAAGCCAAGAACTGCCATTGTAGGATCTAAAGAAACCAAAGAATCACCAGCAGATTTAGCAAGCCAGTCTAAGAAACCTACATTTTTAAGGCCAGAAGCCATAGGTACGAGTGTAGCAAACCAAGTCAAAACATTCCATGCTGGTTTGTTAGCAAGGAAGTCTTGCCATGTCATAATCTTAGTGAAAATCATCAAGATAATAACAATCAAAGCTGTTGTTGTAGGGTTTACTTTGAATGTAGAAGCACCAATCCACAACACAAGAGCCAACACGGAAATCAAGGCCATGAAAATTTCACTGCGTGTCATGGAACCTAATTTCTTATATTCATCCCTTGCCCATGCTGCAATTTCAGGGGACCCTTTTACCTCCGGTTTACAGAATACATAGGTCAATAATGGTGTGATGATAAATAGTATAATACCCACTGGCAAGAATGCTAGGAACCATGTGCCCCAGTTGGCAGCTACGATACCCGACTTTGCAGACAATTCAAGAGCCAATGGATTTGGCGCCGCACCAGTCAAGAAAATAGAGCTAGATACACAAGTTGTTGCCAATGCTACCCAGTTCAAATAGGAACCAATTTTACGAGGATTCTTATCGGGGTAAGAATCGAACATCGGACAAATACTAGATACAATTGGATAAATCGTACCACCAGAACGAGCCGCATTACTTGGAATAAATGGAGCCAACACAAGGTCAGTAATAGCAATAGCATACCCAAGGCCTAAAGAGGACTTTCCAAGCTTGGCTACGAGGAACAATGCAATACGTCGACCAAGACCAGAATTTTCATAACCGATACCGATCATAAATGCTGCGAATATCAACCACACGATAGCATTAGAGAAACCGCTAAGTCCCCAGCTGATAGCTTGGGCATCCGTAATAGCCTTTGCTACACCAGTTGCTTTGTCTATAATAGGTGCTGGACCAACCTTAAATAACATAGATACGGTAACAGCAATGATACCGATGAAAGCTGGTGGCATTGGTTCTAAAATCAACCCCACCACAAGGCCTGCAAAAATACTTACATAAATCCAAGAATTTGCGCTAAGACCTTCAGGAGCACCGATGAGCCATACAAGAATAGCTACTACAAGCGGTGCAAATAATTTCCAATTCAACTTCATTAAGAACACTCCTTACTAAAAATAAAACTGCAAAATTGCTAATACAGTATAGCAGAATTTTTTTAGTGAGAATATAATATTCGTCATAATACTTATTGATTAATACTAAACTTTTAGTAATAGTTTTTACTAGATATTTTTGGTTTTATACAATATAATATAAACATCGAAAATCACTAATATATCGAAAGATATGTCGAAAGGATTGAAATGAAGTTAATTTCTAGTTATATAAAACCTTTATGGTTCTCTATTATCATTGTGTCACTTCTTTCGTTACTCAATGTAGCAGGCACTTTATATATACCAACCTTAACAGCTACCATCATCAATAACGGTGTCCTCCATGGTGATTTAGAGATGATTACTAACTCTAGTGCAACGATGCTTATCGTTGCACTATTAACAGTATCGTCTGCTATCCTAGGTGTTGCTATGAGCGCTCATATTTCAGCCTCTATAGGCAAAGTATTGCGCGACAATTTGGTGAAAGCTATACAAGCCTTTTCACTACGCGACTTTACACACTTTGGTACAGGCACCATACTCATGCGAACCAGCCGAGACGTTGAGAAAATTCAATCAGTTCTAGGAGAAGGTTTAAATATGATTCTCCCTATGCCTCTCATGATATGTATTGGTCTAGGACTAACCTTCTATAAGAGCTGGCAACTAGGTCTCGTCATCCTTGCTGTTATGGCATTCATGATACTGACCATAATTTTTATTGAAAGTCGCGCCTTACCTATTATTAAAGCGTTACAACTAAAACTAGATACTATTACCGATATGGTACGTGATCATATTGTGGGCATGCCTGTTATACGAGCTTTCAATAGAAGATATTACGAAAATACTAAAGAAATAGAAATTTTTACAGAAACAGCTCAACTAAATAAAAGATTACGCCAAACCTTTGCTATTGGTTTACCGACTATATTAATTCTCTTTAACATGAGTACCGTTGCTATCCTTTGGCTCGGAGGCTATAACGTAAGCATAGGATCCCTACAAATAGGTGACATTATGGCCGTTATTGAATACGCTAACCTTATCCTCTTAAGTATGCTCATGGCTATTTTCGTCATCATAGATATACCCGAAGCTATCGTATGTTACACCCGCATTCAAGAGTTATTGGAACACGAAAACTCAGATACATTTCCTGAACCATATAATAAAAATACAAATTTAAACACCCATTATATAGTTGGCCAAGAAGATAGCAGAAAATTTGTAGATTTGGCATCGGCATCGGCATCGGCATCGGCATCGGCATCGGCATCGGCATCGGCATCGGCAAACGATGATACTCCACTTCTGGAATTTCGCAATGTTACGTTCCGTTACGATAATGCAGAATCGCCGGCTTTAGAAAATATTTCCTTTACCGTTCATCACGGTGAAACATTGGCTATTATGGGTGATATTGGTTCTGGTAAAAGTACGATTACAAACCTAATCCCTCGCCTATTCTCCATTGAGTCTGGAGACATTCTCTTCAAAGGCAAATCCATCTATGAATGGAATGTAGATGACTTACGCTCACGCATCGGTTATGTCCCACAAAAAGCCTACTTATTTACAGGGACTGTAGAAATGAACATCCGTTACGGTGCTGCACCAAGCCAAGATATTTCAGTTCAAGATATAGAAAATGCATGCCGATTATCTAAGGCGGATGAATTTATTAGTCGCCTTGAAGGTGGTTACCAATATATCGTCTCCCAAGGTGGTACTAATCTATCTGGAGGTCAACGCCAACGTCTTGCCATGGCTAGAGCGCTCGTGCGCAAACCTGATTTATTTATATTCGATGATAGTTTCTCTGCTCTCGACGGCACCACAGAGCGTGCCGTTCGCACCGTATTACATGAGGAATTGCAAAAGGACAATCGCCCCGCTCTCATCTCTGTAGAGCAAAAGGTAAGTGCTGCAAAAAAAGCAGACCACATCTTAATCATCAACAGAGGTCAAGTGGCAGGGTATGGCACTCATGATGAGTTAGCTGAAAACTCTACCGTATATAAACAAATTTTAGCATCTCAGGAGGTGACAGCATGAACCCATTACGTCGTTTCCTGATCGATTCTAAAAGCCAATGGGGTTGGCTAGCACTACTCATCTTAGTCCTTATCACAGCAGCTATGTTTGAGGTATCAGCTCCAGTATTACTTGGCAAGGTCGTAGATGCTATTATTAGCGGATTACAAACAAACCAAAACATTAATACCATATTCGCCTCTATTGATACAATCATCCTCTGGCTTATCGCCATCTATGGAGGTCATGCTTTATTCACATACTTCGGCGAATACATGATGGCCTCCATTGGATCAAAAACAGTACTCGCCTTGCGTACACGCATGAGTACTCACTTATACTCATTGCCTATCGAATACTTTCACGATCACCAACGTGGTGATCTTCTAAGCCGTCTAACCTCTGATTTGGATGCCGTTGCTGAAACGATAGGTGAAGGTGTGCCCGGTCTCGTGTCCGCCATTATCGGAATCATCGGCGCCACTGCAATGATGCTCTGGATCAGTCCGATTTTGGGAACATCCATTATCGTCATCATACTGATTGGTATCGTATGCTTAACGTGGCTATCTAAACGAGCCCGCCGCGTGTATCTTAGAAATCAGAATGCATTAGGCGCTTTCAACAGTGGCATAGAAGAAATCGTTGTAGGCAAGCCAATTATTCAAACCTTTGGTCTAGAAGAGACTACAACTCGCCAAGTAAATATACTGAATGACAATCTATTTAAAAGTATGCGAAGTGCTGCTTTCACCAGTCAGCTTGTAGAGCCTCTCGTAAAATTTTTAAATCAATTTACCTATTGCCTCGTCGCTATTCAAGGCGGTCTTATGGTATTACGTGGGTCCATTTCCATTGGGGATATTCAGGCATTCTTCCTCTATGTAGGTCAGGTATCCGATCCCCTATCTCGTAGTTCCTATATTATGACAAAATTCCAAGAAACCGCTGCGGCCTTAGGCCGTATTTACGAGGTAATTAATGCCCCATCTGAAATTGATGATGGAAAATTGACATTATCCAACAGCTCATCAAAAACTGATAGAGACGCTATTAGTACTAACACATCTATGACGGCCAATCAACCAAGTAATCAAGCTCATATGGGGACAATTGATTTTGAACATGTTGATTTTGGTTATACACCGTCCAATGTGTTTATGAAGAATATTAATATTCACATTCCAGCTGGCTCTATGGTAGCCATCGTAGGTCCTACCGGAGCTGGCAAATCTACATTAGTGAATCTCATCATGCGCTTCTATGACATTAAAAATGGTCGCATCACTATTGACGGTGTAGATATTCGGGATTTGTCTCGTGAAAGCTTACATAATACGGTAGGAATGGTATTGCAAGACGCTTGGATTTTCACGGGTACTATCGCCGATAACATTGGCTACGGCAAGCCAAATGCTACACGTGAAGAAATCGAGTATGTCGCAAGGCTTGCCATGGCAGATCACTTTATCCGTACATTACCCAATGGATATGATACGATGCTTAACCGAGGTGGTGATGATCTCTCCCAAGGTCAACGCCAATTAATTACCATCGCTCGGGCTTTCTTAGCCGATCCTAGCATTCTCATCCTTGACGAAGCAACGGCTAACGTAGATACCCGAACCGAAGTAGAGGTTCAAAAAGCGATGAACACTCTTCTCAAAGGTCGAACTAGTATCGTTATCGCCCATCGCTTGTCTACAATAAAAAATGCGGACTTCCTACTAGTGGTAGAAAACGGCACCATTGTAGAACAAGGGACACATGATGAACTCATGACACTTAACGGATACTATAAGAAACTATATGAAAACTATGCTGTAGGAATGACGGTATAGAATAATAATTTTAACAATCTTACGCATGGAAATCTCCTGAGATCATTCCGTAAACGGCAAAATAACCGCTGATAAGTTACTACTTGTCAGCGGTTATTTTATTTGTGCACATATATAGTACGTTTTTCTATTAATTATTCACCTTTTGGTACAAACCATAAACCGTTATTATTTTTTTCCATGTAATCCTTAAATTCTTGAGAATGATAAGCTGCTACAATGTCTTTTGCCCATTGAGCCTCTTTGTTTTTCTCGTTTACTACAAGTTGTAATAACCATTGTGGCAATACATCTTCATTTGCCAATGCAGATTTAGGATCAATTTTTGCATTATAAATAATAGCTCCTGTAATAACAATATAATCAAAATCAGTACGTACAGAAGGAATTGTAAGGGACTTCATTTCTGTAAATTTAAGATGTTTAGGATTTTCAATAATATCTGCTTGTGTGACTGTCGCTAAGTCTTTATTAGGATCAAGTTTAATCCAACCGATTTTTTGCAACAACGCATAGGCACGAGCCATGTTAGACGCATCATTAGGAACTGCAATAGTATCGCCATCAGCTACTTGATCTAAAGATGTCTTAGAACCACTAAAGATACCAGCTGGCACTGTTGGAATTGGGGTCAATGCTACAAGATGACCATTTTGTTTTTCGTTGAAGTTTTTCATGTATGCTGTATGTTGTTCAACATTAAAATCAACTTCACCATCACTCAATACTTGGTCTGCTTGTACCAAGTCAGACATATCTACACCTTTGAAGGTATAGCCTTGTTTTTCTAAAATTGGTTTTACACCTTTTTCAAACAATTCAGAATAAGGGCCTTGAGATTTACTATAGGTTAATTCTTTTTTAGCACCATTATCGCTATTATTAGAGCCGCAACCTGCGATAAAAGCTACGCTAAATACTAATGCCATACCAAGGGCAAGGAATTTTTTAAATTTCATAGTACATTCTCCTATACTTTCACAATCCATATAACTAAAATCTATTTCATCAAATTAGGAACGACGCGCACGACGTGCAAAGTAGTTACCTATTGTTTGAATAATTTGAACAAAAATAATTAAAATAACAACGGTAAATAGCATCAATGGGAAGTTCAACCGTTCATAACCATAGGTAAGAGCCAAGTCACCTACACCACCTGCACCAATGGCACCAGCCATAGCAGTAGCACCGATAAGACCTATAGTACCTGTTGTAATGGATAAGATAAGCGATCCCTTTGCCTCTGGTAAAAGGAAATGCCAAATCACCTCAAAATGAGAGGCCCCCATAGACTGTGCAGCCTCAATAATGCCTTTATTGACCTCTAAAATAGAGTTTTCAAAGAGTCGAGCAAGATAAGGCGCAATGAATATAACAAGCGGTACAATAGCCGCCGTTGTGCCCACACGAGTACCAACAATCATCTTAGTCAACGGTAAGATAAACACCATCAAGATGATAAATGGTACGGAACGCACGATATTAACAATTGTATTTGTAATGGTATAAACAACACTATTTTTAACAATCCCATTAGGATTTGTTACCACCAGTGTAACTGCAATAATTAACCCTAGTATTGTACCAATGAATAGAGATAGGAACACCATATATAATGTTTGTTCTGCAGCTAGTAATAACTGCGAACCGGGAACGCCAAGTTCTTGCATAAAGAAATCCATTATAGTGCCACCTCCTGCCATTCAATGCCTTGTGTCACAAGATACTCTTTTACCTTGCCCACTTCAAGATCATCACCAATGAACTGAACGATGAAAATTCCAAGTACCGTATGCTCTAACTCTGTTACCGTAGCAAACAACACACTCGTTTCTAAATCAAAAGTTTTATTAATATGATATAGCACATTATCAGTTGTATTATTTCCTAAGAAGTGCATTTTAAGTATTGTGTAAGGCCTTTTATCACAAGCCAAGGTATGTTTAACTGTAGATGGGATTTCATCAGGAATAACAGTCCTAACAAATCGTTTTGTTGTTTCATGCTTAGGTTTACTAAACACCTCAAGTACAGAACCTCTCTCGATAAGCTTCCCATGTTCCATAACTACAACGCGATTACATATCTTTTGGATTACATCTATCTCATGAGTTACGATAACGACTGTTACCCCTAGTTCACGATTAACGCGTTCTAATAATTGAAGAATAGACTCTGTTGTATCTGGATCAAGAGCACTTGTTGCTTCATCGCAAAGCAGAATTGATGGATCTGTAGCCAACGCACGAGCAATACCAACGCGCTGCTTTTGACCACCAGATAATTCTCCTGGATAGGCATTTGCTTTATCACCTAAATCAACAAAGTCTAACAAGGTTTTAACCTTATTATCAATCTCTGATTTAGGAACTTTATTTAGAATTAATGGAATCGCCACATTATCATACACAGATTTAGCATTCAATAAATTGAACTGTTGAAACACCATGCCGATGCGCTTACGAACCTTTCTGAGCTCGTTAAAACTTAAACCATTGATATTCACACCATCTATTTCAACATGACCAGAGGTAGGTACCTCTAAAGCATTAATCATGCGTAACAGTGTAGATTTACCGGCTCCACTAAAGCCAATAATGCCAAATATGTCGCCTTTTTCTATGGTAAAGTTTACATCAGATAATGCAGTAACCTTTTGCTTATTAACATCAAACTCTTTCGTTACATTTCGTATAGCAATCACTGTACCACCTCTTTTCCTACAATTCAGTAGGAATTAATTTTAAATTTAAAACATATCTATAAGGTATGATTTAATTATGTACTTAGATTACTACAATTTATAAGGACTGTCAAACCAAAAAAGAACCTCACCAGTTAAAAGGTTGAGGTTCTTTTATTATATAGCTCTTATCTTATAAGGGTTCACATCCCTATTTATCTAATTTTATTTTTTTACATCAAGCTGAACCAATTCAAACACTAACAAAAATAAATTATCTATATCGATTAAAGAGATATAGGGATCCTAAAATGACAGGCGCCCCTATATAGAGACCCATATTAGGTATTTCCCCCAATAAGAAGGCTGCTACAATAGCTGCCACTATAGGCGAGATATACATAAAATTAGTTACATCAGAAACCTTTTCAGCATGTTCCAAGGCATAGCTCCAGAATACAAAGCCTAACGCACTAGATAGGAATGCTAAATAGGCCATAGCAAATTTTGCACTAATCGGTGCCACCACAATCAATTCAATAGCATGTTCCGCAAAGGGCAATGCCATAATAGCCCCCGTAAACATAGACCACATAGCAATGGTAATAGGCTTATGTCCCTTTAAACTAAGTCCACGATTTAGAATATTATACACTGCAAAGAGTATCATCCCTAACAAAGTCCACAAGGCTCCTACAGGAATAGTAAGGGCGGAATTCCATAGAATAATTATGGCTACACCTATAAATGCAGTTATGGTAAATAGCCATCCTATAGGTCGTATTGTATCCTTATAAATAATCGTGGCCATCAGTGCTGTCGTCATCGGAGTCAAGGCCATAATAATACTGGATGTGGCCGCTGGAATTGTGCGCAAGCCTTCATTAAATACAACTTGGTAAAGAAAATTCCCTGTAGCACCTAACAGAATATATAGTCCCCACTCACGCCATGTTGTCGGTATATGTAGTCCTTTTACAACACCGATTACCAGCATAAGTAAAGCGCCACCCATGACCCTTGCCACAGACAATGTCAATGAATCTACTGACTGTAATGCTATTTTACTGAAAGGAAATGCAGTAGCCCACACCGCAATAGTAGCAGAAGCACCTAAAAGTGCTTTCTTTCGATTTGTCATTAACATCCACCTTTCAACAATATTCGCCTATACAATCTCATAATCCACGTTGATTAACGTATATTCTATCCAAATTATTTCTATCTTGATTCTTGATTCATTATACCAAGATCATGTTATCTACATGTTTTATAGCTTAATAACACTATCTAATAGTACCATAATATACCCCTAACACTACAATTAAATCATACTTTTTACTCCTATAAAGGGGAAGATTTCTTCCTTATGGGACCTACAAAATGTGTAACAAAGTCGTTGGAACAAGTAATAACGCTTTATGAAAACTATGTAGCAGATATGTCTATGTAGTTAATACAACTATTCACTTCACTTGACTATTGTAAGTTCACTATTGATTCCATTAATTTCAATTTGATTTTCTGATTCAGACACAGAAAAATCGTCTACAAGATTTCCACGATCTTCAAAGAGCAATTTAGTGCGAATACCTTTTTTCACCGCTTTGAAAGCATATTCATGAGGGACATGCAGACGAGATTTCGCCGATATCTGATTCACATCAATTCGCCCCGTATAATCCGCTACATATATCTCCATTGGAGAGTTATTATCCAGCTCTATATGACTGTTACCGCCGGCAATATAAATTTCTTTAGCCTCTCCATCTAGCTCAAACTTTTCACTAATAATATCAAACAGCTCTAGCTTTTCACAATGGGTCGCTAGCTCCGTATCTCCCATATATTTTTCAGGCAAATTTATAAAAATCGACAAATGTTCTTTTACGAGCTCTTCAGATAAGGATTTGGAACGATTGACATCCACATCGATACGCCTTTTGATATCATCGATTTTTACTTTCACCAGTTCCGTCAAATTTTCAATAGTATCACTGACCAGTTGAACCTTTATCTTCTCACCCTCTCCAGCTCTCATTTTTACGTGATTAACAGAACCCAGTTTAATGTCGAAATGTTTTATCTCATCGATATCGTATTCTACGATACTTTCATAAGGATATCGAGGTTTAACCGCTTCTTCTGAAAGCAATTCATCCACAGAGACATTGAATACACCTGAAAGGGCCTTTAAATTTGAAATATCCGGCATTCCATTGCCCGATTCCCACTTTGTTATGGCCTGTCTCGACACATTAAGTGTTTCTGCTAATTTCCCCTGAGATAATCCAGATTGTTTTCTATACTCCCGTAATTTTTCATTAAAATCCATAATGTGACCTCCTATTTTAGGCAATATCAGTTACTCTTCAACAAGAGCTGCTCAGAGTATAGTATATGATGTCAGTGAAGAAAAGAAACGCTTGTTTTCCTGGCTGGCAACGTTCCGTAGCATTCCAATATGCGTGCATTTATAAAGACTTACAGGCTGATTCTGTACAAGATATAAACGGCCTTCGAACAATACACAAATATAAACTATCCGATCATACTATTGAATAATCCGCCTTCATCCTCTTTAATGAAATTTTTATTTTCTTTATTAATATTGATATGCAATTTCATATTATTATATATACATTAAATGAAATCGTAAAAAGCAAAATCCCATATAAGCCTATATATACTGGTGTATTTAAACAATTTAGCTTATGGAAGTTTATGAGATACTTCACAAAATTGCATAGTATGTATTGAAAATCTATATCATCTATTCATTGTAGAATTGCTACAAACATTGTACACTATAGGCATAGAAATCTATAGTTATATCCTTTTATGGAGGTGCAAAATGCAACATACTGCATGGAAAGATTTTAACACAGGTGTGTGGGATAAAGCCGTTGATGTACGCGACTTTATTCAAAGAAACTATATTCCCTATGAAGGGGACGATTCCTTCCTTGCTGGTCCTACAGAACGAACAACAAAATTGTGGGAACAAGTAATGAAGCTTTATGAAGAAGAACGTGAAAAAGGCGGCATGCTCGATGCTGATACTTCCGTGGCCACACACATTACTGCCCATGCGCCAGGATATATCGACAAAGAACTTGAAACAATCGTTGGTTTGCAAACTGACAAACCTTTAAAACGCGCTATGTTCCCATATGGTGGCTTGCGCACAGCAAAATCCGCTATTGAAGAATACGGCTTCAAAATGGATCCGCAAACAGAGGACTTTTTTAAGAAACATCGCAAAACTCATAATGATGGCGTATTTGATGTATATACTCCAGAAATGCGTGCTGCACGTACAGCTCACATTGTAACTGGTTTACCAGATGCGTATAGCCGTGGTCGTATTATCGGTGACTATCGTCGTATCGCTCTTTACGGTGTTGATTATCTTATTGAAGATAAAAAAGAACAATTTAGCATTACAATGGGTGACATGCTAGAAGATGTTATTCGCGACCGTGAGGAAATACAAGATCAAATTCGCTCTTTGAAAGAATTGAAAGAGATGGCAGCATCCTATGGCTATGATATTTCCAAACCAGCTAAAGATGTTCGTGAAGCTATGCAATGGATTTACTTCGGCTATCTTGGTGCTATTAAAGAGCAAAACGGTGCTGCTATGTCCATTGGTCGTAACTCCACATTCCTCGATATCTATGCGGAACGAGACCTTCGCAACGGCACATACACAGAGGAACAAATCCAAGAATTCGTAGACCATTTCATTATGAAATTGCGCATGGTTCGTTTCGCACGTATCCATGAATACAACAATTTATTCACAGGTGACCCTGTTTGGACCACTGAATCCATCGGTGGTATGGGTACTGACGGCCGTACATTGGTTTCCAAGATGTCCTTCCGTTACCTACATACATTGACTAATCTTGGTCCTGCTCCAGAACCAAACCTCACTGTATTGTGGTCCCCTCGTATGCCAATCGGCTTCCGCCGTTTCTGTGCGAAATTATCCATTGAAACATCTTCCATTCAATACGAAAATGACGAATTAATGCGTCCTAACTCTGGTGATGACTACGCCATCGCATGTTGCGTATCCCCAATGCGTATCGGTAAAGAAATGCAATTCTTTGGTGCTCGTTCCAACTTGGCGAAATGCTTGCTTTACGCTATCAACGGTGGCGTTGACGAAAAGTTGAAGAAACAAATTGGTCCTAAATACCGCCCTATCACTTCCGAATACTTAGAATTTGACGAAGTATGGGAAAAATTCGACGACATGATGGAATGGTTGGCAGGCGTATATGTAAATGCATTGAACATCATTCACTACATGCACGATAAATATGCTTATGAAAAACTAGAAATGGCATTGCATGACCGCAAGGTAACTCGTTGGTTTGCAACTGGTATCGCTGGTTTATCCGTAGTAGCAGACTCCTTATCCGCTATTAAATATGCTAAGGTAAAACCTATCCGTGACGAAAATGGCATCGCTGTTGATTTCGAAATCGAAGGTGACTTCCCTAAATATGGTAACGATGATGACCGTGTAGATAGCTTGGCAGCAAAGGTTGTTTCCACATTTATGAACAAGATTCGTAAACATCCTACATATCGTCAATCCGTTCCTACTATGAGCTTGTTAACAATTACTTCCAACGTAGTATATGGTACAGCTACAGGTTCTACTCCAGATGGCCGTAAAGCTGGCGAAGCTTTCGCTCCTGGCGCGAACCCAATGCACGGTCGTGATTCTCACGGTGCCGTATCCTCGTTGGCATCCGTAGCTAAAATGCCATGGCGTGATTGCTCCGATGGTATTTCTAATACCTTCTCTATCATTCCGGACGCATTAGGTAAATCTGGTGAAACATTTGTTTCCGTCAGCGATTTTGATATTGAGTTAGATCCATCTCAATTACCTAACAGCAATACAAACTTCGCATGTAGCGAACCAAATGTTACTATAGAGGAAGATAAATAAAATCTTCCACAGTATCGAACTGCTTTCACCGGCACCGATACGAGTGTTAGTCTTGGTTGAAAGGAGGTTATACCCATGAGCAACCAACAAGTTGATAACTTGGTAGAGTTATTGGATGGTTATTCCCAAAAGGGCGGCCATCATTTGAACGTTAACGTGTTTACTCGTGAAACATTGTTAGACGCTCAAAAACATCCTGAGTTGTACCCTCAATTGACGATTCGTGTATCCGGTTATGCGGTGCACTTCAACAAATTGACAAAACAACAACAGGACGAAGTTATTTCCCGTACATTCCATCAACGTATCTAATCGAGGTTTCCTATGACTGGACGTATTCATTCGGTTGAAACGATGGGTACGGTTGATGGTCCAGGCATGCGCATGGTGGTATTTCTTCAAGGATGCCCCATGCGCTGTGCTTATTGCCATAATCCTGATACATGGGATGAAACTAGCGATAATGCTAAATTCATGACCGTAAAGGAATTATGGGACCAGTACGAACGTAACCGCCAATTTTATACTAATGGTGGTATCACCGTCACAGGTGGGGAAGCTCTTATGCAAATCGACTTTGTTATTGAGCTTTTCACATATTTCCGTGAAAGAAACGTCCATACCTGTTTAGATACAAGTGGAATTTGTTTTGACCCCCACCAAGAGGTGGCATACCGTAAATTACTCAGTGTAACTAGTCTCGTCATCCTAGACATTAAGGAAATCGATCCAGCCAAGCATTTATGGTTAACCGGTAAACCGTTAGAACCCATTCTCGGGTTTGCTCGATTGACGGCAGACGTGGAAGTTCCGATTTGGGTTCGTCACGTAGTAGTCCCTACGATTACAGATAATGCCGATCGTCACTATCGTCTAGGCTTTTTTCTAGGATCTCTGAAAAATTTACAAGCCGTTGATTGCTTACCTTATCACGTTATGGGTATTGCTAAATATAAGGAGTTAGGTATTCCCTATCGCCTAGAGGGCATCCCGGCTGCAACGAAAGATATTGCAGCTAAAGCGACAAGAACCGTGGTGGAAGGCATCAAGGCCTATAGACGCCATTGGTGGAGTCCCATCAAAACACAACAACAATCATAATCAAGTTTGAGGATAACTACCTCCCTTGATATATATAAATATATATACCAAGACTTGATCTATGATAGCCCTAATCAATAGAGCCGCCCCCATACAACCGGGGACGGCTCTTATTGCATTTAAATAAACTTTCTATCATACAAACGGGCAGCGATGAGGACCACTAAACAAGATCCCACATTATGCACTAATGCACCTGTAGTAGGCGTCAAAACCTCAAGCAATGAGAGAATAATAGCGATACAATTAATGGCCATTGATAAAGCAATACTAAATTTTATAGTTTTAATCGTAGCATCTGATAATCGTTTAATATAAGGAATTTTACTAAGGTCATCACTCATCAAAGCAATGTCTGCTGTCTCTATGGCAATATCACTACCAATAGTCCCCATTGCAATACTCACATCAGCAGTCTTCATAGCCGGAGCATCGTTAATTCCGTCGCCAACCATACAAACCTTGTGATGTTTCCCTTGCAATGATTCGATAATACTTACTTTTTCTCCTGGTAAAAGCTCCGCATGTATTTCGGAAACACCAGATTTCTTTCCAATATATGTAGCGGCTGCTTTACTATCACCAGTAAGTAATACTGTTGTCATATCTAAGCTTGAGATAGCAGATATCATATTTATCGCATCATTTCGCATTGTATCAGATAATGTAATGATACCTATAATATGCTCATTATTTGCAATAATAACAGATACCTTTCCTTCACTTCGATATACATTAATAGCTTTTTGAATAGAATCACATACAATAATATTATGCTCTTCAAGGAATCGTTCATTTCCACAATATAATTCTAGACCTTTTATTACGGCTATAATCCCTTTACCTACAGACATCGTAAATGAAGTAGTATCAAGTATTTCTAAATCTTGCTCTATGGCATGAGAAACGATAGCTTTACCAATAGGATGTTCGCTCTTAGCCTCTGCCGATGCAGCTAATTGAAGAATATCGGTCTCACTATAATCTGTATCAACGGCTAAAATAGATTGGACTGATAACTGACCACGTGTTAATGTGCCGGTTTTATCAAATGCCATAGTATCTACTTTTCCCATAGTTTCAAGAATTTCACCAGATTTAATAATAACGCCATGTTTAGTGGCTTGACCAATAGCGGCCATAACCGCAGTAGGTGTAGCAAGCACCAATGCACAAGGACAAAACACTACCAACACAGTAACACCGACGATGATATTACCAGTTACTAAATAGCCTATACATGCAATCATCAATGCAATAGGAACCAATCGACTAGCAACAATATCAGCTATACGCTGAATCGGAGCCTGTTTCTGTTCCGCATTTTTAATAAGTTGAATCATTTTTTGAATAGAACTATCTTCGCCCACTTTAGTAGCTATAATATCTATGGCACCAAAACAGTTAATCGTTCCGCCAAATACATCATCATCAATTGTTTTATCAACAGGTATAGACTCTCCTGTCATAATGGATTGATCTACCGTTGTTTCACCGTTAATAATGCGTCCATCTACAGGGATTGTTTCGCCCGGAAGGATTCGTAAATAATCACCGCTTTGTATAGACTCTACAGGAACCATTATTTCCTTATTAGCCTGTATTTTACGGCCCTTAACAGGTGCTAATGAAATTAACTTCTTTAACCCTTTTTTTGCTCGCTCTGTAGTTGCTTCTTCAAGGAGAGCGCCTAAAGTCATAATAAAGGCGACCTCACCAGCCGCAAATATATCTCCAATAGCAATGGCCGCAAACATAGCCATGGAAATCAATAAAGCCGACGAGATTTTACTAATCCCCTTATTATATATAATCCTTCGTATAGATAAATATACAAGAGGAAAACCACAAATAATAACGGTAATCCAGGAAGGTTCAAAAGGGAATATATTTTGAAATAGTCTCTGTCCACAAAACTCTTCTATCAAATGCGGAATCCCATCAAGCAGTAAAAATAGCCCCGCTAAAATCGTCATATATAAACCAGATAATATATCATGTATTCGATGTACCATACAATAATCCCCTTATCGGACTTTCACTACCAATATGAATTGAATTATGACTACACTTACAGTACAATAATTACGATAGCGAACACCTTGTTCATTTTAATTGTATCAACCTATAGTTTTAATACAATATATAAAACATCTCATATGTTCATTACGGAACATATAAGCTATTCTGTACTAAAAGAACGATAGGAGTTAATATGGATCGTAGACAGAAAAAAACTCGCAAAGCCATATTTATAGCTTTTAACGAATTATTATCTAATAAGGCGTATGACAAAATCACCGTTCAAGAAATCATTAGTGCCGCAGATATTGGCCGCACCACCTTTTATGCTCATTTCGACACAAAAGAAGCATTACTAGAAGCACTCTGCGAAGACTTATTTTTACATATAAAAGATAGTATTAATCATTTACCTCATGCTCATGGGCTGTATCAACAAAGTATTTACCCTGTCTCAGTATTTGGTCATTTATTACAACATTTACAGCAAAATGAAAATAAAATCCTGGAGCTACTAGCTAGTGATAATAACGAAATCTTTTTGCGCTATTTCAGGGATCATCTAAATGAGTTGGTACAAGGATATTTTATCAACCAAGACCGTAAAGCAAATACAAATCTACCGGATGACTTTATTATTAATCATATTTCAGGCAGCTTTGTGGAAATGGTGTTATGGTGGGTAAAAAACGGCATGAAAGAATCGCCTACAGAATTAGACAATTACTTCCATGCCGTTATAGAACCTATTATATAATTATTTAAAATTTATCAAGATACAACATTGATTGGTTCACCCTTAAAGAAGGCTTGTACATTATCTCGAATAATGCCTACCAAGCGTTGACGTGTTTCAAGGCCTTTCCAGCCCATGTGCGGAGTAATGATGACATTATCTAGTGTATAGAGAGGACTATCCTCTGCAGGAGGCTCTACTTCCTGTACATCAAGACCAGCTCCAGCAATACGTTTAGCTGCTAATGCTTCACAAAGGTCTACTTCATTAATGAGAGGTCCACGACCAGTATTCACAATGACTGCATTAGGTTTCATCTTACCGATTGTTTCTTTATTAATAAGATGTTTAGTTTGATCATTCAATGGGCAATGTAATGTAATATAGTCACTATTTTCTAACAGTTCATCAAGGCTCACATAACGAATGCCATCACCATCAGCCTTTGGTGTACGTGTATGCACTAAGATGTTCATACCTAGCGCTTTTGCAACTTTGATGACTTCCATACCGATGTGACCAGCTCCGACAACACCTAAGGTTTTACCATTCACTTCTGTATGGCTAACTTGAAGATATTTCTTGAAATTACTACGGTCACCTCTGGCAAGCATACCAATTTGTTGTTGCATGGTAGATGCAAAATTGAGGATCATCATGATTACCGTATGTGCTACACGCTCTGTGCTATACGCAGGAATATTGCACACAGTGATGCCCTTTTTCTTTGCTGCATCAAGGTCAATATTATTATAGCCAGTACCTGCTTCTACGATAAGCTCTACAGTATCAGGGAATTGTGAAAGCAGATCGGCACTTACAGGCAATTCTTTTGTAACCACAACACGAGCACCTTGAATGCGTTCAATAAGCTCAGCATTCGTACTATCTTCGTAGACCTGCACATCATTAGATAATATGGAGAAATCCAATGCATGGTCATAATTCATTTTGCCTGCATTTACCACTACTACACGTTCGCTCATGAGAACCTCCTAAATTGAATAGCCTAAAACATAGGTAATACCACTTCTATATAAATTATACTATTATTTATATAATTTTATACTAAAATAACTTCTATTATATATCAACTACCTATACCAATTAATATACTTTCACAACTAATTAGTATACTTTCACAATAATTGTATATAATATATGTATAAAGCCTATAAAATTTAAAATAAAACTCATTTTTCTGTATATAACTTTCACAAAAGTATTGTGTAATTCCCCAAAAGTTATAAAATAAAAGTAATGTTATATAGAATTGAGGAATACAATGAGACCTACCTATTTGACCATAAATACAAGTCTCGTTCGCGAGAATTTGCGTAAAATTAAAGATAGTTTGCCGGAATGGAGTACGTCTACAGCTGTCATCAAGGCCAATGGCTACGGCCACGGCAGTGTTATGATGGGTCGTATTGCCGTGGAGGAAGGTTACGAATCCTTAGCCGTTGCTATTCCAGAGGAATCCGTACCACTTCGCAATGCAGGTATTATGGTACCGATTTATTTATTAGGACTCACAAGGCCACAATCCTTTGAACTTGTAGCAGACACTAATTCGATTCCTGCCGTTTGTGAATCTACCGACTTGGAATCACTCAATAAAGTAGCCGATAATCACGACATGATTATTCGCGTTGCTGTTGCTGTTGATACAGGTATGCATCGCATTGGTATCAAGCCTGAGGATGCCATTGAGTTTATCAAACGCATTGAGTCCTACGAAAATTTGGAAATAGACGGATTCTTCTCCCACATGAGCAATGCTGATGCGGCGGACCAAACACATGCCCATAGCCAAACACAAAAATTTCATCGCATGGTAGATGAAATTCGAGCATTCCGTCCAGAAGCAGATTACCGTTTCTCCCTCGCCAACAGTGCAGGTCTTTTATCTGTCAAAGATAGTCTATTCACAGATGCTCGTCCTGGTATTATTCAATACGGTATCATGCCATCCCTTGATGTGCCAAATCGATTGGGCTTAAAACCTGTTTTATCTTTCCATAGTGAAGTGGTTCATGTACAACATATCCCTGCTGGCGAAGGCATTGGATATGGATCTACCTATATCACAACTGAGCCAATGACAATTGCTACTATCCCTGTAGGCTATGCGGATGGCTATCCTCGTAGTTTATCCAATCGGGGCACCGTACTGATTCATGGCACTCGTTGTCCCGTAGTAGGTCGTATTTGTATGGATCAATTCATGGTTTCTGTTCCGGATACAATTACGGTAAAGCCTGGCGATAAGGTGGTGCTTCTAGGGTCTCAAGGTCATGAAAGCATTTCTGCTTTAGAAATTGCAGCCCTTGCTTCTACAATTCCTTATGAGATCTTTTGTGGATTCTCAGAGCGCGTACCACGACAATATATTTAGCCTATGTAAAATAAAGAAAGCCCGTATCACATGTAGAGTTCTACATGTGATACGGGCTTTCTTGCTCTCCTATACCCAGCGTGCTGTAAAGCAGTTACGTTCTTATTGTGAGAGAGAGTATATATACCAAGTATATAATCTTATGATTCGGAGGGAACCACAATTCATAAGGGGCCCTCTGAACGATAGATGGCATAGGAGAGAGTCAATGTTTATCTATCCAATCCAGAGGGCTGTGTGTAATTGTTTATTGTGTGTGTTGTTTATTGTGTGTGTTTTTGTGTGTTTTTGTGTGTTGTGTATGTGTGTGTAAGTGTATTTATGTTATGTGTGTATAGTTTTGAGTGCTTAGTGTTCGTTTTGAAAGGGTTTGCTTTACAGCGCTATAGAATAGGAGATCAACTTATTTTGCTACCGTCCCTGTTTTAGCATCCAATACAACGGATATCGGTTTATTTTGTGCATCATGGAATTCTATGGTATATAGTGGTTTACCATTTTGATTAGCAAGAGACCACGCATTAATACCAGTCGCTACCTTGCCAGACTGTACGAAAGCTGCATTAATTGCCACATGTGGAGGTATTACTGTTCCAGCATCAATAGCACTAGCTTCCATAGATGCGTCATATGCTTTAGGAGTACCATCTGTTACATTACCAGTAGCCACATCTAGAGTCATAGAATGAGCACCACTAGTATTAAAACCAGCTACTTCATAAATGGCAGTTTTACCTTGAGTTTTGAAGGATACATTAGTGATTTTGGAGTTTCCAAATTTACTTTCGAATTGGTCAATTAAATAATTAGCACCAACTACGAAAATACTATTTTGGTCTACTACGCCTTCTTGCTGATTGGTTGTGCTAGGTTGTGATTTTCTACTTTTAGAGTTTTTTTTTCCTCTTTAGTAGGCTCTTCTTTATCAGCCTTTTTTTCGTCTTTCACAACTTTTACTTTAGGCGCTTTGTCTACTGCAGCTTTTTTAGTATTTTTAACTTCTTTATCATGCTTTGCTACAGATTCAGATTTTTTATCGCCACTGCGTACTACTCTTGTTTCACTAGGAGCTTTAGCTACAGATGCAGTTTCAATAGTAGGAACTGCTGCTGCAGGATTTTCTGTACTAGGTACTACAGTTTCTTGAGCTACTGGTGTTTTAACATCTTGTGTAGCTGTTGGAACTGGTGTAGTATTACGAACTGCTGTACCTACTTGATTACCGTCTGCTACAGGAGCTACCGGAGTTTTAGGTGCAACTGCAGTAGTAGCCACATCTGGAGCCACCGCTGTAGTAGGAACTACTGGATCAGTAACTGGTTGTGCTGGAGTCGCTGCACTCGCTGTTTCTTGCGTAACAGGCATTGGAGTTACTGGTTCAGCTGCTGTTACAGCTACAGTGGCACCAAATACGCCAGCCACTGCTAAAGCAATACTACTTTTTAAAATAGATTTTTTCATATTGTCCTCCTTATTAATTCATTTACATGCAACTTTACGCATGTATATTTCCAGTCAACTCAATGTCATCATGTAAGTTCCAAAACATATATCTAGCATGGACTTGTAGATATATAGCTTGGAAATTTCAGATATACTTGAGTTTGTCTTTCGACTGGTACACATACTATCGACAGTCTATGAAGTCAAAATGTAGAAGCACTGTTAAAAGCTTATTTTATAGTGAGTTTAGAATGAATTTATATATAATTCCTATGAAATCCTATGGGATTTACTTTATACTTAAAAATTCCATGAAAAACATATCAAAAGCCGTTTATCCCATATATAAGGGATAAACGGCTTCAAAATATACGTATCGATATCTAAAATTTCACATTCATGAGCAAACTTTCACAAAAAATGTCTCAATACTAGTTATTTTTTTAAGAAAAATAGTATTAAGGCATTTAATTATTATATTCAGAATAAAATAACTAGGCACTATTAAGATATAATAACTAGTCAATCATATATTAATCGTCAAATTTAACAGATAGCAATTTACCATTCATTGCATCCATACGCACATGTACTTCTTTATTATCTGCTGTACCAAAGCTAACTTTGTAGACAATTTTACCTTTATCATAGCGCACAGCCCATTCATTAAGGCTCACAGCTTTACCTTTTGTTTGGGCGTAAGCAAAGTTCACCACAGCTGCAGGCGGTAAGATTTCCCGAGGATCAAACGATTTTTTCTTTAGTGATTTATGGAAGTCCCCTTCGCGCTTTTCAAAGATTTGATTAGTAGCATAGATATACGTTAACTCATACTTGCCAGATTCATCAAAACCTTCAACATCATACTTAATTTGACCTCCATCCGCATCAAAGGCGATTTCCGTAATTCCTGCATTTGGATGATTTTGGATAAAGGCATTTAATAAACCATTAGCGCCTACAATCGCCGCATGGTTGCCATCAACAACTGCCACAGTTGGCTCTACAGCTACTAAAGGGGCTGCACTTGCATTTGGCATGCCAAATGCCGCTGCCAAGGCCAATACAAGGCTACCTTTTACAAAAAATGATCTCATTGGTTCCTCCATATCTCAAACAGTTATCATAACAATATATATACAATTATACACTAAATCAACGCGGTTTATAATCTTTATTTATATAATTAGTGCATGTACCTACGCCCTATGATACAATGCACATAGATTCATTTTTGTAACTACATGTGAGCTAACTATGATTTCAATTTACCCCACTATATATCACGCATTTCAATGCAAGGCCGATCAATGCGAAAATACATGTTGTCAGCTGTGGACCATCGATATAGATGAGCCTACTGCTAAACGTTACCATGCTATGACTGGCTCTCTTGGTGAAAGCTTACGCCAAGCCATCACTGTTGATGATGAAGGCAGTCATTTTATCTTTTCTAAAGCACAACCTATGTGTCCCTTACTCAATGAAAAAGGTCTATGCAAAGTAGTTCTTGAATTAGGAGAAGAAGGACTTTGTGACACCTGTCATATGCATCCACGCTTTTATAAATACATTGAAGACTTAGAACTATGTGGCGTTGGATTATCTTGTGAAGCATCGGTTGAACTATTAGCCCAACAAGAACCGATGGACTTTCTCCTCTTTACAATTGAAGATGACCATAATGAATTCAACTCTGAGGAGCGATTAACACTCCACAATATTTTTGAATTATTAGCCTTTGATTTAGATCCTAATCTATTCCAATATACGCCAAAGCCCTCAAAGCAGTCTTTCAAAGAACTATTAGACCTATATAAACAAACGGAACCCATCGATGAGAATTGGACAGCACAAGTTAATACATTATCTAGTAAACTAGACCAACTCATCGCATCCGTACAGACCTATATACAGCAAGAGGATATGAGCCTATTTAACAAAGTGTACCAATATATATTGTATCGCCAAATCGATATGCTATCAGATTATTCCTTGGAATCTATCTTAGCCTATGCAAAGGATGGTACTGACTATATACTTATAGCCAGCGCCTTAGAGGGACAACCATTAAAACAAATTGCTAGGTGGTCACAACAAATCGAATACGACGAAGATAATGTGGCGCTATTATTACAACACTACGAAGCCCAACTTATTATAGAGTGAACAAAAACCGCAAGAATTTTATCTTGCGGTTTTTTTAAGTCTTATTATAATACATCATTTGAAGAGAGTATGAACAAAGCGAATCCATTGAGGTAATACAGAGACAGATAATAATGCCACAATAAAGATAACAATATAGGTTTTAATGATACCTAATTCAACATAACGTCTCATTAATTGGGCTACAATGAACACGGCATAATACTGGCTGAACATCGTAATAAGATAAGCCATATCCCCTACATATTTTTGAAGAGACAAAGAGAAAAAAATAATCCCTAGTATATGAATTAATACTAAGACAACCGTGCGAAGTGCATTTGTATAAGCTAATCCATATATATAATTGCGCAATACCCCACCATAAGTACCACGACCACCTAATAAAACAAGTAAGCGCCATATAACAAATGAACCGATGATAATTTGAAAAATTAAAAATACAGAACTTGCTAAAATACTAATTACATCAAAATGAGTTAACCCAGTAATCCGTTTAATTCCGAGCATTGGAGATATAACTTTCACCATAAACGGTAAGCTATAGGTCATTATATATAATACAATAGTAGATACGACTAGATTCAGAATGGCTCTTGTATGAGATCCATAATTGATAATATTCTGAAAAGATTGTTCGCTAAGCCTGGTAAATAAATGCAATATATCCTTATTCCATGTCATAAATGCTCCTTTTAGTTTAAAACTAGTAAAAAAGGACGAGCCATGTCTCGTCCTAGATATATCATATGTATTTTATCGAGTCAACATATAAATCCATTCAAACACGTGTGCTACCAAAAGAGCAATCAACATTAGAATCAAACCTTCATAAGGGGTCCCATTAATACATGCTCCCACAATACGTCCCATAGTTTGTAACAATAATACGGTACTTAAAACACATAGCACAATCATACAGAAGCCAATGATTGCTTGCAGTATTAATGGTACCGAAGTTAAAATCAGCATAATCCCTGCTGTAAAAGTAATCAATGCCACAACAAGTTGAGCAAATGACATGATATGCAAAATACCGGTTGTAACAGTTCGAACATAAAATTTACGCTGTTGAGCAACCGCATAAACTATAATGATACATGCCATGAAAATAACTTTTCCGATTACCCATGCAAAGCGACCCATATTCCAAAATTCTCTAGGACTACCCATCTGTTCCAAAAAAAGTTGTATTTCATGTTGACCTACTGGAAGAGATAGCGATTCCCACCTTACTAATAACGAAGAATTGCGTATAAACGCACGTATAGCATCTAAATATACGCCTTCACCTACAATAGTAAATTGATAACATATGAGTGTTAATAGCAGCATTCCTATGAGTTGCCCATAGGCAATATCAAAGTGATACATACGAGGATTATTCTCTTCAATAGGGTTTAATAAACGATAGATAAACTGCATTAAACCCACCATCATAGGTATCACCACCTTTTACACAATATACATACACAACATTTAAGTTTGAATACTATAACATACAACACACAATAAGGAACTATAAAAAATAGTTCCTTTTCATTTTCCGTTCATCATTATAGCACAAAACACATATCTTTTCATACTTTAATTATCCCAATGTAATGGGTCTTTCAAGCCTTTTTCCTTATAAAATACAGAGAAAAGCTATTAGAAGATTATATATAATCAGCTAATAGCTTTTTAGTAGAAAAGGGCTGTTTTATTACAGCCCCTTTCATATTTTTCATGTTATGTAATTATCTGGAACTAGCAAGTACTACCATACCAATCAAGATACCTAAAATGATTACAGGAATTAAACTCGTAATAATAGAAATGCCAAAAGTTGCTAAATGGGATTTATTAATTTGGCGACTCAATAATGTTAAGCATACCCAGAATGTATAGACTGCAAAAGCTATCGTTGCGAATATAATAATAGTTATCCATACAATACTACCTACTGTAGAATCAGGATGAGAGCCTAGTAGCAGCAAAAATGGCAATGATAGTAATAGGAAGCCAATGAAATATACTAAGCCCATAATCTGATTATAAGCTTGTTCGTACCACATGATTTTTAACACAGACTCATATGTAGTATGGGCATCAAATTTATTGGCGACCCAAGAGAAAATCGCAGAATAAATAGCAATACCAATAAAAGCAAATAGCAAGCCAACCGCTAGGCCTAATATACCGGCCCCAGAAAGAGCCGCCGCACCAGTAAGTGCAACACTAAGTTTATCCACAAATATCATACTCAAAAAAGTAGGTAGAATATTTGAAAATACGAATGCCACCAATGCCAAAGCTACTGTAGCATAGAACCCTTTTCGACAAGATCCATGCTCTACAATCTGTGGAATACCGCGTTTAAAGGGAGCTACCACAAGCTGCCAAATATCTGAATACCATTTTGTTTCCATAAAACCTCCAAAACACCTATATTTCTTTAATTGTAACACAAACTATATTTAAACCGTCATGGACAACATTATACCTCCCACACCAAAGATGAAGGATATTATGTAAAAAGAAATTCCCGTTATCCAAAGATTTAGACCAAATTGCTTATAGGTAACTTGCCCCTTCAAAATAATAACTATGGTCAAGCCCTTTCATCAGCAACCCCTGATTTATTAATGATAACCATATTAGGTTTCCTTTTTATTTCATCTATTAATATATTATACTATATAATTCAAATTTTAAGACATTATTCTAACCTATTATAACGCAAAAAAGCAGCCCCACTAGGGGCCGCCTTTTCGTTTATCTTATTGCAAAGATGCTGCAATTTTTGTAAGGTTTTCATCCATACGTTCTAAGTATGTTTTATTATCTTCGTTGCTTTCGATAGTATAAATAGTTTCTACCTTAGCACCTACTTCTTGTGCCAAAGTTTTGGATACTTCTGGGCTAGCCATTTCTTCTGCAAAGATAGTAGTAATATGGTTTTCTTTAGCGTATTCGATGAGTTTAGCCAATTGTGCTGCATTAGGTTCACCTTCAGCAAATACATCTTCCACACTGTTTTGTTCTAAACCAAAATCACGGCATAGGTACGCAAATGCTGCATGGCCTGTAACAAAGTTTTTATGCGGAGCTTTAGCGAATTGCTCTTCATATTTTTTAATCATTGCATCTAATTTAGCAACGTATTCAGTATAATTCTTTTCATAATAATCCTTGTTTGCTGGGTCAACTTTTACAAGGGCATCCTTGATATTTTTCACTTCAATTTTAGCATTTTTCAAAGATAACCATGCATGAGGATCTTCTGCACCATGTTCTTTAATTTCTTCTGGGTCAGTATTTTTAATAGCTTCAACACCTTCAGTAGCTACAACAGATACGAGTTTATCATTTTTAGCTGCTTCGATAGCTTGTTTTGCCCAAGGCTCCATACCAAAACCGTTATACACAAATACTTGAGCTGTTGCCAATTGTTTCATATTTTCAGGCTTCAATTCGAAATCATGTGGTTCTACGCCATCTGGTATAATAGTAGATACCTCTACCTTGTCACCACCAATAGCCTTAGTAAACTCAGCCATTGCATTAAAGCTTGTTACCACTTGGATTTTTTTACCTGCTTGTTCCTTCTGTGCATTCGGTGCATCGTTGCCACAACCTGCAAATAAAGCAGCCATCATAATACCTACAACTAACAAAATCAGTTTCTTGATCATCGTAGTCCTCCTTTGTAAAAACCTGATCGCTATGCCTATACAGAATATAAACCATTCTTTAGTTGCAGTTGCGACTCAGTTGCATTTGTAATATAGTTATAGTATAAACTTACTTAGAATTTTGTCAATCAGAAATGTGGTTTTCATATGTTATCAATAGAACATCTTTATTTTTCCTATCAAGGTCAACCGCCTTATGTGTTAAATGACCTTAATTTACATATTCACAGTGGTGATTATATATCCATCGTTGGGGATAATGGGTGTGGTAAAAGTACCTTGCTCCGTCTCATTTTAGGTTTTCTTACCCCTGTAAAAGGCTCTATCAAGCGAAGCACCAATAATATTCGGTATGTGTCTCAAAAAAATGACTTCTCTCACGCAGGCTTTCCTATTACGGTAAAAGAAATCCTCGATTCCTACCGTAAACTTTTAAAGATTAAGGATAAACAGGAAGTCAATCGCGTATTAGAGCTTACCCATATGACGGAATTTAAAGACCGTCTCATCAGCAAACTTTCAGGTGGACAAGCTCAGCGTGTATCTATCGCCCGCGCCCTCATCGGTAAGCCTGACCTCATCATCCTCGATGAGCCTTCAACAGGTATCGATAGAAAAAGCCAAGAGGGCATCTATGCTCTACTTCGAAATTTGAACCAAGAGCACCATATTACGATTATCTCTGTTGAGCACAATATCGAAATGGCTCTCGCCAACTCTACCAATATCTACCATATTGCAAATGGTCAAGGTCACCTTTGCTCCCCTGAGCAATATGCTAGTGAAATCATGCACAGTACAGGTCGCAATCCAATAGATCACAAAAACTGCTCCTGTTTCACAGATGTAACAATAGAAGCTCAGGCTCAGGCTCAGGCTCAGGCTCAGGCTCAGGCTCAGGCTCAGGCTCAGGCTCAGGCTCAGGCTCAGGCTCAGGCCGATGATACCACAGTTGAGGAGGTGCGCCATGTTTAGTTATGATTTCATGCAAAATGCCTTCTTCGTAGCAATTTGTATTTCTCTTTTATGTCCATGTATTGGTATCTTCATGGTGCTACGCCGTTCCAGTATGATTGGCGATACCATGAGTCACGCATCGCTAGCAGGTATTACACTAGGTTTATTAACGAATACTAATCCAATTTTAGGAGCCTTTATCTTCACTGCCATCTGCGGTGCACTCATCGAGTTCTTGCGAAAATATTTTTCACACCATCTCGATCTTATTCTTACTATCATCTTATCCCTCAGCATCGGTACAGCTATTACACTTATTAGCTCAGGCAAACTAAAGGCTAACGCAAATGTATTCTTCTTTGGTAGCATCCTAACGGTAAACGCAACCGATATGATTAGTATTGCAGTGCTCACCATTTTATCAGTATTAACGCTATACTTTTTGTATAACTCCTTACTCTACATCGCTTACGATGAAGAAGCGGCTCGTGTAGCAGGTGTTAAGGTAGATTTTATCAACTATATCTTTGCTATCTTAATGGCTCCCGCCGTATCCATTTCTATTAAAATCGTTGGTGTTCTCGTATTGAGTGCCATGATTGCACTACCAGTAGCATCTGCATTACAATTAGAAAAAGGATTTAGAACAACACTACTCTGTTCCATTGGATTTAGTTTACTAGCCATGATCATTGGACTTTTTGGCTCCTACTTCCTTAACGTAGCACCTGGTGGCTTCGTATCGTTAACATCGGTAGGAATCCTACTAGTAGTGTTAGTCATTAAGAATATTCGTGCCATCATACGACGCTTTCAGTTTAGTAGATAAGCTAAAACAATAAGTAATATATTTGGGCATAAACAATATAGCTGTCTAGAGTAATATCGCTAGTTAAAGTTGAATAATATAATTAGGTAAATTAAAAATATAGCTAACTAAATCCGATAGTATATTTGATGTTTTGTTAGCCATATAAGTCATTTAACTATACAAGTGTATAACGGTTTTAGTATTAAAATAGAATCGAAAGAGAGTTATGAATACAACAACTTGGCCAGAAGGCATAAAAAAGACCAAACAGCGCGAAGCCATTTGGTCTGTATTAACAACTACAGATAAACCTATTACAGCCCTTGAAATCGCAGAAAGCTTAGGTGATGGTAGCACTACTTGGATGTCTACTATCTACCGTACACTTGAACTATTAGAAACTAAGGGTATCGTTACGCGAACCACACTCATGGGGAGTGATATGGCATACTATGAGATTACCCCTCATACGCATCGCCATTATGCAGTATGTACGAGTTGTGGTGCTATGATACCACTCCATACCTGTCCTGTCGTAGAAATGCCTCAAGAACTCAGCGAAGCAGGATTCACTGTGACGGAACATCACCTTGAGATCGCAGGGATTTGTAAGAAGTGCAAAAACAAGAAGTAGAAAATAGACAACTAATGTTTAAACAACAAAAAGGACGCAACTGATAGTTACGTCCTTTTTAGCTTTAAATATGTTTTGTATTAACCTTATTTAGTTTTCACCAATTACAGCATCAACGGAGCCACTAGGAAACCGAGTGCTACGGAGATGGCAATAGCAAGTACGCCTGGAATGAAGAATGGATGGTTAAATACGAGTTTACCAATTCGCGTAGAGCCCGTATCGTCCATTTGTACAGCCCCCAAAAGTGTAGGATATGTAGGCAATACAAAGAGTGCAGATACAGCTGCAAAGGATGCGATAATAATATAAACGGATCCTGTATTCTCTGGTGTAATACCGAGAGCTAAAATTACAGCTGGTACCAAGGCTTGTGTAGTTGCTGCTTGACTATACAACAATGTACTTGCAAAGAAGAAAGCTACCGCCAATAGGAACGGATATGCTGTTACCATGCTAGAAGCGAGCGCTTTGATTTCAGGGATATGACCTTTTACAAAGGTATCGCCCAACCATGCTACGCCTAGTACACAGACACAAGCGGATAAACCGGATTTGAATGTACTTGTATTAACAAGTTCTGCTGTATCAAGCTTACAGAAAAATGTGATAGCAGCCGCAATAATCATCATAAAGCCGATAATAGCATCATTTCGGCCAAAGATAACTGGTTTAATAATACCAATATTTTTGGAAATTGCAGTTGCGTAGAATACGATACAAATGATACCAATCAAGAAAATCAATACAGAAGTTTTTGCACCAGGTTTTAAGTGGAAATCAGTGCTTTTTTCACGAGGTGGCGCCACGTGTCCTGCCGCCAAACGTTCTTGATACACTGGATCAGAAGATAAATCATTATTCGCAAAGGTAGACATGATAAATGCCGTAATCATAACCCCTACAAATGTTGTGGAAATACAGATGGCGAGCAATGTAGGATAATTAACACCATATGGCTCAAGGAACCCACTCATAGCAACTACGGCTGCCGATACAGGACTCGCTGTGATACCAATTTGACTCGCTACAACGGCGATGGACAATGGCACAGATGGCTTAATGTTTTCACTTTTCGCCACCTCTACGATTACTGGAATCATAGAGAATGCTGTATGACCAGTACCCGCTAGAATAGTTAAGAAATACGTAACAGTTGGTGCTAAGTAGTTGATATGCTTAGGATTTTTACGCAAAATACTTTCAGCAATGCGCACCAAATAATCAAGACCGCCGGCTAACTGTAAGGCACAGATGGCTGCGATAGCAGACATGATAATCAGAATTACATCCCATGGAATCTGTCCTGGAAACATCCCCATACCAAGGCTTAACAACACAACCCCAAGGCCACCAGCGTAACCGATGCCCATGCCACCTAGGCGAACACCGAGGAAGATGGCACCAAATAAAATAATAACTTGCATAATTACATAAATGTCCATACGATGACCTCCTTTATACATATATAGTATCATAGATATGCTAAATAATCATCGAATTTTGGCAATGTATAGTCTATAGTTTAAAATATGACGAAATTTCGATATGTTATGCAAAAAAACTACACCCCATTGCCTTAAACTACAAACAAAAGACAATAGGTGTAGCTTTTCAATAATTAATTTAGCATTATAAAATAATTGGGCGCAAATCTTCGAGGATGCCCTCTTCTTCTGTAGCGCGTTGGATACTTTCACCCACAATACGAACCATATCCTCTAATTGTTCCACAGTGGACGCCAATGGCGGCATGAGGATCACCACATCACCGATTGGACGGCAGATGAGGCCTTGTTCACGAGCAAGGATTGCCACCTTAGCACCTACCGCATCATTTGGGCGATACGCTTCATGGGTGGACACATCTTTTTCAAGTTCAATACCTACGATGAGGCCCCGCTGACGAACCTCTTTCACATGCTTTAAAGATTTAATAGGTTCTAGAGCCTTTGTGAAAGCTTCCACTTTCGCCGGCAATTGTTCAATTACCTTTTCATCACGGAATACTTTCAAAGAAGCCAACGCAACGGCACAGGCCAAGGCATTACCGGTATAGGAGTGACCATGATAGAATGTTTTCTTTTCTTCAAAGGTGCCGAGGAATGCATCGAATACGCGTTGTGTAGTCAATGTTGCCGCTAATGGAAGGTACCCACCAGTGATGCCTTTGGATAAGGTCATAAAATCTGGAGATACGCCTTCATGCTCGCAGGCAAAGAATTTGCCAGTTCGACCAAAGCCAGTAGCTACTTCGTCAACGATGAGGAATACATCGTGTTGTTCTGTTAACTCACGAACCCGTTTCAAATAACCGTGAGGCATTACGAGCATCCCTGCCGCTGCTTGCACCAATGGTTCCATAACAAGAGCTGTGATTTCATCGCCTTCTTCGTTAAGGATGCGTTCCAATTCAGTCAACGACTCTTCAAAAGCTTTATCTCGATCTGCCAAATCTCTATACACACCAGGGCTTGGCAATGTTAATGGTTTAAATAATAGATTATGGAATACTTGGTGAAATAATTGAATACCACCTACGGATACGGTACCTAATGTATCCCCATGATAGCCTGCATTGAGGGCAATGAACTTAGTCTTTTTCGTTTGCCCTACTTGTTGACGGTATTGGTACGCCATTTTAATAGCCACTTCGATAGCTGTACTGCCATCATCAGAGAGGAATACTTTATCTAAGCCTTCTGGAGCAAGCTCTACAAGTTCTTTACACAATTGTGCAGACGGAGGACTTACGAGGCCTAATAACGTGCTATGCGCAATTTTATCGATTTGATCCTTCAATGCTTGGTTCAATACAGGATGGTTGTGACCATGAATATTAACCCACAAAGAGGATACACCATCGTAATACTTTTTACCGTTCTCATCGATGAGGTATACCCCCTCACCGCGTTCAATTACTACTGGTTCTTGTGCTAGCCAATCTTGCATTTGTGTAAATGGATGCCATACAAACTCGTGGTCCCATTGTGCTGCTTGTGAAAGCTGTTTCTCTGCCATTTCGTCACCTCATACTTACTAAGTTTACAAACTATAACTCTCTATCACATATACCTTATATAAACTAAATTAAGTTGCCCAATCTAAGGTATGCTAAATCACAAATTTAATACGTCTCAAAATTACTGTTAATATGTACTCAATATCACTTCTAACATATATTAACTTGCTATAGCTAATATAAAATCAGCCAATTATTATTTATAGACCTAATACTGTGTTCCATAATTCCTTAGAATCAATAAAAGATCGAGCCCAACCAAGTTGAACCTTTTGAATATCCGGACCTTGGTATGGCGGCACTACAGCTACTACAGGAACACCTGTGTAACGCTCCATATCTGCCACATTTGTTTTCAACAAAAACAGATCTACAGCTGTTGTATCATTTACGATAATAGCTTTCACCTCGATACCATGCAACTTAGCATATTCGCAAGTCAAAACGGCGCGATTAATAGATCCAAGACGACCATCTGCTACAACAATAGCTGGTAATTTGATATCTTTCATAAAATCCGTGAAAGTTTTATCTCCATAGAGAGGGGTCGTGATACCGCCTGCACCTTCTACAAAGGTTATGTCATAGCGACTCACTACATCTAATGTATGTTCTACAAGGCCATCATAGTCAATCTCGATACCAGCCAATTCCGCTGCAAGGCGAGGAGAGAAATCACCGGCTATAACATAAGGATTCACTTCATGACGACGAGATTCAGGAATACCTGCGGAGCGCATCAAATGTGTTGCATCTTTACTCTCAAGGCCAATATTATAATTATCCTCATCCATCGTCACACATTCAGGGAAAGGAACTGCACTAGAAGACACAGGTTTCACCATACCAACAGCAAAGCCATCGTCTACAGCCATCGCCCCCAATAACCCTGTCACAAACGTCTTACCTACATCTGTATCTGTACCAATTATAGAAATACCTAACTGCTTCATACAAAGCTCCTCTCAAGCGAATACTTACTGCCGCATAGGTTAACTAATTTATATGATTAAGTTTACAATCTAATTACAATATACAGCGAAAAGGAATATATAGTCAACCTATTATTACGCTTAAGGTTTACCATAATAGGACTATATGGGGCCCGAATACATTAGTGAGACCCTAGTTAAAAATCACAGAACCTAGCTCATCGCTCCAAAGCGAGCTAAGTCGCTCTTTACTAGGTTCTGTGATTTTTATGGCTGTACTTATGTAATAGTCCCATATAGTCCTACCATCAACCTTAAATGCGAAAATAATAGGTTGGCTATATAGAGAGCGAGAAAAGGGAATGGCTAAGCCATTCCCTTTCTCTTTTGATACAGTGAATTTTGTTTTATTGATTTATGGATAGACTCGATGGGACGAGTTCACAAATACAGTTATAAAAAGAGTAATGACTAATCGATTAGCGACTTAGCTCGCTTTGGAGCGTAGAGATTAGTCATCACTCTTTTTTACCTAAATGTAATTATCTAATGGGGCCCCATCGAGGCCACCACTAAATCTCAATATAACGGAATTCGCCTGTATCAGGATCCATCATGCCTCCATAGAACCCCATTCCTTTTGGAAATAGTGGATGGTGGCGTAGGAAGTTAACTGTATAAATTACATTGTCTTCAGAGATATGGAATCGATCCATCCAGTCGATAAGGCCCGGTTCAATCATGCGAATAGCATCTTCACTGATACCTTTTGCTTTCATAGATTCCATGAATGTAGTAGCAGAAAAATCAATCATACCACAGTTTTCATGACCGATAATTAGCACATCTTCAATTTCCATACCATAGGTAGCAACGAGCAAGCTTTGCACGATGTTATCGATAGGTTGTGTTACACTATTGCCTGCAGTTTTGATGACAATTATCTCGCCTCGATTAAAGCCTAGTGCTTCTTCAAGCATACCTACTAAGCGGGTATCCATACAAGTTACGATGCCTAACTTTTTTGTAGGATGGCTTGTTAGCCCCGCCTTTGGTAGCTCAGGGTGTTGTTTCACATATTCTTTATTGGTTTCAATTATTTTTGTAATATCAATCATAAGGGTCCTCACTTTATATACTCTATTTCCACCTGAAATAGATTCTATTCATTATATACACCTTATTCATCACAAAACAAGTTTAAATTTCAACTTATAAATTATTATTATGAATTTTACGATTATACAAAATCTTTAACTCAATAATATTAACTTTTATCTTATAATTTGTTTTTATTTATATCAATCATATAAAAACTTCAAAAATGCGATGAATATTCTGTATAATTCTGACATATATAGTAGATTTAAAAACCCTTCCTATGGTACTATTAACACTATAGAAAGCAAACGCCACATGATACCGCATATGACGTGAACTGTATGTACAGTAAGGAGGTTTTATAATGGGTATCAATCAAAAAACGTTGCCAGGCATTTTGCTCTGTGCCATTCTCGCTATTCCTTGTTGGCTACTAGGACAGCAATTTCATCTAGTAGGTAGTCCAATCTTTGCCATCATTTTAGGTATAATTATTGGTTCTATCTTTACCTCTTGGAAACGGGAAAAAACAGGTGCTGGCATTGGATTTACATCCAAAAAGATTTTACAGTGGGCCGTTATTTTGTTGGGCTTTGGTCTTAACATTACACAGATTCTACATGTAGGTTGGATTTCTTTACCTGTCATCATTTCTACCATCGCTACATCGTTAATCGTATCCTATGTTATTTATCGATTAACCCATATTGACTCTAACTCAGCTGTTCTCATCGGTGTTGGTTCATCCATTTGTGGTGGTTCCGCTATTGCTGCAGCGGCACCAGTTATTAAAGCAGAGGATCATGATATTGCACAAGCAATCTCTGTTGTATTCTTCTTCAATGTGGTAGCCGCCTTCGTATTCCCTCAATTAGGCGACGCCATTGGGCTCTCTAACATGGGCTTTGGATTGTTCGCTGGTACTGCAGTTAACGATACTTCTTCTGTAACAGCAACAGCTGCTGTATGGGATAGTATGAAAGGTACGGGCACTCAAGTTTTGGAATATGCTACTATCGTAAAGCTAACACGTACCCTAGCTATTATTCCTATATGTTTAGGCCTCGCTAGTTATCAAGTATACAAAGCCAAGAAAAATGCCTCTCAGACAGATGGTGCAAACGTTAGTATTGCTAAGATTTTCCCAAGATTTGTTTTATACTTTGTACTTTGCTCCCTTATTACAACAGCATTATCCTATGCTAATGTAGATATTCAATTCTTGAGTATCTTCAAAACAATTTCCAAATACTTTATTACAATGGCCATGGTAGCAATCGGCCTTAATACAAATATTGTAAAATTATTAAAATCCGGCGGCTCTGCTCTAACCTTAGGTGCTTGTTGCTGGATTGCTATTTCTGCCGTAAGCCTTATGGCACAACATATGATAGGTTTATGGTAGAAAATATACAGATATTGTATATTATGTTATAATTATATATGAATAGAATAGTAAGGACCCCTCCAGTAATGGAGGGGTTTCGTGCTACTATTCACCTTATTAGTACTTTATCATACCATAGTCAGGAGGGTTAATATGTACTTCTTACAAGGACTTCTTGTCGGCCTCGCTACGTTTGCCCCTGTTGGCATGCAAAACCTCTTCATTATTAATACGGCCTTGGTGCAACCTGTTCGCCGTATTATATTGACGCTGATCATACTAGCGTTTTTTGACATGAGTTTAAGTGCTGCCGCCTTCTATGGTATTGGTACCGTTCTTGAAATGTGGCCACTCACAAAACTCATAGTTCTCATCTTTGGGGGACTCCTCATTGTATATATGGGTTTTAATATATTTAAAACTCAACCAGACATACGCAACGTAGACACGCATATTCCAATTAGGAAAATTATCGTCTCAGCCATCGCTGTATCATGGGGCAATCCACAAGCCATTCTAGATGCGACAATGATGCTCGGTGCTTTTCAGGCTAATATTCCAAAAGAAAACATCTACCACTTCTTCTCTGGTTTCTTGGTAATGACACCTATTTGGTTTGGATCTCTAGCTACCACAATGCATCTTCTAGCTAAAAAAATTAAGATTACTCATATGGCATGGATTAACCGTTTCTGTGGTTCGGTTCTCGTCATTTACGGTATCAAACTATGTATTGATGGCTTCATGATGTTAAGAGACTTTTTGTAAGGTTATAGTCATAGATACAAAGAAAAGTCTAAATCACTAATACCATCATAACTATATAAGAAAAATACAAATAGATGATGTACAAAAAAGAAAAAAGTCGTTAGCAAGTTGCTAACGACTTTTTCATTTATAATCTCATTTATAATTCTTCAAGTACCTGCCGGAACATATCTCTAAGAGCTACAATATACGAATTATTTTGATTTCGTTGCGATATAAAGTAGTAGTGGCGTTCCATAGGTTTACTATGATTCGTCAACACCTTACGTTCGATACCTGGCATAGGATCTGTTAAGTATTTAAAACAATCTAATAGTAATAGCCCTTGCTGCCCTGCAACCAGGTATCGTGCTTCTTCTAACGTACGAGCATAAGCGAAGGCACCATTATAACCTATGGCCTTACGATAGTGTTCCTCTTCAGACAAGGTATATTTCCCGCGACACAATAAAATAAGTGGTAAATCATCGATATGCTTTAGTTCTACACAATCTTCATTAGTATATCCTTGTGGTACCTCTATAAATGTAGTGGCTTTATCAATTAAATGACTTTCAAAATCATCAGACAAAATTTGCCATTGATCATTAAATACTACATCTACACGACGATCGCTGAGCATGCCATATAGCTCTTCATGACTGCCGCTGTACATACGAATATCTAAATTTTTATAACGCTTTGCCATGCGAATCACAGTTTGCTGCATAGCAATCCCACTATAACGGTTCAAATAGCCAATGCGCAAACTCACCCGTGCATCTGTACCAATGCGCGTCGTTTCTACCTTAATATCATGAAACCGTTCTAATAGTTTTTTCCCAGATCGATATAAATATTGTCCTGCTGGTGTTAGATGAAAGCTTCGTTTTTCTCGAACCATTAGTTCAACACCAAGACTAGTTTCAAGAGCTTTGATTTGCTGAGATATAGCAGATTGAGATACATATTGCTCTGTTGCAGCTTGTGTAAAACTGTTGTTATCTACTACACACACAAAATACTCTAATTGTTTTAATAACATAACGATGCACTCTCATCTCTCTTGCAGATTAGACAGCTCAATATCTTTGAAACATTTCGCAACATACGGCCCCATATTGGAGTTTGCCATACGTAACTTTTACATATTATCTACATATTATCTATATATTATCTATATATTTTTTATATATTATCTATACATATTACTAATTATATGTAACTATATCTAACTGTGAAAGCTACTCAGCTAAAATGATTTACTTTCACTAGGAATAATTAAACTACGATAAATAAATAGCGCCGCTACAAAGAATATAGCTGCTGTAGACCAAAAGACCGCCCCGTACCCCAAGGCACGAGCAATCATGCCACTAAGGACAGGTCCCAATACATTTCCCATCATGGCTACACTGGACACCGCACCAAACACGATACCTCGCCGCTCAATAGGAACAGCCTTGGATATGAGCGTATTGGCAATCGGTGTAATAAAACCCATGAAGAATCCTGCAATGGCACGGAATATGCCAAGACCCCATATACTAGGCATTATATATTGAAGTATAAACAAAGTCCCTACGGCCCATGTAGCAGTAAAAACAATACGAGGCATGGTTAAACGTTCTGTTATCTTGCCAATGGAGATTGAAGCTAAAGCACTAAACAAACCGGCGCCAAAGATGATTATACCAACAATAGTGGCTACAAACTCATCATTCATATGCATATAGTGCTTAATGTATAGTGGTAAAATGGGACCAATACCAGTAATACCAAAATTACATAAGAACAATAATCCTACCAAGAGGCGAACTCGAGGTATGACCAAAAAGGATTTAATTAGAGACAGCTGCGACTCTCTAGCATCTACCTTATGCTCAAACTGTAGATTAGGCATGAATAGATAAATTCCCAACATACAAAGCCCTGTTAAGGCTGAGAACATAACAAATGGTGCACGATAACCTAATAAGTCCGCCACCAAACCACCCATGAGTGGTCCAAAAACGAGGCCCATAACCATGGAGGCTTGATATAAACCCATTGCCCAAGGTACCTTATTTTCAGGGGTTACGAGAATAATAATAGCCAATCCTATTGGAACATAGCCCCCTACCACACCTTGCAATATACGTAACATTAATAACTGCCATGGTGTTTGTGTAAAAGCACAGGCGCCAACAGTCACCATCAGGGTAAACAAGATGAACATCATCACCTTACGCGGACCAAGCTGATTAGCCTTACGCGACCAATAGGGTGCACTCAGTGCCACCATACAAGGCGTTACACCTGATACAAGGCCTGCCCACATGGCGGCTTCTCCTGGATCATGAAGACCTAGCTCAGCTAAAAATAACGGAAGAAAGGATAATACACCAATAATTGTTATACCCCCACCAACCTGTATAGTACAGATTAGGTATATAATTCGTTTCCAAGAAGAATCCATAATATCCTTCTTTCTTATTTAAAATTACCTATAAAGGTAGTAATATACATATCGATATGAGCTAAAGAATACTATAATACAAAAGAAATGTTTATAGAACAGATTTTTAATCTTACCTCAAAAGAATGCAACAGCATATATTTACATAAATCCATAGAATATATACTTATAATTCTATTGTATCGCAAACAACCTAAAAAGACCATCGCTTATACCCATAAGGGTCAGCGATGGTCTTTTTTATCGTGTGATTCTCCTACTTTTACTAAAGAAAGAGATGCCTACGATATATTATTTTTGTTTGAACATCCAATAAATATAGTAAATAACAAGCGCATAAGTCACTACGTCAAACACAGGTAAGAATGGCACCATTTTAGATAAACGTCCAAATCCATGAACATGGATATTTGCCGCAATAATAGCAACAAGATTCAAGCGATGAATCCAGATTGCTTTTTTACGAGATACAGATTTTGCCATATTCCCTACCCAAGGTGTTAAGTATAATATCGCAAAGATAAGAGCAATAAACATAGCCACAAGGGAGATATAACCACCCCAGAATCCTAAGAAGGATTTCAAAGCTTTCAAGAAGTATACATACCAGTGTGCACATACGAGAACCACACTAACAATACCTACGATGCGATGAATTTCAAACATTTCTTTTGGATTGTATCGTTTGATAAACCATTTTGGTTTTGTTGCAATGTATGTTAATACAAGCCATGCAACATAAGGAATAAGGCCTAAGTGAACCTTCCAATTGCCGAATGATCTACCACCTGTTACATAACCATATTCCACCATGCCCATAAATATTAAGGATAAAACTGCAATCCAAATTAAAATATGGTATTTACTCTTAAACTGTTTTTTTACAACTTCTGCCATAATAAACCTCTCTATGTCTTATACAATCTACAAGTATACATCTAGTTTGGCCTAATGTAGCATGCTAATAAAACACTCTCACCCTATAGCATTCTACTTAGAACTAATTACTGATTAACTTAAAATCCAATCATTAAATTAGAATTTGAAGTTAAGATCCGCACGATAGTAATCATTTACGCGATTGCCTTCTTGTGTTTTAGCATTGAAGCCGTAGTATGCATTAATGCCGATATTTTTCTCTGGTGCGTAGGATGCACCTAATTGCCATGCTTTATAGCCTTCATACCGTGTTTTCTTTAATAAATCATTAGATTCATATTTTTGTGTTTTAAATACAGGTGCATTCTTAGCTTGATCAAAGTAATCTAATCGGATAGCCCAAGAGTTCTTCTTATTAATTTTATAGTCGCCCCATTTAACGCCAACGTTCCAAATATCGGAATCACTCAAGCCAGATGCTTTTACCCACTCGCCATCAATACCGAATTTACCAATATTATACTTAGCATTAAATCCATATACATTATCGAATTCGTTATTTTTCTTGCCATTACCCATACGTACATTCGTTGTACCTACATGAGCAAACATACCACCAAAACCAAAGCGATCATTAACAGCTACATTAGCATTGATAAGACCTACATCACCATTATCAGCTTTACTAGTCTTAGCAAAACGGCCTGCTGTCATATAACCATAGCCACCATTTAATGTCACTTTTTTACCAAGCTTAGCTGTAGCACCAACACCATCAAAGTTGGAGTTATAAATGAGACCACCGCCAAATTTTTGAGTATAGCGCCCCGCATCGACCACAACATTTTTACCGAACTTGTGCTCTACGTATGCCAAATCCCAATTAGCTTGTGCCTCTTTAGAGCTATCACCTAGCTCGATAGAACCTGTAGTAATACGCGCTTTAACAGAGGTATTTTTATTAACCTTTGCATCGAGACCTAGACGTACACGAGCTGTGATCTTATCTTCGTAATCATAACCATCGCCACCCTCTTTACCGATGTAGTTGATACGAGCATCACCAGTAACTTTTACATTGCCTACGCGGTCTTCCAATTTAGCTACACGCACACCAAGTGTATTCAATTCATTGGAAAATTCATCCGCCAAGCGATTTAACATAGCTTGTTGTTCCGCATTTGCCCGATCTTGATTAGCCATGCCTTTCGCAATCATTTGGGCCATTTCATAACGCGTAATATTATTTTGCCCTTTGAAAGTACCATCAGGATATCCATTGATAATACCAGCTGTAGCCAATTGATCTACTGCTTGATAAGCCCAACTATCAGAAGGAACATCAGAAAATGGGTTAACAGCAAAAGCTGTAGCCACACCCATCATGGCAGCCACTGCAAAAGCACTGGTCATTTTACGTTTAATCATACTAAACCTCACACAATAAAAATAACAAGAATAAAAATGAATAGATAATGAATTTATGAACCTAATTATCATTATCATGTTTAACATACAGATAATAACAATTTTCATTATACGAGTAAAGGGAAAATGTATATCAATCTCATAATCATTTATGACTCAAACTGATAATATCCTATGTTAATTTACTAGAAACTATAAATGTAACGAAAAATCCCTTCTGCATGATACAGAAGGGATTCTAGTAATTCATATTATTTCTTTTTAAACATCAAGTAAATGCAGTAAAGAACGAGACCGTATGTAATGATATCAAACACTTGTAAGAATGGTACCATTTTAGAAATACGATTAAAACCATGAATATGGATATCTGCAGCAACAAGTGCTACAAGATTTAATCGATGTAACCAAATACCTACATTACGACCAGATGGTGTAACCTTTCTAAGTTTTGGAGTTAAGAACGCAAGGCCAGAGATTGTAGCAATACCAAAGGAGGTAAGAGCCACATATCCGCCCCACCAACCAAGGATGGATTTAGCCGCTTTACCAAAATAGAGATATAAATGGAATGCAATAACAGCTACAGTGGCAATACCTAATGCACGGTGTACCTTATACATGTCACCTAAATTATAGCGACTTGTAAACCATTTAGGGCGAGTCGCTAAATAGGTCATGATGATCCATACACACCATGGCACAAGACCCGTATACACTTTATAATTACCAAAGGCACGACCACCGGCCATGTAGCCCCACTCTAATAAACCGATCATAACTAAGGAGAAAATAGCAATCCATACAAAGATATGGTAAATACTTTTTTTCTGTTTTGTTTCAACTTGATTCATCATATACCTCTCGAAAATAATACCTAAAAAATTCAATCTATACGATATAGTTTATCATTTAAATCGAATTTTGTAGATTACTTATATTAGATACATAGTATATATTATAAGAATAATTCTAAATTAAAATACCTATTATAGTCATTCTAAGCTTATTACAATGAATAAATTTCTTCTCTACAGAGAATACATTGTAATCTACTAATATAGAATCGGTAAATAAAAGCCCCTCATAGTTGTGAGCATATGCTTTCACCACTACAAGGGGCCATAGATTAATGAATCCTATTATATATAGGCATACAAATTAATCATCATCCTAATTATTTTTGATCCCGTTTACGATATACGATGAACGGACGTGTTAAGTAGTTGAGTGGAACACTCAAGCAGTGTACCAAACGGCTGAATGGGAAAATAATAGCAACCACCATCCATGCCAACATGTGGAATTTAAACATGAATGGTACGCCTTCCATCAAGGATGGATCAGGCATAAAGGATAGTAAGCTACGGAACCATGGACCGATGGATACACGGTAATCAAAGAAGCCAGATGCATTAAGCAATGTACCAGCCATACCACTAAAGATAGCTAATGTTAAGAATAAATATAACCATTTATCAAGGCCAGATGTATTTACTTTCATAGCAGGTACAGTAAAGCGACGTTTCATCAAGAGCAAGAAACCAACGATGAAAATGATACCCGCTACAGCACCCATATATAATGCACCTTCATGGTACATATGGTCATTGATACCCATAGCTGCAGTCCAAGCTTTAGGTACTAATACACCTACTACGTGACCGCCGATAACGCATAGCAAACCAAAGTGAAACAATGGATTGGCAATACGCAATTGTTTTTTCTCTAAAAATTCACTTGATTTTGTAGTCCAGTTTCTTTCAAAGTAGAAGAAACGAACAAGTGTGCCTACGATTAAGAAGGTAAACGCAATATATGGCAAAGCGCCCCATAAAAATAGATTCATCGTGCACCGTCCTCCAATCCATTTGCAACCGACAATATGATATCAAATAAGAATGCATAGGTCAGTTTTGCTTCGATCAATCGATCCCTAATATATTCTAGCTTTGGTTTACAATAATCATATACTTCACGAGCCTTTTCAGGTTCGATAACTGCACATAACTCTAAAATAGCTGGAATATAGTCAGGCATCTCCTTTGGTAAATCATAGCCATTTTCTAGGAAGAAGGCTTTATATTTAACGAGTTCCTCTGCTTGTTCCCCTGTACCTTGCAATTCGTAAGTCGATAAGTACATCGTCGTATTACGGCTGAAGTCAAAGATACGTACGTATTGGTCTTCAAAGGCCTTACGATCCGTTTCTTCAATGTAATCAAAGAACTCTAGCAATCCTTGGCGAAGCTGAGGATGCTCAACAGAGTAAGTATCCTCTTTCCATTCACCAAGTTCATTGTACCAAGATTCATCTGGATACCGAAGCAAAAAAGAAGCAATGAGAGCTATTTTTTGTGCATCATCCATTATGGCAACCCCCTGTCGGGCATGCAAAACCACGATTGTGTTGCATTTCTAAGCGACCTTCGCGAGATACATTAACATCGGATGGGATAACAAAACGATCATTATATTTAGACAATGCTAACAATTTGTACATAGCATACATTTGCTCTTCTGTAAGATCTACTTCATGAGCGATTGCTTCATCACCTGTCTCACGGCGGCGCATGTATTCACGCATATCGAGAATGCGTTGTAATACACGAGCTAAAATATCTGTATTACCAGCAGTAAACATATTAGCTAAGTATTGTACAGGCACGCGCATTTCATGTGCATCAGGCAAGTAAACATCAGATGTAACACGTTGTAAGATTGGGCTGAGCGGTGGCACATACCAAACCATTGGCAATGTGCGATACTCTGGATGCAATGGCAATGCAACGCCCCATTCTTTTACAAGCTTGTAAACAGGAGATTTTTTAGCTGCTTTCAAGAATGCTTCAGAGATACCTGCTTCGCGAGCGGCTTTAATAACCTCTGGGTCATTAGGATCCAAGATCAAATCTACTGTATTTTGGTAAATTTCTTGTTCATCCTTCGTAGCTGCCATTTCTTGAACTTTGTCCATATCGTATAAAACTACACCAACATAGCGCATACGACCTACACATGTTTCAGCGCAAATTTGAGGCAAGCCATTTTCCAAACGAGGGTAACAGAATACACATTTTTTAGCTTTATTTGTTTCCCAGTTATAGAAGATTTTTTTGTATGGGCAAGATGGAACGCAATGTCTCCAACCACGGCATACATCTTGAGAAACAAGTACAACACCATCTTCATCACGCTTGTAGATAGCACCGGATGGACATGCTGCTACACATGCAGGATTCAAACAGTGGTTACAAAGACGTGGTAAATAACGCATGAATACTTCTTCGTAGTCAAATACGATATCATCACCCATCTTAGCCAAGTTCACATCTTCCCGTGCATGATGACCACCAGCCAAATCATCATCCCAGTTAGGGCCCCATGTTACTTCCATTTTTTGCTTTGTTAACAAAGAACGAGGACGTGCTACAGGTTGATTATTTTTACGACCGGTATGAATTAATGTTTCATAATCGTATGTCCAAGGTTCAAAGTAATCCGTAATTTCTGGTTGTTCTGGATGATAGAACAACTTCATCAATCGAGAGCCTTTAGAGCCTGTGGAAAGTGCCAAATTACCGCTTTTATCGAGAGTCCAGCCACCCTTCCATTTCTCTTGGTTTTCCCAATTACGTGGGTAACCCACGCCAGGGCGGGTTTCCACGTTATTAAAGTACATATATTCCGCGCCTTCGCGGTTCGTCCATGTATTTTTACAAGTAATAGAGCATGTATGACAGCCTAAACACTTGTCCAAATTTAGGACCATGGATACTTGAGCTTTAATCTTCAAGCCAATCCACCTCCTTCAATTTACGAGCCACAATTGTCATATCACGTTGGTTACCAGTTGGGCCATAGTAGTTAAAGCCATAGCTCAATTGACCATAACCGCCGATCATGTGTGTCGGCTTCATGTGAATATGAGTTGGCGCATTGTGTGTACCACCGCGACGATCTTTCTTAACTTGCGTACCAGGAACGTTGATGTGACGGTCTTGGGAGTGATGCATATAAGAAATGCCACGAGGAATACGTGGAGATACAACTGCACGAGCTGCAACTACACCATTTTTATTGAAAGCTTCTACCCAGTCGTTATCTTTAACATCAATTTCTGCTGCATCATCTTCGTTGAGCCAAATTGTTTGGCCACCGCGGAATAATGTCAACATTTGTTGGCTATCAAAGTACATACTATGTGTAGACCACTTATTATGTGGAGTTAAGTATTTCAATGTAATTTCTGGAATACCTTCTTGTTTATAATCACCTTGTACTGGTTTATATGACAATACAGGTTTATACAATGCCATAGCTTCGCCATAGTCGCGCATCATTTCATGATCACAATAGAACGATTGACGACCTGTTACAGTACGGAATGGTACCTTATCTTCTGTAGATGTTGTAAATGGAGAATAACGACGATTTTTATCGTTCTTACCAGTACTTGTTACAGAGCTAATGATAAAGCGTGGTTGACGAACCATGTCATCGAAGGTAATTTTTTCTTGTTCGCGACCTTTTGCATTCTTTTCAAGCCCAGAAAGACCTGTTTTTTCTTCCATCGCTTTCCAAGAACGAACCGCTAATTTACCATTTGTACAAGAAGATAATGTTAATACAACATTACAAGCTTCCTTACATTCGTAAATGCTTGGACGGCCATGAGAAATGAAGTCTGGATTATCAATCGTACCATTTTGAGCATACAATGTTTGATATTCGTCAGATACATCCCACGCCAAACCGTGAGCACCCATTTTATTTTCGATATTAGGTCCTAAAGCAATGTATTTTTCAAAGATCTGACTGTAATCGCGTTTTACATGAACGAGGTTCGGCATTGTTTTACCAGGGATTGGTTCACATTCGCCTTTACTCCAATCAAGAACTTTACCTTCTGGTTGCGCTACTTCGCCTGGGCTATCATGGCCAAGTGGAGTAGCTACAATATCTTCATATTCTGTAAAGCCAGATTCTTTTGCTACGCGAGATACTGTTTCTGCAAGGGTACGGAATGTATCCCAGTCGGATTTAGTTTCCCATGCGCAATCAACAGCAGCTTGGAATACATGTACATATGGATGCATATCTGTGGAAGACAAGTCTTCTTTTTCATACCAGGTAGCTGCTGGGAACACGATATCAGAATATAAACCTGTAGACGCCATACGGAAGTCGATATCAATTAAGAGATCAAGCTTACCCGCACCATCTGCTTCGCGCCATTTAATTTCTTCTGGACGCGTAGGAGCATCATCATCTTCCAATACGGCATTTTTTGTGCCTAATAAATGTTTCAAGAAGTACTCATGACCTTTAGAAGAGGAGCCGATAAGGTTCGCACGCCATACAAACAGGTTGCGAGGGTGGTTTTCTTTAGCTGCAGGATCCTCTACGCAGAATTGTAAATCTTTATTTTTCAAGGCTTGTGCTACATATTGGTTGATTTCCGCTTCTGTACTAGCACCGGCTGCGCGAGCATCATTAATCAATTCTTGGCTACCTTTATTGAAAGTAGGATAAGATGGCAACCAGCCTAAACGAGCTGCTAATACATTGTAATCCCCAGGATGACGATAGCGAGGTTTAGCCAATTTAGATACGCGGTCTGCCAAATCGATGCAGTCAGAACGATATTGCTCTGTAGCAAAGTAGAACCAAGATGTACCATTTTGCAAACGAGGAGCCTTACTCCAGTCATTGGCAGTCATGATACCACCCCAACCTTCAACAGGACGAAGTTTTTCTTGACCTACGTAGTGGGCCCAACCACCACCGTTAACGCCTTCTGTACCACAGAACATAATAAGGTTCAAAATAGTGCGGTAAATAACATCGGCATGGTACCAGTGGTTGATACCACCGCCCATGATAATCATGGAACGACCTTTCGTTTTTTCTGCATTATCTGCAAACTCACGTGCTGTAGCAATAGCAATGTCCGCTTTTACGCCAGTGATTTTTTCTTGCCATGTAGGTGTATAAGGTGTGTCGTCAGTGTAAGCTGTCGCCACCTCACCACCGATACCGCGGTCAATACTATAGTTAGCAAGAATAAGATCGTATACAGTAGTCACTTTCACAGGACCATCAACAGTTTGTACTGTAATAGTTGGAATAGCGCGTTCAATAATACCTTCGTGTTCTTCATCGCCAAAGTACGGTAATTTAACAACAGTCACATCTTCACGTTGATCAAATACGGATAAACGAGGATCGATTTTAGCCCCTGTATCACGATTTTCAAGACGTAAATTCCATTTTTCAGGATGTGTGTGACGTTCACCCATTGTACCATTAGGAACAACGATTTCATTTGTCAATTCATCAATCAATACCATTTGGAAGTCAGCGCCTTCCTCTTGGCGACCTAAGTCCTTAGCATTCAAGAAACGACCTGGTTGAACCGTGCCGTTAATTTCTTCAACGCGTACAAGGAATGGCATATCTGTAAACTCTTTTGCATACTCTATAAAGTATGGAGTTTCTTTATCGATGTAATATTCTTTTAAAATAACGTGACCCATAGACATAGCAAGCGCCGCATCGGTGCCAGCTTTTACATTGAGCCATGCATCGGAAGATGTGGTAGATTCCGCATAGTCAGGAGACACGGATACCACTTTAGTTCCTTTATAACGAACCTCTGTCAAGAAGTGAGCATCTGGCGTACGAGTTAACGGTACGTTAGAACCCCAAGTCATGATGTAACCAGCATTATACCAGTCACCAGATTCAGGTGTATCAGTTTGTTCACCCCAAACTTGAGGGCTGGAAGGTGGCAAATCGGCATACCAGTCATAGAAGGACAATGGTGTACCACCCATCAAGTTAAGGAAACGAGCCCCTGCTGCATAGGACAACATGGACATCGCAGGAATTACCGAGAATCCTGCGTTGCGGTCAGGACCGTAAGTTTTTGCTGTATATAGTAAGGATGCTGCAGTGATTTCTGTTGCTTCATCCCATGTGGAGCGCACAAAGCCACCCATACCACGGGCAGACTTATATTTTTTCGCTTTTTCAGGATCTTCTACGATAGATTTCCAAGCTTCAATTGGGTTCTTAGCATTCTTCTTTGCTTCTCTCCAAAGCTCAGCCAATTCGCCACGTACATAAGGATATTTTACGCGCAAAGGGCTATAGAGATACCAAGAGAAGGTCGCACCACGAGGGCACCCACGTGGTTCGTAATCCGGCATATCATCTGGTGTTTCAGGGTAATCAGTTGCTTGATTTTCCCAAGCTACAACACCATTTTTAACATAAATGTTCCAGCTACAAGAACCAGTACAGTTTACACCATGAGTCGTACGGACTACTTTATCGTAAGACCAACGGTCACGATAAAAATTTTCCCACTCGCGACCACCATCTTCTGTGATTTGATGACCACTTGGAGATACTTCCTTCTTGCGAAGAAACTTAAACTTTTGAGACAACAAGCTCATCTCGTGTCCTCCTTCAAAACTACAAAAAAATCCCTTGTGCTAGATGTGCTAACACAAGGGAGAAAATCCTGTTATTCGATATTACTAATATTAGGGTCGATACCATCAACCTCTAAATCAAGTAATCCGATTAAAGCGTCAAAATCACAGATTACTAGATGGTGTTTGTCATAGGCTACATAGCCTAACTTACGCAACTCACTTAACATGCGATTTAAACTTTCTCTTGATGTGGCAGCAAACTCAGCCAACTCTTGATTTGTTAGGGCAATATCAATAAAGATACCATCCTCGCGCTTTACACCATAACTATTGGCTAAGCGCAACAAGGTAGAATAGAATGCTCCCTTCTTGCCGTAAAGTAGCAAGTCTCGGTATTTTGCCTGTTGACGACGCATATGTAAAGTGTAGATTTTCATCATCGCAATGGCCAATGAATGGTCTTTTGCAATAGCCCCTTCCAACACATCATAGCGTATACAGTAAACAGAGCAATCCTCCCGAGCAATGGCGTTGAACACATATGTTCTAGTGTTCTCCTCATACAACGGAACCTCACCAATTACATTATTCGGTCCTACTAAACGCAACGCAAAAATGTGTCCGCTAGCTTCGAACTTTTTAATGCTCATTCTACCTTTTACTACTACGTAAAAGTATTCTGCCTTGTCCCCCTCACGGAAGAGAAAATCACCTTTTTTAAGATGTAGTTCCTCACCCGGCAAAGCAAGCAATTGGTTAATTAAATTTTGATCCATACCATTATCACTCCACAGTACTTTTATAACAAAATCCATTAGTTATACTAATCTATTTATAGTAAAAGCACCTATACTATATACTTTTTCGTATATATAAGATTATTATAACTTATTAATTTCAGAATATGTGTGTTTTACATCACATTCACAAAAAAAATTACACTATATAATATATCTGTGATGTAAGACATTGAAAAATATTAATGCTACAATAATTATAACGCAATTTGTAAGCAAATCGAATACTTTCTATAGGAATTTTTTAGATTTTATTATTTATATATACTTTATATATAATTTTAATATATTTTTCTTGTCTTATCTGCGTGTATAGTTGTTACAGTAAGGAGAAGTTCAAAATGAACGAACTAAAAATGCCTCAAGTAGGTGCAAGCCGTAGCGAAATCGTGGCTAATTGGCAACCGGATAATCCGGAATTTTGGGAAAAGTTTGGCAAAAAAATTGCTAAACAAAACCTCGTTATATCCACCATTGCCTTAACACTTTCATTCTGTGTTTGGTACTTATGGGCAACCATTGCGGCTCAGCTAAATAGCGCTGGATTTAACTTTACTACAGATCAATTATTTACATTAGCTGCCTTACCAGGCCTTGTAGGTGCTACATTGCGATTTGTATACACATACATGCCAGCACTATTAGGCGGTAAAAACTGGACATTTATTTCCACAATTATCTTATTAGTTCCTGTTGTTTGGCTTGGCTTTGCTGTACAAGATACAACAACTTCTTATGCGACATTTATGATTTTAACAGCTCTTATCGGTTTAGCAGGTGCCAACTTCTCATCCTCTATGGCATACATTGGCAACTTCTTCCCTAAATCCGAAAAAGGCACAGCGCTTGGTATCAACGGCGGCGTTGGTAATCTTGGTATTTCTGTAATCTACTTCCTAGCTCCATTTGCTATGGGATCTGCCGCTTTAGGTAGTGTATTTGGCGTAACGCCAGCAATTATTAAGGGCAACGCAGTATATCTAGCTAATGCTGCTTTCATGTGGGTTGTACCTCTTGTAGTTATCCTTGCATTGATGACTCGTTTCATGGATAACCTACCTCTAGAAAAACCAAATCCTAAAAACCTCGTACAAATCTTTGGCAATAAGCATACATGGGCGCTTACATTGCTTTACACATGTTCCTTCGGTGCATTCTCTGGTTACGCAGCTGCACTAGGCTTGTTAGTAGGCAAAGAATTCCCTGAAGTCCCATTTGCATCCATCGCGTTCGTAGGTCCACTTGTAGCGGGTGCCCTTCGTCCTGTAGGTGGTTGGTTAGCAGATAAGATCAACAGCGGTACAAAAGTTACCTTCATTAGTCTTATTGGCTTATGTGCTTCCACTGCATTGATTGCGGTTGGTGTAGATATGCACAACTTCCCATTCTTCTTCGCAATGTCCGTATTAACCTTTGTATGCTGTGGTTTTGCTACCGGTGCAACATTCCGTATGATTCCACACGTATTTGGCAATCCTTTGCTCTCCTCTTTAATTACAGGTTTCGTAGCCGCTGTAGCTGCATACGGTGCCTTCATTACACCTAAGATCTTTGGCTTTGTATATTCCATGTTCGGCAATATTCACCCAGCCTTTGCTGTATTACTTGCATTTAACATTGTAACTGTGGCTGTGTGCTACTGGTTCTATGTGCGTAAAGGTGCAAACATGAACGTATAATTTTCTGGAACAGAAAATTTACGTTCACTGAACAGTACTACAAAATATAATTCACTTTTCTATACTAAGTGATAAAAGAAACCCCGCATCTCTCCTCCATACTTATCAGGTCTGCGGCCTAGGGCCTTGACCTCGTAAGTCGGATCGATGCGGGGTTCTCTTTTATGAGAATATAGTTGCGAGTGCGATACTCATATATTGTGAATTATATTTTACGAAGTATAGTGCGTATATTAACTTTTCTCCCCTCAAAATTATAGCCTTCATTTTGAGGGGAGAAAAATGGACTGCAAGGCAGTCCATTCATTATAATTTGACGATATATACCTTTATCTCTATAATATAAATAGATAGTCAGACGAGTAGGAACGTCAGGCGCATCTCAAAAACTAATTATCTAGGAAATGGCCTTTCTGTTTATCTAATTACACTTGGTAACGGAGGGCTATTTGCTTTTTGTGAGGCAAATAAGCGCTATAAGTGCTCCAAAGGAAACGACTAGCGTCAAGATTCCAGTAATAACTGTAATAAGTTCAAAGTCACTCATAAGCTCACCCCCTTCTATAACGAAGAGAGGCCCAACCTCGCCGACTACCTTAACAACATTATAAATTGAACAAATATACGATACAATAAGCAATTATTTATCGATATATATGAATTAAATAATAAAGAAGAGCCTGCAATGCAGGCTCTTTTTATTATCCAAAGATTTCTTCTAGTAGTGCGTCGTCGATGATGGTACCAACGTAGAAGTCGCTGAAGATACCATATTTTGCACTGGCTACTTCAAAGCGCATATCGTATACGATTTTTTTGAATTGGATATCGTCGTTACTGAAGATGGTAATACCCCATTCCCAGTCATCTAAGCCACAGCCACCTGTGGTGAATTCAGATAAAACGTCCAAGTATGTTTTACCAAGTTCACCGTGAGACTTCATCAAGGCTCCGCGTTCTTGCGGTGGTAGCATGAACCAATTATCATCACCTTCGCGTTTTTTAGACATATTATAGAAACAGATATATTTATCGCGAGGTACGTGAGGATATAGTTTTTGGTTAACTTCCTCTGTATCAAGTTTAGCCTTAACATAGGTGCTTACTTCTGTTACAGATGTATAAGAGTATGTTTGTACTAATACACTTGCAATGGCAAGACGGCGGAATTTGCGTTCTACTTGCGCCAAGTATTCAAGGGATGGACCAAGAATCCATAGGATTAAGTCCCCTTTTGCTCCATTACAATCATAGAATGCATAACTTCCTTCTTTAGCTTGATGTTTAGCTTCAAGGTCAGCTAAAAATGCTTTTAATTCATTGCGCGCTGCTGCTTTTTCATCCTCTGTGAAACAGTTCCATGCGCTGAAATCCATGGCAAATACCATATGTTGGCTATGCCAACCTTCTACTGTAGGGATTGCTTTTCCCATTATGATCACTCCTATCTATGGTGATTATATCAAAATAATAATGTATATCTATATTTACGGAAATCAAAAGACTCCAATAATTATTATAGCATATGGAGTCTTTTCAATTTAGTTTCTATTGAGATTTTTATTAGTATATTCTTTAGTTAAGACTTAACTACTACTTTTAGACTGAGATAATCCTATGTGCTCTTAATGCTATACTAACTCTTTTAAGCAAGTCACTATTCTACTTGTCATTCACCAGTTTTTCTACCAGTTCTTTTGCTTGTTTTACACCATCAGGAATACCAATACCGTCAAATGGCGTACCGATGAGGTGTAAATTTGGATAATGCTCCGCCACATGTTCACGGACTGCTTTAATACCTGCGCGATGGCCTACATTATATTGAGGCATGCAGTGAATGAGGCGATTGATGCGCACCCACTCTGGTTTGACAGAGAAACCCATGATATGTTGAATTTCTTTAACTGCCAATTCTGAAAGTTCCTCTTCGCTGAGTCGTTCTACTACATCATTACCAGGCTTACCGATAAAGACACGCAATACAACTTTATCATCAGGCGTTGTTTGTGGCCATTTTTGATTTAAAATGGTACACGCTGTGAGCGGTGTATCTGTCTTACGAGTAATCAGTAGTCCAGAGCCCTTTAAATCGCCATCAAAGGTGCTTTTATCAAAGGCCATAATAGCAATGGCACAACTAGATTGCTCCATAGAACGCAAGAAGTCAAAGCCGGCGTCATCCTTAAACCATTGCGAATACGTCGCAGGTGGAGTAGAGATAATCACATGATCCGCTATAGCAGGAGCTTTATCGAGAAGAACCTCTGTAGCTGAATCTGTAGTAGATTGACAGCCACAAGCATTGTTTACAGAATTCACCACATCGATAGCATACATACCATCAACATATCGAATATCAGAAACTAGTGTACCTGTATGCAAGTGTACATTACTAGGCATAGCCTCAACGATAGCGGTAATCACGCTTTCAAGGCCGCCTGTCAATTGACGAAACATACCGGATTGAGCCGCTGTTCCCTTCCGACTTTCCATATCCGTTTGCGCCTTAGCAGACTGATGATTTGAACTAGTCTTTGTTACATGGTTAGAACTGCTTGCACGATTACTAGCAAAATTAGCTTGACTAGACTTTGCTTCGTGGCTTTCAAATTGACGGTCTGTCATAGTACCTTTACCAGCACGAGGCACATCGCCTTCTGCTACAGCATCTTTAGCTGCTTTAGAGACACCTGCTTTGGAATGACTCATCTTAGCGGCCATCATACCTTTTACCATGTTCCCATATTTTTGTTCTACTTGAATAAAATGAGGGAATGTCGACAATAGGCTAATTTTATAAATATCGCCACCATAGATGCCAGCTAATAGGGGCTCGATGAGTTTATCCATCATTTCTTGTCCTAAGTGGTATTTGAAGAAATGACCAATGGATACATCCCCATTTTCATCGAGTTGGTATGGTTTCTTAAAATAATCTAAGCCTGCACGCAATTTACCAGGCCAGGAAATGAGCGTTGCTTTCACAAAGGGCATCATTTCCGTAGGAATGCCCATGATGGAACCGCCTGGAATTGGGTGGATAGAGCCCTTATCATATACAAAGGCTTGACCTGTTTCATTAGACACAAGGGTATCACCTAGTCCAAGATCATGCACGAGATCTGTCATTTCGGTTTTACGACCCAAATAGGAGTCAGGACCGAGTTCCACTACGAAGTCATCCACACGTTGCGTTTGTATTTTCCCACCAAATCGTGGTGCTTGTTCGTAAAGAGTAATGGTCCATTCCGGCTTTGCATGACCTAGATAATAAGCCGCTGTTAGCCCTGTTAAGCCACCGCCCACAATTGTTACGTTCACGAATGAATCCTTTCTATTATTGCACTCGCCATTGCTTGTAAAAATGTTTCATTACAATTTGGCATGGGTGCACGCATATATGTTGCGCCCTTTGCTTCAACGAGTTCTTTACACTCCACATCATTATCGTACAGTACCTCAACGTGATTGCTTACAAATCCAAATGGTACAAAAGCAATGCGAGTAGCACCAGTTTGTAAAGCTTCATTGATTGCATCCTCTACAGTAGGGCCCAACCATTGGCCATGAGGAGCCGCACTTTGCCATGCCACAGACCAATTCGGTAATTTACAATATTCAGCAATCTCTTTAGCACTTTCCTCTAAAGCTAACGCATACGAATCGCCACCATGATTATTGATAAGAGGTATACTGTGCGCACTAAAAATAACGAATACATCTTTAGCATTATGCACACACTCTGAAAGTGCTTTTACCCAGTATTCCTTGAAAGTTGGTTGGTCCCACCAGGAACGGATAAAGTCAAATGTTATCGTATCATATTTTGAAATAGCCGATTGCACTTGTTTTTCATAAGCACCGGTACCGAGAGCGGTGAAGAATGGAGCCGTTACAATAGCGATAATATGCTCCACACCTTGCTGAACTAAGGAGTCAACTGCATCTGCAATGGATGGTTTCATGTGTAAAAAACCAATAGCGGAAGGCATAGTTGGCAACAGAGTAAGTAATGTTTTATATTGGCACTCTGCCATAGTTTGGAGTTCAACATTTTCCCATTGACCGATGGTATCATAACGCTTAGTAAGATTGGCAATTTCTCCTTCCGTTGGTACACGGCCACGACGAATACTCGTCATATAAGGTACTAAATCATCCTTACTTGAAGGGCTGCCATAAGACAGGAATAATAATCCTTTTTTTTCTACTTTCACTAATTTACCTCTCTTGAGCCCAAATTTCACGACTACGTTCATGCACATAGTCCGTTAGCCAATGGAGTTTTTGAGGATCTGCCTCCGGGAATACGCCATGGCCTAAATTAAAGATATGGCGACCATAGCGAACACCGTCAAGCAAGATGCGATCCACTTCGCGAGCCAATGTTTTTTCGTCTCCGAACAGATATGCCGGATCTAAGTTACCTTGTACCGTTTGTGTTACGCCACGCTCGTTTGCCATAACGATGGAACTACGCCAATCAAGGGCAATGACATCTAACGGCAAATGAGACCAAATAGACACCAAATGATCCGTACCAACGCCATTCATGGCCATTGGCAAATGAGGATATTTAGCTTTCACAGTCTTGATAATCCGTTCCATATGAGGGTAAATCCCTTGTTTATACTGATCTGCATTAACAGCCCCTACCCAAGAGTCGAAGATTTGAAGTGCATTGGCACCCGCTTCGGCTTGCATGGATAAGTACGCAATGGACATGTCCGCCAGTTTAGTCATCAATGCATTCCACACATGAGGAGCACCGATGAGCATGCCACGAGTCTTATTGTAGTTCTTCGTTGGTCCCCCTTCGATAAGGTAGGATGCAATCGTAAACGGCGCACCGCAAAAACCAATGAGTGGCACGTCGAGCATGCCAGATGTTAAGAGTGTAATCGTTTTACCGATATACTCTACCTTGGTAGGATCAAAGGAATCTAGAGCATCTACATCAGCCATAGAACGGATAGGCGTGCTAAACACAGGGCCCACACCGGCCTTGAGTTCAACATTTACATTCATAGCCACCATTGGGCTCATGATATCTTTGTAGAGAATCGCCGCATCAACGCCGTATTCCTTAACAGGTAATTCCGTAACACGAGCACATAACTCGGGCTCTTTTGTAATTTCAAATAATGAATATTTCTCTTTGATTTTGCGATATTCCGCTTGGCTACGACCAGCTTGACGCATATACCACACAGGCGTTACACCAGGGTTCTTCCCTTGGATCATGTCCAAATAAGCTGTGTTCAAGTACTCAACCCCTTTCGTTCTAAATGTATACTAACACACTATGGTAACTAAAACAGTTACTTTGGTTACAATCACACACATTATTTATTCTTTAATAATCCCTAATAATCCCTGTGAAAGCATGTGCCTCCACAGGGATTATTATTTCATTACCACTTTGATTTAACTAAGACTTTAATTCAAGTATGTCGTTAAATTTACTAGTACTGTAATGTAACCACTACTTTAATTTGACTGAGTCTTTAATTCAAGTCCGAAATTCATTTAGCTACGACTTAGTCTATGGCAATCGATGCCCATAATAGATTGAGCCATATCATATACAGAGCGTTGACAGGTAAAGAGCCAAATCTGTTGATTCTTCCCAAGCTCGGCCAACAATTCCAAGGCACTACGTTGACGGTTTTCGTCAAAGCGTACCAAAATATCATCCAAGATAATCGGCAAGGATTCTACTTGATAAGAGAATACCTTTGCTAGGGCGAGACGCAATGCCAAGTAAACTTGGTCAGCTAGACCACTAGACCAGAATTTAAGTTCTAGTCGTTCCCCATTGTTGTTGATAAGTGCTACCCCTTTATTGATACCTAGAATATCAAGCGTATACCTCTCACCAGTTAGTCTTTCAACATAAGAGGAAGCAAGCACTAACATATGAGGTTGTTTTTCTTGTTCATACGATTGTTGAGCCTTATCCATACAATGGCTTATCAATACTTGCGTAGCCCAATCTTCCAGAGCAGACTCTAATTCACTTTGTAAAGCCTCTCGTTCTTGCAACATTTGGTGTTGTTCCTGGTCAGAACCAAGTGTACGCATGGCTTCAACGATTTGACCGCGACGCTCGTACAAGGTAGCCAATTTATCTTCAATAGAGGCTATTTCACGCTCAGAGTGAGCCAATTCATCTAACCAGTTATCTTTGTTGCCTTCTCGCAAACGACGATAGAACAGGTCTTTATTCTCCGCATCAGGAGCAAGTAAATCCAGCTGTACCTGACTTTGCTTGTAGATAGTTTGCCACTGTTTATATTGGTCCTCATCGATAAGATGTTGACGATACTCGTTGGAACTTTCCATACCCGCTTTATGGAGCAGTTCTTGTTGACGAAGGAGTAGCTCTTTTTCCTTACGATGCCAATTATCATATTCATTACGGAAGCTTTTACGTTGTGCTTCCTTTTGTTCCCATACAATTTTATTTTGTTGGAAGTTCTTATATTGGTTATAAATGCGTTTTAGCTCTGTTGGAGATACTGGCGCCTCTATCCCAAGGTTATACCACAAAGCCATCGCTTGGTCTTCAATAATACGTAGGCCTTCTTTATGCTCCGCTAAACGCTTTTCATAGCCTTCTATAGTACGTAGTTGCTCATGATATTGATCATATTCATGTTTGAGGCCAAAGAAATCATCTTCATCGAGACTCTTAGCCGCCCCTTGTGGTAACCAGTTTTGCCATGCTGCGAGAGCTTCATCGTAAATACCTTGTAATGTATGACCTTCTTGAATCCAACGTTCAAGATGTGCCACCCCTTCTAAGGATGGTACAGGACTCGCTGTAGGCGTAGCAGCCTTGATCAAAGCCTCTAGCTGATGCTCTACATCGGATTTACGGGAGGATAAAATTTGTAACTCATAGTTTAATTTAGACACTTCAGAGTTACCATTATGAAGCCTCCAGGTAGCATACCAGAATAGCCCCATAGATAGAATCAAGAAAATAAAACCACCTATAGTATATAATGCAGATTCAAGAACCAACAGGCCTGCTAATACTACCAATACGGCAATAACAGCACCTATACCACTAATGCGTTGTAGCCATTTTGGCAGAATTGTAGGCTGTGCATCTGAACCAGAACTATTCCGTCTAGCCTCTACTCGATCTATATCCATTAAGATACGATCTAATTCACGTTCTAAATATTCTTTTTTAGCTAATTCTTCTTCACTAAAGTTAGGTAAGGATGCCCCTTCAAGGTTCGCCGTCGGCACCTCATCGGTAGCCTCTGCAGGTTTGCGGTCTTGCCAATGTAAAAGTTGTTCTTTTGCGGTGCGCAAACGACTTGCCAAACGTTCTCCATCAAACCAATTGATGTCTTCTGCCATTGGCTCATCATGACGCCACGCAGAATGTAGGGTGCGTGAAAACTCTAATTGTTCTCTAACCTTACGGATATACGCATCGCCTTCTTCGCACTCACGGCGTAATTGCTCCCATTTAGCACCTTGTTGAATAAGGTCTTCAATATCTTGACCATAAGTTCCAAATGGGCTATCAGGACTAAAGTTAGCTGGCATCAATGCCGCTTCCTTTTCTTGCCACAATTGCATGTTATCACGAGCCCGTTTAATTTCTTCATCAAGGCGAAGAAACTCATCACGACTCAAAGCGAGCTCACTATTGTACTGCTGCATGTGCATACGTGCCTCTTCACTGCGACGATATGTATCCCACGCACGCAATACTACATCGATACCATCCCGATATTCCTTCCATTCTTTCAACTGATTTTGCAATTCCATTTCGGTTTGCTCAGTACTGTGAAAGACGGTTTGTAATTCCACATATTGCGCTTCATGCTCCGCTAACTGACTCAGCTTTTGGCGGTTTTCTTTAAGCTCATCCATCAATACATTGATGCGACGTTTACCATTCGAGGATGCTACAAGTAGGTCTGTAGCCCCTTTTTCAACATCCTTAACAGCTCCTCCTAAGTGTTCTCCCCCTTCGGCGCCAAAGAATCGGGAACGAACCTCTACCTCTTGTAATACATCAAGTCCTTGTAGGTCGTCTAATGTTAACGCAAATATGCGGTTATATGTTTTTTTATCGATGCCATGCCACCAATGTTGAGCCGGCTCTTCATGGATAGCAGGATTACCAGGACTGTAAAAATCTAACTCCTTACCCTTACGACCGATATAGTAGCTTTCACCATTACGGTCCACATCAAGGGCCCCCGTCATAGGACCATAAGCCTTATGAGTACCACCAAACAACAAGGTGCGCATCCCTTCGAGCAAGGATGTCTTACCACTTTCATTAGGGCCATACATGAGTTGAACCCCATTGTCACCCGTAGTGAAAGACCAGTCGCGATACGGGCCAAATTCATCAAATCGTATGCGTTTAATGTTCATCATTAGCCCCCATCAATACAGTAACACCTTCAATTTCACAACGTTTCAAAGCTCGTGCCAATAATTCATCACTTAATAAATCGGCATATGCGCCTAAGCGCTTAAATTCAGGACGATTCGCCATAATTTGGCGCGCAGTCTGTATTGCATTCCCATCTACCATATCATCATAAGCACGCAAATAATCACCTACTACATCTGTTAATAGACGTCGTTCGACTAGATTAATACTAGGTCTTGTATTAGAAATGATACGGTAAGGCATAACAAATATAGATTTGCCTTTCTCTTCATTTTGAGACTCTTGCAACCATAGTTTTCGAATTCCCTCTTGCGTACATAGGCGATGTAGAGGTCCTGTACCGGACAAAACGATGGATAGCAAGATGTTTTTCTTATGCTGCTTTCGCAAGTTTTCTTTTTTACGGCGCAAAATCTCTAAGAAATCTGTTTCATTTTGCATGCCAGCAATATCGATTTTGATTTCCTCAAACCGGACAGCGCAGGTGTCGATAAATCGCAAATCACAATGACCATTATGAGATACAGATACAAGATAACACCCCTTAGGTCCATGTTCTTTACGATGCAATCCTTGCGAATTACCAGCATAAACTACGAGAGGCTCTTCGCTAAGAACTTGAGATTTATGAATATGGCCCAATGCCCAATAATCCATAGCGGCCTCTGTTAAATCAGTTAAGTTACAAGGTCCTGTTACATTGTGGTTTTCAGAGCCTACACTAGAACCTACAGTACCATGCATGACAGCAAGAGAAAATTCATCCCGTTCAAAAGCTCTGTATTGACGAGCATAGTTGTCACTTTCATTACCATGACCACAGCTGATGCCATATACGCCACCAATTTCTATATTGTTAACGATGAGCGGGAAACGCTGTACCTGTTCGCTAGAAAATACATGTACATTATCTGGCATCTGTAATTGTGCTTTCCAGCTTTCAGCAGGATCATGGTTACCTTGTACCATATAGACATCAATACGATGCTCCGCCAAGCAATACATGGCGCGCACAAAACGGACTTGAGCCTCTAAATTATGGTCTTCGCTATTATAAATATCACCAGCTATTACAACAGCATGAACATGTTCTGTAATAGCAGTATCAATAATTTTATCTAAGGCTACATAGGTTGCTTCACTTACAACGCGATCAACAGCGCTGCTAATACCTGTAGCATATTGAAAGGGTGCCCCTAAATGCAGATCACCACAGTGTATAAATCGAAACGGCTGCATCTATATCCACTCCTCCATTAATATTCTTATTATAGTTATATATAGTAATTACAATAGTTTATTATACTACAAAACCTTAAAGATAAGTTAAAAATAACTATCATTTAGCATCAAAAAGATATAGTTAAACTAAACTTCTCTTAACTATTAATAAATATAAATTATAAGATAAGCACATATTCTTTCATCATAAGATATAAATCATAATATATTTTTTGTTAACCAATTCATGCATTAAGTTGACAATTTATGCGCGAACGTTTACAATCAAATTGTCAATATATTATGTTTTTATTAAGTTAACAATTTCCTGGAGGCTATTATGGCTTTGCCTATAGATCAACAACCATCCCAAGTGGGTACATACGAAAAAATACTTACCATTGCAAACCGCATCATGAACGGCGGCGAAATTACAAAAGAAGAAGCAATCGAGCTAATTCATACTTCAGATGATGATACTATGATTCTACTCGCTATGGCTGATAAAATTCGCCAACATTTCAATGATAATTCTGTGGATGTATGCGCCATTGTTAATGCTCGATCCGGCAAATGTCCTGAAAACTGTAAATTCTGTGCTCAATCCGCACACCACAACACAGGCGTTCAGGAGTATCCTTTCATGGATGAAGAAAGCATTCTCCAAGCAGCACGTAAAGCTAAAGAGGCTGGTGCCATTCGTTTTTCCATCGTAACAAGTGGTCGTAATACTAATAACCCTGATGAATTTGATCAAATCATCCATGTATTAGGCCGTATCAAAAACGAAATTGGCCTTGAAATCTGCTGTTCTCTTGGGTTGTTAACTTACGAACAAGCACTCAAATTAAAAGAAGTTGGTGTTACTCGATACCACTCCAATATCGAAACGGCACCTAGTCACTTCCCAGATATTTGTACTACACATTCCTACGAAGATAAAATGTTTACCATAGATAATGCACAAAAAGCAGGCATCCGTGTTTGCTCTGGTGGCATTCTTGGACTTAACGAAACATTAGAACAACGCGTAGAAATGGCGTTCGAACTTAAACGTTTACATATTGACTCCGTGCCATTAAACATTTTGAATCCTGTTAAAGGGACTCCATTTGAAAGCAACGAAGCTTTACGTCCATTGGATATCTTACGTACCTTCGCCGTATTCCGTTTCATCTTGCCAAACGCATTGATTCGTACTGCAGGGGGTCGCGAAGTAAATCTACGAGACTTACAAGCTTATGCTCTAAAAGGTGGCCTAAACGGTATTATGGTTGGTGGCTACTTAACTACTGGTGGTCGTTCACCTCAAGACGATCTCCAAATGATTCAAGACTTGGAGTTGACTCGCAATACAGCTCAAGTCTAAAAACCTCATATATACCATTCTCTATATCTAGAGGATGTAGTATATAAATTATTCCCTAATGCTTTATAAATATTTTACACATAAAAAGAACCATCTAGTTTGCTGTACTAGATGGTTCTTTTATTTCCATAATAAAATGTAAATGGCTTGACCATTTGTGTTACCCGCAATGGGCTCAGGATTCTCATTAAATTCTACATTCTCATACGGCGTCCCGTCTGACATGTACGCATCTACCTTCAATGTTTCCATGGTTCGATTATATCTACTGATATAAACTTTATATCGCAATTCGTCGCCACCCAGTTCATTAACTCGCAGCCACAAAAGTGCATCGTAATCACTCTTCTGTACACTGTCATTGTCAATAAATAATTGGTTTCCTGATGCATCTGGTCCAACATAGTACCAGTCCGTTGCGTTAGTAGTCCCCCCTATACTGAGTAGCCACAAAAGTGTTAATATGGTGAATATTTTACTCATATGACTGCCCCTCTCATGCTATCGAGCTGTATATTTTATAAAAGCTTAATGTGGATAAACCTTTATAAAATATACAACTTCTCCTTTATATAATACCAAAATTGTCCCATATTTATCAACAATAATTAAAATTAATTACCATGTTTTTTACAAATATAAGAAACTTAAAGAAATTTATTAAATTTCTTCATTTTTAACTCATTTACTCTTCCTATAATGATAATGTCAAATGATAAATAGAGGTAACAATTCCCTGGTTACCGTACGTGTATTTATCTCCCGACAAGTAATACTAACCCCAAACCTACTACTTGTTTAAATACATGTTTCATTTGATATTAATACTAACACTCCCCTTACATGAAAAAAGGACTCTATACAGAGTCCTTTTTTCGTTACTTCATAAACTTATACATATTGTTAAGTCTACATACATATTACCATAAGGGTTAATAGTAAAGGGTTTATAAGGACTCACGAATTAACAAGTAATACTATATTCTTAAAAAAAAAACGCTCAAAAGCTTAAGGAAATACGATAACCATTACGCTTTTGAGCGTTTTTTATTATAAACTACAATTTACTAATTTCTATCTTACTATTTTACTTCAGCCCAACCTAAAGCAGCACGTTTTTCATCGATATCTGCCAAGATTTTCTCAGCTACTTTAGCAGGATCCGTATTTACATACATAACAGAGCCTAAGATATCTTTAGTGTCTTCTTTGAGCCATTTTGTAACAGCATCAGAGCCTTGTGTAGGTGGCTCAACGCAGTGGTAAGAGTTAATCCCCATCAAGCGGAAGCCAAGGGATGCATCGATACCTTTTTCGTTAGACCATTCAGGGCTAGACATAGCAAATGGCAATTGAGGTAAGTTAAGACCAAGTTCTGCCGCAATACCACCGAAGATACCGGAGGAACGCGCATTATCTACACATTCACCCACATGCCATACTGGTGGTTGATCATCACCCAAGAACTCTTGCAATGCAGGACTACATTTCTTGTTAGCATCTGTATTACAATAGCCAAGTTTCATCAATGGGAAAGATGCACAACCATTTGTAAGGATGATACAGCCATTTTTAATAAGTGTATCAACAATATCTACAGTTGCCTTTTCATAGATAACACGAGGGTTGGAACAACCTACTACGTTAACGATACCGCGAACTTTACCAGATTTTAAAGCCTCTGCCAATGGTTTGAAGGAACCATAATGTTTAACAGTGGATTCTGGAGAGAAGCCAACTTCTGCTGTGATTTCGTATGGCGGAATGAATACAGGCATACCTTTGCGCAATTCATGAGCTTCAAGAGCACGATCCAAGATTTTGCGAGCCAATTCTTTTGTTTCAGCCAAGTTAGTGTGATGATGGTCGTAGCCGATGTGTTCAGCACCTGGTAAACGAGCTGCATCAGATGTAGTAATAACCTTTGTGTTGAAGCAACGTGCTACGTCCATGATAGCAGGATAAACGTCTTGAACGTCAGCTACCCAGCAATCAAGAGCGCCTGTACCAAGTACAAGTTCAGCACCGATAGCATTACACAATGGAATAACATTTTCATAACGGTACATACTGGACAAACCAGAGCAGCAGATACCATAGAATTGAATACCTTTAGCGCCGATAGCTTTTGCTTTTTCTAAATATTCTTCAGAGGCGCCAATTTTACAAATTTGGGATACCAATGTTGGCAAGTGACCATGAACGGCGATGTTAACATAACCTTTTTTCAAGGCACCAATGTTAACTTTAGATGTGCGACGACCACCTTGACCAAACAATGCGTCTGTTGCGATGTCCGCTGCTACTACGCCTGTGAATGTGAAAGCAAGACCACAACGCAAGAATTGTTTCATGTTGCTTTCCCAATCACCATCTGTACCTACGCATGTACGATGATATGCATCAAAGGCTTCATTGTACGCAGAAATAGGCAAGATATCCAAGTTTTTCCAAACTTCACGACGTTCAGCAGGAGCCATTGCAGTAATTGTTTTATATTCACCAGGTAATGCACGGCTCAAATCTTCTAATAGAACATCTGCCAAGTCATTAGCCACTTCTTTTAAGGAACGGCCTTCTTCAGGGATATTGAAAGCTTTACATACAGTACGGATTTTTTCTTCCCCTAAAATTGGAATATCCAATTGGTCATTAGCAGCCGCTTTCAAAGAAATCAAGATTTCACGAGCATGTGCACCATGTTGGGTCAAGCCACCTGCAGCAGCACGTGTCATATTACGAGCTACGATAAGATCTGCATCGGCACCACAGACCCCACGAGGGCTCTTAGGTGTAATTTTACATGGCCCCATGAAGCAAATACGGCAACATACACCGGCAATACCAAATGTACATTGTGGTTGTTGTTTATCAAAACGGTCAAATACTGTATCGCAACCGATTTGCTCCATGCGAAGAATCATTTCGCGTACCGCAGGATCTGGTGTTTGTTCAATAACGTCTTGTTTTGTAGGCCATGTTTTACGATACTCAGCAACGGCTTTCATATAGTCATTTACGCCATGTTCATGAGGTACCCCTGGTTCATGAGTGTGTGGCACCCATTTATCCGTCGGAAGAGCCTTTGCATGACTATGGTCGTGACCATGTTCATGATCGTGGTCATGATCGTGGTCGTGATGATGACCATGGTCGTGATGATGGTCATGGTCGTGACCATGGTGATGATGACCGTGATCATGTTGATGTTCACCGCAATAGCAATGGTGATCATGTTCATGAGTCTTTTTATTTTCCACTTCTTTACTCATAGTAAACCTCCTAGTGACCTACATAGGCCAACCAACAATAATAAGAAAACATATTCTACTTTTAATTCACTTTAAATCCACTACAATTATGGGTTTTAAATCCTATCTCCTAAATATGTTTTAAACTACTATAAGTATATTTTCTGAAAGGACATTTGTCAATTAAAATTTGAGAAATTTTTGACGCATCTATATCTAAGAATATGATAATTACTATATTTATTTAATTCGATTCTTTCAGTTTCTTTTCATAAATAAAAAGAAACTAATTCCTGAATTTTACAGGAATTAGTCTCTATATCTTATTGATTAATTGATGGATTTACGTATTAATTTATATATTAATTATTAATTCATTAATATGTCCCGCCCTCCTTAGGATACGCCACCTAACTATTTTTATATCTATACATTACAAAAATTGCTGCATAATATGTGCTACTTCAGATAAATGGAAACGTTTTGCCCTATCAGACCTCGCCACAAGAACTAATTGGCGGCAGCAAAGTTTCGATGCAAGAGGATAGAATTTAACCTTATCGTCATCCCCCTTGCTATTAAGAGTATTCGGCAAGAATGTGATACCATAATCATCTTCTACCAAGGACCGGCATGAATCTAACGTTTCAGAGCCAATGACGGCTTTTGGCACAAAGGACTCCGCTTGGCATAGACGGTTAACCAACGTCCGCAATTTGAGACCTTCTCTTAGCAAAATAAACGGAAATGCTCCAAAAGGAGATATTTCTCGAATTCCATCACCGGTCATGAGCGAATCTGCAATGTCTATGGCCTTCTTATTTTCCACACTAATAGCCAATAAAATCTGCTCATCTAAAACGGGATAACTTTCAAGGTCCTGAGAATAAATCGGCGTTGGGAATAGCCCTACATCTACTAAGCCATCACAAATTTGCTGTTCCAAAAAGTGAGATTCTCCCTCTACAACATGGAACTCCCAAGAAGGCTCTATCTGTTGAAAGCTTTTCAGTGTTTTCCCAAGCATATGATGTCCATAGAATTGAGACAAGCCGATACGTACATGATAGGCTACATCTGTGCCTTGATTAATGATAGATTGCGTTAAAGCCTCCGCCTTTAAAACTAACGGCATACCCTCTTTTGCAATTTGTAACGCCGCAGCAGTTGGCACAACTTTTGTACGATCACGAACAAATAACGTAACCCCTAGCTCTGCTTCAATACGACGAATCCCCTGACTCAACGCGGGCTGAGAAATATATAATTTTTTAGATGCCTTTGAAAATGATGCCATCTCAACAATGGTACTAATATATTTAATGTCTTTTATGTCCATATACGAGTCCTTATTACTATGTACATATACAAGTCTTATAATAAAACATTATTTCTATTATAACTATATATTACTAAAATATACGTTACATATACATGGGGAAAAATAAAAAAATACCAAGAAATTTAGTGTCTTACAAACCTAAATTTCTTGGTATGTCTTATAAGTTAAACGAACTACATATAGGATGCGGTAAAATCGCATTCTATTACAGCCCCATTCTATTATAACCCTTTTTAATTTTTAGATTACATTAAAGATTTAAGTACATCCAATACTTCTTGAGGTAATTCGTTTTTATGACCTTTAAGTTTTTCTACATAATCATAACGGAACTCAAAAGCTTGGTGCAATTGGTGATGATACTCGCGCACTTCGAATGGAGGTTCAAAGCCAGGAACCTCTACATAGGAAAGGTTTTCGTATTCACAGAATGGTTTAAATTCTAATGTACCTTCTACTAAACGCTCTAACAAATCGAGAGTAACTTCTTTAGGAATTTTATTTTCCAAGAAGAAACCTGTGTTCATAATGTAGCATTCTACGCCACATTTGGAGAATAATTTTTTGTAGCTTTCATAATCACGAACCAATGGATATGTACGGAATGGATTTGCATATGGTTCGATAACAAGCGCATTTGGATCGACGTGAGCATCAAGTTTTTCTGCTGTAGAACGACGAGTCGCAAGGGTTGCACCCATTGTAGAAGCCAATACAGGATCGGAAATCTTAAGGATTGGTGGCAATGTTTTATCTTTCATAAGCCATACAATCGCATTAACAGGTTCACCTACGTAGTTTACGCGGTTATCTGTCCAGAATTGAGATTTAATAGCACGTCCATTGCTGTTTCGCACATCTTCGGCCAGTACAACCTTACGGCCATCCTCATCCATCGTTACACCTACATTTTGTAGCGTCAACAAGAATTCGTTAGCAGGATGTTCCACAGGATAATCTTGCATTTTGTCAAAGTACGTAGGTTCAAGAGCAATCGAACTCAAATCCTCAGTATTGATGATATATGCATCGTCATGTAAGATAGAAATATCATAACGACCATCATGTTTTTCATGAGTCAATGTGGATTTACCAGAACCGGACAAACCGAATACACCAATAGTGTAGGATTTACCATCTTCAAGGTTGTAACGTTTCATGCCACCGTGGCAAGCAACATAGTCGAAGCGATTTGCCAAGGACCACGCAAGTGTAAGCGTACCTTTTTTATGCTCCCCAAAGTAGCGCATACCAAGAATCATAGCACAGTTATGAGCAGGGTCGAAAATAGCAAGACCGCCTGGATGACCTGGTACAACATAGTCAGGATCAGAGTAAATATAGATGTCGCCTTCTGGAATCTCTACACTGTCATTGTAGAATTCTTTTACAGCTGCATCAAAGAACTTAAAGTTCATGAGCCAAGAATACAAGATAGATGCGTGATCTTTTGGAATCATCAAATGAGCACGAGCTGTGAATTTTTTATCAAGACCAACGATAGATTCTGCAGAAATCCACTCTTTACTACGGCTATCATATACTGCATCACGTGCAATATTCGCGAGTTCAACTTCATCGATACCCTCGTCTCCAATAATACGACGAGCTTTAGCATAACGACCTGTAGTTTTACCATCATTTGTAACAAGGACCTTTGCATCAGCTGGCAAGCCTTGTTCTAATGGTTTAAATACCGGCATATCGAGGATGATAACACCTGGCTCTTCAGAGGCTAGTTGATACGCTTGTGCCACAGATGTTACAGGAGTTACATTGTTCCCATAGAATGCAGTTTCAATTGTACTGCGCATCATAGAAAATAATGGGTTTGTTTTAATTTCACTTTGCTTCCAAACGCGTCTTGTAGACATAGTATCTAGATCCTCACCTTTAAATATATTAGCAATTTCGCTTGTAAAAGTAATGTTGTATATGAAAACACTGCTTAGGCAAATACTTTCATTATTTTCTATTTTACCCTTTTCAGTCAAATTTGTATACATAAAACAGATGATTTATAGGAAATTAATGTATGTTTATTTTAAATTAGTGCAGCACATTTATAATGCGATAAATTAATACCTAGCTGCATAAAACTATTAGTATTCAATAGAGTATCTTAAAACTAGACATAGTTACAAAGTAACTAAACCTATTTACAAAACAACTAGTCAAATAACAAAGCAAAAAGAGGCGAGCTCTTAAGAACTCGCCTCTTTAGCGTTTAAAGAATACAATTATTTCTTATCTTTATTGATAAATGCGTCGATTTTACTAATTAGATCATCTACCTCAAAATCGCCGCGTTCTGCCATCATCTTAATTGTTGCTACCTTAGCCATTACTTTTACCATAGGTGTTTTTAATTTCTCGAATTTAGGATTTAAAGAAATCAAATGATCTACAATTTCTGGGCATTGTTTAATTAGATTAGATAATGTCGTTTTCGCATCGATATGGAATCGACCATCCGCATCAGTTGTTAACGGCTCTTCTTCTACCTCTTCTGCAGCCTCTTGAGCCAAGGATTTTTCCTTACCACCATCGCCTACAAAATCAGTTTTATCCCAAGTCAATAATGTACGGGAACCTTCGAGCTCACGGATATGAGTGCAGTCTTGCATCATTTCCAATACGCCACGGAATTTACCATTTTCATCGCGTACGGCTGTGTAAATAACATAGATGAACAAGCCTGGTTTATTGATCCAAAACTCCGCTTGGCTTTGCTCGCCAGAACGGAACTTCTCTACGATTTCCTCTACTATATGAACAGATTTCGCTGGGTGGCAATTCTTCACTTCACGACCGATAACGTTCGCGCTGCGAGGGAAAATACGATGTGGTGTATCGCTGTAGAACTTAACTAGTTCATTTTCATCTACATAGGATAAATCTACAGGGAGATGACGGAATAACAAATTAATTTGCTCTAATGTCAATTTACCTGTGGCTACATCGAGGACTGCGTCCTTACCAACGGGCGCACCTCCAACAGGACCTACATATTTAGATAACAAACCCGCTAAATCATTTAAGAATTCATTAGATACAGCACCACCTTGAGCTGAATTATTACCATTCAATTGCGCCGCAGAATCATTAATACCTGGCACTACATATAAACCTGGCGCTTGAATAATGGCATAACCAATTTCATGGTCATTTTTACTCATCCGCACAAACTCTTCGTCGCTCAACAATTTATAAGATGTGGGCAATAAGACTTCTAATTCTTTAGAATTCAAATCACGCAATTTTGCCAATGTTTCTGGCACAGACGCTAGGAATTCTTCGTATTTATCTTCTCGAAGCAATGCATAGGATGCAGAGATAGCATCGCGCACAGCATCATCAAAGGTCCACATAATACGCGTTGGACGGTCAAAGCCGTGGTCCTCAAGCATTGGATAAAGTTGATTTTGCTTACGAGACAGATGTGTTCTCCACTCTGCTAAGGAATCAAAAACGCCGAGCCACGGATTTTTGATAAACTTCTCTTGCTTTAATAACTCATCCGCTTCTAGTGCTACCTTCTCAACAGCGTTAATTTCTTCCAAGTATGCCCATAACGGATGATTTTCAGGGTACTCATTTTCGGCACGCACCAAAACGCCATCAAATAATTCTAAGAGATCATCCATTTTCTCTAGGATTTCTTCGTCCTTGTAAACACCTTTCAAGCTTTGCTCTGCGTAGGCAAATTCATCAGGTGTACAAGTGCCTAATTTTTCTTTTAAAATGCGATTGCCCTCTTCTAAGGACAATTTACCATCCAAATAATCTTCTTTAATGGACACGATAATTCTGTAACGTTCATTATTAATATCTAGCTTTTGTTTTAATGGATTCATATGCTTATACCTCCACGGGCTAATTTATTATTACAGTTTTATTATATCATTTTGAAAGTAATTTTCAGTTGCTATAGATACAATTTTGATTAATTTTTAAGATTTACGAATCCAATATTATGAAAATGAATAACCTTACTTTATTTTTTAGAATATTTTGGCATGCAAAAACTGCACCTCGAAATTGTGTCCAATTTTTTGGGTGCAGTTCTGTATGAGTGATTTTGATTAGTTTTTAAAATCAATATATTCAGTTTTAGAAGATGCTACAGGTTTACCATTGGAATCTGTAGCAGGACTAAATCTCCATTTAGAAATAGTATCTACAATAGCCGCATCAAGAGCACTAGAGCCACTAGATGAAACAACTTCAACGTCCCCTACAGAACCATCTTCCTTGATGGTAAAACGTATATCCGCACCATGAGCTGCTTCACCATAGGCAGCGAGCAGTGCTCGGTCAATAGGTGGTGTAGCTATAGCTACTGGTGGGTCGTATGGAGCTGCCAACACAGAAGCTACCATACTCATTACAAACAATGAACTTAATATAATACAACGCAACACTTTATTCATCGTTTTCTCCTTATTTAGCTTTCACAGCTTGCTTAGGCAGAGTAATTGTCATCCCAATAATGGATTCGTGTGCCTTTTGATCTGTGCCAATAGCAGGTGTGAATTTCCACTGTAAAATTGCTTTTTTTACTGCTTCGTCAACTGGAGCATAGCCAGAAGAACGCTCAACGAAAACATTTTTAACATTACCTTTTTTATCAATCAAGAAGCGTACGCGCATATCAGGCGCTACCGTAGCGGTTTTAGGAATCTCAGGCAACTCAGGTTTTACAATAGTAACCTCACGTGGAGATTCTAAAAACTTCGCCGCATCGGCTGTATAATCACTTACCATGCCAAAAGATGCAACAAGTACACCTGCAGCAGCGTATCGGAATAATTTATTCATAAGAAGCCTCCTTATTAACCTTTTGTCTATGCATAATATCATACTAAATAAAGATGAATATTAAAAGAATAAATTCTTATTGATAAAATTTCTCATTTATGATATATTGAATTCAAGATAACTGTCCGGACTCACATATCTAGTTGATATGACAAAAAACTACACAAAGGAGGTTCATCATGAGACGTAGAAAGCGTATTCAAATGAAGGTCATGATGGTACTTGGTATTGTTGCCCTCGTTGGGCCTAACCATCTACAAGCACTTATTCCCTAGATTATTTTGACCTTAGCAGAAGACCGTATAACTGCCTTTAGCCGCTACGTTAGTAGCGGCTAGTTTTCCGTTTAAATTCAGAGAGATATTTTCCTTCTTCAAATTATTTCATTATTAGAACAAAATATGTCCCTCAAACAAAGTCATTAATGTTTTTAAATTTAGTATCTATAAAAAGGAGACTTATTATGAAATTTAATCGAATTTTATTAGTCGTCGTATCATTAGCACTTATAGTATTTGCCCTTGCAGGCTGCGGAAAAGACACAGCCCAAGATAGTCAGAAAAAACTTAATGTCGTAGCTACAACGACGATGTTAACGGATTTAGTAAAAGAAATCGGCGGTGACCATGTAACCGTTCAAGGTCTCATGGGCCCAGGTGTAGACCCTCACCTATATCAAGCGAGTGCAGGCGATGTAACAGCTATGTCTAAGGCGGATGTTGTAGTATACAACGGCATTCACTTGGAAGGTAAAATGGGCTCCATTTTCGATAATCTAACAAAGCAAAATAAAGCGACCATCCGCGTATCTGATGCCATTGATCCATCTACATTGCTCGACTTTGACGAAGAAGATGGTGTAAAAACAAAAGACCCTCATATTTGGTTTGACGTTGCTAACTGGAAGCTGGCAGCAAAAGCAGTATACGAAGGTCTTGCTAAAGCCGATCCGGCGCATAAAGAAGATTACAAAAAACGCTATGACGCATATCTTACTAAGTTAGATGAAACTGATGCGTACGTTAAAGCTCAAGCAGAATCTATTCCGAAAGAATCTCGCGTACTTGTAACAGCTCATGATGCATTCCAATACTTCGCTCGCGCATACGGCTTTGAAGTAAAAGGTTTGCAAGGTGTAAGCACTGCTACAGAAGCAGGCACACAAGATGTGAATGAACTGGTTCAATATATCGTAGACCACAAAATTAAAGCGATTTTCGTAGAGTCTTCTGTACCACATAAAACAATTGAAGCCGTTCAAGAAGCAGCTAAGGCTAAAGGCTGGAATGTTGCCATCGGTGGCGAATTATATTCCGACTCTCTCGGCTCCGAAGGCACTGAAGGCGGTACATATATCGGCATGGTAAAAGCCAATATTGATACAATTACCAAAGCACTTAAATAATCAATTGCTAGATTTTCTTAATTAAATAAGACAAATTAAATTTACGTATACTAACTTAAATAGACTCAAATTTACTTTGTTATTGTAAGTACATGTGCTACTAGCAATATTAGCTAGTGGCACGCATTAATACAAGGAGGTTTCCATGGAATGGGCCGTTGAAGTTGAAGATATGACCGTAGCATATACGACAAAACCCGTATTATGGGACGTAGATATGAAGGTACCCATCGGTTCCTTAGCGGCCATTGTCGGCCCTAATGGGGCCGGTAAGTCCACATTATTAAAGGCCATGCTTGGTCTACTAACAGTTATCTCAGGAAGTGTAAAATTTTATATCGATCACCACTTAGCGATGGACAAAAACGATTACAAAAAAATCGCCTACGTCCCTCAAAGTGGCAGCGTAGACTGGGACTTCCCTACCACAGTACTAGATGTAGTACTCATGGGCCGTTATGGTCATCTAGGTTGGTTTAAGCGTCCTAGCAAAAAGGATAAGGAACTCGCCCTCTCCATGATTGAAAAAATGGGCATGAGCGACTATGTGGACAGACAAATTCGCCAGCTTTCAGGGGGACAACAACAACGCGTCTTCCTCGCAAGAGCTCTCGTCCAAGAGGCAGATATTTACCTCATGGACGAACCCTTCAAGGGCGTCGATAAAACCACAGAGCATGCTATTATTTCGCTTTTACAAGAAATGAAAGCTCGAGGCAAAACGGTTATCGTCGTCCACCACGATTTAAATACGGTGCCCCAATATTTCGATTGGGTAACGATGGTAAACAAACAAACTGTCGCCTATGGCCCCGTAGCAGATACATTTACGGACGAAGCTATTGAGCGCACCTACGGCAAGGGGAGGATTGTATGACCATACTCCAATCCTATACGACGCAGATGGTACTGCTTGGCACGGCTCTATTAGGCCTCGCTAGTGGTATCGCTGGAACCTTTGCGGTACTTCGCAAGGAAAGCCTCATCGGTGACGGCCTATCACATGCGGCATTACCCGGTGTGGTCATAGCCTTCTTGCTGACGGGCATCAAGGACATCGAAGTTCTCATCGCAGGTGCTGCTCTATCCTCTATCACTGCGGCTTGGCTCATTACCATCACCGTAGAAAACAGTAAAATCAAATTCGATGGTGCTCTAGCTACTATACTATCTGCTTTCTTTGGGCTCGGTATGGTTCTACTCACCTACCTTCAAAGTCTAAACAATGCAGGTCAGGCGGGACTTTCAAAATTCATATTTGGACAGGCCGCCACCATATTAGCCCGCGACGTGTACATTACATCGGTGGCAGCGCTCATCATAATCGTTTTAACAGCCTTATTTTGGAAAGAGCTAAAGCTCATTTCCTTTGACGTAGAATATGCTAAAACATTGCAAATTCCCGTCACATTTACACTCATTTTATATCGTTCACTATTGATCATGACCATCATTATCGGCATTCAATCGGTAGGGGCTATCTTGATTAGCTCCCTCCTCATTGCACCCGCCGTTGGGGCAAGACAGTGGACGAATAAACTGGGCACCATGTGTATATTAGCAGGATTTTTCGGCATGATATCCGCCATCGGCGGTACTATCTGGAGTACATCAGTTCCAAAATTACCGACAGGCCCAGCTATCATCGTTATTTTATCGATTCTTGTATTATTGAGCCTCATCTTTGCTCCTAACAGAGGTATGCTCTGGCAGTTCCGTAAAAATAGACAGTCAAAGCACGCATTATTATTAGAAACCACAAGGGCTCCCAAATCCAAGGCACAGCAAAGTATTTGCGTAGCAGAGGACGCACAACCTCGCATAGGAGGTGCCCCATGACAGTTCATACAGAGATATTGCTCATTGCCATTGCGGTATCCATCGCATGTGCCATCCCTGGGGTCTTCCTCGTATTGCGTCGCATGTCCATGATGGCCGATGCCATTACGCACACCGTATTCCTCGGCATCGTGCTCGCTTTCTTTATGACGGAAGATTTAAACTCTCCATTTCTACTCGTCGGGGCTACCTTGGTTGGTGTAGGCACCGTATGGCTTACAGAAATGATACACAATACGGGGCTTGTCAACGAAGATGCGTCTATCGGCATCATCTTCCCGCTTCTATTCTCTGTAGCCATCATTCTGGTCAGCCTATACAGCGGTAACGCTCATCTCGATGTAGATACCGCATTACTTGGCGAGATAGCCTTTGCCCCCTTTGATCGATGGATTGTGAACGGCATCGACTTGGGGCCTGTATCGCTATGGATTTCTCTAGGCGTGGCGCTCATCAATTTAATATTAGTCATGCTATTCTACAAAGAATTGCAACTCTCCACCTTTGATTCACTATTAGCAGGGCTCTTCGGCTTTATGCCAGCCCTCATCCACTATGTGCTAATGACCATGGTATCCCTCACCGTTGTGGCCTCGTTCCAAGCGGTAGGTGCCATCCTCGTCATCGGCCTCATGATAGGACCTGCGGTCATCGCTTATTTATGGACGGACTCTGTGAAAGCCATGCTTACTAGCAGTATCATCATCGGTATTATCTGTGCTGTCGTCGGTACGGAAGTATCTTTCACCATGGACGTATCCATCGCGGGTTCTATTGCAACCACCATCGGTATTGCACTAATTATCGCTGTTATCGCAACACCGAAAACAGGCTATATCGCCACATACCGCCGTCAACGTCATTTGCGTCGTCACTATCGAGAAACGATGATGCTGTGCCATATTTATACACATATGGATACACCTATTGCGCACGTTGAAAACGGCATTGGCACCATTCACGAGCATTTGAACTGGAGACCTGACTATACACATCAAGCTGCTTCACAGCTAAAGAAACAAGGTCTATTATATGTGACAAATGGACACTACGTGCTGACTGATAAGGGTATAGCACAGGTAAAAGAGATTATTTAATTAATCTCAATCATATATCTCTAAAGATAAACATTTTTCCCAACAAAAGATAAATATTTTCCCAACAAAAAAGAAGCTGAAATCAATGCTCTGAAATGAATATGTACCCCCTTTACTGGACAAACAGTAAAGAGGGTATATATCATAAAGATTTCAGCTTCTTTTATTTTGAATCAATAGCCCTTCATTTTATTGCTTCTAATGGAATTACATGAGGTAAACCATTGTCATCGATATAAATTTTTGTCTTAACACGATATACATCTTCCATCATGGCTTCTGTAAAGATGTCTTTCGGTGCGCCTTGAGCGTATACTGTACCCTCTTTGAGCACGATGATTTCATCTGCGAACATAGCTGCCAAATCGAGATGATGTAATGTTACGAGCGTTGTAAAATCATTTTCTTGAGTCAGATTTTTTAGCAATGTTAACAAGTCAAATTGCTTGTGCAAATCTAGAGCACTGGTAGGTTCGTCAAGAATTAAGATTTTAGGTTCTTTTACAAGGGCTTGAGCCATGAACACTAGCTGGCGTTGACCACCGCTGAGCTCCATAATGTTGCGAGATGCAAACCGCTGCAAGTTCAACCGTTCCAATACCTCTTGTGTGGCTGCAATATCCTCATCACTTACGCGGAAGGACATGGAGCCCATGCGCCCTAGCATAACGACTTCAAAAACAGATAGATTGACTTTACAGTCATTATCTTGAGACAAATAGCTCACTGTACTACTAAAATCCTTTGTAGAATATTGAGATACAGGTTTACCATTAACGGAAATCTCGCCCTTGCCTTTCAAGATACCCATAATTGTTTTTAAAAGTGTAGATTTACCAGCACCGTTAGTACCAATGAGCGCAGTCAATTTACCTGTTTTAGCAGCAAAATCAACGCCCTTTAAGATTTGTCCGTCTTCCGTAGAGGAATAACCAAAGGTTAGATTATGAACTTCAATCATTTGAAATAGCTCCTTTTCCTAGTTAATACCAACGAGAAGAAGAACGGTACGCCGATGATTGCCGTCACAATACCGATTGGGAACATCGCCCCTGGAACTAGCATCTTACTAACGATAGATGCTAGTGACAAAATCGCCATCCCACACACTGCTGACAGTGGTAAGAAATAACGTTGATCCTCACCAACGAGCATACGTGCAATATGTGGACCTACAATACCAATAAAACCAATGGTTCCCACGAAGGAAACGGCAACGGCAGTAATGATGGAAATGAAAGCAAATACTTTTACCCGTAAACTTTCAACATTAACACCTAAACCAGAAGCCTTTTCATCGCCTAATTTCAGCGCCGTCAAACGCCAAGACTCACGCATCATAAGAGGAAGCATGATAGCTAGTACGATGAGCACGATAGAAATATTTATCCAGTTAGCCTTCGCTAAACTACCCATCGTCCAGAATACGATGTTTTGAAGTGCCTCAGGAGATGCCATGTATTGCATCAAAGATTGAAGCGCTTGAAACAGGAACATCATACCAATACCGGCGAGGATCATCGTTTCAGAGGAGAAGTTCTTAATCTTATTAATAGAATAGATAAAGAAACTCGTTAAACTAGCAAATACAAAGGCACCGAAAGGAACCATAAAGACACCTAAAAACTCTAGTGCGCTAGCGCCCACAACTACCATGAGGGATGCACCGAATCCAGCCCCTGCAGATATACCAAGGGTATACGGACTGGATAGCGGGTTATCTAGAATGGTCTGCATGCCAGCACCAGCAATACCCAAAGAAGCGCCCACGAGCAACGCCATAATGGCCGTCGGTAAGCGAATCGACCATATGATAACATAAGCATTTTTGGAAACCTCTGCTGGGTCTGTTAAGGCGAGCCACACATCACTCAAGGTGAGTGATGCAGGGCCCACAATAATATCGGTAACAAAACTTACCGTACAAATGATCAGACCGATGATAATAAACAACAGCTTTTTATAACTTTGCTTCTTATAATCGTACTGATTGTTAACTTCAGTCACTATGCAAAACCCCTTTTTAATTCATATGCATAAACCAAACGCCACCGTAAGAGAACGGAAGGAATTTTTCATAGAATTCCTTAAGTGTGCCTTCTGGATCTACATCTGCAAACTCTTCAGGATAGAATGTTTTAGCTAAATATTCGAATACCGCCACATCATATACTTCACGAGGTAAACCATGATGAGTAGAGTACACTTTTTTGTCTTGTACTGCTTTCAATTCAGGCCAGCCTTGACGTTCTGTGGTGAAAGCTTTCAACAACTCTTGAGATTTGGCTTCGTTTGTATCGAAACCTAAACGCATGGAAGTTGGTTTCTTAGGCCAGTACGAGCCAATAATCATGATGATATCTGGGTTTTTATCCAAAATAAACTCTGGGTTAACTGGACCGGCCTTTTGAACTACATCTTTTGTAATAAGGTCGCCACCAACTTGAGTTGCTAATGCGCCCCATGCTACGTTTGCACTATACGCAAAACCTAAACCTTCTGGACCTTCGTTGCCTGTTTCAATATAAACAGTTGGTTTTGGTTTATTTATTTTGCTAATGCGATCCATAACTCTATTTAAGCGATCAGTGTAGAACTTACTGATTTCTGCAGCACGTTCTTCTTTACCCAAAGCTTTACCGATAGCTTCGATAGATTTTTGATGATTTTCAAGCTTTTCAGCATGGTAATCGATATAAATAGTAGGAATACCAGCTGCATCGATTTTAGGTTTGTAATCAGCTTCGTATTGGTCTTTAAAGAACAATGGCATGAAGATAACATCTGGATTCAAGGAAATAACCTTTTCAACGTCAAATGTTTTGTCATTTACGTTCCCGATGAGAGGAATTTTTTCCAATTCTGGAACATCCGCTTTATAGCGATCCCACATATCGGTACGCAATTTACTCAAATATGGGTCCATACCAACAATAGTCTTAGCTACATCTTTGCCTTGTAATGCAGCCATAGTCAAGAACGCACCACCGGAAGCACTCAATTGTACTACTACGCGTTCAGCCGGTTTTTTCAATGTCACCTTTTGACCTGTTACGTCTGTAATCTCAATTTGTTTACCAGATTGAGCAGCATCCTTTTTCATATCTGCTGGACCACCACAAGCAGTCATAATCATGCTCACAATCAGTAGGAGCACGGTGGCAAGATACGCCATAAATTTCTTTTTCTTAACCATAAAAGCACCTCATATCTAAAACACAATAATTTCAAATGATAACATCAGAAAATAACTTTCAAAACCTTGGTCAATCAACCCCTATCAACACAACATAAAAGCTTAGTTCATATGCATAAACCAGATACCACTATAAGAGTATGGCAAGAATTTGTCATAGAACTCTTTAAGTGTAGCTTCTGGATCAACATCCTTAAACTCTTCAGGATAGAATGTTTTTGCTAAATATTCGAATACAGCCGCATCAAATACTTCGCGTGGAAGACCATGATGCGCGGAATAAACTTGTTTATTTTCAACGGCTTTCAAATCACTCCAACCTTGACGCTCTGTAGTGAAAGCTTTCAACAACTCTTGAGATGATGCTTCGGTTGCTTCAAAACCTAAACGCATAGAAGTTGGTTTCTTAGGCCAGTAAGAACCCATGATCATGATGATATCTGGATTTTTTTCAAGTATAAACTCTGGATTAATAGGAGACGTTTTCTTAATAACATCCTTTGTGATGACATCAGCACCAGCCATAGTAGCTAACGCCCCCCAAGAGTAATTACTACTAAAAGAATTACCAAATTCTTCCGGGCCATTCATACCAACTTCAAGGTAAACAGTTGGTTTTGGCTTATTAATTTTACTAACACGGTCGAGAACTCTTGTCACACGATCTGTATAGAACTTGCTAATTTCTGCAGCTCGTTCTTCTTTACCCAAAGCCTTACCGATGGCTTCGATGGATTTTTGATGACTTTCAAGTTTTTCAGCATGGTAATCTATATAAATAGTTTGGATACCAGCAGCATCCATTTTTGGCTTTGCATCAGACTCGTACTGATCTTTCAAATCTACAGGAATAAAAATAACATCTGGATTTAATGCCACAACTTGCTCAGCATTAAATGTTTTATCACCGACTGTACCCACTACTGGAATCTTAGCTAGCTCAGGCATTTCAGCAGTAAAGTGCTTCCACATATCCGCCCTGTAATCCTGTAAGGATGTATCCATGCCAGCAATGACCTTCGGCGTATCCTTGCCCATAAGTGCGGAAATCGTAAAGAATGGACCACCAGCACCACTCCATTGTAAGACAACTCTCTCTGCTGGCTTTTTAAGCGTTACCGTACGTCCTGTTACATCAGTAATCTCAATAGGCTTGCTATTTTGCGCCGTATCTTTCTTTGTCTCACTAGGACCTCCACATGCAGCGATGAGCATACTAACAATTAAGAGGAAAACCGTGGCTAAATACACCATAAACTTCTTTTGTTTGAACATAAGTACCTCTCTTCTCTCAACTAAAACTATCACTATAAGTTCACATAAAAAGCCCGTTTCCCCACGAAGAGGAAACGGGCTGTCATCTCAGTTAGACTAACTACCACGCCTAATAAGCTAGCATATAGTATGAGCTTTCAACTATGCATAGCTAGTATAAATTCATCTATATCAATCCCCATCCCTGTCTCTCGCAGGTCAATTGGCAATTGTTAATTAGGCAGTTCTCCTGGCTCCAGTTTAACGTTACTTTGCGCCTTCCCAAAAACTTCAGTGACCGAGAGCATTTCACCCTCTATGCAAAGTACCTCGCTGTTACAGTGGCGTGACCGCTTTGGCTTGTACCAAATTCTCTATTAAGTCAATAGACACCTAACCCAATCATATGTGATTTTCCTCATCGTAGCATGAGGAATATACAGTGTCAATAAACGTATAGGGGTAGTGCTATAGTCTAATCCGCATTTGATACCATTTAGCACCGCCATGATCAGACTCTGATTCACCTTCATTTACAAAGCCAAACTTGGCATAATAGGGAATCTTTTCCTCCTTACAAGTTAAAATAACGCCCTTTCGCTTTTCTTCTCTAGCCAGTTCTATGAAAGCCTCAATCAGTCTGCCTCCTACGCCACGGTTCCGATACTCAGGCATTGTATTCAGACCAAATATCATCTGCCAAGCTCCGTTTGGATTATGTAAGGAAGCATCTGCGAACATCTCATCAGTTAAGATTTCATCATCAGACACAAAACCATCGATAAAACCAATAGGTGTGTCTCCATCAAAGGCAATCAAAAAATGACCCGAGTAATACTTTAACCGTTCCTTAAAAGCCTCACGAGATGCAGCCTCTGCAGGAGGAAAACAAGTTGCTTCGATATGTGCAACTACATCTAAATCTGCGGTTGTCGCTTTTCGTATTAACATATTAATATCCTTCTTTATGTACTTATATATTTATTTTTTCGTATACTTAGGTACATTGCGATACTGCATTGGTAAAGAATTCTCTTTTACTTTAAAGCCGTGTTTCTCGTAAAAGGTCGCATTCTTGCTGTCGCCAATCATAACATTGATATACAAATACGACTTGTAAGCATCTTTCACCATTTCTAGCAAATGTCCTGCAATGCCTTGACCTTGATAATCAGGATGAACCAGTACATAATTTATGAAACATACTAGCTCGCTATCGTCCATGACTCGGATAAGACCAACTAAACGATCACCATCCCAAGCGCTAATTACACGAGAAGAATTCATCAAAGCCTTGTATAAACGGTCAGGATACTTGCCTACCACCCAACGGACAGATAGAAATAAATCTGCTACTTGTTGGGGTGTAAAATTCTTTTCTTCCGTATACGTAATCGCCATAAAAGCTCCTCCAACGAATCCCGAGATATTCACTATCAAATAGATGGCCACTACCATTTAGATAAACTATGAAACTAAATAATCTCTATTGAACTAAATGGTCTCTATTAAACGAGCTCCCTACTCATATAGATAACATCATCCATAGGATTATGATAGTACGGCTCACATTCAGTAAAACCATGCTTCTTATACAGATGAATAGCTGCCTTCAATGGTTCTATTGTATCTAGCACCATTTCCGTATATCCAGAAGCCTTAGCATGATCCATAATACTTTCAATAAGACGATCACCTAAAGCATGTCCACGGCCCTCAGGACGCACATAGAGGCGTTTCATTTCACAGCGCGTATCACTATGTTGATAATAGGCCACCATGCCTAGCACCACTTCTTTTTTATCAATGGCTACCAATAATTCACCATTGGGCGCCGTATATTTCTCAGCAATATCCGCCAGTTCTTTATCTAAATTTTGAAAGGATAAATCGCGGCCAAGCCATTGTGTATACTCTGTAATTAACTCTTTCACTTGATCTAAATACGGTTTTCCATCAACAATCTTAATCATATAAACTCCATCAGTAGTAATTACTTTAACTTTCTCATCTCACGGATAAACGCCTCTGCCTCTTGCAAGTTCTTAGGAAATTCAAAATAAATGCAGCTTTCATGACCACAATAAGGATTTCGGAAGTCATAGCCGCTCAACAACAAATACTCGATAATCTTCCATTCTTTGTCATTAGATTTCTTAGGAGCCTTGAACTTCTCGTTCACAAAGTACATTTTACCTTTACAAGTAGGGCAGGTTTTATTTCTGTTAAATAACTCGTAGTTTGTGCCCTCCGACAAGGAGATCCTACAATTGATACATATGTTTTTATAGCCCATAGTTATTTACTCCCATACGGTTTATGTTGAAAGATTTCTTTAACAACCCCTTCACCAACAATATTTCCACCTTCCATGATAAAGAACTCAGTACCTGCTTGTAAAGCAGAATAATCTACAGTTTCATAAAGTGGCAGCGCATTGGCTCCTACTTGTTTATCAAAGATGACATCTTCACCATCAATAAAGTTGATACCAAGATATTCCTCAGTACCTTTTATAACAAAATGAGGATAGTACATTCCATTATTTAAATTCGGTGGAGTTCTTCTCTTCTTGCTGAAGAAAGTAACTGTACAGCCAATAGTAAAATCTAAATTGCTCATCTCAGGCCTCATTCAACTACATATACCATATCACCTTTAAAGTATATCCGAGGAAAAACTAAATTGCTCTATGGTAAGATTATCTAATCAATCTAGAACCTTTTTAAAAATTTCCTTAGCTTCTAAAACTATATTATATATTTTAACCAAAAAGACTTTTATAAAGCCCTTTAATTTCTCGTGCGTATTTCACTGCACTAGGAAGATGCATTCGTTTATAGTAATCTCCTAATATTTCTGTATGATTTTTCAAAATATCAAATTCAATCATATACATAGCAATACTCGTTATAGAATATTTTCCTATCTCAAGTATAGTTGATTTATCTTCTATATCTAATTCCTCGCCTTTTGGAAATTCACCATCAGAATATTCTTCCCAAGTTTCATCACTGTATTGCCAAAAGGCTTTACTCCAAAGAATCAGTTCTTTACGATTGTATTCTATTAATTGCTCGAAAAACTGCACTAACTCTTTCTCAGAATATAACTTGCAATTAAACCCTTCTAATAAGAATTGCCTTTGATTCAATCGATTTCTTAGTTCTTGAATTTCTATACTTTGTAGTTCTTTATTAAAGTTATCAGGTCCTAATTCCTCTATAATATCTAAATATATAGGGCTATCTAAAAATTCTTTTAAAGTTTTCATATTCTTACGTCCTTACAGAATTAACACCTTCCATAATAAAGAACTCCGTACCTGCTTTTAGAACAAAATAATTTACAATTTCAAAAACTAACAACATATTACCTCATATTTGTTTATCAAAGATGACATCTTCACCATCAATAAAGTTAATACCAAGATATTCCTCAGTACCTTTTATAACAAAATGAGGATAGTACATTCCATTATTTAAATTCGGTGGAGTTCTTCTTTTCTTGCTGAAGAAAGTAACTGTACAGCCAATAGTAAAATCTAAATCGCTCATTTTACGCCTCATTCAACTACATATACCATATCACCTTTAAAGTATATGTTCATTATACAGTGTACAGGATTCCCTTCGGTCCATAACCAACCCTGGAATACAACATGTCCCCAATTATAGGTCTCCGTAATGACCTCAAATTCGCTTTCACTATAATCCTGTTGATACTGAGGTAACTCAATTCTTTTACCTGTGAAAGTATCTAGTATTGTGTTATTAAACACGAGAATTTCAAAAAAATCTATATCACACGTCTCAAACACGACCTGAGCCTTATGAGTTTGTTCAACACCATTCTCATAAGAGAAAATGTAATCAAAGGTAAGGATCAAATTATCGTCTACGTATTCTATTTTCTGTATCCGCGCATCATGGAGAGAATACTTGGAATACTCTCCAAAAGATTTTGTTGTTTTCATAGGGCCTCGGTTTTCAACTAACAGCCAAAATATAAAATCTATTAATTTAAAATCAGTATACCAATTTTTATAAAAAATACAAAAGCCTCCCATCAAAAGATAGGAGGCTGTATTCAGTAAGATAATAGCCAAACTTATTTCCACTCAATTATATCAATAAGATTCAATTAAGACCTTGTACAATCAGTCAAGTTATTTTCTTCTCCGCCCAAAAGTAAAAGTCTTTATTAGGAATAATCAGCATTTTCAAGATATTCTTCTAATTCTACTTTTTCTTTGTACTCCTCAAGCTTCATACGATAATCTTCAATATATTTTCTATGATCAATATAATCGAGTCCCTTAAGATTAGACTTTAATGAATTAAGAAAAGCTATCTTCTCTATAACTAGTGGAACTTCACTTCCTGACCACGAACATGACAAAGGAAATAAATAAATTTGCTTAAACGCGTCTAGGTTCTTGTTGAATTTCAAAAACTCAAGAATATATACTAATTTCCAATCTGGAAGAAAATTTACAACCACCTCAATAATTTTTTTACATTTTTCAATATCTTCACTATTTTCTCGTAGTTTTTCAATTAACCATGTTCTTTTTCTTTCAAATATAGTTTCGTCAGTTGTCTTTGCAAATAGTAACTCCACTGAAGTTTTAATATAAAAGAACTTGTCATTATCTACAAGAACTTTAAATGCATACTCCACGCAATTTCTCCACTTATCAGTAGACCAAATAAATTCAAATATTCTATTTGCATTACACTCTCTAGCTAAATTATCTTTCCCCTTAATCCAATCTATATATTCATTCCAAATCGTAGTATGTTTATCAAATATCTTTTTAAAAAGGCGCCCACTATAATCCACATGACAATGAACTGATAAAGCATTTTTATAAATACATACTAATGAATCAATATCGTTTCTAAAGAATTTAATAATTATCTCATTTTCATCAAGCTCTGCATAATCTAAAAATCTAGCCGAAAACTCTAGGTTAGTCATCATTTGATTAATTATTAGTTTCTTAAGTTCATTATCTCGTTCACCATAACATATAAAAACTTGAGTTGCTGGTATTATAGGCTGCTCTTGCTTAAAGCTATTTAGTATATATACCTTAAAATCCTCAACTATCTTAATATCTATAGTTTTTTCCGGTATGCATTCCCAAATTAATAACAACCAGTAATTCTTTTTATCAAATGCATTATTATTTATAAAGTTATACGTTTCTTCATATCCAAATTGATTGAGCATATATTTTATTTGAGAATATCCATTTAACTTAAACGGTGTCTTTGCATGAATATATAACTCTAGAACCTTTAAATATAATTCACAATCTTTCTCTAGAGCATTAAAAATATAATCTAATCCTATACTTAAAGACCATTTCTCATTATCAGAGACTATTTGCTCTAAAAAACTACATACTCTAAATAACTCTTGAAAGTCATTTAAATTATATTTTTTGATTTCTTTTAAAATAGATTCTTTATGTAAGCGCTCAGTCTCATCTATTGTTCTACCATTTAGATGCTTCTGCCTCAACATCTTATATATTCTGAACTCTAGATTTTGTTCACCTATAATGTATCGAGAATCCAATTTTATTCCTATTTGGTTCGCTAATTCTTTATATCTAGCAACAATCTTTGCATCAAAAAAATCTGGAGAGTTTTTATTAATTACAAAGTCATAAATCGTATTAAAATCTGATTGTAAATATTGTTTCAATTCTTCATCTTTTAAATCATAAAAATATATTCCTAAAAGAATGTTATTAGTAGTACTCTGATACTCTTTCCGATTCCGCAAGATGGCTAAATTCTTCCATATGTTAGTTCGGATACTAGCTATTGCTTCTGTATACCCAAGTTGCATCCTAACATAGTTTATCGATTTACTATTTCTGATCGCTTCGCTAAAAGATATTTCTGTTTTTAGCGCATATTCTACAATAATTAAATATAATATGCTATTATTATAATTTTCTCCATTTTCTGTATAACACCACAACTTATCTAAAAGACGCATCTCATGATTATAATTATCTTTATATGAATGTGTATCATATAAGAGTCGCTCACTAAACACAGAATAAAAATCCATTATCAAATCAGGCCTTCGATCAAAGTACCGCATCAGAAGATCAATTGCATCTTCATAATTCTGTGTAAACTTAAAGCCACCTAATATTTCTATTATGTTAGTACTAGAACTATTATGTTTTTTTGGAGAATTAACATCAAAATTATGTAAATCAAAATCTACGTATGCTTCTTGCTCAATATGACTCTTGATTATAGATAAGGCTTTATCAGGATTAATCAGATAAAAAGACTCAAGATAATCTAAATTCTGACTCTCAGGTACGCTATCCCAAACAGCATTTATTGAATCTTTAATATATTTTATACACTCTTCGGAATTAAATATTTCTATTAATGTATTTAAAGCATATACAATTTTATTTTTAAAGCTAGGAAACCCAATGGAGATAAGAGCATCCACACTTATCCATTTTTTCTCAAACAACACATAGTACAGTATATAGTTTCCAAAACTCTGATCTGAAATTTTTATTATCTTATTTTTGAACCAATCTACTAATTCTAATGAATATAAGTGTTCAACTATAAGAGTCTCATCAATTTTCTGACCATAGAATTGTTTCAAATTATTATAAAGTTGGTTTTCATTATTTTTCACCGGACCAGATATAGCAATAAAAAATAACATAAGAATATCTTCTCTTTTTAGCTTCGCTTCATCAATAATTCTTCCATAGTAATTTTTAAAAATATCTTCAGCATTACGTATTGATTGAAATCCATCCTCTATAGATTTTATACCCGCAAGAAAAGCTAGTCTTATATTTCCATTTGAAATTTGTGAAATCTTGTTAAGATAATCTAAATTTATTATTCCTAAATTTGATTTCAAAATATTCTTTATCTCATCATCCTTAAACGGTCCAATTTCAATTATATTAGGAGTTATATACTTAGATACTACTTTTATAACTCTATCCTTAGCATAATCTCTTACTGAAATAAGAATCCTAATATCAAAATCAGATGATAATGTTAAAATAGTGTTTATAACATTATCTAGACTTGCAACCATATTTGCATCATCTAGAAAAATCAAATATCTACCTGGGTCAGAAATGTAATATTTAATATCCTCATATAATAAATTCCCATTACTTTTTACACAAAAAACTTTTGTAGTTACATTATCTTCTTCTCTACATGCCTCTACAGCTAATCTAGTCTTTCCAATTCCAGATGGTCCTGTCAATATAGTTACTTTATTATTATGTATACTACTACATAACTCGGTAAACTCTGATTCTCGATGAAAAAAATGACTATCAATAGGAGCATTTATACCATTTGCATCATACGCTTTAACAAAATCGTCTATATCAAAAAATTGATTTGTATCTATTGCAATGCCAAGTTCATCTTTCGCAATATGTGGATACAATAATGCTAAATCATGTGAAATTGTATCAATTCCAATAAGTTCTACTTCAACACCTTCTATAGAACCTATAATATCATCAAACTGTTCTATATGAATATTTGTAGAACAATGTCCACAAATGATTTTTTGTATTTTCTTCTTATTAAGAGAAATTTTTGACTGTTCAAAACATGCTAAAATATCTGCCTTTATTTTAGCTGCGGACTGTGATTTCACTGATCCATAGTTTATCAAAATATAATTGCCTTCATCAGTCAAAACATAAGAGTCAGGTGTTCCTTTTGTCGTTTTATTAGTTCCCGTCTGAACGCCTAAGGTTTGAATATTTTTAAATTTATATTTTTTATACAAATATGCATCAAATAGTTTTTGAAAAGCCCCCCCCTCTAATTGTATTATGGCACTTTGGATAAAGTTTATATTTTTCAATTCTCTCACCCCATATATACGACTATAATCCCCACTAATCTTAAACAAAGCCCTTTATATTCTAGCTACTGTGCTAATAATTTCATCTACTCAATATATTTAAAAATCCAACATAAATTATCTAATTATATTCTACTATGTTTTGTTGTAAATTCTAAAATATGAATATCTTAAAAATACAAAAAACATAACACATAAGCTTGTACTATACTCCCAAAATTGTGCCCAAATTTTGGAGATATAGTTTTTATGTCAAAATATTCAAAAGAAGTACAAAAAAGCACATAACTGAAAGATTCTACACTCTCAAAGTCATGTGCTTTTTCTATATAATTTATTGAATACATCCAATAAACTGGGATTTATCAATTTTGCCTAAAGAAATATTATAAAAGTTCTAACTTATTTAAATCAATTCCAAAATGTCTCATAAATAATTCATCAATCATATTGCGGTCATAATGATTATGCTTTATTAAATTATTCATAATATACTCAAAGTTAACCTTATCAGACTTTTTAAAACTTAATAAATTATATAACCAATAAGAAAAGTCTGAAAAATCATACACACCTGTTACTTTTTTACAGTCACGATATATTACTGAAGCCTTGACGTCATATCTTTTTTCACATTTTTTTACTGCTTCAGTTACCATTTCCCGTCCAATTTCATATTCTATCTTTTCTTCATTTATCTGATCAAATGTTAATAAGGCAACCCCAAACATATGACTTAATGCTTTTGAATCAAATGCCAAAAAACCCAATTCCTGTAAATAGTATTTTTTCCAGTCTAACAATGCTTCTATCCATTCTAAAAATTCAAGATTATATTCTTTACGTTTATCAGCAACTAAATCTACTATCTTGACATTATTATTAGATTTATCAATAATTATTTGAAAATGATTTCCTGACCAGTTAACTTTTCCTTCATTTATACTATCTCCCAGTACATTCAAAATATCCCCATAATTTCCACGAATATCAAGTGAGATAGCCTGTGCCACGATACTACTTAGTTCATCATCTTTATTTCCTTTTAAAAAAATATATGATTGTTTTATTTCGCCATCCCAATCATTTTTTCTCTCAAAAGAATCATATATAAGGTGTTCAAGTATCATTAACTTCGCCTTTCATTGCTTCCTTACTTACATATAACCAATTATATCTTATATTCTTATTAGCAAGATAACCACAAAATCAAAGTCTCAAAATAGGATATGCTGTTCCTGGGGCGTTAAAAAACACCAAACCTGAGATAGGGTCCTCTACAACATTTTTCATTATATTTTTTGGCTTACACTTTATCCGACACCGTAGCCTTGATCTATTAATACAATTTACAACCTCTTGTCTAGACCAATTCGAACAAAACAAAGTTGATTTCCCAGAATTCTCAGTTTTTAATCTACCAGTAGATTTAGCTCGTACATATGCCTCAGCTATTTTTTTCCCCCTATTGGCAGTAATTATTCTTCTGCTTTTTGGATAACTTCTAACCTCTGCATATAATCTTTCATCTCCATATGTAGTATAGCAGTGGAGTCCATTAATTTTTTCCCCATTAACTGTTCCCCAAAATATATGCTCTAACTTTCCATTCGAAATCCCTCTAGTGTTTAAAATTCCCTCCATTTTTATTCCTCCCCAAAAGTATAATTGAACTTCAAGGTCTAAGTTATCTTTCCGATAGGTTTTGTGAAACTCATTGCTCACGCACTAGCGTCCATACCGTCACCTTTCAAGGCTTTCTTCTCAAGTTTCTACAACTCAAACACTATACCCTTTTACAAAAATTCAACAAATCCTTTTAAACCTACTTTTTCAATTTTTAGTATTAAAATAATATCACCTAAGAGTTCTTCATGCTTTTAAAATACAGAAGCACCGTATTTTCAATAGTTTGTAATGACAACATACTTATTTCTTATTATTCCCACTCAATTGTAGCAGGTGGTTTAGATGTAATATCGTACACAATACGGTTGATGTGTTGTACTTCGTTTACGATACGACGGGAGATTGTATCCAATACGTCGTAAGGGATACGTGCCCAGTCAGCAGTCATGAAGTCTGTTGTTGTTACGCCACGCAATGCCAATGTGTAATCGTATGTACGGAAGTCACCCATAACGCCTACGGTACGTGTAGATGTCAATACGGCAAAGTATTGGTTGATGCTGCGATCAAGGCCAGCTTTTGCAATTTCATCACGGAAGATATAGTCCGCATCACGCAAGATGTCGAGTTTGTCTTTAGTGATTTCACCCATTACGCGGATAGCAAGACCAGGACCTGGGAATGGTTGACGCCATACGAGATAATCGGCCAAACCTAATTCGGAACCGAGTTCACGCACTTCGTCTTTGAAGAGATTGCGCAATGGTTCGATAAGACCTTTAAAATCTACAACTGCAGGCAAGCCACCTACGTTATGATGAGATTTAATAACTTCCGCTTCTCCAGTACCGGACTCGATAACGTCAGGGTAGATTGTACCTTGCGCTAAGAAGTCAACGGAACCGATTTTACGGCCTTCGTCTTCGAATACGCGGATGAATTCTTCACCGATAGCTTTACGTTTCGCTTCTGGATCTTCAAGACCAGCCAATTTATCTAAGAAACGTTTTTCTGCATCTACACGGATGAAATGCATGCCAGAATCTTTGAAAGCTGCTTCTACTTCGTCACCTTCGTTTTTACGCATCAAACCATGGTCAACAAAGATACAAGTCAATTGGTCGCCTACAGCTTTAGAAATAAGAGCTGCCGCAACGGAGCTATCTACACCACCAGACAATGCCAACAATACTTTGCCGTCACCAACGGTTTTGCGGATGTCTTCAATAGCAGATTTCGCATAGTTTGCCATTGTCCATGTGCCTGTGAAGCCACAAACTTCATACAAGAAGTTGTGAAGCATTTCTTTGCCATGTTCAGTATGCAACACTTCTGCATGGTATTGCATAGCATATAGTTTACGTTCTGTATTTTGCATGGATGCAACAGGGCAATCCTTAGTATGTGCTACGATTTCAAAGCCTTCTGGAACCTTTGCTACATAGTCAACATGGGACATCCAAACAACTTGATTTTCTTCCAAGCCTTTGAACAATGGAGATGTAGTGTCCACTTTAGTAGGTGTTTTACCGAATTCACGGTTATCTGCAGATTTAACTTCGCCACCTAATGTATGCGCCATAAATTGCATACCATAGCACATGCCAAGAATAGGAATACCAAGTTCAAAAATCTCTTTCTCAATTTTTGGAGAGTTTTCTTCATACACGCTGTTAGGACCGCCTGTGAAGATGATACCTTGCGGTTTCAATTCCTTAATTTTATCCAGCGCTTTGTTGTATGGATATACTTCGCAGTATACGTGATTTTCACGAACACGGCGCGCGATCAATTGATTATATTGACCACCAAAGTCAACAACAATTACAAATTCCTTGTTTTCCATGCCTTCCTCCATATGCATCTATTTGTGAAAGTATATTCACTATTTTTTTATGCCCATACGTTTCTGTACTGGGACGCGTTTTTCCGAGCCAAACGCTAATTTTTCATTACATTTTATTATACCATAGGAAGTATAACGACTCCATATATTCCGTATGTAAATTATAAATAAGAATCCAATGTTCGGATTTCTAGTTATCACCCTTTTGGAGCCTTCCGTATGTAAGTCAATTTACTGACAATGTTGAAAGATATCTAGTTATCACTTTTTAGGGGCCTCTCGCTTATACATTTTTACGGCCCCCACGGGACAGATGGAATAGCAGTCACCACAACTGATACAACCTTTTCCAATGATAAATCGAGTCTTCCCTTCGGTGATGCATTGAACAGGACAATCCTCAGCACAAGCTCCACACTTAACACAAGTGTCATCAATATTAAACTTTAGATTTCCCATATACATCACCTCCTATGCATTCTTTATCTGTGCCAAACTTAATATTATCTACTTTTAAATAGTAGAATTCATATTTTAAATATATAAGATCACAAACATCACGCTAGCTCAAGAATATATTCAAAATATTTCAATACAAGAACAGCTATTATAATTGTTTTTTCTTATTTAATTCACTATTATATGCAATAGCCGAATAGATTGCCTTTGCCACGCCTTGGTGGTTATTATCTGTCGTTTCGTATCGTGCCGCTTCTTTAATGTTCGGCTTGCTATTGCCCATGGCTACGCCAGCGCCCGCAAAGCGTAGCATAGATAGGTCGTTTTCGCTATCCCCCAGTGTCATTACCTCATCAGGGCTTAAGCCCCAATATTTTGCCAAGGCTTCTACGGCTGTACCCTTTGTAGTGTGGGGCAAGACAAATTCTAAATTACCTTCACTAGAGAGCAGCACATCATAAAAGCGTTCTCGACCTGTACCGTCGTGAGATAGCCCTTGGTATTCATCGCGCAAGTCTTGCAAGATACGTTGACGCATCGGTTCATCACCGTAGAAGATTTGAATTTTCTCAGGCCCTTCGTCTAAGGATTCCATATGGGCTAGTAGATCACATACCATTGTCCGCGTAGCCAAGATAAATGGGCGAATATTAGGTCTAAAGAAGAAATTGGATTGCTCAATTTCACATTCAGACATCTTTACCTTTGCTGCTTCGTTGCCTTCCGCCAATGCATAGTGATCGTATGTTGCCCCTGGCAGACGAGTGTCCCCTATACCAGAAATCTGATTTTTAGTATTAGGCAGATGATTATCCAGTATGCCATGTACAGTCTTTTTATCCTCCTCAGCACGCTCGCTAGCACATACTCCTAAGCGTTCAGGTGTAATACATCTAGACGGAGGATACATGCCAAAGATTTGGTCTTTCACATAGGCCTCTACATACACGCCATAGGTTAACAGTTTGCGTAACAAGTGTAGAGCTTGTTCCTTATCAAAACTTACGTGGAATAGACTGCGGTTTTCATCCTTATCCATCACGTAAGCGCCATTGGTGCACATGAAATAGCGCAAGCACGGCAGTTTTTCAATGACATCATTCATCTCATTCCAAGCGCGGCCAGAAGCAATGGCTACGCGGATGCCACTTTCACGTGCTGCACGAATCGCTTCAATAGCATCCTCAGGAATCGCCTTTGTATCGGTTACCAAGGTGCCATCTACATCGGATGCGATGAATCGAATGGGCTTATCCCCTGTGAGGCCTATATAATTTTTTATTTGTAATGTCTCAGTTGAGGCCATACATCCTCCTTCTATTCCTTCTATTTAGAATTATTAAATTCGGCTACAATCTCTTCTAAGATTTCTGGGTTTTCTACCAATCGTAATACTGTACCACCAATGATATTTGCACCGTCGGTAATGGTTTGTTCAATGGTAGGCTCTAACATGGCAGCAGCAAATTCTTTAGAATGACACACCTTCGGCTCGCCGGCCAAGCGTAACTTAGGGTGGAATGCTGCACATTGATAGCTTACATTGCCAATATCTGAACTACCTCCAAGGGCTGCTGGGCCGGGCTCAAAATCGAGGCCCATGTCGGTCATTACCTCTTCGATAAGCGCTGTGCCACGATTGTTTTGGTTCATATCATCATAGGGATTTCCATAAAACTCAACCTCCACAGTTGTGCCTGTGCAAAGGGCCGCCCCTTCAAAGATTTTTTTGATTCGCTCAGATAAACCATTCAAGTACTCACGCTCCGTATGACGCACAGTGACCTCTAATTCACCGAAGGCAGGAATCACATTAGATGCGGTACCTCCCGCAATGATCCACGTGCCGATACGCGTTTCAGGGCGCACTTGTTGGCGCATCATATCCATAGCATGTATAGCGAGTTGCACACCATTTACCGCATTGACGCCATTCCAAGGCTCACCGGCCGCATGGGCTGGCTTACCGTGATACTTAGCACGGAAGCAGTCGAGTGCCAAGAATTGTGAGTTAGGACGCGTTTCCTCGCCGTCGAGGTGGACCATGATGGCAAAATCGTATTCTTTGAACACCCCTGCGTTGCACATGTCTACCTTGCAACCCATCGCTTCTTCGTCTGGTGTGCCGATAATATCTATATCCATGTTGAAAGCTACGCTCTCTTCTTGCATTTTATGTAGTGTCAACGCAGCCAACACGCTCATAGAACCACTGGCAGAATGACCGCATGCATGGCCTACCTCTGGCAGTGCATCATATTCACAAAGTATGGCTAAACGACCTTGAGGTTTATCTACTTTCACAACAGAGGCCTTGAAGGCAGTCGGTAAATCACAGAATTCATAGGTTACGTCCATACCATATTTTTCGAGAACAGCACCAATGGTTTTGACGGACTCAAACTCCTGACTAGAAACTTCAGGATTCTTAGCTAATGTATAATTCACCGCAAAAGCATCTGGGGCGAAGCTTTTACAAAGATCAGCAAAAGTAGTTGTAAGGGACATATTGCCTCCATGTATATAACCACATTATTGTAAAGGATTATGATACTCTACAATAAAGAATAGAAAACTCGTTTACTCTTAATTATACAATGTTATTGCCTATTGGTGTAAAATTCCGTACAATATAAACAGAAATGTATAAACCATGTATATGGATGTTTGAGGAGGATACTATGTTTAAGTTCAAAAAATTGACAGCCATCGCCCTCGTAGCGATAGCAGCAATGGGTTTATTGGCTGGTTGTGGCAACGACAAACCTAAAATGACACAACAAGAAGGTGTATTGCGTGTAGGTTCTGAAACTACATTCCCACCGTTCGAATTCACTGAAGGCGACAAATACGTTGGTTTCGACGTTGATTTGTCCGAAGCAATTGCTAAAAAACTTGGTTTAAAAATGGAATTCAAATCCATGGGCTTCGATGCTTTGATTCCAGCAGTTCAATCTGGCGATATCGACATGATCGCAGCAGGCATCAACGCTACACCTGAACGTGAAAAAGCATTGGACTTCTCCGATGTATACTTCGACCAAGGCGGTTTCATCACAGTTGTTCGTAAAGACAACACAACAATCCACAACATGGATGAATTAGCAGGTAAAACTGTAGGCGCTCAAATCGGTACAATCCCGGTTGAAATGGCTCAAAAAATTCCTGGTACAACAGTAAAACAAATCGATTCTAATGCTAATATCTTCATGGAATTGAAAGCTGGTACAATCGACGGTGCTATCATCGATAATGCAGTTGCTATGTACTACCTCAAACAAGGTGCTGATCAAGACCTTAAACTTGTAGGCGAACCTACTAAAGCTGAAGGTACAGTTCTTGGCGTGAAAAAAGGCAACAAAGCTTTACAAGAAGCTGTTAACAAAGCTCTTAAAGAACTTAAAGAAGACGGCACTTACCAAAAAATCTACAACAAATGGTTCGGCGATTACAACAAAAAATAATATGTATTCCTAAGAACTAGGATACATAATAACCCCTCTGAAAGATTGCAGACATCACATAAAATTTGTGACAGCAGATTTTCTTCAGAGGGGATTTTTTTATGATTTGAATCCAATACATGCTGAAGATTCTGTATTATGCATAGATATAAATTAGAAATAGGCTAGTATATTGTGAGAACAGGTAAACGATAGCAGTATGATATCAATGGAGAACATACAGATATACTAGTATTTTCTCTTTTACGGTACCTCGCGTTCGTTATATAATAAATATGTATTCTATCGTATAAAAGGAGGCCTAATGGCACAGTACTTTACGGAACGCCTGCAAAAGGTCTTCCACATGATTTTTACATCGTATAATCAAAAAATGGCTCAAGAAGGCTTACGTCAGTTAGAACTCATCGTCAACAATCAGCAAGGCGCAGTACAAACTGATCATCGCGCCTTGCGAAACGATATGACGACCCTTCTTGAAAGTGATATAGATACTAAAGAGGACGCTCTCAAAATAGCCAACGATCCAGAGACCCGAGAGCTAGGTGATGCATATGCCCTCTTGGCACGTGTCTATGCAGGGCCTCGCTTTACCTGGGAAGAGTCTAACTTCCCAGAGGACAATATGCGTACCTATCAGTGCTTACACGATAGCATTCGCCGTTGTAGCCCTATCGGTACATTACAAGCCTTGCGCATTAAAGGCTCTATTACGCCTACAGTGGAGAAGGATATGCAAATCTCCTTCGACGATGCTTTCCGCATTGTCTATGACCATGCGAATCGAGGTGATGCCTATTGCCAATATGTTATAGGCAATGTCTTTTTCTGGCGTGATGATAATCGCATCAGCTCCGCTGAGACTATGCTAACACCTCCGCCTATGAGTTGGACTAAACGCATTCAAAGAAGCCTTACAGCAAACTCTGTGCAGGATCGCATCGCCGCTTTGCAAGGCACTGTGCCAGATGAAACATTACAAGAAAATGCATCTAACCTTGCGAAAGAGTGGTTTAACAAGGCCCTCGACAACGGTCTTGCTATGTTCCAAGGGAACTTGCGCAATATCTATATCGATGAAGCCGATTTCAGCAATGCGCGCCGTGTCGCTAGGACTGCGGCCGAACTTGGCAACCCTGCCATGATGTTATATACAGGCCTCGACTGCCATGAAAATGGTAAATTCGAGGATGCTTTCACATGGTTCACTAAAGGTGCCGCCTTAGGTCAATCTGAAAGTATCGCAGAATTAGCGGATTATTACTATCATTTCTATGATGCTAAAGCGTTACGTTCTACGATTCCCTACGATCCGGTAAAGGCTATCGGTCTCTACCGCCGTGCGGCAACGAAACAGTTTAGTGATGCAGGGTACACCGCCTTACAGGCAGCCTTTGGCTATATCTTTCACATAGGCCACCTGCCTCTTGACTGGGGTCTCATTGCAGATTTAACACATATGGCGGCTACAAAAGATCGCTTCATATTCGCCTTGCCCTATATCGGATACATGCGAATCCACGGTTTAGGGGTAACGAAAAATATACGCTTTGGTGTGCAATCATTACTACGTGTCTTAGACGAGGAACAACGAGCCTTTGAAGAGGAGAATCGCGTTCTGTTCTATGATATTACACGCGCTTTAACACGTGTTGCTTTAGGTTATGCCTACGAAAAAGGCTATGTAACTGGCAAACCAGATTTAGATCAAGCCGTATCCTATTACGAGCAATCCCATCAATATATCTTATCTCATAAAGCCAATTTAGATCCGGAGCTAAAAGATATTCCTATCGATGACGAAGCAGAAGAACGCTTAGCAGCCTTTGAAGAGGTCGATGGTCATTGGCAATACAAAGAAGGTATTGCCGAGTCAACTACTACGGTGCGCCCTGCGCCTACCAACAGGCCTCAAAATGCGGCCCGCTTATCTGTAACCATGGACGACTTCCTATGGGATACAACCTTGTACGACTGGCAAACCATTGAAACCGCCTTAGAGTCACAAGAAGAAATGAAGCTCAGCTTTTACAATCATTTCCTATCCGTCCCAGATACATTGCGCAATATCTTTAAGGTCGATGTAAAACGGATGCTACGAGATCACTATCAAATAAGGCTACATGGTTATGATCCATCAGAAGGACATGAAATTATCTACAAGTCCATTTACGACAAAGAAAATACCATAAACCTATTGAAAGAGCTTTACGATAATCATCAATTGCCTAGCCTCGAAGATAATTGGACTATCGAAAAGAACGAAGAAAAGCCAACCTGGCATTACGTGCTCGATGTGGATCAACAGCCGTTCTTGCTAGAGGAATACGATGATGCAAATGCTATGATTCAGGCTGCATTACAAGGATTGAAAGAGAAAAAGTACGAACAAATTAATATTCGCACCCATGACTTTGTGGGCCCATCCTATTTCATTTTTAAAGGCAAGCAATCGACCCCATTTAGAGTGCAGCTCTATCTGAAAGAGTCCGCCCGTCATACCATCGATGACGATGGAAACCAACAAGACACACCTGGTAAGACCTACTTATTTGAACAATATGTGGGGAACGAGGTATCCTTAAACTATTGGATTCAAAAAACGATAAATACCTTGGAAATCCCTGAACTAGATAATTGGAAACAGTTAACAGTACCAAAGGATTTACAAACATAAAAAAGACCATTCCCAGTGAACTGCAATCCAAAAATTGTGTCCAATTCTTGGAAGCGAAGTTCAGAGGATGGTCTTTTTTTATTATAATGTTTTTACAACGCTAGCACAGCGTGCGCAAAGTGTAGGGTGTTCACTATTTTGGCCTACTGTATCGCGGTGGATCCAGCAACGTTCACATTTTTCGAGACCAGAGGCAACAACAACTGTAGCAACACCGGTTTCTTCGTCTTTTACAGCCTCTGCTGGTGCAGCGCCGTTCACGATGTGAGCTTCGGATACGATAACGAGTTTAGCCAAGCCTTCTTCACCAAGGGCGTTCAATGCATCGAATGCAGCACCTTCAGCATATACTGTAACGGATGCATCCAATGGATGACCGATTGTTTTGTCTTGACGAGCAAGTTCCAATGCTTTTTGTACGGATGTACGCAAGTCTAACAATTGATTCCATTTGTCAGCCAATTCTTGGTTGAAATGTTCTGGATGACCTTGTGGCCAATCTTGAAGCATAACGGATTCGCGCATGCCCTCTTCTTTAGGCATATATTTCCAAACTTCTTCCGCTGTGAAAGAAAGTACTGGAGATACCATGGCTACCAATGTTTTCAAGATTTCGTACATCGCTGTTTGAGCAGAACGACGAGCTACATTATCTTTGCTTTCAGCATACATTGTATCTTTCATTACATCAAGGTAGATGGAACTCAAGTCTACTGTACAGAAGTTATGAATTGCATGGTATAACATGTGGAATTCATAATTTTCGTACGCATCAGTAACCTTTTGACGTACTTCTTCTAAGCGCAACAATGCCCATTTATCGAATTCGGACATATCTGCATAAGCCACTTTATCGGTATTCGGATTGAAGTCATCCAAATTGCCGAGTAAGAAGCGGAATGTATTGCGGATCTTACGGTATACTTCTGATAATTGTTTTACGATGTCTTTGGACAAACGTACGTCTGCTTGGTAATCCGCAGAGGATACCCACAAACGCATAACGTCAGCACCGTATACGTCGATGATGTCACTAGGAGCCACTGTATTACCTACAGATTTAGACATTTTGCGACCTTCGCCGTCCACAACGAAACCGTGAGTCAATACGGAATTGTACGGTGCTTTACCTGTTGTGGCTACTGCAGTCAACAAGGAAGAGTTAAACCAACCGCGATGTTGGTCAGAACCTTCAAGGTACATAGCACATGGTACATCAAGATCATTTACTTCGAGCACCCCAGCCCAAGAGGAACCAGAGTCGAACCATACGTCCATGATGTCTGTTTCTTTTTTGAACTCATCATGACCGCAATGAGGACATTTGAAACCTTCTGGTAATAATTCCTTAGCGCTGTGAGCCCACCAAGCATCGGAGCCTTCTACGGCTACTTTTTCTTGTAATGCTTTGATAGTATCATCGTTGATGATGTGCTCGCCGCAGCTTTCACAATAGTAAATAGGAATTGGCACGCCCCAAATACGTTGACGAGAAATTACCCAGTCACCACGGTCGCGCACCATGTTGAAGATGCGGTCATGGCCCCATTTAGGAATCCATTGCACTTGATTATCGATTGCATCAAGCGCTTGTTGACGATACCCATCTACAGAGGAGAACCATTGTTCTGTAGCGCGATAGATGACAGGATTTTTACAACGCCAGCAGTGAGCGTATTGGTGACGCAAGCTAGATTTGTGAAGCAATGCATTATTGTGCGCCAAGATTTTAATAACAGGCACCTCTGCATCGTGAATTTCCACGCCAGCCAATGGGAATTCAGTATCGCCATAACGGTTGTCATCTACTTGTTTAGTATAGTTACCAGTTTCGTTAACAAGGGAAATGATAGGAAGCTCAGTTTTACCTTCCTTGTTATAACGCATAACGATGTTAAAGTCGTCTTCACCGTGTGCAGGAGCTGTATGTACACAACCAGTACCTGCTTCAAGTGTTACATGGTCGCCACACAATACAGTGGATGTACGTTCTACGAATGGATGTTTAAATTCAGCTAATTCTAAATCTGCCCCAGAGAAGCGGTTTACGATTTCATAGTCTTCGATTCCGATATCTTTCATAGCTGCGTCAACAAGTTCAGTAGCCATCAAGTAGTATTCGTCGCCAGCTTTCACCCAGCCATATTCTAGATCAGGGTTAACGGAAATAGCTACGTTGGCAGGCATTGTCCAAGGAGTAGTTGTCCAAATAACAGAGTATGCTTGTTTTGGATCTACGCCAGCTGGCAATGTAACCTTTTTCTCGGATACGTAAGGAAATTTTACGTAAATGGAGAAGGATTTTTTCTCAGCGTATTCGATTTCTGCCTCTGCCAATGCAGTTTCACAGTGCGTACACCAATATACAGTTTTAAGACCTTTATAGATGTGACCGCGTTTTGCCATTTCGCCGAAGATGCCAAGTTGTTTTACTTCGAACTCAGGACGCAATGTCAAGTACGGACGGTCCCATTCGCCTAACACACCAAAACGAATGAAATCTTGTTTTTGTGTTTCTACGCACTCCAATGCATATTCCTTACATTTATTGCGCAAGTCCAATGGCGCCATTTCATGACGGTTAAGACCAGTGTTCTTAATAACCGCATGCTCGATTGGCAAACCGTGCGTATCCCAACCAGGAATGTAGCGAGTATAATGACCAGTCATAGTCTTGTATTTCATGATGATATCCTTCAACGTTTTGTTGAGGGCATGACCGATATGCAATTTACCGTTCGCATATGGAGGACCATCATGCAAAATGAATGGCTTTGCGTCTTTACGCAATTCCAAACGTTTTTGATAAATCTTGTTATCTTCCCAGAATTTTAAGATTTCTGGTTCGCGCTTAGGCAAATTGCCGCGCATTGGGAATTCTGTTTCAGGCAAATGTAACGTCTTACCGTAATCCATGCTGTGCTCCTTTTACATAAAAAATCGCCCGCCCCCAAAGGGACGGACGTCATATCCGTGGTACCACCCTACTGACTCTCGTTACTTGTGAAAGCTAACGCCACCGCATTTCTGCGATTGTCACACCATGCTAGCACATGATTGTAACACATAAGACGCAACTCATCTCTCATATTGTGAAAGCCACTTAAACATATAACGGTGTTCACCGGCAGGGTTCCTGCTTGCTCCAAAGTGATCCGCAAATCTCTAGATTTCCAAACCTTTCAGCCCATGAGTTTGGTCTCTACAAAATCCGTCTGAGACATGCCGTCTTTTTCAACGCAATATTCATATAATAGATAATTATAGGACTCAAACGGGGAAATTGTCAAATATTTCATTTCTAAATTTAACAGAACCTACATCCCCTATTAAGCAAAAGAAAAAGCCTACTTACGTAGGCTTTATTGTATATACAATTATTAAATGGCACTCATGAGAATTAATTCAAGAATAATAATTGCAATGCACACGTACATGAATTTACGATCCATGTCGTCAGTTGGAGTTTCTTTAAGACCAGTACGAGCAGCTTCTTCAGCAGTAATTACTTCATAGCTCATTGGAGATCCGTATTGGTTATCACCTTCATCACCCTTTTGAGCGAGTAGATAAATAACATAGATAATACCAAATGGAATCAAGCTAATCAAAAGCATCCAACCACTTTTACCAATGTCATGTAAACGACGAGCAGCAAGACCAATGGAAGGCAATAAAATTGCAAGATTATATACTATGGAAATAAGCCCTACAACACTTGCTAGCGCAGTATCCATTACAAGAGCACTCAATACATTGAAGATACCAGCAATAACAATTGTGATACCATAGAAACGCCAATATTCACTGCGGCTTGCACGACCTTTGAAATTAGCATAATTACCCATAATCGTATGTTTAAAATTATCTACATACGAAAGATTTTTGATAGACAAATCAGTCATAATCTTCTCTCCTCTAGAAATAACAAATAAATTCTTCTTAAAAATATTATATCATTACTGTTGACGATTTTGAAAATGAATGTCTATATGTTTTGGGAATAACTTATGCTTTATATTTCATTATAGGATACATCATAAACTACATCGCACTAGTCATAAGTAGTTTATCTACCAAGAACCAGAGCACAAAGATAGCGCAGAATAGTCCTGCAGTTAGTCCCATAGATGGCGTAGTATCAATAAGACCTAATTCACGGGCCATTTGTTTTGTTACGACCACTTGACCTGTAGGGGGACCAAAGCGATTTGGATGGCTTTCACCAGGCAGAGCCATAAGGATCAACAGGATAATAGTCCCTATCACAGGGATGAATCCAATAAATACGAGGCCCCCTGAGCGGCCTTGATCGTGTAGACGTCGTACTGAAACGGCCACGCCAGGGATTACCATAATCACGGACAAGAGGACAAGGATGACCAAACCAAAACCTACGCCTACTACGCTAGATAGTGGGCTAATATAGCTCAAAAAAGCACAAGTAAATAGAATGGCCACAAACAACAATTGATAGACTAATAAGAAATGCCAATATTCACTACGACTTGCACGACCATCAAAATCAGCATATTTATAAACCAAACATTGTTTAAAGTTTTCAATCAAGCCTAGATTGTATTTATCTAACGAGATTTGTGGTCTACTAACATGCCCACATTCTGGGCAGTAACAATCTGTTTTCAACACTGCATGTCCACAATAGGGACAAGATTTCATAATAAACTCCTTCTAGCTACAAACAGAAATCAGCAAAGATTACGATGTCCTGCTGTACTTAACACATATAACAACTAAGATATTCTTTATTTATTAATATCTAAGTTTTTAAATTCATCTAAAATTCATTTTACTATAAAGTGTTATATTGTCTATAAAGGAGATGTTAAACTTTTATAAAATAAAATAATAAGATTGTTAATAAATACAGGTATCTATTACATGTATCCATTCCCATTAATACCATACCATAATATCTCTCTAATGATATCAGCAATAATAATAGATTGGATAATAAAGATAGCAATCCCCATCGCCCAATCTTGACGACGGGATGGAGTTTCTTCTAGTCCTGTAGCCTTGCTAACCTCAGGAGTAATAGCTGTATAGCCGGTTCTTTCACCATAGGAATTCTCTCTTTCATCGCCACGACGCAATTCATAGACGAGGAATATAAAGAAGCCTATAACAGGAATAAATGAGATTAGCTGCGTCCAACCACTCCGGCCAATATCATGCATACGCCGTGTTGTGATAGCTATATTGGGAACTATAAAGAAAAGAGATACCCCTACAGCAATATTATCGATAAGCGCTTCATAATTAGGGAAGCCCAAGGTACTACAAAGTAAAGCTAAAATTCCAAGTAATCCTTGTATCAAGGTAACGCCTGCCACGAATCGCCAATATTCACTACGGCTAACACGGCCGTTAAAATTAGCATAATTTCTAATACCTAATTTGAAGGCATCAGTATAGTTCAAATCATATATATTTATGGTTGACATAACCTAATCCTCCTCCGCGGCTTCAATAGCAACAATGCCCCAGCCTTTGCCTTCATTATGCAAACGAACTAATAGAGGCTCTAGATTATCTTCAAAGGTAACGGTAAAGCCCATATAATTTACAACAATATCATCATCTTGGTCTTGGGAAACATAGTCAAGCTGTATCGCTTTCACCTTAGGAACCTCGTCCTTATTCATGGCTTGTTCCCATAGTTCAAAGGTACCATATCGCTCCATAGCACGAGCGCTCAAATAACGATATGCACCACGATAATCCTTTTTGTTGAGGGCTTCATAATAATTACTTACCACAGTACGCCCCTCTGTTGTAGCCGTTTCACTTTGTAAAAGCCGATTGGCTTGTTTCGTTAACGAACTAGGTTCCAAATTTCCATAAGCAGTCTCTTCTACCATAAAATTATGATTAATCATTGTACTACCTGCACTAGTGGCTAAGCATCCTAATACTAATATGGCCACAATAAAGAGGCCCGATACGGAACGTTTTTCCTCTAATCCATTAGATACAGGCGATGTGCGCTTACAGAATAGATACAATAATGCAAGCCAGCCTAAGATAGGAACCAATAGTAAAATCATCAACGTTGGATCATTATTAGAGTCTCGTAACCGTCTTGCCATTAACATAATCTTCGGCAAGCATAACAGGATCGACAGTACAAATAATACGCCGCCACCGATAGAGACAGCATAAAGAAATCCATACGGTATGTAGGTTGCAAGACCTGTAATACATATAATTAAGCCATATACAAAGGATATAGCACTTATGGTGAGCCAAAAATCGGCTGTATTGGTACGTCCCTTACTGTTCGCATAGTTTTCCACTAGCTCACGATAGAGGATTTCGTATACTCTCTGTTTCATAAAACTCCTACCATAATCTTAGATAATAAACATATATAGATATTCCTATTATACTATGATTTATCAACTTAGTTGATTCATTTTTTGTTCATGAAATATACCTATACTACAGATATATTTCTTACAACTAAAATTCGTGCAATCAATTATACAGGAGATAATTATGAAAGCTAAATTAATGAAAGCAATAGCCTTAGCCAGCTTAGGCGCCTTCTTAACAGTTGGTATTGGTACCAATGTAGCCCAAGCTAAAGATTATCACTTCAAAATCGGTGAAAATCATCGCATGGTAAAAAATGATGATGGCACAGTAGATAGCAGCGCTCATCCATGGTACAAAGTAAATGATAAAAAGAAAAAGCACAGAAAGCATAGAATATCTGAACGTGAAAAGCATGATAAAAATGCAACAGCAAAACGCAGTGAACGACATCAACGTTCTGAATCCTCTAATGACTAAGCCTTGCGCATAATACATATTACTAGCCCTAAAAATACAAAACTAAATTAACCAACCAATGAAAAGGACGTTATACATTGTATAACGTCCTTTTGTGTTATCCCCTATATAATTTTTCCCAAGGCTATATGAGTTATTATGTTATGCGCCAGCCTTTAGAACAGCTTGTTTCATGGATTGTACGTAATCAAACAACGCTAGATCCGCATGTTCACCGTGTTCTGCCACGATTTTAACGATAGCAGAGCCTACGATAGCACCGTCGGATACGCGCGCCATAGCTTCCGCTTGTTCTGGCTTAGAAATACCAAAACCAACAGCTACCGGGATATCCGTATATTTGCGAATCATTTCAACAATGGATTTAATATCCGTCTTAATTTCACTGCGCATGCCTGTAACGCCAAGTGAGGATACACAGTATACAAAGCCTTCTGCGTCTTTGGCGATCATTTCGATGCGGTTTTCAGATGTTGGCGCAATTAAGGATACAACTTCAACACCATGCTTATGAGCCACACTAGCGAGCTCGCTTTTTTCTTCAAACGGCATGTCTGGTACGATAACACCAGAGATTCCCACCTCTTCACAGAGGGTAAAGAATTTTTCACGACCAAATACGTAAATAGGATTCAAATAGGTCATGAATACGAGCGGTATAGTCACCGCATCATCACCTGTACGCAGACGACGCACCATATCGAAGATATCATTGATTTTTACGCCTGTAGATAATGCGCGTGTACTTGCTTCTTGGATAACTGGGCCTTCCGCTGTTGGATCAGAGAAGGGAATACCGATTTCCACCATGTCTGCACCGGCTTTCACCATAATGCGAATATAACGTTCTGTATTTTCAATACCGTGGTCACCAGCACTAATGAACGGGATGAATGCCTTGCCCTTTGTAAAAGCGTCCTTAATTTTACTCATGAAGATCCACCCCTCTATATTTCGCCATAGCCGCTACGTCTTTGTCACCGCGACCAGATAAACAAATAATAATGATGTCGTCCTTGCTCATAGTAGGAGCAATTTTACGTGCATGTGCCACCGCATGAGCACTTTCAATCGCAGGAATAATACCTTCCAAGCGAGATAAATATTCAAAGGCATCTACTGCTTCGTCATCTGTAACAGGCACATATTCAGCACGACCGCTATCGTGCAAGTACGCATGTTCAGGGCCGATGCCAGGATAATCGAGGCCTGCAGAAATAGAATATACTGGAGCAATTTGACCGTCTTCATCTTGGCAGAAGTAGGATTTCATGCCATGGAAGATACCAACAGAACCTTTTGCGATTGTTGCTGCATGTTCCTCTGTATCGATGCCGCGACCTGCTGCTTCACAACCGATGAGACGAACACCTTCATCTGGAATGAAGTGATAGAACATTCCCATCGCATTGGAGCCGCCACCTACACAAGCCATAATAGCTGTTGGCAATTTGCCTTCTGCTTCAAGGATTTGTTCACGCGCTTCACGGCTGATAATGGATTGGAAATCGCGTACGATCATAGGGAATGGATGAGCCCCCATAACGGAGCCCAATACATAGTGTGTATCAGACATGCGGTTTGTCCATTCGCGCAACGCTTCGGAAACCGCATCTTTCAATGTACTAGTCCCTGTTGTTACTGGATGCACCTTAGCGCCTAGCAATTCCATACGATATACGTTAAGTGCTTGACGTTCACAGTCCTCTGCACCCATGTATACTTCGCATTCCATGCCCATCAATGCAGCGATAGTAGCCGTTGCCACGCCGTGTTGACCTGCGCCAGTTTCAGCAATAACGCGTGTTTTACCCATCCGTTTTGCCAATAACATTTGGCCAATTACGTTATTCAACTTGTGAGAGCCAGTATGGTTTAAGTCCTCACGTTTTAAATAGATTTTAGCGCCCCCAAGGTCCTTTGTCATACGGTCCGCATAGTATAACAGGGATGGACGACCTGTATATTTTTTATGTAAATCCTCAAGTTCATGTACGAAATCAGGATCATCTTTGTACTTATTGTACGCCTCTTCTAGTTCGATGACTGCATTCATCAATGTTTCTGGCATAAATTGACCCCCAAAGGAGCCAAAATAGCCATGTCTTTGTTCACTCATATAACTTACCTTTCTATATACCATTCCTGCTAGCACGCCATACTATGGCATTGCTATTGTTCTCACAATATTGGTGAAAGCTTTTATCTTCTCATTGTCCTTCACGCCTTCTGTTTCAATCCCGCTACTGATATCGATGCCGTACGGTCGAACCGTACGAATGGCACGCGCCACATTGGTGCTATCGATACCACCAGCGAGCATAAACGGTCGTTCAAACTCATCTAAGCAAGACCAGTCGAATACTTCACCCGTACCGCCTCGCTCGTCTTTGTGATATGCATCAAACAAGAGCATATCAGCACTGCTATCAATCCACGCCTCTGCATCTGCAGCACTGCGAATTTGAACAGCCTTCCAAACCTCTACATTAGTACGTTCTTTTAAGGATTGGATGAAAGCTTCATCTTCATCACCGTGCAATTGCACCGCATCAAGATTTACTTCTGTGGCAATCGTAACGAGATTTTCTAGCGTTTCATTGACAAAAATGCCTACCGTTTTAATAAATTCTTGATGTATAAGTGTCGGACTTATATTTTCTGTACTAGTCAGTGTACCTTCATGCGCATCACCAGTTGCTGTTTCTTCTTGCAATGCGTTAATTATTGTTCCATCTTGTACTACATCAGTTATGGTTCCAGCTTGTACTACATTATTACTGTATTGTTCTGCGTTTCTGTTATATCGATTTGCGTACTGTTTATGTAGTTCTTCAACTAAGGTTTTTGCTTGGTCAACAGTGACTTGTCGTTTACTTGGTGCAAATACAAGGCCCATATAATCAGGCTTTGCATCGACTATAGCAAGGATAGTTTCCACTTTAGAAATACCGCAAATCTTAATCTTAGGCGTATAATATGTGGGTCCATAAAGATAGGCTAACTTTTCAACCTTATTGGGAGAGCGCATGAAGGTTTCCCCCATCAAGGCTACGCCGATATTGTTATCCCGCAATACTTGGATATCCTCTGGCGTTTCTAGCCCGCTTTCAGATACGAAGATCACATCGTCTTGCACGAGATTGCGCAAGCGCACACTGTTTTGTACATCCACGGTGAAGTCTTTCAAATTGCGGTTATTAACGCCAATAATACGGGCCCCGCAATCAATGGCCATTTGTACTTCGTGCTCGTCGTGAGCCTCTACTAAGGAAGATAAACCAAGAGAATCAGCTAGCTCACGGAACTTTGTTAACGTAGGCACATCTAAGCACGCGCAAATCAAGAGGATGGCACTAGCCCCCCACACCTTCGCTTGGTAGATTTGGTATTCATCGATGATAAAGTCCTTGCGAAGCACGGGAATTTTTACGGTGCTTGCAATCTCTTGCAAATATTTTTTATCGCCTTTAAAGAAGTCTGGCTCCGTCAAAACCGAGATAGCCGCAGCACCAGCCACTTCATATTCCTTGGCGATGTCTAAATATGGGAAGTGCTCTGCTATGATGCCTTTTGATGGAGATGCCTTCTTTACTTCGCAAATAAAGTTGAAGTCTTGCTGACGAAGGGCTGCTTCAAAAGGAAATCCTGTATCAGATGGTAACGCTAAAGCCGCTGTTTTCACAGCCTCAGGAGACTCCACCTGTTTTTCTTGGGCTACCCGAATTTTGGTAGCCTCTATAATCTTATCTAAAATCAATGGTTACACCTCTTGGGTTGCTTTCACAAACTGTTCCATTGTCGCAAGCGCCTTACCAGAATCGATTATATGTTTCGCCTCTTCGATGCCCTCTGCCAATGTAATGCCGTCTTTCGCAAGGTAAATCGCCATGCCCGCGTTAAGAACAACCGCAGTGCGTTTACCGCCTTGCTCACCACCGAGAACGCGGCGAGTAATCTCAGCATTCACCGTAGCATCGCCACCTTCAAGCTCGGTTTTATCAGCGTATTCGAAACCATATTCCTTAGGATCGAATTCGTAGCTTGTGAAAGTACCATTATTAATTTCGCATACGTACGTTTTATTGGTAGCCGTAATCTCATCAAGGCCGTCAAAGCCGTGTACCACAGCACCGCGTTTAACGCCAAGATTAGCCAATACACGAGCCAATGGTTCTACTAAAGATTTATCGTAAACGCCCATCAACTCAACCGTAGCACCGGCTGGATTTGCCAAAGGTCCAAGAATGTTAAACACAGTACGCACGCCCAACGCCTTACGTACAGGGCCCGCATATTTCATAGCTTGATGATACACTGGCGCAAACATGAAGCACATATTCGCTTTGTTCAACACCGCCTCATTTTGCTCGCCATTAAGCTCTAATTTAGCACCCAATGCTTCGATTAAGTCAGCAGCACCACATTTACTAGATACACTGCGGTTACCATGCTTTGCTACGGGAATACCTGCTGCGGAAATAATGAACCCAGACGTAGTGGAAATGTTGAACGTATTAGCCTCGTCGCCACCAGTACCTACAATTTCTACAACTGTACCTTCATGAGGTACGGAGCCAGCCTTCTCACGCATAACCTCAGCAAACGCCGTAACTTCATCTACAGTAGGACCTTTTGCGGCAAGGGCGCACAAAAAACCAGCCATAGGAACCTCTGGTACATCGCCGCTCATAATTTTGTTCATTGTATCTTTAGCAAGGTCGTAAGATAAATCCTGACCATGCGTTACTGCATATAATGCGTCTTTAATCATTTTAAATCTCCTTTTGAGGATATCTATTAAATTGATACCCTATCTACCTAGTCGGTAACGATTGGGTCATGCCCTCAGCCTCCAAGTGGCCACCCCCCGCTATGCGGGGCGCCAAGTCGGCTTCGCACATAACCCAATCGCACCTATCAATAAAATCATACCAATTTAATAGATATCCCTCAAACAAACTATTATCAAATGATCCTGCGCATTATATGAAGTAATGCACAGGTCATTTCTTTATATGGGGTGGGAACGGTGGTGCTACGCACCACCACTTCTTACATAAGGGGTTCTGGTTCGCATATTTCTTTAGAAAAATATATCTACAGTTCATGTTATGTATTGTAGAGGGGCTATTATTAGATATTGTCAAAATTGAGTTGGCAGGAAATAAGGTCTTAAGGAACGACTTGGCGGCCCCACGTAGTGGGGCGGTGACCACTTGGAGTTCCGAGAGACCTTATTTCCGCTCTATCATTCTAAGACTTATAAATAGCTCCTCGAATACAAAACAGTGGTTATTTTTCTAAGAAATTGCGAATCATTTGTTCCCCGTTCGGCGTCATGATGGATTCCGGATGGAATTGAACGCCATATATCGGATAGTCTTTGTGTTCCACGCTCATTACTTCGCCGTCATCGGTAATGGATGTGACGATGAGTTCGCTTGGCATGGTTTCGTCAATAATTGCCAAGGAGTGGTATCTAGCGACTTCGAATTGTTCAGGCAATCCCTTAAGGATTTTGGATGGGTGTACTTGTTTGGCTACACTTTGTTTGCCGTGCATCACTTGTTTTGCGTAGGATACGGTACCGCCGAATACTTCGCCAATGGCTTGGTGTCCAAGGCATACGCCGAGGATTGGGAATTCCCCTTTGCATTCGCGCAATAGCTCTTCGTATACGCCCGCATCAGCTGGTTTACCAGGACCTGGTGAAAGTATCACATAGTCTGGTTTCAAAGCACGGATTTCTTCAACTGTTAATTCATCGCTGCGGATGACTTTAATATCTGGATCGATAGAGCCTACTAATTGATATAGATTAAAGGAAAAGCTATCGTAATTATCTATAAGGAGTACCATTATTCTACCTCCTGTGCATCTGTAATTGCGGAAATCATGGATTGGCCTTTGATTAAGGTTTCATTAAACTCGCTTTCAGGAACGCTATCTCGAACGATGCCTGCGCCAGCGCGAACATAGACCTTACCGCCTTTATTCATAGCCATGCGAATACCGATACATACATCCATATTACCAGAGAAGTCTATGTAACCTACGGCGCCGCCGTATACGCCGCGTGGGCTTTTTTCAAGTTCGTGTAAAATCTCGATGGCACGAATCTTAGGAGCCCCAGACAAGGTGCCTGCTGGCAGTGTAGCCCCGATAGCATCGAGGGCATCTTTGCCGTCTTGCATGTCGCCGCTTACAGTAGATGTAATATGGATGACATGGGAGAAACGTTGCAACATATGTAACGCCTCTACTTTTACGGAACCAAATTTAGAAATTTTACCTAAATCGTTACGGCCAAGGTCAACAAGCATATTATGTTCAGCCAACTCTTTTTCGTCATTGATTAGTTTTTCTTCAATAGCAAGGTCCTCTGCTTCCGTTTTACCGCGGCGCATGGTGCCTGCAATTGGGAATGTGTACATTTTACCGTCTGTCAGTTTCACCAAGGTTTCTGGAGATGCCCCTGTAAGCTCTACATCGCCACCAGATAGGTAGAACATGTACGGAGATGGATTCAATGTGCGCAATACGCGGTATGCGTTTAACAAGCTCCCCTCAAACTCGGCTTCGCGACGATTAGATACAACACATTGGAAGATATCCCCTTCCTTGATGTAGTGCTGCGTCTTTTTAACAACTGCTTCGAACTCGTCCTTTGTAAATTCAGAGGTAAATTCTGTTTTGAGCACGCCTTTTGGCACATCCGCCTCTTTGCCGTTTACAACGAGATCAGCAAGAGTTTTCAATTCAAGCTCAGCCTTGTTGTAGTTGCGTTCTAAATCATTTGTGCTGATGTTAGCGATTAAGTAAATTTTATTTTTGTAATGGTCAAAAGCGATAACCTTATCAAAGAGCATAAGGTCTACATCATTTACCATGGCAGAGTCATCATCTGGCGTTGGAAAATCCAATGTTGGCTCGATGTAGCGAATATATTCACATGCGAAGTACCCTACAAAGCCACCTGTAAAAGTTGGTAACTCTTCTAAACGAGGACTTTTATATTGGCTCAAAATATTGCGAATTTCTGCGGCAGGATTAGAGCACTCAAAGGTACGTGTCGTACCGTCTTTAATGGTCATTGTATGGTTTTTGCAGAATAGCTCAATCTTAGGATCGTAGCCCAAGAAGGAATACCGGCCCCAATGATTACTATTATCCGCACTTTCAAGCAAGTACGTATGACTGCTCACTTGTTTTAACGCTTTCAACACACTAATCGGTGTGCGTACGTCGGATAAAATTTCCATATATACAGGCACGATATCGTAGCCCGGTGCGATAGCTTTCACACGGTCAAAACTAGGAAAAATCATGAGAACCTCCATCTGGCATTTGCCAATAAAAAAAACTCGCCCATGACAATATAACGTCAAGGACGAGTTTATAGTTCTATTATTACAATATGATTGTATGTGCTATAAATCGCGGTACCACCTTGTTTGAATGCAGTGCATTCCCCTTTCGCAGGATACTAACATATCCCTCACGACTAACGCTCGTGTGACGTCGCACCATACTAGGAATGACTGTGAAAGTTCACTCTGTTCCATGCGCCCTCGGTGGTCCATTTAATAAGCTGCGTACTACGGGTTCTCAGCTAATCCCGCTCTCTGTGAGTGCATTTCCTATTTTTATCTCCACCTCATCGGTTTCTTTCAGGCGAGTATAAAATTATAATCTGATTATAATGTTTCTATAGAATGAAAGTCAAGGAGTTTTAATTTCTGATTATTGTTCAGCCATAGAAAGATCTTTAACATACAATCTCATATCTCCATATTTTATGTATCATAATGCATAATAAAAAATACTGTTACTTTCTTTATCATATAACGCAGAGGTTTTATTATACAGCAAATACAATACATATATATTGATAATAGGGACAAATAAGCCAATAATCCAAAATATACTACTATTGCTATCTCTCAAACGTCTAAAGATCATGATGATAATAGTATATATAAGATAAACGTATAAAGCATATCGCAGAGCACAGTTTTCGATATTATAATTTAATATCATATTGTATATTATAAACGCTAAATATACATTAAACAGATTCCATTGACGAACTGTGCTTCGTCCATTAGGCCAAAGACTGTCAATTAATATGCTTTTATAAAGATCTGTTAAAAGAGACCTTTTATCTTGGCGACTATAAAAAGAGTTTATAGCTTTAATTTGAGAGGTAGTTAAATCATTACGCTCACCCCAGAGTACATCTATAACCTTATTACCAAAAATGATTCCCTTAAGTTCAACAGTATTATCTCGTAACCAAAGTTTCCTAGGTACTACAGAAAACAACAACATTGAACACAAAAGACATGGATAGAATATATCTGGCACATCAACGCCCCATAATATAATATTGTTGGACTCAAAAATAGCTTTTCCGTAAGAAAGGTCAAAATGCTTTCCACCCAATAATATCAATAATAAAAATACAGTAATTATGATATTTAACCAATTAAATCGCTCTTTTTTATAATATTTCAAGCTAGCATAATTTGTAAAAGCTACAAAAAGAATATAAATAACTGTGCCCACATAATATATAATGTCATAAATTCCTTGAGTATATACTATCTCCGGAAGAGTGGATAAAATAAAGATATTTATTCCTATACCAATAAACACCAATAAGTTTATAGAAAGGTATGTCTGTATATTGATTGTAAATAATTTGATCGTCTTTAACCGTTGAATTATTGCTAATAATTCAAACTTAAATTTTATTAATTCAGAATATAAAAGCTGTCTCATCATTCTTCATCTTATGATAAGTATTGTAATATATGCACTAATTGGAAATATTATAACTTCGCAAACATGATGCTCCTGTTCTTTCATTGATAATCAATACAACTAAATAAGAAAAGTGCTTATCATGTATTAACACAGCACCAAAACAAGATTCATTATCAACATAAATTTTTTTCAGCCTATTTCGGGTGTTACTTAAACTAGTTAGAATTAAAATAGATTCATCTATGGCAATAAAATAATCACCATCCATATCAAATTGATACCATTTACTATATTCCATAGGGAGTTTATAGACAAGCCTATTATCCTGATATATCTTAATATCCTCCTCATATACTATCCATTTATTATCTATAAAGCCAATACTATTTGCACCTCTAAATTCACTTTCCCAATTCCTATATAAAGTGAGTTCATTACAAGAAGATAGTTTATCAATAGCTATGAAACTTAAATTATTATCAACAAAGTCCCACTGTATCATGAGAGAACTGGAAAATATGCTAATAGACCCTGATTTAAATACAGAAAAATACAAAATATAAATGCATTCACTCTCAAAATCATACTTTATGAACTGTGAATAATGTCTATTTAAATCAATGTACCATAATCCTGCTTCTAAATGGAGTACAATTCTATTATTTTCAGAGTCTACAAAACTATTTAAAATTATAACCTTTGTATTATCTAGTATATAAGAGTCAACATACTCTAATTGAGGAGTGTAAATTATTACGCCTCTATAATCATCATTAACAATAACATAGTCTTGTGTCCTATTAATAAAATATAAATCATTTTGTTTAAGTGCGACTTTTATTTCATTTACTAAATTAATATCCATAACTCCTCGCCCATCAACATTATTTATTTATCTCTAAATCGCAATAAGTAATACGACAAAATCAAATCAATTTTCTAATCTCTTGTTTTTATGTCAACTGGTATTTTAAATCCAAGGCATTTCATTTAATTATCTATATGCCAAGATTTTTTAAACAAAAGATGATAGCTAACAAAAATATTGATATACGGAATAAAAAGGCCAATCATCCACAAGCCGCTTAATAGAGAATCGTGAAGTCTACGTATACCTAATGTAATCATTGCAATGGCTGGCCATATTAGGATAATCATAAAGCCCCAACGAGGTATATAAAGAGAGATGCCAAGATGAACTATTAACGACACTACGGCAATAGCCATATACATAATGACATCCATAAAAATGCGAGAGCCTATAAGACCAACCCAAAAGGCTGATACGGAGGATCTGCCTTTAACATCAAAGAACCTAACAAATAAAACATCCCATACACAACTACACATATAGTCAAATCTTCTAGCATCCTTATCTTCACTAATGATGGAGCTTCTATCGTAGGCAATAATATAGTTATTATATCTATCACGACCTTCATCTAAGCCATATTTATTAGAATCTGGCACGCTAAGAGGCAAGGCAAAGCAAGCTAAGATGAAATACTGCCAAAAGAACCCATCCCAATAAAAGCTTGCATTTACAATAGTCTCGGATATAGATGCCCAACTAAAACTCATCCCCCAATACACCCATAAACTTAGATATGCTATGGGAACCAAGATCATATACCACAAGGATGAACCACAATCATTTAGTCTACGTTTAAGTATAAAAATAGTTGCAATTATATGTATAATCTGTAGACTTCCGAAATAAATATAAGACAAATACTGACTACCTTGAAGTGGAGTCCCTTGAATAATCCCTATCAACACAACGAATATAAGGTAAGCTAAAAATTTACTAACCATTAATCCACACACAGCCCACAAATATGCTAATCTGCCTATGCGTTGATTCACTCGTAACATTTCTATATTTTGTTTAAATAGTGAAAGTTCATTATCTAGCCACATTAAAAAATTCTCTCTTCACTCTCATAACAATTTTCTAATCCTCTTTATTCTAATATAAATATATGTATATTAAAATATTAACCTTATGGTCTAAAATATTTATATTGTTTACGCTAAACACTAATAGTATACTGAAATTACATATGTTATCAGTTCCCACTAATTATTTTGTGGAAAAGAGAGCCTAAGTTTTTATTTTAATCACCAAACACTGGATTCAAGATACCATTGCAAATGACAAACTTCCTGACTTAATATTGGGGATGAAGTCAAAAAGATATAGAATTACTAATATTCTAGTACTATAAATTGTACTAAGAGTAGTGAAGGAGAGATACTTTGGAAACGTGGAAACGTACGGTGTATATAAGTTTAATATGTGTATTCTGTACATCCTTTGGGGTGAGCCAATTAGCACCTATTCTCCCTCTATATTTTCATGATTTAGGTGTTCAAACGCCATCGGCTATGTCTCTCTGGTCAGGTTTAGCAACTGGTGCAACCTATTTAATCGTATGTTTAGTGGCACCCTTTTGGGGGCGTGTAGCAGATAAGAAAGGTCGTAAAATCACATTAATACGATCTAGCTTTGGAATGGCCTTATGTAATATATTGCTCGCCTTTCAAACAACACCTGAAGGGGTTGTAATCATTCGTCTCATACAAGGTCTAGTGAATGGTTTCTATTCTGCAACCATTACATTAATTGCCTCAGAGTCCCCCATCGAACGAACTGGCTGGGCACTTGGCTTATTAGCTTCGGCCAATCTAGCGGGCTCCCTAATTGGACCTTTATTAGGTGGATATATTGCAGATACCATAGGTATTCGTAATGGCTTTATCTTAGTTGGGATTCTCATGGGTTTTGCAGGTTTACTAGCTACTATATTTATCCATGAAAATTATGTACCAAAGCCTAATGTTGAAAAACTGTCTATTAACAAGCTAAAAGAACAAATCCCTGAATTTAATAGTATTGTAGCATTGTGTGTAGCCTCATTTATTTATGCTATATGCATCATGTCCTTACAACCTGTTATCTCCGTATATATCAAAGGCATTGTTCCAAGCAATACTGAAAATCTAGCATTTATTGCAGGCGCCGTCTTCTCAGCTATGGGTATTGCTCAATTGATAAGCAGCTCACCTCTCGGTAAATTAGTTGATAAAATTGGGCCTCGCAAAGTATTAGTCGTATCTCTTATCTATGTAGGCTTATTTAACATCCCTCAAGCCTATGTGACTGATGTTTACCAACTAGCACTCATTCGATTTTTACAAGGCTTCGGCCTAGGTGGTATGTTACCGGCATTAAATACCTATCTTTCTTCAAAAACGCCTCGTGAGTTTACGGGACAGGTATTCTCCTATAACCAATCAAGTTTATTTCTTGGTTATTTCTTAGGTGCTATCGGTGGTGCAAGCTTAATGGCTTGGCTAGGTTTTACTACCTTATTCTGGGTAAGTGGTGGTCTCTTTATAATCTCTGCCCTTTGGATTGGTTTTAAACTCAAATAACACGTATACAAAGCAAAAGAAAACCCTTCTATATATCTGATTGGTAAAAGTTATATACTCACGCATATGACTTAATCTAACCAGTATTAGAAGGGTTTTCTTTTACAATATAGTTTTATTGGACTAGAGTAACAATAGCATGATGACTACTGTCGCAATAATACAAGGCACGGCATTGCGTTTCGCCATTTCCATAGGGTTAATACCTGCCAGTCCTGCGATGATGATACCTGCCCCCGCAACAGGACTCATACTACGACCGATACCAGCACCGATTTGAGCCATGGATCCAAGTTGCATAATACCATAACCAAAGTCTGCAGCATGAGGTGTGACAGCACCGTTAAAGGCAAGAGCTGCTGCATTACCAGAACCAGAGATAACAGCCAATAAGAACGGACCAAAGGCTGCTCCGATTTGGGCGATTTGTTGAGAGTTCTTCATTCCATCAATAAGGGCACTTGTAAGTCCAATGAGTTGCATCCCTGCTGTAAAGCATGCTGCTGCAGCCATAAGGCCCACTACATCACACATACCATCTCCAGTACCGCGGAAGAACTTCTTAACAGCTTCTGCCACATTAGGACGCACGGCAATGATACCAATAGCAGTACCGATGAGCATAGATACAGGAACGGAGATTTCTGGAATCACCGCTACCTGTTTACTACCTAATACAAGTAATACAAGAGGAATAATAGGAATGATTGCATAGAAATAATTTACTTTGAACTCTTTGCCTTCCTCTACAGTATCGTTTTTCATTACATACCCTGTATGCTCCTTCTTAACGATAGCTACAATATTAAGCAAAATAGCGGCTACTACGATACCGATAATTGCTTGCATGGAGAAGCTGGCAATAACTGTCATTACGTCTACCCCCGCCAGTTGTGCCACTTGAGGGTTAAACATAAGGCCTGGACTCAAGGAGCTGCCCCATGTGCCTAAGAAAATAGCAGAACCAGCCATTGCTGGATGTACTCCAGAACGAATGAGGGCAGGAATTAAGAGTGCACCTACAGCCGCAGCACAGCCTGCCGCTGTAGGCAATGCAATATTAATTAAAAATGTAATAATAACAGCACCAGGAATGATGATTTTCGTCATCTTTTTGAGGCCTGCAGAAATGAAATACACCATGTGCTCTGTACATTTTGTATATTCCATAACATAGCTAAAACCTAACACCGTACAGATTGTAGGCACAAGGCCTGGATTTGTAAGTTCTTTCACAAAGGCCGTCGTACCAGCGCCAAGCTGCCCACCAATAAAGCACATTAATAAGCCTGATAATAATAAAACGAGCCGCGTTTCAAACTGTTTAATAATAGCGATAAACGTCGCTACTACGATAACAATACCTGTAATAACCATAACTCTCCTATCCGTGTACATATGATGCAAGATAGCTATATCCCCTCAATAAACGCTTTACACCCAATACACAACTATCAACACTAAATACAATAGTCCTATCTATGTCTTACACCTAATAGGCCTAACTATAGTAAAAGTAACCACTTAATTATATACAGTATAATCATATAACTATATAACTACTTATCTATATAACTACATAAATACATAAAGAAATATATTAAACAAGCTTTGTTTCTTCCAAGCTAAGTTTTCTAAGCACCTTATCAAGCACCTCTGCACCCGTTACGATATCATCCATTTCAGCAAATTCTGCAGGATTATGACTGATGCCATCACGGCATGGAATAAAGATCATTCCCGTCGGAATTGCCTCCACCCAATGCATCGCATCATGGCCGGCACCGCTCGGCATTGTCATGTACTCCACACCGACAGACTTAACAGCCTCTTCAATTTCTCGAATCATCGCCGGGTGCATCTCCACTGGATGGTCCTGTGCAATTGTTTCAATTGTATACGATAATCCCCGTTTCTCGGCAGTAATGTCAATAAATTCTTTAACAAGAGTAACTACAGAATTACGAGCTGCCTTAGATATGCTGCGAATGTCTACCCCTAGCTTTACAGCACCAGGAATGACATTCATCGCCCCTGGCGTAACCTCCACAACACCAACAGTACCCACCACGGGTGGCTCCTCTTGCATAGATGCAATCTCCTCGATACCGAGGATGATTTTTGAAGCTCCACATAGAGCATCATGACGCAGGTTCATCGGTGTAGCGCCACTATGATCAGCATTACCACGAATGGTTACATAGAATCGCTCTGGCGCGGCAATACCAGTCACAATACCAATCGTTTTCTGTTCGTGCTCCAGCACCTTGCCTTGCTCAATATGAATTTCTGTGAAAGATTTTACAGGCCGTTTATATGCCATTGTTTCAATCCCATCGGGATTTAAGTTGCGACCTTTCAAGGCTTCATACAAGGAAATTCCTTGTTTATCCACCAATCGGTGTAAGTCTTGTACTGTTAATTCACCGCGCATAGCCTTACTGCCTAGTGTAGCATTCCCAAAGCGACCAGACTCTTCACACATGAAGTCCACTACAGCGATGGTATGATCATGTTCATAGCCATCATCTATCATGCTACGAATTACCTCAATAGCAGATAACACGCCGACCACACCATCGTAATTACCTCCATTGGGCACGCTATCCGTATGAGAACCCACCATGACAACGGGCAATTCTGGATTCTTACCACTCTTATAGCCAATGACATTACCAAAATCGTCTATTGCAATGGATAAACCCGCATCAGTCATGCGGTCTATAATATATTGCCGTCCTGCCCAATCTGCATCGGTGAAAGCAAGGCGATTAATGCCCTCACCAGGAGCCGTCAATTGGGCCATAGCCTCAAAATCCTTAACCAATCGCTCTCGTTGAATCATGTAACACCTCACAATCTATTACAACAATTACTGACAAACCCTATGGTGCTAGTCCATAACGCTTATGTTAAATAGTGAGCAGCAATTGTCCCTAACGCTACGATACCGTTTAACATATCTTCTTCATCGATATCAAAGAGTGGATTGTGATGCGGTGCTTTAATGGCAGATCCTACAACCATATAGGTTGCTCTACCGCCGCGATCGATGACACGGTTCAAGAAGTACGCACAATCTTCACTGCCGCCACCGCTGTAATCAAAGGGAACCTCTTTAAAAATCCCAAGGGGCTCCACGATAGCTTGCACTTCACGAGCTAAATCATCGCTGATACGACCTGCAGGGGTTTCTCCTTGTTTTGTGATTTCGAAGGTACAATCGTGCATTTCTGCAGCACCTTTAATAATAGTCTTCGACCGTTCAATCATGTAGTCATTGATTTCTGTCGTAGCACCACGAGTTTCTAGTTTAAGAACTGCCACATCAGGTGTCACATTACGACCTGTACCGCTTTCAAAAACACCTACATTCATGCGAGAAGCCCCTTGACTATGACGAGCGATGGCTTGTAAGTTAAGAACTGCGGTACAGCCGGCGAGCATTGCATTTTGTGCCTTTTCTGGAGAGCCTCCGGCATGAGCAGAATAACCGTGGAACACCGCATCAAGTTTTGTAGTCGCCAAGAAGCCATGATCGCTGCAAGCAAAGCAATTGGATAATTTTTCATTAAACCCAATATGCATGCCGAACATCAAATCTACATCATCTACTACGCCTGCTTCCGCCATCGCTTTAGCACCGCGCACGCCTTCCTCTGCTGGTTGGAAGATGAGTTTAATAGTGCCTTTGAATTCATCCTTGTGAGCAGCCACGTATTCAGCAAGACCTAGCCCCATTGTCATATGTGCATCATGACCACAGGCGTGCATCGCCTTATCATGACAAGAACGGAAGCCTTTCTTTGTAGGCACATGGTTATCCTCTTTAGTTTCGATAACATCGTTAGAATCCATATCTACACGAAATGCTACTACGGGCCCTTCGCCGCCGAATTTCATAGTTGCAACAATGGCCGTTTTACCATAGCCCATCTTTTCTACAAGCTCAGGATTTGCGCCTTCTTTGATGGCACGATCCATAGCGGCTTTCATAACCTCGTCACTAGGTAAGCCCATACGAGAGTCTAAATCGAGTACATCTGCCCCTAATGCCACATCATAGCCCAAGGAGATAAGCCTATCCGCTACCTTCGCAGCAGAGCGATACTCAAGCCAAGCAGGTTCTGGGTACATATGAAAATCTCGACGCATAGCGATTAACGCATCGCGCCGTTGTTGCACGAAATCTTTTACAGACATAAATACCTCCATAACAAACTAATAATCACGTATACATTTACTATATGAATAGATAGGTAAATAGTCAACTAAATGGCGCATGTATACAGTATCTAAAATATACTGTATGTTATAACAAAAAACACATATACCACGAAACGTTTTCTGTGATATATGTGTTCTTCTTGATGTTTTCCTGTCGATATATTTTATTGATATGTTTATATTGATATGCTCTTATCGATTTATTCTAATATTGTTTTATTCAGTTTTGCCAGTACTTCTCGCTTAATAGTTCGTTGTCTATCCCAAGCAATGATAACAACGGTGGCAATAATCATAGCCATACCAATTAGCCCTAGTAGACTAAATTCATTTCCTAAAAAAGCCCACCCAAAGAAAGCCGCCGAAATAGGTTCAATAGATGACAAAATAGATCCTGGTACGGCCCCAATTCGTTTAACCCCTTCTAAATAGGCATTGAAAGATACTATCGTACCAAGGAATATAACATTGAAGCAACCAACAACAGTCCATATGTCCCACTCCGCATAAGAATTTGGTTGATGGAACAAGATAGCTGCAACAATACCGCTAATGAACATTCCGAATCCTACAATAGGCAACGTGCCATATTTGTTGAGTAAATCAACAGGAGAAATACTATATACGACTACACCCACAGCAGATAAAAGCCCCCATACGAGAACCATTAAAGGGAAGCTTTCAATAGAAAGGCCATCATCATTGCCCATTAAACAAATGGTCCCCACTAAAGCCAGTATAACAGAAACCATCTCCCCCTTGGATGGTCGTTTACCATAGCGCACCAGCAGGTAAATAATAATCATAGACGGCGCCAGATATTGCAATACCGTTGCAATGCCAGCTCCAGCCAAAGCAATGGATCTGAAGTATGTATATTGGCATAATGCCATTCCAAATACGCCAAAAACAATGAGTCCTAGCGTATCCTTTACACTATGAAATACATTAAAGATAGAGTTTCCAAACCTAAACCATGCATAGATAACAGTTAGTATACCGGCTGTAATCAATCGCATAGTTACTAGCCATTCCAAATTCATATCTCTAAAATTACTTAAGAACTGTACGGATGCACCTGATACACCCCATAAAACAGCCCCTAATAGAGTTATAATAACACCAATAACTTCATATTGTTTCATACTAGTCACCAAGCAAAGATACGTGAACTTTCACAACCACCTTACGAATTTTGATAGGTTTATCGTTTACAGCAAGCAAAGGCCGATGAACATCAGAGGGGAAGAATACGGTGTAGTACCCTTCTGGGCAATGGATTTGCCCTTCATCAACGGCTTCATTAGGATAAAAATAGCAATCTCGATCTGGATAGGACTCCACAGGTTTAACGAGACCTTTATCTACGAAAAAGCCCATGTTTTCCTCGCCGCTCACCATAAATTGGATATCTACATAATTACGATGCGATTCCGGTTTTGTAGCTTCAAATAGTTTTGTTTCTACATCGTCTACGTTAGCGTACATCATGTCACCCTCGATGGCATGACGCCCTCCAGGCAACGCTTTCAAATCTGTGTTTTTCAAGAAATCCAAAGCGCGCACAATGGCTTTAGGATAGCCCATTTTTGTATAATCTGCGGTAATACTAGAGAAAAACATACACAATCCTTTCACAATATCTATGGATATGGCACCACAATAAACCAATTATATTACCTTTTATGTTAGCACATATATACATAAAGAACTAGCTATTCTCTTATGTAAAAGCCCTCCATACGCTACATATATGGAGGGCCTCAGTAAAATACTATTCAAATTTATGACTTACGTCAATTATTACGCTATGAAATTGTTACAGTATTAAATTGTTATATTATGCAATTGTCTATTCAGTTGTAGTGATTCAAACTGTATTAAATACAGCATGTGGTCATTATCTTAGTCTTGGGTTTTATGAGCAGCGATAATTTCTTCCGCTTGCTTATGGGGAACCTCTTCATAGGTATAGAACTGACGGTTAAATACGCCTTGTCCTTGTGTAATGGAGCGCAATGCAGTCACATAATCGGACATTTCAGCCAATGGTACTTGTGCTTTAACAACGGAAATACCTGTTCTTTCACTTTGTTCCATGCCTAATACACGACCTCGACGGCTATTCAAATCACCCATGATGTCGCCCATGAAAGCATCTGGTGCAAACACGTTGACTTCATAGATTGGTTCTAATAGGACTGGTTTCGCCTTAGGAATCACATCCTTGATAGCCTGTGACGTAGCTACTTTAAATGCTAACTCTGAGGAGTCTACACTGTGGTAAGATCCATCCAAGAGTGTCACTTGCACGCCAATCATAGGATATCCTGCAATTAGGCCTTTATCTAGGGTTTCTTTGGCACCCTTTTCCACTGCTGGTATGTATTGTTTAGGTACAGCACCACCAAAAATTTTGTCTACGAATGCAAATTCGCTACCATCATATAATGGATCCACTTGAATCTTAACGTGACCATATTGACCATGACCGCCACTTTGTTTCTTATACTTAGACTCGGTTTCAGCAGAGCCTTTAATGGTTTCGCGGTATGGAATATATGGAGCCACAAGTTTAGCTTGTACGCCGTATTTACGGTCCATTTTGTTGAGGATATGCTCGAGATGTACTTCACCCATACAATCGATTTGTAATTGGCGAGCTTCAGCATTTTTCACTACTACGCAAGTAGGATCTTCTTCCGCCACTTTAAGAACAGCACTAGCTAATTTTTCCTCCTCACCTTTTTTCACTGGCTCCATAGCCACAGTGTATAGAGGTTGAGGGAAACGAATAGCATCGTATGTCACTTTAAAGTCAGGAGCCGTTAATGTATCGCCGGTCTTAGCATTGGCCAATTTCGGTATCACTACGATATCGCCAGCTTTTGCAGCAGATACAGGGATTTGTTGCTTCCCGATAAGGGTAACCATCTTGCCCCATTTTTCTTCTACACCTTGGTTTACATCATAAAGGCGATCGCCTTCTTTCAGTTCACCAGAGAAGATACGTACAAAGCTTTGTTTGCCTGCGAATGGGTCTAACAATGTTTTAAATACGAATGCAGTTAATGGTTTATCTACATGTACAACACATTGTTCGCCGGTTTCCGCATCAGTTGCGGTCATCACTTTTTTAGTTGCATCCGGCATGTAACGGATCATACGATCCAATACTTGATCTAAGCCAATACGAGATGTGGCACTGCCACACATGATTGGGCACACACGGCCACTAATCATCCCTTCACGCAAGCCTTGGCGGATTTCCTCTAAGGATAATTCTTCGCCTTCTAAATATTTTTCCAACAACTCATCGCTACCTTCAGCCGCGGCTTCTACGGTCATTTCCCGAATTTCTTGAGCCTTTTCGATAAGGTGAGCTGGTACAGCGACCTCTGTTGGTTGGCCGTCCTTATAAGTAAACGCAGTCATTTTCGCTACGTCTACAACGCCTTCAAAATCGGCACCTTCACCGATAGGAATCTGCAATGGCATAATACCTTTGCCAAATAATTCCCGCATTCTTTCAATAGTGCCAAAGAAATCAGCACCATCGACATCCATTTTATTGATAAATGCCATGCGAGGCATTTGTAATTCAACTGCATAATCCCATGCGCGAACTGTGTCAGTTTCTACACCAGATGTGGAGGATAGCACCATCAACATGCCATCACAAGCACGCAAAGCGGCACGAACTTCGCCATGGAATTCGTTATAGCCTGGAGTGTCTATGAAGTTAACCTTATGGTCATGCCACTCACATGGCGCCATGCCCAATTGAATAGTTACATTACGTTTAATTTCTTCCGGTTCAAAGTCCATAATATGTTTATTATCTTGACCTTTACCTACGAAATCAACCGCACCAGAAGTTAACAACAAGGATTCAACAAGAGCTGTTTTACCCGCACCATCGTGGGAAACAACAGCAACGTTTCTAATTTTATCACTACTGTACTCTTTCATTGGAATCGCCTCCTTACTGGCAAATTACGGCTTTTGCTAATACACTTCGACACTACAATAGAAAAATCCTCTTTTTCTGAGAAAAATTTCTCCAAAAAGAGGATTAATATAATTCTTCAATCTATTATTCGACGAATAAAGACTCAAATTTACCAATAAGAACTTAGAAGAGTACCGTACCTGTACAGAGTATAACTAATATTGCAATACTAGTCATCTATAGTTTCGACGACTTTCCTTCTATTCCTAAAGAATTTTAGTGTTTCTATGTTTATAATGAAGTTAAAGATCTATTAATAAAACTTTATTCGTAAACCTATATATAGATGGGACTAGTGCCCTCACAAAGTTATAAAAAAGACGGTCTGTACTTGTGTAGCGACATTAGGAACGAGGAGCAAACAAGTATAGACCGTCTTTTTTAATTAAGTTGTCGTTATGTAACGGGGCCCCATCTATATATAGGCAATACTAAGGACAAAGATATAGTCAACTAAATAATTTAGTTCGAACATAGAATACTAAAATTCTCCCGTCCGTTTGCCGTAGTGTTTAGAGTCCCCATTTTGTTTCCAACCTACTGTATCACCGATGGACATTACGCGACGCGTCAAGCAGTCTTTACATTGTTCTGCATTGTCGTCTACGCAAGGTTTATTATCATATAGTAAATATTTTGCACGGTGTTCAGGAATGGTGATGATAGGCATAAGGATATTCGCCCCTGCGGCTAAGCCTTTTTCACGGCCTAGTTTATCTAGTGCTTGTAATGCAGTAGTTGCCGCAATGTTTACGTCTTTCAAAAATAGACGTGTTAAGGCAATCATCTTGAGGCCTAGTTGAACGCGACGCAATTTACCTGCTTCGTCATCGATGCCCATCGCCAAAGCTTCTTGGCCTAGAGGCGTATCATGATGCACCACATAAGGGCCCATGCCAATCATGTCGATGTCCATATCGCGATAGAACAAGATATCATTCACAAGATCTTCTTCTGTTTGACCAGGTAGGCCAATCATAACACCCGTGCCAACTTGGAAGCCTACGCGGCGCAAACGACGTAAGCATTCTACGCGCGTTTCGAAGGAGTGCAATTCATCACGAGGATGAATCTTATGGTATAAATCTGTATTGGTTGTTTCAATGCGTAATAAATAACGACTCGCACCGGCTTCACGCATGCGACGGTACGCCTCTTCGCTTTGTTCCCCTACACACATCGTTATGCCAAGAGAACCATCACCAATGGCTTTAATATCGCGAATTAAATCCACAACATAGTCTACAAAGACATCATCACAGCGTTCACCAGATTGAAGTGTAATGGAACCATATTCATGATCGTACGCCCACTGTGCCATCTTGATGATATCTTCGCGATTCATATCAAAGCGTTCCGTCTTGTCATTTTCACGGCGGATACCGCAATAATTACAATTTTTAATGCATCGGTTTGAGAACTCGATGAGGCCGCGATAGTATGCTACAGGCTTTACGTATTTTGCCTTCACTTCGTAGGCCTTTTTATATATCAACTGCAACTGTTCTTCATCAGTTATAGACATAAGAAATCGCAATTCCTCCTCTGTCAGCCATTCATCGCCGACGAGGTCTTTTGCAAGAATGTCTTGCACTTGCAAACAATCACTTCCTTTCGTAACGAATCGTCATCGATTCGCTTGGTATGGTAATGGATTCAATGTCAGTGACACAGGTAAATCCATTGATTTCGCGCGGCAAGTCCCGCACATGTTTCACTTGTCGTGTTAAACATTCGTGAGCCATCACACCTCGACTCATTTTGGAGGACGTACTCATCTGCTTAAACGTGTCGCCCCGTAATTCCCAAAATTCAATGGTTACCTCCTTTGGATGGTTCACCATTTTTGCATATTCTTTAGATGCTAGGTTTAGGATCCAATCTTCCTTGTGAAAGTATGCATCCACTGCTTCACGCCATGTATCGTATAAATTAACGCCTACCTTATCGACCATATCGAGTCGATAGTCGCGCACACCCATATTAGGTTCAACGACACCGTACAACGCGGACATCACAACAAGATGGCTTTCACCAAAGGTCTTGGCTTCATCAGATAAGTTCGACCAGTCCAAATATTTGAAAGCAATGCCATCGTAGCTTTCACAGGCGCGACCTACAGGATGGGACTCAAAATCCTGGTAAAAATCAAAGAGAGCTTGTGCCTTATCAGCCTTTAGCTTTAGCGCCTTTCCAAGAGCTGCTACATCAAGAGATTGTACATGAGTTATAATCTTTTTCGTGATGTTCGGCTGAAATTGACCGTCTCGGACTGCATGATGTACTGCCTCATCGTTGCTAGCAACATCGGCAATCGTTTTTGTCTTACTAGGAGAGAGGACGATTTTCATGAGATAATTCCGCCTTAATAGATTCCTCTGTCAAATTATCGATCAATTCTGGGTTCCACAACATGAGAGGCACCGCCACTACGTGGCTTGCTTTCAATTCTTTACATAATTTAATGCATTCTTTGAGATAATTAGAATCTTCATCTACAAGGTCGCATACGATAACCACGTGACGCCCTTTAAGGTTTACACCTTCATAATCGATACTTTCAGCAGATACTGTAAGCATGCCTGTTTCCAAGCGGCCTTCGCTCATGTCGTTCAAACGAGACATCAATACATGCTCAAGCATAGTAGATACAGGTGTCACTACACGGCCTATGCCGATAAGAGCCTCAGGTTGTGCATGAACGATAACTGTTTTCTTCCGTTTATCCGTTCTGAACTCAATAAGGGCTTTTTCTAAAGCGCCAAAAAATACGAATAACTGCCAAGGATCAAAAGAGCCTGTTTGGAACATATCGATAACAGAACCATCCTCATCCATATTGAGGCGCGTCAATAACTCTTCAGCAATGTCGTTAACCACAACACTAAAATCAGATTGTATTGTCTCTTGTATGTTGATTTCCTTTGCCATTAGGGCCTCCTAATTTTCCATATATCACACTGCTGAGTAATACTCTCAACAGATATTATATTATTCTTAATTATACTATTCTTAATTGTACCATACTTTATACCCCTCTTGGGTATTCAAAGATACGCTTTTCACATAATGGATACGTTAGCAACATGACAAAAGGACCGCCATAGCGGTCCTTTGCATTTTAATTTTGTATTCTAATGTTGTACTCTAATATTGTACTCTAATATTGTACTCTAATGCTGTATTCTAATTGTATTCTAATTATGATTTTATAATAAACCTTTTGGTAACTAACAAAGAATATTCTATTAGCCTACAATCAATAAGTAGATATTCATGATCGTAACGATGATACCTATGCTCCATAAGAGAATATTTGTAAATTTACGGTTTGCGTATTCTCCCATGACCTTGCGGCTACTCGTCATGTAAAGTTGCAAGAAAATGGTGATTGGTAATTGCAAGCTCAAGAACATTTGAGAGAACAATAATGCTTGGAAGGAATCTGTAATAAACACGATCAACAATAATGCTGGAACATATGTTAGTGCCAAGCCTAATCGCGTATGGAAGTCTTTCATATCGTAAGACTCGCCAAACATTCCCGCAAAGATACTAGCCCCCGCCATACCTGCCGTAGCAGATGAGGCAAAGCCTGCAAATAACAATGCTATCGCAAAAATAATACCCGCTGCGGGTCCAATGAGCGGTCGCAACAACTCCTCAGCCTGTTCAAGCTCTGTTACTTCAATACCATGAGCAAAGAAGACAGCCGCTGCCAATATAATCATGGCGGAGTTAATCATCCACCCAATCCCCATAGATAACAAAGTATCGAGGAATTCATAGCGTAACTGCCGTTTCATTATCGCTGGATCTTGTGTATTGAACTGGCGACTTTGGATGATTTCAGAGTGCAAAAACAAGTTGTGAGGCATAATTACGGCCCCTAATATACTCAAAATAACGAGCATCGATGTATTAGGAATATTAGGATCCACCCAACCGATACCAGCCGCTGCCCAATCCACATTGACCATATTTACCTCAACGAGGTACGCCAATGCGATAAGGGATACAAAGCCAGCAATGATTCGCTCTAATTTACGATAGGAGTTCGTAATGAGCATAACCGTACAGATAAGAGCCGTCAAAATGCTGCCTATCAATATAGGAATACCAAAGAGCATCTTCAAGGCGATAGCAGCGCCAATAAACTCAGCCAAGGCTGCCGCTGCAATTCCTGCCGTGCTAAGCACAAAGCGAGATGCGTAACGCGGTAAGAACTCATAGGCACACTCCGATAAGCATTGACCGCGTACAATCCCTAAATGTGCCACATTATGCTGTAATAAAATGAGCATAATCGTGGATAGTGTAACTACCCACAGCAATTCATAACCGTAACTGGCGCCGGCTGCCAAGTTGGCGGCCCAGTTTCCCGGATCGATAAATCCAACGGTTACGATTATACCAGGTCCTATATATTTAAAGACCTCACTTACCTGCTGTTTACCGTTTTGATGGACAGTAAACAACTGTTTCTTTAAAAAATCAATCATTATAACCCCTTACTAAGAGTTATAGAGTGAACGTCATCTCCGTCTGCATACGAGCATCTGTTTTAGACTTTTTATCCTTGGAGTCCGCATAACGAATACGCACTTCATTATTTACTTTAACGCGAGAATCATCAATTTTGAATTTCTTCATTTTTTCTTTGATTTGTTCATCTGTTAAAGCCCGTTCTTCCGGTTTTTCTACTTCATCACTAGCTTTATCAAGAGCTTCTTGTTGATCCTTGGATATTTGATAGGTCTTACCAGATTTTTTAGCCCTTTCAGCACGCTTTTCATCTAGTTTTTGACGGCGCTCATCAGTAGCTTTTTTATCGCGAGCAATACGGTAATCCATTACATCACGCATATTTTCTTGGTAAATACGCAGTGCATACTCTCGATCATTGTCGTTCATTTGCTCACGTTTTGTGACTACCTCATCGATAAGCGGCATAAGCTCATCCTTTGTATAGTTAGCACCATCAAAAGTAAATCCATGGGTATCTGTAATGGCACCATGTTTAATGAGCCTTTGTAACGCTGTATATGTCCAATCATTAGGCGTAATAACATTTGAGTTCACATGCTGTTGTCCTTTACTAGAACTACTAACAGTCTCTATATCAGCACTTACACCATCCACCATAGGACGTGCACTTGGGATGGCAATACTTTCAGCATGACTAAAGCCAACAGACGCAACGAGGCATAATGCACCAATGCCTAACGCTCGACGGATACGATTCATTTGACGTGTATGTTTTGTATTCATAAGAGTCTCCTTAAAATTACATTTTATACAATCTATTATATGAAACCCCTAGACATACGTCAACTCTATAACCTTACACACCTGTGTCATTCAATACTAATAAAGCCTTGGACTCACTCGAATCCTCACAAATTTTGGGCCTATATAAATAATATAACAAATCACTATATTATACAAAAAGACCCCACATCGAGTGATGTGAGGTCTTTACATGGCGGAGGATTAGGGATTCGAACCCTAGCGACGGTAACCCGCCCTAACGATTTAGCAAACCGTCCTCTTCAGCCTCTTGAGTAATCCTCCATGCTTTACTGGGTAATCATATCATACCCAATAAGGCATTGTCAATCGTCTTATTTCAGCATAGATTCGATGAACCAGATCTGTTTTACATAGTATGCAACGTGATCTTCCATCATGCTTACGAGCAAGAAATCACCTTCTTCATCAGCTGCTGCACGAATTGCTACAGCTTGATCATTCATGTATTTAAAATCTTTAAGAAGGATATCAATTACCTTTGCTTGAGGGATGTCTTCTTGTCCCAATTCTTCGATTTTAGTCAATTTTGCGTATTCTGCAGAATTTACCAATGGAAATTGACCTTGCATTTTCACATGTTCTGCTACGGCATCAAAGTATTCAAAGGCTTCATCATAAATGGATTCCAAGTATTCATGAATAGATTTGAATTGCGGACCAGTTACATTGAAGTGTAGGTTATGTAATTTTACATTCCATACGGAAAGATCTGCTAAATATTGATTTACTTGTTGTACGTTTTTCATAATAAAACTCCTTTTTTCACTTAATTCTCAATTATAATTTGTTCTAAAACCAGAACAAGTACAGTTGGCTTCTACGCCATCAATTCGTTTATTTAATTTATAATCAATATTGATTATGTTTATATTCTACCAATAATGATTTTCCATGTCAATATATGAATAGATATTTTTGTATAAAAGTTTAATGAAAACATCATAACCATACTAAATCAAACATATCCCCAATCCAATACAATACAATCCATAGCAAATCTAAATCCAATAATTCACGGAATCATGCTTCTACGAATCATTAAAAAACCTCTAACTACTAGTTATTCTAATAGTTAGAGGCTTGTATGATTCTATATTCAATATGACTCTATATTAAAGATGATTATATATTAAATACGTTTTTATATTAAATATAGTATTCTATGTAATTATCAGGGATTTTCTTCTCCTCTGCTTGCGCAGCAGTTGCATTACGACTAGGTTTACGGACATACATATTTTCTGGATCCGTTTCGAAGATTACCATATCCTTAGGAATATCATGTTTAATAACAAGATTACAACCGATCTTCGTGCGCGCCCCAATCGTAATATCCCCTAAAATTTTTGTACCCGTACCGATGAGTACATCATCTTCAATGGTCGGATGACGCTTTACCTTTTTAGAAGACATCCCACCTAGTGTTACTTGATGGAACAAGGTTACATTATCACCTACAATAGCCGTTTCACCAATAACAACCCCCATACCGTGATCGATAAAGAGACCGCGACCAATCGTCGCACCTGGATGGATTTCAATGCCCGTTACATGACGAGAATGGAGAGCCACACGACGAGCCAAGATGGGCCACCCCGCCTTATATAAACGGTGGGCAAAGAAATGCCAGAACAAAGCCGTAATATGCGGATATGTCCATATAACCATCCATACACTTGTGGCAGCTGGGTCAGAATCCATTACACGCTTAATATTATATTGAATTTTGCCCCATAATTCGCGCAAACCTTGCATCATAGTGACTCCATCTCAAATAACTCTACTTACATTCTACAGAAATATAGATATATCTAGTATACAACATATTTGGTCTATATTCCTATATATAAGGCTTTATATCTATATAGAACCTATTCTTATACCAATCCAAAATTCCGTATTGTATCTATTTAAAATCTATTATTTAACGTATTCGTTGTTGCCGAAGTCCAAGAGGGATAAATATTTCTCTACTCCATCAGGTGCAATAACAACGATGTTCGCCTTAGGTAACTCACGAGCCATCCGTTTTGCCGCTACAATGGCCGCCCCCGCGGAAAGGCCAATAGAAATACCACTTTCACGCATAAAGGTTTGCACCTCGCTAAAAGCTTCTTCGTCACTTACAGTTTGCACGCCATCCATCAATGTTTGGTCAAAGTTTTCAGGAATAAACCCAGCCCCAATCCCTTGAATTTTGTGAGGGCCGCCCTTACCTTCGGTAATAGCAGGAGATCCCGTTGGCTCTACAGCAATGGCTTTTAGATTAGGATTATGTTCTTTCAATCGTCTTGTAACGCCTGTGAAAGTACCACCCGTGCCGATACCCGCTACAAATACATCAACATTCGGCACTTGTTCTACAATTTCAGTACCCGTCGTGCGGTAATGCATATCTGGGTTTGCAGGATTTACGAATTGCCCCAAGGTGAAAGCATTTGGATACTTCTCTAAAATTTCATTGGCCCGCTCAAGAGCCCCCTTCATACCTGTTTCTTTTGGTGTTAAGATGAGCTGCGCCCCATACGCCTTAATAAGCTCACGGCGTTCTTTACTCATACTTTCAGGCATGATAATCACTGTTTTAATATGTAGAATAGCGCCTACCATAGCAAGAGCGATCCCCGTATTACCACTTGTGGCTTCTACAATGATACTATCCTCGTGGATACGACCTTGCTCTTTTGCAGCCTGTAACATACCAAGCACGGCACGGTCTTTTACAGAACCACCTACATTATATTTTTCAAGCTTTACATAAATATTGGTATTTGGCAATTGATATATCGGTGTTTTACCAATAAGTTCAGTTGTTTGGTTTGTTACTATACTCATCTAATTCTCCCTCTAGCAATAGATGATAAAAATCGCCCTTAGGAACATCCCAAGGACGATATTATATTGCACCTTGTTATTCACCATACACGGGGTATAACCGTTTATGTATTCCAATTAATACAACCATACTCTAACATTTGAATCATTTCATTGTCAAGAGAATGAGAACGACTTTTAAAACCCTAAAAATACAGGAAATAACTAGTTTTATCTATTTTTTTGTAAGTGCGTCAAGTACCCCATCCCATGTGATAGGTACCATTATAATGACAAGGGCCAATCCTATAAAGAAAACCGCTCCTACCAAAACTGTGAGACGAGGAATAAGAGATATAGCTATACTGTTAGCTAAGCGCAATACTTTAGTTACATCATGATGTAATGCTACATGGCCCCATAAGAAACCAGCAACTGCATAGGTGATAATGTATGGGTCGAACATGATTAGGGTCGTCATCTCATTATCAGCATGCATAATCCGGTTAATACTCGGAGACACTAATACATTTACAAGTATAGCTAGGATTTTAAACCATACTAGGCACACGATATAAGGCCACATTGTTTTTATCGTCATTCTCAGCACATAGAGCAAGCCCACCAAGCTCGCTCCAAGAAAGCCTCTTTGACTCCCCATGTACCGCTCCATCCAAGATGACTTCTGTTTACCCGTATCTACTTGGTCATAATAAAAGGATACATCCCGTTCTCCATGAGCTAAATCAACGAGCCCTAACACTTGAAATAACACAAGCGAAAAGACTATAATAACACCTATTTGAAAGCTTTCACTAAAGAACATATCCATCAGATCGAAATCAAGATAACCAATGTTCAAAAGATTACCATATACATCGTGAAACGCAATATATATACCATTCGTTACGAGCACATCTAGCACAAATAGGAGCAACACAAACATGATATATCCGTTCCAGCGAGTCCATTTACTTTGTTCTCTTAAATGAGTGTGAGTCCCTACGATTATTGACGCAGGTTGTAAAGACAAGGTCACACCCATCATAAAACAAGTAATAAAGGATGCGACCATTGTTAAATATTCGTATGCCATATTAACGGTATGCTACTCGCTCTGGCTGCATGTCGTGGAAATGAAGGCGCTCTTTTGCCGTCTTTTCCCACTCTGTACCAGACTTGCCATAGTTTGCGTATGGATCGATGGACAAACCACCGCGCGGCGTGAACTTACCCCAAACCTCGATATATTTAGGATTCATCAGCTTCACAAGATCTTTCATGATAATGTTGATGCAGTCCTCGTGAAAGTCCCCATGATTGCGGAAACTAAACAGATATAACTTCAAAGACTTGGACTCAACCATTTTCTTATCTGGCACATAAGAAATATAGATTGTGGCAAAGTCTGGTTGACCTGTCATAGGACACAAACTTGTAAACTCAGGACAATTAAACTTAACGAAATAGTCATTATCAGGGTGTTTATTATCAAACGCCTCTAACACCTGTGGCGCATAATCAGTAGGATAATCGGTCTTGTGACCTAACATCGTTACCCCTTGTAACTCTTTTTCAGATCTGCCGGATGCCATAAGGAACCTCTTTCTATAAAATATAAATTCTGCGAAATCATTCGATATAAATAAATTATATCATACGTAGTGCTAAAAAAGTCTTGATGTAAAATAGGATTAAATAGAAAGTTACAACTAACATAACTACAACATTCGTTTATACTGCAAATGACTAAATAAAAAAAGGACGCTATAGTCTTAAATCATTCAGTAATTAAAGCTACTGAATATTAGACTATAACGTCCTATCAGATTTAAATAATCATAACCTTAAAATTAATTCAAATATAATCATTTTTTTAAAAGTTTATATATAAAATACCATCCCAACATAAATACTCCACTAATAATATAAGCACTACCATAAAAGTATATCCAAAACTCGTCACTAGTAACCTCAGGATCCATAACAAACATAAATGTAATGCCTCCTAGAAAAAAAATCATTCCAACCCAAAAGATTAAATTAAATATTTTTAAAAACATTTTCACCTCAACAATATGCTAACGCTTATCAAGCGCTTCTCGTTCTTTTTTTCTATCTTCATTTTCTTCAACATTTATTCCTATAGAACCACCGACAACCTTTGCTAGACCAACTTTTAATTTTAGTTTACGTTTTTTTCTGTCTCCGTAAGCTTCTAAATGACCGCCCAAAGCCCCTGCGTAACCTTCTGCCTCAAGAGATACTTGCATGGCTCCCAATTTTAATGGAACACTCTTAGCTTCAACAGCACCAGCATAAATCATTCCTCCAGCTTCTACACCCACCTTATCACTTGTAATACTAACCTCGGCTTTACCTTGAACCCCTCCCAAATGTCCATCTACAGATTCCAATAAACGATTTTCATGTTCAAAACGTAAACCTATATCAACTGCATTGCCCTGTATCTTCCCCAATGTAGCTGTCCCCAGCCCCAATGTAGCAACTCCAGAAGGCCCGCCAACATCAGGGCCACTCCGTTCCCACGCATTCGCACGCCTAACAAGATATGTCTCTGTACCATAAATCTTATCCACTGCATAGGCGTTTTTTTGAGAAGGCATTATTGCTCCATCATTAATTCTTTTGAGCTTATATTCATTAATTGATTTCAATCTAAGTCTATCATATACCTTCGCTAGCTCAGGTATACTAGATACAGCATCAGGATTCAGCCCCTTCTTACGTAATTCTTCTTTAGCAGCTTTTTCAAGTGCTAATGTTTTTTTATATATAATCTTTTCAGATTCACTAAGCTTTTTTCGTTCAATAATAGGATAGTATGGAGCAATAGAAATCATTAATTTACCTTTCCCCATAATATCATTATTACCAAAAAACTCTTTATTATAATAACCTAAATCATTCAATAACTTCTTATAAGCCTTCTGATAGGCTAATTGTTTCAATGGATTATGAAAATCAATCTGATTTTTAAAAATAGATTCACTTAAGGCCTTTAGCTTTTTAATCATCTGCGCTTTTTGTGCCAAGCTTATATTCTGCCACTTCTTATCTACTAAGGCTTTCTCTTCATCATCTAAAGCCTCATTATACTCTTTTAAATACTGTTTAATCTGTATATGTGTTAAATAATTATTCTCTGTGGCACTACTTGCAATTCCACTACCAGCATTACTTCCTACAAAGGATTTTTCCAAAACCAAACTAGCAATTTTATATACATCAGAATTATCAACATACTCACCATTAGCGTCTATTGTAGTATTAGCGTGTTTAGCTAATTCTTTAGAAATAGCGCCTACCATCACCTCATTAGCATTAGCAGTTGCAAAACCTTCTAAACTAGAACCACCAGCCATATTAGAGACTACTGCACCAAAGCCACCATGTAAGGCAACTTTATAAATACCGCCATCTTTCCATTTATCAGATTCTTTTTGGTATCGTTTTTTTAGAGCTTCATCAGAAGCGTTAGCAGCTTTTTCCTCATACTTCTGAGCTTGTTTCATTGCAATATCTCCAATTAATTTAAAGCCTTCATCAGATACAGCATTGACGTATTCCATACGTTCTTTTACATCAGCCTTATCAAATATGGGTTTAATACTATTGAGTGCATGTTCAGTATCTCTGTTAATAACAGTAAGAGGGTTACGCTCTACTTCTACTAATATAGCATCACTAATAGCAGATTTAGTAGTTGATTTGGTCTCATCTGATACTGGAATAGAAACTACCGGAGATAGCCCTAATGGGTTGATTTTACCGAGAATACCTTTTGCTGTCAATCCAGATGTATTCATGGCTATACCAGATTTTTTAGCCTTATAAGAAGCTTCATTATGAATGTCTTCCATAACTAGAGATTTTGTAGAAATCTTATTTTTTTCAGGTGTAGCCTTACTAGTTATAGTGGCTCCTTTTAATGTTGTCGTATCGCCAACAACAATATTTACGCCATCACTACCAGCATGAATACCAGATTGTTCTGTAACACTCTTATAAGTACTATCAATATTGCCTTTTACATTAGCACCATTAATCATAGGTTGAGATATAAAGTTTGCACCAGATATAGATATCCCCTTGTTCTTGGATGTTTCATGATAGATCTGACTGTCTTGCAAACTTTTTACACTTAGATTATTACCTACATTCGCCGCTACACCTTTCCCAGAAATAGTAGAACCGATAAGGTTCGTATCATTTCCACTTGTAATAAATACGTTGTTTGAACCTACAACATGTGTACCAGTATGAGTAGTAGTATCTTCTACCCCATTCTCTGTCCCTTTATAAGCAGAAGCTGACCAACCTACAAGTCCACCAGTTCTCATACCAATATTAGCAGAAACATTCCAGCCACTAGACTTACTATTTGTTTCAACACGTTGCGTATTTGAACCGGCCTCCAAATTAATATTATTTGAAGCAGTTAGTTGTACGTTCTTACCTTTAATTTGTTCACCAATTGCTGTAATATTACCTTTAATTGAATCTGCACTATTAGCATGAAGTAAAATAGTTCCATCAGAATCAATAGCACCACTAGAATATGTATAGCGTTCTAATTTCGATTCAGCTACACTTTTACTTGAGCCAATGCCAACTTGTATATTAACAGCTCTATCTACTGCTCTATCAGTGGCTTTATCAACAATTCCTTTATTCTCTTCTAAAGTAGTTCGTTTTTTCAATAAAAGCTCTTGTTTAGCCTTAAGCTCTGCTAACTTAGTTGAGTCAGTTTCTGGTGTATTGACTATATCAGCATTGACACGTTCCAATTGTGAATTAATAGCTCTCATTTGACCATTATAACTTCTATCAACAATTTGCTTTGCTTCGCCAACAGCAGAGAGTAATCGATCTATAGACTGTTTACCTTCTAATGATTTAAAATGATTATTTTTTCTATTAGATGCACTATGTTGTTTTTTGACAGCACTATCTAATTTTTCAACAACACTGCCACCTAAACTTACCGTTAAACCAGAAGACTTTCGCTCATGACGCTCCTCTTGTTTATACACGTCATCTTTACCATCTAATAGAATATCTTGACCTACAATGGTAACACCATCTTTGCCTACCGCATTTGTCGTAGTCAAATGAACTGTATCACCAGCTTGTACAGTAACCTTACCATCAGTAGATCCTAAAGTAGTGGCTTTATGAGTAGTTTCATCGATATAATAGTTATCTTTAGATTGTTTTTTACCAATCATGATACCCATACCAGCACCCATAATACCAGATTTTTTTACATCTTTAGAGGCCGTACTTAGTGTATGCTCTGATGCGGCATCAGTTACTACATTATGACCTGCTAATACGGATGTTTCAGCAGTACTCACCACATTAGAGGATGTAAGAGTCACATCGTTATTAGCACCAACAATTACAGTATGTCCACTAACTGTACTCATTAATGCATTTTTAGATTCATCATTCGTTTTGATTTTAGTTTCTTTTTTATTAAGAAGACCTTTTTCTTTATATTTTAACGCAAATGCATCCTTAGATTCACTGTATCCATTTTCAATGGATACGTCATGTTCACCAATTACTTTTACCGCCCCAGAATCACTGCTAACAGTCAAATTACGAGCCTTAATATCATTTTTGGCGCCAATAGATACATTTCCACCAGCCTCTATTGTCGTTCCTAGTTCAGTTTGACGATAGGTTCGTAAATAATTATCCCCATCTTGAGTCATATCTTTTTTAGCAGTAAGAATATCTGTAGTACTATTAATATCATGTCCAGCGGTAATAGTGATAGCCCCTTCTTTACCTAATGCTTCAATAGTTGCACCACCTAGGTTTACGTCATTGCCAGCAGATACGATCATAACGCCTGTATCACCGCTTATAGCAATACCCGCCGTTTTATGTAAAACATCTTGGTTTGTTAAATGCTCAATAGAATTGTTAAAAGTGATATTCTCTTTTGCTTGTAATCCTACAGCATCACGACCAACAATTTGACCTTGTTGGTAAATAGTTGTATCCGATTGCAAACCAACTTTGTCTGCATTAATATGACCGTTATTAATAATATCTTGATTAGATGCGAGAACTACTGTTTTACCCTGAATAACACCTTCATTATGAATACGTTTCTTTGCATTCATAACCAATGTATTAGCACTTATTAGTGTTCCATCAGTATGTAACTGTAAACCATTGCTTTGTTTAAGGTATACCTTAGGATAGATCACCTCAACAGGTTTTCCCTCTACCATAACAATATCTTTTACAAGCCAGACCATATCACTAGTTAAACTAGCTGCTTGTTCTGCTGTCAGTGCTACACCTGGAGCAATACCGTGTTGTTTAGCATAGACAATACCGGCATCCATGAGCGCTTTAAATTGACTTTCGTCATCTGTATACCCATCAAGGAATCTATACCCTGTTCCAAATACAATCTGCTGTCTAACCAAGGTCTGCTCATACAAACCATCACCTAGTCGTTTTTCGATATTTTCAGGCTTTGTTTTCATCTCTCGATACATATAATCGGAAGATAAAAAGGCTTTTTTATTCGTAAATTGCGGATCTGTTTCAACTACATAGTTAGCAGTGCTTTCAGGATGTATTCTATACAAAGATTCTGTAGGCAATGCCAAAATATTAGTTCCTGCAGTTGGTTTAGATGCATCATTGCTGCTATCTTGTGCAAATGGATTTAAGAAGTCTTGTACCTCTTTACGGTGATTATCCCCTACCTCACCTTTTGCCTTACCATTTTTGTCTTCTTTCTTAGCCACCCCAAGTGATATTGGATTTTCTTTATTTACTTGTGGAGTCATAAATACTTGACCCTTATAACCTCTTCGTCTAGATTTATGTGGCCATCTTCTTTTATAGGTATATGAAGCTTCTGTAGTACCAAATGTATTAGTCACTTCTTGATTTTCTTTTGCTACTTGATCAATAGCACCCGTAGTAGTTAATGTACCACCTACAACCATTTGACTATTTTCATTAGTACCATTTCCCGTGAATGACAGATCCCCACCAAAGCGCACAACACCTGGCGTACTATTTTTCACCTCTTCTTTAGAGGTCATTGTTTTATTTCGAATAATAGTATAATTGTCTATTTTTTCATTAGCTACTCCGGAAATTTTTTGGTTATGTAATTCAGCCTTTGCATTATGAGCTTTAATTTTTTCATTTAATGAAGCTAAAATTGGCTTATATTGTGCATCCCACGCTTCTTGTTCAGGACCTGACGTTAGTGGGCGCTCTGTTGTCATAGATGTAATGCCAAACTCTTTAAAAATAGGATCATCATAAGCGTACGAAGGTACTTGTGTACCAATATATTCTGCTGGAATTAACTCTTCACCTGCCGCTTGCTCTTCTGGCGTAATTTGTTCTACCGTAACATATTCTGCAGCCTCATATATTGGCATTGGGGATTTTCCGTAACTATGGAGTGCGCCATAGCCACTATTTAAAGAAGTAAATTCAGACTTTTTAAAAACTTGACCATGCTCACTATGATTTTTATCTGTAATCAGGATTTGATCTTCTTGCTCTGTCAGCATAGCGTCATTACTTGCACCAGAAAGACCTTTTTCAATTTCAGGGCTAACACGTTTTGCTGTAAAGGAAGAGTTCTTATTTTGGTAGTCTTTACTTCGGATGACACCTTTTCCAATTCCCTCAATAGTACCACCGATATTGTGCAAAGTGTCTCGACCATCCAATGTCATAGTGCCACCACTATACACAAGAGACTTCTCTCTATTCAAGATAGAATCCGCCTCAATAGTTACATCATCTCGACCTGCAACAGTACTCCCTTTATGAGCAGATAATTCCTCTTGTACTAACTTAACAATCTTAAGCTTTTCATCATATACTTGGGATAGTTCTTTGATTCGGTTCAAATATTCATCTTGTTCAGTTTTTGATGTAAAAGCTGTAGTATCTATAGCATAAGCTGCTTCAAGCTTATCCTCTGCTGCTTTCATATCTGCCATAGCAGCATCTAATTTAGATTCTAACGCCACATTCTTACGATTTTCCAGTACCTCAGTTTGTATCGCTACTTTTCCACCATAAATGCGACCATTCTCTATATTATGTACTTCTTTACTATTAATTCTAGTAGTACCACCAGATACAATCACTGCGTCAGTATTACGAATAGTACCTGCCTCAACAGACAAGGAGCCATTACCTGTCACAGCGCCTTGAGTATTGGCACCAGCTGCCATTGTATTTTTGTTAGTTAAAGTTTCTTCTACCTTAATATGTCCATTTTTAACGGATGTAATATTCCCTGCATTAATTAACTCTTTTGTTTCTAAATCCAAGTTTCCACCTGAAGCAATTGTCTTTATATTCTGTATAGAATTTGCTTTAGCCACGAGACTTGTATCGGATTGAAGCGTACCATTAACAGATAGATGACCATTAGCATCTACTGAAACAGACTGAGACCCTGCAACTACACCATTAAGATTAACACCTACACCAGCTTCAGTGCCAACCATAGTAATATGATTAGCATACATCCCACCTACTGCAGCCACATCTAATCCAATCATTGGTTTTGTTTCAACAGTTGAAGACTCTAAAGCTGTAGCCTTTAAGTTGTTAGCATCAATGTGATTTTGTCCGGTACGAGTATTAAGTTTGTTTGCCCAAACCCCTGCATTTACATTAATAGTTCTTGCCAAGATAGATACAGAATCTGCACCTTTTCCATCAAGACCTTTGCCTTCAATAGCAACTTTCCCTTGTTCTACGCGGTAATTTTGTAAATTTCCAGCACCATTTAATTCTGCTCTACCTGTAGTTAACACAGCATGATCTGCATTAAGGAACCCACCACCATTAACTGTAATGCCGTTAGGATTTGCGACCACAACTGAAGCTCTTTGCCCCGCCACTTCTAAATAACCATTCATAGATGTCGGTGTACCTGATGTAACTTGGTTTACGATAACCTTTGCAGTACCATTCACCATGTTACTATTACCTTGTACATAACCAGCAAGTTCTGTTTTACTCGTTACATATGAGTTATTTAAAATAGCCCCTTGTTTCTCTACATTAAATTGCTCATATTTATTCATAGAGACGCCCTTATTAGTGGGTGCCGTAATATTAATTAAAGGTATCTGATTAGCAGTTTCCTGAACTAATGGTCGTTCAGTAATAACAGCATTATTATCTGGCATAATTGGCGAAGCCAGTACCATCGATTGAGATGCTACAAACACCCCAAAACTTAGCCAGGATACAATCTTACGCCCTAGTGTACGTCGTTCTTGATTCGTTTTACACATATAACTCTCCAATTATATAAATAATAGTTCAACACTTATTAAGTCTTAATTATATTTAGATTAGAATCTATATCCTACGGTAAAACCGCTATAAAACTTCTTCGTATGATATCCTTGTGGCTTATATAAAGGTGTGCTGATAAATGCATCAAATAATAAACCTGATGCATAATTACCTCTTATACCGATTGCAGTACCTGCAATGGCTTTACCTACCAATTTTTCTGCACTTTTACCATATACCGCGCCTACATCTAAACCAAGATATACTTCTGTATTAAGATGAGGAATAACAGAGGCTACCTCATTACGTAAATACCACCCACTATCACCCATAAGTGTATATTCACCATCAAAACCATAGACACTATACCGATTACCAATATTTATAGTGTCTACACTATATACCCTTTTACCGCCTTGTACCCATTGTCCATGAAATGAAGATGTAAAGGATGCAGGACGATGGCCCATAACAAATGGCTTACGATAATCGACATCAGCAAGCCACATATGATATCTAGATGTAGGCCCCCCCATTGCAACAGATGCTGTATGTTCGGGCTGTGCACCAAATGCACCAATGCCCCATTGAAATCCTAAACGAGAATACAAGGTAGCATTACCAATATATTTACGATTAGAAACACCAAACTCCATTGAGGTAGTACGTAATGCTTGCACCGGAATTTCCGTATCATTAACAAAGCGATGATTATGACGTGTACTGATAGAAATATCAAATGCACGTTTCTCACGCTGTGTACGAGACCAAACATGATTCCATTTTGCCTTTATAGTAGTTGACTTACCACTATATGTGAAGTCATATGGATTGGACTGTATCATTTGATGATATCGTGATTTAGAAAAACTAAAACTAAAGGTATCCTTTCCATGAGGTATAATATAATTAAGACTGGCTGCACGAGTTCCTTTTATACTACCTGATCCACTAAGATCACCTGATAATGACATAGTAAATGTATCATTAGCTCTAAAAACTTGATCAAAAGAGGTAGTAAAGCTACCTTGATATATCCCGGTTGATTCCAGACCACTATTATCAATACTAATCGATCCATATACTGGCTTTTCTTGTTTGATTGATAGCTCAATAACAGATGTACCTATAGCTTTACCTGGGAGTAACTTCATTGTCACGGATTGAGATGATACACGTTTCATCTGCTCAAGACCTTGTTCAATATCACGGATATTAAGTATATCTCCAGGTCGTACAACTAAGGCAGTTCGCCAAGGTCCATGAGCCGAAGACTCACTATAACGGATATCTTCCACTCGACCAGGTATAACCATCAATTGTAATATTCCATCATTTAAATTTTGTTCTGGAATATAGACTTGAGATGTTACAAACCCCTTATCCAACAATTTACGTTGAAAGGCATTACGAATATTAGTAATATCTGATACAGTTACATTTTTTTGCTCATACTTGTGGGTAAGCTTATTTAGAAAAGATAATTCTTTAGGCATACCATCTAACTGTATTTGTTTAATATAAAAAGACGCACCATTCTGATCAGAAGGTACGTCTATAAGTGCCGGCTCACTAGCAACAGTCTCTACACGCTCTTCATCTAAGCGTAAGCTACGTTCTCGTTGAGTATCCCGGTCTTGTTGTAATTGCTCTTGTTGAGCTATAGGTATAATTGGATCAGTAGCCTGAACCATTAAAGGCATAGATAGACTATATATACCTAAACTCAGAAGAACTAAGTGTTTTTTATTCACGAAACTCTCCTATAAACATACTCAAATAGCACCAATCATGATAAGTTCATGAAATACGTATCATCAGAATAGCATAATTAAAGTTTTGTTGTAAAGTATAAATACATTTCTTCTTTTTAGTTTTATAAAATTAAAATTCATAATATAATATTCATATATCCATGTTATATTACCAATTATGATTTATCGTGACGTTTTATACACAATGGAGGTTACCATGAAATTAAAACAACTGATTTTGTCCGGTATAGCCGTTGGAGCGCTAGCTTTCACAAGCGGAATGGTGCAACCTGCCCAGGCAGCAATCGGAACGGAGACAGCTACAACGACACAGAGTTTAAAAAGACCTACATCAGTAACGACACAGCATTATATCAATGTAGATGGCATATTATTAGAGCCCATAGATAATAAACCAAATGTTATCTATGTTGACGGACAACCACTCGTAGCGTTACGTCAAGTATCAGAAGCATTAGGTTATAAAGTATCTTGGGATGCCCCTACAAAAACCGCATTAATCGATATGAATATTGCTACCTTAGCGGTACAACCAGACTCTAAACAAGTCGTGCGCAAGGGTAAATTGCAAATCATCAACCTTGATACATCCGAATCTTTACTGCCTGCAGCACGTATGGTAGACGGAATTCTATATGTAAGTCCAAATGCATTCAAACTCTTGCTAAATGATGTAACCATCAATAAAGACGAAATCTATATCGTTCCACAACAAAGTCAATTGTCCACTGATTCAAACACGCAAAAAGGCAAACGAAACGGTATCGAAACATTTTTACCGGATCAAGGAGATAAAGTAATTCCATACGAAGAAAAGGAAACCAAAGAAAAGAAACCTCTTATTACGGTAAAACGAACTAACACCAAAACAGATACCAAAGACACAGAAAATACCGAATATGTACGCTCTAACGGATTAAACAGATAATAAAATCTTTCGTATAGCTATATATAATTTAGCACCTTATAACTTAAAGAAGGCAACTCATCACCATGATAGATTGCCTTCTTTTTTGATTTTTGTTAGTTTATTATTTTTGTTACTTTATATTGTTACTTTATTATTACTTCTTACCCTTTACAGCTCAATACAGTTTATTGCTTACTGTTTTTTGACAGATTATCTATACTATCTTTTGCCGTATCCATACTCCGCTTCAGATCCTTCATGGATTCTTTTATGTCCGGCGCTGTAAGGCCAGATTTGTCGATGTCTTTTGCAGAGTCAGAAGCACGTCTACTATTTTCCCTAGCTTGTTTCATATCATCTTTAATGCGAGTCATATTTTCATCAATTTCATCAAATGACTCATCATACAGAATGAAATTACTGCCTCCGTGAGAAGTAATATTAAGCGGCCCCATCGTGAGCTGTCCATCATCGATACGCAGAGCATCCGTAGTGATAGTGGTGATTTTCGTATGTACGTTCACATCGCTAAAGGATAAATGCCGCCCTTTATTGTGAAAGTTTCCCGTAATGCTTTGAATCGGAATTAGCATATAGTGCCCTTCACCAGACCAGAAGTTACCCCATACCTCCATATCTCGAGGTTGGCCTTCACTTTTAAAGTTCAAATTTGCCGATACGGGCACGAGAAACTCAGGAGCCTTGAGGGCTACACTACTATCTAAATCCTTTGCTACGCCTGTAATCGTATAGGCTCGAGTGTCCAAATTATATACACCCTTAGCCTCCAATTTACCGCTGTATACATTGGCACTAACGTTTTCAAAATTCAAAATACCATCTTGGTACGTCACATCTCCTACTACATTCTCAAAAGTAAGTGCAGGAATCCGTAAAATAGGCATCGTCACACGACCTTTAGCAAAAGGACGGTTAAAATCGCCTGTTACCTTTGTAAGCAAGGTCATGGCATCATGAATATTCTCACCAAAGCCTAGTGATGATGGATCCACCCCTTTCACATCAAATTGTAGATCCAGTTGAGGCATGCGATGCTTTAAAACATCCTTTAAATCTACACGACCTTTTAATACGAGACCATCCCCTATGGCTGTACCACCAAATTTGCCCGTTTCCATATCGATACGAATGGCCCTCTTACTATCAAGATCAATTTTTGAGTTTACATTCTTTATCACATAATGGCGATTTCTATTAAAAACCTCTAACTGACTATTTCTAAGTGTAATCTTAAGATCTAAATGTTGACCTTGCCAATTAAAGTTACGTACTTTCTTACCTAGTTCCTCTTGCCGTTCTTGTGTGGTCTTTTTAGGTGCTTTCGGACGAGGCTCTACCTCATTAATTGGTTTATTTACATCTGGAGATATGGGCGCGAAATCCAACCGATTATTATCGTCTAAATCAATAACTATAACCGCATCATCTAATTCAATGCCCTTGATAGCGGAGGACTTAAAATTACGTGTCACCACATCCCACATATTGACGCGGACTTTCCCACTTGGTGCATTGAGCAACTCATGCCCTTCTGGGTCCTTCCAAACAAGGCCTGTAAAAGTCAAAGTTCCCCACGGTGTAGCAGATAAACTTTCAACAGTAACCGTACCGCGCATCATAGTTTGTCGAGCCATAACCTCATTAAAAATAACGCCCATTCCACGACTAGCAATGGTTGCTAGTACAAAGACTATAATCGCTCCAATGGCAAGAAAGGCAGCAATGCCTTTTAGGCCTTTCTTATACAATTGTTTATATTTTGTCCAATAAGAACGTATATAATGTTTCATAGCCCTATTATAACATGTTCAAATCACAATATCCATGTGGTGTTGCCTGTATCAATCATATTGACCATAAGAAACTCTTTTCCATACAAAAAGCGCCTTGCTCACAGAAAACTCTGCATGCAAGGCGCCATTACCTAACTATTTTATAAAAAAGACAGCAAATTTATAGATTAAAAGTGCACCCACAAATGTGAGTGCACTTTATATATTGCAATAATCAATCTTATGCTTTTACTTCTTTACCGTATTTTACAAGGCTTTCAGCTTCGATTTCAGCTTGAGTCCGATAGTCTTGAGGAATGCTAGACAAGCGAATCCAACTACGTACGGCTTCTACCAATACGATAAGGATCATGAAGAACATAGCAGCACTAAATGCTACTAAAATCCATTTACCAGCAGGAATATAGCTGTAGAATACATTTTCATAGTCTGCAGCGATAGCCACGATAGCCATTAAGATACAAGGAATACCTGTTACCCAAGCATAGCGTTTGCGGCCAAGTCTCATAATAACTGTAGTACCTACGGCCAATGTCATGGTACCTAATAATTGGTTAGATACGCCGAATAGAGGCCAGATAATACCGATATTACCTTGTAGAACTAGGTAGCCCCACAAGATACAAATTAAAGCGGCACAACCATACACACCAGGAGCCCAGTGTTGGTCGTTGAATTTAGGATGGAAATGACCTAATAATTCTTGAAGTAAGTAACGACCTACACGAGTACCAGCATCGATTAATGTCATGATGAACAATGCTTCAAACATGATACAGAAGTGATACCAGTAACCCATCAAGTGAGCCATGTTAGGCAATCTGGAGAAGATATGAGCCATACCTACTGCAAGGGATACGGCGCCACCAGGACGGTGCATCAAGTCTTCACCAACCATTGCAGACAATGCTGGCAATTCATGGACTTGAAGGCCTAAAGCTTTGAAAGACTCAACTGTGGAGTTAATCGCAAAGTAATCATCTGGATGCAATGCAGTGGCAGCAATCAAGGCCATCATAGCGATGAAGCCTTCTGTTAACATCGCGCCATAACCGATAGGTAAAATTTCTTTTTCATTAGTAAGCATTTTAGGTGTTGTACCTGTAGCAATAACAGTATGGAAGCCAGATAACGCACCACATGCGATAGTAATGAAGATGTAAGGGAATACGGAACCTTTCAATACAGGACCGCCGCCCCAGATGTAAGGAGTTACAGCTGGCATTTGAATTTCAGGCATTACAATGATAATACCAAGAGCCAATGCACCGATTGTACCGATTTTAAGGTATGTGGACAAATAGTCACGAGGAGCAAGTAACAACCATACTGGCAATGCAGCCGCAAAGAAACCATACACAGCAAGCATAATTTCAATGGTTTGCAAGTCGTATGTGAACCAAGATGCATATTCGCTAGCCGCTACATTTGGACCGTAGATGATGGCTGCGAAGATTAAGGCTACCCCAATAATAGTCGCCTCTTGGATTTTACCAGGACGCAACCATTTCAAATAAATACCAATAAAAATAGCGATTGGAATGGTAGCAAATACGGAGAAGAATCCCCAAGGAGAGTTATGCAATGCGTTAGCTACTACTACGGCCATACCAGCAAGGGTAATGATCAATAGGAATAAGGTAGCGAGCATAGCACCAAAACCAGCAAGTTTACTGATTTCTTCACGAGCAATATCCGCAATCGATTTACCATCGTAACGAACGGAAGCAAACAAGATAACCATATCATGTACAGCACCGGCTAATACGGAACCAATTAGGATCCATAATGCCCCAGGCAAATATCCAAACTGTGCTGCGATAACAGGACCTACAAGTGGCCCTGCACCAGCAATTGCTGCAAAGTGATGACCAAAGGTTACCCATTTGTTGGTTGGCACGTAATCGTGACCATCATTGTGAACCATAGCTGGCGTTGGACGATATTGATCCAATGTCAGTACCTTAGCCGCTATAAAAGCCCCATAAAAGCGGTACGCTAAAATTAGAATACACGCGGAGGCAATAACTAAGTAAATACCATTCATAACCATATAAACACCTCCAATAATCACGTGACATGGAGTATATGAATATTACTGATAAAACTTATGTATCGTATCCATGCCACAATGGCTTCCTAAAATGTTAGTACTTACAACATTATTGTATAACTAATCAACAAGGTGTCAATTATTAATTTCTCATTTTGAAAGTTAAGTATAACTATAAAGCATAATAACGGCATTCTCTACCTATGAGATGCCGTTATTATCCTAGATATATTGGTTACTGAATGACTCATTCTTATCTGTAATAAAAGATAGCTATATCCCTATTCTCCTGCTTTCCTATAAGTTTTTGTAATAGTCCCAAATGTACGCAACAAATTTAGACCTACGACACCGCTTTTTTCAGGGTGGAATTGCATTCCATATACTCTACCTCGTTCTACAATGCCAGGTACATCGATACCATAATTTGCAGTAGATATGATATATTCAGGATCTGTATCCACATAATAGGAATGAACGAAATATGTATATTGATCATCTACATTGCTAAAAGCACTATGAGGCTGGTGTACTACATTTTTATTCCAACCCATATGAGGCACGCTAAGGCCAAGGTTGCGAGGAATTTCTTTTACCTTACCGGGAATAAGGCCTAAACCGGGCGTTGGGCCGTATTCTTCAGATTCTTCAAATAAAAGTTGCATCCCTAAACAAATACCTAATAAAGGTATTTCACGTTTTACTACTTCATAGATGACATCGACTAAACCACGTTCTTTTAGAACTGCCATCGCCGGTGCATATGCGCCTACACCTGGCAAGAGAACACTATCAGCATTTAATATAGTCGCCGAATCTGCCGTTAGCACTGCATCAATGCCAATGTAAGCTAAGGCTTTCTGGACATTGAAGGTATTCCCTGCATCATAATCTATAATGGCAATCATAATAAACTCCATTCTATAGGGTAAAACACGATAAGATTAAACAAAACGTATTACGAATTGTATGTTATTCTATACAAATCAATTCATGAAGTCTCTTAATATCTTACGCATAACATCCCCATCTTGAGGCATGGGAATCGTAAGACGTAACCATCCTTCTCGTTGACCTCGGCGCACTTGGTAACCTGATTTGAGCCAAGCATCTGCAAGACCTTCTGCATCAGGCACTGCAAAGAAAATAAAATTAGCTTCGCTTTTATAGTAATGAATACCTAGCTCATCAAAGAGGCTTTCCCATTTTGCCCGTTCCTCTGCATTTTGAGAGACCGTTCTCGCCACAAATTCTTGATCACCGAAAGCGGCTTCTGCAGCCACTTGAGATAAGGTATTCAAATTGTACGGCAAGCGAATGGTTTGCATATAATTTGCCAATTCTATAGGTGTCATCATGTAACCTACACGGTAATTGGCAAGGCCATAGGCTTTCGAGAAGGTACGCATGATAGCTACATTAGGGAACTCATCCAAGAGCGCACGTGCCGTAGGAACTGCTACGGAAGTGACAAAATCGATATAAGCCTCGTCTACGATGACTAAGGTTTCCTTTGGTATAGCTGCTACAAATTTGCGGATATCTTCAACAGACTCATAGGTGCCCGTTGGGTTATTAGGATTACAGATCCACACAAGGCGTGTCGTTTCATCTACAGCTTTCACGAGAGCAGAAAAATCATACTGTCCCGTTTCAAAATCAGCTGGCACCTCGCGAATCTCAGCACCTTCCACGAGGCCATTCAAGGCATATTCCGAGAAGGCTGGTGCACTTACTACGATGGAGTCACCAGCAGTAATCAATGTTTTATTGACCATGGCGATGACCTCATCGAGACCTACGCCGATGACGAGTTGCTCAGGTTGTACCTGCCAGTAGTCAGCGAGTTTCATACGCAAATCGGAGGCGTTGCCATCCGGATAATAGTTGGCATCATTATGAGTTACATAGCTAAGGATAGCCTCCCGTACCAATGGCGATGTGCCGTATGGATTTTCATTTGCCGACAAGCGCACCAATCTGTCGATACCAAGGCGCTCTTTCACCGCTTCAGCCGGCTCCTCAGGTATATAAGGTTTCAATGTGCGAATTATCTCTTTCATAGGCTATCCTTTCTAACTATTTTCTTAACGCATATAACTCATATAACACATAAAAGACACATATGAACTCCACCAGAGCTCATATGTCCGAGCTCATAATAGGATATACATTATAAGTTTGTAATTTCTGGTCGATCCGTAGTCTTGCTAACAACCCCTTCGCGGCTCGCTAGCTCAGCTTCAATGGCTTCGTACGGGATATTTTTCTCCGCTAATAACACGAGCAAGTGATATAACACGTCTGCTGTTTCGTAAATCAGTTCCTGTGGATCTTCATTTTTTGCGGCGATAACGACTTCCGTTGCCTCTTCCCCCACCTTTTTCAAGATTTTATCGAGCCCTTTGTCGAATAAATAATTCGTATAAGAACCTTCCTTTGGCTGTACCTTGCGATTTTTAATAATTTCGTATAATTCGTTCAGTGTTTGCTGTGCCATGTTTAACTCCGTTCTACTTCATTAAAAAAACAGCTTGTGCGCCCTGTGTGACAGGCAGGACCTTCAGGCTTAACTTGTATGAGCAAGGTGTCGCCATCACAATCTAGGGCCATGCTCACCACGTGCTGCACATTACCGCTAGTGCCACCCTTATGCCATAACTCTTCACGAGACCGAGACCAAAACCACGTTTCCCTTGTTTCTAGTGTCTTGTGAAAGCTATCTTCGTTCATCCACGCTACCATGAGGACGTCCTTAGTTTCCGCATCCTGCACAACCGTTGGCAACAAGCCATTTCCTTTTTCAAAATCCGGTTTCATATTCTATCCTTTATTAAAAGTAATCACCAATCTGTTATCCTATATTAGCTTGTATCTCTATCTATTGCTATTTCTATTTTCTGTTTATCTATAAACAAACTATTTAACTAACTCTGAACATATAGACTAGCAAAGAGTTTACGAGAGATAGTAATTTTTTAAATCTGTTTTAGCGTACTGTAATTCCGTGAGCTCGTAGTTCTTGTTTGAGTTCAGGAATTTTAACTTCTCCGAAGTGGAATATAGATGCCGCCAGTGCACCGGTAACGCTGGTTTGCTTAAAGAGATCTATAAAATCCTCAACCTTACCTGCCCCTCCAGAGGCGATGATAGGTACATTTACGACGGACTCTAGAGCCTTATATAGTTCAATATCAAAGCCGGATTTCGTGCCATCTTTGTCCATACTTGTCACTAATAACTCTCCTGCTCCACGAGCTACGGCCTCTTTAGCCCAGTCGAGAGCTTTCCATTCTGTACGGTTGCGCCCACCATGAGTGTAAGCATACCATTCACCAGTTTTTTCATCGGTTTTCACGTCAATGGCTACAACCATGCATTGATTGCCAAATTTTTGAGCCCCTTCTGTGATGAGCTCAGGGTTAGCGAGAGCCGCGGAGTTCAAAGATACCTTGTCCGCACCAGCTTTCAACAAAGCCGTCATATCATCAACGCTCTTGATACCGCCCCCCACGGTAAGTGGCATAAATACTTGTGTGGAGATTTCTTGAACCACATCGCGCATAGTGGTCCGCGCATCAACGGTGGCCGTAATGTCTAAAAATACGAGCTCATCAGCTTGTTGCTGCTCATAGGAGCCCGCAATGTCTACGGGACTGCCTACGTCTATGAGATTAACAAAATTAACCCCCTTTTTTACACGCCCATCATCTACATCTAGGCAAGGAATAATCCGTTTCGCTAACATAAAGCTCCTTTCCATCGAGTGTCACTCAATATATTCCATTGGTTGCGGTCAATAATTAATTTGAGAGCATCACGATCATTTCTATTATTTCTGCTGATTGTACTCGGCGATTTCCTCTAGTGTAATCGTGCCCTCGTACAGAGCCTTACCCACGATACTATCCTTAACGCCTTTTTGTTCTAGGGATTTAATATCCGCCAAATTACGAACACCCCCAGAGGCAACGATACGTGCTGTAGGGAATTCTTTTTGCAAATTTCCAAGTAACTCTTCATTGGCCCCCTGCATCGTACCATCCCTGTCTACATCGGTAACGATGAAATACTTTGCCCCACCTTCAACCATGGCACCGATTAAATCGGTCATCGGCACGTCGGATTGGTCGAGCCAACCTTCAGCGGCGACCTTGCCATTTTTCCCATCTACACCGATAACGATGCGCTCCGCACCGTATTCAGCGATAACCTGCTTTGTAAGCTCCGGATTTTTAAGCGCTACAGATCCTAAGATAACGCGGTCTACGCCCAAGCTTAAATAGAGGTCAACGGCATCTTTATCTCGAATGCCACCTCCAATTTCAAGGATGCCTGTGAAAGCTGCACGCACTGCTTTTACAATGTCTATATTTACAGGCTTGCCCACCTTGGCGCCATCTAAATCGACAAGGTGCAAGGCTCCAACCTTAGCTGCTTCATATTGTTTTGCTTGATTTACTGGATCAGGATTGATGACCGTTTCCTGTGTGAAATCACCTTTATAGAGGCGAACACTGCGCCCATCTTGTAAATCTATAGCTGGAAAAATCATAGGTTCTCCTTTATTAAATGACTGTATTAAATAACGCCCTTTGTAGAATTTACGCCTTGAATATCTGGGTTAATAGTAACTGCTTTGCGCAACGCACGACCCGTTGCCTTAAACATGCTTTCAATAATGTGGTGTGTATTGCGACCATATAAATTGCGCACATGCAAATTCATAGCAGCGCTCATCGCAAAAGCTTGGAAGAAGTCCTCCACTAGCTCTGTTTCAAAGTTACCACCTAAAACGGGCGTACTCCATTCCCCTTGGAAAACGAGGTACGGACGACCACTCAAGTCGATGACAACTTGCGTCAATGCTTCATCCATAGGAACCCAGGCGTCGCCGTAGCGCTCGATGCCAGCTTTATCGCCAAGGGCTTTCACCAAAGCCTGACCTAATGCAAGTCCAACGTCCTCAACCGTATGATGAGCATCTACATATGTATCGCCCTTTGCCTCTACCACAAGGCCAAAACGGCCGTGCTTCGCCAATAGCGTCAACATGTGGTCAAAGAAGCCTATTCCGGTCGAGACGGAGCTCGTTTGCGCCCCATCAAGGGTAATTTTTACTGTAATATCTGTTTCTTGAGTGGTGCGTTGCACCGTACCTGTGCGTATCATAACGACCTCTATACTTCAAATTTATTTTTATAATCTATATTTCTAATCTATATTTTCACTGTATATTTTAAATACACATATAAATATAGATGCCAAATCTATTTTCTAATATTTTTTATAAGCTATTTTTCAAATCGTACTTCGATGGCACGAGCATGCGCTTCGAGGCCTTCCGTACGAGCCAATGTAGTAATGTGTTTTGCCACTTCTTCTAGACGTTCTTTTGTAAATTGTGTGAAAGACGTACGTTTCACAAAGTCATATACGCCTAACGGAGATGAGAATCGCGCCGTACCACTAGTAGGCAATACGTGGTTCGTACCACCTACATAATCGCCCAATGGCTCAGACGCATAAGCGCCGAGGAATACGGAGCCTGCATTTTGAACGAGGCTCATATAGTTCATTGGATCTGGCAATTGGATTTCCAAGTGTTCTGGAGCCACTTCGTTCATCACCGTGAACATGTCTTCAATGCTGTCCATAATGGCAATATAACTATTGTTTTCAATAGCTGGACAAGCGATGCTTTCACGAGGTAACAATTTAAGTTGACGTTCTACCTCATCGGATACGGCATTTGCTAAGCTTTCACTGGTAGTCACCATAATGGCGCGCGCACGAGGGTCATGTTCCGCTTGGGATAAGAGATCTGCTGCGAGATGCACTGGATTTGCGCTGTCATCGGCGATAACACCAATTTCACTTGGGCCCGCAATCATGTCGATATCGACTTGACCAAACACTTGACGTTTTGCCGTTGCCACGTAAATATTGCCAGGACCTACGATTTTATCTACCTTTGGAATCGTTTCCGTACCATAAGCAAGGGCCGCCACACCTTGGGCACCGCCCACTTGATATACCGCATCAACGCCGGCAAGCTTTGCAGCACCTAATACGGCAGGATTAATGCCATCCTTTTGAGGGGGCGTAACCATAACGATTTCTTTTACCCCTGCGATTTTTGCAGGCAAAGCAGTCATGATAATGGTCGAAGGGTACGCGGCTGTACCACCAGGAACGTAGAGACCAACACGAGCCAAGGGGATCACCTTTTGACCGCGGATGATGCCCGGTGTGTCCATATCCACAAAACCTTGCTCGATTTCACGGCTGTGGAATTCTGTAATGTTTGCCTTTGCCTTTAATAATGCGGCTTTCAAATCATCAGATAGAGACTCATAGGCTGCATCGATTTCCTCTTGAGGTACCTTGAAATCTTCGATGGATACGCCATCAAATTTTTCAGAATACGCTTTGAGAGCCGCATCACCGTTAGTCCGGACATCAGCAATGATATCGTACACGCGACGTTCAATTTCCATATCTGTAGTTTGCTGTGTATAATCACGTACGATACCGAGCATCGCCTCTAGTGATTCCTTATATATTTTCATCTGTCGTCCTTCTTCCTACTCGAGCTATCAGTATCGCTAGTTAGATCTATTATTCATTCCATATATTAATAGTTTTATCTGCTATTAATCCTAAATCTTACTAGCCAAATATATGATTCACTCTACATCTTATTTATTAATTGCTTCTGAAAGCTGATCAATGAGTTTAAAAATAGTATTTCTCTTTTGTTTTAAAGCTAATGGATTGGCTACGAGACGTGTAGAAATTGGTTGCAACCAGTCGAAAATTTCTAAACTATTCTCACGCAAAGTTGTACCCGTTTCCGTAATATCTACGATAGCATCAGCTAGCCCTACGAGTGGAGCCAGCTCAACGGAGCCTTCAATTTTGATGATTTCTACATCTTGAGCTCCAAAGTATTGTTTTGTAACAGTTGGATATTTCGTACCAATTCGTTGTCGACGACCTTCTTTAGGGTCATAGCCTGCCAAGGACGCCAAAATAAATTGGCATTTACCCGTTTGTAAATCAAGCATTTCATAGCTCGTATCGTCTTGTTCATCTAGAACATCACTACCGACGATACCGAGGTCCACAACGCCATTTTTCAAATACGTCGTTACATCCGGCCCCTTTGCGAGGATGACCTCCATAAAATCTCCCAAAGAGATAATGAGCTTACGCGCCTTATTATGTAATGGTTCACAATCTACGCCACATGCTTCTAGGAGTGGAATAAAATCCTTTTCTACGCGCCCCTTCGTAAGAGCGATACGTAATGTATCGTTATCTTGAACTTTGCTTTTACCTTGCAAGGTAATCTCAGTCAAAATGTCAATGTTGAAAGCCATCCCCACAGCCGGCATCGGTGTACCATCAAAACTAGATAACAGTCCGTCATAACGACCACCACTGACGATGTATTGAGACACGCCGTCCACATAGCCTCTAAACGTAAGGCCTGTGTAATAGGATTGAAGCGGTTCCGTAGATACATCGATGCGAACCTGTTGCCCCGTTGCTTCCACTTGATTTGCCATATCTACGAGATTATCTAAAATGCGCTGCGCCGCTGCAGGCAAGATAATCTGATTTAGCTCATCCTTAATATCTTGAACCGTACCAAACAAGCGAGGCCATACAGTTAAGAATGGATATAGCGCACTATTTTTAAAGTCAGAAATCAACTCGTTATATCGTGGCAAGTATTTAGTGAATAACGCCTCTAAGAGCTCTGCTTTTTCATCATCGCTAAGTCCTAGAGCATCGGTAATAGCACGAGAAAAACGAGCATCCCCAATTTCGAGCAACAAATGATTACCCAACTGAGCTTCGTTCACCTCTTTAATAATCTTGAAGCACTCTTGCTCAGCCTCAAGCCCTTCGTAGCCTACCATCTCGATGCCACCTTGCGTCACTTGGTTAACATCACCACGGTGCTTTTTATTTTTCATAAACACATCGCCCAAATAGTAGAACGTGCGAGGCAATTCAATATTTGTTGTCGCCAAGAAACGACCGATAGGCATTGTCAAATCAGGACGAATTACGACGGGCACTTCAGAACTATCCATGAATTCGTACATATGTTGACCGCGCCCCATTGCATAGCCATTGAATACATCTTTGTACTCTACAAGAGGCGTAGAAATCTTTGTGTATTGACGATTTCGACAAAGACCGAGTACATATTGACTCACATCATCCTTACGCTCTGCTACGATCCCTATATCATCGCGGAAACCAGTAGGTAATTGCTGCTGTACCATCGTAAACATCCTTTCTATCAATTGATTCATATCATTTCTCGTGTTTTTGAAAACTATATACCTATATTAACCTTTTAAGTTATATGACGATTTAAGTCATCTAGCTATTCAGTTTACTATGAGAAAAAATTTACCTATATCGATACTTTTTTATTTTATCGCTTTACTTTACTAAAGTATGAAATCATAATATAACGGTTCTATAGAATTGTCAATAGAACCGTTAATATTTCATATATTTACTATAATAATGATTTTATGCTAGCCCCAAACTCGTTCTATATCTGCCACACTATGTGCATCAGAGCCCAATACAAATGGCACACCAATGATAGCCGCCATGCCTTGAATGAAGCGGCTTGGGTACATTTCACGGCAGTCAGGTTTGAAGAAGCCGCTCATGTTGTAGTCTAGCTCGCGACCTTGAACGCGCATGATATGCAAAATATCGCTTACCACCTGCGCATTGCGACGATCTAAATGACGTTCAAAGCCAAAGTGATGTTGGTATTTCTTGATTAAATCAAAGTGCCCAATACGTTTAGGTGTATATTCACCGAGGTCAGCACGCACGGCTTGGCGCACGGTGGAGTAATATTTGTAATATAACTCATATTGTTTTTCGATCCACGGCCCAAAGCCTTTTTCAAATTCTTCTGGACTGTAGTCTAAGCAGTAAAAGGCATTATTAAGGCCTTCCATAAAGTGAACGGATAAAATATTATCATCCGTCAACGGACCATAGCGATCTAAGAACTCTTGAATGTCTGATTCAAAGCCTGGAATATAATCGACTTCAAAACCGAGAGAAATATCGATATGTGTGCCATACGCACGTTGTAATTGACGACCCAACTCTAAGTAAGTATCAACTTCATTTAATTTCAAAGACGCTGTATCATAGGCCTTTTTATCACCACCATATTCTGCAGCAAAAGCTGTTGGCAATGGTGCATGTTCTGTAAGGCATACCTTTTCGATACGCAACTCGATGGCCTTTTCTATCATCATCGCAGTTCGGTCCCCACTACCATGTGGACACAATTCCGTATGCACATGACCGTCCACGAGACGGCTACGATATTTACTATATCCAACGAACTGCCGTTCATCTTTCATGTTCATTCAATCACCCCTATTCGCCCTAACCCCTGGCGAACCCTTATCTATAATCTATACATCATTAATATAACGTATTAATATCTATCTTTTACTATACTAATTATTATACCAATAATGCGTATGTTTCGGTATCCTGATATTTACCATGTTTGAATCCAACTTGAGGCGTTAGACCACAATAAGTAAATCCAAACCGTTCATGTAGCGCTGTACTTGCCGCATTCCCTGCAGTAATAACGGACACCACGGTGTGTAATGTGTCAGTTGCTTCGGCATGCTCTAGAATATACGCCATCAACTTAGATGCTACACCCTTACCGCGATAATCTTGGTGGATATAAATAGATAATTCTACGGTGCTTTTGAAAGCATCTTTTGTTCTATATGGTGAAAGCGATGCATAGCCTACCACCACGTCATCCACAACACCTACAAAAATGCAGTGCTCAGAACTTTGATGAGCCTCATACCACTCCTGCCACTCTGACAACGTGCGCGGTTCAAGATCAAGCGTGGCTACGCCGTTCACAACCTCGTAATTATAAATATCTAAACAAGCTGCGATATCATCCTTTGTAATTGGTCGTATTACTAATTCACTCATAAGTATTCCTCAAAACTGTAGGTATCCTAAAAATATTATTTCTATTTAACATAATATATAAAAAGAGACCACATACGCAAGAAAAAGGACGAGCTACAACTCGTCCTTTTAATTATATTATTTGATCAGTAAAAAACTAAGCTGCAATAACAAATAAAATAATCGTTACTACCACAAGGCCTGCAATCACACTATAATCGATTCTTTTCAATCCTACGGATGCAGCAAAGCTGTGTGTAGGGCCCCCAAAACCACGTAGTTCCAAGGATAACGCCATTGTTTCGGAGCGTCCCAAGGATTTTAATAGCAATGGTTGGATAACAGATGCATAGGATTTGATGCGCTTAATGAAGTTGCCTTCTAGAGATAAGCCACGGCAAGCTTGCGCCTCTTGTACAGCATGGCTTTCAGCAATGAAGTCAGGCACAAAGCGAAGTGCGGCAGTGAACATAAATGCATATTCGTAAGGAATTTTACATTGTGTTACGAGCGCGGCCGTAAGATCTTGTAATTTTGTAGTTGCCAACAGGCCTATAAAGACAAGTGTCATAGCCAACATTCGCAAGCCGGATACGATGGCAGATGTTACATCGCCGCTACCGAGGAATTGGATGAGGCCAAGAAATACAGCAAAGCTAGTTAATGCCAACACGGCTTTGCGTTGTTTGAATAACAAACCTGCCAAAAACAATACACCGAGTTCTACTACAACTAATGCCAATAGCGATGCCCAGTCGCGCAACAGGATGGCCCACACGGATACAGCGAGGGTCATCAAGATTTTTGTTAACGGTACTAAACGTTCCATATGTCCCTCCTATTTTCCGCTCAACTGAGCCACTAACTTAGATTTCAATTCATCCATAGATTTGCAATAACCTAAGGATGGTACCGCTAGTGAAAGTTCCACACTTGGCGGCTTCGTAAGGCCTAGGTCTTGCAATTCATCCGTAGATTTTTTGAATAATTCTTCTGGACTACCGTCGAAGGCTACGGTTTGGTTGCCCATAATGATAGCACGACTACATTCGCTAGCCATGATTTCCATATCATGGGTAATAAGAAGGATTGTGATACCTTCTGAATTAAGCTGACGCAATAATGCTAATAGCTCTTTAGTTTCCTTACCATCTTGACCACTGGTTGGTTCGTCAAGGATGAGGATTTTAGACTGCATAGCCAAAGCAGAAGCAATGGCAACGCGTTGCTTTTCGCCGCGGCGCAATGTTGGAGGATAGGCTTCACGCAAATGACCGATGCCTGTGCGCTCCAATACTTCATCAACGATATGCTTCACTTCGGCTTTACTGCGCCCCAAGGACTCAGGTCCGAAGGCAACCTCTGTGGCTACGGTAGGTCTGAACATTTGGCGATCTGGTTGTTGGAATACATAGCCGATAAATTGACCCCGTTTAGACGGCGGCATGGACGTAATATCTCTGCCGTTATAATACATGTGGCCTTCCCTAGCCTTTTCGAGGCCTACGAGCAAACGCGTAATAGTCGTTTTGCCGCAACCATTACGGCCACCGATAGCGATATATTCGCCTCCTTCGATGGTGAAAGTCACGTCTCGGAAAATATCTACGGCTGGCACATAGCCAAAACGGATGTTTTCAACCTTAAGCATGAGCGCCACCGTCCTTTCCTGGTACATCATCAACGCGTTGAACTGGTTGTCTATTTTCTACTATATTAGATTGATCAACAAGATTATCTACTGTATTTCTTTGATTAACTGTGGAGTTGCTTTTACCATGCACCTCGGTTTGAATAGCATGAGCCATTTCAATTTGGTGCAAGCCCTTGATAGCAGACTCGATGCTGAGCCAAGGTTCATCACTGTGGAAGCCGGCTTGTTCCAATTCCATATACGTAGTAAACACGGATGGCAATGCATCGACGTGAATGTTGTGCTCGTACATGTAACGAAGCGTAGTCGGTACATCGTCATCACAGGCGATAGAGCCATCTACCATGAGAGCCATGCGGTTAGCGTACGGCAATACGGCATGCAAATCATGGTCGATAACGACAACGGTGATACCGTGTTTTTGGTTCAAATCGCCTACGAGGCGATATAATTCTGCGGTCCCATCTGGATCGAGAGAGCTTGTCGGTTCGTCAAGAACAAGTACGGTTGGGTTCGTAGCCAATACGGATGCGATAGCCAAACGTTGGCGTTGACCACCAGATAAACTTGTAATCTTGCGGTCTTCTAAGCCTACGAGGCCAACTTGCTTAAACACCTCTTCAGAACGAGCTTTAATAGTTTCACGGTCATAACCGCGGTTTTCCATAGCAAAGGCTACTTCTTCACGAACTGTCATCGTTACGAGCTGTGTATCGTAGTCAGCCAGAACTACACCGATATGGTTCGCAAGTTCTGGGATTTCCATTTGCGTAGTCGCATGACCATCTACGAAGACCATGCCTTCTAGCCGTCCACCATAGAATTTAGGCACCGCCCCTACCATCGCCATACAAAGGGTACTTTTACCACAACCTGCAGGGCCTGTAACAACGAGGAAATCACCTTCATTTACATCGAGATTGATATTTTCAAGGGATGGAGTAGTTGCCTTAGGATGATAGTAATTTACGTGCTCAATGGATATTTTAGCTTGGCGCTCAGGCAAGATAGTCAAGCGACTATGATCAGATGTCAATTGGTCCGCATTTGGTAGCATGCCACGTTTAGAGAATAAACGTTGTGCCGGAATATATAAGATTGGTGTAATGGCACCATTCAAGGCCCCTACGATAAGTACCAATGGCCACATACCGTACATGTACACATTATTTGGCAACCCAAGCACTTGCCACAAAATGGTAACAAAGATACCGCCAGATACAACAGTTGCTAAGAAGCCAGACACGACAGGGGTTAAATCAAAACCACCAATTTTACGGAACTTCATGGACAACATAGCGCGCGTTACGAGAGCCGCCGTCAAAGCACCACCTGGCTCAGACAACAAGTTGCCATAAGGGAACGCTGACTTAGACGTCAATACGTTGATGAGGGCCGCCACGAGGCCAATCCCCAAGGTTTGACTCAAACTAGGACGAGTCAATAAAATAGCTACGCAGTACGTAGCAATCGTCCAGTTCGGCGTTACCCCAGCCACACTAGGGCTTACCAAATGCAAAATCGTGCCCAATGCGAGCATCAATGTGCTAACAGTAACCCATCTAAACTGGCCACCCTGCACATGCGTGTACACAAGATCCTGAATCCGTTCCATAATAGCCTCATTTCTACAAAAATATATATGGATTTATTTTATCATTCTTCGAGAATTTGTGAAAGCCTAGAGGCTATCCGTAATGTTAATCTACGATTACCTAATTCATACATAGCCATATAAGAAATAATTTTCTACATTCTCCATTTATACAAAAGAAAGAGGCTACGTAAGTAGCCTCTTATCAAAACTTTAATATACTATCAAAAATATTGAAACTAAAAATACTATGCCATATATCCAAATCTAGTATATACATACTCAAAGACTTCTCCACGACAAACTTCTATTTGTCGTTCATCGTAGCTTTCTGGAAGTTCTCTCCAAAGGATATCACGAATTAGATTTTGTATTTCTGCTGTTGTTTCATCCTTATCCGTCCAATGATCCATCCTTGAAATGGCTTCTGTTATTTTACTATACATCTCTGTAGCAGTACCTTTTAGTTTCTTAATATCTGCTTTATTAGGATTGTCTCTTTTTAACAAATCAAAAATAGCCAATTCATCATCAGTAGTAAAACCTTCACGGATATAACGAGATTCTTCTTCCGTTAGCTCTTTTACTAACTGTATTAATGCTTCAAATGTTTTTTCTATATTAGAACGGTCTTTTCCAGAGTTATAATCTTCAATAATTTGTCTATAGCGCTCATAGTAATCCCTGCGGTTAGGATTAGCTGCTACCAGTCTATCCAAACTTTGTTCAATGAAATCGCCTAAGTCCTTAAATAGTAAGTTCTTATGTTTGACTCTTGTAAACTCTTTACGCAGGATATTAAAATTGATAGCACTTATATCAATACGGGTTATATACTCTGAACCGATTGCATCTTCTGTTTGCCCTAAAGATTCTTTCATTCCTATATGTTCACTAATAATAGCATTTATAGTAACCATCAAGTCAGTAGTATCTACATCTCGTCTTTTAGGCTTTAACATCCGATGTATTGCTGCAATTGTCTCATATACTCTGCGTGTATCCACTGAAATATCATCACGTTCAATATATTTCATCAACTTATGCAGCTCTGAGGCACAGGCAGTGAAGGTTTGTTTATCTGCTACAGTATCGCAGACAGCATTGGCGGCCTCATTCAAATTAGATAATCTACTAAAAGCATTAGTTTGTGCATCAGAAAAATCTTCTATGTATATATTCTTTTGCTTAAAAAAGGCTACTAATATATCAATCAACTCTAGTATACGAGCAATGAGTTTCTCTTTATCGATAGTTGGATCCACACCATCATGATTACCGACATTTGCCGTATATTCAGCCAACGCCTTTTTAAGTGCTTTTACAATACCAATATAATCGATTATTAAACCATTACTCTTACCTTCATTAACGCGATTAGCACGAGCAATTGTTTGCATTAAGGTATGTGCTTTTAATGGTTTATCTAGATACAAACAGGACAAGCACTTAACATCAAAGCCTGTAAGCCACATAGCACAGACAAACACAATACGTAAGGGATTCTCTGAATCTTTAAACTCTTTATCGAGGTCTCGTTTTACCATTTTCCGTCGATGTGTTTCAATATCTAGTCCCCAAGCTTTAAATGTTTGGATTTCATTTTGTTCCTGACTGATAACAACAGCCATGTCCGTTCCTTCCATCCATTTTAGTTTGCGTTCTAGTTCTTGTGTTTCTTGTTGTGTTGCTAATTTAATTTGTTTTTTGAGCCGCTTAATTTCTTCTTTCCAATATTCCTGTACATAATCGTACATACGAACACAGGTAACTTTATTTAAGCACACAAACATGGCTTTGCCACTAGTCCACACATCGGAATAATGTCGTACAAAGTCCTTAGCAATAGAGCGAAGTCTCGGCTCAGCAGTAAGGATATGAATTGATTTTTCAAACTCCTTCTCTAACTTCTCTTGTTGTGCACTATCTAAATCTGCTGCTTCGATAGCATCAAGAATCTCATTAGTTATCTCTGGATTTTGTAAATCATCTAGCTTAGTACCACGATTTTCATAATACAATGGCACCGTAGCACCATCCTCAACAGCTCGTTTAAAATCATAGACCGATATATATCCGCCAAATGTACGTTCTGTAATATTATCATATGAAAGTAATGGTGTACCAGTAAACCCAATACGAGCCGCTGTTGGCAATAGTCGCATCATATTATCTGCATACAGCCCATACTGACTACGATGGGCCTCATCAGACATAATAATGATGTCATGATCTGGATAAATCGGTTCTACATCAGATTTATTAAACTTATGAATCAATGTAAAGATAAAGCTAGGATTTCCTTTTAATTTAGCAATTAAATCCTCACCACTAGTCGCAATACATTGTTTTGCCTTACTATCCTTACCAAGAATGCCACAATTTTCAAAGGTATCACTAATTTGTGTATTAAGCTCTTCTCGATCTGTAAGAACTACAAAAGTCGGTGAACCTGCCATCTTGCGACGTATCTTCTGTGCAAAAAAAGCCATAGAATAGCTTTTACCAGAACCTTGTGTATGCCAAAAGACACCAAGTTTACCATCTTTTAACTTTCTATCTGCATACGCCTCTACCGCCTTATTTACACCTAAGTATTGGTGATTACGAGCCAATATTTTAGCAGTTCGACCATCAGAGTGATCATAAAGAATAAAATTCTCTAATAAATCAAGAAAGTTTTCCTTACTACAAATACCAAGAAGCATAGTTTCAAATGCTACACTCCCCTTTTCATCCTCATCTAGACGCTTCCATTCATGAAAGAATTCGTATTTACTACCAACGGTACCAACCTTCGCTTCTAAGCCATTAGAAAGCATCACAAAGGCATTGTAATAAAACAATTGTGGAATGGTATCTAGATAATCTTTGTAGTTATCCTCATACGCATTTCGTACATCGATATCCGGCCGTTTTAATTCAATAAATAGCAAAGGAATACCATTCACAAAGCCAACGATATCTGCTCGCCGATTATACAAATCACCATGAACAATAAGTTCCTTTACTGCTAAGAATTCATTATTATGTGCATTATTGAAATCTATAATAGCAGCCTTTTTAATCTCTGTTCTCCCATCAGGACACTTAACCGTTACAGGGATGCCATCACGAAGATAATTGTATTTCTCCTCGTTAATTTGTATTAAAGATGCTGTTGATATTCTACGAGTTAATTTAGCAATTGCCTCTATAATTTGTTGATCATTAATCCAAGGATTGAGTCGTTTAAGAACCTTACGGATTTCTCTAGTCAACAAGACTTCCTTATAACTAGTTCTACCAAATGTGCCATCTACTCCGAGTTGCTCTAAATTATATGCATACGCAACCTTCCACCCCAATCTATTCTGTAGCACATCACAAGCACTATCTTGAACTAGTTTCTCTTCAGAATAATCATGGCCCATAGTAACACCTCCTTTACACCTCTATTTCCCCATTCATAAGCTTAGGAAGTAAACGATCTCGGGCTTGTTCACAATTTCTATTAATATCTCTCAATACTTGTACTCTTTTAAATAAAGGCTCAACAATATTATTAAAAGTATCCGCTATTTCTTGTGAAGGAATTATTATCATTTCTTCCTTCAAGTACTTAAAATGTCTTGCATAATGATAGTTAGATAAATCAACTGATAAAAGAGATAAATATAATAATGGCGCTGGCATCAGTTCAGTATTACTAATTATTAACTGTGTGCCATCTGCACCTTTAGCAAATGGAAATTGAATATACTTTAAAATACGAGTATGATCACCAAATACGATTACAGGGGCTTCGGATGATACGATTGCATCCTCAAGATTTGTATATCCTGCAATGAACTCCCTACTTTGATCAATAATAGGGATAGTCCCTTCCCGTAAATAATCTTTCGTTTTTATCTGTACTGTCCGTGGTACTGTTTTAATAACACTACCAACAGATTCCAATTTCCAACCTTCTGGAACTCCATCTACATTTTTTATATTTTCATACCCAGGAAATCGTAAATCTACAAACCATTCTTTATATAAACGCTGTGCAGCCTCTTCAAGGAGCTTGATTTGCTTTTGATTGTTTCCAATGAGGTCATCATAGCTACCAATAATAGACGCAATTTTTCTCTGAATAGTTATTTCAGGGCAAGGAATATCTAAACCATTTAAGATCTTAATTGTTAAAAACTTTGTTGTAGATCCAGAAGACATTGACTTTAATAAACGAAGCTGCTCAGTAATAGCAAAAGCTAAAAATCTAACTGTCAATAGACTAGTATTTGCACTCTCAATAATATATGTTCGTTGATACGCATTAAATTTTCCTTTATAATATTTTGCCGTATAATTTCCACTAGCGTTATTTCCTGCCAACAAAACAGCTTCAGTATCATATGCCCAATCATCAATCTTTAGGGTATTGGGATCACAAGTAAAAAATGGATAGGCACCATCGGTCACGGCTGCATTAGAATCTAATTTACCTGTTTTTATTAATGCAATATTCTTTAGCTTTTCAATCTGATAACTCATAACCCCATCTCCTTCATATTTTTAGAGATAGTTTCCATAAGTGCATTAGATTCTTGTTGTAATGCTAACAGTTCTTCATGTATTTCAGCCATACGTTCTTCAAAGTTAACCCCATCATCTTCTACAGGGGCTACACCAACGTAAGCACCTGGTGTGAGGGACCAACTTTTATCTTCGATGCTCACACCGTCATTATCACCTTTGGCTTCATTTGTGATATATGCAATTTTACATAACCCTGGTACGTCTACATATTCTCCATCGCCAAATTTTTCATATAACCATTGTGCTTCTTGAGCAATGGTTAATGTTTCTTTAACAGCTTCTACCTTTTCATCGTATTCTTTCTGAACCTTTCTTCCTTTGCCTCGACCCGCATCAGCAACAGCTTGTTTACCTTCAGTCTCAATAGCTTTCACTTGTTCGGAAAGAACCTCTATATGTTGAGAAAAGGTTTTATCTTCACCTAATGTCTTGCGATATTCATTAAGTAATGCTGTATATTTTTCAACTTCACCACGATAGAGCCAAACAATAGCATTTAAATTTTTTAATTGCCATTCGGTCCATTCGTTTAATGTACGATCAACAACAGTATAGTAATTACGGGCATCAATGAAGAGTACCTTATCTTCAATAGCATCTGGCTTTACTCTATCAAAGAACCACAAAGAACATGGTAAAGATTTTGTATAGAAGAAGTTATTACCAACACTCACCATTACATCAACTGCACCAGTTTTAACTAGGCTTTCACGGATATTTTTATCCTTGCCTTGACTGTCCGTAGCAGAGGACGCCATAACGAAACCAGCTCGACCTGTATCGTTTAAATAGCTATAAAAATAGGAAATCCAAAGATAATTAGCATTACCGATTTCCTTATTTTTATTAACGCCAGGCATACCAAATGGCAAACGTCCCGCAGCCTGTGTAGATTCAGATTTAACCTTATCTACGTTAAATGGAGGATTCGCCATAATATAGTCACAGCGACCTTCTAATTGATGAGCATCATTGTAAAAGCTGTTTCCTTCATCTCCAGATTTAATAACACCAGTTAAACCATGAACCGCCATATTCATTAAACAAAGCTGTGCATTATACTCAACCTTTTCTTGTCCATAAAATGTCATTGTGGTGTTCGCATTCAATCCGTGAGAGTTTACAAAATCACCAGATTGAATAAACATACCACCAGATCCACAGGCTGGATCAAATAGCGTGCCATGAGTCGGTTCCAGAACATTAACAATCATCTTAACTAGAGATTTAGGCGTAAAGAACACACCATCATCGGAGGCAATGTTCTTGGCAAATTTGTTTAAGAAATACTCATAGATTCGGCCAATGATATCTCCACCTACTTCATCAAGAGCAGAGTTATTAAAGATACGAAGAATTTCTGCTAACAGCTCATCAGAAAAATCTGTATAATTCTTAGGCAATATCCCTGTCAGCTGTGAACTTTGTTCTTCAATCAAAGCCATGGCATTATTGACCACTTCACCAAGACTAGTCATGACTTGACCATCTTTGCTAGTTAAGGCTGCACCTTTGATGTCCTCTGGTAAGTTAAGGAGATAGTCATATTGTGCTTCTAGTGGTAAATAAAGAGCACTTTTAGCCTTAAAGTCACTAGCTTCTACAGGCATAACACGACCATTACGCATAGGTCTATCTTTTAAGATTTCAACCTCAATAAGTTTGAAACGACTATACGCATAACGCAAGAAGATAAGCCCCAATACAGGCATACAATATTGATTTGACGTCAGTTTAGATCCTGCACGTAGCGCATCTGCAGCTTCCCACAATTCATTTTCTAATTTTCGTATATTAACCATCGTTTCAATCCTTGCATTATCAATAATACCGCTAAAGCCACATAGAGGTTTAATACCGATATATGGCTTTAAGGTATGTATTTTTACGTATTTTATATCAATATTATACCATTACAAACAAGTACTATTTTAGGTATAAAAAAAGCACCCTTGAGGGCGCCCATATAAAAAATAAAGCAACACCGAATTAACGATGCTGCCGCTTGAAACCAAAAATGGTTTTTCTATGTACCTAAATATTACCTTATGTGGAACCATGTGTCAATAGCTCTAATAAGCACATCAAATGTAGCTTTTATATTATCATTCAACCTATAATCATTATCTCGGAAAAAGCGTTTCTTAAGTTCATCTAATTCACCACATATATGATTATGAACACCAGTACTAATACATATTCTCTGATGAGCATACATCGTAGTTAAAATTTGATAGGTAGAAATATGACCCAAATGTCTACGTCTACTTGATGGTGATTTTATAAATTTAGTGCATTCACGTTGCAAATCAGCATTAATACGTTTATTATGTGTAGAGTTTATATCGTTAATAATACAATTATTATGCGCACATGCATTCCGTAAACTTTTAACGGTATACATTAAGTATAATCGTTCAGTAATTTCAGTATTTTGCAATAGTTCTACACAATATTTATAGAAATATAAATACTGTCCAAAAGAAATCATTTCTAGAAAAGCCCATACTGGGCAACGTTTATTTTGATCATCAATATATTTAGCATATAAATTACCACAATATAAGCTACCACTATTTTTCCATAAGTCATGCTGTAATTGTTCAAAATTAGATTTCTCTAGTTGATTCATATATTCCTCAACTACATCATAAGGATCAATATTATTCTGCTGTAAAATAGATAATAAATGAACTTTTGAAAAATGCTCAATCCCAATAGTCATCTCTAACATGATTCGTCTCAATCTATTATCAATACATGCTAAATCTATTAAATAGCTAAAATCTAAATTTACATATTTTCCAGATTTTGTGGATTTTAAGAAGTTCTTCCTAAAGGATCTAAGTCTAAAGTAGTTATTATTCTCTACTAAATATTGCTCTGATTCCGCTTCAGTAATATTATTAAAAGTAATACCTTTAGATATACTATGCTCTATCTGTTCTCTTGGTGTTAAAAACGGACCATCGGACATACAGTCGCTCCCTTCAAAATAACCAACCACACACAAAACAAAGGCAAAATTTATATATACAATTATACCACTGCTTAAATATATTTGACTCTATTGAAAAATCATCTTTCTTTTACATATAATATGGCTTAAACACCTACATTCTACTTAAGCAAAGTGACTTTTTGTATAACTTTTGTTGTCGCACCCGCATAGTGGATAGTTTTATAATTCGCGACTACGTCGCGAACCAGTCTAAAGGCAATAATAAAGACCTCCTCTATCTTGGTGTATAATTATTATAATCTCCATATATTATTTAGTATTTCGCTATAATTATAATAAACTCATCATTTACCTTATCAGGGAGGTTCATAATGGCACAAGCATTAATCGTAATCGATATACAAGAAGGCTTAGTTAAGGAAAACCCTTACAATGCCAAAAACTTTATCTCAAATACAAAAGCAATCATTCAACATTTTAGAGATCAAAATATAGAAGTCATTTATATCAGACATTCTGAAGATGAAGGCTTATTAGCAACGGGCAGTGATAATTGGCAAGTCTATCACGAATTAAAACCGCAAGAAAACGAAAAGATTTTCAATAAATATTACAATAGCATCTTCAAGGATACTGAATTAAAGGAATATTTAAACCGAAAAAATATTACCGATGTAACATTCGTAGGAATGCAAGTGGAATTTTGCATTGATACATCTGTGAAAGTAGGCTTTGAATATGGTTATAATATCACCATCGTCGAAGATGCTATCTCAACCTTTGATAATGATCATCTATCCGCCGATACAATCCTATTCTTTTACAAAGAAAAGATTTGGCGGAATCGATTTGCACAGCTAAAAACAACAAACGAAATGTTAAGTATCAATTAAATTACGAAAATAATACAAAGATTTTTATAATTTTTTCTCACGTATTTGTCATATATGTATGTTAAAATTTCATTAAATATTTATGCCCGAACATAGGAGGTCTTTTTTATGTATAAGTATATTACGATTTTAGGAGCTGCGGGCCAAATAGCTCAAAAGTTGACTGCTACACTATTAACATATACAGATATGCACATTACATTATATGGTCGTCAGTTGAAAACACGTATACCTCCAGAGATTATCGACCATGAACGCGTTACAGTGATTGAAGGTTCGTTCCAAAATCCAGGTAAATTAGAACAAGCTGTAACAAATGCGGAGGTTGTATTTGTAGGTGCTATGGAGTCTGGCAGTGATATGGCATCCATCGTGAAAGCATTGAGCCGCAAAAATATACGCCGTGTTATCGGTGTGTCCATGGCTGGACTTTCTGGTGAATTCCCTGTAGCACTTGAAAAATGGACCTTCGATAACTTGCCGATTAGCTATGTTCAAGGTGAGCGCCAAGCACGCAATGTATTACGCGAATCCAACTTAAATTACACCATCTTGCGCCTCACATGGCTTTATAATGATCCAGAGAAAACTGATTACGAACTCATCCCTGAAGGGGCTCAATTCAACGATGCCCAAGTTTCACGCGAAGCAGTGGTAAAAGCCATCTTTGATATCTTACACGCTGCGGATGAAACGCCTTTCCACCGCACAAGCATCGGTGTAGGTGAACCAGGTACACACTATGACAAACCAAGCTTTCACTAATATATAGCTATATTAACAATAAAGGCCTGATAGACTATGAAAATAGATAAAAGCTACAGTAATACAATAAATATTGACGATAATGCAACTAATATTTTACAAGGTAAGGTAGATATATTATCTGCTCTTGTACAAGGCCAAAATGACATCATTCAAGGTCGTATTCTATCTTTAGAGAAATCTTTTGATAGTATAGATAAAATGTTAGATAAAATATAAATAGTATAATATATTAATTCTTTAATAATAAGGTATATCCAAGATCTAAAGAGTACATTTTTACTCATGTAACATAGATTTTGGATATACCTTTTTTATTCCTACATTTTATAGATATTTATATAGATAAACTCACGTATTTACGCTATACTAATAAATGATTAATATACACTTATAGGTATGTGAAAGCAAATGCCTCTTAGATTATCAATTATATTTATATATACAGTTCGTTGTATAAAATGTGCAAGATTCTATGTATAAAAATAAATGATAGTCATTTTTAGTCCCAGTTAGGGCAGAGGCTTATTAAGGAGTTATTATGAATCGTATTGTTGTTATTGGCAGTTGCAACATGGATATTGTAGTCCTCGCGGATAAACGCCCTACTGCGGGCGAAACAATTATGGGCAACGAATTGCACATCGCGCACGGTGGCAAGGGTGCAAACCAAGCGGTGGCTGCAGCTCGTCTAGGTGCAGAGGTCACAATGGTCGGCTGTATCGGTGAGGATGCATACGGCCAAATGATTTTAGATAATTTAAAAGAAAATTTCATCAATACAGATTACATCGTTACGGTACCGAACACTACAACCGGTACAGCACACATTACATTAGCTGAAGGCGATAACAGTATCATCGTGATTGCAGGCGCTAACGCTAAGGTCAATAAATCCGTAGTAGATAATGCGTGGGCCGCTATTGAGAAAGCCGATCTCGTAATGGTGCAAAACGAGATTCCTATTCCAACTATTGAATACATCGTTCGTCGTTGTCACGAGGCTAATGTGAAAGTCCTCTTAAATCCTGCTCCTGCAGCCGACCTCGATTCGGAATGGTTAAAATTAGCAACCTATATTACGCCAAACGAACATGAGTTATCTGCGCTCTACCCTAACCAATCTACAGAGGAGATTTTACTAGCTAACGAAAACAAAATCATCGTTACCCTTGGTAGCAAAGGTGTAGGATATGCGGACAACAGTGAAATCCACATCGCACCAGGCTTCAAGGTTGAGCCCGTAGATACAACAGGTGCTGGCGATACATTTAACGGTGCCTTTGCAACGGCTATCGTTAATGGTAAAAGCTTAGCCGACGCTCTACACTACGGCAATGCAGCAGCGGCCCTCTCCATACAACGCTTGGGAGCTCAAGGTGGCATGCCAACAAAGGACGAGGTCGCCGCATTCCTAGCAGAACACATATAGATTGAAAAGGAGATTACCATGCAACGACACGGTATTTTAAATAGCCATATTGCTAAGGTGCTTGCTGATTTAGGTCACACAGATACAATTTGTATCTCAGACTGTGGTTTGCCAGTACCTGAAGGGGTTCAAAAAATCGACTTAGCTTTGGATTTTGGTGTACCAAGCTTTGAGCAAGTAGTATCCATCATCGCTAAGCATATGAAAGCCGAAGCGATTCATGTGGCTACAGAAATTAAAGAAAACAATCCTAAGGCTTATGCCTTCTTGGAGTTCACCTTTCCATCCGATCAATACGAATGGGTCGAAACAAGTCATGAAGCTTTCAAAGAAGCCACAAAACAATGCAAGTGCATTATTAGAACTGGTGAAGCATCTCCGTATGCAAACATTATCTTACGCGCCGATTGTATTTTCAGCAATCGTCCCTAGAATAATAGATTAAGATATACTTTCACCAATTATATAGGAGTAGTTATGGAAATTGTTATGTCAGGCATTGCAAAGGCATTTGGTACAAACCAAGTACTGCGCGATGTAAGTATTACCCTCAAGGAGGGCGAAGTTCACGCCTTGATGGGCGAAAATGGGGCCGGCAAGTCCACCCTCATGAATATCCTCACTGGTATTCACAAGGCGGATGCTGGTAGAATCACCATCGACGGCGTAGAGCGCACCTTCCCAAACCCAAGAGAGGCCGAGCTGAACGGTGTAGCTTTCATCCACCAAGAGCTCAATATTTGGCCAAATCTAACATTGTTAGAAAATTTGTATTTAATGAGACCAAAGCGCAACAAATTTGGTATGCTCAACAAAAAGGCGATGCTCACTGAGGCTGAAAACACATGTCGCGAACTAGGCATCGAATTGCCGCTCACGACTGAGGCAGGCCTTTGCTCCGTTGGTCACCAACAAATGACGGAAATCCTTCGCATCTTGATGTTAGATGCAAAGGTTGTCATCATGGACGAACCGACAGCGGCCCTTACAGAGCGTGAAACGGCGACATTGTTTAACATGATGCGCAAAATGAAAGCCCGCGGCGTGGCTATCGTATATATCTCTCACCGTATGGAAGAGGTATTTAGCGAATGTGACACAATTACGGTTATGCGTGATGGTCACACAATTATCACTAAACCAACATCTGAGATTTCTGTAGACGAAGTGGTACGCCACATGGTAGGCCGTTCTATCGACGAGTTCTACCCTGCTCGTACGACAACACCAGGCGAAGTAGTAATGAGCATCGACAACCTTAAACCAGAAGGTTTTGACAACGACATTTCCTTCTCCTTGCGCAAAGGGGAAATTCTCGGCGTGGCAGGCCTCATGGGCGCTGGCCGTACAGAAATTATGCGTGCCATTTTTGGTGTAGATAAACACAAAGGCGGTACTGTAACAGTTAACGGCTCCGTTCTAAACTGTAAAAAACCAGAAGATGCCATCAAAGCCGGCATTGCTTTCATCACAGAAAATAGAAAGAGCGAAGGCTTGATCCTCGATTTCTCCATCGGTTCCAATATTACATTGCCGAATCTTGGTGACATTTGCCCATCTCATGTACTAGATAAGGGCAAGCTCAATTCCTTTGCTGACGAATTGTCTAAAAAACTGGGCGTTAAAACACAATCTATTCACGAACCGGCATCGTCTCTATCCGGTGGTAACCAACAAAAGGTTGTTATCGCGAAATGGGTTGGTAAAAAGCCATCCATTATCATCATGGACGAACCAACGCGCGGTATCGATATCGGCGCGAAACGTGATATTTATGATTTAATGAACGAATTAACGAACGATGGTGTGTCCATTATCATGGTGTCCTCTGAGTTACCTGAAGTGCTCGGCATGAGCGACCGCGTTATGGTCATTCATGAAGGTCGCGTAGCAGGTATCTTGGACCGTAGCGATGCAACACCAGAATCGATTATGACATTAGCCACAGGAGGACAATAATGGACAGCAAAGCTCTACAATATGTAAAAAAATTAGGCCCCCTCATCGGCCTCATCCTATTATTTATCATTATCTCTGTCATGAACGACAGTTTCCTTGAATTCTCTAACTTGCGTAACTTGTTGCGCCAAGTATCCATCAATGCGATCATCGCCTTCGGTATGACCTTCGTCATCTTAACTGGCGGTATCGACTTATCCGTTGGTTCCATCCTTGCTCTCTCTAGTGCAGTGATGGCCAACCTCATCGTAACTGGTACTGACCCTGTATTAGCTATCATCTTAGCCGCAGGTGCGGGCCTCGTATTGGGCGGTATTAACGGTCTCGTTATTACCTATGGCCGCGTAGCTCCATTTATCGCTACCTTGGCGACCATGACAATCTACCGTGGTGCAACCTTAGTATTCACAGACGGCAACCCAATCTCTGGCCTTACGCAAGACCCTCTATTCCACGGCTTTGGCCAAGGGGATATTGCAGGCCTTCCAGTTCCAGCTATCACAATGTTTCTAGCTTTCATCATCCTCTGGTTCGTATTGAGCCGCACATCCTTAGGCCGCAAAACATACGCCGTAGGTGGTAGTGAAAAGGTAAGTTACATTGCTGGTATCAAGATTGACCGCGTTAAAATCTTCGTGTATGCCTTAACAGGTATGCTCTGTGGTATCGCCGGTGCAATCATCACCTCTCGTCTTAACTCTGCACAACCTACAGCAGGTGCAGGCTACGAACTTGATGCTATTGCAGCCGTAGTTCTTGGCGGCACAAGCCTTGCTGGTGGTCGTGGTCATATCGTTGGCACATTAATTGGTGCCCTCATTATCGGTACCCTCAACAACGGGTTAAATATTCTCGACGTTTCCAGTTTCTATCAACAAGTTGTAAAAGGTATTGTCATTTTATTGGCGGTTCTTGCAGACCGCAAGAAAGCCTAGGAGGTTCCTATGAAAAAACTATTGTTACTGTTGGCGATGGCTATCATGGTTATCGGTCTTGTAGCAGGCTGTGGTAAAAGCGCTGATAACGGCGGCGACAAAAAATCCGGCACAATCGGCTTCTCTGTTTCCACATTGAACAACCCATTCTTCGTAACTATGAAGGAAGGCGTTGAGGCTCAAGCTAAAGCGCTTGGTCTTAAAGTTAAAATCGTTGATGCTCAAAACGACCCTGCAAAACAAGCAAACGATATTTCCGACTTACTTGAAAGCGGCGTTTCTGTATTGATCATCAACCCTGTAGACTCTGCAGCTATCTCTACTTCCGTAGAAGCAGCAAATGCTAAAAACATTCCTGTAATCACTGTTGACCGCTCTGCTGATAAAGGCAAAGTAGTAGCTCACATCGCTTCCGATAACGTAAAAGGCGGCGAAATGGCCGCTCAACTTATCGCTGAAAAAGTAGGCAAAGCTGCAAAAGTTGCAGAAATCGAAGGTATCCCTGGTGCTTCCGCCACACGTGAACGTGGCCAAGGTTTCCACAACGTAGCTGACAAAGACTTAACAGTAGTAGCAAAACAAAGTGCTGACTTCGACCGTACAAAAGGTTTGAATGTAGCAACAAACATTTTGCAAGCTAACCCTGACGTACAAGCTATCTTCGCTCATAACGACGAAATGGCATTGGGCGCTATCCAAGCAGCTAAATCCGCAGGCAAAACAATCTTCATCGTAGGCTTTGACGGTACTGCTGATGCAGACAAAGCTGTTAAAGACGGCACATTAGCTGCAACAATTGCTCAACAACCAGACCAAATGGGTAAAATCGCTATCGATACAGCTCAAAAAGTGATCAAAGGCGAAGCTGTAGAAGCTAAAATCCCTGTAGATCTTAAAATTGTTACAAAATAATTGTAAATAGAAACTGGGTACAAAAAAGAGTCGCATCCTTTGATGCGACTCTTTTTATTTTGGCTCTCGTTCCAAAAATTCTTTGAAAAACTCAATAAACTTTGGCAAATATGTTTGATCTAAACTTTCAATTGTCATATTACATCTGTAATTATAAGTAGTACAGATAGTAACATCCATCGTCAAAGCACCCTTTTGATCTAACGAGAATGTTAGGGTATCCCCTTCTCCTGTTAATACATAGGTAAAGGTTGCTTTGCCTTTACAGTTCTCATACAAATCAACTAATTCTTGATAGCCTTTGCGAATCCCGGACCAATCGCTAGGATCAATATAGCCAGAACAGATATTATAGCCTCGTTTAATATATACGCCAAACACACCAAATTGAGATAACTCCGTATCCATATCAAAAGCAATGGTTAAATTTGGTTCATTTACAATTTCATACATTCTATGTCACACTCCACAAACAACAATTTTCATTTATTATAGCACTGTATTTGTGAATATAATAGAAATTATAAGTTTTTCCGGAAATTAGACCGCCCCAATCCAACCATATCCTTGTACTGCCATATCCATAAAATGATTCATAAGTAAGGACACCTTAGAATCAAAAGATTCTTTATCATAACTTTCAGGCAAATCATCATTTAAGGATAGTTCCACCTCATATTTTAGCTTAGCAATTGGCTGTTCATCCTTATACCAATCTACTACAAGAAGATTATTACGATTATCAAATAACTTCTTATAAAGGTTCTTAGCAGAGAGTTTCACTTTTTGCTCTTCCTCCTTTGTCAGTTTCTTTCCAGCAATAAGCAAGTCAAAGATTTCAAGTTCTTCTTCTGTAAGACCTTCAACATTTGCTCGATTATATTCTTCTTGTAATTCCTCAAGAAGCTTTACCAGTTGCTCGTAATAATCCTCGTTTTCAGTGCCACCTGCATTATAAGAATCTATAATACGTTTAAATCGTTCTGAAAACTTCGTTCTTGTACAATTCTTATTAAGCATTTGCTCCAATGTATGCTCAATAAATAACTTCAAGTCATTTATCTCAATTGCTTTATACTTAGCTACTCTTATTTCTTTTCTTAACTGCTCAATATCAACCTTAGATAAATCAATCGCTTTAGTTCCTTTAATCATGTATTGAGCAGGTTTTTCACGCACATAATTTACAAATTCTTGACTTGCTGTAACACTGCCATCTAGAATCTGATTCATTCTCTGTCTTGCACGAGCAACTTTTTCATCATCAATAGTGTGGTAAAAAAGGCCATGCAAATACACAAGCGGTGCATACTTATCGTTGTTCCAAGGCTTCTCAAAGATTTCCGGCTTGGATGCTTCATATAGATTTGTCAACGTATTAAGGATAACTTTAAACTTCTCTTTGCTATCATCTTTTGCAACGATATTATCATAAGCATCTCTTAATGCATCTAATTGATCAAGTGTATTAGAATCAGCAATTATCTTTTCTAAATCAATATCAAGCGACAACAAGAAAGAATATGCTTCATCGATTATACAGTCAATATAGCTGATTAATTGATCAATATCTTTTGCAGGGAATTCTGTTCCGTTATCACCAGTGGCATATTCTGTTAATGCCTTCTTCATGTATTTAAAGACATTTACATAGTCCACGATAATTCCGGCAGGTTTTTCAGGATACACTCTGTTGGCACGAGCTATGGCTTGCATTAGCGTGTGGCCTTTCATTGGCTTGTCAAGATAAAGTGTAGATAAGTTCTTTACATCAAACCCTGTCAGCCACATTGCACAAACGAAGACAAGTTGTAGTGAATCATCAGGATCTTTAAATCTATCCTCAATATCTCTGCCGTCCGGTGTGATTTCTTTCATCTTTACACGATGTTTTGTAATATCTAATCCTTGCTTTGCAAACTTGGCCTCTTCATCGTTCTCTTCGGAGATGATAACGGCCATTTCAACCTTATTCATATAAGCATGAATACCTGTAAGCTTATCACGTTCTTCCTTAGTGTCAGCTGTGTTTCGCTCTTTCATGATGTTCTGCTTTTCTATAGCCCAGTAATGCTGAACCTTGTCGTACATTTTGACAGCAGTATACTTATCGACAGATACAACCATCCCTTTTCCAAGAAATCCACGTCTTGGGAAGTGGTAGGCAATATCCTGTGCCACTTTATCTAAGCGGTCATCTCTCTTAATAACTTCAAGGATACGTGATGATGCATTCTCTAAGAGACGAGTTTCATCTTCATTAAGATTTTCTTCTTCGATAATATCTACAACGTCATCGTCAAGGAAGTCATTCTCAAGCCCAACTTCCGGAACTCGTCTAGAATAGAATAAAGGCACTGTAGAACCGTCTTCAACAGACTGGGCAAAGTTATACTCTGATACATACTCACCAAACCACTGATTTGTAAGACGTTTAGAGCCAAGAAGAGGTGTTCCAGTAAATGCCACAAAGTTAGCATTCGGAAGTGCAGTTCTCATGTTCTCTGCTAAATCCTTATATTGCGTTCTATGTGCTTCATCAACAAGAACAATAATATCGTCACGAGTAGAAAGCACTGGATATTTCTTTGTCTTATCGTATCTGAACTTATGAATCAGTGTGAAGATAAATGCCTTATTGGTAGTCAAGAAATTTCTTAACTGCTTGCTGTCCTTTGGCTGACATTCTTCTTTAGAACCAATAACCTCTGTACGCACAAAGTTCTTATGAATCTGTGTATCCAAATCTTCACGGTCTGTGATAATGAGGAACGAGAAATTACCTTGAATCTTACGCTTTACTTTGCGTGCAAACATAACCATAGAGTAGGATTTTCCTGAACCCTGTGTATGCCAGAAGACACCAAGCTTACCGTTAAGCTCTTTTCTGTTCTCCACTGATTCCATTAGATTATTTACACCTAAGTACTGGTGGTTCTTAGCGATAATCTTTATTCTCTGATTTTCAAAAAGAATAAAGTTTTCTATATAATCAATGAGTCTATCTTTGTTAAGAATACCATCAACAAAATATCTGACAGAGCTATCCTTAACATTATCCGCAGCAAGAATGGCTTCTCTGTCCAGTTTTTCTTTTTCGCTATCAATTTTGAGCCATTCAAAGAAATAATCATAGGTCGCATTAAATGCACCAAGCTTAGTTTCCAAACCATTTGAAAGTACACAAATCTGATTAAATGCAAAGAGATTCGGAATATCCCGCATATAATCTTTCAGATTCTTGTTATAGGCTTCTTCAATCTTAACAATACTATTCTTCAGTTCAATAAACACAAGAGGCATACCATTAACAAAGATAAGGATATCTGGTCTTCTGTAGTAGACCTTCCCCTGAATCCACATCTGAGATACGGCTGTGAAAGTATTATTTTCCGGATGCTCAAAGTCTATCAACTTTACAAAATCAAAATCTTCCTTGCCGTTTCTACGAACTGTGATTTTTATATTATTACGGATTTGTCTATATAATTTGTAGTTCGTATCTACAATGTCCGTTCCTGTAAAATCTTGCTTTAACGTCTTTGCGATCTCTTTAATTTTATTTTCTTCGATAGTGGGATTGATACGCTTCAGAGAGGTCAGCATCACATCAGGAAGGATACATTCCTTCTTAGAGTTTCTGCCTGTACCATCAGGCAATACATCTCGTTTATCCGGTGAAGCATCACAGATGAGGATATCATATTTAAACGGTTCAGCTTTTAATTTTGAAAGTATAGCCTGTTCTATATCGTCTTCAGATATAAAATTACGCATATGAACACCTCCTTAAACTTCAAGTTTTCCACTCATCAAGCGTGGTAATAGCGCGTCTCTTTGTTTGATAAGTTTATCATTTTGCATCATCAATGCTCGGATTGTTTGATATAAGGGTTCTTTTTGCTTATCAAATTCTTTTATTAACTCAGCTGGCGGAATAACTATTTTTACTTTTTTTATTAAATCCTGACTTAGATTCTGTTGTGCAGCTCCAAATCCAATGAGCAACAAATAATCACGAATCGAATAAAGATAATGAAACAAATAGTGCCTAGAGTTAATTTCATTTTTATCGTTAAAGACACAGCAAGCCTGATTGCAAGTCATTTCAGAATCCAAATATGCTAACATTCCAATGTTTACTCCGTACATTGCCATAACAACCGCGCCTTGTGGTAACAACTTTGCGGATGACCCTTTTATTCCTGCTTCTGTTATACATTCGTCAGTATGAATTATTATTCCGTCTTTTATTTCTCCAGTCTTCACCCAAGGAATAGTTCCCTCTGTATAATATTCCTCGTGTGTTCTACTTGGAGTTCCACCGGAGCAGGTATTATAATGAAGACCAATTTTTTCTCTTACCCAATCTCTAGGCATTCCATCTTCAAACTCCGTATCCTCATATCCCGGAAAACGGAATCTCACAAACCATTCCTTATAGAGATTCTCAGCCATTTGCTCTAAAAGTTTGATTCGCTTGTTGTTGTTTTCGATAAGATTGTCGTAAGCTGAAAGAATACCAGCTATTCTTTTCTGCTGTTCATCGGTGGGAAGTGCTATTTGTAAATTACCAATTTGCTTAAGGTTAATATTGGGCTGTGCTGCTTGAGCACTCATACAATTCACATAGGCATTGAAACTTTTTTGAATCATAAAGTAATATAGATAGTCAATATTTACACCTTTATTAAATCGAATAAGTGCTACTGCTTGATTCGTATTAGCTGGAACATCTTCATCTTTTACAATTGCAAGTTTGCCAAGATAAATCCCTGCCATTGAAAATAAAATATCGTCAGCCTCAATTTGAGATCTTTTGAGTTTATTATGTGTGCTCTCTGAAATGAACATTATTCCACTAGACTTATCCAAATACTTAGCCTTTCCTAACATTTCAGAGCGAAAATAATTTATTCCTTCATCTGTAAAGCTGTCACCTATATTAGATGGTGTTGTTCCCTTTGTTATTTTCGTCGTTATATCCTTAAGTTTTACGTATTCCATATCACTCACCCAACAATCCTTTCAGATTATTTGCGATGAGTTCTTCAAGTTTCTTTGCCTCAGCATTCAATGTTGTGAACTCGGCATGTAAAGAATACATTTCGTCCTTAAACTCTTCCTGTGTTAAGCCATCATCTTCTATCACCACACCTACGTAACGTCCTGCGTTAAGCGAATAGTCTTGATCTATGATTCCGTCTTCACCATCCATAGGTGCTGCCTTACAAAGACCGATAACATCAGCATACACACCATCAGGGAATCTTTCAGTTAACCAGTCAATTTGTGACTGCCAATATGATTTTGTAAGAACTTCCTTATCATTAGAAGCTTCTGGAGCATTTACAAGTTCTGCTTTATATTCATCAATCAAATCAACAAGAGCCTGTGTATCGCCATGATATAGTTTTGTTATTATGCCAAGATTCTTAATCTGCTCATCAGAGAACTTTCTATGGGCACGGTCGATCTGGGTAAATACATTTCTGGCATCAATAAATAAGATTTCATTTTTCTTATTACTGTTTGGCTTATGCTTATCAAAGAACCACAAGGTAGCAGGAAGTGTAACTGATGAAAACATATTAGAAGGAAGGGTTACCATCTGTGAGATGATACCTTCTTCAATCATTTTCTTTCTGATTTCATATTCTGAACCAGATGCATCAGATGCAGAATTGGCCATGACAAGTGCTGCCTTACCATTCTCATTTAAGGCAGTAGCAAAGTAGCCAATCCACAAATAGTTTGCGTTAGGCACAGTTTCTTTCTTGTCAGATTTTTTCTTTGTTGATTTGCTTTTGTTTCTTGGCACACCATACGTATTAAAACGGGGATCATCAGAAACTTTCTCAACCACAACCTCATCAACATTAAAAGGTGGATTTGCCATTACATAGTCAAACTGTCCAAATGCATTATATGGATCAGAATAAAATGAGTTAGCTTGTGTAATATCACCACGGATATTATTAAGGAGCAGATTCATCTTTGCTAGTTTTACTGTATCAGGTTCCTTTTCAACACCATAGCAGCGGAACTTCATCTGCTCACTTTCACTGGCGTTGTGATTATGCATGTATCTTGCGGCCTGTACGAACATACCACCAGAACCACAAGCTGGATCTAAGAATTTCTTTTCACCGGGCTGAGGATTTAATACTTCAACCATATATCTTACAACAGTTGCAGGTGTGTAGAATGTTCCTCCATCCTTACCTTCTGCAAGAGCAAAGTTACCTAAGAAATATTCATAGATTTCACCAAAGATATCGACTGTACTATTTTCTGGAATATCTTTGAAAATACGTATGATATTAGAGAGAAGTTCTGGCTCTTCTTCCGGTACAAGCTGAGCGTAAACTTCTTTTGGAAGGACACCATCCATTTTAGGGTTTTCAGCCTCAATTGCTTCCATAGCATTCTTTACAAGAGTAGCTTTACTAGCATCATCTGGTGCGTCATTGATAAAGTCATAATAAGCACATTCAGGAAGATAGAATCCACACTTCTCGATAGAGATTTCTTTAATGGACTTTTCCATACGTCCACCTTTAAGACGATTATACTCTTCCTCAATATTTTCCTTATGTTGTTTGTATAAGATATCTGCATATCTAAGGAAAATAAGTCCAAGAATAGGCTGACCATATTTATTTGCAGCTAAATGAGCACTAGCTCGAAGCACATCAGCAGAGTGCCATAGCCTATCTTTTAACTGTTTTAATTCTTTATCTGTCATAACAATAGTGCTCCTTTATTTTTCTATTTTATAGTCAAACCAAGATTCTTCTAGTACTTCATAAGAGATATTATTATCTACACAAAATGTATTAATACTTTTCATTGCTTTTAGATTTGGCTTTGAACGCCCAGATTCCCAACGATTCACAGTAGAAAAAGACACCCCTATTACATTGGCAAATTCCTGCTGTGTTAAAAATAAACGTTGTCTAATTCTTTTTATTTCTTTAGGAAAATCCATATATATGCATCCCCTTTTCATCCATTAATATAGCATTATTATAGCAAATAAATATATATTTTTTTAGTATCTATCCCGTAGTCATCAGGACTTATCGGTATTTACCAATACCAAATTTAGAGAATATGATAACCATATATGAATAACTACAAAGTAATCTTGAAATTAATACTGTAATAGTAACATCTTATAGAACAACAAAGAGCCGCACCAATTAGACGCGACTCTTTTAGTTAGAATATCAAATTAATACTAATTTTCTTATCTTTATAAGGTTTTCTTAAAGAATATGGTGATATGTACTTTCCCAGGTAGTTGTACTCGTTTATATTCTTTAAATCCAAAGCCTTCATACATTTTGGCAAGCCATGGGTGTTCTGCAGCGGTTCCTAGTGTTACGGCTGGTGTTTTATATACATTACGCAACAAGTCTTCTGCTTCGGCGAGGACTTCACGAGCATAGCCCTTTCCCTTATGTTCAGGAGCTGTCACGAAGTGTGCAATGTGCGGATATACATCTGGCGTAGCCTTTGGTATCCAAGGCATGCGGAATGAAATAGAGCATACCAAGGAGCCATCTACGTAGAGACCAAATACAGGATATTTTAAGATCCACGCCCGAGACTCTTCTGGGCTAAAGTTAATAGCATCGAAGGATATAGGGTAGTTCTTATTCTCCGCATATCCTGCAATTAACACCTCGTGATATTCAGCCGCATCATCTACGGTTAATTGTCTAAATTCTTTCATATGTACCTCGTTTAAAGCGACCTAATTCTAAAAATATTAGGTCGCCATAAATTTCTATATTACTAAGATAGCACGCATTGTTATGCTCTGTATGAATTATAGAGCAGGATTTTTATCGAGCAGTACTATTTATAAAGCTGCGCTATCTAGAGGTTGTTCACTATCAAGTGTAAGGTAACGGCTCAAGAATTTGCGTGTTCGTTCTTCTTTTGGATGTTCAAGAACAACCTTAGGGTCCCCTTGTTCTACGATGACGCCGCCTTCCATGAATACGACTTGGTCTGCCACTTCTTTAGCAAAACCAATTTCGTGAGTTACGATAATCATCGTAACCTTGAGCTCTTTAGCAATTTTGCGAATAACAGCTAATACTTCGCCTACAAGTTCTGGGTCGAGAGCAGATGTAGGTTCGTCAAAGAGGATAACCTCTGGGTCCATCGCAAGGGCGCGAGCGATGCCGATACGTTGTTGTTGGCCCCCAGATAATTGTACAGGATAGTAATCATCATAGCCTTCCATGCCTACTTCCTTGAGGAAGCGTTGTGCGATTTCACGGGCTTGAGATTTTTTCATCTTTTTAACTGTTACAAGGCCTTCCATAATATTTTCAATAACGGTCTTATTAGAGAACAAGTTATAAGACTGGAATACCATGGATGTGTTACGGCGTACGTTTAAGATTTCCTTGTTAGACGCTTTATGTAAGTCTACGGAAATATCATTTAATTGCATCGTCCCTGCATCGGCTTTTTCAAGGAAGTTCAATGTTCTAAGGAACGTCGTCTTACCGCTGCCAGATGGGCCAAGGATAACTGTTACAGACCCTGTCGGTACATGTAAGTCGATGCCCTTTAAAATTTCACGGTTCCCGAAGGATTTGTGAACTTGTTTAATATCTATCATAATGCATTACCTCGTTTATACTTGCTTGCATAGATTTCTAAACGATGGAAGATAAATTCAAATACAATCCCCATCACCCAGAATAGACCGGCCACCACGATGTAGGCCTCAAAATATTGTGAATTTTCCTCTGTATATAACTTTGCAGCGCCGAACAATTCAATAACGGTGATAACGAATACAATGCTGGTACTCTTCATGGTGTTAAGAAACTGATTCGTAAATAGTGGCAACGCAAAGACTGTCGCTTGTGGCAACACGATGCGGCGGAACGCTTGGAACCAAGTCATACCGATGGCCTGAGCCGCTTCCATTTGCCCTTTCGGTACCGATTGTAAGGCAGCCCGAAAGATTTCACTCAAATAGGCCCCTGTGTGCAAGGTTAAGCCTACAACGGCTACGAAGGTAGCTGGCACCTTTTCAAAGGGCACATGCACCCCTGTTTGATCCTCTAATGCGAGGAAGAGAATTGGTAAACCATAGTACACGAGGTATAAGAGAACCATGTTCGGAATACTACGGCACAATAATACGTACAAGTAACTGAGCTGACTGAGCACAGGTACTTTGTTTTGTTGTAGCACGCAACTTAATAATCCTAGGATTGTACCCAAACCAACGCTGAGGAAGGTAATCATGAGGGTGACTTTCACATAAGGAATGACAGCAAAGAAGGTGCCATAAATATAGGTTGAATCAATTATATGTCCCATACGCCCCTACTCCTCACTGATCAAAATGCGTTGCGTTTCCTTGCCCGCAACGGTAAAACGTTTTTCAAGCAATCGGCCCAAGAGAGACACGATGATAATTAGAATACCATAAATGATGGCCGCATCGACGAATAGCTCAAGATAGCGCTGACTATTGCCGCCCATGAGGTCCGCCTTACGCATCATATCGACAACGCCGACGTTAAAAATGAGCGCCGTCCCTTTCAACATGCCGATAACGAGGTTCGTCAACGGTGGAATGCTCATGGTGAAAGCCTGCGGCAAGATGATGCGCACATAGCTTTGGAACTCGGTCATACCAAGACTTTTAGCGGCTTCCTTCTCACCAGGAGCCACCGCATCAATACTGGAGCGCATGATTTCAGCGCTGTAAGCTGCAATGTGCAATGTAAATACGGCGTATACGAATACGAAGCCTGGCACATTTTTCATGTTAAGCCCCATGTGGGACATGATTTCTGGTACCCCAAAGTAAATAAGGAAGAGCTGTACCAAGAACGGAGTGCCCCGCATAAAGGAGATAAATACGATAAATAATTGGTTTAATACTGGTACCTTCTTGAGGCGAATGATGGCTATGATAGAGCCCAAAATAACACCTAAGATGGCAGAAATAACGGTGATTAATACCGTTACATGCACATAATTCAAGAGCTGTGGAAACGCTTGGATCATGTAGGACACATCAAAATACTTGCCCACAGTAGCACCTCGCTTCTAGACATAATAGAATAAGGCCGCCAAGGCGGCCTATCCGTTATTTTTGTGTTGGATCGAATGTGTAATCCCCACCAAGATATTGTTCAGAAAGTTTTTTCAACGTACCATCTGCACGCATTTCTTTCATAGTTTTATCGATTTTTTCGTTTACTTGTTTCATGTCATCTGTACGTTTAGACAAGAAATAAGTTGGTACTACGGCCAATACATCGCCTACGGCTTTAAGTGGCAAGCCACGATCTTTAATGGCAGAATTAATAACGTATTCGTATTCACCGGCTGCATCAGCACGGCCTGTAGCAACAAGGTTCAACGTTTCAGCACCCGCTTTATCTGTATAGATAACCTCGATTTGAGGATTTGCTGTTTCGTTGAATTGTTTTACTAATTCGTTGAACTCAGAGGATGTGGTAACGGCGATTTTTTTGCCTTTCAAATCATCCAATTTAGAGATGTCGTTGCGATCGTTTTTAACTACTAATTTACGTGTAGAGTAGTTGTTAACCTCATTTGTGTAGTAGTATTTTGCTTCACGTGTCGGGTTGCGACGCATTTGGTTTGCAATCATGTCCACTTGGCCTGCATCCATTGCTACAAAGGCAGCATCAACGGCCATTGGCTTGAAGTTGAAGTGAAGGTCTGGATTACGACGCTCAATTTCTTTCAACAATTCTACGTCAAAACCAGTAAGGTTGCCATTATCATCTGTATAGGAATAGGGGCGAACTGTACCGCGTGTAGCTACGTTAATTACTTTAGCATCAGGATTTACCTTTGCATCCTTAGATGTATCGTCACCGCAACCAGCCACCACAAGCACGCCTAGTGCCAACGCGCCAATAGCAAATAATTTCGTCAATTTCTTTGTATTAAACATGTAAAACTCCTTCTTTTCGCAATGTTTGCAGGAATGGCTCCACCTCATTTGTATAGGTATAAGCCTCAATAACTCTATCTATTTGGTCAGCCTTCAACGTGAGACCAAGCTTAATGCGTATATCCTCTAATGTAAGAGGATTATTCGGTGATCCTTTCGGATTGTTCACCGTTTCTGTGAAAGTATCTCCGCTTTTCAAGGTAACGGTTACTTTCGTAATCCGCTCCGTTTGAGATACCTTCGGTAAATCATAGACACGCTCTATGCGAGACGTATAGTCTCGTACTGATGAGTCTATGATATCTATCTTAAATAACTCGTCCTGTACCGCCCCATACGCAAGAACTTGGTACACGATGTACTCTATGGAAAACTGTCCTTCTCGGCCTGTTGTTGGCGATGTATAGCGCAAGGCCGCATCAGCACCAGGTGGGAAGTGAACAGTCACTCGATTTATCTCATCCCAAAGGGAGAAATCGAGGGTGGTACATAATCTACATTGATCTTGTTCCTCTGTATCTGGTGAAAGGTAGTTGTGTTTAGACACATACGAAGAAGATGTATATAGTCTATGTGCCACGATTTCTGCCGCTTCAGCGCCACAAATAGCAGCCGAGCAATAGGGATGGACTTTCATCCACAAACCAGGATCAATGAGTTGCCCTGGTGCTAGCCAACGGCTAGCAATGTCATTTGATGTAACGGTAATATTACCGATAGTTTTAAACCAACCCCGTTCAGGGTCAAATGGTTTTGTACTTGTTCGCAGTGATGTATGTTGTAACAGTTCGTAAGCCCATACGCCATTGCGTGCCGCCAGTCCCGCATGGAGCGGCTTACCATCTGTGCCACTTTGAAAGAACATGCCCGCCGATTGAGTAGCAGCCAAAGACAGGAGCTGAGCCAAGCTTTCACCATGAAGGCCTCGCAAAGCGCCTATAGCGGCCGCCGCCCCAATAACACCAACGGTCCCCGTAGAATGCCATCCTTGGGTCCGATGGGCAGGATTGATAAGGGAACCAATAATCCCTTCTAACTCGGCACCGATGATATAGGCCCGAAAGAATTCGTGCCATGTATCCGTCGGCTCGAGCACTGCCAGTAAAGCAGAGTATAAAACAGTACTGAAATGACCTGCTAGATTTGCCTGGGCGTCATCAGAATCTAAATAATGGGAGGCAAAGCCATAATATAAGGCCTTATCAACCTTAGATACATTCTCTATTGCTAAGCCAGTATTGCCCGCTGATATAACCTTGCCACTGAAAACAGAGGAGTTCATATGACGGCCAACATCCAATCCTATAGATGACTTAGCTCCTATGAACCGAGCCAAGTCTCGAACGGCTTGTTTGTTCTCTGCTGGTGCTAAGGATGCTAGATAATCTAGGAAGGCAATGCGAGCCACTGACAGGAGGTCCTCACGGTTCGTCACATCCGTTTGTTCTATGTAGTTCACAATCGTCTGTGTTACGGAATCCATGGAGCCTTCCTTTCAGTTATCTATAATTAAATATATTGATCGATTCGTCAGTAATGTATCAGATTTCATAGTAAAAGATGTACTAAATACGGCTCATCCAACATATGAATTTACCGTCTATTTTATTTACCAAATTTTTCAGCCCGGTCATTTGGTTCTAACCAAATGGAATCGTCTGGTCCTTTTGGAACGAGGCGTGGTAGATCCTCAAATGGCGTATGATCTACATAGTAGAAGCGTTTGCGCATGGAGTCGAAGTCCGTTGTGCCACCGAAGGCTGGATTGGAGTACAAGTCCTTCGCATAGTTCCAAAGATTGGGATAGTCTACGAGGCGTTTCTTATTCACCAAGTATTTTTGGTAGAATACAAGGTCAAAACGAGCCAATGTAGGGAAGATACGAATATCTGAGTCTGTAATGGTATCCCCCATCAAGTAACGTTGCTTGCTAAGGCGTTCTTCAAGCCAGTCTAAGCGAGCAAAGATACGGTCGTAGTAGTACTCGTAGTCTTTTTGATTTGTTACGAGGGCTGCTAGGTTTACAGCCAAGTTGAAGTCAGCGTAGATGATTACGTTCAACGCATCGATATCAGCACGCAATTCTTCTGGATAAATATCTGGTGCATCAGGGGAGATAAAATCTTTGAAGCCCAATGCCAATTCCGTAGTCAATGCATGGTAGTCGTTGTTGACTACCGCACCAGTCGTAACATCTACGATAGCTGGTACTGTGGAGCGTGCGTCGTAGTTAGGGTCACCTTTGCGATACGCTTCACCTAAAGAGTGAATCCCCAACACTGGATCCTTTTCGTCTTTATCAAGAGTAAAGAACCAGTCTGCAATAACGCCTGCTGGACGCAATGGATCAACCGTGCCTTTAGAGATCACCTTATCTAGACCAAGCAAATCGATGGCGATAGCAATGCGATGGGCCCAAGGGCAATGCTTAGACCATACAAGACGATAACGATCTTTCTCTACAGGTAAAAACCCTGGTTCACTGCCAAAAGGTGTTGTGAATTGAGGCTCTTCACTATCAGAATATTTTTGACGACGGTTAAAATTCGATGCATCTTTACCTTCATACTCCTTCTGCTCCCCTTGAGAACGAGGGTTACTAGATTGAAACTCAGAAAAATCGATGGGACAAGGATTCATAGCGCGTTGGAACTCAACCTCTTTCCGAGCCGCTGCAATGGTAGGATCCTTAATGTTACTTACATCTACATGTTCACTCATTCTATACTCCTTATAGAGGTCATCCCCATGAGCTTTATTCCACCTTTTATGGTAAAAGCTTCTGTTGTATACCTCAATTATTCCTACTAACTTAATATGAATATAAACCTATATTATATTATTTAAAAACCTATGTCAATAGTAGGTATTTTTATTTTTATAATGATCATTAAAAATTAAAAAGCTCAAGCTATATCATTTCTAAGATATAACTCGAGCTTTTTAATTATGCGTTATGTAAATGTAAATATTATATGTTAAGTAAACATTATGTGTATTGAATAAACACTAGTATTGATAATATTTTTATTCGTGCGGTGTTGTATAGTTAATATCTTGTGCCTTGTAACTTTCACCATGAGCTAATACATGAACGATGGTTTCCAATGTGGCACGTACAGTTTCAACAGCCATGCTAGGTTGATTTGGTTTATCCACCACTTGGGATGGCAAGTATGGGATGTGCATAAAGCCCGCCTGAATATTGCCCTTTTGCGCGGCATAGTGACATACACCATACATCAAGTGATTGCATACAAAGGTTCCCGCTGTATTGGAGACCTTAGCAGGAATACCGTTTTGATGTAACGCATTGACGATATTTTTTATGGGCAATGTCGCAAAATAGGCACTAGGGCCATCGGCTTCAACAGGCTCATCTTCCGGTTGATTGCCCCCATTATCTGGGATGCGAAAATCGTCGCAGTTAATAGCAACGCGTTCCACTGTAATATCAGGACGACCACCTGCTTGACCTACACACAGGATAAAATCTGGTTGGCACTGTTCAGCCGCTGCTTTTACAGTATCAACAGATTTATAACGAATGGTAGGAACCATTTGTGTCACTACCTTGTAATCACCATCAGTATAACCATCCATTGTTTTGACCGCTTCCCAAGCCGGATTAATAGGTTCACCGCCAAATGGATCAAAACCGGTAATCAAAATTGTTTTCATCACACTACCTCATAACGATATCTTATGGTGCATTAGAACAATTAAACATGATATATAACCTTAGAAGATATATCATATAGTTTCATAAGCATATCGTGCTTTCACAGAAAAGGGTTAAATAAAGTAATACATTAATAGAATATTCAATACGAGCATGATTAATGCAATTGGAAGTTGTGCTTTAATAACGCCGTATTGGTCGCGCATTTCAAGGAGCGCTACCGGTACGATGTTAAAGTTGGCAGCCATAGGTGTCATCAAAGTACCGCAATAGCCTGCAAGCATTGCTATAGCACCAACAGCCGCAGGGTTCGCACCATGAGCTACAACGAGCATTGGGATACCGATGGCACTTGTAATCATCGCAAATGCGGCAAATGCGTTACCCATGATCATTGTGAAGATAACCATACCAATGCAATATGCCACAACAACGAGGAATACATTATCTGCTGGTACTACACTTGCGACTGCACTGGAGATAAGTTTACCAACGCCAGCTAAATTAAATAGATAGCCAAGCGCAGCTAGTAACTGGGACAAAATAGCAGTCCAACTGATAGCATCGATAAGACGACGGCCTTCATGGAAACCTTGGTTAAGTTCGCCCTTTGTAATAAAAAGAGCAGCACACATAGCTATGATTGCGGCAATACCTAGACCAACAAGAGCGCCTAACTTAGTAAAGAAACCAATGAAGAATGTAATAATACCAACAAGTAACGCTGGTACAAAGATTACATTACCAATACGAATAGCTTCGCCTTTTTTGAATTCGATAGGAGACTCAAAGTAATGGCCTTTGCCGAGTTGTTTTACTAATACGATAGCTGCCATAGCAATGACAAGCCAGCCATTAATTTCCTTGGAGAGATAAGAACCAAAGATAAAGGATACGCTATATAAGAGCCAAAATAAGCCTGTACCAATACGATATTTATGTTCTTTATCTAGAAATGATTGAATAGCAAAGATAAATAGAATAATCCCTACGAGAAGATATACATAATCTAAGGGCTGCATTTTATAGAATATTTCTAACATATTATTCAGCCTCCTCCTTCAATTCTTCTGGTGTAACAAGAATATTTAACTCATTAGGTACTAATTTACCAGCTTTCATATCCGCTTCGTCACGAGCTACAGAGGCTTGAATTGTTTTATCAAAGATAATAAAGCGAATAAAGTTAACGATATAAGCACAAACAGCAGTTGGCAATCCGTACAATACCATATCTGTTAATTCTACAGAATAACCTAATTGTTCCATAACGCCTTTGATGAGTAATAACCCACCAGCAGCAAGGAATAAGTTTTGACCGAAGAAGTTACCTATATTATCTGCAGAAGCAGCCACACCGCGCACCTTATCAAGCGTACGTTGAGATACTGGGCGGCCTTGTGCTACCGCAGCTTCACTCATAGGAGCGATCAATGGACGAACCATGGCAACCATACCGGACATGTTAATGCCAAAGGCTACAGTTACTTGACGCACAAATAAGTAAATCATAAAGATACGACCTGCCGTAGCAGCGTTGATCTTGCTAATTAAAATTTCTGCCCGTTCACGCAAGCCGTGACGTTCCATAAGACCGATAACAGGTAAAATCAAAATAAATAATGACATATAACGATTTTTAACAAAGGCCTCTCCAATAGCACCAACGATATCGTTAATACTGAGACCACCTGCCAGGCCCGTTACAAAGCCTGCGGCTACGACAACTAACAAGGCATTAAAGCGCAGCATCAGACCGATGACCATCACTAAAATACCAGACAAAATCAACATATGGACACATCCTTTCTACAAATCATCCATAATACATATAACCATAAAGATACGTTATATGTATATATTATATACTGAATAGTCATAATCTTACACAAAAAAATACCTTGTATCTAAATTTAGTGAATGTCCCTGATCTGCGATCAGAGCATAAAACACTCAAATAGAGTACAAGGTAATTTACGTAATTAATATAACGCTTTCTTAATTAATTTAATTCTTTCTTGAATAATATAGTTGTATGCTGTTTTCCTCTAAAATGAACCTTATCATACGCCGTAAACCCAAAGGATTCATACATTTTAGGCAACCACGGATGCTCCTTAGCCGTTCCTAATGTAACAATATGTGTTTTAAACTGTTCTTTTAAAAGCTCCTCTGCATAGCCCAAGACTTCCCGTGCATATCCTTTACCTTTGAAAGCTGGTGCCGTTACAAAATGAGCAATATGCGGATATTTATCCGGCGTTGAGTATTTCACCCAAGGCATGCAAAACGTGATAGAGCTAACTAATTGCCCATCAATATACAAGCCGTATACAGGATAATTCTCAATCCATTCCTTAGATTCCTCTTCCGTAAAATCAATAGCGTCGAAGCTAATGGGATAGTCTTTTATAGCTGCGTAACCATCGATTAATACCTTATGATATTCTGCTGTGTCTGCAACTGTTAATTGTCTAAATTCTTTCATGGTCTTTCCCTCATATCTATATTTTTATTCACAAACTACGAATATTAATTCACTTTGTGAAAGTAATTATACACCCATATGTATTTATTTGCAATATAATTACATAAATATTATATGAAATTATAATATCTATAAAGAGGATCTCATATGGAGTGCCATAATATATACACATAAGAAACTAATAACAAGATAAAACTATTGAGACAAATAAGTTATCAACTACGCCATATTGATAGATTTATATTACGTATTCTATTTTTAATCAAAAAGAATGACACCAACCATAAAATGATTGATGCCAAAGAATACTCATAAGATAAAATTGTAATATTTGACGGATAGCAAAAATAAATTATGTCTCCTTAATAATAGTATTATACATATAAGGAGACATAACTCAAAATCTTTTTAAAACACTTTTAAAATTATACGTTATAAATGATATACTTACGCCCTATCATTGGACATCCAATCACAATAAAACAGATTTTTTCTCATATGAAAATCTTTCGATTCTATTAACCGCGACCTTTAATAACGCGAACACGTTGAATATCAGGCGTACCATCTTTATGTTTAGAAATAGTATCTACTCTGATACGTTCAAGTTCTGGTTGGAATTCTTTAAGTGCTCTAACCATTTGATCATCGGCGACAGCACCGTTTTGAATAGCCCTGTAAATTAATGCAGCCATTTCATAACGAGTCATCATACGGTCTCCACCAAATTTACCGTCTGGATAACCCACAATAATACCATTACCTGCTAATGTCGCCACATAGTCGTATGCCCAATGGTTTTCAGGTACATCTGGGAAAAGTTGCATCTTATCCAAATCCAAGGAGTTAAGCTGTTTCCCCTCAGAAACCTTCATGAGTATGCCCTTCACATTTTCAAGCTCAGCGCGAAGATCTTTGATTTCTTTCGCCATTGCTACTTTAGAAGTGGACACATGATTGCCTTGACCAATTTTCATGCTAACACCAGCATTCAACATATTTTCACCGCCGCCAAAAGAACCACCTACGCTAAATAGAGTATCTTCATTTGGACGATAGAATGCACCGATTGAAGCTGCATGAGCATCTTTGTAGTTACCATAACCTGCAGCGATATCCCATTTATCATCAGGATCGAAGTCTAGAGGGTGAAGTGCTGCCAATGCGGCTGCCCCTGCACCAACTCTATTCATACGACTATCAATATTCTTGATATTTCCACCGATTTCTTTTAATTGACTTACATTAACCGCATCCGTATCAGATGTACCTGCTGCAACATTAGTGATTTTCTTATTGCCTGCATTGATACCGGTTTCTGTGATGCTAGGACCATTCTTAATTGTCAAGCCACTGTTGTTCATCACGGTATTACCAGTTGTTACGGATTTAAATGTCGGTGTATCAATTACAGATACTTTATAGTCTACACCACCGATTGCATTTGTCCCTTTAATTACGCTAATATTGTTACCTTCCGATACAGAAGAGTATTTACCTGCCCCACTAGCTACAGCCTTCAATTGATCTTCTGTTGCCGCTTGACCACTAGTTATGTTAGCAGGATCCCAAGCCTTATTAGTCAAGTTATTCACTGTACCGCCTGTGCCATTGACAGTTACTTTACCTGCTTGGATTGTTCCTTCAGAACCCTTAATAGAAATTTGCTTATTAGGATCTGTTCCAAGAGTGATGTCATCATTGAGGTTTACTTTATAAGTCTTAGATCCATCACTATTGGTTGTGGAGGTTACCGTTGTATTTTTACCATTCTCTAGCTTTGTTGTAGCACCAGCTACCGCTTTATTCAATTGACTCACATTTACTGCATCTGTAACATCAGTACCGTCAGCGACATTAGTAATCTTCTTTCCACCTGCATCGATACCAGTCTTAACAATCTTAGGTCCACCATTAATAGTCAATCCATCAGTATTCATAACAGTATCACCGGTAGTTACGCTGTTCAAACCTTTCAAGTCCTTAGCTAGACGAACTTTCAAATTGCTATCACCATCGGATATAACACCGATATTGTCATCAGTAGTCAATTTGCTTACATCGGTAATACCACCGACTACATTCACTTGTTCATTAAGTTTCTTCTTGATAACAGCGCCTGTATCACCGCCATACTTCATACCGTCATCTAAAGTTGCAACATCATGCTTGTCGCCATTCTTTTCTTCGATTACTAAGCGAGTAATATTTTTGCCATCAATACCAGATTTTCCCTCGCCCCCCTTGATAGAAATAGCGTTATTACCATCCTTGCCATTCAAACCAATAGATCCATCTTTACCATTGATAACAACAGCTGAACCATCTTTACCGTTAACTCCGATGGAACCGTCTTTGCCATCAATACCTTTCTTACCAAGGACTAGATCATCATTTACATTAACTTTGTAAGGATTAGCAGCTGAGCCATCACCTTCAACAGTTGTATTTTTACCATCTTTAAGAATAGTCTTACCTGCTGCAATAGCGTCTTTCAGTTGACCAACATTTACTGCATCCGTATTATCAGTGCCAGCCGCTACATTAGTAATCTTCTTATTGCCTGCATCAATGCCGTTCTTAAGAATCTTAGGACCACCATTTATAGTCAAGCCATCCGTATTCATAACGGTATCGCCGGTAGTTACACTAGTCAGATTTTTCAATTCTTTTGCTAATTTAACATTAAGCGCACCATTTGTAGATACTACACCAATATTGTCATCAGACAATTTATTAGTATCAGCACCACCTTTTATATCTAACTGTTCACCTAATTGTTTATTGATAACAGTTACATCGTCGCCTTTGAAGTTCAAGCCTTTTTCAATGGTTTTATTGATGTTTGTAATATCATTTTTATTATTTTTTACACCGTCACTAACATATTTTAATTGGTCTTCTGTTGCCGCTTGACCATGTACAACTGTAGGATTATCGATATCCCATATACGGTTAGTCAATTCATTTACCGTACCGGTACCAGTTATTTTGACTGTTCCCGCCTTAATATCACCTGTTGTACCATGAATTGTAACCTTATTTCCAGCTGTAATCGTACCAGTAGTACCATCTACAACGACTTGTTTATCAGCATCTGAACCGAGAGTAACCTTATCACCTAATCCAACTGTATATTCTTTACCGCCAGCAGCGTTAACTCCTTCTGTAACGGTTACGTTAGCATCTTTAGCTTTTACAGTTGTTGCTTTGGCTGTACCACCAATAGCGGCATTTAATTGATCCACATTGACAGCATCAGTTCCAGCAGTACCTGCCGCTACATTAGTAATTTTTTGACCACCCGCATTCAAACCATCTTTATTGACATAAGTCTTCCCGTTGATAGCCAAGCTACCATCAGGTCCTAAGTTAATATCTTTTTTAAGTTTAACATTTAGTTGAGTGCCATCAGATTCTACACCAATATTATTATCTGTCAAGTCCGCAGAAGCACCACCCTTAATAGATAACTTATCACCCAATTGCTTATTAATATCTGTACCAGTATCACCAGCGAAGTTCAATCCTTTTGCAATAGTAGTATTGATATTTGTAATATTCGTTGTATTGGTATCTTGTTGTACTTTGGATGCGATATCTGTCAATGTAACTTGTTTTTTATCGCCTTTATCATTAGCTACAGTCAATACCATGTTGCCATCGCTGTCAACTTTATATTTACCTTGACTATTTAGATCAGGGTTTGCTACCAAACGATAGTCCCCTTTTCCCACTTCGGTAAATACATTACTCAAATCGACATTGACTTTACCTGTATCGTTACGTTCCAATGTCAACATTTTACCATCATTGGATACACTACCACTTGTAACAAAATTATTTTTAAAGCCTGTCACATTAGCGGTCAAACCGTTTGTACCGGTTAGATTTGCAATACCGTCACCATTAGCTTGATAAGTTGCTGTACCACCGGTCACGTATTTATCCTTTGCATCAACGATACGGTTGATATCTCCGATATTAGCACCATTTGTAATGACATCTCCACCGCTAGCAACGCCTGTAATCTGTTTGTTCCCCGCATTAATACCATCTTTTACGATTTTTGGACCTCCGGTAATAGTCACACCGTCAGTATTCATAACCGTATTACCAGTTGTTACACTAGTCAGATTGTTAAGTTCTTTAGCCAATTTAACATTCAGCGTATTTATTCCATCGGATACCACACCAATATTGTTGTCGCTCAATTTAGATACATCTGTTACCCCGCCAACAACATTAGTTTGTGCACCTAGTCTTTGAATAAATTTATTATCCGTAGCTCCTGCAACCTTTACATCACCTGCATACACTACGCCTTTATTCACTTCAGTATTCACCGCATATAATTGGCTACCATTTATAGCATCGGTAGATGTAGCAGAAAGGCGTCCAGCTGCTACGTTAGTAATGGTACGTTCTACACCTGTCTTGCCAACACTTACTGTAGAAGTAGGATTAATGCCTGCAAAATTATGTACTTCTCCATTAACCGTTTCAGACGTAGTACCAACTGCTGCTGCAGTTTCAGATCCAGAACCGATAGCTACAGCATTTTCATTCTTTGCATTTGCTTCATTACCGATAGCTACACCATTCTTTACTGTTACGTTAGCCTTATTACCTATCGCAGTACCATTTAATCCAGTAACAGAAGTCGAAGACCCTATGGCAGTGCCATCTACTGCAGTAACATTCGTGAGTCTACCAAGTGCCGTTGCTCCTAAAGCTTTTGCTTTGGCTTGATAGCCAACAGCTGCAGACTGCCCACTCGTAGCATTTGACCATGTTCCAATCGCCACACTAGCATCATCTTCAGCCACCGCATTCGTCCCCATAGCAATAGACCATCTTCCCTTTGCCTGCGCATTACCACCAATTGCATAAGCATAGGTATTTGTAGCTTTCGCTAAATTCCCCATCGCCAAAGAAGATTCTTCTTGAGCATGAGCAACGCTACCAATAGCAATAGCATGAGTCTTATCCGCTTTTGCGTCTCCACCAATAGCAGCAGCATATTCTCCAGAAGCTTTAGCATTTGCACCTACAGCAACTGCATTTTTAGCTGATGCATATGCTACGCCACCAATAGCAGTAGCATTTTGAGCCGTAGCATTTGAGCCTCCACCAAGAGCAGTCGAATATTGAGCTGAAGAATTGCTATGAGCACCTATCGCCAAAGCAACTGCACCTAAAGACTTAGCATAACCGCCTATTGCCACATTATTAGGATCAGATCCTGTCTCAGTTCCATTTCCCAATGACATACCTGATCCTGTTCCTTCAGGAATTACTGCATGAACAGTGTTCAATGGTAGTGCTATACTTCCCGCCAATGCAAGTGCACATAAAACAGTACACGCACTCGTTCCACCACTTCCGCTGATTTTTCCACGATTATTAGCAAATTCCGAAACAACCACATAACATTTTTTCACCCGACTCCAAATGACTTTATAAATCCGGTTCATAACACTCCTCCTAAATTTTTTCTGTTATACTAACTAATTACACTAAAAATACACTATATATATTAAGATAAAAGATATATACTCTCTGCCAAAAACACCTCTTCAAAAACAGGTAAGTATATATTTTAAAATCATTATTACATTATTATTATAATAATAATTCAAGAACCCCAAAATCTTAATTATTATGCAATTCTATTTATAGTGCTAGAAAACAAAATAAGGCTACTTTGATTTGTAAAAGTTTTGTAGAAAAACCATATAAATCAAGGCAGTCTTTTTTAAATTTCATTATAACATAATGAAACTTATATGAAAAGAAGTATAAGAGAGGCTCTGTCAGATATTGAGACATTTATCTAACATATCTTTTTTTGATTAAAAGTAGAATACATATTCAAAAAAACATATCATATAATACAAAAGCATTTTAGATAAAAAAACAGGATGTATCAAAAGATACATCCTGTTTTGAGTTTTTACAAACTCTAGAAAAGTTAATTCTATTGATTATTGTATATACGGGAACCGTATACGTCACGTTCATTTTTAGGTTCGTTATTAACGCGAACACGTTCAGTTTTATGACGATCGTTATCATCACCAGAAATACGATCAACACGGAAGTGGTTAAGACGAATATTTTGTAATTCAGGACCGAATTCATTCAATGCACGTTTCATATTTTCGTCAATAGGAGCACCATTTTGAAGTGCACGGTACAACATGGTAGCGAATTCGTAACGAGTCATCTTAACATCGCCTTTGAATGTGCCATCAGGGTAGCCAACAAGGATACCATTACCAGCCAATTGGCTAATATATTGGTAAGCCCAGTGGTTGCGAGGAACGTCTGGGAATTCAGCAGTTTTGCTTGGATCAATTGCATGTGGAGTCAAGATTTGTAACAAGTTATTATATTTGTTTTCCATATCTTGAAGACGTGCGTTCAATTCAGCAATTTCACGACCCATAGCTACGCGGGAACGGGATTCAGGGGAACGTTTACCTAGGCGAATAGATACACCTGCGTTCAATTGAGTTTCACCAGTACCTACAGTGCCACCAACGGAGAACATTGTATCTTCGTTAGGGCGGTAGAATGCGCCCAACGCAGCGGAGTTAGCATTATGGTAGTGACCATAACCAGCAGCAATTGTCCATTTGTCATCTGGGTTGAAGTCCAATGGATGCAATGCAGCCAATGCAGCAGAACCTGCACCTACTTTATTAACGCGTCTTTCAACAGTACCAACACGACTAGTCAAGTTCTTAATATTGTTATTGATTTGGCCAGGTGTGGAATTGTTGATTTGTGTTTGTAAGTCATTAGCTACGGAATATAATTGGCTACCGTTTACAGCATCTGTAGAAGTAGCGGAGATTTCCCCAGCCGCAACATTTTTAATTTGACGCTCAGCACCAACTTTACCTACAGACACGGAACCATTAGCAGCAGAACCTACGCCAGCAAAGCCACCGAACGTATGACCAGCGATTGTTGCACTACTTTGTGCTGTAGCTTCGCTTGTAGTGGAACCTGTACCTAAAGCGATAGAGTTTAAATGTGTTGCATTTGCATGATCACCAATCGCCATAGCATAGTCAGCTGTAGCACTTGCATCAGAACCAAACGCATTAGAACGCACGTTAGTTGCCTGTGCACCAGCGCCAAATGCTTGAGCATGATCACCAGATGCAAGAGCAGAGGAACCCATAGCAACAGAATGATTATTGGTTGCTTGTGCGCTAGAACCAATCGCATTAGATTTATAGCCAGACGCTAGTGCTTCATAGCCAATAGCTTGTGAGCGAACTTCGGAAGCCTTTGCACGAGTACCAATAGCGGTAGACCATGTACGTTGTGCTTCAGCAGAATGACCAATAGCAATAGATTCATTCATCAACGCTTTGGAAGAATTCCCCATTGCTAATGCAGAGGTACCTGCTGCAGTATTGTTAACACCTATAGCGACAGAATTACTTTTCCAGTCACCAGTTCTCTTTGTAGCATCATCTGGCTCATTTTCATAATCACGATCACGGAAGTTTGCATCAGATTCTTTTACAGTATTACCACTACCATACGCAACTGCATTATTAGCACCTGTAACAACATTAGTGTTGTCCATTACAACAGAAGCAGCGTCTACTGGATTAACATTCGCACCAACAGCAGTGACAGCAGCCAATACAGCAAATGCTAATTTTTTGGAATGTTTCATTTCTCTCATCTTACACCCTCACTAAATTAAAAAATTATCCAAATTACAATACAATTTTTCATTCTCTCTATGTTCCGTCTCTCACCTCGGTCTGAACAGGCGCATATTCTAAATTAGCATAAAGAAATACCCCTAATCAGTTTAAGAAAAATTTATATTGTCGATTACCCGCATAGCATATCAAAGTTTTACGATATACACAACCCTTTTTTCTAACACAAACCAAATTAACAAGTTTCTATACCTATCAAAATCCGCTTTATTCCTAGCTTTACAGGGAAATAAATTTTACTCATTATTTCCCCTTATGAGTTAAATTTTTCGCAACTTTGTAAACTTTTCTCATATAACAAACTGTATAACTTATAAATAAATAACCACCTTATAAGTACGCAAAATATACCTTATATCCTCATTAATTCACATTCACACTTAATTCATGAATTATATGTGAATTAAACTGTTTTGTATATTTAATCAACAACTTAACATTTTATTATAATTTTATATTTCTATAGCGCCAGTATCTATCAATGCAAATCGGTGCCCCAAAAAACGCTAACGAGAATGTTATGAGAATAAACATGACAAATACAATTTATATTGACTAATATTTTATGTATATGTTTAAAAAAAGAAGGCCCCTATTCTTCATGAAAATACCCCTTTTACTGATTATCCAGTAAAGGGGGTACATATCAAAAATAGGGGTTTTATAACAAGAATCTTTCTTTATTATATGTAATTATGCTAATAAGGCGCTTACAAGTGCTTCTGCTTTATTAAAATCGGATTCTTCTGGGTTCCAGTTGCATTTGATTTCCGGTTCTACTACAGAGAATCCATACTTAGTCAACTCTTCACGGAGTACCTTTGTAGATTCACCAGACCAGCCATAGGTACCAAATACAGCAGCCTTTTTATTTTTGAATTTCAACTCACGTAAGAAATCGAGCCAACCAGCTACGGAAGATAATACGCTATTACCTACTGTTGGGGACCCTACAGCAATAGCTTTAGACTTAAAGACTTCTGTCATGATGTCATTTTTATTGGTTTTACTAATATTGAAAATCTTAACACGTGTATCAGGTGACTGTTTCGCAATTTCTTCGGCAATCTTATGTGCCAACTTCTTGGTGCCATCCCACATAGTGTCGTATACAATTGTGATTTGATTCTCTTGATATGCTTGCGACCATTCATAGTATTTTTCTACGATTTGCATTGGATTTTCACGCCAAATCGCTCCATGACTCGTAGCGATGATATCAATTGGCAAATTAAGCTTTTGAATTTCTTCAACTTTAGCTTTTACCAATGGAGAGAACGGATTCAAGATATTCGCGTAATACTTCATTGCCTCTTCCCATAGGTGGCATTGATCAGCCTTATCTGCCCATAATTCCTCTACAGCGAAATGTTGACCAAATGCATCGTTGGAGAACAAGATATTATCGCCTGTCATGTACGTCGCCATGGAATCAGGCCAGTGAAGCATGCGCATTTCTACGAACACCAAGGATTTTCCGTTTCCAATATCTACGGAATCCCCTGTTTTAACGGTTTTAAAGTTCCATTCAGGGTGATGATATTGACCAACCAAGGACTTAACAGCATTTTCCGTACAATAAATAGGCGTATTAGGGATTTTTTCCATTAAAGCAGGCAAGGAACCGCTGTGATCTACTTCGCCGTGGTTACATACGATGAAATCAATCGTATTCAAATCAATTTCAGATTCCAAATTATCAATGAACTCAGAGGAATGAGGTTTCCATACAGTATCAATGAGGACCGTCTTCTCCTCTTCAATCAAATAGGCATTTTGGCTAGACCCATTATTAATGGTGTAATCGGAACCGTGAAACTCTTGCAATTCCCAGTCGATTTTACCAACCCATGATACGTTGTTTTTAATGTGCTTTCTCATAATAACCTCCATGTTCTGTGAAAGTAAATATACTCACCTCATACCTTTTAATGAGTCTATAAAGGCCCACAGATGAGAGAAGCAACTTTCACCGGTATTACCCAATATATGGCCCCATGTTGTATCAATAGATACAACACAAATCGGTCATTAACTATGGTTCTATTATACGGACATCACATAATGAAGTCTGTACCTGTAGGTACAGATTTGAGAATTATTATAAAAACCACTCATAGGTAATCACATGCCGTACATTAGTACACATCGATTTCCCATGAGTGGTTACGAGTATATGTAATTATATGATTATTTATTACCCGATTTAGATAGTCCAGGGATAGCTTTATAGATATATAATGCAATATATCCATCAACCAAGCTATGAACGATGGTGCCGCCACCTACAAGAACAAATACAACGTAGATGAGATCAATGTTTGGCATCGTAGTTGTAGTATAGAACAATAGGCATGCTAGTACCTCACCAATAGCGTGAACGATAGCACAAGCAAGGTTAAACGCAACAAAGGATAGAGCCCCTGTTAATACGCCTGGATGATGTTTAATATAGTAAGCCCCCATCAAGGCAAAGATGATATGAGATGCAGCACGCATAACGATAACAAGTGGGAAGCCTGCTACAAAGAAGCCGAGCGTAGAACCTATGACAACACAAGCTGCCATCTTACGAGATAAGAACATGGCCAGGAATATAGGAACGTGACTCGCCAATGTATACGATGCCGGTGGTATCACTACTTTCAAAGGCATCACAATAGGAATCATGATGGCTAGTGCCATCAATAAAGCAGTAATGGTTAAATTTCGATACATCGAAGAATTCATAAAGGCCTCCTTAAGAACTATCTTTCCATACATCTACCAATATAGCACTCTGATATATGAAGGGCAACTACATATACCACTAGCATCCTACAAAAAAGAGAGGGCCTTACAACCCTCTCTTATTTAATTGGACAAATATATTATAATATCTATAATCTTAACGCTTATAATATGATTTTAAAAATGATGTAACTCACGTTAATAACTTTCAGGAATCTTAATTCATTACTTTTATAAACGTTCGATTACGGCTTGCGCCATTTCTGTTGTACCTACCCGTTTCAACCCTTCGCGGTAGATATCTCCTGTACGGTAACCATCAACGAGCACTTGTTCAACAGCTTTTTCAATAGCATCAGCCACTTGAGGTAAATCGAGGGAATGACGGCACATCATAGCTGCGGACAAGATTGTGCCCAACGGATTCGCCAAGTTTTTGCCCATGATGTCTGGTGCGGAACCGTGGATTGGCTCATACAATGCTGTGCCTGTACCCATCGATGCAGATGGTAAAAGCCCGATGGAACCGGAGATAACAGCGCCTTCATCGGACAAGATATCACCGAACAAATTTGTAGTAACAATGACGTCGAATTGTGCAGGATTTACAACGAGTTGCATCGCTGTATTATCTACATAGAAGTAATCTGTTGCGATGTCTGGATTAGCAGCGGCTTTCTCTTGCGCGATTTTACGCCACAAACGAGAAGAAGCCAATACATTCGCTTTATCCACGGATACAACCTTTTTATTGCGTTTGCGAGCTGTTTCCATAGCGATGTCCATGATGCGCTCTACTTCGTAACGGCTGTATGTTTCTTTATCCCAAGCGAACTCGTTAGCACCTTCGCCTTGTGCCTCTTCCCGTTCACCGAAGTAAATGCCGCCAGTCAACTCACGAACAATGACGAAATCTACATCTTGTACGAGCTCCTTTTTAAGCGGGGAATACTCTTGCAAGGATGGATAAATTTTTACAGGACGCAAGTTACAGAACAAACCAAGCTCCTTACGAAGACCTAGGATTGCTTTTTCAGGACGGATAGAAGGATCTACATTATCCCATTTTGGACCGCCAACAGCGCCAAGCAATACAGCATCAGCATTTTTACACGCCTCGATCGTATCCTCAGTCAAAGGCACACCGTATGCATCGATAGACGCACCGCCCGCTTTTTTATCAATCCAATTAACCTTTACACCGGCTTTTTCAAAAGCCACATCACACACAGCCTTCGCTGCTGCAATAATCTCAGTACCGATACCATCACCGGGGATCAATACGATATTCTTTTCGCTCATATTACCTCTCCATATAACAAATGCTTACTTGCGGTTTTTCGCAAAGTTCACAAGACCGCCTGCCGCCGCAATGTCTTGAATGAATTGTGGCAATTCAGTGCCTTGGTATTGTTCGTTTTTCGTCAAGTTGTACACGATACCTTTAGACAAGTCTACACCGATTGCATCACCTGCATCGATACGATCAACTTGTTCACCGATTTCCACAACTGGTAAACCGATGTTGATAGCATTACGGAAGAAAATACGTGCAAAGGAGTGTGCAATGATAACAGGCACGCCTTTGGCTTTAATAACGCCCGGTGCATGTTCACGAGAAGAACCACAACCAAAGTTTTTACCAGCTACCATGATTTCGCCGGCTTTCACATTAGGAGCAAATGTTGTATCAATATCTTCCATCGCATGTTCAGCCAATTCGTTCCAATCAGCAATCGCCAAGTAACGAGCCGGAATGATTACGTCTGTATCTACATCGTCGCCGTAGCGCCAGATTTTCTTGCTTTCAAAATCCATATTAAACCTCCTCAGGGCCTGCAATGCGGCCTAATACAGCACTTGCTGCCGCCACATAAGGGCTTGCCAAATATACTTCAGAATCAACGTGACCCATACGACCACGGAAGTTACGGTTTGTTGTGGAAACTGTGCGTTCCCCTGCAGCCATGATACCCATATAACCGCCTAGGCATGGACCACATGTTGGCGTGGACACAGCGCAATCAGCTTGAATGAAGATGTCTAACAAACCATCTTTCATAGCTTGGTCGTATACATCTTGGGACCCAGGGATTACGATGCAACGAACGAATGGAGCCACCTTGCGACCTTTGAAGATTTCAGCAGCCGCTACCAAGTCTTCGTAACGGCCATTTGTACAAGAACCGATGATAACTTGATCGATTTTAATATCCTTGTCGATTTCGTTGATGTAATGCGTATTGGATGGCAAATGAGGGAATGCTACAACTGGCTGCAATTTGGACAAATCGATTGTAATAGTTTGGGCATATGCTGCATCAGAATCTGGAGTGATTGGCTCAACAGGGCGATTTACGCGACCTTTGATGTATTCTTCAGTAATTGCGTCGTAAGGGAATACGCCACATTTACCGCCCGCTTCGATAGCCATATTACAAATTGTAAGACGGTCAGCCATAGTCATATGCTGTACGCCTTCGCCGGCGAATTCAAGAGCCATGTAACGAGCGCCGTCTACACCGATTTGACCAATCAAGTCAAGAATTACATCTTTCCCCGTTACCCATTTATTAGGTTTGCCAATAAGCTCAACCTTAATAGTTTCAGGCACTTTGAACCAAGTTTTACCTTCTGCCATAGCAACGCCTGCATCAGTGGAGCCTACGCCTGTGGAGAATGCATTCACCGCACCATATGTACAAGTATGGGAGTCAGCACCGATCATCATTTCACCAGGACCGATAAGCCCTTTTTCTGGCAAAATAACGTGCTCAATACCCATACGACCAACTTCAAAGTAGTTCGTAATGCCATGTTCGCGTACGAAATCACGCATTACTTTCGCTTGTGTAGCAGATTGAATATCTTTATTTGGCGTAAAGTGGTCAGGCACCAAGTAAATTTTATGACGATCAAATACAGGTTTGCCAATTTTCAAAAACTCTTTACGCGCTGGTGGGAATGTGATGTCGTTCATCAATACCGCATCCAAATGACATTCGATGATTTGGCCTGGTTTTACAACATCAAGACCCGCATGACGAGCCATATTCTTTTCAGTAATGGTCATACCCATATTATTCTTCCTCCTGTTGTTCTAGCTCCATAGCTAGGAATACTGAGTTTACTGCATTAATATATGCATTTACACTTGATTTAACAATATCGGTGCTGATACCACGACCATGGTACAAACGACCGTTATATTCTACCTTGAGAGTTGCTTCCCCAAGGGCATCTTTACCAGCTGTGATAGCGCGGATTTGGTAATCTTTCAAGCTGATTGGCAAGCCGACCACACGTTCAACCGCTTTAAGGGATGCGTCTACTGGACCATCACCAACGGCAGCATCAGCTTTTTCACCTTCTGGAGTCATGAGACGAACGTCAGCATAGGCATAGCCTTTTTCACCCAATTTGTAATATTGAGCCACGAGTTCGAATGCTTTTTTGTGATGAAGATTATCTACTACGAGGGCTACGATATCATCATCGTATACTTGTTTTTTGCGGTCCGCCAATTCTTTGAATTTACCGAAGAGGTCGTTGATTTTCTCTTCTGTGAAAGATTGGAAGCCAAGTTTTGTCAAATGATCGGCAAAGGCATGACGGCCAGAGTGTTTACCTAATACGAGGTCTGTTTTTTCAGCACCTACAGACTCAGGCGTCATGATTTCATAGGTTTCAGGGTTGCTCATCATACCATGTTGGTGAATACCAGACTCATGAGCAAAGGCGTTAGACCCTACGATTGGTTTATTTGGAGGAACTACAACACCTGTTAAACGGCTCACAAGTTTAGATACTTTCGTAAATTGTTTTGTATCAATATTCACTTGAAGGTCGTCGAAATAATCATGGCGTGTTTTAAGAGCCATAACAACTTCTTCAATTGCTACATTACCTGCACGTTCACCTAGGCCATTAATTGTGCCCTCAACTTGACGTGCACCTGCTTTAATAGCAGCTAATGTATTCGCATTAGCAAGACCTAAATCATCATGACAGTGAACAGAAATGATGGCATTTTCAATACCGGGTGTATGCTCTTTGATGTAACGAATCTTATCGCCGAACTCATTCGGGTTCATATAGCCTACTGTATCTGGTACATTAATAATTGTAGCGCCACCAGCGATAGCCACGCCAAATACTTCGCACAAGAAGTCTAAATCTGAACGAGCCGCGTCTTCACCGGAGAACTCGATTTCATCAAATTTGCCTTTTGCAAATTCCAAGATAGATTTAACGCGATCCAATACCTCTTGACGAGTCATTTTCAATTTATATTTCATGTGGATTTCAGATGTAGCGATAAACACATGCAAACGGCTGCGCTCTGCATCTTTCAACGCATCAGCCACCTTTTGCACGTCCTTTTCGTTGGCACGGGCCAAGCCACAAATCGTTGTGCCTTTAACCTCGCGGGCAATCGTTTGTACCGCGTCAAAATCTCCAGGGGATGCAGCTGGGAAGCCAGCCTCGATTACGTCGATGCCGAGGCGTACTAGGCCTTTCGCAATTTCAATTTTTTCAGGAGTTTGTAAAGATACACCTGGTGTTTGTTCCCCATCACGAAGGGTTGTATCGAAGAAATATACGCGATTCTGTTCCATAATAGCCACCTTTTCTATCCTCATAAAACATAACACTTTATTATATCTATCCATCGTGAAAGCTTGTAACATCGCCAATGTCGACACCATATATATCAGTGATTTACTAGACTTTCACAAATAAAAAAGCCCCTCAGAACAACCGTCGTTGCTCAAAGGGGCGTTATATTCATAACACGGTACCACCCTAATTGGGACTCGTTTCGGGTATAACGGAACCACCGTCGATGACTACTGCTGAATTCGCCACCAAAGCTCACGGGAGAGTGTCAGCGTACAACCTCTATTGCCTCGCACCAACCGGCAACTCTCTGAAAGCAGGATTTGTAAACCTTTATACCCATTCATAGCTTGTTTTAAGATATAAGGGTATTGTACTGTATTCTATAGACTTATGTCAATTAAAATAAAATGAATATGATTTCATAAAACTCATCGTTAGTAGTTAGTCCACTCTAAACTATCAAAATCATTCATAATGAGTTTCTTCTTCTTTACCACTTGGTTCGTTAGCTCAATGCGTTCACTAACAAATGAAATATCTGTATACCATTCCTTTAAATTAGCATACACTTCATTCTCTAAATCAATAATGATAGTTTCTATGGGATCCCAAGTTTTACACTGTACAGATTCCACCATAACCATGCTACTACCTATGAAAGTAACATCTCTACCATAAATCCAAAATGGCAATACCTTATTTTTTATAGCAATAGAGTATATAGCATCCCCATGAGGTGGTTCCGTTTCATATTGCGTGCGTATTTGGTACTTTTCCATAATTTCATTACTACCAGTTTCTATATATGGTAGCTTTGAAATCTTATAATTTTCTGCGTTCATATAAACTCCATTATTTCTAATATCACTCACAACAAAGAGGAGTGTATATCGCTATTTGTGTAAAGAGTATTTTGCTATACTATAGGTGTTGCTAACCCTAATCTGGCAACAGAAAGGGGATGTAGTTATTGCATAACAACTATCAATTTTGGCTAGCCGTCATGGTAAATGTACTCGCCTACTACATTTGCAAGTGGTTAGACGCTTTCCTAGCCCTTTTATTTAGCAACTAGCCCAACGCTCTAGCATTAGCGTAATAATGTAAAAAATCCCTCGAAGTAGCCGCTCCGGGGGATTTTGTAGTTAATTGCACAACTATCAATTGCCTACCTATAATATACTACACCTTTAATGTTTTTTCAATATTTTACACTGTTAATCATTTCCCTAGCCCGCTCAACAGAAACTGGATCATTAAATAAGAACACATGATTTTGTCCCTCATGTTCCCAAGATGCTAAGTATACAGAATTATCTACCATTCTATAGGTCACCGGTATGCCTTTCACAACATCTGTTTGTTGAGGTAAGTAATCCTTATAATCGCCTCCGATATTGCCTGATACTGTTGATACGCGATACTTAATATATTTTGACATATCATTTACACAGTCAAAGTATTTTCCTTCTAAACGCTCATGATAGGCATACACCACCTGTAGCACATCATGATCCACAATGGCTACATGTACAGGGCTGAGACCCTCTACTCCACCTGGCAACTGCGGATTAAAGTTCAAATGTTGTTTAGCCTCATACACAGTATCAAATACCTCTATTGCCTGCCCCTTACGAGCACTTTTATAATCTATATCAGTCATAATACAACTACCAACCCCATCGGGACATGGAAACTCATTTCGATCGCCATAAGGCTGATCATATATAGAGTTTCCATTAAGGCGAAACCGCATCAAGTCATCTGCGGAAGCAGCATTGATAGAACCTATGAAAGCTAATGCAGACAATGCACATAGAATCTTTTTCATGATACATTCCCCTATAAACAAACTACATCTATTAAGTAAATTATATCACTAAAAGAACAAATGCCTATATAATACTAGTTACAGCATGATTCTAAGTCTATAATAAGCTGATGCCGAAGACACGCCTGAGCAAGATTAACTACTAAAATTTCAATAATCCCTTTTCATCAAACTTAAAGTTTGGACCCCATGCAACTTCCCAGTAATATCCATCTGGATCAGCAAAATATGCATGATAACCACCCCAAAAAACATCTTGTGGTTCTTTTACAATTTTCCCCCCAGTATTTCGTACTAATTCAATGACATTATCAACATCTTCTTTATGTTCAACATTATAAGCTAATGTAATTCCGACAAATCCATTTCTCGCTGGTGGATTATTTTCATCAATGTCTTTTGCTAATTGTTCCAAAGGAAATAGTTCAAATTTTGTCCCTGCCGTATCAAAAAATATTACTGACGGATTATTTTCTTTACAGTCAGTCTTATATCCTAAACCATCTCTATAGAACTTTATTGATTTTTCCATGTCTCTAACACCTAAACATATGCAAGTTATCTTATTCATTACTACCTCCATAAGTTCAAATTACATTAATCAGATAAACTAGAAGTTATCAATATCTTATTCGTAATCAACTCGCTCGATTTTGAAGATTACCGGACGTGTACCATCTGAACAGCAGGTAATCATTTCATTATCGTTTTTCATCCAGCCTTTCATAATAGAACCGCCTTGTAAACCAGTGTAAATATAACGTGAAATAGCATCCCATGCTTCCGAGCAAAACGGCATTTTCGAACCACCAGCAATAGTATCCTTGTTACCGTTCGTTTTAACCAATGTGTTCAATCCCATATACCAAAAGTCATCCCGCTCATCGTCACGGTAAAAAACGAACTCGTCATCCACATTATAACAAGGACAGACACCAGAAACAGAATCTGCACAGTATTGCTGTTGTAGTTCAGATATAACTTTTCGTCTAAAACTGTTACTTTTACTTTATGTTTCATTATCTTTTCCTCCTAAAAATTCTAATTTATTTATAACTATCTGATTCTATCTTTCATTCAGTAAAGCTACGTTTTCAATAAAGCTACGTATTCAATATAGCCACATTGCGCCAATTTTTGGTATTCGGCTTTTATTATTAAATTATATCAAAAAATTTTCTCAGTAATCATCACAAATCTATCACATTTGATAGTATCTATCGCAAATCATTCTACTATTCAAAATTATGGTAGGTGCTATAATGAACTCAAGAAAAGGAACATGTGCTCATATAATACTAGTTAACGCACTGTTCTATATAATTAGTAGTTTATAAAAGGAGACCATCATGACACATACACAAGTAAAAGAACTCGTTCAAGCTTTATTAGATGCACCTACAAGCAATCCAACACTAAAAGAATTCGCTCAATCTTGGATCAATGCAGAAGGCAAACCTGAACAAGAAGCACTTACAAAACAACTCGTATCCGTTGCGGAGCAAAACATTGCACTCATCGACGAAACAATCGGCTTTGCAGGCTCTGAACTTGGTACACAAATTCTTGGTGCAGAAGGCGCAGCTAATCTATTACAACACGCTAAAGACATTAAGGCAAAAGGCGCTGAATTCTGTGACTGCCCTGGATGCACAGCATGTAAACACGTTATCGATTTGAAAGCGGAAATTATGTAGAGAAATCAATAGAAACAATAAACGGCTCCTTTTAGGGAGCCGTTTTCTATATGTTAACTGATTTATATCATTTCATAATCACCTAAAGCGATACTATTTTCAAAAATCTTTACTTCAACTTCTACTCTATTTTTATTGATAAGTAAACTTAAACCATATTTATATTTAAAGTCACTATCTATACTAGTCAAGAATTTTAACTTCTTTTTATCATATAAGGTATCGTCACTATTCCACCAAGGCTTTATTTCTATAACAACAAAATTATTCTCATTACTTCCACGCTTATGAATAATAATATCAGGTCTAATCCGACTTTCACCCATATATTTCTTATCATCTTTATTTCGATTATATTCACAATCTACATCATATTCAGTAATAAGTAATGCTAAATAATGTCCAAGCTTATGTGAAATCGATAATTCGCTAACATGTTCATCATCCTTAACATGTTGCTCAGATTTATGATTTACTAAATACTGATCCTTATAATATAGCATATCTAATGCTAGCTTCAACACTTTTAAGAACTCTTCTAAACTCTTCATAATATATCCTCCTAATACTATAAACAAAAACAATTCAACCTATATTATTTTACACTTTTATATAAATTTCTATATTAGTATTGCTAATTTATTTTACCAACAATATAACCTTACTCTAACTTAAATAAAGCAGCCCCTCATGGAGGAGCCGTTTTATTTAACAATATGTCTGTATATCTGTGAAAGCTTTCCGTTCACAATCTAATCAGATGGTTTTTGTAACATCTGTAATATTTTAAAACTCACCGCAATGTTTACAAGGATAAGCAGCAATGTTATGAACGAATACGCCAAAAGCCAATAGTTTGCTGATACCGCATCATAGATTTGGCAAGTACAATAACCGGCCGTGATGATACCACTAAGAACGCCCGGTATATACTGTCGCAGGAAAATACTTTGGAATATATGCCCAATCACATGGTATATATACGCTATGATGACGGTGATGTAAATGTCAAAGCTTTCAAAATAAATACTCAAGCCTAGCACAATCAACAAGAGTATGAATTCCTGACAAACGATAGCATTGAATCTGAACGGTGTAAAAGCGGCCTCTAAGAATTGCTGTTGCAGTTTTGGATTCCTTTGCATAAATCGCGGAAATAAAAGAATCTCCTCAAGTTCGTGCACCATAAATATGCTCGGGAATAATAAGAAAAAACTATTCAGATCCATAAGGTGCCTCCTTCATAAATCCGATTAAGTTTAATATGACAGTTTCATCCTATCCTTTTTTCACTTGCACGCGCAGTACCGTTTTCAATTTTGCGAGCTCCACCTTTCGTGCATCGGACAAGTAGATTTCCCGATGCCACTCGTCATTAGCACGTTGCAAACTATGAGAAGAGCAGAATTCATCTACTTTCACAAACGATTCCGGTTCATTATCATAAGGCCCGATATGCAATATCTGCACGCAATCTCCATCCTCTATCGATTCGAGTCGCACGTCCTTAAATCGAGGCAACGATTTTTTCTTGGACACATTAATAATGGCCGCCTCCAACACGTCAGGAGTCACAAAATCAGGTTGTCTGATCATCACCCGATATTGCAAATTATTCTTATCAAACTGCTCCGTATGCTCAATCTGCTTCCAGAACGCCTCCAGCGGATACACGGTGTAATCAAAGTACCCATCCGGTGTCACGCCCTTTTTCGGCAGCATCTTTATCCCGTAGGACAACGAATATAACGCCTCGATATCATCGGCAAAGGCCGCATGATTAGGATTTCCCACGCCGTCCAGCACGAGGAACTTCATACTCGGTACCGTAACCTGCACCGCCTGCTGCTTCGGACAATACAATTCCTTTTCGTGCTTACGCCATTCATGCTTTACTGCTGTCATAATTATCCCCTCTTTCTGAAAGAAAATATATGATTTCTTTTATCGTAAGGGACTATTATGAGAATTAACTAAAAATACATAAATCGCTATATCAACTATATTTATTCTGGGCTTGGTAATTTATTATCCTTACGCTTCGCAAGAAATATTCCTGAAACAATTGATTCTCCCTGTATACCTATACCTAATTGTTTAAACTCAAGCAACTCATTGTATGTTATATCTGTTAATATTATTCCATCATTAATTCTATATGGAATATATCCTATGGCAGCCAATAAAGGATTTAAATACAATACACTCAATTTAATATATAAATACCAAACCATTAGAAATAATAATAAATTCACCAAAATAAATGAGTATGAAATCGAAATATCATTAAATGCACTTGTTATTGGAATTATATATGTGAAGATATAACTAATAATACTATCAGAATCTCTTTCAACATGGGTTATTATTTTTTGATTACTATTAATATTACACCCCTTTATTACTATAGCTACGATTATAGATATTATCACTAGAACCAGTAAGATAGAAAGTAACACCTGAGATAAATAATTCTCCGCTCCCCAAAAGGCGCTTAATAGACTTTCATACTTAATAATCCCAATAAAAATATAAAGAGGAAAATATGAAGAAATAAATAAACAAGAAAGTTTTAAAAGTTGCATAGCTAATCATCAACACCTTTACGTCTTGTTATTTCACTGGTATAATAAACATCCTGTAAAATCCTCAATAATTCTATAAGTTGTTTTTTCTCTTTGTATACTATTTTCCCATCACGCAATTCTATCCCTAACTCTCTAGTTGTTATGACTTGTTCAACAGCACTCATATTTTGAATAACTTGATTTAATAACTCTGGATTCTCAGATAAATTAGCTAGACGTTTTTTAACTGTAATTGTTTGACAATCTTTATAAAATGCATCATAATTTTCTATTTTCTTTGATTTTTTTAAGTACGCAAGAACTTTATCAGCTTTTTTAGAAAGTGCTTCGCTCAATCGGAATATTTTTTCTACAGATGGATGAGATAAAATGATAACTTCACTTTCTGTACATATTAAATCAATTACGCTATCAATCCCCAAAACTGCATTATCAATTTTCTCATATCTATTTCCTATAGACATGCCTAAAAAACCTCTTTTTTGAAGCGCTCGATAATTTAAAAGTCGTCTTAAGAAATAATACTTTTTACGTACCCCATTATATTCAACGTCACAAATAAAACAATAAAACGATAATTTACCTGCATCTTCAGAATTTAATTCTTCTAATGAATTGTTTAAAGACTCCATAAATTCATCATAGCTACCTACATATTCATGAGTGCATAACGATATTTTTCCTTGTAAATTTTTACACGGATTATATTTCATTTCACCATCTAAATTTTCTACTTTATCAGCTAAATTTGTCTTAATTAAATCCAATAAACTAGTGCGCAAGTCTGGATTCATATTAGGAGAATATGTAACATAACAAGATCTAGTACGCTTTATAAATAACATTTGAGTACTTCTAATATCGCCACTAGTAAGGTCCTCTAAAATCGTATTAACTTTCCCCATTCACTTACCCCTTATTAAATAATTATGAATTATCCTCCAAAACAATCACTTCATAACTTTTCATTAATAGATTATTCTATCCCCTTCTTTCACAACCCCATATATGAAAAATAAAGTTACATAAATAATAAACAAATTTATAGCTTAAATAATGAAAATCTTCACGCATACTTTAACAATAGAAAGGAATTAAAACTTTATACTATTATAATTAACTTACTCGAATAACCTTATCCCCACTATTATCTATTTTTAAAATCCCCATATTCCTTCATTAAATTCATTATACTTTCATTATATATTCTAATACATATTTTGAAAGTTGCCTATAATATAATCGAACAAGATTCTTTTCTAAAAATCTTTCCATATATAAAATGACATTCCTATAAATTTACCAAAAACACCTTATAAATTTCATTATTATAACTACATAGACATAAACATAAGTTAAAAAGTAAAGAGCCCCTGTTCCAAACAGGGGCTCTTTACTTTTTACACGCTCGCTTCCACTAGTGCTTGTGTATATGGGTGTACCGCTTCTTTGAGTCGAGTTGATTCGATATTTTCCACGATTTGTCCGTCTTGCATCACCAGGATTCGATCTGTTACGGCTTGTAGCAGTCCGATGTCATGGCTCACAAACACATAGCCGAAAGGTTGTTCTGTATGTAGTTTTTGTAATAGGTCGAGTACGAGTTTCTGGTTCACCGCATCAAGGGCCGATGTAGGTTCATCAAAAAGTACCAGTTTCGGCTTCATCAGCATAATTCGCGCCAGTACAACACGCTGCAGCTGGCCTCCGCTGACTTCGTGAGGGTATTTCTGGATAATCATGTCCGGTAAGTCCACATGTCGGATCCATTTGCGGATATCTTCCTTCGCTTCGGCCATGTCCATGAGTCCATAGTTAATGTACGGCTCAAGTAGAAAGGCTTCCAAGTTCATCCGCGGCGGAATAATCGCCAACGGATTTTGAAACATCATCTGCAGCGAGCGATAGATTTCCGTATGGTTTTGAATCTGTGATATATCTTCGCCGAAGAGTCGCAATGTACCCGATGTAGGTTTTTCCAGCATCGCCATGAGTCTAAGTAGCGTACTTTTACCAGAACCGCTACCGCCGGCAATACCTACCCGTTCATGTTCATCAATGGTAAAGGATACATCCTCAACGGCGCGCACTGTATGATTGTGGTTTGTATAATATTTACATATATGCTCAGCTTGTATCATATTACACCACTTTCATTACAGAATCCAACAGTATACGTGTATAGTCATCTTTAGGATGCGCCATTACCTCTTCGGTAGCGCCCATTTCAACAAGGTGCCCTTTATTCATCACACCGATGCGGTCCGCAATGCGCGCAGCCGCCTTGATGTTATGGGTTACCAGAATCACGGTTGCCCCTAGGGCCTGTGTTACTTCTTTCAATAAATCCAGCACCGACGATTGTACCAGCATATCTAAAGCACTGGTTGGCTCATCGGCAAATACGATGTCCGGTTTCAGAATCAGGCTTAACGCAATCGCCAGGCGTTGTTGCATACCGCCGCTCAGTTGGAACGGATAGGATTGTAGAATACGTTCCCCTTCCGTCAAGTGGACGAGCTGTAACATATGCAGTACGCGATTCACATCATATGGTTCATCATGGGCACGCAGCAAGTCTTTGAAATGGTTTTCCACAGTACGAGCCGGGTTCAAATAGGCACTGGGATTCTGAAAAATCATCGACGTACTCATGCCGCGCATTTGTCGCCAGTCCTTATCGCTCAACGTCATAATATCCGTGCCGTTCAGCAAAATTTGACCACTTATGGTAGCTTTCTTCAGCATACCGAAGGCGGCGCGAATCAACGTCGATTTCCCGGAGCCACTTTCACCGACGATAGCAAATACCTCACCGGTGCGCACGGAAAAGGATACATTGCGCACAGCCTGTTCCGCACCGTATGAAATTGAAACATTGTCAAATACTATGCAATCAGATTTATTCAATAGTAGAATCCTTTGTTAATAAGTAGTAATCGATCGGATGCACCGGCACATTTTTAACCTTGGATGTAGAAACCACATTCGCAGCAGGGTACAACAAATAGATATCAGCCACATCATCGAGCAAAATGGACTGTACTTGTTTAGCCACGTTCGTCCGTTCATTTTGATCAAATGTAACTGCCAACTTGTCGATTAATGCATCCACTTGAGGATTGTTATAACCGCCTACATTGGCTTTAGAACCGGATTTATAGAACAAGCTGAGGAACCAGTAAGGATCATTTGTAGACATGGTTACCACATTGCGTTCCACCAAATCAAATGCGTCTACACCAAGGGTATCCACTTCATTAGGGCTTTGCAATTTTCTGAGTTCTACCGCGATGCCCGCCTGTTTCAATTCTTGTTGAATTTCTTCATACATGCTAGTATCTTTGCCCCAAATAGCGAGGGTCAATTTCAATTCCTTACCATCTTTTGCATAGATACCGTTGCCATTCTTCGCATAGCCCGCTTGGGTCAATAATTCATTTGCTTTTGCAAGGTCAGTAACTGCCTTATTTGAAAGCCCATCATAGCCCAAATTTGCGGAAGGAGGGAATGGAGCACCACCCGCCAATGCACCGCCGCCGATAACTTTTGCCATCGTATCGTAGTTGATGATATGGGCCACAGCGGAACGTACATTTTTATCATGTAGCGGAGATGCTTCCGTATGATTAATTTTTAGCATCATTACACGAACACCGGACACGTCTTGCATGTTGAATCCGTCTTTAAACAAGCTGCGATTAGCGGAGTCCACCTTTTGAATGACATCCACATCTTTAGATTGCAACGCCATGGCGCGTTTATTATTGTCTTCAATATCTTTTACAGTCACAGAATCTAGGCCCGGTTTGCCGCCCCAATAGTCGGCGAACGCCGTTAACTCGATGCTTTCACCCTTTGTGAAAGAAGTGATTTTGTACGGTCCTGTAAGAACCGGTTTAGATGCCACATCTTTGAGATCCGCTGTATCCATGATAACGAAGGCAGGTTCAGTTAAACTGGACAATAAGGAGCCGTTAGGTTCCGTAGTTTTAATGATCAAGTTTTGACCATCGACGGTAATAGATTCGATTTTAACGGCCTTCGCAGAGCGAGGACTTTGTTTCATGGTATACTCGATGGACTCTTTTACCTTTTGGGGTGTCATCGCGGTACCGTTATGGAATTTTACATTTTCTCTGATATGGAATTTCCATGTGGTGGGATCGATGTTTTCCCAAGAATCGGCTAACTGTCCGGTAAATTTCATATCCGGTGTCACCGTAGCCAAGGTTTCACCTGCTCCGATACGTGTCAATGTCCACGCATCCCATTCATGCGTCGGATCTAATGTTTCACCGAACCAATATAAGCCGACATTCAGATGCTTGCCTTGTTTAGCCGTATCATTGCCGCAGCCCACCAAGAGAGCCACCATACACAGCACGGATACACATGCCAATAACCAACGTTTCATAAATACTCCTTTTCAAACCTCATTGTGATGAGGCTTTCACTAAAAACAGTCATGTTATGTGCGGTCATCGTGATACATCGAGGGCATCACGCAACGCATCGCCAATATAGTTAAAGAGAACAACGGTAATAAAAATCGCAAGCCCCGGATAGATTAATAGCCAAGGCGCGGTTTGCAGAAAATCGCGGGAGCTCAACAGGATCGCGCCCCATTCGGGATCAGGCGGTTGCACGCCGATGCCGATGAGCGAGAAACTGGCCACTAAAATAATGGCGTCCCCTAAATGTTGAATAATGACAATTAATAGCGGCGGCAGAACATTCGGCAGAATGTAACGCCATAAAATGCGAATTCTCGAAGCGCCGGACATGCGAGCAAAGGTAATATACTCGGCATGGCGTTCGATATGGACAAGCCCCCTCGTGATGCGCGCATATTCCGCCCATTTAGTAATGCACAGCGAAATGATTACATTCGTTATGCTTGGTCCCATGATGCCGATGAAGGCAATGGCGATCACCATATTCGGAAATCCCAGTACCAAATCGATCAATCGCGACAGCCAACGGTCAACGCGTGGCGTAGAGAAGCCTGCCAGTCCGCCGATAACGATGCCTATCGCTCCGCTGATGCCGATGATGGTGAAAGCAATCCACAACGATGCCTTCCCGCCATAAAGGATACGGGACCATACATCGCGTCCCAGCTGATCGGTCCCGAGCCAATGAGTGCTGCTGATATCCTGCAACCTATCGGCTACATTCGTCGCCTCCGGATTATAAGGCGCGATGTACGGAGCGCAGAGGAAAAATACAATCCACAATGCTGCCAGTACAAGCATGATATATAGGCCATAAGGCTTTCGTCTATTCATAAGAGCCTCCTTGTATAGCGGCCCTTCGTTTCGGATTAAGCCAGATACTCAATACATCGATGATGATGTTGATTACGATGAACACCAATGTAATCCAGATGATATAGCCCTGCATCAATACATAATCGCGGGCAGTTATGCCCTGTACCATCATATAACCGATGCCTTTGATGGAGAACACCGTTTCAATAACTGCGGAGCCGCCTAACATGGCCCCCATCGTAACACCCATCATAGGTAATAACATAAGACCTACATGAGGGAAGATATAGCGACAATATACCATCCACTCCGGCAGACCGAGAGCTCTGGCCCCCTGTACAAAGGGCTGTTTCTCAACCTCCAGAATAGCATTGCGCAGACGGCGAATGTATAAGCCGCAAATCCAAAGAGCAATCGTCAAGGCCGGCAGTATATACACGGTAAAGCCCTTTGTATTCGTCACCGATACAAGCTGCAGCTTCACGCCGAATAAATACAATAGCAAGAGCCCTACCCAGAACCCTGGGATCGCCAAAGCGAAGAACGTAAATAGCCGAATTACATGATCGACCCAAGAATCCTGATACCTTGCCGATAGCATACCAAGCGGTATCGTTACGACTACGCCCATAATAAGTGCCAGTGATACGAGTCCCAATGTATTCGGCAGTGCTCCACCCAAAATAGTTGCTACCGGTAGCGAATACAATATAGATTCACCAAAGTCGCCTCGCACCAGTTGGCCCAGCCAGCGTACATATTGCTGCCACCACGGGTCGTTTAGGCCTAGTTGCTCTCGCATCTGCTCTACTAATACAGGATCAGGTGTAGCCCCTACCAGATTAAACTTCATCGCCACGGGGTCAATGGGGGATAGTTTAATCAATACAAATGTACCGATGGTTACAACTAGTAAAATACCAACAATACTCGCCAAACGCTGTAATAATAATCGATACAATACATCACCTGCCTTCTTTTATTATAAATTAGCTATATTTCTATTCTATCAATAGTCTTTATATATATGTATACCCGCAGTGGTATATTAGAGTGATTCTCATTATGAAAGTTTTGCATAGCAACAAAAACGGCCCCTCATATGAGGAGCCGTTCCATATAAAACCCTTACAGTGTCCATGCGAGTGCTTCACCACAGCTCGCATGCCTATTCCACTAGACCTGGGCTTTTATATATTATTTTGTATGTAAATTTGGTGCAACTGTATTAGCAACGATGGCTTTAGCCATGTCACGAGTTACAGGCCGTTCGAAGTACATCCCATGGGTTTGTCCGTCTTTGGTCCAACCTATGAGATATACCATTTTATTGCCACCTTTAAAAATAACCTTTGTGCCGTTTACTTTTTCATTAGCTGTTACACGAAAATCGCTATAATCACCGCTAATATCTTCTTTTATTTCATTAGATACGCGATACACGATGCGTTTGCCTGCAGCCTGATTACGAGTTGCATCCTCACCAGCTTGGTAAACATAAACCACTTGCAATACATCCTTATCAATAGTACTTACAGATTCAATGTTATAACCTACAGGCAACACCTTAGGCATTTGAGGTGTAATGTTCATATATTTAGCCGCTTCATCTACAGTAGAAAACTCATGAAACGGGCTTGGCATGCCAACCATTGGCGCTTCATGTTCAACTACCACAGACTTAGGTTGATTCGGTTTTACAGTAAGAGTACCTTGAGCACCGGCAACAGTATAAGAACCTACACAAGCACAAGCAACAGCCATCAATACAAATTTCTTCAACATAATCATAATCTCCGCTCTCTTAAAAAAGATCTGTACAAACACAACACATGTATTAAGAATATTATAATTTATAAATACATTTTATAAAATATTCTTTATCAAAACTTATTTTATATATTATACCCTAAATGATAGGGAATTTCAAGTAATTGTTTCTGATATAAAATCCTGAGTTCTATATTTGCTACTATATAAACATATATTCAAGATGGATAGTAAGATGCTAACAAGAAGTATCTATGTCTATATATAATCCATCCCTATCTACTATTTAGCAGCAGCTAGGTAATTAAATTTTGGCTCGCTGAGCTTAAACTCAAAGCTAGTTAAATCCACCTCGCCAACACATGCATCGCTATCATAAAGAGTAAGCAAAAAGTCTGCGGTCTGTTCACTGCTATGATACTTTTCAAATGAAGCATCGTAATCAAATCCGCTTTTACCTGAAGCTACATCGCAGAACTCGCTTTTAGTAGCAGCAGGCGCTAAGATTTTAGCCTGCATTTTAGCATCCACATCCTGTGCAAGCTCATGATACAAGCCCTCTGTGAAGGCACTTACAAAAAATTTTGTGCCACAATATGGTACTACTCCGGGCGCTAAAAAATATCCACCCACGGAGGAAACATTTATCAACTGTGTTTGTTTACATTTATAATCTCGCACGAATAAACTGGAAAGTATCGCAAGTGCAGTTACATTTAAATCTATCATTTTTACCATTTTTTGAATATCATGATTGCCCATGAATCCAAAATCACCAAAGCCTGCATTATTAATAAGTGCCTTTAACTCATAGCTTTTAAGGTCATCCCAAAGCGCTAAAACGTTTTCGCTACGCGAGAGATCACAAGGTTTTACAATAACGTCTGAATCAGGCGAAATGTTAGCAATCTCGCCTTTCAAATTTTCTAATAATTCTGCTCTACGTGCAATAACGATCAAATTTTCTCCACGGTGTGCAAAAGCTTTTGCCGTAGCTGCTCCTATGCCTGAACTTGCTCCTGTAATAACGATATATTTTTTCATTTTTTATGCCTTTCCTTTATAAATAAGAGTATCCGGCTTTATTGCACTTGCTTTGCCTCCTTAGTTAACATACGAGACCTTTACTCAGCTTTCACATTAAATCATAGAATGTCTTATTTCTTATGTACCATAAACCCAGCTGCTTGTTGGTTTGCCATAATGGTAACATCAGAAATTTGCAAGCGTTTAGGTTGGTTTGTTACGTATAACACAACGTCCGCCACATCCTCAGGTTGGATGGCATCGATGCCTGCATAGACGGCTTTAGCTCTTTCAGCATCACCGTGAAAGCGGACTTCACTAAATGGAGTCTCTACGATGCCCGGTTGAATGGTTGTGACCTTAATATCCGTAGCAATCGTATCCATCCGAATACCATCGCTTAACGTCTTAACAGCTGCCTTTGTAGCGCAGTAAACGGCGCCACCAGGATATGCATAAATACCAGCGGTAGAGCCCATATTCACAATATGTCCTGCATTTTTATCAATCATATAAGGTAGTACAGCCTTTGTTACATATAAAAGGCCTTTCACATTCGTATCAATCATAGTCACCGCATCATTGACAGCACTATCTTGGAAAGGATCTAAACCTTGCGCAAGACCTGCGTTATTTACGAGGACATCAACGCCACCAAAAGCCTCAATTGCTGCTGGAACCTTGCTTTCAACATCCTCACGACTACGCACATCAAGAACCAAAGTCTCAACGCGCACGCCATACTCCTTAGACAAACGACCCTGTACCTCAGCTAACACCTCAGCTCGACGTCCAGAAATCAACACATTATCACCATACTTTGCATACGCCTCAGCAATACAAAGACCAATACCAGACGTTGCACCAGTAACAAAAACATGACGAGCCATAAAAACCTCCTTATCAATCCGAACTATATCTATAGACTAATTATACCACTTTAATATGTAATCGACTCTAGGGCGATACGCGTACCACGCTCACCTACTCCCCAAAATGACATATTGACGCATTTGAAGGTAAAACGCATAGAAATGAAAAAGGATTACCGTTCTGAAAGCGACTTTCCCTTTGTATAAATAATATGTCGGAGCATTTGTTTATAATACACTAATATTTGAGCTCTACAGCAGCAGTAAGCCAAATAGGGATACCTATTCGAAGCCGCCTTGGGCGCTATGCGTACCCATGAAGGCTGAGGATAGGTATCCCTATGTCTTATTTAGTCTGATAAGTAGAGCTCAAATACTACTTCTTTTATTTCAAATGCGCCAACATATCATTTAACACTTCCATGCAATCCCCCACTATCCCATAGTTAGCGTGTTGGAAGATTTCTGCATTTGGATCGTTGTTGATAGCCACGATTGTGTCAGCCCCAGAGATACCGCTCACGTGTTGAATAGCACCGGAAATACCGAATGCCAAGTATAGTTTAGGGCTTACAGTTTTACCTGTTTGGCCTACTTGATATGGCAATTCAATCCAACCTTTTTCAACGAGAGGACGTGTAGCACCTACAACGCCGCCGATAGCATCGGCAAGTTCGTAAAGCTTATCAAAGTTTTCTTTGGACCCCATGCCACGGCCACCTGCTACGATGATATCCGCTTCTTGAATGTTGTACCCAGCTTTGCTGAACGGAATGAAGTCAAGACGCTTCATACGGATGTCTTCAGGTTTAAGGTCGAATGGTTCAATTTGAATGCGACCCCAACTATCTGCAATACGTTCAGGCTTTTTAAATACATTAGGACGGACAGAACCCATTTGTGGGCGATGATTTGGGGAAATAATTTCAGCTAAAATATTCCCCCCCAAGGCAGGGCGTGTCCATTCTACAAGACCTTCCTCAGTATCTACTGTCAAAATAGTACAGTCAGCTACGACGCCGTTTTTCATGCGACCAGACATACGAGGTGCTAGGTCGCGACCATTATTCGTAGCGCCAATCAAAAGAATATTAGGCTTATGGTCTTCAAAGAAGTCCGTCAAAACCTTTGTATAGCCGTCTGTTGTATAGTATTTCAAAAGAGGGCTTTCAAAAACGTGAACAATATCCGCACCATGTGCCACAAGTTCCTCCGCCTCGGATTGAACATTCTCGCCAAGCAGCATAACTTGAACGAGTTGGCCCAATTCCTTGGCAATACGACGGGCTTGACCGATAAGTTCGTATGTAACCGGATGCACTACGTCATCAATGGTATCCGCTACGACAAAGACGTCTCTATATTCATCAAAATTTGTCACTCCCATTATCGATCACCTCCTTTGGAACCTTCTTCACCTTTAACAGCTGCTAAAACCTTAAACTCACTGGAGGATACACTTTCAACAGAGGCAGCCCGCTGCACAGGATCTTTTACATCTACGCCCTCATCATTGGTATCTACAGGCTCTTCAACCAGTTCTTCGCTGGGCACTAATAGATGAGAAAACTTTTCTGGCTTGATATTATAAGCCAATTCAAGAATTTTCTTAGCGCCTTCGTCTACGGATGAAAGCATTTCTACCTTGCCCCGAAGCGGTGGTTGGTATACCTTGCGCACACGTGTAGGAGAGCCGTTGAGACCAATACGGCTTTCATCAATATGCGGCATATCTCTCAATGTAATATGCGCAATCTTATACCGTTTAGCGTAAATCGAGCTCCAAAGACCGGGTTGACGAGGCTCATTGAGTTCAGCCGTAGCCGTTACCAATAGTGGCAAAGGAACTTCCACAATTTCGTAACCATTTTCATGTTCTCGTTTCACAATCGCTTTTTGGGCTGCTTGGTCTACGGATAATTCACAAGCATAGGTAGCTTGCGCCATGCCTAGTTCCTCCGCAATTTGAGGCCCTACCTGAGCCGTATCACCATCGATAGCCTGCTTGCCGCAGAAAATGATTTGGAACTCACGATTCATGGTACGTTGAATATGACGAATGGCAGAGGCAATTGTATAGCTTGTCGCCAATGTATCAGCACCGCCAAACGCACGGTCTGTGATGAGCACCGCATCATCTGCACCGAGTGATAAACACTCGCGCAATGCCGCCTCGGCTTGTGGAGGCCCCATAGTGACAACGGTTACACGGCTATCTTCATATTGATCTTTTACCGCAAGAGCTGCCTCTAATGCATGCATATCATAAGGGTTTACAATACTAGGCAGACCTGTGCGGATGAGATTATTCGTTTCCGGATCCAGCTTAATCTCAGATGTATCTGGAACCTGTTTGATACATACTAATAACTCCATACACTCACCCCTGTCTAAATTCTACGCCCTTAGCGTTACGCGGATATTTCCAAGTTTTTACGATGGTTTCGCCACAGAGAACACGGCAGGTACCGCATTCAAGGCAACCAGCGAAATCAAAGGCTAAATCGCCATTCTCTTGTAATGTATATAAACCAGCAGGACAGCCGTTTACGAGTTTCATTTTCTCTTCCAGATCAAAGCCAGCGCCATCCACAATGATATGAGGAGACGTTTCATCTACATAGTATTTATTGGCGCCCAAGCGCTCTTCTAATTTCATAGGGAACGCACCCCTTTCCAAGCATCACGAATCAAGGTAACTAAACCAACGTCACTTACACTACCCATCAATTTCTTCATCATTGGGACTGCACCATCACCATTTACAGTGAATACATCGCGCATCACATGATTCACAAGAGCTGGATACTCTTTGAATATGCGAGGGTTTGATGCGAGGAAGGCAGGCATATTTTTATAAAGCTTCATATCCTTATACAACCAAGAATTCTTGATTTGACGTTCATACAATTTAGCAACGCGCTCCATGTTTTCATCGCGCAATGCTACATTAACCGCATCGGCTGCACACATGCCAGATTCGATGGCAAGATCCATACCACGAATGGTATACCCAAGATTCATACACATACGCGCCGCATCACCGACGATAACATACCCATTACCACCCAATGTAGGCAGAGCTTTAAACCCGCCTTCAGGTACGAGATGCGCACTATGCTCCTTCAATTGACCATTTTTTAATAATGGTGCAATTCTTGGATGGCTTGTGAAAGCTAGTAGCATTTCATCTACCGATTTATTTGCTTTACCGATATCTTCAAGGCCTACAACCATACCTACGGAAAGGCTGTCTTTATTCGTATAAATAAAACCGCCACCCAATAAGCCATCGGTCATATCGCCCAAAGTAAGCCACGCCATCCCCTCATCGCCAGATAACATGAGGCGATTTTCAAGATCTTCTTTTTTGAGTTTATATACTTCTTTCACCCCTACAGCCATTGTTCTTGGATCTGTAGGACCTGTAAGACCAGCTTGTTCCAATAACAATGTATTAGAACCTTCTGCGATGATAACTAGTTTTGCATATACTTCGTCATCGTGACAACGAACACCTACTACGCGGCGACGTTTTCCTTCACCTTCGGTAATAAGCTCAGTTACCTGTACATTAGACACGAGGAGAGCCCCTTTTTTCTCCGCCTCTTCTGCTAACCATTTATCAAATTTAGCACGTAATACTACGTAGGATTCTTCATTAGGTTCACCATCTTGGTAACTGTACTCGATGGTGGTCATTTCATTACCCGTACCAATAGAAATACGCTCTTTTGTCACCTTTCGTTCCAACGGCGCACGGACTCTAAAGTCCGGAACAAGACGCTCCAAAGAATGTGTATAGATGCGTCCCCCCATCATATTTTTAGCGCCTGGTGCGGTACCGCGTTCGATGAGTAAAACTTTTACTCTCTGCTCCGCAAGGCGTAATGCCGCCGCAGAACCTGCTGGTCCCGCGCCAACAACGATGACATCAAATGTTTCATTGCGATCAATTGCCATATACTCAGCTCCTTTAAATGAAAGCTTAGACTTACATAAGTTCATATAATATATATATTTCTCTATTTAGAACCAAAATACCTTTAAAAATTATCATAGAAAGATGAATATATTCTATATTTTTCAATAAATTATTATATAAGTCTCTATAGCTTGTATATATAACCATTATTCACTCATACTATTTCATACTTTCACTTTTAAATTAGTGCAATAAAATTCATCAATTCGTGAAATTTATAAGTAAGTCTAGCTTTCACAGTGAAAGTAGCGTATGATAAAAGTAGCAAAAACCCTATACGGAGCAAGACGCGTATAATACGACCGCATAATGCAAGTCCACGGTCAAGGTTAGGAACTCGTAATTTTTTTGAATTAAGAGGAGGCCCTATGGACCCGTTAAAAATCTTGAAAGCATTATCAAATCCGCATCGGTTAGATATTATATTGTGGCTAAAACACCCAGAGAAAGAATTCGGTGTACAAGTACACTCTAACACTCTTATCGATTTCCCTCATAGTGTGAGCGTTAAGAGTATCCAAAAGCGCTGCGGTGTATCGCAATCTTCTATTTCTACATTTATGAGCATCTTAGAGAATGCTGAACTTGTGGAATCGCGCAAAATCGACCAATATACCTATTTTCGTCGCAACGAAAAGGTTATTCACGAATTTGGAGAATGGTACAACAAAGAAGTATCCATCCAGTCTGATCACATCGACAAACTATTAGAAACGGTCATCTTAGGAGACACTTCATACCCGGCAACCGAGGAGAACTCAATGCCTAGCGAGCAACTCGCAATCGAAATACGTACTAAGGGACCACATCATGATGAAGAAAGTAAATAAATGCCTTTCCCTACTTACCATATCTAGGGAAAAACGAAAAGAGCTATAATTTTGAATATTATAGCTCTTTTTTTATGTGATACTATACCACTTATAGTATATATATAACTCATAACTTAAAAAGAGTGCCTTCCCATTTGGGAGGGCACTCTTTACTTTTATACATTTCGTTGTGCTTCGTAAGCTCTGAATAATTTAGATAATAATTCAGGAGCCAAGCGCAATAAATCTGGGTTTTCACAGAAAGATACACGCAACTGTGTTTTTCCAGGGTTATCATTGCCATTTTTACCGCTATAGAAACCATTGAGCGGTGCCATGAGAAGTGTATATTCCTTGCCATCATCAAGGCTTACTGCACCGTGTTCGGCACACCAAGAAGCAAATTCTACACCATCAAAGCCAGGTTTTGCAACCTTTCTCACGTCGATTACAAAGTAAATAGATGCTTCAGGGCGAGACACGATAAAGTCCGGTTCTGCCTCTTTAAAACCTTTGTGGAGTTCAAAGATCATTTGACGATAGTAGTCGCGTTGTTGCTCATACCAGTTGTGCAATTGCGCATAGGACTCATGTTTCAAAGCACCAAAAATATATTGGCCCAATGTATTAGCGCTGAGGTTTGCCGTATATTCCGCAACAGATTTTTCATAACATAATTTATTATCCGTAATGATAGCTCCAATGCGAAGTCCACAAGCATTCCAAACCTTACTTGCCGTTTCAAGACTGATACGACGGCCTTCAATGCCAGGCACATCTTTATCGGTTAAGGCCCAAATGCTAGATGTTTCTTTCCCTTTTTCATAAGCTAATTCACGGTACGCTTCGTCAGAGATGATCCATAAATTATGTTTAACGCACAATTTAGTATATTCAATAAGCGTTTCTTTGCTAAATAATTGACCTGTAGGATTATCATAAGGAATGATAAGCAACGCCCCAGGTTTTGTCTCGATAATACGTTGTTCGACAGTCTCTACAGAGGGCAATTCGAACTCACCATTTTCATTGAGCTCCCGTTCTACAGTAACCGTTTTACGACCAATGCGAAGACCTACTGCATCATAGTTTGTATAAGAAGGATTGAACATCAAAAGAGGACGTTCTTCTTCGCCAGCACCACCACATACGCCGAGCATGATGATTTCCATCGCCATGGATGCACCGTCTGTTACAAGTACATCAAGCCCTGTTGTATCAAAGCCTTGGCTGCGCAAAATGTGGAGAAACGCTTCTCGACACTCATCAGTGCCCGTAGTTGGTACATATGGCACAATCCCATTATGGAACGGGCTATTGACACCGCCCAAATCAAACAACCTACGCTGCATGGCGGGATGCATAGGACGCATTACATTGCCAATAGAACCATTCACCAAGATAGGCGGGTTCTTACGTTCCAAGAATTTAATTTGTCCTAGGCGAATGCCAGACGGCTTCCGAGCCATCATATACGGCGATAATTCTGGTTGTTTCATTTCGATCCAACTCCTCTAAAAATCAACCTTCTCCATTGGAAGGTTTTGATAACTGTGAAAGTAACAAAACACTTACTATACAAGCAAATATACAAGTACATCACAAAACATAAACTATGAATACCTATAGATAGATACATAATATTATAGAGCTTTTACTATAGAAAATCTATAGTTTTATAACATATGCTTATTTACCTATACTTAATTTATCGATTATTGGAAAATAACTCTCATGGTATTTAGTGCGGTCTCAATATACCATCAAAAACTATAATAAAAATGAAAGAGCCCCTCGAGAGGCTCTTTCACCATGATATAGATTACTTTTTGAAGCTAAACAAATAACTACGACGTAATTGTCAATTATTAGTATAGCTTTATAATCGAACCATTGCAGTAGTTATATCTATTAGATAGTCACTTCTACACCTAGACGGAAGTTGCGACCTTGACCTGGCCACCAGTCACCAGGGTTGCCCCAACGAACGCTAGATTGTTCCGCATAGTATGTATCAAAGATATTATTGATACGACCAAATACAGTAACATTTTCGCGTACCCGATAGTTAGCGCTGATATCAGCCAACCAGTATGTTTTACGTGGAAATACATTATCTGCTGTACCAGGACGATTGATAATACCACGAATATCCAAATGAGCATCCCATTTAGCATCGTTGTAATCAAGGCCTGCGTTAACAGCATGTTTTGGTACATATCCATCACGGTTTGCTTTGCGAGTTGGTGTTGCATCGATATGAGTATACGTATAGCCAAGACGTGCGGACAAGTGATTAGTCAATTGTTTACGCACATCCGCATTGATGCCACGAGCTTTTTCAGTGTCAAAATTGCGATATTGACCTGTGAAGTTTGCCGGATCAGTCATAACCCAACCGATCTTATCCTTTGTACTACGGCTAAAGAAGCTGAGATTACCATTCCAAGTTTTACCGAATTTATGGTGTACACCTAAATCAAATTCATGACCTGTTTCAGGTTTCAAGTTGCGGTTGCCATTGAAACCATCAAATAATTGGTATGGTGTAGGTGCCAAGAAGTACTCTTTATACGCAGCATACACATTTGTCTTCTCATTTACATCATAGCCAAGGCTGATGGATGGAGATGTATGTGTACCGAAAGCAGAATGATGGTCTACACGGATACCAGGCGTTACAGTCCACTTAGGAGCGAATTTCCATTCATCTTGAATGAAGTAAGACGCATTCGTAAGCTTCACGCCACCCATGTTAACCACTTTATCTTGACGCCAGTCGAAGCCGCCTACTACAGTATGGTCTTTCGCTTTATACGTAATTTGATCCCCAATACCACGAGTCTTCACATCCGTTAAGTACCCATCGTATGTTGTTTTATAGTGATTGTTCATCAAGTATAATTGATGGCTCCAACGATTGCTGATTTTATTGTTCCAAATCGCGCGCAAGGAGTCATTCGCTTCATTACCATAACGAATGTGATTAAGGGCACCCAAATGGTCGGAGTACATTACATCACCACGATATGTGTCGTAAGCTATTTTTACATCGTTCTTATCATTGATTGTATTGCCCACCATGAAAGATGCAGTATGGCTGTTGCCATGTTGAGGAATGCGCACGCCATGACCATCTTTGTAGGAGCCAATGATATCTTTTTGTACGCCTACACGCCAGTACCAATCTTTTTTGCTACCTTCGTTTGTAATAGCGTATTGTTCTAAATCATTGCTGCCTCCCATCACACGAAGTTTAGTTTGTACTCCTTGCTCAGGTTTTGCAGTGATTACGTTTACTACACCACCGATGGCACCTGAACCATACAATGTAGAGCCTGCACCACGTTGGACTTCAATGCGGTCAATGCTAGACATATCTTTCAAAATAGTCATCGGCGGGTTTACACCAGCTGCGCCCATATTGATGCCGTCTACCAAATACAATACTTGGTCAGACCCATTGATGCGGAATGCATTGGAGTTCGTGTAACCTACGCCACCACCATACGTATTAATATCTACGCCCGGTACGATATTCAAGGCTTCGTTCATATTCGTAGCATGGCGCTCACGAATATCGTCACCTGTTACTACGCCTACACTAGCTGGCACTTCTGAAAGTTGTTGTTCACTACGAGTTGCGGTAACAACAATGGTATGCGCTTCTTTCGCATCACCAGCTTCAACAGCTAATACATTAGGAGCACTTAAAGTGCTACCAAATACGAGGGCTAATCCTACGTACATGGATAATCGTTGCATTCTTGATACTTTCATAAAAACCTCCACACACACTAAATTACTTGCTATATATATTTTGTGCCATAGAAACCATTGCGCGGGTCATAAATTGGGAATAAGTCATGACCTGCGATGAATCTACGAAGAACACACGGCGATTGGCGATGGCCTTAACCCCTTGCAAAGCAGGATCAGAATAGAGTTGTTCTGCCGTTGCTGGCGTAGTACCATCAGAAGTATAGGCCACCGATGGGATGATAATAATATCCGGATTCGCTTTAATTAAATCCTCTCGCGTCCCATTATCAAAAGGTCCTAAGCCTAATTGAGCCGCCGCATTGGTAACCTTCAGATATTTAGTCATATCATCAAAGGTTGATCCCTTGCCGCCGGTTAAACCAAATTGCGTATAAAATGCCACTACAGGGCGTTCACCGGTATGTTTATTTGCTAATTCTTCGACAGTTTTCAAATCTGCATCCATACTAGCAATCATCTTTTCATCAGAAGCATGTAAAAGTCCAGCAATTTCATGGATAACTGCTTTTGCTTCCTCTACCGTAGTCGGAGTCTTATAGACGTAAACAGGAATTTGCATATTTCGCATTTCCCCAATCGCATCTGGAGACATCCAGTTTGGAACTAACACTAAATCAGGTTGTACAGATAGCATGGATTCAGCAGTTGCTTTCACATGTTTCTCAACCTTGGCAGACTCGTCAGGCACATTGTTAGGTACCGTGCCAACAGCTGCCACTCGGCTCGGATCAACCAAAGATAACACGATATCCTCTGTGCTCGCAGCGACGGGAACGATGCGCTTCGGCTCGTTAGGCACCGTAACGGCTACCCCAGTACCATCCGTAACTTGATGTGTGGTGCCCGTAGTCCCCGTCTGCGTAGGACCACAGCCGACCACCAGAAGTACCATCATTAATATGGTACATATAATAGATATTCTTTGTTTCATATTAACGACCTTCTATAACACCTTCCATTGAAATATATAGAGACTGCAATTCCTCCAGCATATCTGGAGCTGCATCCCAATAGCCACGTTGAGCGGCTTCTAACAAAATTTCTGCAATGCGCTGTAAGGCCCAAGGGTTTACATTGCGCATCCAGTCTTGCACCACTTTGTCTAAGGCATATTTGTTAGCATACCCCTCATAAACCCAGTCAGGCACCACATCACTGGTAACATCCCAGCCAAAACTATGAGAAACCACATTAGACATATCCGATGCCCCTTTGTAGCCATGGTTCATCATGGCCTGAATGAATTTCGGATTCTGCGTTTCCCCTTGTACAACGCGGCGAAACTCATCCGATAAGGACCGCATCACGACGCGGCTGCGATCTGTACTATCCCCCACATAGGCACGAGGGGCACTACCTTTTGCATTTCGCACCGCCGCAATGAGACCACCATGATAGCTATAATAATCATCAGCACTCAAAATGTGTGTTTCCCGATTATCTTCGTTCTTAATGGTTACATCCATCGTAGTTAATCGCCGTTGGAATAGCCTCATATCCTGAGGAATGTCCTTATGTAGGTGAAAGCTACTCCACTTGCTGTAAACTTGTGCAATGTCGCTTAAGGACTCCCAATTTTTCCCTTCAATCAGGGCACCCACACCCGTGCCATAGGCTTGTGGTGGGTCGCCAAAGATACGAAGGCGCGCCTTTTTAGTGGCTAGCATAGGATCTTCACCTTGTTCAACAAGCCAATCCACATCATCATGAATATGCTTTTTCACGTAGTTGTCTTCCAAGGACTCATCTAATTCTGCTACCATTTCAACTGCCTTGTCGAGCCAACTAATGGCAGTAGGCATCATATCTCGAATAAGACCACTGATGCGGCCCATCACGTCAATACGAGGGCGTTGTAATTCATCTAGCGGAATAACCTCGAGACCTGAAATACGACCGTTAGATTGCCATTTAGGACGAACCCCCAACAAGTAGAGGAATTCACCTAAACACTGACCATGACTTCTAGAGTTGCTACTAGCCCATAAGATAATCCCTATCGTCTCGGGATAGCGCTGTTCATTTAAAATATAATCAGCCATAACTTGATCTGCAAGCTCTATACCTAATTGGTAGGCTATCTTTGTAGGCAAGGCTCTTTCATCTAAACCATAAAAGTTACGACCCGTAGGTAATACATCGACTTGACCACTCGATGGGGCTCCACCGGGACCAGGTTCGACATAGGTTCCTTGTAACGCTTTAGAGATAGAGCTGAGCTCATTTTTGGTTTGACCTAATTTAGGTATATACTCACGAACTATGGCATCTACCAAAGGCTCTAAACTTTGAGGCGCCTCATAATCTGGTTTATGTATAATATTAGACACAAACGCTCGTAATTCCTGCCAAATTCTATCGATAATCACATTATTACGAATTCCGTCATCATTGACTTCGCCAGCATGTTCCTCTAGATACGACCAATCATACCCTAACTCAGCGGCTAGCGTTTCAAGACCTGATGCAATATCCCCTTGAGGGGTCCGTATGATAGCGGTAATAAATTCTTCTAAATCTGTCCCCTCAGGGCCTTGACCCAAGATATGTAAACCGTTACGCATTTGCATATGCTTTAAGTCGCTTAGCTTTTCGTGAACTTCTGTAATTATATCGTCCACCAACATAGTAGGCCCCTTTTCTTCATCGATAAGGTGACAGGCCAGGGCCTTTTCGCGAATCACTTCGCCTATGTCAGCTACACTCTCAGGATGCTCCTGTTCAAAATGACTGTGCTCATCTAGTAAAGCTTCTAGCTCTTCAAATTCATCGTAGAGCCCCGCCGTCGTCATCGGTGGCGACAAGTGGCCCACTAAACAGGCTGAACTACGCCGTTTTGCTTGTATACCTTCCCCAATGATGGTTGTCCAGTACGGGTAAATATTTGGCAAACTAGAGATACCGATTTCAGGATAACAGCTAGCGCTGAGACCAGCCCCCTTACCTGGTAGCCATTCTAAGGAGCCATGTGTGCCTACATGAATGACCGCATCAGCTTGAAAGACATTCCGAACCCAGTGGTAAAAGGCCAAATATTGATGCGGTGGAGGTAAACAAGGATCGTGATAAATGGCAGATACATTCTCCCCGAACCCGCGCGGTGGTTGCACCGTAATCCACAGATTGCCATTGGAAAAACCTGGTATGATGACTTCATCATCGTAGACAAATACATCTCCTGGTGCCTCTCCCCAAGATGTAACCATAGCTTGTTGCGTATCTGCTGGCAGTGTTTCAAAGTATGCTTTGTAATCCTTACTGCTCAAGCGACCTTCAGCCGAAGCTAGCAACTCATCGGTAAGCATGGAGCGGTCGTTTGTCATGTGGGATGTAACACTGTCCATTAAATCTGCACTCGTATCAGGCACAGAATCTATCGTATAACCTTCCTCTTTCATCTGTTCTAATAATCGTAGCACCGACTCAGGTGTATCAAGGCCTGCTGCAGAACCAATATTAGAATTCTTAGGCGGATAGTTATGTAAAACAATGGCTATCTTTCGCTCAGATACAGGAATATGGTGCAGCTTAGACCATTTAATAGCTCGCTGAACGACGGCCGCAATGCGCTCTTTCACGGGTGAATACACATAGTGACCACACTCATCAAAGGTCTGACAGGCCACTACACCGCCTTGAATAACACCATCTAACTCAGGCTGTGATATGGATAAATTCACATCTAACGGCGTAACTCCTTGTGGATTCTCAGCCCAAGATTTCTCATCCATGTATATGGTATACCCTTGAACGATAGGTACGTCCTGTAATTTTAACTCCTCCAAGGTTTGAGCCCCTAAGGACTGGAAGGAGAATTTACAAGTATTGATAAGCACGTCAAAGGGGAATATATCCTTCCCAAAAAGATGGTTCATGGACAATTTCATATTCGGAATGCCTACGCGAGGATTCGAACCGTATTGCCCATAAAAAATAATCGGATTGTACTGATGTTTATAAATTTCTTCAAATAAGGCCTGTTGATAATAAATATCCCCCATAATCCACTCGTCACGGTAAAAGTACACCGCGATGGACGGCCAATCAGGGTTTCCTTCGGCATCCATAAACTCATCATAGGTCTCATAGATATTGCCTGCTCGCCCCATAATGGCTTGCCACGGAATTCGGTCAGGTGCTTCCCATTCAGAAATTGGTTTTGTACTGAAAGCGCCGTTAATGAGCCGCACATAGTTCATGATGCCACTAGTACGACGATAACTTTCAAGACGAATCCGTTTATCCTCATCTATATTACGATACAGAATATCCGTTTTCTTAGGTTCTACCACATCGATCCAGTATTTTGGATGATGCGCATATAGCCATCGTTCAAGGCGTTCTAAGAATGGCGAGTCTAAGCCAACCCCCATGTTTGTTACGAGTACTACATCGGCAGCATGAAGGCGACTTTCAAAATCACCGTCCCAGAGAGGAGACTTTTTCATATTGCAAATATCCACCTCACCTTGTATCAATTCAGGGTAGGTAGCAACGGCCTTTTCTATATATTGGATTTGTTTTCCTAAGTTAGAAATATACATGAGTCGACTCATGATCTACCTCCGAGACACTCGCAAAATACGATCTGCAGTAATAGTATCCATGGCATAATAACTGCCATTCATCAATTTACATAATTCCTTAGCCAATCCAAGTTTGATAAAGCCCGTTTCCGTATCGATAACGATACAATCTACAGGCAAAGTACCAAGGATACGAGCCCATTGCTTGGACTCCGCTACAGGGTCCTCAGAATCACCCGACGTAGCTCGACCATCGGTGATATATATAATCTGAATTCGTTCCGCCCGATGGGCACGCAACAATCTATCGCACATGGTATAGGCCATCCGTAAACCGTGAGCTAACGGCGTTTTACCGCCTGTAGGCATAGAGGCTAACAATCGCTCTGCTCGCTCAACGCTGCGCGTAAAAGGCAATAACACCTCTGCCGACTCCTTGCGGAACGCAATGAGCCCTACCGAATCACGGTGGATATAGGAGTCTCGCAAGAGACTGAGAATAGCCGCTTTAGTGGCCTCCATGCGATGACGCGCCGCCATAGATCCACTGGCATCTACCACGAAAAGTTGATATGCACCAATGCGCTTTTCACGGGCTTTTCGGCGATAATCCTGAGGTTTTATCACTATAGCTAATCCCTTACCGCCTTGATGCTTTAATTGCTGGGACTGAGTAGATAGTTTTTCTTGTTCCATTTTAGTAGCAGCCCGCAATCGTTGGTAGGGTGCTGCTGCACGCAATGTATCGACTAGCGCTAAGTCCTCTAGCGCATGTTCATCTTGGTAAGCTCGAATCATACGCCCTCTAGTGTCCTTTGTTTTGGTCATGAGGCGACGACCTGAGCCCTTGCGATACTGACGGTCTACTGTTTTAGAGGATTCTAGTTTCCATTGGAATAATTGGTTAGCTATACGGGCAACCGTATCGGGCAAACATAAAGAGGATAAGCGTTGTGAGTCGTCTCCACCTACGTTCATAGCCTCGGAATCACTGGATTCCTTCTGTGTAGCATCTAAGTCGTTAGATTGATTAGAACCATCAGCTTCACTTGAATCGTCTTGCTGAGAAGATGCATCTTCTGCACTATTCATAGCAGAATGACTATCCCCATCATTAGCATTTAAATCGTTAGGACTTGCTTCATTCCCCATAGAATCATTTTGGTCCGCTTCATATTGTGCATCTTCATCAGTTTGATCCGATGCATGTTCGGCCCTATTTTCTAGTTGATTTCTATCCGTTTTACTATTTCCATTCTCCCCTTGTGAAGGCTGTGATGTGGTTATGTCATCACGCTTCATCCGATGAGGCAGTACATAAAGAGCGGCCTTCTCTGCATGAATGGGCTTACAGTAAGAAACACCATCAAGAAGCGCCAGTGATTTCATAACTTGGAGCAATACAAACTCTGCACCGTGACCTACAGTACGAGCTTGGAGTGCATAGGAAATGGCTAATGAAATCATTGCATCAGGAATGGCAATCGATGAAATCCGCTTATAATCGATTAAACTGACTACATCCTTAGATGAGTCCTCTTCTATGGAGGCTGACACAGTATCAGCACAAGAAATTCCATCTCGAGTTTGTTGTAATACCGCCACCCTAGATTCCAATGAAGCTGGTTCCATAGATACGTGTACGTCTACGAGTTCCCATTCCCCATCAGTTAAGGCTCTATCCTCATGGTTTATGGTCATAATCAGCAAGATGTGACGGCGTTTTGCCTCTGTTAATAAGGCATGACGCACTTCTGGGGATAGAACATGACCATCATCGATGAGCCAGCATCGCGTATTATCTTCATCTAATAGACTAGAGGACATAATCATCTTGCCTTGCTCGAGAGAGGCTTCAAAATCGATGCTTTCTTGAAGTTGTGAGCTATCTATATAAACCGGTATAACACGATAGGGAATATGCCATGTGTCGAGGCACTGACGAACCATAAAACTTTTACCGACACCAGTCCCCCCAGAAATGACAATGCTATGTATCTGGTCGTTTACAAGACCTATTTTGAGGGCCTCTTGTACAGATGTATCCATAGCTAGCCCTCGATTACCGCAGATACTGCTGTATCGATGCGGTCTTCGTCGTGACCTTGTTCTTCAAAAGGCAATCTCCGCATGCGATGTTTTAACGTCAATCTTGCGGCCACCTTAATGTCGTCATCTATGATTTGTGAGCGACCGTGAAAGGCTGCATGAGCGCGAGCGGTGTGCATCATCGTGATGTCTGGGCGATGTCCATCAACGCCAACGCCGATACTGATGCTCGCTATCTTAAGCAAACTATCATCGGAGGGAATAATGGTTGGTAATAATTTGCGAGCTTGTAGCAAGCGCTCATGTAATGCTTGCTCCGATTCCTCATAAGACGCTATAAACGCTTCTGGAGCATCGCCAAATGCAAGACGTCGCTTAATCACCTCCATCCGCTGTGCTGGATCCTGTTCACCATAGACCATGACGGACAACCCAAAGCGATCTAATAGCTGAGGTCTTAGGTCCCCCTCTTCAGGGTTCATAGTTCCGACGAGGATAAAACGAGACGGATGAGAATGGCTTACCCCTTCCCGTTCTACGGTGTTTACACCCATAGCGGCCACGTCTAGCAAAATATCTACAATGTGGTCATCTAATAGATTAACTTCATCTACATAGAGAATATTTTGATGCGCTGCATGTAAAATACCCGGTTCAAAGGCCTTTACGCCCTCTTGCAATGCCTTTTCCAAATTTATGGATCCTACAACGCGATCTTCTGTAGCATTGATAGGTAGCTCAACAACAGACATCGCTGATGCGCCTGTTTCCATAGGAGGTAACAGATTCGCTAACGCACGTACAGCCGTAGACTTAGCAGTGCCTTTTTCACCTTCAATTAAGACACCGCCGATTGATGGGTTTATGGCATTGAGCAACAAGGCCAATTTCATTTCATCTTGACCAACAATAGCAGTAAATGGATATAACATACGCCTAACCTCACTCAGATTCGCAATACAAAATAGTCACCATACATAATAAATCAATAACCCCTAGGAAAACGCTAAGTATCGTAATCCATTCTAACTATTTCAGATTTGGATCAATAGACATTTCTGAAGTAACTTCGGTTTGTTTGAAGTCATCAATCTTTGTAGTTCCTTTTGGGAATACAAAGATACGTTGTTGTTTAAAGTACGGATCGTCATAGACCGCAGCCGATAAACGGAACGCATTTCGTAAATTTTCTGCCGTCAATACATCTCGAGGTGCACCTACATCAACGATGTGACCATCACTCACCAAAACGAGTTTGGTGCAATATTTGGCAGCTAACTCTAAGTCATGAACGACGATTAAAATCGTTTTGCCTTCGTCACATAATCGGCGGCCTTCATGGAAAATGTCGTCAGCGTAGACTAAATCGAGAGCAGCCGTCGGTTCATCTAGTAATAGGACCTCTGTTTGTTGTGCCAAAGCCTTTGCTAAGAATACCCGTTGTCGCTCACCGCCACTCAGGTTTTGTACGGAGCGATTACGCAGATGATAAACACCGACCTCTTTCATAGCCTGTTCAACGATAACCTTATCTTCTGGTCCCTCTTGTTGCCACCATTTAAGATACGGATAACGAGCGGTCATCACAATATCGATGGCTTCATAATCGAAAGAAACATTTACGGACTGTTGCATATACGCCACATGATGAGCGATTTCCTTGTCGCTCAAAGAAGCGATGCTTTTACCATCCCACAAAACATCGCCACCAGACGTAGGATAGAGACCACGCAAGGTTTTTAATAACGTTGTTTTACCGGAGCCATTAGGCCCGATAATGCCGACAAACTCACCACTATCAATAGAAAAGGATGCATCCTTCAGAATGGTGGTTTCCCCTAATGTGACGGATAGAGATTGAACATCTAGTTTCATTAGGCCTCTCCTTTACTGCGCAAGCGATGAAGTAAATAAAGAAAATATGGTGCCCCCAAGAGAGCCGTCATAATACCTACGCGAATTTCAACCGGTTGAGCGATGACGCGGCCTAATGTATCGCAGAATACGAGGAATAAGGCACCTCCAACAGCCGCCATAGGCAATAGTATTCGATGATCTGGCCCAACCAAAAGCCGTACAATATGAGGTACCACAAGACCTACAAAGCCAATGGATCCGCTGACACATACAGCGGTAGCTGTAACTACGGATGCTAGAAATAGGAATACCATGCGATATGCCATAACAGGCAAGCCTAAGGCACGCGCCTCTGTATCGCCCAGAACGAGCACATTCAAGTGACGACCGAGCATCATCAATATAATACTGCCCGTCACGATAGGGCCCACGGCTAGCAAAACGTGATCCCAACGGCGAAAATCAAGACCGCCCACCATCCAGAATAGGAATTCGCGCAAGCGATATTCATTAATCATCGTCAAAATACCCGATGTGAAAGCGCCGAGCAGCATACTAATAGCTACACCAGCCAGCAACAAGGTGGTTGTGTCGAGCTTGTTATTACGCCATGTTAAAAGTATAGTAATCCCAACGGATACAAAGGCTCCAACGAAAGCAAAGGCAGGCATGTAAAACATACTAAGAGATGTTACGCCAAGGGCAATGGCGATAACCGCACCGAGAGATGCCCCAGCGGATACGCCCATAATACCTGGATCTGCCAATGGATTGGAGAATACCCCTTGCATAACCGCACCAGCCAATGCCAAGGCGCCTCCCACGAGAAGTCCAATGATAAGGCGTGGCATGCGGATAAACCACAGTACAGCCTCTTGTTCAGCCGTAATGGGCTCCGTGAAGCTCACAGGTATGCCCATGCCATTTAAAATACTTTGCACGCCCCCTCCGATAGGGATCATAATGGTCCCTACATGGAGTGCCAATAAACTCACAATACATAGCAATACCCCAATCAGAGTTATGGCCATGATGCGTTGTTTCTGTCTAGTCATGAGAATTCCTTTCTAATTGAGGATACACAGTATGCATAATGGCTAGCATCGCTTCACCAATATGCTGATTCATTGTATACAGGTACGCTGCTGGTAAGGGTTTAACTCGATTTTCCTTAATAGCAGGTAGATTTTGAAAGGCTGGATTCTTTAAATATCTATCCGCCAAATTCTTGTCCATTCCCTTATAGGATGGAATAAAAATATAGTCTGGATTCATGGCTAGCACACGCTCCTCCCCAAAAGGTATTCGTGGTGGTAAACCAATTCGATCAGGTGCATTATAGATGCTCATATAGTGACACATATCATCAAAAAGGCTTCCTGTGCCCGTGTATCCGTCCATAGATGACACAAAGAGAACTGTCTTACGCTGCTCAAGTGGAATAGATTCCGCTAGGTGCTTTATTTCATCTATTTCACGATGAATCTTCCGATTGTAAAAGCTACCCTTTTCATCTTCCCCGATAATATGAGCAATCTCCATCACATTCTGAATCACTCCGTCCACCGTAGAAGGGGTAGGTACCACAACAGTGGCTATACCCATGTGCCGTAAACCATAGATAACATCAGCCGATATATAATCTGGCGCTATAACGAGATCCGGTTTCAAGGCTATAATTTTTTCCAGAGGATACGAGCTCAACACAGGTTTTACCAACTTTGCGCGCTTTGCCTCTAGCGAATATTCCTCATAGGTAGACAATTTATTAATGCCTGCTAAACGCTCTGGTTCTATAAGTCCTAATAAAATTGTGTCAAATGCAGAGGACAGTGATAAAATCCGCTTTGGATGCTCTGGAACAGCAACTTGAACGCCATCGTGACTTTCCACATAACGAGTATATGGTGTTGCATCATCCTCCGATTGAGGTCCACAACCTGTTAAACATACACAAAGGAGTATCATCAAACATATGAAAAATCCAATTTTCTTATTCATGATGATACTCCTTGTATAGTTCTAATTAGTGATTACATAAAGACTAGAATTTTTGAGTATAGCTAAGTTGGTAATTAAATGGTTCATCCCAGTATTCCCAGTCGCCGTTGGAAATAACATTATGACGGTTTAACAAGTTACGTGCATCTAGCCGCAAGGATGAGTTTTCATTGAACTGATAGCCTACGTATGCATTCCAAGCTATAAGATTTGGGTTTGTACCGCCATCGCGGTTCTTCATCCGTTTTGTGACAAAGTTGATGCTAGTACCTGCAGTCCAGGTTGAGCTATTGTAATGGATACCCCCTGTAAATTGCAATTTAGGGTTAGCTTGTTTCCAATAGGTCTTATCGATTTCTCGTTGTTTAGGATTAGAATACGATGCACCCACAGTCATTTTTAAGTGATCTGTTAATTTACGACCATATTGGGCTTCGATACCGACATTTCTATAGCGACCACCATTTACGCGAATCGTGTTTTTACCATTGCTATCCGGTTTCCAAGAGAAGAAGTTCTTAAAATCCATATAGAAGAGCGCTATTTTCCAGCTATCTTTATTGGTAATATGTTTGTAGCCTAATTCATAATTCCAACCTTCTTCAGGTTTCAAATTACGTCCACTAACAGAGGCATAGCCTTTATTAATTTTCTTGAAAGTATCGCTTAAGTTCGGCATTCTAAAGGCTTTACCAACATTTATGTACATGGATGATTCCTTGTTAATACGATGTTGTAATTGGAACTGAGGAATTAATACGCGTTGATTTTTCACAGGGTCTTTAATATCCGAATAACGCAAGCCTAAAATACTAGTCCATTTAGGATTGATTTGATAGGAGTATGTACCATAAATGGCATAACTATTGCGATGTGGATTTCCATAGTATGGACCAGATTTAGTGCGATATGTTTCTCGTTTACCAAGTACACCTGCAATGAAATAGTCCTTGCCACCGCGGAAGTCCCATTCATGTTGCACATCGAAACCATATTGTCGAGCAATATAGTTGTTATCACTCAACGTATATGTCTTTTTGCTATGTATGCGACTTTTACCATACAAATCTCTATCATTGTAGAAGATTGTACCTGTAGTATTGCCATCTTTATAAACTAAAGACGCATTATTTTTAGTATCTTTATAAGCATATGTTGTAGAGTGAAGCTTTTGCTTAATAGGATTCGTTTCTGTACTCAACTGTCCAAAAGAAGAATTACCTTCAAAACGGCTAAAGTTCAAGGTCAACTTATCATTTAATTTACCGCTCATAAATACACCTAAGGAATTCCCTTTGTTACGAGCTGTATAATATTCATAGCCTCTAGCATAAGCACCGATATCGGAGCGGATAGGGGTTTCTGGATCTTGAGCACCAAAGAAGTTACGTTCCACACCAATTAAGAAGCGAGGCGTGCCATAGTTAATTTTATAAGTTTGGCGACCCATATTACCAAAACCTACTGTAGCAGAGCCCCCTTCTTTACTTGGAGTCTTAGTAATTACATTGATAACACCACTCATAGCATCAGCGCCATATAAAGCAGACGCTGCACCTTTTAATACTTCAATGCGTTCAATAGAGCTAGTCGGAATAGAGCTAAGTCCGCCCTTGCCATTGAGGTTCATCGGTACCCCATTCATGAGAATCAAGGATCCCCGTTCAAGACCCCGGATATTCACACGGCTATCCATAGCCCCATATTCAAGACCAGATGCACCATAGGAAAAAGACGTAATGCCTGGTACCATATTAACTGCATCAAATGCATTTTTGGCACCACTATTAGCTAAGTCCTTTTGAGTAATAACATCCATCGCAGCCGGCGTATCTAAATCTAAAAGAGCCATGCGATTTGCTGTTACATTAATAGTATGGATTTCAGATGCTCCATTAGATTCATTCGATGCAGCTGTAGTGGGAGTCTTATCAGCACTTACCTCTGCTGCATATCCATTCACAGACAATCCTATCAATGCTAAACCTACAAGTATAGATATACGATGCTTAATTTGTTGTCTCATACCAAATGCCTCACTTAACACATATATACATTCACACAATTATATAAACTACATATTTGTATTATTACACATGATGAATTGTAAAATCAAGTTGAACAAGTAATACAAAAAGTCCATACGGCTCTC